>ENA-UOOA01000043-UOOA01000043.1-human-gut-metagenome-genome-assembly--contig:-P61old-NODE-43-length-259087-cov-88.094510_pt1 | contig 259087 bp, 173 predicted proteins | sample MGYA00242467_ERZ724014 | MGnify/ENA metagenome assembly ERZ724014
CGGAACCCATATTGAATCCCGTATTTTACATTTACACAAAATATTTTATAGTGCCAGTTCTCTTTTGGCAAAGATGCACCAAATGTAGTAGGTACACTCACATTCAGATTATCAAGAATATCGTATGTACGTCTGTAAAAATATTCAAAGCTGAAATCAAATTTATTTCTAAACCAACGGCTATCAAAACCGATATTGTAAGAAGTTGATTTCTCCCAAGTCAATTTAGGATTAGGAACTTCCTTAGGCTCCAATCCATAAGATAACCCATTGAATACGGCACCTGTAGTAATTCCGTAACGAGCCATCCATTGCCAACCGCCAATAGCATCATTTCCTAATGTAGCAATGGAACCGCGCAGTTTCATATAATCGATAAACTTGATATTCTCTGAGAAGAAAGGTTCACTGGAAATACGCCATCCTGCTGAAACGGAGGGGAAGAAACCCCAGCGTTGATCAGGAGCAAATTTTGTAGAACCATCGACACGGAATGCAGCTTCTAGTAGATACTTGTCTGCATAAGCATAGTTCAGACGACCTACGTAGGAAAGACGACCACTTTCACTTACAGAACCAGCCCCAACAATAGATTCAGAAGCATCACCACTTGCACCGAAAAATTCCGGCATTTCCCAAGTGATTAGTTTATTGCGCTGTGCATCAAATTTCTCACTATCACCTTCAGATTGTTCATAAACAAATAATGCACTTAAATCATGATTACCAAACTTACGGTCGTAAGTTACAAATAGGTTTAATTGATATTCCTCTGCCAACTGATTTTCTTTAAATACATAGTTACCGTCATCACGAGTTTTGGTAGATACTACTACATTACTCGGGTCAATATAATGATTGTTTGTTCCGGCAGTCTGGAAGTTATACATCTCATACGGGAAATTCACCTTTTTAATCAAACGATTATCCAATGTACGGTTATACTGTACTTTCAACTTCAACCCCTTTACAAATGGAACTCGATATTCCGCAGTCGCATTGACATTAACATTTTGCCATTTCTTAGTATGCAAACCCGATTCTTCGCTAATAAGCATTAACGGATGCCATTCAATAAAGTTACCTACTGGCATTCCATCAATCATACTTGGAATCATCTTGGTACGGAGCAATAATCCCTTGTATAAGTCATTCATACGATCACGGTCACCGTCAGACTTCCAATTGGGTTTGGTATCTTTACGATTATCTGTACTGATATTCAAACCAACTGTAAAATTCTTACTAATATCAGCATCAATACTAGCACGGAAATTATATTTAGAATACTTCAGATTATCAAATGAACCTACATTGTAGAAATAAGAACCACCGATAAAATAGCGTACTTTTTCGGTTCCACCGGTAATATTGATAGCATGACGAGTAGACCATGGAGTTTTCCATGCATCATCCAGAAAACTATAATCAGTTGTTTTGAAATGTGCCAACTCGTCATCTGTATACCAAGAAGACTTGGTAGTCGGATCTTGCTGTTCTACATTCGGATTCCAAATAGCATTGTTAAGATAACCCTGTATAGCACGGTCATTCAAATAAACAGCATGTTCATAAGCACTGAGCGTCTCTGGAATCATAGCAGCTACATCGATACCTACCGTACCAGTATAATTGATAGTTGGTTTCGCGTTTCCACCTTTCTTAGTGGTAATCAATACAACACCATTAGCAGCACGGGCACCATAAACTGCTGCCGATGCACCATCTTTTAACACCGATATATTAGCCACCTCACTAGCATCCAGTGCGTCAAACGCCATCTTATCCCTTACTACTCCATCAATAACATATAGTGGGTCAGAATTATTAGGAGTACCTTTAGCGCGTACACTAAAAGAGGCTGAAGTTCCCGGTTTACCTGTCCCTTGAGTTATATATACACCCGAAAGGCGTCCTGCTAATGCTGAAGACAGATTAGCAGATGGAAAATCTTCAATAGCTTTGGCATCAACACTAGTTACACTACCCGTTACACTTCCTTTTTTCTGCGTACCGTACCCTACTACAACTACTTCATCTAAAGCTTGTGAATCCTCAACTAATACAATTTTCAGATTACTTTCAGTAACGACTTTGGTTACATCCTTATAGCCAATGTAACTGAACTTAAGAGTCGCACCCTTAACACATTTAATAGAAAAATTACCATCAATGTCAGTAATTGCTCCGTTAGTAGTGTTCAATTCTGCAACTGTCACTCCAATTAACGGTTCACCATTCTGATCCTCTACGCTTCCTGTTACTGTTATATTCTGAGCATGTACTATAGTACCAAAAGAGAAGCTCAACAGTACCAACAAAATACGCCATAACAGCGATTTCGATTTGTGTTCTTTCCTTTTCATTAAAATTGCTTTTTTTTGATTAGACTTAAATAAACAAAGCATTTTTCCAACGCTTTCTCGTTTTATTATTAAATGATTTCTATTACATAAGCCATAGCATATGTATATAAAAAATAATATACATTGCTATAAATTTAGTATTAGAACATTCATAATGTGGTTAGACTAACAACACTACAAAGGAAGGAATGAATTTATTAACCTAATATCAGTTGCATCTCAAAAGTTTGCATTTTTATTGCAATAGATAATAATTTCCCAAAAAACAACTTCATTTTATGGGAGAATCAGTTTAAGATGTTTTTCATGACAGAAAAGTTAGTGAAGGATCATTTTATCCGTATGATAATAACACCGTTCGCTCCTTTCATACCGTATTCAGAACCATCTTTTTTAATCTCGACTTCTCGTATGTCTTCTACTGACACTGCATTATTGGCTTCTTCCAATGAATTATATTCGGTTCCGCCTACAATGAAAAGCGGTTCGGTACTGAGAGCAAAAGATGAACTTCCCCGTATTGAGGCCTTCATTTGTCCGTCTGAATAATTAATCTGCAATCCGGCAATATTACCTCGCAGCAAATCTATTAAATTGTTGACGTCTAATTGCTGGATTCTCTCATAAGTAATAATATTACTGTTATAGGTCTGTTCCGGTATTTTCTGATACATGCAGGTTATTGTTTTTTCACTCGTGGCATAGCACAATGAATTCTTCCCCAAATGTATGGTATAAGTTGGAATTCCTGACATAGGCACATAAGCCACCAACTTTCTGTTAGGATAGACCAACAGTGTATCGCCTGTTTTCACATTACCCAGTTCAAATGTACCTTTTGATGAAGTGGAAAGCATTTTCATACGCCCCTTTACCCGCATTTTTACCTTCTTGACCGGTTTACCTTTTTCATTCAGGACAACTCCTGTCACATTATCTTGTGCTATTCCTGCCAATGAAACCAGAATAACTGATAATAAAACTAGAATACGATATTTCATATCTTTATAATATTAGTAAAAAGGAGAGAATATTCAAACACAATATGTATGTCCAATATTCTCTCCTTTTTCGATGAATGAGATTGATTATTTATCTTTCACGAGGTTCGGCTGTACAGATTGTACCGTTATCAAATACAAATAGATTGTCGGCAAAAATAATGACTTTGTTGTCCAATCCGAAACCAGAGCGAGATACATAATACTGCTCCTGCACACTGGCTAATGCACTGCTCTCAAAATATTTCTTGCCATCATAGTAAACTATGAATTTCTTATTTGCATCGATTGATACTGCAATTGTTTTGAAAGCGTCCTTTTTAAATTTAAAGTTTGCCGTATCCGTACCTTCATCTATTGTAATATCTGTCGTCTCTCCTGTTGTCACATTGGTTGTGGTATAAGTTGCTTTCCATGCTCCTGTTTTGGGGTAGGTTGTAAAGCATGCCTTAGTTACATAAAACGTGGCATTATTGATACGGGCAAATTCAATACGGATCTCTGCAAAATTATTATCTGAAGGACAAGCATTTACTGCATAGTCCACTTGTGTGGAGAAAGGAACAGATACATTATTCCAGCTACGGGCAAAACGGCCGTCGGCTTTAGTGGAAGTCAGTTTAACTGCACCATTCGTTCCCTTATTAGCGTCAAATGCTACTGTCATAGATGCATTAGACCAGCCTTCATTATAATAAGGAGTTTCAAAGTTAGAATAAAACAGCTCGTCCAGTACAGTCATTTTAGAACGACGGGTTTCTTTCTTACCCCCACATTTCACCGTACACCAGATTTCATAAGTTCCGGCTTCATTCGGAGCTTTCCATACATTCTCAAATAGTCCTTGAGGATTTGTCATGCTTCCACCATCGCATCCCCATTCATAACTAACATCTGTATCATCACTGAGTTCGGCAGAAACAAACACTTTCACCACATCATTACGGCAAAACTTTGTGCCGAAAGTGTTCAATGAAACAATATTTACGCTGTCATCGTCTGAACAGGAAGTGAAGATCACACATATTAATATAGCGATATTGAATACTAGTTTTTTCATACGTTTCTATATTATTAATTTATTCTTGACCCAAAAAATATCTCGATGGGCGAGGTTGCCACCAGTCAGATACATGGATATAACCATCACGTGCATGAATGTTAGTAGTGCGGCAACTACCGGAAGATGCAGCCAGCAACCCTCTGAAGTTCCATTCAAAATTATTCAACTGAAGCGGTAGGTTACGGTCATGTCCGGCTTTGACACACATTACTGCAGTATCTCCTTGAAGCGTCTGCCCATCTTTGCTGTAGGAAAAGCTACCTTCTCCATAAGTCCCGATCCAGCGGTCCGAAGAATCTATATTAAAATATGACCATTCTCCTCTTACAATATGATAAGTTAGCAGTTCTTTTACCACTTTTTTGTCATATTGCTCCCAGGCAGTAGCAGCTGCGGCTTCCGTAGCTCCTGGAAGCATCACCGGATTTTTCTTCCAAAAACAGTTATCCCCGCTGCTAAGAGCACTATTGGTCAGTAATATATGCGTATTTCCTGCTTCTTTGTACAGATCTTCGATTCCGGCATATTGAATACCTTCAATTAAAGAACTGAATATATCAGGACGGCTCTGGATAAATTCCCAGATTGTCATATTTACCTTATTATCCGCTTTTTTTGCTTCATATTCCTCGTTACTTTGAAAATCAAGATCAAACAAGGTGCATGAACTCAGTGAAATGCAAAATAAGGCAAGGCTTATAAAATATCTAAAGATTTTCATATTCATTATTGTTTAAGACATTATTGTTATTCTTCATAAGGCTTGTTCTGTTGTCCTCTCATAGATGGGTTCTTACGGAATACATCCTGATTCAGAGGCCACAAAATTCTGCCGTAACCGCCAATCTGATTAGCTTCTTTCTCAGCACCAATAACAAAACCTTCCGGAATTCTCTGATCACCCAAGTCTTCATTCTGCAAATATGGATCTAAGTATTCTTTTACCATATCATTGCGTACCAAATCAAACCAACGTTTACCTTCTGCCCAAAGCTCAATGGTACGTTCATCAATAATCAACTTAATCAGATCTTTTTCGGTTGGGTAATCCTCTAAAACTGCAGTACTTTCCCAGCCTGCACGTTCACGTATTTGATTGACGATATTAATCGCGCCTTGATAATCTTTATGTGTACCTAATACTAAAGCTTCAGCTTTTAGCAACAATATATCTGCTAAGCGATAAATTGGCATATGGGTAGAACATGATCCGTTAGCAACATAGGAATATCCAGGCCTGCCATCATTAGCAGTCGCTCCGTATTCTGTGAATTTCGGGCATTTAATCTGGAAATTAGCGGCATTACCATAATCACCGTTCATTGCTTTCTCATACGATTCGTCTATCATCTCGTCAGGAGTAATGAAATAGCTGATAGCAAATGTATCCATAATCATAGTGACGCGGGTATCTTCTCTCTTACGGGATACCAACTCCTTATAATATGCCTTTGTCGGATGATATCGGATTGTGTTTGAACCTGACGCAAGTTCCTGAGCATATCCAAAGCCGTTGCTATCTTCTTCATAGTTCCAGAAAAGATTGAATATCATCTCTTTAGAGCTTGATGGATTTAAAAACATGCTGGAATAGGTAGATGCCGGTTCAAGACTGTATTTATAGTTTGTCAGCAAGTCATTAGCTGCTACAAGCGCTTTGTCATATTCCTTATACCACATCAATACATCTACACGCAATGCCATAATAGCTCCACGATTTAAATAGTATTTACTGGCACTGGACATATCTGTAGAAGCGCCAATATATTCTAATGCTTTCTCTATATCTTCCAGAATAAAAGCTTTTAATTCTTCTACAGAAGTTCTTCCATAATATCGTTCCTGAGAAGAGACATCTTCCATAGGTTCAGTGATTTTAGGTACACCGCCCCATACACGTATAGCATAAAAATACATCAATGCACGCATTGCATAAGCTTGACCTAAATATGGAGCAGATACAGAACTACCTATAGGACTAGTGGGAATATGCTTAATAGCTGCATTGGCACGATAAATTGTTTTATAAAGATCACTCCAACTGGAAGATCCCGACTGAGAATTTAAACCGTTGTATAGTAAATTGCGGTCGTAAGCCGTACCACGTTCTGCATACACACCGGAACGAAGTTCGCCCCAATAGAACCAGTTTGTACGTAAGGTAGATTGCAGACCGTCATACATACCTGCATTCCAAGTTTTCAAATCCTGTTCTGAAGTCCAGAAAGTTTCGCCCGATAGCGAACTTTCGGGTTGTCTGTCTAAGAAATTCTCACAAGAAGCGAACAATAGACTGACACCGGCGATCAGTAAATATTTTAATCTTTTCATAAGTTTTTACAAGTTAAAAGTTAACATTTAGTCCGAAACCAATTTCTCTTGCGGTAGGATATCGTCCGTTATCAATACCCGGACGAAGCACATTACTGTTGGAAATACTTGACGGATCAAATCCTTTGTATTTTGTCCAGGTCAGAAGGTTGTTTCCATATACGTACAATTGAAGATCGGAGATGTGGAACCGCTTAGTAAAATTACGGTCAACCCTATAAGCTAAACGAGCATTTGTTAGACGAATATAGTCGCCATCTTCCAGAAAGAAAGAAGAAAGTTCACGCGCGTTGTTTACACCAGTTGTTGCTTTGGCACTACTATAAACTTCTGTTATTTGTCCTTGATATTTCCACAAACGATAACAGTCTCTTGCTAATGGAGTCATGTTCGATGATGAATTCTGTAACAGGTCACGGCGTTGTTTATTATAAATCTTGTTACCGAAACTTCCATAAAACGAGAAGGATAATGAAAAATTCTTATAATTCAAATAGTTAGTCCATCCCATATACCATGTAGGCATACCATTACCCAAGATACGTCTGTCCGAGTCACCTATTACACCATCATGATCCAAATCATCCCAGATTATATCACCACCTTTGCTCACTGAACCTGCGGTAGTCATTTGACCTACATCACCTGTATATTTCTGCCCTCCTTTTGTCTCATAATGTGAGAAAATGGGTTTACCGTTAGAACCATAAATATAGTTATTATAGTTATTCGGATCTCTTTGGTACACAGGAATCAAACGATCACCAAACGAACCGTCGCTATTCTTGATATATGCATTTGCTTCATCTGTGGCATAAATGCCCAAAGCTTTTTGTCCAAACCATTGTCCCAAAGGCGAACCTTCTTCAATCAAGTATTTACCGTCTTCCACAAAGCTTTTGCCTTCCGATAGCTTTAATACTTTATTTTTGTTTTTAGTATAGGTAAGAGTGGTCTGCCATGAAAAATCGCGAAGCTGAATAGGAGTTGCATTTATTGTCAGCTCAATACCTTTATTCTCAATATTACCCATATTGACGCGCATACTACTAACACCTAATTCTGAAGGGATTACTTCATCGGCCAACAAGTCTTTTGTTTTCTTGATATAATATTCCGCTACTAAAGAAACTCGTCCGTCAAGTAATGTCACATCCAAACCAATATTAGTTTGTTCTGTTGATTCCCAACTCAAATCAAGGTTGGCCAACTTATCCGTTTGGGTAACTCCGATGACACCATTATAATATGAACCAATATTATATTGGTTAATTGATTCATAGTTACCTACACGTTCATTACCATTGGTACCCCAGCTAAGTCTGAATTTAGCATCAGTCAACACAGGTTTTGCCCAATCAAAGAAGAATTCATCAGATGCACGCCATGCAATAGATGCAGATGGGAATAGCCCCCAACGGTTACCAACAAAACGTGAAGAACCATCATAACGGAGATTTGACGTAAATATATATTTTCCTTTATAACTATAGTTTACGCGTCCGAAGAAAGATGCCATAGCATGACTTTCATATGTAGTCTTAGTTTTTGTCAAATCTTTCACCTGCTGAGCGTTAGAAGTAAGAATCGACTCTGATACATAATCACTACCTTCTAAGTGGAATGTTTCATCACGCCAATCCTCGACACTGGTACCGAACATAGCACCTACTGAATGATCTTTGAAATCTCTGGCAAAGTTAATGTAAGTTTCCGCAGATAATTTGCGAGGGATTTTTGCATCATTAGAACCGGAACTGATACCTGAAGAAACCAAATCTCCACGGATCAGCTGGTCATTACGGTTGACTTTCAATTCACCCTGTACATTGGCAGACCAGATCAAGCCTTTCATAAGCTGGAATTCCGCTCCTTGATACAAAGAAACTGAATAAGAAACACTTTTATTAACACGTTCATAGGCATCAGCTATCGGATTGAACTGCCCACCATTATTATATACATAAGATCCATCAGGGAAGTAAAGCGCCATTTGTGGCGGACGACGTAATGCCTGATTAATTACACCACCGGTATTAATGTTATTCTTATCCGTATAAGCCACATTAAAGCGGCTCATTAATTTGAAACGATCCGATACTGCGAAATCAACATTAGTTCTGGAAGTTATACGATTCAAATAACTATTTAGTACAATACCTTGTTCGTTCAAATAACCAATACTTGTATAATAACTCATTTTATTCTTTGCACCGCTGATATTAATATCAACTTGGTTAGAATGAGCCATACGAGTAATCAAATCCTGATAGTCGTTATCAGCCATGAAGTTAGGATGCAAAGAGTCATTACTGGTTTTCCATAAAGAAGTTCCTGCATTACCGGCTCTTTCTTTCAAATAACGTTCAAATGCATTTGCCTGATCAATCTTATGTCCTAACTTCTTCATTGAGTGGTTGTACTTCACCGAAATTCTGGCAGGAGCACCTTCTTTACCACGTTTAGTACTGATGATAATTACACCAGCAGCCGAACGTGAACCATAAATAGCGGCTGAAGCAGCATCTTTCAAAATTTCCATGCTTTCAATGTCGGCAGGATTGATAGTAGAAATATTATCTACTGCCACACCGTCTACAATATATAACGGAGTAACACCTGATCCCATAGTAGAAGCACCACGAATCAGCATAGTACCTGTATCCCCAGGAGCACCTGAGTTATTGGAAATCTGCAGACCGGACACTTCCCCCTGTAATGCTTGAAAGATATCAGTCGGTTGGCGTTCTTCAATCGTCTTGGCATTTACAGTGGAGATAGCACCTGTCAAATCTCTCTTCTTTACTGTACCGTAACCTATGACTACAACTTCATCCAATGCCTGAGCGTCTTCCGTCAGTACTATATTCATTTTAGTACCCATCGCTACCTGTGTTGCATCCTTATAGCCAATATAGCTAAATTTCAATGTAGCACCTTTGTTACATTGAATAGAAAAGTTACCATCAATATCAGTAATTGTCCCATTATTACCTTTCATAACGGAAACCGTTACTCCAATTAGAGGTTCCCCATTTTGATCGACAACCGTACCAGTTGTTGTTATTTCCTGAGCATATAGATTAAGACTCATAGAAAATGCAAACAGAACGAGGAAAAACCGCCATAACAGCGATTTCGATTTGTGTTCTTTCTTTTTCATTAAACTACTTTTTAAAATTAGACTTAAATTAACAAGGGATTTCACCTGGAATTCTTTTTGAGTTGTTCATAATAGATTGTTTTTACATAATATCAATACATCATTTTTAAAGTTATACATTATTGTTTTCCATATCGCAAACAAACAACAATTTTCCCAAACGAGATTTAAAGATTGTATCAAATACTATCAATTATATCTCAAAGTGTTATAGACTGTAAACAACAAATTAGATAACACCCTATTATACAATACATTACCAAGCACTATGATTTTACAACACCAAATTACAAGCTAATTCCGGCTTACTTAGTCAGTATTCGCAAGTCCATATTCCTATGACGAGCCATCAGTTGTGCCACATAAAGTGAACGGGGGAAAACATTCTTCTCATTCTGTCCTTCCCAAACACCATCCGGACGATCGATAAAAACTCCCGGATATTTTTCACCCTTCATACCAAAGTTATAATTATGTCCTGATGTCCAAGGACTCTGTACAGCAGCACGTTTCACACGACAGTTCCAAAGCACCTGAGTTACTCCAGCCCAGCCATGTCCACTTCCCATTTTACCACGATCCTGCACATTGATTTCTCCATCGGTAATCACATTATCATAAAGAGTACCAACTGCCCAGCGATGGTGAGGACCTATATCTGCATAAGTTTGCGAAGCCGTACAATTATAAAATACATTAGGACCACATACACGTGCACCCGTCACATAATCATGACGCCCCTCTGTACTCTGACAGTTCATGAACAGATTTTGCTGTCCCCAATTATTAAAAGAATATCGCAGTCCACCGGTTATCAGAGATTTTGTTTCCAGGCAACGGCAATCCGTCACAGTTACATTCTTCGCATTACGTTCACAACTTACCGCTGAATACCCGAAATAGCGACAAGTCAGATTACGCGCCCAGCAGTTTTCCACTTTATCGAATTGAACGCCAATCCAACCATGCTCGTTATCCTCATAATGTTCAAATTCAGATTCCAAACACATATTAGTCACCCCGACTTCACTGATACGACCGTCAAATGTATACTTAAATACTTCACCGCCGCCATATTTCTCTTCCATTTGCATTACTACCGGATTATCAATATAAATACGGTTACCTTCTACTTTTACAATTTCACGTTCGAAAGAAAGATTATATTCCCGTGCAGTCCATTGGCGGGTTCCCTGGCGTTCAACGATCTGATCCATCTTAATATCATGTATCCAATTCTCTGTTCCCGGACGATAAACAATGATACGATCACCTACTTTAAAATTTGTAGCAGAAGAAACCTGAAAAGAGTGTGTTCCCACTGGTACAAAAGCATCCGTAATCTTCACCCTTGTTCCGGATACTTCCTCCATTCTACCATTACCAGATACTTCTATCAATGAAAAACGCTGCTTACCGATAGCCAATAAACGGGTTTCATTCACATTATCTCCTTCTCCGGTCAAAATAACCCCACCTGTATTTATATGAATGGTTCCATGAACATGATATACTCCCCGTTTCAGCAAAACCGTTCCACGGTATCCGTTTTTATCCGGTTTCATACGAGACACTTCATCTATTGCATCCTGAATTCTTTGACGACTATCCCCTTTTTCCACAGGATATACGGTTTTTGTTACCGGATAATCAGGAATTGATTTATCACCATGATGATAACCAACCCGGCTAAAATCCGGTATCGTATTTCCTTGTTTATCGGGATAATAAGTTAACTCCCCTTTCGGAGTAATTTTCACATAGCTGGATTGCCAGCCCGGAGGTAATTTGGTCTGGGCAGATACACTTACACAAAGTGTTACCGCCAATATCCCCCCCACAAGTTTCTTTACACGATTCATTCTATTCTCAATTATTAGTTTGTATATAAATTCAGTTCAACCTTCTCACCCACCACAGTCGGTATTTGCAGATATTCTCCATAAAGAATGTCTGCTTTTCCATTTTCCCGGATAACTTGCACAGGGCGTCCTTTCCATGGGTTCTCTATTTTACAGACACGTCCTTTCTCACTAACTAGGGTTACTCCCTGAATTAGTCCTTCTTTCAAAATAGAAGTAACCAAAAACGCACCATAAGCTCTCAGATTTTCAAAAGATGCATCCTTCTTACGATTCCAATTTGGGAAAACACGAATAATACCTTCATAACTTTGTAGCAGCATCTCATTAATAGTCAGGGGAACAGCTGCTAAAGTTTCAATACCTCCCCCACCTTGCACAATCCAGGAATTGGGATATACATCCATCTCAATCCGCTTCTTCAAATAAGATAGAATCTTATCCGAGGGATACCCCACACGTACAGCTCCGGGATAGCAGGTTTCAATTCCATTATTAGATGTATTTCCCCAATCATTCGGATCACGTTGTTTATCCGCCCAATGTGCCACATCTTCCAGCAAAATAGCATTGAAAGCCACATCTGTCATGGGTCCCACAACACCGGCAGGGAGAATCAAACCATGAATAGATACCCTATTCAGCCCCGATGGAGGTACTTCTTTATCTTGAGGTCCTTTCTCCATATTCTTCAAACTTTGACGCCCGTCTTCTGTAATACCCAATGGGTATTCACTCAGTTTCTCCAAAATATCCTGCCAACGGGATTGCCGTATCTTATCAATGGAAAGGAAATCACTCATATCCATCACACCCTGAAACAGCATACGAACCAAACCCAACGAAAGAGTTGAATTAAAATCACCTAACCGATTACGCCAGACACCTCCATTGCGTTTATTAGGCATCACCTCGTTGAAATGATCCATACGAATGACATAACGTCCATTCTCTAAAAAGAGATAATCTTCCCAAAAATCCGCACAGGCCAGAAGATACGGATATACTTTACGGGCATACGCCTCATCATACGTACTGTAATATCGCATCAACATATTTCCAACACTAAACACCGCATTGATTTTCTGTCCCAGAAACTTATAACCACCATCAATTGTATTTTCACGGGTCGAATACTTTTCCTGCATTTCTTCAGGAGTTAACGGCCACATAGCTGTACATAAACCTTTAGGACCGATACCCACCGGATAATAGATACCTTTGCAATTCAGCAATTCCTGCGCATGCTTCCGTCCAGCCTCCATATAATCTAATAGAGGTTGATCAAAATTATCCGTCAGACTAATATGATTGGAAGAAAATGACGCCCAGTAAGGTGCCTGATAATTATAATTCAGATGATAATCACCTCCCCATGCCGCTTCGTCACGCGTAACAAATGGTCCCCAGATACCAGGTGCAAACTTACCCTCACGGGAAGAACAAGCAAACAAATATTGCGACTGATAGTAATACTTTTCAAAATAACTATCACCTATATTAATATGAGACTGTTTCCAAAAATGATTCCACCAAGAATGATGTTCTTTCCGTAATTGCTCAACACCCGCTTCCGTTACTTTCTCTGCTTCTGTAATAGCTTTGTCTTTCCAATCCGGTGTATCATGATTCGTATAAACAGATATAACCAATTGTACTTTCTTACCGGGAATCAAGGAGAATTCATCAGAATTTGAGTTTAAAGCCAATGCCACATGAGTAGGCCAACGCAGCAATTCCGTATTTTCAAATGAACGACTTACCCACATTACTTTATCTTTGCCTCCCGCAGTAGTCGAAGTATTACCTTCCGCAGCCCATAGACGCAAATGGGCAGTAACGGCTTTGTCCGATTGCAATTCAATGATAATCTTATTATCCGTTGCAGCAACCCATGCAGACAAATCCAACTGACAATGAGGAGTTGTGAATTTAGTTCTGATTTCAGCAGATCCGGGCAATTGTTCCGCATAGTAAGTAGCTCCTTGCAGTTCTTTTATCTCAATATCCAGTCCGCCCGGAAGCGCAATTCCTCCCGGATAAACAGGATAAGCCCTCCAAAAATCATTTTTACCAATATAAAAACAGAGTTTATCAGGAGTACCTCCCATTGTGATACCGATATCTCCATTACCGGCTAAAGGAGCATCCGGAGTTTTGGTAGTGGGAACATGCTGTGGGGATGAAGTAAAGACAGCTTTATAGTTATCAATGGCAAACTGAGCTTTCACCCCAATAGTGCTCAGCAATGCTACGCCCAAAATAAAAGCCTTGTGTGTATTCATAGTCCTATAATCATTTATCTAAAACAAAAATAGACGTATCTTACCAACAAGGCTTGCAATATTATTTCAATCGTTTGGAGAAATGGCTCAAAATGCGTTTTTTAACGCATTAACCCACTATAGAAGTTGTTTTCCCTTTCTCTTTTCCTTCGGGAAGAGAAAGACGCACCTTTTTATGATTCAACTCAAGTTCTGCAACATTTCTCTGTTGAGTCGGATCGGCATAGTTTATTACGTACCGACCGGATTCATTTTTCCGTATCATATAGATTCCGGGAGTTTGAATATTCAATATCAAATCCGTACTTACAGTCAATTGTACCGGCTGATAAGCGGCCACCCAACAAGTAGTATTTCCTTCACTATAGACAGCCTGAACAGTAGCATCATTACGGAGTATCCGTATATCCGATAAATTAAAAGCAGCCACATTTTCCTTGTCCATTTCGGGCAATATCAAATATTGATATGTGCCTTGCTTAGGTGCAACACCATGCGTCAAATAGATGGCAGTCACCTCTCCATGTGTTTCTTCCGGGTGATACATTTGCATCACATCATACCATGATCCCGTACGTTTTGCTGTTTCAGCTACAACTTCATGATTATTGCCCCATACAATATATCCTGTATGATCATGAAAATAGCGCTGTTCCTTTCCCTTAGCAGATTGCTTTGTATTCACAACATTCCATCGTGCATTTTCCCAAGAAAGCAGTTCCCCATTTTTATGGCATTGCTCTATAGAAGTGGTAACAACAAGATTACTATCTGCTTGTATGCCAGCTCCCAAACAAAGAATAAAGTCATCCGTACAAACCCATGCCTTATGAGCCTTCACTCCGGAACGATCTAACTCCATAACAGTCATTCCTTGTTTTCCATCCGAAACAGCTCCTACAAAAGTTCCTTTATTACGAGGCTGATAACTTTTAATCAGAGGCATAGGCGCATTATCTTCAAAAGCTGTTACTCCCGGCAATTTCCGCCAGTCCCAAAAAGGAAAAATATCCAGATACTCCTTACCATCTTTATAAATATAAGTAGCTCCATCTGCCATATAATACCCTTTCATATTATCGCCATTCATCATTTCCGTACCGATAATACGGTCAGAAGCCATTTTTATAGACGCCATCCAGGAAGGACAGCGATGAATTGTATAATCCGACTGCCAGAAATGCTTATGTCCTGTAAGCACATTCACCGCAGGCGCAGGATAATTATCACGAAGCAAAGCTGTTGCCACAGCCACGCACTCATCTGATTCACCTCCACCTAACTCCGAGGCTGCAAATGCAAGACTCAGTGCTTTATGTACGGGAGCATGATGAAACAGTTGACGTCCCAAAGCATTCACATCCATCATTCCTTTCCAGATTACCCAACGATAGCCCTTATCAATCAGTGTACTCAGAATACTCAACTGTTTATCATCAAATGCTAACGACGTCCCTGAAAATAACCCAGAGAAGAAACTCATTCCGGATACGAACGAAAGCCCATAATTACCAAACTGCTGCTGAGCACCATGCTGGTGAAAGCACCAATCGTCTTTTATACCTTCTGCTCCACCCGTGACTATTTCAGATGCAATGGTATCACGCGCCATCTTTACCAACTCATAATCATTCTGTAATAATGCACGCATCATCACATTTCCGGCAAGCCATACCTTATTCTGTCCGGTCATCCCAAATTTAGCATTCTCCATTACAGTTATAGCATTCTGTTTCTCCACAGGGGTCAATTGCTTCTCAAACAAGATAAAAACCGTACCCAGTGTTTTAGGAATACCTATTTGATTATACCACCAGTTCAAACATACAGGTTTAGCAGTAAACCAATAATTCAAAGCTTTATGAATAACCGCTTCCACCTCCGAAGAACGATAGTAGGAAGTCTGATCAGAGTTATAGAGCTTTACCAGCTCCAGAATACGTTCCGCATGAATTTTAGGTTCCCAGCCAGAACGCTTTTTGTCATCGTAATTAATATCCGGCCATGTTCCGGCTTCCGTGAAAGAAGACAGATAAGTTTCTATTTTCTTTAAATCAAAAGGATATCGCTGATGTAACTCTACCACAACCTGATCCGAAATCTCTGTTTCCGGTTGAATAGACGAAAGGATGGACAATAAGCCAAACGGATCTTTACCGGAAGGAACCAACATTCGGGCATAATTTTGCTTGATACGCACCAACTCATCCACACCACTTGCCTGTACAGTAACAGATACAAGTAATACACTAATTATAATCAGATTACGCAAAATTCTCATTCCTGTTTATTTTTTCAGTTGTTCTGTTTCCATTATAACAGCCGCCCACAATATACCGGCAACAGCCTCTTTGGCATTCAATATTTTGGGAACAGTAACATATTCTATAAAATTCTTTTTAATCACAACTCCATCACATGCTCCTATCACATCCAGTAAGCCTCTGTCATTCACCTGTATAAAAGGAAAGAGACTTTGATATCCCCTATATGCAACCGGAGTATATTCCTTCGCTTTTAAGAGCCCTAATTCTACACCACGCTGAATAGAGTATACAAACATAGCAGTTCCGGATGGATCTACAAAATTTAAAGGATTATCTCCTTTATCCACAACCATAAACCAACCGCCGGTCTTCTTATCCTGCACTTCTTTCAGCCCTTTACACATTTTCAGATAAATATCAAGGACCTGCTGATAATTCGGATGTGTTTTGGGTAGTAAAGCCAGTAATTCAGGTACCACCAAAGTGTACCACCCCATACCTTCACTCCATACCTCCGGTGACAGTCCAGTAGTTTTATCCGCCCACACAGCCTTTTCAGGCTCTGTAGTCCATGCATGAAGGATAAGTCCATCCGAGCGTTGCAAATGACGGGCAGCAGTAATAATATTCCTACATGCCACATCATAGCAATAATCAGCTTCTCCTACATATTGTGCACAACGTATAAGGAACATCTGCATCATAAAAACACCATCTATCCACATATTAGGACTCCGGTTTCCATGCCAAAACTGTCCATCGGAACTGGGATACTGATCCACAGCTTTCAATATTTGCAAGGCAGCTTTCTTGTATTTCTCATCACCCGTACGCCCGTATAATGTACAAAAGACCGAACCTGTCATAAAATTATCGAGATTCGTTAATCCGCCTCCTTTGTAATTACCCGCTTCATCGACGAAATGATCCATATATTTCTTTATATATTCCAGATACCTGCTATCACCTGTTAATTGTCCCAAACGGTCCATAGCCTCAAACATGTACCCCTGCACATATGTATAATCTTTCCAGTAAGCCATCCGATAATCCGGATATCTCGTCATCACTGTTTCCGACAAAGGTATAGCTAAATATTTCGGAGTAACTCCGGGTGTATATCCCAGTTTAGCTTCCGGCACTCCCTGAGAAGTAGTTCGCCGATAGCGGGTAGTAGTCTCCTGAGTAACCAGCATAGTAACCTCTCCTTCCACTACCATACCGGCTGTATGTTGAGTAACTACCCGGTTTTGAGCCATAGAAGAATGACTTGTACCGACTACACATACGATACAAATTCCTACTATTATTTTCCGTGTTATTATCATAGTCATTATTGATTAAATCCAAATCAACGGGTTACGTACAGGCAGATTACGCACCACTTCGTCGGTTACAGGGAAATGTTCTAACTTCTCCCACGTTGACTGCCAATTTTTATTATGAGTCTGTAGCGCACCGAATATCAGGAAAGGATGCGCTACCGGCCATTCATCCCAATACATTACATCTTTCGTATAAATCCAGCTTTCTTTATCAACGACATAGGGATAGATAAAATTAATACCCTTCTCCATATTCTTACCTCCCTCTGCCGTATAAGTCCATAAATTATCATTCTTATCCGAAAGCGTCTGGCATATTGTTGCCATGGCATCCAGATTAAATAAAGAATAACCATAAGGTTTCGTACGTGCTGTCTCCAACGGAAAACTACCGTCTTCCCCCATCTGCTTAGGTAAAAGTACTTCTTTATAACGCCGCTTACAAAAATCCATCATATCCTTATCACCGGCATAACGGGCAAATACAGCAACCTGCATCACCCAGCAAGTTCCATGATTATTCTTAGCATTCATCTCGTCTATGCCATACTGATGTGTGAACATCCATTTCAAATAATCAGCAAACCACTGTTTAGTAGACTTTATATCATCCTTAGACAATACTCCAAGCTTTTCTAACTGCCATAACGATTGGGCTACTTCCATAAGATGTACCGTATCAATGATGCCAATACCACGTCCTGTAGCAATTCCCTTAATAGCTTGCGCATACTGCAAGTTAGAATTCATTTTCGTAGACTCATTCACAAACCAGGCACGCACATGCGTCAGTATCGCATCCACATATTCTTTATCCTGAGTCAATAAATAAGCAGAAGTCAGATTACCTACGATTGAACTAAAACGTATCATAGCATGACGATGAGCTACAAAATTATCCGGATTGGTCTCGCCATCCCGACGCACATAAGGTCCGTCAGGATTCAAAGTATCCGGCCACCAATAATCACCCTCCGAATAAAAATCATGTATATCCCCTGCACTGCGTTCCGCTATAAAGGCGGTAACCGTTACCGGTTCCTCCTTTATATTCATAGCGGCACGTTCCAATATGCCCTGCTTTAAAACGCACTTCACAAAATCTTTACCGTCTTTATCCGATGTACACGAAATAGCCAGAAAAGAACAGATCCCTAAAAATAACATACCTACCTTTTTCATAATCTTACTGCACCGTTATAAATGATGTTTGGACTTTATCAGCTTTTACAGCTACACAGGAAGTACCGCCTTGCGTACGAACCTGTATTTGTGCCCGCCCGTTACGTGCCTGTACTTTGCGGGAACCGGTTGCTGTGCCCTGATTCTGTATCAGTTCTCCGTCACCGGCAATATCGAAAGAAACAAAAACTCTGGAATCAAGACACCTGATACCATTACTATCTACCAACTGGGCTTCAACTTCAACAATTCCGTCTTCATTAGAAGTAGAAGTTACCCGGAATGCATGTTCTTTCCCCCACTTCTCGGTCTGATATTCAAAGCTCAATTCATCAGCAAGAGTTTCTTTTCCAGCAGCCACTGCACGCAATGTATTCTGCCCCTTAGCAAGCTTCACATTCCAGCGCAAACCCGCTGCGGGAAAATCCTGACTATTACGCTTGCGTATCCCCTGGCTTTGTCCGTTCACAAACAGTTCCACCGATGGACAGTTAGAGTAAACCAAAACCTCTTTTTCTTCATCGGCATCTCCCCATCTCACAGGCCAACCATGCCCATAGATATGCACCATAGGCTTTTCTGTCCAATAGGATTGGAATACGTAATAGCTTTCCTTTTTCGTAAAGTCACGTTCCACCACTCCTTTCTGATTCATATAGGGTACCGGATTATCCGGACGCACCGGTGTGGAAAAGTCCTTAAACGGCCAATAAGCAGCACCGGTCAGCCAAGGCATATTCTCCTGTTCCTTCAAATGCCAATCTATCAGCTTAACGATATAACTTTCCGACCAGTCTCCTTTCTTCAACACCAGAGCCGAACCGTTCAGAGCCGCATCGCCATCACTTTCACCTTCTTTTCGTATAGGAGCAGTAGCCTCCGCATGACGTCCGGCATGGCTATCCCCCCCCACTCTACATGCAGAAAATGTTTTACCTTCTCCATTTCTTCTTTGGACATCTGCTGATAATCTGTATAAACCCCACGATACCAACCAGCCCAGATAGAAGGAGAATATACATCTACAATATCGCTACAGAATGCACAACGGCGAATTGCTGTCTTACGTTCGGCATCAAGATGATGTGCCAGTGTATTCAACTCACTCATCAGGCTCCGTATCTCACGTTGTTCAAATTCAGGAAAGTCATTCGGCCAGTCATTCTCATTACCCAATCCCCAGATTATCACTGAAGGGTGATTATAATGCTGGGTTATCATATTCGTCAACATACGTTTCGCTTGTCCGCGATAAGTTTCATTCCCCACACCACCACGGCACCAGGGAATTTCTTCCCAAACCAGAATGCCCAGTTCATCACAAAGATTCAAAATGATTTCAGATTGCTGATAATGCCCCAGACGGATGAAATTCACACCCATCTCTTTCATCATTTTCATTTCCTGTATCATCTGTTCCTCAGTCATGGCAGCAGCTACTCCTGCATGATCCTCGTGCCGGTGTGTTCCCCTCAACAAGAGACGCTTTCCATTCAGCATGAAAGGACCCTTATCTATAAACTCAAAAGAACGGAAACCGAAACGTTCACTCGTTGTTATTTTCTGTCCATTGGCTGTTACAGTAACCTCGCAAGTATATAATACCGGATGATCTACATCCCAAAGTTGTGGTTTATCAATCTGAATATCCAGCATATCCAAATCCCCCAACGGAGTTATTTTATCCAACGTACGGGCAGATACCACTTCACCTTTAGCATTCTTCACAGTAACTTCCACCAGTGCTTCACGCACATCCGCAGGATTATAGAATGTACCGGATACCTTTAACATTCCCTTTTTCAATTTAGCGTCCAATGCCGGTTCTATCCGGAGAGAAGCCACGGAGACTTCCGGAAGATACACCAGATTCAGATAACGGTAAATGCCGCCATACAAATTGAAGTCCGATAAATCCGAAGGTATCATTTCAGCATCCCGGGTATTATCACAACGAATACTTAATGGAATTTCGCCTCCAAAACGTTCAGCCTCTTTGCTTGCCAGAAAAGCTCGCACGGCATCTGTTATATCTACATTCCAACTATCATATCCACCAACATGACTACCCACTTTGGTCATATAAACATATACATCCGTCTTCTGTCCCGCTCCTTCGAATTCCAATACCACCCGTCCGTCAGGATATGGATTATCCAGCTTCAGACGTGTTTTATACCATCCCGGTCCCTGATAGTAATTCAAATCCGGATCAACAGCATCCTCCGCATTAAAGCAGTGGGGCAACGTCACTTTTGTCCATATAGGTTGCTCTTCCGGCTGACCTTTCTTTATAGGGCGTACCAGTTCCCAGATATTGCCCACATCCTGACGGAGAAACTCCCAGTTATCCGTTAACCGGATCTTATTGCCCATCACAGGTACCTTCGCAAAGGTACCTGCAACAAAGCAACTCATCACTAACAATGCAATTATACGTCTCATACCTATTGATTCTCCACGTTTACAGAATAGCCGTACCTTCTTTCTCTAATTTAGCTTTCTTAAGCAAAGCTTCCAGGAAGTAATAGTCTGCATAAACCAAAGGCACATCTCTCTCAAAGTTGTGCGCACCTGTGCTGTGCAGCAGTAAGAATCCACGGTCACCATCTAATTGCGCACGATAGTTCTTGCTTAAGCTCTCAACAATCGTATCCGCCCATTTCTTGTATAATGCTGCTTTCTCCGGATTATACATGGACAATTCGTACATGGCACAAGCCATCACTGCGGCAGCAGAAGCATCTTTCGGTTCGTTCGGAATACCCGGAGCATCAAAGTCCCAATATGTAACCATATCTTCCGGCATGGTAGGATTGGTAAAGATGTAATTGGCTATGTGCTCAGCTTGCGACAAGAATTCCGGAAGTTTCGTTTCGCGATAACACATGGTATAGCCATACAAGCCCCATGCCTGGCCTCTTGACCAAGCAGATTCGTGATTGTATCCCTGGTGCGTATGCTTATGAAGCACGTCTCCGGTGATTGTATCATAATCGATTACATGATAAGAGCTATAATTATCGCGGAAATGATTTTTTATTGTAGTACGTGCATGTGTATTTGCAATGTTATAATACACAGAGTCACCGGTTTCCTTAAATGCCCAGTACAGCAATTCAAGGTTCATCATATTATCGATAATAACCGGACATTGCCACTTGTCACGGCTGTGATCCCAGGAACGGATACAACCAATTGTTGGCTTATAGCGGGTAATCAATGTAGCAGCAGATTCCAACAGGATATTTTTGTAGTTTGCATCATTGGTCAGGCGATAACCGTTACCAAAGCTACAGTACATTTTGAATCCCATGTCATGCGTTCCGCCATTCGTTTTCTGGTCTTCTATGTTAGCGGTAAATGCCTGTGCCTGCTTCTTCCAAAAATCATCTTGTGTATACTCATACATATACCACAATTCACCGGGAAAGAAACCACTGGTCCAGTCTCTTGATGCTACCAAACGTAAGGTACCGTTATCTTCTATCGTGCGGGGAGAAACCGGCTTCCTTTTCAGCTGTTCCTCCGGCATACTTGCTTTTGCAGAGTCTATTTGTGTAAATGCATACTTCAACTGCTGTCCGGCAAAATCAAAACTGTCTTTTACGACATCCGCTTCTTTTGTCGCTTGGCTGCATGCTCCACATACGACCAATAATGATACTAATCCTGTTTTAAATTTCATAATAGTTATTCTTACTAATGTTGATATTGATTTAAAGATTAAATTCTCCATAAAAAGATTGCGCTAAGATAGGCGATTTATCTTAGCGCAACTTTCAATATTGTCTTATTCATTTGAGATTCTATTCCAAACGATATGTAAAACATAAGCTATTTGGGAGTTTCTCCCTTATCATTATGCCTTTGCACCCACTCTGAAGGTGAATAGCCATAAAATGACTTGAAGCAGTTGGTGAAATAAGCATGGCTATTGAAGCCTGTGTAGACCGATATTTCAGAAACCGTATAACTGGATTCCAACAAGAGTTTGGCAGCTATTTCCAAACGTTTATTACGTATCAACTCTGTTGGAGAAAGCTCCGTTACCGCTTTCAGTTTCCGGTACAAGTTGGCACGACTCAACCCTAACTCCTGACTTAACAAGTCTACCCCAAGCTCCGGATTAGAAATATTCTTTTCTATAATCTCAAAGAAACTCTGCGTGAACCGATCATCCCCCGAAACAATCTCGATACCCATCGCTTCCGGAGAGAACTTCTTTCCATATAGTTTCTTCAGTTTCTCACGGGATTCCAGCAAACTGTTGATACGGCAAATCAGCACATCCATACTGAAAGGTTTCACAATATAGTCATCGGCGCCCACCGAAAAGCCTTCCTTGATATGAACCACCATGGACTTAGCCGTCATCAGTACAACCGGAATATGCCCAAGCTGTAAATCCTGCTTCACACGTGAGCACAGTTCCAGTCCGTCCATCTGCGGCATCATGATATCACTCAGTATCAAATCCGGATATTTCTCCAGACTCAGTTCCAGTGCATCCTTACCATTATTTACATCCAGCACATAGAAATAAGGATCCAGACATTCTTTGACGTAAGCTCTTACTTCATCATTATCTTCCGCCAGAAGTACAGTCCACTTCTTCTCTATCTCAAAATGCATTTCTTTGGCTGACGGAATAACGTCCTCCACTACCTGCTCTTCATCATCCTCCACCAATTGCTCCTTGCCGTAGACAGAATTGCTGATCGGAATATAAACCTTGAAGATCGTACCCGTAGGCTGATTATGAGATACAGAAATAGTGCCTTTATGCAGAAGTACGATAGAGCGTGTCAGAGTCAAACCGATACCCGTACCCACATTCTCTTTATTGTCATCTTCACCCTGATAAAAAGGTGCAAATATATTCTTCATATCTTCCTCCGTAATACCCTTCCCGGAATCGGTAACCGAGAGACAGGCAAACCGGGTATCGGCAGGCATCTTATTCAATTCCGCCTGCTGTTCCGACGGAAGTTCGGCAAAGGTACACCGGGACAATGAGAACACAACTTTACCATTATTCGGAGTAAACTTCATCGCATTGGACAAGAGATTAAAGACCACCTTTTCCACGATAGACTTATCAAACCATGCCGACATTCTCTCCTCACTCTTCTCAAAAGTAAATTCTATGGATTTCTTTGCTGCAAGATGGTTGAAGGCATAGTAAATCTCTTGCAGGAACAGATTCATATCCGTTTTGGCAATATGCAATTTCAATTTACCCTCCTGGTTCTTGCGCAGATCCATCAACTGATTCACGAGCAGCAATAGGCGTTGAGCATTACTGAATATCAGGCTCAGCTTATTCTTCACACTGGAAGAAAATTCCGGCATAGACACCAGATCCTGTAAAGGTGCAATAATCAATGTAAGCGGAGTGCGGAGTTCATGGGAGAAATTGGTAAACATACGTATCTTCGCCTGATGGAACTCTTCCAGTTGCAGTTTCTCCTTCTGTTTGAATTGCAATTCACGCTCCAGCTTTTGCTTCTTCGATATATAATACATGATGAGTGTCATTATAAAGACAAAAGCAATGGCATAAAACAGGTAAGCATACCAGGTTTTCCACAAGGGTGGATGCACAATGATGCGTATCTTACGTGTCTGTTGACTCCAGACTCCATCATTATTAGAAGCCTTCACTTCAAAGACATAGGTTCCCGGACTTAAGTTCGTATAGTAGGCTTCCCGACGATTATCTATATAATTCCAGTCTTTATCGTAGCCTTTCAGGAAAGTGGCATACTGATTCTGCCGGGCAAAGACAAAGTTCAGTGCGCAGTAACCGATAGAGATATTATTCTGATTATAACTCAGCTCTATTTCTTCCATACCGTCCAGCACGGTGTCCAATATTCTCGTTTCGTCTTCCGGTTCAATCACTTGGTTATTCACTACCAATTTCGTGAATACCAATGGCGGTACAAAAGAATTTAATTGCAACTCCTGCGGACTAAAGGTCACAAAGCCATTGTTACCGCTAAAACAAATTTCTCCATTGGGCAGTAACAAACCACTATGGGGAGTAAACTCATAGACTCCGATTCCATTCAAAGAATTGTAATTGGTAAACTCCTCTGTTTTCAGATTGTATTTCGAAATACCATTGTTCGCGCTGATCCATAGGTTATTGTCGTTATCCTCCACAATGGAGCAGATATCATTCTCTATCAATCCCTGTTCCTTTGTTACGGTCTTTACAATTCCTTTCTCTTCATCGTACAAAGCGATACCACCGCCGAACGTACCAATCCAGATACGACCGGAAGTATCACGCACAATACCCGTCACATAATTACTAAGCAACCGATGAGGCTCTTTCTCATCCGTATCATAGTAAACCACCTCTTCCCTATTTACATCGTACTTTATCAGGCCGTCATTACGGCTGCCAATCAGCATTACCCCATCACGCAACTTCAGTATGCAGCGCGAACTGGCAAACAGGCAACTGTCTTTTCCGCCATTTACAGGAAAGTGTTTTTGAAGTTCCTTTTTATCCGACAAACGCATCACTCCCATACGCGAATCGGAAGTTATAATCCACAGACTATTATCCTTATCACGAAGCATGGAGTAAATGGACATCTCCCCCGGCAGCTGATAATAGAACGTATATTTCTTAGTGCGGGTATTGAATTGATAGATAGATCCCTTATTCGTTCCGCACCAAAGGATATCATCTTCCAGCAGAAGCCCTTTTATAATATTCTGGCTGTACTGTAACCGTGAAGCTTTATCTATCGGATAATACGCATACTGTCTGTTTTCCAGATTATAATCGAGCAGCCCTCTGCCCTCCGTTGCCATATATAAAGAACCTCCGGGAGTAGAAACCATACAACCGTATATCCCAAACAATGCATCAAACACCGTAGCAGGATCATGGAAATCAAAGCGGTTGTTAAAGCGGCTGGAGAAGCTCACTCCGCCAGCATACGTCCCCACCCATACCGTCTGGCTCCTGTCTACAAACAACGAATAAATGGAAAAGTGACTCAGATTCCCCTTTTCAAGGGAAGCATCTGTATGTTTCCAGAAAGAATTAGTAGAAAGATCGATGGTATATAGCCCGTCGAATGTACCGATAAGCAACATTCCGCGCAACTCTGATATGGCTCTAACGCTATTGCTCGTTAGAATACTGTTACCCTTATGATAGGTCACCATTTCCTCTTTCTCAAAGTTTATGCGATACAATCCGCTCAGTCCGCTTCCTACCCATAACGTTCCGTTTGAATCTTCATAGATAGTAGAGATACTATTGCCAAGCAGATGAAGTCCCGGCGTCCGGGTAGTCAGCTGCCGTTGCACTTTCATGTTCATATCGCAGACAAACAGGCCTTTCGTAGAAGTACCTATCAGAATCTGATGCTGCTTCGTTTCGTAGACTACAGAGATGAATTCATCTTTGATCTTCCCGTTCAGGTCTATACGCTGAAATACATCCATTGCAGGCACATACAGGTACAGCCCCTTAGTAGTTCCTATCCAAAGGCGATTACGGGAGTCTACCGTCAGGCAGCGTACTTCACTTTTGGCAAAAGCACCGTATCGTTCGTCAACAAACGGTTTGATACGGTTGGTTTTCAGGTCGAGTTTATTCAATCCGCGTGCCGTACCAATCCACAAATTGCGGTCGTTATCTTCGGCTAAACTCCAGATATGATTATCACTCAAGGTCAGAGAGTCTTTCGGATCATGTTTATAGATCACGAACTCACTGCCATCATAACGATTCAATCCATTGCGCGTACCAAACCAGATGAAACCTTTGGTATCCTGGAATATTTTAAGCACAGATATCTGAGACAAACCATCTTTCAGATTCAGGTTTGAGAAATAGAAGTTCTCATTATTCTGCGCAGTTACTTCCAGGGTTACTAACAAGGTTATCAGCAAAAGAATATGTTTTCTCATAGGTCAAAAAAATGTGATAGGCTTATTTCGTCAACAACTCCGTAGCGCACCATAACAATGGAGCATGAGCGTGCAGGTCACCGGTGATTTGTTTGCGGTTCATGTAATGGTTCTTGTCATTCTTGATATTGGTTCCCTCGCATACGTTTGTTACCTCGTCTTCATCATTGATATATGAAACCAATGCCAACCATCCTTTTGTTGCGGTAGGAGCATAGGTTTTCTTATCGAGCCAACCGTGTTTCACACCCACCAGCATGGCATAGGTGAACATTGCCGTGCCGGAAGTCTCTTTATACGAAGCGGGTTCATCGATCAACTGGTGCCACATTCCATCGGGGTCCTGATTTTCGAGTAAGGTAGCCATCATCTTTTTATAGGCTTCCATAATAACCGGGCGGTTCGGATTATCCTTCGGAAGTACGGAAAGCAAACGGGACATTCCGGCAGCCATCCAACCATTGCCACGTGCCCAGAAGAAAGGGGCTGTAGGAGCGTGATAGAAAAGGCCGTTCGGTCGTTGTATCTTCTCCAGGTACATCGCCATTTCAGCAGCGGCGCGGTCTATATACTTCCGATCACCCGTAGCCAGATAAGCTTGCGACTGTATGGTGGTTATCATAAACATGTCGTCAATCCATACACGCGTTTGCCAGGAATAGCCCTGCTCGGCATACGCTTTCTCCTCCGGCTTGGCATCGGCAGGAACTTCCCATTGGGTATCGGCATATTTCATTCCGAGATCGAAGTATTTCCGATCGCCTAACTTCTGCATATAGATTTCAAGGGGAACAGCGCCTACCACGTTATAGTCTACGTGCACCATGCGGGGAAGCATATTCTTTTCTGTAGTAAACAAGGGTTCAAAGCGTTCCTTCAGCCGCAGTTGCATATCTTTATTCTTCACGGCTTTACTGAACCATAAGGCGCCCAACCAAGTGCAGGCATCAGGATAAGTCACATAATTAGGAGCTTTTTCCGCCCGCGGATTTCCAAAGCGGGTATGAGGGATGACCAGGAACTTATTGACTATACGCGTACCTATCACTTTCGGATCGGCATCTTTCATACGTTTCTTCAAATCGGCATCCTGAGCGTTCATTGTTCCACACCAGCCTGAAAAGGCGGCAAATAGGATAAGTAAGATCTTGTGCGTCTTCATTCCATAGTATTGTTAGCAGATTAATAACTATGGCAAAATTAGGGAATTTGGGTCTGAAGGGTTTGAAAGATCGTTCCAAATGCTTGAACTATTAGCTCAAAATAGCGTATATATGCCTCTTAGATAGGATAGTTCAGCGATAGAATTAGAGATTGACAGACAGATTCACCACAATCATCAAATTCTCGCTTTATTGAGATCAAATACTCACCGTAGCGAGAGTTTTTTCTCATCGTATTGAGTATTCTTTCTCATCGCATTGAGCAAATATTCTCAAAGGGGTGAGAAAGAATAAGAAACTTACTGCCTACGCTGACTATACCCTGCATAAATCATCAGCGCAAAAGCGCAGGCATACGTAATGAACACGGCAGTCAGCCCCGGCGGCATATCACCTCCGCCATACGAATGAAGGCCGGACAGGTAGTAGTTCACACCGAAGTAAGTCATCAGTACCGAAGCAAGACCCAGTACGGACATGACACTGAATGCATAATCCGAACGGAGAACGGGAAGAAAGCGTGCATGCAGGATAAAAGCATAAACCACCATCGTAATCAATGCCCAAGTCTCTTTAGGATCCCAGCCCCAATAACGCCCCCACGACTCATTTGCCCAAACAGCACCGAGAAAGATACCTGCCGTCAGCAGATAAAGCCCTATGTGCAGGGACATTTCATTGATGATGCGGAGTTCACGGATATGGGGCTGCAACAAGGCTACTTTCGACGGATTGCCGGCACTCATGAATGCAAGAGTAAGCAGTCCGAGCAGAAAACTGATACCGAAGAAGCCATAACTTGCCGTAATTACAGCCACATGTATCATCAGCCAATAAGACTTCAACACCGGAACCAGAGGAGTGATTTCGGGGTCCATGAAGTTCAGGTTGGCAACAAACAGGATGATACCTGCAAAGAAAGCTGCCAAAGCCAACGTCATGGAGGAACGCTTGATAAACAAAAGTCCCGCCAACGCTGTAGCCCAGGCAACATATATCATGGATTCATAAGCATTGGCCCAAGGGGCACGCCCGGATATGTACCAACGAATACCGATGCCGGAAGTATGCAACAAGAAGATCAGCACAACCAGCGTCACCAAGGGAATGATAATGGTTTTCAGCAGACAGCGTCCAGGTTTCAGCAACTGCCCTACCGCGAATATCAACAGCAACAGCCCGACAGCCATATACCCCATAGCCGACCAGAAGAACAACCGTGCCTTATTATAAAACAATTCCCACGACACTTGCTTCTCCGTCAGCAGAGGTGTGTCGCTCTGCTTCTGTTGATACACGTTCATCATGGAAAGCACCTCTCCCGCACTCTCCCATGTACCGGTGCGCAAGGCATCAAAGGCTTCTCCCAGATACCACGGCATGATTTTCGATACGAACAGAGAGTCTTTCCCGGAATACATGCTTAAATCATCTCCCGGAGAATACCATTTACCACTTGTATCTCCCGGCAACGGGAACAGTGCAAACATCTTTCCTTGTTGCAGGGAATACAGGATATTAATCTTTTCGTCCAGTTTCAACAGGTCCTTTTCAAGCCGCGAACGTTCGGCTGCCGGACGGGAATATGCCTTGTCTACGGCATCGGAAATCAGATAGCTGCCATCTTCACTGAATACATCAAAGAAACGGATATATTTACCTTCGGGCAGAGAATAAGCTTGCGGCAATTCTTTATTAGTCTGGCGGATAAAAGGAATATTTCCCCAGTAAGACGGATTCATAAGAAAACCGATAATGACCTGTTCGGAACTAAGTCCTTCAAAAGTATCGCTACGGTAGATCTTGCGCAAGAGTTTGTCCGTATAAGTATCTACAGGTTCAATACGGCCTGTAGGACATTGTATCTGCATTCGTCCCCATTGTTCAGCCTGTTCCGCAGGGATGGTGTTCTTCAGCAGATGTTCCGTTTCAGCCTTTTGCGCAAAGGAAAGGGTGGGAAGAAAAGCCAGTAGCAAAAGAGGAGTCACCTGTTTCAATTGTTTTGCCAGTTGGCAGAAACGGGACTTTTTATCTGCCAAGGTCAGTAACATACCGGCAAGCAGCAACAGATATCCGGCATACGTAATACCCGTTCCTGCCGTATCATTGTTGACGGTCAGGATGGTACCCTGCTCATCAGCATCATAGGAGGACTGGTAGAGCCGGTATCCCTGCTCGTAAATCACCTTATTCATGTAGATGTGTTCGCTCCGTTCTCCCTCTTCCGTATGAATGGTCAGGAAACTCTCGAAAGAAGAAGGGCTGTGAGAACCGGGATAACGAACTAACTTAAAGTCATCCAGGCGGATGGAAAAAGGCAACGGACGTTGGTCTTCCGTCGTACGCATTTGGGACACGGTTTCTCCTTCCCTGATATGCACAATGCCCTCAAAACCGAACATATTGGTTACCAATGCTCCCAGTAGGATTACAATGAAGGAGATATGCAACAGTAAGACTCCATATTTGCGCTGGCTCCACAAACGTGCTTGCCAGGCAGTAGCGCAGAAATTGAGAATCAAAAGAAATTGCAGAAGATAGAAAAGCGGATTGTTATAGATTATTTCCCTTGCCATCGCCGTCCCTTGCGCCTTCTCGACAAAAGTTGCGGCAGCCAGCAGAATCACATAATGCACCAGCAATATCAATGTTATCTTCCACGAAGTGAACATCGCTTTCAGGGAGGAGCTTACTTTTTTCATGTGTGTATCATTCAATTGAAACATTCAACATAGCCAACAATTCTGCAAGTGCCGGTGGCGTCAGTTGCTGGGCAGCATCAGAAAGAGCTTTCTGCGGACAGCAATGCGACTCGATAAACAGACCGTCGGCGTGCAAAGATATGGCTTTCTTGCAAATAGCCGCCAATAATTCACGTTTTCCTCCGATATGGCTCGGATCACAGTAGAAAGGCAATTCAGGAAAATGAGTATGAAAACGTTCCGCCAACTCCCAAAGGGGGGCATTGCGGTAAGGAGAACTATCTACCGTGCAGAAGCCACGATGAATGATGCGGATGTCTTTCAGTCCGGCCTGTTGAAGGCGTTCTACCGCACCAATCCATAAGTCTACGTCGGGACATACAGGATTCTTCACCCATACCGGCATATCGCACCCGCGCAGGGATTCTGCCAGTTCGTGCATCATAAAAGGGTTGACCGTAGTACGTGCACCAATCCAGATCATATCCAGACCGGCTTTCCGTACAGCTTCCACGTGGCAGGGAAGTGCCACCTCAGTCATAACCCGAAGTCCCAGTTTCTGTTGTATCTCTCGCATCCAGTCCAGTCCTTCTTCGCCAACTCCCTCAAATGTTCCACAGCGCGAACGGGGCTTCCACAAGCCGGCACGTAAAGTGCCAACGCCTATCTCTTTCAGTCCTCTTGCTGTATCCAACATCTGTGTACGACTTTCCGCACTACACGGACCGGCCACTAAACTTATAGTTTTCATATTTCCATTCTCCATATCAATTCATAAAAAAACCGGCGCAATCTCTCCTGTCAAGAGTTCAGGCGCCGGTTTATTCAATCACATATTAATCTTCGATAATCACACGGAAGCCTACATTATATACTTTCTGCCAAGGCAAATACGATCTGCGGTAATATGTGGTGGACGCTTTCGGATGATCATTCCATGATCCGCCTCTAACCACTTTCTCCGTACCCATTCCTTGCGTCTTTTCATTGTAAGGATAAGGCAGATAATCAGAGGATGTCCATTCGGCAACATTACCCTGCATATCATAGAGTCCCCACGCGTTAGCCTGGTATCCGCCGCCTTTCACCATCAGCATATTGCCGTCATCCACACCATTCTCCTTGGGTTGATAAGTGTAGTACTTATACCAAGGGTCAGTCTCCCGCATCGGCATCGGATTCACTCCTCTTACCGCCATCTGATTCAGATGCTTGTCGGCCAGATTCTCAAACTTACCAAAGTCTGTGTTTAAAGAACCATACCAAAACTCACCGTCGCTACCTGCACGGCAAGCCCACTCCCACTGAACCTCGGTAGGCAGAGTGACGGTCTTACCTGTCTTTTCACTCAGTTTCTTGCAGAATGCCATTGCCTCTTCCCAGCTCACACGGATGGCAGGCTGTTCAGGGTTATTGGCAGGATATCCTTGGTGTACATGATCTTTCCACAACTGGCGGATGAAACGGCTGTCATGTTCCGGAAAGATTGTACGAAACTGTTCATTGCTGACTTCAATCTCACCCATCCAGAATCCTTTCTTCACAACCTGCTTATGAGCAGGAGAATAATCGGAATGACCTCTGTTACTACCCATCACAAATGAACCGGCAGGAATACGGACAAAATTCATCTTTACTCCCGGAGCCAATTCAATGCTCATCTTCGTTTCTCCTTCTTTAGCAAGCATAGCCTGGGCAGCAGTTTTATCAAACGGCCAGCCTTTGACTTTTACATCCTTGTCTTTATACTCCTTCTTTTCCGGTTTCACTGGAGCCGGTTTCTCTTGTCCTTCCAGGTATTTGGCATACGAACGGATCTCTGACTGCCAGTCTACACCGGAGCGGGCATATTTCTCCGTCAATTCCGTACGGCGACTGATTTGCTCTACTCCCTTAAATTCATTGGCCTTGAACTTGCCATGATAAGGAGCATTGAAATCAATCCAGTTGTACAGAGCCTGCCATTCCTTGTCGGTCAGTTCCACTCCATGATGTCCCGTCTTCAATATTTTGATCAACGGACTCACGGAAGCATGATACTCATACGGATCGAGCACTTCAATCTCCGCTTCGGGACCTTGACGATATACATAAGGATGCAGATTCAGGTAACTGACTCCAAAACCAGAGAACTTATCTATCTTTCCACCTGTAAAGTCAGCCAGTTTATTAGAACCATCGTGGCAGGCAATACAAGCACGATCCAGCACCGGCTGTACTTCCAGATCAAAAGTGAAAGAACGTACGCCACCTTCCGGCTTCGTAATCTCGTGAGGTGCCATAACCGAAGCTTTCACACGTTTCGGTATAGGCAATTGATTCTGGTCTTCGTGGCAACCTACACAAGAAACAGTTTCTCCCGGCATACCAGTCAACCAACTACGCATCCACTGAATGGCACGTCCTTCCGAATCCAACGGCTGCAATGAGATAGGTGTATTGGCAGGAATCTTAAATATCGCAGAACCGTCTTCTTCTACAGGAACGGTACCCAGCAAGCGCTTGATATCCCAACCACTCTGAACACCCTGCGCCCAATGGTCGGACGGAGTTTTGTTATAAGCATATTCATAAGCAAGCACACGGAATGCTTTTACTGTACCACGAGGCACACCTTCCAGACCTTCACCTTCGTATATATCCTGAATGAATACGGTAGCCTCCTTACTGGCCAGATTAATCTTTTCAGGAATCACCGGAGGTACCGGACGTTGCACTACAGGAGTCGGACAAATAAGGCCTTCACCTTCAAATTCGGCAATCAGCGTGAGGTTATCGTATATGTCGATCAGATAGACTCCCCACAGGGCGCTTTCATTCAGCTTAGCAGTAACCAGGAAATATTTATCCGTCAATGGATAAGGCTTGATAAACTGAGGCCAAACGCCATCCACCAATCGGTCTTTTACAATCGGTTCTATCTTACGGTCGCGGAAAGGCAATTCCTGCAACATACCTTTCTCTGACTTACGGCTCTTTGAAGGATCAAACAACATCAAACGGCCGGAACGTGTCACACCATGGTGACCGGAAATCACACCGATAAACTGTGACGAACTACCGGGCAGCGGTTTGGCATCGAACGTACTGTTCGGGAAGTAAGAACCACTACCATACAAAGACTTCTGTTCCGTTCCGTCCGGATTCATGTGCATTACGAAGCGGGAAAAATAGTGGGTCAAATCCGTATATTCCCAACGTGTGTACATGATACGGCCATTATTCATAACCGTTGGTGCCCAGTTGGCATCCTGGTCAAAGGTCAGACGACGCAAAGAACCATCTTTCGGATCATACAAGCACATATTACCTACTTCGTCATTACCATTCACGCAAGGTACACCGTTATAACCGATATTGGATACAGCGATAAGCTTACCGGAAGGCAAATAAGTAGCATCAAAGAATTCCAAATCCTTTTCCGGAGTCTCTATGAGTTTCTTCAAACCGGTACCATCCAATTTCACTTCAAATACTTGCCAGCGGCGGTCGGTATCTACCATAGAGAACATCAAACGGTCAGCATCCCAATGTAATTTCAAATCAGGCACAGAGGAACCGTTGGTAGGTTTAAAGATAGTACGGGTCTTAACATCTCCACGCAAGTTGGATAACTCCGCAATCTCAGCATTAAATCCACCGCGTGAAGCGGAAGTCTGGTTGGACCAGTTGTTATTCTGAGTACCCAGGGCACGCGGATTCACCTGACGGGCAGAAGTACCTATCTTATAACGGCCGACAATGATCTTATCCATATCCAGCGCTGTATTTGCCAGCAGGATATCACGCTTCAATTGCAAAGCTTTGTTGGCAGCTTCCAAGGCAGAAGCCTCATTTTTATAAATACCGGAGAAACCTTTTCCGGTCAGTAACTTCAGTTCGGCAAGCTTGGCCTGGTTCGTATTCTTATCATAACCGGCATCTTTTGCCATATCATTATAAGCTTCTTCAATGGCACGCATATTCAGCCAACTCAGGGACTCCTGCAACTGATATACTTTCATAGCCTCCTGTGCCAGATTCAAATAGCCGATAACCTGATCGTCCAAGATCGGTTTAGAAGCAATCTGGGCAACCTGGGCAGTGAAATAAGATTTATCATTCAGCAGATTAATGACTTCCGTTGCTATATGTTTTTCGATGCCGGCATTATAGGTTGAAACCAATGCTTTCATATCGCTTCCGCCGAATGGCAAGAACAAAGTAGCCTCAGTCGGGTATTTAGCAACAATATCCGAAGCAGCTTCCGCACCGGTAATTCCTTGGAGACGGAAAATCACCGTACCTGCAGAAGAGCGGTTTTCCAATCCGATCTCCGCCTCAAAGCGGGTATATTTCTTATCCAGAGGAACCACGATCTGCGCATTGGCATTTGCCATGATCGTGCGTTTGTAGGTTTTGCCTTTCATGACTACATCCTGTCCCTTGGCATTCTCATTGAAACGCAGACTGCCGCTACCTGTTTTCTTGAAAGTACTTTTCAGGTCGTTCAACCAAACAGAAGAGCCATCTGCCGCTACTAATTTAGCATTTGCCCATACAGCCTGATCATCTCCTGTACCATCTACAGTACCCCAGGTATAAAGCACCATTTCATCCAGTCCGGTTATATCCGCCGAGAAAGGCACTGCCGCCTCTTTTGCCTTAATTACCTTCGATGCAACCGGCAAACAGGTCCTTTGCATTTCCGCATGGGCCTGATTCTTAGCCGCAGCAATGCTTTCCGCCCACGTAGCAGGCGCTTTCACCTTCGCACTCGCCCTTCGCTGTGCCATAGTAGGAAGCGACAGGGCAATGCATACAGACATTACTAATAATTTCTTATTCATAATACTTTGTTCTAAAGTTAATCTCCTATTTTAAGTTCGGTAAGCGGAAATTGTCTATATAGCAGGCAGCGGATATCTTACCGACATTCTTCTTATCATGCAAGCTCCACACCACTTTACCGTTTTTATCTATCTCTATCAATTGTGGTTCATCCACCGTGGCATCTTTCGTATGTCCATACCAGTTACAAATCAATAGATTCCCATTCTTCAATTGCAGGATTTGCCCTACAAACAATAAAGCAACTCCTTCAATATCCAGTGCATTTACCCGTTTCAACTCTTCGCCTGTCTTGCGGTCGATCACGATGTAACAATGATTGTCGCCACAAGGCAACAGCAAATTTCCATCAGGAAGTTCAAGAGACGAGAATGCCTTACCCTCAATCTGGTGTTCAGCGATGATCTTCCCTTTACGGCTTACTTCCAACACTTTCTGTTTTGCCATTACCGGTATCAGATAATTGCTGTTCCGGAGCTGGAATATCTGTCTGAACTGACTGTGGGGTCTTTCCACTTCCAGATTCAATGTTACTTTATTTACTTCTTTACCTTTCTTATCCAATTCTATGAATTGGGCAGGAACACCACATATTCCCAATAACACGCCACCGTTCTGCAACAAGGTAGCTGATTGTAATTCCGTCTTGTCCGGTGTTTTATAATCCCAGACCACCTGATGATCCCATGTCACAAGTTTTGCTCCCCGCTTATACGAATACAAGATTTCTCCCTTCCGGGTCAAAGCAACCGCATTACATTCTTCCCCTTTCTCCAAAGCATGCTGCCATTCCACTTTCCCCGTCTGTTTATCCAGCAGCAGGATATTCGGATTTCCGGAACCGGCAACCAAGAGTTTATCTTGTGCTGCCGCCCGAAATCCCATGGAAAGAATGATCCAAATAATTATATAAACCCTCATCATTCTTTTTGTAATCAGTGTTACTTATTCTTCAGTGCATTGAACAGTTCGAATGCCTGTTCCGGTTTCAGGTTTTCGTGTACCACTGCATGAACGGCCTGTATCATAGCGGCAGGAGCTTCCGACTGGAACACGTTACGTCCCATATCCACACCGGAAGCACCCTCGCTGATTGCCTTATAGCACAACTCCAACGCTTCCAGTTCAGGAAGTTTCTTTCCACCTGCAATCACCACAGGAACAGGACATGCTGCCACTACCTTTTCAAAGCCATCACAATAATAGGTCTTCACGATATTCGCTCCATTCTCGGCAGCGATACGGGAAGCTAAACCGAAATAACGGGCATCACGTGCCATATCTTTACCAACAGCCGTCACTCCCATCACCGGTATTCCGTAACGGGTACCTTTATCTACTGCCTTGTACAAGTTGGCAACCGTTTTTGCTTCGTGGGCCGCATCTCCGATAGACAGCATAACTGCCATAGCCGATACATTCATACGTATTGCATCTTCAATGTCAATCAATACGTTGTCATTCAGTTCTGTAAGAATAGAAGTGCCGGCATCCGAACGAAGACAAATAGGTTTATTGGTACTGGGCGGTATCACCGTACGAAGAATACCGCGTGTACACATCAGGCAGTCCGCATATTCTATCAACGGAACAATGTTCAAATCGATACGCTCCAAACCGGATGTCGGTCCCATAATAAAACCATGGTCAAATGCCAGCATCACGGTTTTGCCTGTCTTCGGATTGAAAATACGCGATAAACGATCCTTCATACCCCACGGAAGATGTTCCGCTCCTTTTACATGAAAACTATTATTAGTAGCAGCTACCCCCAAACCGAAATTGCAGCCTTCTCTTAAATCATCTAAATCAGCCATTTCTTATCTTTTCATTAGTTATTTATCATAAAGCTTTTGCGAACGCATCAAACATGCACGACCAGGATGAAGCCCCGGAATCTGCGTACCCGATAGAGCGTTCGCCGTAATTACGGGCACGTCCGAAGTTTGCCTTCATTTCTTTGGTAGCTTCAGCACCTTTCACAGCCGCTTTAGCACCCGCTGTCAGGATAATCTTCACATCAGCAGAATCACAAGCCTGAATGGCTTCCACCGCCGGTATCAGGGCATCCATCATTGTTTTATCTCCCAGTTTTGCTTTTGTTTGTTTTCTCACACCTTCCAGTCCACCTGCAAACATAGCTTTTACGCCTGCCAGGTCCAGTTCGGTACCTTCTGCATGGTCGCTCATTCCCAGGAAAAATCCCCCCAGTAATGTACTGGTCGAACCGCTGATCTCAAGCATCAGGTTAAAACTCATGTCATTCAGCATCGACTTAAATTCAGTGCCCTTATCAGCCGTAGCAACAAGGGCCGACATGGATTGAACGATAGCTGTTCCATGATCGCCATCTCCCAATACCGCATCCAGTTTTGAGAATTCGTCGGAGCGCTCCGTAATGCACACCAGCGCATTACGGAGCATCTTCTTGAAATCATCTATAGTCAGTTTATCCATCTCTTACTTACCAATAGTCGTCCAATAAGGAGCATTAGACATTTTATTATTCAGATAATCTATATGATCGTCATCCAGCAAACCAAGAATCATTTGGAAACCTGCTTGTTCCTGAACGGTCAACAACTCACCGATACGGGCAGCAGCCACTTCGATACCGGCATTTTCCAACACCTGATGAGCTTTGCGATAAACGATATTCATCTCCATGTGCGTAGTTGCTCCTACACCGTTAATAATTAACAGGGCCTTGTTACCGGCTTTCGGCTGGAGTTTCTTCATCAGCAAACCGATCATTTCTTCGGCTGTTTCATCGGCAGAAACCAATTGCTTGCGACCTCCTCCACCTTCTCCATGTTGCCCCATACCGATTTCAATTTCACCGTCCGGAAGGTCAGAGATAGTCATACCGTTTTGCGGATGGGTACAGGATTTCATTGCCACTGCCAACGTAGCCAAGCGTGCATTGAAGCGTTCACCTATTTCAATAATCTCGTCCAACGACTTACCTTCTTCAGCAGCAGCTCCAACGATTTTAATCAAAGGAACACAACCTGCCAGACCACGGCGATCTTCATCCGGTGCATCCAGTCCTGCACTGATATCATCGTGTGTCAGAATAGTCTTTACCTTAATGCCCGTACGTTCAGCCAACTGGCACGCCATGTTTGCGCTCATGATATCGCCGGAGTGATTCAACACCACAAGCAAGATACCAGCCTCACGTTTGAACATCTGCAAAGCCTGGAACAAACGTTGCGCACCCGGAGCAGCAAAAATATCACCGACTACAGAGCAGTCCAACATTCCGTCGCCCACGAAACCGCTTAATGCAGGTTCATGACCGGAACCACCCAAAGTGATCACAGCTACTTTATCTTCAGCTTTCGCATGTGCACGCACAATAATGTTTTCTCCGCCAATGGCTACCTGGTTACTATAAGCCATTACATATCCTTCCAGCAATTCAGCTGTCAGGTTATCCGGATCATTTATGAATTTATTCATCATAATTTCTTTCTACTAATTGATTATTTATCAAACTGCATTAACTCCAAAGCAATACCTTCTTCTTCAATGAAAGCAATTGTCAGATTCTCTCCGCCCGGCATCGGTTCAACCAATACTTTTGCACCTTCCAGTTCGGCCGCCAGATCATCTACTTCGTAAGCGATATGTGCTACTTTCTGAATCAGTTCAGGCATCCAGCTACCTTCTTCAAAACGCAAATATTCTATCTTATTGGGACTTTCATTAAAGTTAGTCAGCCATACCTTTAATCCTTCCACATATACCTCACCCGGTTGCGGTGTGGTGGTTGGTATTCCAAAATGATTAATCTTTCTCATGGTATTCTTAATTATTGAATGATTTACAAAGCAGCCTGTCCATTAGTGAAACGCAGACCATCGTTATCATGGTAACATGCCCATTCATCTACAATGGCTCCCTCAGGACCGGCCATCATAAAATGGAAAGTACCCAGTTCTTTCAGGCGAAGAACATCACCCACATTCTGCTTCACGAAATTCTTACTTTTGATAGGACCGTGAGATGCCGGAACCGCAGGAGCATTCAGAGTCTCCTCTCCTACCTCGGAGAAGTTATAAACCCAGCCGTGATTTACCATCCATGACTCGTGTTTTGCCGGGAATGCCGTTTTCACATGTGCATGTTCCGGAATCATTTGTCCCGGCAACAAATAAATAGCATGTGCAAAGTAGCCATATTCAGGGTCGTTTACCCAGAAAATGCCTCCCATACCTACATTCTCAAAGTCACCCAAACCGAAATCTGTAAACCAGATATCTTTCTCCATCAGCGGAGTGTAAGGCACACCATAAAATTCAAACATGTCAAGGAATGCCTTCTTGGCAGCTTCCTGATCAAACTTTCCGTCTTTGTAGAAGTCAGCGTTCGTGTACTTCTTCTGATACGTTGCCTTTTCTTGTGTCATAACTTGTTCTGTTTTTTTAGATTCTGCCGTACAGGAAACGAGTCCCATACCGCAGGCGGCAATTAATGCCAAGGTTAATACTTGCTTTAATCTCATGTACTTATCTATTTTAATGGTTAATAATCAGTTTCAGCATAATATTCCCATTCCTTCTATCTCTATCAATAGTTCCGAACGGCACACATCTGTTAAAGTATAGATGGCAGGTAAATCGGGGTATCGCTCTGTCACTACCTGTTTTGCTTTTTCCATATCTTCCCAACGTTTCACGTACACGCGGAAGGTGATAAGGGTAGCATTCTCCGTAGCAGGAATACCGGAACGATTGAGGTTATCACGAGATACCAGATATTCTATATTCTCCAAGGTAGTCAGTGTTTGCTGTTCAATACCAACGCCTTCCAGACTCTGCTCACCACGAATAGCGGCTGTGCCCGATACATATATGAAACCATGATCCTCTTTCCATACAGCCTTGGCACGTTCAAACTTCGGAGTGGTCTTTTGAGGAAGAGCGGCATCCTTTTCTCCCAATAATACATTCTGTGAATAAGCATGAGCGGCAATCTGCAAAGGATTATCCACCCCAAGAACCCTGACACTTCCATCTTTACAGAGTAAGGCATCCACATCAATCATAATGCCGCCCCACTGAGTCCCGATACCGGTAGCAGCCGGATAACCGGTGGTCCACTCCACACCATTATAGAATAGCGAACGTACATCATTGAAATCCTGATAATGCTGGTGTCCGGTTGCATCACAAGCTGTTATCTTTTCAATATAGTTCCATTGACGTATGATTGAAGAAACCGGCATACCTTCCGTTTCCAATACTCCGGCTATCCTGGAAAATACGCCATGAGATTGTTCACGGATGTTTTGACGTAGTACATCTCCCGTCACACCGCTCAGGAACAAGCGTTTACATCCTTCTCTTTCGATAGTGATATAAGGCAAATCTTCCAGTATCCGATATTCAATATGATCTTGTTCCGTCAACTGCACTTCATGCACTTCCATCACCAAGCCCATAGTTTGAGGAGGTTGTGCCACATAGCTTACAGAAGGTTGTTTTTCTTTAAAAAGCTCTTTCACCGCCTCCTTGATGCAAGCAAAACGGGTTACATATTCTTTATTATCCACCGGTGCATCGAATATCACCATGCGTACCGGTGTATAAACCGCCCTGTATTCCGCCAATAATTGCATCAGCATTTCCTTAAAAGGAGCTTTAGCAACTTGCAGGAAATGATGAACAATCTCTATATTTTCGTGTGTAATCATGGTCTTCTTTCTTATCCTATTAAAGAGAATTCACATACTCGGCAAGTTCTTCCGCTTCTTTAGCTGATATTTTCTTTTCAATGCCATGCTTATGCACCGTAAATACTTCTTCCATGGTAGCAGCACGTCCATCAAAAAGATAAGGAGCTGTGCGCCAGACTTCACGCAGCGTCGGCGTATCCCACCCATTCTCAAACTCGATATCTTCACCAATACGGTGCATCTTCATATCCGTATAATAGGGACCGGAATGACATTCGTCGCAATTAAACTTTTCATAAACCTTACGCCCCCGTTTAGCCTTTTCTGAAAGCTCACCATTCACCAGATAAGGGCTGGGAACCGGTTTCAATGACATCAGATACTCATCCACACACTCTGCAAACTCTTCCGGCAGATCACTGAACTGAATGAGCTTATATCCTGCACGAACCGCTATCTCGGCATGAGCACGAATACCGGAAATCATGCATGGTGGAGTGACATGGGAGAATAACAGGCTCTTGCAGTTTTTTGAATTACCAATGCCATCATTCATCAAATCCCAGTTCATGGCATCCATACGCGCATCTCCCGGATGGCATCCATTGCACGACTGCCAGTTCTGGAAACAATGTTCCGCATCATTGAAGTATTTCTCACCACGCTGTATTCTGCTTTCCGTACGATTCTTCACCATAGCAACCGACTGAACATTTGCCGTATTCAAATCCACGATATTCAATGTATCAGAGAAATAAGTAGGAACAACGGCAGTTCCGTCCTTCAACATCATACAACGCGGTCCATTACCTACCAAGGCTACGCGTTTACGCATACCGTATAAAAAGCGTAAGTCATACGCTAAAGCATCCTTTTGAGGATACTGCTCAAATTTCCGAATAAATGCAGGATAATCTATCACACTGACCTCATGGGTACCGGAATGGCTAACCACAATCTTATCATCCGTACACTTCACATCCCATATACCTGCTGCACCCCGTTCCGGTTCATCCAGCAACACGGCACCCTCAAAGTTCAGAGTAGCCAGATTAACGATACTGATGGCACTGGTATTCATCCAGCCTTGTTGCAACTGGGATGTCGGAACCTGGAAACGACCCAGATTATGAGTAACCAGCAAATAACGCCCGTCCGGAGAAAGCGACATTCCACGCAAGGCATTACTTCCGTTAGCCAGTTGAATATCCTTTATCTTTCGGAAACTGTTCATATCAATCACTGATACGCAAGCAGCTACAGTATCTACATCCGCCCGTTGCATAGGCAGGAAATTGGTAACAAACAGGTGTTTTCCTTCTTTATCAAAAACAGCAGATTTCGGTTCACGCAATACTTTCACCGTTCTTACTACATTCTTTCCATTCTTATCCAACTCAGACACCGTGCCGGCAAACTGGTTGCAAATATATAACTTGCCGTTACCCGTATTTACCAACGGAGCGCAGGCACCGGATGCTGTTTCCACAAAGACTTTCTCCGAAGGATTGGAAGCAGACAGGAAATAAACACCATTCTTATGTTCACCTGCCACCGTTGCATAAATTTGATCTCCATCTGTAGCAACTCCGGTAGGGACTTCATCCAATTCCCACTCTTGCAAGCGTTCTTTATAATCTGATGAATAAATAGAAACCTTCTGAACGCCCTTCTGAGATACGATCATTCCGGATTTATAAGGAGTGATACCCGTTATAAACAATGGAGTTCCTTCCGGCTGCTCCGTAGTATGAGTAGTAAATGCAAATAGAGATACCACTAAAAACACAGGCACTATAACCTTTGCGATGCTACGACTTTTATACTTCATAGTGATTGAATTAAGCTTGTTTTTCACATCACAAAGATAGGGCATCACTGTTCTGAGGGTTATCAATCGTGTATCATTGACTTGCAATAATGTCTCAAAACAAATGCAGTAAGCATTTTGAGACGGTAGTGAGAATCGTTTGAGACAAAAAAGGCGGAAACTTCTTTCCGCCTTAAATCTTATTTTTCGTCTTACATCTTCTCTTTGTTCGCACTGTTCATCTGTACGAACTCGGTAGGTGTGAACCCATAGAATGCTTTAAACGAATTGGAGAAATAGGAATGACTGTTGAATCCCAACAAAGTTGCCACTTCCGAAACACTCATATTCGTTTCCTTCAGATAACGCAAGGCCACTTCCAAGCGCTTATTACGTATCAGTTCCGTGGGTGAAAGCTCTGATATAGCTTTGATTTTACGGTAGAGATTGGCGCGGCTGATACCAATCTGGTCACAAAGCATCTCTATACCCAAATTTTGATCAGATATATTCTTCTCAATAATCTCATACAGTTTCTGTGAAAAACGTTCATCCGCTGAGGTAGTACTTACCCCTACCACTTCGGGCGAAAAGCGTTTGCCATACAGTTTTTTTAATTGCTCCCTCGACTGCAACAGGCTTTGAATACGTATCCGAAGCACATCCATACTGAAAGGCTTAATCACGTAATCATCCGCCCCTGCCTCAAAACCTTCCCTGATATGCATCACCATGGAACGTGCAGTCATCAGTATCACCGGTATATGTCCGATACGGATATCATTCTTAATCATGGAACAGAGTTCAAGCCCATTCCGCTTAGGCATCATAATATCACTCAACACTAAATCTGGGAAGAACTGTACTGCCTTATCATATCCTTTTATACCGTTTGCCGCTTCAATGATTTCATAGTCATTTTCCAAGGACTTATGCAGGTAATCCCGTACATCTTTGTCATCTTCCACCAAGAGAACCACCGGCTTTTTAGGTGCAATTTCTCCAATGGGAGATGTTTGCGGTTTCTCCACCGGCTGTGCAAATGCCGTATCACCAATCGTTTCCACAGGCATAGCATCCGTCTCTTCCTCTGTGAAAGCTTCACGGGAAACGGGCAGCAAAACAATGAACCGTGCTCCTTCCGTCCCATCTTCCCGGTCTTCAATACGTATCACTCCCTTATGTAGCTTTACAATGGAATACACCAGACTTAGCCCGATACCTGTACCCGGTACATTTACCCCTGCCGTTTCAGGTACCCGGTAGAAAGGTGTGAACACCTTATCCCGTTCCTGCAGTGGGATTCCACAACCGGCATCCACAACCTGCAACATCATATACAGGGCAGAAGGGGCTACTTCTTTTCGATACGATTCTTCCAACTCTCCAGCCGGAATACATTCTACCAACATACGTATGTCTTTGCCGGAAGGAGTATACTTGAATGCATTGGACAGTAAATTGAATACGACCTTCTCAAGCAGCACCTTATCATACCAGGCCTGAAACTCCCGATCCCGGCAATCCAGTGTAAAAGTGATTTCATTGGTTTGCGCTATCTGATTGAACGCACAATAGATCTCCGTGACAAATTCATATACATTATTCTCCGTGACTTGCAATTCCATCGTACCACTCTGGTTTTTCTGCAAGTCCAACAGCTGATTAACCAATAAAAGAAGCCGTTGGGCATTTTTATAAATAACCATCAGTTTATCCCGCAGTTCCATAGTCATATCCATCCGCTTCACCAGTTCTTCAAAAGGAGTGATGATCAGCGTCAAGGGAGTACGTAACTCATGGGCAAAATTCGTGAACAGATGCATCTTTGCCTGATGAAATTCTTCCTGTTGAAGTTTCTCCTTCTGCTCCATTTGCAGTCTTTCCCGCAAGCGGCGGCGGGCATTAAAATAATGGAATATCGCGTAAAGCACTCCTATCACCAATAATCCATAAATCAGGAAAGCATACCAAGTAGCCCATAAAGGCGGGGTAATAACAATCCTCAAAGTCTTCCCTTCCTCATTCCAGACCCCATCGTTATTACAAGCTTTGACATGAAAAAGATAGCTGCCGGGACGCAGATTGGTATAGTAAGCCGTGCTGCGTTCTCCCACATGATTCCAGTCTTCATCATATCCTTCCAACTTATAGGCATACCGGTTCATCTCCGGATTGATGAAATTCAACGCTTTATATCCTATAGCCAGATTGTTCTGATTGTACCGTAAATTAATAACCTCCGCTTCATTAAGCAACCCACTTAAGATTCCAGTTCCATCATCTGCTCGCACCACACGATTATTCACCAACAGGTCTTCCAATACGATTGGCGGCACAAAACGATTCATCGGCATCTCCGGTGTGTAAAAAGTGATAAAGCCATCATTACCGGTAAAACACAATGTACCGTCCGGCATGGCTACCCCACCCCGATATGTAAATTCACGCAAATGAATACCATTATTGAATGGAAAGTTTTTAATCTCCCCGGTGGACGGAGAATAAGAGGAAATTCCCTGCAACGAGCTCATCCATAGATTCCCGTCCGCTCCTTCCAGCAATTTACAAATATCCCCTCCCATCAGTCCTTCTTTCTCTGTTACCCGGCGAAGCACACCTCCCCGCTTATCCAGTTGGAAAATACCGCCTCCATAGGTAGATACCCATACATCACCGGATCTGGTTGATAATATAGAAGATATATAGTTACTTGGAATTTGCATTTCCTGTTCCGGGCGAGATGTACGAAATACAGTCAGTTCACCTGTATGAGTATTAAAACGGTACAGTCCGGCAGAACGCATACCTATCAGTAGCACACCGGGACTCTCTTCCTCCATGCAACGAACGGAAGAAAAGTGTAATTTCTCTCCTTCCGATCCGGTAAACTCAGTCTTCCGCTCACCGGAAGGAGTAAAACAGGTCAGTGCATATCCGGCTTTTGAAGTTCCTACCCATAAATTACCGCCTGCATCACGCACAATACCATAAATAGCAAGTTCTATGGGATATTTATAGAATAAAGAAAAACGCCGGGTAGCAAGATCAAAACGATAAACCTCACCTAATACCGTACCACACCAGATACAATCGTCCTCAGCATACACCGTTTTGATAACATTCGAATTATGCACAGAATAGCTATCCTTATCAATCAGATAAAACTGCCCTTCCCCTGTCGAAATTTCATATTGCAATAATCCATACCCTTCAGTAGCTATCCATAAATTTTTCTGTTTATCGACACAAGCCGTACCGTAGATTCCCGTTTGCAGATTCACCGTCTTCCCCGGAGTATGATGAATGAAACGGTCGGTAAGAGAACTCAACCAAGTGACACCACCGGCAAAAGTACCAATCCACAACGTACCGGTATGATCACGGCAAAAAGAATAAATGGAAAAATGCCCCAAGCCACGTCCGGGTTCGTCATAACTGCTCACTTTACGAATCTGGTCTTTCAACGGCGCATAAGCATAAATACCGTCGAAAGTACCAATCAATATCTCTCCATCCCATTCGGCAAGGCAACGGACATAATTATTCTTCAGACCACTATTGGCAGATGTATAAGAAGTTATTTTATGGTTACGGACATCAATGCGGTTCAGTCCGCCAAATTGACAACCTACCCAGATGCGATGATAAGAATCTTCATAAAGAGTGGAAATACTATTATCCGGTAAGCCGGCATGACGGTCATAGTGATTAATCACCTGCATCTGTTTGTTACACTGGTAAACTCCGTTCACTGCCGTACCTATCCAGAAATTACCTGCCTTATCCTCCATCAAGGCAGTGACGGAACTATTGAAGTTCTCTACAAATTCCACCCTTTTAAAGTTGTCTTGTTCGGGAATATAACAACAAAGCCCACTGCGGGTACCCACCCATACTTTGCCGGAACTATCAACCAAAAGAGAAAGGATACTTGCACTGGAGAGTCCATCTACACTAAAATAATTGCGGATACGTTCGGTGCGAAGACACATCCGGCTTAGTCCGCGACTGGTACCTATCCATAAATTCTTGCTATGATCTTCGCGTATTTCATTGACTTCATTGTCTGCCAAACTCAGAGAGTCTCCCGGATGGTGACGAAAAACAGTATATTCACTGCCATTATAACGATTCAGTCCATTACGCGTCCCTAGCCAAAGATATCCCCGGGTATCCTGGCAAATGGTCATCACGGAGAGTTGGGAAATCCCTTCATTCAGTTTCTGGCTATAATAGAATGAATATTTAGAATGTTCAGCCCACACATACAACACTGAGAATGAGCAAACTAACAACATCAACAATATTTTCCTTTTCATCAGCATAGATATATTTACTGCACAAAAATAAGAAAAGCATAGAAATTACATAAAATATAGTGCAGAAAGGTACGGAAATAGAATAAGATGAGCAAGGGTTAGTGGTAAACACATACTATCAGAAGTTACGACAGAGCCTACCATCAATACGGATGATGATAGGCATCATCCGTATTGATGGTAGGCATCATCGGCATTGATGATAAGATGCCTCCTGCACTTATCTATCCTGCATGCATTATAGATTCACCCTCACTGCTACACCTTCCGTTATATTCTTCCTTAATATGGGCTTGCCACCTTTCAAGACTTCTACATGCAGCTTCTTTCCTGCACGGGATACACGAATATCAAACTCCGAATTGAAAGCACGGACACGGTTCAGGTTCATATACTCCCACCCCTGTGGCAAACGGGGTGTCATCTCGAAACTGCGCAATCCTGTAGGCCGGATGCCGAACAGGCCTTCAGTATAGATACGGCAATACAATCCACTTTCAGCAGAAAGATGACGCTGATCTCCTTCGGGCCACGCTTCAATGGCATAAGGCACATGATCGCCCAACAAACGGCGATGTGAATACTTCTTGAGGAAGTTCATACCTTTCTCCACTTCTCCGGCAGCAATGGTGCCACGCAGGGCATAGAGGGTACTACGATCCCAGAAGGTTTCGGTACCGGCTTGCGTCAGTAACCCATCGTCCGTCCATAGGCGGGGCGAAAAGAGCGCATCAATAGTGCCATGCGCACGGGTGTAGATACCCATAACAAGAGGCATACAAATCCAGGAACGCAGGATATCATTACCTTCATAATAGCGGTAACTGTGGAAACCTTCTATCTCATAACCAAAATGTTTTTCTATAGCTTTCTCTAAAGCATTCGCTTGATCACGATACGTATTCAACTGCTTTGCCGATATTCCCAATTCACGCCCCAGCATAACGGCTGAACGCAAAGCATCGTAGTAAAGCGTAGAAGTACAGAGGTTTGCATCACCAGCCGGGAAGCGGTTCTCCAATTCATCCGAATTCGATGCAACCACGCCGGCAGGAGTTAGTTTACGGTTGCAATACTCCAGACACCATTCGATCAGAGGCCACAGTTCACGCGCTTCCGCCTTATCTCCACGAGCCAACGCATAGCGTGCGGCACCGTAAGCAATCATCGCACCGTCTCCCCTATCTTTGGCTCCATGCCAGAAGCTGACACCTTCGGAGATGATGGAACTCGGGATAGGTTTATACTCCGGATTCATATAGCGGGCAAAGTGGCGGAAAGAGTTCAATGCGGACTCATTACCAATCTCATAACCCAAGAAAGGGAAAAAAGGATTGATATACTCTGCCTGGTCGTTAGCCCAGACAGCCGCATAATAAGCTTCACCACCAGGACCATGCATCAATCCGCCTTTCGTACGGTAGATACTTTCAGCACCACGCAGTTTGGCGAAGGCAAACATGCGATTGAGCACGGGATCGGGAGTCTCCAAAACCAGATTGCCCCACCACTGACTGATAAGCGCTTCACGCGCGGCACGTTCACTAAGGATGTTGATGTGTGAAAGGCCGGTGCTGTTTAGTCCGGACGAAGCATCCGCCAGTTTCCTTCCGGAAAAGATTGCATAGAATTCAAGCGTCTCTCCCGGTTTCAAAACAAAGACACCACTTTTGGAAAGAGCGGCTTCAATGCAATAAGCACCATATACACCGGCTTCCTCAGGAGTAGTATATGTTACATTCCACTCAGGCACTCGCAACGTTATCTGATTCGGACTGCTATTTTTGAAAGTATATTCCTCACAATAGTGCGCGGCGTTGGTGGATGGATAAAGTACACGAGTCAACTGTACGGCATCTTTCAGTTCTTTACGCCGGTAAATATAACCGAAACTACTTTCCACACGCATAATGCCATTGAAGGTAACGTCGCGTACTTCTTCATTCAGCAGAGTTTGATCGTCCACTGTAACTAAAGCGGGAATATTCACATCGAAGCGTTGCTTCAGATTGTTCTGTGTCTTGTTGGGATGCATGCGAAGCATAGGAAAAACAAGACTGCGGTTCAGATGAAAACGCTTCTGTGCATCCACACCGTAACGAAGGACAACGGAAAGTTGCTGTCCACTCATTTCCAAATGATCGTCATGTGGAATATTATCATTGATACTCCAGCGGATGGCTCCACCATCCTGGATAGTCCAACGATCTTTCGGTTGTGCAATGGCCAGCGAACCGGTAAAGATGAAAGAGAAAAGTAATAAGGTTCTTCTCAAGTCCATAAGGTTATTGTGTTTAATTGTTAGCTACTAATATCAATACTGCACTCTCAAACTGGGTATTCAATGGATTCTCCAGACCTTTTTCCATCAGTTCTGCTCCCGTAAATACCTTACCATTGGCAGGGAAACGGGAAGCCACTCCTTTGGCCAGACTGACTTCTTCCACACGATATTTCTTATGGGCATCCAAGCCACCAAGCATTACTCGGGGTTCATTACCATCTTTAGTCTGGTAGAAGTAAACAACTGCCTTTTGCTTATCTGTTGAAACATAACTCAAAGAAGCCAATGGAGACTCATAGGGAGAAACCAAGCGATAAAGTTCACCATGCATCACCAACGGACGGATGCGTTCTTTATATAGTTTCACAGCATCGGCAATCTGCGCACGTTCTTCAGCCGTAGCCTTATCCAATGCCAGGTCTATTCCGAATGCACCACTCAATGCCACATCTATGGCCATCTTCAAATGACGTTTCCCCATACGGGTAACGTGAGCGGAAATCGTATTTGCAGGGAAGAAATGCGAGAAGCCCCATTGTATCTTGATACGTCCCAACGGGTCTGTGTTGTCACTGGGCCAGAAGGAATGGAAATAAGGCATTGCACCATAATCCACACGTCCCGATCCACCGGCACAAAGCATGGCCATCACATTGGGGAAACCTTTGGCAAAACGATCCATCAGACGGTAAAGCGCCCAGTTATAGTCTATCCAGAGATGACTCTGATCGGCGGGCTGCAAATAAGAAGATCCGGGTTGGGTGATGTAACGGTTACAGTCCCACTTCACATAAGTGATATCCGGGTTAGGCCGCAAGGTTTTGTCGATAATATCCCACTCAAAAGCCTGTACCTCGGGGCGGGTAAGGTCCAGTATTTCCTGATGGCGACCCAGTATCGGTTCACGCTTGGGTTGAGTAATGATCCAATCCGGATGTTTCTGATAAAGTTCGCTCTGAGGATTCACCATCTCGGGTTCCAGCCAGATACCGAAGCCAACTTTACGCTTCAATGCTTCTTTGGCAATATATGACAGACCTTTGGGTAACTTCTTGATAGAAGGGTCCCAATCTCCCAGACCATGCTTATCATCATCACGGGAGTAAGAGCCATTACCGAACCAGCCATCATCCAATAAGAAAAGTTCAGCACCTACCTGGCGGGCACCGTCAAAGAGTTGCTTCAGGCGGTCTTCATTAAAATCGCAGTGCGTAGCTTCCCAGTTGTTCAACAATACAGGGCGGTCTTTCTCTGCATCGCGGATGGCATTTGCCATAGCCCAACGATGGAAACGACGGCTGGCTTCTCCCTTACCCTGCTTACTATACGTGTAGAGAATGGCGGGTGTAGTAAATGTGCCACCACGCTCCAGATTGTATTGTGAGCCCAAAGGATTCATACCGGTCAGCAAACGCAGGTTCTTGTTCCAGTCTACATCGAAAGCAAACTGGAAACTGCCGCTCCAACGCAAAGAAGCAGCCAGTACTTCACCTTCATTTTCTTTAGCCGGTCCGTTCAGTGAGAGGATAAAAGAAGGAATACGCATCTGATGCGCACGGATGCCTAATTTGGAATCCAGAATCTTGACTCCTTCCGAAAGCCGTTCTTCATTGAGGGTTGCTTCGCGCTTATAGTTACCGGAGAATTGAGAGAGCCAGTATTCCTTTGCCTTTACCACCGGAGCAGCAGAAGCAAAACGATGCAGAATGACTTTACCTTTCTCATTATGCGTAACGGTATTCCATATCTCCATCATGCTATTGTCTGTATAGCACTTGATATAGATATCTACGGTGAAAGGATAGGCAGGGTCTTTCAGTAAAATAACGGTTTGTTCGATACCCGGCGCCAAGGTTTCCGTACGATGTCCGGTGTAGTGAAGTTCCGTAGATGTATTTCCATCTACATGAGTTGCCTGAATAGCCGGTTCTGTCAGGACACCGTTCCCATAAGGAGGAAGAAACTCCCATTCACGTGAGGGCATCTTAGCAGGAGGCTCTACTTCACGGGTAGCATCTCCAAAACCCAATTGGTAAAGGCGATTGTCCATACCCACCATAAAGGTCAGTTTCAGTTCACCGGATGTAACGGTAAAGAGTTTCTTCACATTCGGATTGTCCGCTGCATGCACCGTGAGGAGAAGGCAGAGAAATAAACAGGTCGTCAATATATTCTTCATAATCTTATCATTCTTCTGTCATAAACTTCCAGGTAACATTGGCAATACTGTTCGGCTTACCTTTTTCTGCTTTGGATATAGCACCCTTCAGCTTGCCTTTCTTATCGCGTGTCACAGTGATATCACGCCAAGAATAGGCACCCTTCTCATAATCGAATGTTTCTCCGTCATCATCATACAGACGGTAAGAACCATCCGCTTTTCCATAATGACGGATTTCCAGATTCACCTTCTCTCCTGCTTTCGGTGCATGCAGACGGGCCTCCATAAATGGCAGGATAGCTCCATCCTTTACATATACCGGAATACGGTCCAAGCCCGGTGTAACAGTAATCTTCTCTCCATTGCCCACATATTTACCCGTATAGAAATCGTACCAGTCTCCCTTAGGCAATACCACCGTACGCTCTTTCTGACCTTTGAACATGGGAGCCACCAACAGATATTCACCAGCCATATACTGATCCTTAATTTCCTTGGAAACAGCTTCCAGATAAGGATTCTCTTCCAGATTTGCATCCGACAGTTTCGCTGTAGTTCCTTGTTCAGGAATGAAACCCGGTTCCAGATTCATGGCACGGAACGGAGGAATACCATCAAAATGATAACGTGCAAATTCACTATACCAGTAAGGCATCATCTGCATACGCAGCATAGCATACTCTTTTATCTGATTCTCTACTTCGGGGAAAGTCCAGGGTTTTGTTCCGCTTGCCCAAGCATTAATCATTGCCATCGGTGAGAATACTACAGACTGGAAACGGCGTAGCCAGTCTTCCGATGAACTGGAACTACGTACTTCCGGAGTCCACAATACACCACTAAAACCTGAATTAATCAAAGCAGTAATAAAGTCCTGATGACTGTAATAGTCATTATAAATCACATAGGGAAAGGAAGCAGCACCGGCATTCGATGCGCGAACCAATCCGAAGGTACGTTGATTACGTTTCTTGTACAATTCCGCAGTAGTGCGTTGTACCCACAAACCATAAGTCTGGCGCATCTGCTCGGCAGCAATTCCACTGGGGAAAGTAGCTACATCCGGCCACAAATAACGGTCGTATCCGTCTACTTCATCCACTTTATAACCGCTGACACCGATATTCACATGTTCCTGTTCCAGTTTATCCATCCAGATTTTGCGGGCTTTCTCGCCTGCCAAGTCGGGCACGATACCACACCATACGGTGTGTGAGCCACTTACCGGATACATTTCCTTATATATCTTTGAATCGGGAGATACGTATGGGTTTGTCCATAAGTTGATGCGTACTCCTTTAGCCAACATATCTTTCACAAAGCCGGCGGGATCAGGATAGCGGGTAGCGTCCCACTCAAAGGTACAAGGATACGCTTTGCTTTGCCAGCCCGGTTCCAGTCCGATAAAGTCCAACGGGAAACCGCGTTGTTCAAACTCATCCGCTTCGTTCTTCACGTCTTCAGCTGTATAGAGCTTCTTTGTACGTTGCGTAAAGCCCAATCCCCAGCGCGGAGGCAATGTACCACCTCCACAGAGCAGGTTATAACGACGGACAACATCCATAGGAGTAGGTCCGGCAAACAGATAAATTTCTGCACCCGGGGCAGGAACCAAGATAGAAACGGCATCCGAGTAAGGAGCGGATGTCCAGGTCTTATCCAGATTACGATCCTTGGCTACCGGAGCATTCGGACTATCCTTACGTGCGCCGCTACCAGCATACACCGTCAGATAACGTGCCGAATTGATCAGTACCCCATAACCGGAACTGGAAATGTAAAAGGGAACAGGAGCATGTGTGCGTCCGTTGTCACGTCCACCGTAATGGTCTACATGCAGGTTCAGAATCTTGCCACGCTGGTGTACCGTCTGGAAGTTCAGTCCAAAGCCGTACAATTGCTCCTTACGTTGCAAAGGAATACGGAGACTTGTTTTACCATCCTGTATGGAACCCACAATTTCATTCGCTAATTGGGGTAATGTCACCTCCGGTAAGCGGGCAAAACCTTCCTTTTGCGGTGTGACACCGGCCACTCCCAGTAATGAATACTCTTCAGGAGTACCTACCACGCCTTTCCAAACGCCAGGCTCCACTTGCTGCCAGGCTATCTGTGCTTTAGCAGGACATAGCATCAACAAAGCCATTGCCCCTACAATCAAAATCTTCTTCATTCTCTTCATTTTATTATAATAGTGTTATTCTCATTTCATCGGATTATACCGGCAAAGCCACCGTTCGGAAGTACCTTCACTTTTACCGATCCGTTCATATTCTCCACAGGCGTGTAGTCAAAACTATCCTTATCTTTTCCATCTATAATCATAGTGAATGGTTTACCTTCACATCCGGCAGGCAAGGTAAATTCTATTTCACGTTCCTCTTCCTTACCACTGATACCGCCAATATACCAGACATCACCGGAACGACGAGCCACAACAGCATAATCAGCCGGATAACCAGCCAGCAGGATACTTTCATCCCAGGCAGCGGGTACTTCTTTCAGGAATTGTTTCGGTTGTTCCGGTAGAGAAAGATAAGACTCCACCTTATCAGCAAAACATTGAAAACCTGATTCAAAGACTACTGCCAGAGCCAACTGATGCCCCATAGTTGTCTTACGTATAGCAGGTACCCCTTGGCGTACTTTATCAGAGAAAGTCACCGGAGTGTAATCCATCGAACCGACTACATTGCGTGTGAAAGGTACAGTAGCATTATGTTTTGCCGCCTGGTCGCAACGTTCCTGACGTCCCAGGGTTTCTGCACCCCGGATAGCTTCCGTAGTCAGCATATTCGGATACGTACGTTCAAAGCCACGGGGTAAAGTGGCACCATGAAGATCTACTAGCAAATGATTGTCCGCGGCATCTTTCAATAAAGCCGGATAAAGTTGGATAATACGTTGTTTGTCTGTATCAAAGAAATCGACCTTGATTCCTTTCACTCCAATTTCACTGATGCGTTTCATTTCTGCACGACGTAATTCAGGATCACTCATCAGACGATGCGTCGGTATAGAGTCGTTGTCACGCCCTGCACCGGAATGGTACCATAACCAGACCCCCACTCCTTTCTTCTGTGCGTATTTCACTACATCTTCCATAGTGCCACCGTTGCCCATGTTTTGCCAGCCGGCATCAATCAGCATATATTCCCAACCCATTTCTGCACTAAAATCCACATATTTCAGTTGTGCTTTATAATCACGGGGAGTGCTGCCATTAGACCACCAGCTCCATGAAGCGCGTCCGGCCTCTATCCAGGATTCATCGCTTACTACAGATGCAGGATTCAGATGTGAAACCATTTGTGTCTGGAATATGGTATTCAGATCATCCCCTATGATAATGGCACGCCAAGGAGTGAACCACGGTAATTCTGATACCGGCTCTACTGCATCCGGTACAATTGGCTCATCCGGTTCCGGAAAGCGGATTTTATATGCTTTATCTGTTCCGGCATTATCTATATGAGTAGCAGGATATGAGCCATTCAGATGAGCTTCTGTGATCATCATCCAGATTCCGTTGGTATTGAATAGCATAGGGAATGCCCAACCACGCCCATGCCCACATTCCGAACGGATATCTATTTCACTCCGGCAATATTGTTCATAGCTCGGTTTATGACGATCGTTCCAGTCATACGGGTGTATCCACGCTTTTCCATTTACGGGTACGGCAAATTCTGTATGCTCGGTCTGGATAGTATGCATCTGTCCAGCCTCTCCGGGTAGTTCATAACGGAAAGCGACTCCGTCATTATATACCCTTGCGATCAAATTAAACTGCTTATTCTCTTTATTACGGAAAGTAAAAATCTGCTCACGGCACTCATCCGTAGTATTCAATTTCTTACCGGATTTTAACTGATAAGCATTAGAAATATCTTTCACTGCAGAAGCGGAAACAAATTGTGCGTCTTTTCCATACTCACAATTATCCATAACCAGCCCTAAAAGAGATTTCTCTACTGCCAGCGTATCCCTATAATAAACGGAATAGCAAAGATTTACTTCACCTTTATCCTTTTTGTTTGCCAGGACGAAACGGATATTATTGTCCTTGGACACCAACTCCCATGTATCGGGAGCCGTACAAGCGGCCATTAATACCGCCAACAGCAACATTGCTGCTCTCAATAGTTTTCTCATGGTATTCATCATTAATCATTAATTATTCTTGAGGAGTAAACATCACAATATATCCACCCCCTGTACGCATGTGTCCCGTCAAAGCATCAGATTTTCTACAGAAGACACGTTCTGTCTTGATAGCGGCAGCATCAGACGGCCGATCATTCAAAACCATTCCTTCATACCATCCGTCACCCAAAAATGATAAAGGAAATTGCAGGGAACATTCCTCTTGTCCATTCAGCACAGCCAAAAACCAAGTCTTTCCGCTTCTTCGTGCAAATGCCGCAACCTCACCTATCCGACTGGATGGCAATACCACCGTCTCATCCCAGGTAGCAGGTATTTGCTTCAATAATTTCACAGCCGGATTATCCAACATCGCTTTCGGGTGTGAACCGAAGAATATGACAGAAGAGTTAAAAACAAGTGCCGTAGCTAACTGATGTACCCATGACGTTTCCAAACGACGTTCTCCAAAAATAACGGGTGTATAATCTCCGGCTCCCGCTACCAGACGAGTGAAAGGCAAGGTTGTATTATGCGTGCTCCACTCATACTGATTTTTCCCATATTCCAAGCCACGAATACCTTCACGACTCATCTCATTCGGCCACGTACGCACTTCACCCGTCGGTTTATTACTGCCATGAATGTTTAGCATCAGTTTATATTCCGCCGCTTCCTTCAGACATGACTGATATAAATCGACAAATTCTTTCGACTCATGTGAGAACGCGTCAAGTTTCAAGCCGACAACTCCTAATCTGTGACAGCGTTCAAACAATTCTCTGCGTTTTTTAGGATCACGCATATCCCGGCCGTGACGCCATAACCAGATTTTAACTCCAAACTGAGCCGAATAATCCACTAGTTCTTTTAACTGTTCATCTGTCCAACGATACCAAAAAGCATCTACCGTATTATATTCAAACCCTAATTCTCCGGCTAGTTTAGAAAATTCTTTCATTCCCTCCACTGTCCGTGCTCCACCATCCAGCCAGCACCATACGGAACGTCCCGGTTTAATCCAGTCCGTATTTATTCCTTTAGGGAATAGTCGTTTATCCGGTGCCAGAGCCAAGTTGGTTATCAAATCGGAATTCACCAACTCATTCAGATTATCGGCTATTATGATTGTACGCCAGGGAGTTATTATAGTAGCTGCCAAAGCTGCCGGTTTCGATAACCGCCGGGCTTCCGCCAGACTATAATCATGGGCAAAAGGATATCCGGCCGGTTGCGCATGTCCCAGTTTCGTTTCAAAACCATTCTTACCATTTGCCTGCAATGACATACCGGCATAATTCATCAAAGCGGATTCTGTTATGCAAAGATAACCGGATTCTCCCGGCAATTGCACCGTTACCGGAGGAGCAGCCCATTCTCCCTGCATAATTTCAGAGATATCCTTTCTCCGATGGATACCTTCATAGTGACAATACATATCATGATACCACACCGTACTCCCCACCGGCAATGTAAATAATGTATGTTCATCCGGCGTTCTTATTTCTCCCTGCTTACCGGGAAGTATCATCCGAAAAGCGACACCATCGTTATAAGCTCTCGCCTCCAAAGAGAAATCAGTCTTCAAACTACTATTTCGTAACTTGATAATTTGTCCATTGCTTCTATCTACCGCCAAAGAATGACTGCCCCGGATAGGATAGGTATTATCCGTCTTATATGTATCTGAAGACAGAACATCGACCGAATTACAAAGTTCCGATTCATCTATGGTCAGACGCACAGGCGACTCTACCAATACCTTCACTCCGTTTTTCTCTACTTCATAATAAAGTCCTTTTTCTTTTAGTTTCAACACCAAAGAAATAGAGCCATCCGGACTGGTGACCGGAAACAGTGTCTGTGCATTGGCATAAGCCAAGGCACAAGACCCCATCAATATTGCACAAATAGTTTTTCGCATAATCACCGATTATTTGTAAATCTGTATATCCCCATCTTCACAAATAATCTCAGGACGAGCATCGGGATTCTTCAACTCAAACGTAACATTCTTCAGTTTCAATCCTTTCACATGGCGTGCCCATACCCCGTATGCCGGAATCTTAGGTCCGAAAGTTTTCACTTCAGGATATTTGTCTATAGCTTCAGGCACCTGAGACAAGGCATCTTCAGGAGTTCCTGTACCCAATAAACGAATATGAATATTTTCCAAAATCAGGTTTGTGATATAGTGTCCGGGAATACCTGTAATCAGGATGCCGGAAGGAGGTGTCAGTTGAGCCTTATCGGCAGCCACTGCCTTTACGTTGCGAATAGTCACATTTTCAAAGACTCCAATCGGTTGCTGACGGTCTTCTTTTTTGCGAAAAACACTAAGACGAGCACCCAAACGAAACAGCATCGGAGTACGTACTTCGTCCATTGTGATATCAGAGATTTCCACATTACGCAGATGGGCTCCATCTACAGAGAATAACTTAATACCTCCATTCTTGGTATCGTAAATATGACAATTGCTGATCTTGATGTTCTCAAATCCTGCCATGGATTCGGTTCCCATCTTAATGCCCGCCTGATTGCTTTTCAGCTTCATGTCCGTAACAATGATATCATCACATCCCATTTTACTGGCAGTAGTTTTAAAACAAAGAGCATCGTCGCCACTGACAATATCACAATTACTAATACGTACATGCTGGCAACCATCAATATTAATGCCATCATTATGAGCTACTCCAAAACTACGTATCGTTACATTGTGGATATTCACATTACGGCATTGAAAATAATGGGAAGTCCAGGCACCTGCATATTTTAAAGTAACTCCTTCCACGCGCACACCTTCACAACGTACCCAACGAAGCAAGAAAGGACGCAATCCCCAACGCTGTCCTTCCGGACGGGTATCAACTTTTATATGGCGTTCTTTCAAAGCTGAACCTTGACCATCGATAGCACCTTCACCCTCCAAGGCAACATTTTTAGCATCTACCGCTACCAGTAATGCCCAACCGACATCAATGCCCAGACCTTCGGTAAAAGGATCAAGGTTATCGTAAGCTTTATAATCGGTAGTGCCCAAAATAAGGGCATCTTTCTCCAAATGCAAAGTCACGTTATCTTTTAGCACGATAGTAGCCGACAAATAGGTTCCAGCAGGCACAAGTACTGTTCCACCACCTGCCTTATGACAAGCATCAATTGCTTTCTGGATAGCGGGCGAATCCATCTTTTTGCCGTTTCCCCGAGCACCGTACTTCTTTACATTAAATGTTTCAGCCTGCAACGTAAATGGCAGAACAAGTAACATTAACAACAGTAATAAATTCTTTTTCGTTTTCATGGTTAGTATATGTAAGTTAACTATTTAATTTCCTTTGCAATATTCACTGTATAGATCCTGTTACTGCGCCGTCCCGGATGTTCCAAACGCAATTCATTGGTACCTTTAGCCAACGCTACAGGAAATACAAACTCTCCGCGTTTCCCACCAAATGTAGCCAAATAACCGATATTCTCACTGATTTTCTCCCCATTAATATATAAGTAAGAAGGAACCGGATTGCCACCCGCATAAGATACTACCAAATAATATTCACCTTTATGTGGAATGTTGACTTTCCAACTCACACTTCCTTCAGAACTTCCTTTCTCGCCTTTGAATTCTACCGAACCATCCTCATTCAAGGATGCAGATCCCTGTCTTTCCATATCTTTAGCCTGGCATATCTCTATATTCTTCAAACGACGTACCACTACACGTTGTGAAGATGTTACCTTTCCCTTTGCCAAAGTCTCCAGATTAAACTCAGTCGTCTTAGAAACAGATAAAGGAATGACGCCTTCTGCAACTTCCAGATGTTTACCATTCAATCGCACTTCATCTGCATGGGATGTTTTATAATGCAAGGCATTTTTATCTGCGTAGAAGTATTCTATTGCCGGACGCTTTTCATCCAACGGAACCCTGTATAATTCAATCCCTTTACCTGTACCCAGATTACGACTGTACATCCGGTGCGTTGGATTATTCCAATGCTCATGTACTCCCAGGCTACCTTGCTCTTTTCCGATATAAACTATCCCCGAAGGAGGATTCCCTATATTTGCCGCCTCATGAAGAAAATTGTCGGCATTGGCACATAAAGGAAGTTCCGAATAAATGAAATCAAGTACCACTGATTCGATAGCGACCTGATCATTGGAAGCCAGAAAACTGGAAGTCCAGCCATTATTGAACGGAGGAAGTTGGAAACGTACCGCTTTCCCGTTATGCTTGGGATTTACGTACATAGCATCCACCAAATACACCAAGGTATTTCCACCTATACGCTCGTGAGCCATCAGATCGACAATGCTATTATAAGTGCCCATACCACGGAAAGAAGACCAATCACGAATAGAAAGATGCAAGGGCGGTACATTGCCTATTGAACCGAATTGATTCTTACCGGTAGCAGTTATAGCTGTCTGTCCGGCACTGTCCCGCCATTTATCGGTCGGTTCAGAGTGTCTTTTCATCAATGCCATGTTAATCATATAGTCGGCTTCGTAAGCCGCACGTGCCAAACTTCTGGCACCGGCATCAGTAATCTCACTGGAATAACGAATTACATCGGGAACAAATCCTCCCCAATTCTGATAATTGACATTTGGATAAACCGGTTGTACATAATCGTAAACAGCCGAAATACCCCGACGCTGTGCATCATATACTGTAATACAATTCTGGGGAATTTTCATTATATCCACCAATTGATGCAGCAAAGAATACACTGACTGTGGAGTAGCATCAATGATATTAGTTCCACCATTGTCATTCAGATTAATCTTGATAGCAATCTTCTCACCTTTCTTATACTTTACCGCTCCCTTACCTTTCTTATAATTAAAGGTTCTGAACAATTCATCCCATGCCTTATCAATCGTATTTTGGCGGGTCAGCGCAATAATCACTCCCTCCATCATATCATCGACACGTGTCTGACTATTATTATCCGGATCCGAATAAAGTCCTCTTTTTCCATCCCAGGCAGCCGCCTTCGGATCATGTGCCCATGCCACTCGCCCCGGATGAATTCCTCTGGCTACTCCCATCGGAGTGTTGGGAGCATCAATAGGCACAAAACGTCCCATATCAGTACCATTATCTATCTGCTTACGAATGACCTGCCCCATCAGAGAATTATCCACTGACATTATATATAATGTACCCGATAATAATATACCGACTGCCAATACGGATAGCCCCATATAGAACCGACGGGAATGCCACAAGAATTTGAAACGTTTCCACGTACCAAACCCAACCAATGTACTACTGATGAAAGCTACAAAAGAGAAAGCGATAGGAGCAGCAATTTGCTGACAAGGATATTCTATTCTGGAAGGTTTGGGTACTACCCGTATCAAAAACCAAATCAGAGCAGCTAATCCGAACAGAGGAAAGCAAACCTTCAAAATAACATTTTTCTTGTTGATTCCAACGATTCGTCCACTCTTCGGACAAGTCTTAAAAAACCATCTTTTTATTTTTGTATTCATTTCATTAGATATAAAGGATTATCTTTCATGGTTACAAAAATAGGCAGATAAAAAAGAGACGATTATCAGTATTTCATCAAATACTTGAAAAATCGTCTCAACCAAGCAGACAGTGTCTTATTTATGTAAATAGAGTAACTCTATTCCAATGTCTTTCCCCATATTACGGCTATATTTCTTTTCTTCCGGATTATTCCAATGTTCCAAGACTCCGAGACTGCCAACTCCTGTACCATCTCTTTCCGGATCATAGAAAGTAGTGGATAACGGACGGTCTGCCAGAGCTGCCTCCACCAGATACATATCGCAATAATCCACATCGGCCATACGCGGAAACTCTGCACTCAGAAAATCAATGCCCACTGCATCAATGGCTACCGGATCCTGGGAAGCCAGAAGTGAGCAAGGCCAGTCTCCATTAAACGGTGACATCTTCCATTTACCGGAAGGCACTCCGTTCACCTTTTCCGAACCGTACAGACCATCTATCAGAAAGAGCATTGTCTTTTGTCCCAGATCCTTATGTGCGATATAATCGGTAAAGGTCATATAGCGCGGCTTTCCCCCACGATCCTGATTGAAATTGTTATGCTGATTTTTACGGAAGTCACGGTTGATATCCGTTACTCCATACCAGTTTTTCGCACAGAGTGTTACTCCCTGTCCGCCATGCCCTTTCAGCAATGCCATATTGATCAGGTAATCAGCCTCAAGTGCACAGTTTGCCAATCCTCGCGCCAAACGGCCATTATCAGTTGAATATGGAATTGCATCTGCCGTATAGGTAGATTGGGTACGCCCGTTTCCTCCTTCATTATCCAGATATACAACACCGGGGAATTCGGCATGACATTTATCATAAAGAGCTTTCGTAATAAAACGGCTGGCATCAAATACTGTGATTTGCTCCTGAGGCACTCCGCCGTCATTCACCAAACTACGAAGCAAGGCAAGCGTCAGATGCGGAGAAGCATTCAACTGCTCACAATCTTCATGGGAGAAAGTATTATTCTGATTAATCTTGATAGCAATTCTTTCTCCTTTCTTATATCCACGCTGCCCCTTATCATGCTGTTGATTGAAATAAATAAAAAGGGATTTCCAGGCTGCCTTTTCTTGTTTCTCTCCGGTCAAGGCCAAGAGAGACTGGTTTAGAAGCCAGTCGGCATCTGTCTGATTATTCCAACGATCTTCAAACCAAAAGCCCTCTCCTTTCTGCCATGTAGCGGCACCCGGCGCATGAGTCCATACCACCCGACCCGGATAAATACCTTTCGCCTCCCCTACCGGATTATTCTTACCCCATGCCATACGCGGTTCTCTAGTCGGAAGAAAAGTTTGTGCCAGCATGTCAGTGCTATTTTCTACCAACATCAAAGCACCGAAGAAACAAAAACCTGCAAAAGCAAAAACCCCTACCACTACTTTCCGGTTACGGAATGCTTCACGCAACTGACGCAGACTCACCCAGACTCCCGTGAACGAGAGTAAGTACATGACAAATGCAGACATCAGTGGTGCCGCTGTCTGCATACATGGATAACTGGCACGGGAAGGTTTCGGAATAACCCGTACCAAAAACCAGATAGTAGAAAAAAGACCGAGTCCCCAAAAGAAGAGTATCTGTATCCCTCTGGAAGTAAATTCCCCTTTCTCGGTCCTTTCTTTAAAATATAAATAAATACGTTTCATGCTTTCTCACCATTATCTATTATTTCTTCATGTTTCTCTGTTCTTATTTGATGATAATCTTTTCACTACGAAGCACTTTTACGTTTTCTTTATCCGTAATGCCTTCTTTCACTTTCAGATTCCTGATCTCAGCGCCAATCACATCATCCAGTACTACTGCATAACGACCATCTTTCTGCTCAGCACTGATACTGCAATTATCTAATAGGAAGTCCTTCACATGACGCGCCCAGAAACCAAAAGAAGGTTGTATTTTCAAATCACCTACATTATAACGTCCTACTCCGATTTCAGGCGGATATGCTTCTGTATCTTCTACCGGATGTCCGCCTTTCACAAGTAAATTTACATCATGGAACTGTACATTCTTAATATACCCGGTATGCTGGCCATTCGGCAAACGAAATGTCAGTCCTCCTTCCACAACTTCCGTATCCGGCAGTTTAAAACCTGCAATGATGGGTGTTGCCGTATTTTGAGAACCATCGTATGCTTTCCAGCGATCTCCACGGAAAGAACTCCCTCCGTATACTTCATCAATGTCTACACCACAAATCACAATATTCTCCACTTCACCGATATTAGAGTTGGTCACCAGTAGTTCCTTGCGAACATTTCCATTTTCTGTGAACGTGAAAGGAGCTACATCAGCACCCAACACACGGCCTCTATTGGATATAGATATGAAGAACGGAGCACGGGTACGATGCATCACCGAACGGGAATGTATCGGTCCTGTCTTTCCACTATTCAGATAGACATTTTTTATATGTCCGCCATCATTGGTAGATATGGAGAAACCTGCTTTATTGGCACCCAGTACATAAATATTATCCACGTATAAGTCCTGAATATCATCCGCTGTTTCCGAACCTATCTGGAACAGGTTACAATTGGTATCTCCAACGATATTGCGTACCATATAGTTACGTGCTGGACGGGTAAAACCTAATGAACAATCCGAACCTGGTTTCACAATGTCATCCGAACTGACACGCGAGTAAATGTTCGTCACCGTTACGTCATTGCACGCCATAAAGTCGTAGATATCACGGGCATTCCGGGTATTATGTTTGGCAAAGTAAGTATCGTGCACATGGATGCCATCGGTACCTGTAGCCAGCAAAACAAAATGACCTCCCTGATCTATATGCAGCATATTGCTGACGTCATAATTCTTCTGCCCATCCGCATCTATATAGTAAGGTTCATCCTTTTGCGGATCATACCACATATCTTTATCTATGTTCCAGCCTCCAATCTCAATATTGGTACAAAGTTTCAAAGAAAACATTTTGTCACAGCGCTTCTCGGGAGCATTATTCATGACTTTATCAGAAGTAACCAAATTACCATTACCCGTGATACGGCCTGTACCCACAATCTTCACATTATCGATGCGTTCTCCAAAGAACATTGCATTGCGGAAGAACGTATGCCCCACATCCTGCTTCGTCAGATAGTTCTCCGGATCGGCATAAGGGCGAGGATCGGTAGGAGAAAGTCCCGAACGATAGGCCCGGTCACTAAACCAGGTCGTTTCCGGCGCATCACCACCCGGAAGTCCCTGAATGGTAGCGTCTGCATCCAGATGTAACCAGACATTACTCAACAGATGAACCGTCCGCACATTATAGGTGCCTGCCGTAAATCGCAGAATCCCCCCACCCAACTTATTCATCTCTATAATAGCTTTGTTTATGGCTTCCGTATCGTCTGCTATTCCATCTCCTTTTACTCCTGTAGTCTTAATATCCTGCAAACCGGAATAGAACCAGGCTATATTTGATTCTCCCTGGTTATCACCTCCTTTTACAAGCAGTTTAAAAGCATACAATTGATTAGGATTCAACCGGCCGACAGCAGCGAAATCATCGTCCGGCAATATCCCTGTTCTTACAGGTTTCCAGGTTCTTCCCTTATCCTCAGACAATAGCAAAGTCACAGACTCCGCATTACGAGGAGCTGTCCAGTAGAAAGAAGTGAAAGATAAATCCCAATTCTTTTTATATGTAAATGCCTGCAAGGGAGTACGGGTAAAATCGGAGACAGTCGTCACTCCTTCAAAAGTTGCAGTAGCAACCGGACTATGCAGAACTTCCGGTTGAGAGGTTATATAATCAGCCTCAAATGCATAATTACCTTTTTCCGGTATTACTACTCCGCGGAAACAAAGACGGATATCAGGGCCGTTAGAGGGACGGAAATCCAAATCTTTAAAGATTAACAGGGTACCTTTCTTCCCATCTTTACGAATTTCCACATCCCCAACCTTTTTATACGAATAGTTGGTTCCGGTTCTTCCGATAGACTGTTTGGGCAAATCACGAAGAATCACTTCTCCACGACCTATTACATTTACCGTTGTATTGTCCAATGTTACAGCAATCCCTTCCGGTACGCGAATAGTGACAGTAGTCATCGGGCTACGCTGTCCGGCATAAAAATCAAGTGTCAGATTTCCCGCAGTCTTTATGGTAAATGCAGTACGGTCCAACTTTATCACAGGAGGTAACGCCCCTTTACGTACCCCTATAAGCAAACGCTTTTTAGAGGCTGATTGTAAGTAATCACCATTAACCGGAAGACCTTCCGTTTTCTCCTGTCCGGTAGAAGTAAAAAGACGATAAATGCCCGAACCGGAATGAACCAACTGTTCTTTCAGAGCTTCAACTGACGGCAAAGTAGAACTTAAGCCCTCATTTTCGGGAGTATCTACAGTATAGCGATAAGTAGAACCTTCAAACAACAATAAAGAATCGCGCGTCAGTTGCCAGGGATACAATTCCCCTGCCTGAATACCTGTTCCTGCCACTCCCAGCAACAGAGACAAAAGAAAAGTTTTTGATAATATAGACCTCATATCCAATAGTGTATTTCTCATAAATCAACGATTCGTATCGATATGGTTAACATTCTCTTTCAACGCCTTATACCATGTCGGACCGGCAGTAAAGATACAGGCATCTATCCGTTCTTTTTCCTCTTGATTCAAACCGTCAGGCATATCAACCGGCTTAAAACCTTCTCTCACCTGTTCATAAGGGACACTCGAAAGTGAATTCTTATCAGAAAATGCCCACTCATTATCCAGAAACAAGAAACCGGGAAGTACTTCATCCGCCCTCACTATTTTCAAATCAGGAGTTTGTCCTGCAAACAGATTATGGGCAAAACGAACATTGCGGGGCATCTTTTCTCCACGGCCTGATCCCAACTCCAATGAACTATTCAGAAAGGTATTATAAGCGATATCCACATTCTCTACCCGATGGTATGAAGTTAACGGTTCTTGTTTCACATCCGTTTCTGCCGTAGGACGTTCGTAGACTCCTACACGTACCAACAATCCGAATGACCTTACATCTTTAATATAATTATCGTAAACCGTATGTCCCTGGTTAATAATACGAATACCGGCGGTTCCACGCAGATTATGTCCTATAAATGTATTCGACTCTATCACATTATAATGCCCATGACGACAAACCAATCCACCGGCAGATTCATAAAACAAGTTCCTGCGCAATACATTATGACAGGATTTCACAGAAATAATCTCATTTTCTCCACTACATCTGAAAAAGACATTATCCTCGACAATCGTACGTGATTCCAATTGGGAAGACCAGGAATGCCCGATACGAATAATTTCTGCTCCATTGCCACCGTAAGGCTGACGTTCACCAAAGAAATTATGATCTATCAAATGATTATTCAAGTGGTTATCAGCACTCAGCCATACCTGCAACACCAGTCCGCCTACTCTTTTATTAGCAAAGTAACAATGGTCTATCCGGTTATTGGTTCCCCGTAATCCGACCCAATATTCATCTCCTTCATTCGGTCGTTCACCTTTCTGAGGATCATTGCACTCATCAATCACACAACGAGTCATCCGGCAATAAGAAGCATACACACCTTTTTCTCCTTGAAAATCAATCATATCATGCCCTATGGCCCATGCCTTATAAAAGAGCAAGTCTTCCAGTTGCAAATACTCTCCATATATCTTCAGCCTTAACTTACCGGAAATAACAGCCTTTCCGGGATTCTCAGCCCGCCAAACAATCGGTTTACCAGAAACACCCTTACCGGTAAAATGTATTTCTTCCAGATTATGATACGTTCCGTCTTTCAGTACGACGGCATCCCCCGGCTGCAAGTTTCCACTACCCAGCATCTGCTTCATTGCCTGCACATCTCCCGGTGAGAATGTATACTCTTTGGCACTGGCAAAGAGCGACACCATTAAGAGCAAAAGAACACAAAGTTTTTTCATCATGTTTTTCCAATTAGAGTTTAAAAATCACAGAGCAAATATAGATGATTAAAACATGAACAGAAATAGGTAACTTCCCTCTGGAAGTAGTTTGAGAAGATACTTCAAAAGAATGGTACGTTTTTATAAACTTGAAGTGCAGATATAAAAAAATCGTCCCCTTACATTGTGATTACAACGTAAGGGGACGACCCTATTCTAAATCGATTTTTTTATTTCTTAGGAGCCGGAGAAGAATATCTTGCGTTCAATCCTTCTACGATTTCTTTCGTAATGTTATAGATGCTGTCAGCGTACAACAGATTGTCGAAACCTGTATTACTGATAATCATACTATATCCTTTTGTCTTATTATACTCTTTCAGGAAAGCATTGATAGAATCACGCAATTGCAGGCTATTCTTTTCGTTTTCGCTCATCAACTCTGATTGCAGTTTGTTGCTCAAAGTCTGTAAATCTTGTTCCAGTTTGGCGATGCGGTTGTACTCCTGCTGTGCTCTTTCTGGAGACAGATAAGCATTATTCTGATACTTCGTCTGGAAATCCTGTTTCTGCTTATCCAATTCACGAGCTTTCTGATTCAGCGTCAAGCGTACATTTTCACTCTTCTTTACCATACCTTCATTCAGGTCGATGCAGAAATTATATTGTGCCAGAAGCGTGTCTATTTCAACATAAGCAATCTTCATTCCAGTAAGTTCACCTGAAGCTTGGCCTGACGTAGTTGCCGTTTGATTTTCAGCTTTACCTGCACACTGAGAAAATAAAACGATAAGTGCAAGAGCAGCCAAACCGTTTACGAGGTAGTTCAATCTCTTCATAACTTGTAAAAAATATAGTTTTAAAATTATTAATTCATACTATCATTTAAGGCTTTTTCCAGTTCATCAATAGAAAAACGCGGCTTCTTCTGTGCTTCCCTGTCTTGCGATTGGGCACACCCAATACCTCTCTCCCGCATTGCTTTATTACCGCTGACGTGCCCGTTAGGGAACTTTCCGCCTTTCACAAAAAAGACCTTTACACCTAATAATGCAATACAAATAGCAACTATTAACAAACTTATCAATACTGTATCGAGCATTTCTACTATTTTTGTAATACGAAAACAGACTGCATTTCAGCAAAATGAAAATAAAATTTTCTTTTGCATTCAATTTGCTCTATTTTTGTGGGTGCAAATATAGGGCTTTGTATGGACTAACCCGCTTTTTTTACCATAAAAAAAGAGAAGCGGTTATAAAATAGCCAATTGATTTAACCATATTTAGCAATAAGAGGTTAAATACGAACATTCATAAAGGAATTAATATGGAAAAGAATGAACTGAAACCGGCAGGCGTTTTTCATTATTTCGATGAAATCTGCCAAGTGCCGCGTCCTTCAAAGAAGGAAGAGAAAATGATTGCTTATCTGAAAGCATTCGGTGAGAAACATAAGTTGGAAACGCTGGTGGACGAAGCTGACAACGTCCTCATCAAAAAGCCCGCTACACCGGGCATGGAGAATCGTAAAACCGTTGTACTGCAATCTCACATCGACATGGTGTGCGAAAAGAACAATGATGTGCAGCACGATTTCCTCACCGACCCGATAGAGACTGTGATTGAAGGTGAATGGATGAAAGCCAAAGGTACAACACTGGGAGCCGACAACGGTATCGGTGTAGCTACCGAACTGGCTATCCTTGCTGATGACAGTATTCAGCACGGACCTCTGGAATGCCTGTTTACAGTGGACGAAGAAACCGGATTGACCGGTGCTTTTGCCCTAAAAGAAGGTTTCATGAACGGGGATATTTTGCTGAACCTCGACTCGGAAGATGAAGGTGAACTCTTTATCGGCTGTGCAGGAGGAATCGACTCCATTGCAGAGTTTACATATAAAGAGGTGGATGTACCTGCCGGATATTTCTGTTGCAAGGTACAAGTGAAAGGTTTAAAAGGCGGACATTCCGGTGGAGATATCCATCTGGGGCTTGGCAATGCCAATAAGATACTGAACCGCTTCCTAAGCCAGACTTTCCGGAAGTACGATATGTACCTGTGCGAAATCGATGGTGGTAATCTGCGCAATGCCATCGCTCGCGAAGCACACGCCATTATCGCTATACCGGAAGACAATAAACATGATCTGCGTGCCGACCTGAATATATTCGCAGCCGAAGTACAGGCCGAGTATGCCGTAGTCGATCCGACCCTGCAGCTCGTTTTAGAATCGGAAAATGCTTGTGCGAAAGCTATCGATAAAGATACCACCAAACGTTTGCTGCAAAGCCTCTATGCTTGTCCCCACGGAGTTTATGCTATGAGTCAGGACATCCCCGGACTGGTGGAAACTTCTACCAATCTTGCATCTGTCAAGATGAAGCCGGACAATGTGATTCGCATCGAAACCAGCCAGCGCAGTTCTACCGCCTCTTCCAAACAAGACATCGCCAATATGGTACGTACCGTATTCGATATGGGTGGAGCCAAAGTTAGTTTCGGTGACGGTTATCCGGGTTGGAAGCCCAATCCCCACTCCGAAATACTGGAAATTGCAGTCGAATCTTACAAACGTTTATTCGGTATAGATGCTAAAGTGAAAGCAATTCATGCCGGACTGGAATGCGGTCTGTTCCTCGATAAGTATCCTTCACTGGATATGATATCCTTTGGTCCGACTTTGCAAGGCGTACATTCCCCCGATGAACGGATGCTGATTCCTACAGTGGATAAATTCTGGAAACACTTGCTGGATATTCTGGCTAATGTTCCCGTAAAGAAGTAACTTACATCCCTTATTCCTTTTATACGGATGGTTAAAGGGAAGCATGTATAAGATGGCATCTTGTGTAACATAAGATGCCATCTTTCGTAACGCAAGATGCTATCTTATGCATAATGCCCTATAGCGATGCAACTCCTTTCAATATAACATCGCCTCATCAAGGTAGTAAGATTAAAGCGAAAGATATAATAAAGCGACAGGAATACCGTTATTTAGTAAAACTTGCAGAACGTACGGTATGAAATCAAAAGCACTATACCTTATATATATATTCCCGGTACTTTTCCTGTTGCCCTTTACCGCTTGTGACGACATGGACGATTATTCGTCCGACCCGAAGCATACACTTTGTTTCTCGCAAGATACGCTATGCATGGATACCGTTCTCACCGGTATTCCCACATCCACCCGTCAACTGAAAGTATACAACCCGAATAAGAAAGCATTGTTAATATCTTCCATAGTCCTTGCCGATGCCGGGAAATCCGGTTTTCGCATCAATGTGGATGGCATAAAGGGAAATCAATTCTCCGATATAGAAATTGCAGGCGAAGACAGCTTGTATATTTTTGTAGAAGCGACCCTGCATCAGCAAGACAATGCCGACATCAGATTAATAAAAGACTCCATTCTTTTTCAACTGAATGGCATCCGACAGGAAGTAAAGCTGCAGGCATATGCACAAGACGCTTTTACTTTCCGGGGAAAAGTAATTGAAAAAGATACCTTGATTACATCCCAACGTCCGATACTGATTTATGACAGTATCAGTATTGCCCCGGATGTACACTTAACACTCGCGGCAGGCACCCGCTTGTATTTCCACGGCAAGGCAGGAATGCAGATACACGGACGCCTGTCAGCAGAAGGTACCCTTTCCGCTCCGGTTGTTTTCCGGGGAGATCGTACAGACCGGATGTTCCCCTATCTTCCTTATGACCGGTTACCGGGACAATGGGAAGGCTTACGTTTTTACAAAACCAGCTATGAGAATCATCTGGTTTATGCAGATATTCACGGTGGTAGTTTCGGCATTCGTTGCGATTCTTCGATGACAGACCGCAGGAAGTTGACATTGGAATCCTCTCTCATACGACAAGTATCGGGCAATGGACTGGAGTTGACATCGTGTCAGGTAGTGGTAGGAAACAGTGAGATCAGTAATGCGGGAGAAAACTGCGTCAGCCTGTTAGGGGGAGATTATACATTTACCCACTGTACACTGGCAAATTACTTTAGTTGGAATGTACGGAAAGGGGGGGCATTGCAAGTGCGGAATGAACTGGATGATACTGCATATCCGCTTTCATCGGCTATTTTCCGTAATTGTATTATCGCGGGTTCGGGCACGGACGAAATTAACGGAGGACGCTCTAAAAATGAGAATATAGCTTTCAATTATTACTTCTCACACTGCCTCATCAACTCGATAGAAGAAGAGAATGACAAGATAGTCAATGTTATCTGGGAGAAGGATGATAATTTCATGCTGATGGATAACCATACACAGGAATACAATTTTAATCTTGGTGAAAAATCCAAAGCCATTAATTGGGGAAGAAAAGAAGATACAAACACCTACCCTATTGACAGAAATGGACACTCCCGCCTACAGGATGTAGCACCGGATGCAGGATGTTATGAATCTATGATCTTACCATCATACTAAAAATGGTTCTCAATGAACATTAAACTATATATTACTTTTTCATTTCTGTTCGCTCCTTTTGTCTTCCTTTGCGGACAAACGAAAAAAGACACCCTCTCTTTTCGCGTTGTCAGTTATAATGTTGAAAACTTATTCGACTGCCGCCACGATACGCTAAAAAACGACTATGAATTCCTGCCCGACGCAGTACGCCACTGGAATTATACGAAATATAAAATGAAGTTGGATAACATAGCCCGCACCATCACAGCCGCAGGCGGTTGGACTCCACCTGCACTTATTGCCCTTTGTGAAGTGGAAAATGACAGTGTATTACGCGACCTGACTCGGCGCTCGGTTCTTCGGGAAGCCGGATACCGCTATGTGACGACCAACTCACCCGACCAGCGAGGTATTGATGTGGCATTGCTTTACCAACGGGACCGTTTCAAACTGATTTCCTATCAGGGAATCTCCATACCTTATATATCCGGTAAAAAGAAATTTCGCCCTACACGGGATATACTACACGTTTGCGGGATGTTATTAAACCACGATACACTGGATGTTTTTGTAGTTCATCTTCCGTCCCGTTCAGGAGGTGCCAAAGAAAGCGAGCCTTACCGTCTAGATGCTGCCCGGCAATTGAAAGCTACGGCAGACAGTATCTACCTCCATCGGCATCATCCGCAAATTCTTATCATGGGAGACTTCAACGATTATCCCGATAATGCATCGGTCAGCAAAATAGTCTCAGCAAAAGCACCGCCCCAAGACAAAAATAGTTTGCAACCACAAAGATTCTATCACTTGCTTGCCCGTAAGGCCACTACACAAAAAAACTTCGGCAGTTATAAATATCAAGGCGAATGGGGATTACTGGATCATATCATTGTCTCCGGCACGCTTCTCCAGCCGGATACAGACTTTTGCACCAGTGAAAGCAAAGCCGATATCTTTCGTCCTTCTTTCCTATTGACGGATGATAAAAAGTATGGCGGTGTACAGCCATTCCGCACTTACTACGGAATGAAGTACCAGAACGGTTACAGCGATCACCTGCCTGTATGGGCAGATTTCCGGCTCATTTATTAATCCGAATACTGATACAATTTCAAATCAAACTTCTGTACCATTACCAGCAAATGATCGAATATATCGGACTGAATGCGCTCATATTCTTTCCATACCTTGTTCCGGGAAAAGAAATAGACCTGAATAGGAACTCCGTAAGTTGTCATTTCCTTCTGACTGATAATCAAGTCCAGATCCTGATTTACAACAGGTAGGCTACAAAGATAGCGTTCGATGTAAATGCGGTAGAGTTGCGCATTGGTAGGCACCTCCCCTTCCGCCGGCTGATAGTCCGCCATCAAAGGAACTTCCTTGCGAATGGTATCCAACATCTCAGGAGTACAGAACTTCAATGTGGTCATGTCCAGATAGATATTCTTGTCCACACGCCGGCCACCACTCTCCTGCATGCCGCGCCAGTTCTGAAAAGAACCGTTCACTAAGGTATAAGGCGGAATGGTAGAAATTGTGTTATCCCAGTTCTGTATCTTCACGGTGTTGAGAGTGATCTCTTTCACAATACCATTGGCAGATCCGTTGGGTAAAGCAATCCAGTCGCCGATACGCAGCATTTCATTGGCAGAGAGTTGCACTCCGGCCACAAACCCCAAAATACTATCTTTAAATACCAACATCAATACTGCTGCCGAAGCACCCAATCCGGCAAAAAGGGTTGCGGGAGATTTATCGATAAGAATAGATATGGCAATGATAGCAGCCACAAAGAACAGTAGTACTTGCAATACCTGGACAAAACCTTTCATCGGGTGATTCTTACTATTGTCTTTTTGATTATGAAAATCCAGAAAAACCAGTAACAGTCCGTTCAGCGCAAAGGCTAATGCAGCTACAATATACACGGCACACACCTTCTGAGCCAAGTCCAACAGCTCTACTCCATGCACAAAAGTATGGGGCAACAGAAAATAAATCAGAATGCCCGGCAAGGTATGTATCAGGTGAGGAACGACCTTCCGCTTCATTAATAAGGTATTCCAACGGTGAGGTGAACGATTTGTATAATGCTTCATACCACCCACAAATATGGCTTGGAATAGATAGTCTAGTCCTACAGCTATAGCAATAATCAATATGGCGATGATAGTCTCATCAAATGTATTCGCAAATTTGGGATCTACTCCCCAACCTACAAGGGTTTTATTCATCCACCCTCCTAATGTCGTCATATATTCCTCCGATTTTAGTTGCTTATTAAGAATAATAACAGATAAAGGGGGCAGGTTGTTTAATGAAACATTTTTCCGGCTTCATCTTTTAGTTTTCCGGCTTCGGCAAAAAAGTCCCGATACATCTGTCTGAAACAGTTTACTTTCGTTCCCGGATTAAACGAAAAAAGTATGAACCGAAACGTAACATTTATCAGTATTCTTAGCCTCGGACTCCTGTTGGGCGCTTGTAGCAATAACTCTTCTTCACAGGAAGAGACTTTAATTGTGAAAACTGCTACTGCCAGCACCTACAGTAACGAAACTGTCAAAGAGTTCCCCATCATCACCCAACCGTTCCGTACCACAGAACTTTCTTTCCGTGTCAGTGGCCCCATCGACCGGCTGGATGTCTATGCCGGAAACTATTACCGCCGTGGAGATATTATTGCAGAAATCGACCCGCGGGATTATCGCATCCGACGTGAACGTGCCGAAGCCGTCTACCGCCAGGCAAAGGCAGAGTACGAACGTATCAGTGCGCTTTACCAGAAAAACAATCTTTCTGCCAGTACTTACGAGAAAGCACGGGCGGAATATACTTCTGCCAAGACAGCTTTTGATACAGCGGTCAACGAACTGGAAGATACCCGGCTGATAGCCCCCTTCAACGGATATGTAGGTGAAGTCTATGTAGAGAAATTCCAGGAGGTTAAAGCCAGTCAGCCCGTATTAACATTTATCGATATAGACCAACTGAAAATAGAAGCATACGTGACGCAAGATATTGCCTACCGTGTTCAGCCCAGGCAAAACGTACAACTGACCCTGGACGTACAACCGAACATGAAGTTAAAAGCGCAGATTGCAGAAGTTTCCAAAGGAACGACACAGAACAATCTTTCTTATCTGGTGACGGCACTGTTGCCCAATAAGAAAGCCCGGTTACTGGCTGGTATGTCAGGTAAGGTGCGTTTTGAAGAAACTTTCCCGGAATTATCAGATAGTACTGCCACCCAGTTGGTTTGTATTCCACAAACGGCCTTATGCAACCGTCCCACAGTGGGTAGTTATGTGTGGGCAATCCATCCTGAAAGCGGCATAGTCAGCCAACGCAAAGTAACCGTCAGTAGTTTACTGCCACACGGCAATGCAGGTATCACTGCCGGATTACAACCCGGTGAAATAGTAGCCACAAGTAGCCTGCGTTTCCTGTCGGATGGTATGAAAGTAAAAAAACAATGAAACAGTAAGCATCATGAAACTAATCAAATATTTCCTGCAACGCCGCTCGGTTACCATTCTCCTGTTGGTACTGGTACTTGCCGGCGGACTCTTTTCATACATCAAGATGGGGAAACTAGAAGATGCTCCTTTCACCATCAAACAGGCATTGGTACTGACTCCTTATCCCGGTGCCTCTCCCTCAGAGGTACAAAGCCAAGTGACGGATGTATTGGAAGAAGCCATCCAGTCTTTAGGCGAACTGTATTACCTGAAAACGGAAAACCGTGCGGGGCTTTCCAAAATCACCGTATATGTAAAGAAAGAGACACGTGCCGATGAGATGCAACAGCTTTGGGATAAACTGCGACGTAAAGTAGGAGATGCACAAAGCAAGCTTCCCGCCGGTGCCGGTCCATCAGTTGTGAATGATGACTTCGGCGATGTATTGGGTGTTTTCTATGGACTGACAAGCGAAGGCCGCAGCTATCGTGAACTGGAAGATCAGGCAAAGCTTATCAAGAATGAGTTATTAAAAGTAAAGGATGTTGCCCGTATCGAAATCTACGGAACGCAAACACCTACGATAGATGTAGTAGTCAGTCCGGCAGTGATGTCCCACAGTGGCATCACTACAGCGGACATAGCCAATGCATTCAATGCCCAGAACAAGGTAGTGGATGCAGGTGGAATTACGGCTGGTACAGGACGTATCCGTATCGAGTCCACAGGTAATTTCTATTCGCTGGACGAGATACGCCAACTCACCATTGTTTCACGTAGTGGAGAGCATTTCCGTCTGGGAGATATTGCCAACATCAACGAAAGTTACCAGACTCCTGCCAGCAACCTGATGCGCATAGATGGGAAATCAGCCGTAGGCATTGCCATTTCCACTGTACCTACCGGTAATGTGGTAGATATGGCAAAGGCGGTCGAAACACGCATCAAAGAATTAAAAAAGAACATACCGGAAGATTTCGAACTCACCTCTATCTATGATCAAGGACATGAGTCTGCCGTAGCCAATCAAGGTTTTATTATCAACCTGATAGTATCTGTTATTACTGTAGTGGCCATCCTGCTTTTCTTTATTGGTTTCAAGAATGGTTTATTAGTAGGCAGCGGATTGGTATTCTCCATTTTTGCTACACTAATTGTGATGCTGGCGGGGGGAATTGCCCTGCAACGTATGTCATTGGCGGCCATCATCATTGCTATGGGAATGCTGGTAGACAATGCCATTGTAGTCTCCGACTCTGCACTGGTGAATATGCAACGGGGAATGCGAAAACGTACATCCATCATGAAAGCATGTTCTGCTACCGCTTTACCCCTATTGGCAGCTACAGTCATAGCTATCCTGACATTCCTGCCTATTTATTATTCACCGCATATCACAGGTGAATTGTTATCCTCTTTGGTAATTGTTATCGGTGTATCACTCATGTTCAGTTGGGTATTTGCACTGACACAAACACCATTCTTTATTCAGGAATTTGTACGTCGTCCGCGACCTTCGGAATTAAAGAGTGAACTATTCTCAGGCCGGGCATACGATTCTTTCCGAAAAGCGCTGCATTTCGTTATTCGTCACCGCTATGCCACAGTAGGACTGATGATTGTATTGCTCGTTGTTTCCGCCTGGAGTTTCAAGTTCATCCCAAAAGTCTTTGTACCTGCGCTGGAGAAACCTTATTTTACATTAGACGTATGGTTACCCGAAGGCACGGATATTGCAGAAACCGATCGTTTTGCTTCGGAAATGGCTGATTATATTCGTAATCAGGAAGAAACAGAAATGATATCCACTTACATAGGACGGACGCCGCCCAGATATTATCTGTCTAATGTATCTTTCGGTCCACAATCCAATTATGCACAATTGCTGGTAAAAGCACGGTCTTCCAAAGAAACCAAAGCACTACGCTCCAGATTGCAAGATTCCATTCGTACGCTTTTCCCGGGACCACTTATCAAGGTGAACAAATTCGAACTGAGTCCGCTGACGGAAGCTGTCATCGAAGCCCGTTTCCTGGGTCCTGATCCTGCAGTACTCGATTCACTGGCAGGTATGGCTATCGAGATTATGCGTAGAAATCCCAAAGTAGCGGATGCACGCAATGAGTGGGGCAATATGACACCTATTATCCGCCCTGTCTATGATCCGGTAAAAGCTGGTGCATTGGGTATCACAAAGTCGGCCATGATAGAGTCCGTTAAATCTATCAATGACGGGCTGACTGTGGGAGTCTACCGTGACAATGAGAAGAAAGTTCCCGTACAACTTAAATCTGCAGATACTGATATTACCGACGCACAGGGATTGGGGGACTTTTCTGTATGGAACGGGCAGAACTCTGCTCCTTTGTCGCAAGTCACCGAAAAGATTGAAACTGCTTGGGAATGGCCGCAGATGCGTACCTACAACCGACAACTCTCCATGGCAGCTATGTGTGGGGTAAAAGCCGGACATACCATGGCAGAAGTGCACGGTGAAATTCGTCAGGAAATAGAGTCGATCCAGCTTCCCGAAGGCTACACTTTCTTCTGGGACGCCCAATACAAGGACCAGCGCGAAGCCATGCAAGCCATAGCCAAATTCTTCCCGCTGGCATTCCTTGCACTGGTAGTCATTCTTGTTGCTTTGTTCGGTAACTTCCGCGATCCGCTAATCATTCTGTGTGTGCTACCATTATCCCTGATCGGTGTTGCTGTAGGTATGCTGATGACAGGGTTTGAATTTGGCTTCTTCCCCATTGCCGGGTGGCTGGGTTTGCTGGGAATGATTATCAAAAATGTGATTGTACTATTGGATGAGATACAGGTACAACGCCGGGCGGAAGTACCTGCCTACACTGCCATTATCGAATCTACCGTATCGCGTACCCGACCTGTACTGATGGCGGCCACTACTACGATCCTAGGTATGGTTCCCCTATTGTTCGACGTGGCTTTCGGTGGTATGGCGGCTACTATTATCTTTGGATTGACGTTTGCAACGTTGCTGACTCTGTTCGTCACTCCGGCACTCTATTCACTGTTTTATCAAGTAAAAAAGAAATAGATTATGAAGAAATTATATATCCTTTTTATTCTATCGTTGTGTGATCCGTTCGCTTTTGGCCAGCAAAGTGCGATGCTGGAGAAATACAGGTCGATGGCTCTTGAATACAGCCACGACCTGAAAGCGGCGGAGAAAAATCTGGCAGCCAGCATTGAACTGGAGAAATCTGCCCGTGCAGACCTGAAACCAAAACTATCAGGCAATGCCAATTTTCAATATACCGGAAATCCGTTGGAACTCAACCTGAACCTGCCGGGTATGGATAACCCACTCCATATACAAGGGCGCGATACCAAATATGGCGCTTCCCTTACCCTACTGCAACCTATATATACAGGCGGGCACTTACTTGAAAGCATCCGCATGGCACAGCATCAACACTCTCTGGCCTCACACCAGAAGGAACAGCTCTTATCCGAAGTCTGTTTTCAAACGGATATTCAATACTGGAATACCGTAGCCCGCCAGGAGATCGTAGGCATTGTTACAGACTATCGGAACTCTATTGCCTCACTGACTCAAACAATCCGTGAACGGGTGGAAGTCTCACTGGTTAATCCCCAGGACCTGCTAATGGCTGAGGTGAAACTAAACGATGCTGAGTTTCAATTGCTTCAAGCGCAAAAAGAATTTGATACCGGATTAATGGCTTTCAATTCCCTGATCGGGTTACCTCTGGAGGAAGCTACTCCTATAGATACAATTATTCCACAAGTGGATACTTCGGACAGTTCGCGGTTGGCACTTGCTATTCCACGTCCCGAAATCAAGATAGCGCATGATCAGATTAAGATGGCGGAGAGTTCACGAAAGCTGAACGATTCAAGGTATAAGCCGCAACTATATGTAGGAGTAGATGGCAGTTATTCTTCTCCGGGTTATGACTTGCGCACCGATCTGGATCCCAACTATGCAGTGTATGCCAAGGTCAGCGTACCTTTGTTTGAATGGGGAAAGCGACGGAATGAGAAACGGGCTTCCAACCAAAAGATAGGTATGGCAAGAGACAATCTAAATCAGATTCAGGATAAAGTCGATCTGGAAATACAAACTGCCCGTCTCTCCCTGTCACGGGCATTAAGTCAGGTACAGCTAAGCCAGCAATCGCTGAAGAAAGCTCACGAAAACGAACGCCAAGCCATGGAACGCTATAATGAAGGCGAGATATCCATTGTGGAGGTTATTGAAGCGCAGACTTACCGGCAAAACGCTGAAATAAACCATGTACAAGCCAAAGCTTCCGCACAAGGACAGTACTCGGCATTAATAAAAGCATTGAACCAATATAAATGATAAGTGGAAATTCGTAACTTTGTACTTATGAAGTGGAACACTCTTTTATACAGCCTACTCTTTTCAGGATTGGGAATTTTCTCATTCCTGCTGTTGGCTAATTATACAAATCTTACTCCGCAAGTTACGAATATAATCCACACACCGGGTGCTTTCTTTTTTGTCGTTGCCACTTTCAATATATTGGGATATTGTACCCTTCGTATCAGTTCATGGATGAACCGCCTATATTCCAACAATTTGCGCTGGAAGTGGAAGTTCATAGCGGTATATATATCTGTAATGCTATTGTTTCTACTGTTGAATTATGGTCTGTTAGTGACTGCCAAGTTAATAGGAAGAGCTGATAATCCATTCACTCTCCAGATAGGAGGAGTACGTATTCTATTAGTGGTGTGGTTGGTAGAACTTGTTATCCTGGGATTGTTACTTGCCAACCGCTCCATTAAGAACGCCCTCCGGCTGCAACAAAAAGCAGCACAATTACAGAAAGAGAATAACGCAGCCCGATATACCGCCTTGCAAAATCAACTGAACCCTCACTTTCTCTTTAATAGTCTGAATACGTTGATAGCCGAGATAGAATATAATCCGGCAAATGCCGTACGCTTCACACGAAATCTTTCGGATGTATATCGCTATGTGCTTCAATCGCAGGATAAAACCTTGATTACATTAGGTGAAGAATTAGAATTTATTCACTCCTATCTTTTCCTGCACAAAGTCAGATTAGGCAATTGTATCACCTGCAACATCACAATACCAACCGAAGCTATGGAATATCAACTTCCCCCACTTACCCTGCAGCTATTAGTGGAAAATGTCATTAAGCACAACTCCATCAACAGCAATAAACCTATGGAGATTACGATATACATCACCGATCACTTTCTGGTGGTCAGCAATCCGATACATATCAAGAAGAGCGACATAAGTTCGGGAGTAGGCCTGCAGAATCTATCGAACCGTTGCAAACTAATGATAGGTACCGACATTCTTATCAATAACGAGAACCAAATATTCACTGTAAAAGTCCCTTTAATCTATGAGTAAACTGACTGCTGCCATTATAGAAGATGAAGTACCCGCCGCCCGCCTGCTATCTTCCATCATCACACGGCTGCGTCCCGACTGGGAGGTTACCGTATTACCCGGAAGTGTGGAAGATGCCATCGCCTGGTTCAAGACACAGCCTCATCCGGATATCCTGTTTCTGGATATTCAGCTATCGGATGGCAATTCATTCGACTTCCTCACTGCCGCACAACCTTCTTCATTGATTATCTTCACAACAGCCTATGATCAATATGCCATCCGTGCCTTCACCGTGAACAGCATAGACTATATATTGAAACCTGTAGATGAGAAACGTCTACTGGATGCCATTGTGAAATATGAAACCTTGAAAGGAAAAGACTATAAACAAGAGAATTACATAGGAGACTTAATTCAAAGTCTGCAAAAGCAGGAAAAGAGCTACCGTACCCGCTTCCTCATTGCCGGAGTAGATAAATTCTGGGCTTTGCAAGTCAGTGATATTGCCTATTTCTATTCAGAAAATAAGATCACCTTTGCCGTCACAAAAAGCGGACAGGAACATATTATAGACCTTTCCCTTACCCGACTTGAAGAACAATTGGACCCTCAACGTTTTTTCCGTGCCAATCGTCAGGTTATTATCTGTATTGATGCTATAGTGCATGCAGCGCCCTATTTTAACGGGAAAATAATACTTCACGTGAAACCGCCTCATAAGGATAAGATAACGGTGAGCGAAGAAAAAGTGTCTTCTTTCAAGCTATGGCTGAACTTTTAACAGTAATAACAGCCTTCATTCCAAATAATTATCATACATTTGGAGTTCTATTCACAATATGGACTAACTAAAGACTGAAAGATATGACACAAATTAAAGAACTACTTAGAATCGGGCTATTTGTTATTATAGTACTTTGCGGCACTTCAGCGTGTAGTAACGATGATAGTGATGATGATGAACTCGCAAAGGATTACAAATTAAAAGAAGTAGCATGGATTATGCAAGATGATGAAGTCAAAATCATTAAGCAAACGATACCAGGTTTCTTGACTGATAACAACACTGATGAAGAAATGAAAGTAACAGTCAAGCCAACAGCAGATGTAAGACAATCTTCATGCTTCTATACAGATGATGTAAAGTTGTTTCAACTTTTAACCCAGACCCCTAATGAAATTTATGTCCCAGGTGGTTTTACTCTCCTCCCATCAGACCATTTTTCATATATAAATAGTGGCCCTAAAACACTCTTTTCGTTGGAGGAACAATATATTCCCCTTATGGTAGAAATAACTCATGAATCGACTATACCTCCTCATCACAGACTGATTTACAATCACATCATTAGTTTGCGAGAAGTAAACGCTACTTACCGTGCCTGCTTCACAGAAATTAATACTGGTAAAGAATTGCAAATCACAGGAAAATGGACAGGCAAATTCTTTATACAAAATGAGGGAGAAACATTGTTAGAAGAAATAAAGTAAACAATAAACTACTTATCTTTCAATACATAGCCTTTCTTCATCAACGATTCTATCTTCACCGAAGAGTCGTTGCGAAGTGCCTTGCGCAAATAAGTAATCTGCACGTTCAGCGCCAGAGAGTTTGCATAAGAGGCACTGCTCCAGACTGTATTCAACAACAAGTCACGGTCTACAGACAAATTAAGGTTCTTCGCCAACAAGCGGAGAATCTCTGCCTGACGGGAAGTAATAAGCACTTTATTATTTCCCGTTCGTATTTCATTGGTACTGTAATTGAAGACAGACTGGCCGAAATGATAAGTCTCCTCTTCCACCGTATCGGAAAGCTGTGAAGCGAAACGTTCACGAATACGGGCTATAAGTTCTTCCGGATAAAACGGTTTGGCAAGATAATCATTCGCACGAAGCTGGAAACCTTGCAGACGGTCGGCCTTATCACTACGGTCGGAAAGAAAGAATATGAGTACATGCTTATCCGTCTCGCGGATACGTTCGGCAACTTCAAAGCCATTGTGACCGGGCATATTAATATCAAGTAGCACCAAATCTGGTTTCACAAGAGGAAATTGCTCGATAGCAATGCTTCCATTCCCGGCATAAGTTACCTCGTAACCTTCTTTTTCAAGAAAGCGCTTCAGCAGCATTGAGTATTTCAAATCATCGTCAGCAAAAAGTATCTTCAAAGGTTTCATCTTATTGAGGTATATTAATTTCTATTGTCGTTCCCTTACCCGCCTGACTATTTAAAGAGATAGTCCCATGGTGTGCCTCTACCAGCAATTTTACATAACTCAGACCCAGACCGATACCCGGCAATGAGCGGTCAGGAAGATTACTGCCCCGGTAGAATTTATCGAATACACGATTCTGTTCGGAAACCGGAATGCCGATACCATCATCAGATACCCGTATCATCAACTGATGATCTTGCAAAAGACAATCTACAACGACGTGCACAGAAGTACCTGAATACTTCACAGCATTCTCTATCAGATTACTGATGATGTTGGAAACGTGTACCGGATCTGCCGTCACCAAAGTCTCCGTACTGAAATGTGTCTCAATAGAAACATCTTTATCCTCCGGAATATGATAAAGTCGGACAAGCTTTTCCAGACTCGCTTTTATATCGAACGTACGAACAGAAAGTTGTGTATGTTCATCATCGGCACGCGTCATATCACGCAACTTCGAGAGATAGGCCGACAGATTATCCAGTTCGGACATAGAATCATGGATCACTTCGTCCATTGCTTTCTCATCCATTCGCAAAGACTTGTCATTCAGGAAAGCAATACACATTTTCAGAGCCTGTACAGGCCGTTTCAATTCATGTATCATGGTGTTTACAAAGCTTTTTCGCAATTCGTCGATCCGGCGTTGCTTCAGGATGGTTTTTATCTGAAACAGCAAGCAAAGCCCTAATAGGAAAATCAGGCAGATACTGCCGGATAACTGCCACCCCATACGCACAAGTACTGCATGAGGTGAAACCTTCACAGTAACAAGAAGCAACTGATGTTTCAGGGGATTATAGGGATAGCTTACTTCGATGTACGGATTGAATAAAGTGCCTTGCCGCTTCAGTTCGGCATTCCACTGGTAAGTGGAATCTTCAGAAACGACCAGATGCGTAGTAAACATTTGTTCGTCCAAACGTATGGCAAGCAAAGAATCAAATTGCTGCAATGCAAAAGGTATATCCAACTCTAAACGATAAAGATTAATAATAGAGTTCAAGTTAGGAGCATCTTTATCGGACATATTGATCTTGAATGAATCCTTCACAATAATCCGTTCTTCCGGCAAAAGGGTATCTAACGCCAATGCCCATTCTCTGCGCTTTGCCTCTCTCTCTTTATCATCCGTACTGGCAGAATCCTGCTGCTCTATTTTGAGGGTTTCTATATTCACCTGTCCCACGCTCTCTAGCTCCCGTCCTTTCAGAACCCCTAAAATTAATTCGTCGATAGTGGTCCGCGCTTCCAAATCAATAGATTTACTCAGTTGATAGAAAAACATATTACTACTACTAAGCACCTTCTTGGGCTGGGGAGCACGGATAGAGTCATACTGTTGGGTAGTCTGCAAGATGCGATCATAGATATCATTGATCTGTTCATCATTCATGTACTGGTATTGGTTACGTAGCCAGTAAGCCTGTCCGCATGTAATGAGCAGCATCGCTACAATGGAGAATATCCAAACTATCTTAATCCGTCGTTCCATAATTGTTCCTCTTTTTAAGGCCTCTTTCAAAAGGACCTTCATTTGGTACCGGCAAAGGTAGAAGTTAGCTTGCAAATATAAGTACGTGCGAGGCAGATATTATACGCCGCGTAATATTTCAGTAATAACTTTCGCCCTCTTCTGAAGCAAAATCCGCATAGTTTTGCAGTACAATAATCGCTGGAAGCAGTATGTCAAACTTCTAAAAATGTAAAAACTATGAGTGCAAGAATTATTTTCCTCAATCTGTGTCTCGCCATGCTATGCGCATCACAAGCAAAGGCACAAATTATTGTTTCTGATGGAACGAAAATACAGAATGATACCATCGGCGAAGCACAACTCCTTGTGCAATATGAAACGCGCTGCATCATCAATCCGGAGAAACCGGAAAATGTTACGGAAGAAACCATGATGCTGGAAGTAGGCAAAAATCTCTCCAAATTCTACAGTTACACCAAGTATGTATGCGACTCCGTACTGGCAGTGGATTTTGCCAACAAAGCCTCACAGGAAACCATCAATGAACACCTGAAGCAATATGGGCAAAGCAAATTGGGTGAACGTACCTTCAAAGGCTATCCCAGTGGAAAAGTAACAACCCTCGACGAAGTGGCAGGCATGACACGCCTGCGTTGCGAAGAAGCGGAAGAACATCCACAGTGGAAGATACTGGCAGAAAACGATAGTGTCCTCTCCTACCTTTGCAGCAAAGCCGAATGTCAATTAAAAGGCCGTACATGGACGGCATGGTTTACTGCAGAAATACCCATAAGCGAAGGTCCATGGAAGCTTTGCGGACTGCCCGGACTGATACTGAAAGCTGAAGACAGTGAAGGGCATTATTCATTCACTGCCACAGGTGTAGAGCAATGCCACACATATCGGCCGATACTTTTCGACGGAAAGAAGCACGAACCGATGAACCGCAAAGCATACAACAAAGTGCACGAACGTTATTATGCCGATCCGGTAGGATTTATCACCGGAAGCATGCCGAACGTCACCGTTAAGGTTAGTGATGAACACGGCAATGCAACCAAGAACCCGAAAAACATTCCTTATAATCCACTGGAACGATAATATTTCTCCACACCCGTAAGCATTCGTGAAATCTATCGCATACTGAATGCATTTCAGTCGTATACTGAACCCTATTCAGTCGTATAGTGAATGCCATTCAGTCGTATACTTAAACAACCTCTTTTTTACATACTGATAATCAATAAATTACGAAAACATCGTATTTGTATAAAAATTACAACAAGCCTCGATTGCCAAATAATCAATTATTGTAGTGTATGAATAAAAAAATTACTATTCTATTTTTTCTGTTTCTCTTTAGTTTCTTGTCGTCTACCCACGCCCAGACATTGAAGGGCAAGATAACAGATGCAGAAACCAATCGACCGCTGGAGGCAGTCATGATCAGTGTATTACGCGGAAACACAATGATAGACTATGCACTAACCGATGCCAAAGGGCAATTTTCTTTACCGTGGAAGCATAGCGGAACGCTGCAACTCAATATCTCTTTGTTAGGCTATAAAAGAGAAATGCGAAATATCAATGCGGCAGGAACCCTGAATCTCAGCCTACAACCGGAAGCTATTGTGCTGAAAGAAGTACAGATACGTCCGGGACGCATCAATACCCGAAAAGATACGGTAAGATATGATCTGGCACAGTTTGCTTCCTCTAAAGATGTGCATATCAAGGATGTATTGAAGAAACTTCCGGGCGTGGATGTCGATGAAAATGGACAAGTTAAGTACAAAGGGAAAGCCATCGACCACTACTTTGTAGAGGGAATGGACGTCACTGGCGGACGCTACAACCAGATCAACAATAACCTGAGTGCCAAAGCTGTGAAAACGGCTGAAATCATGGAAAACTATCAGTCCGTAAAGGCCCTGAAAGGAAAGATTAACTCTGAAGAAGTGGCTCTGAACCTGAAACTCGATCCGAAAGCGCGGGATCAATGGATAGCTAACACTACACTGGGCGTCGGATGGAGCGATGACAATGATAAACTCTTATGGGAAGGCGGGCTGAATGCCCTTCAACTGGGCAAAGGCAAGCAGAGTGTCTACAATTACAAGACGAATAACAATGGCAAGGACCTCAGCAACGAACAGACAATATTGACAGGAAGCGGTTGGCAGGAAGTGCCACTTTCCGGTTTTCTAGCACAGCCGGGCATCAGTGCACCGTTGGATAAAAAACGCTTATTGTTTAATGAGACGCACACCCTGAATGGCAACCGGATGTACAAATGGAATGAAGATCGCAGTTTACGTATGCAAGCTGGATACACTCATGACGTGATCCGGCAACAACGGGGAAATACGCAAATCTATTATCAGCCAACGGATACCATACAAATAGATGAAACTTATCATTATCGCCTGAGAAGTGATGCCGCCAATCTGGAACTTCGTTATGAAGATAACAGCAATCGCAACTATATATCCAACCGCTTCACAATGGATGGGGAAATAAACCATGGTCGTTCGGAAGAACTCAGACAAACTCTACGAACTTCCCGGCTGAGTGCGGGAAATTATTTCAATCTCATCCGGAACCGGGAAAATAGTACCTGGGAATTCCGCTCGGCAACGCAGTATGCTTACCAGCCCGCATCTTTATTACTTGAAGAAGGAAAAAGCAAATTCAATCAGCACAGTTTCTATACAGATAATAGTGCGGCATATCTGCGCAAGTACAACGGCTTTACCCAGCAATACAAAGCAGGAATACAAGGGGAACGGGCTACTATGAAGTATATTCCGCCTACACAACCTAATGACTTCAACGCCTCTAACCTGTCATTGTATTTCAACCCCTATTTCCAGTTGCAACGGGGTAAATGGCTGGCTACACTTTCACTGCCCCTAAAAGCACAACGATACTTCTCACAGCAACGATCATTCCTATTATTCAATCCGTCCACGTATTTGCGTTACAAACTGGATTACCATTGGACGTTCTCTCTCTATGGCAGCCTGAAACGTTCGGCAGGAGATTTCTCCGACCTATATCCGGGACTTTACCAAACCGACTACCGTACCTGGCGAAGCGGTAACGGCCTTTTTCCAACGAGCACTACGCAGACTTATAATCTCTATGGTGAATATAAAAATACCGTGCAAGAATTCTTTGTCACAGCCTCGCTGACCTACAGTCGCAGTAATCGGAATACCCTCTTTGAGCAAAGTGTTTCTGAAAATGCAATTGTCTACACCCAACGTGAGCTGCCGAATCACAGCGATAGCTGGAACCTCAGCAGTACCTTGTCCAAAGGCATATACGACTGGCATCTGAAAACCTCTCTTACCCTGCTGCTCAGTCGTAGCAACGGGGAGCAACTTACGCGCCTGACTGATAGCGACCAACAAAGTCTTTTGCAAACTTACCGTTATGATTACCTGAAAGCAGAACCTAAGATTATATGGTCGCCCGCAGATCTCTTTGAAGCAGAATATCATGCGACATTGGGGTATGGCGGTAGCAAGATAGGAAGCGATACCCGCCTCAGCCCATTGCTGGACTTTGTACAACGGCTACATCTCACATTCAGCATCGGACAAGTAGACCTGCGCCTTTCCGGCGAACATTACCGAAATGATTTAGGAGAACATACACATCTCAATACTGTGTTTGCAGATGCATCCCTTATCTATAAAAGAAAAAAATGGAGATTGGAAGCAAGTCTCAACAATCTCTTCAACAAGAAAGAGTATGCTTACACGACGTATTCAGCCACACAAAGTTATACTTCGCGACTGAATATACGCCCGAGGGAAGTCATGGCGACGGTAAATTATCAGTTTTAATCTATAATACCATTACTGCGGAATAGATGAATATCCCCAATATTGTTAATCCTCCAACCAATATCGGAGCATAAATATGGGGAACTTTTTCCATTGTCTTATGTCCGCTGACTTTCTGAAAAAGGCGATATACGATATACGCTGCAATCAATCCGATAAGTGTACCTGCCAGAAGATCACCCGGAAAATGTACTCCCAGGTAAATGCGTGAATAGCAAGTCAGCAGTGCCCATCCCATTATAAATACGGTGAGCCATCGCTTACGGAAAAGGAACCAGATAAAGAATGCCAGTCCGAAAGTATTGGCTGCGTGGCAAGAAGGAAAGCCATAACGCCCACCCCGATAACCATTTACAATGTGCACCATATTGGATATCGGATTTTCCAGATTAGCCGGACGAAGGCGCTCCACATAAGGACGTATCAACGTTGCACCTGTCTGGTCGGCAATGGTAATGACGAGTGCTAACCCAATCATACAGAACAAAGTCACTTTCCAGTGGAAATTGCGCAGCATGACATACCAGATAGCAGCATACATAGGCACCCAAATCCATTTACCACTATATGCACTCATAAAATAATCAAAGAACGGACTGTGCATCCGGTTGATGGAGAGGAATATATCAGTATCAATATCGACTACCTGATTCAAAATGTCTAATAGCATCATCTTGTTTTATCTTTTAGCAATGTCATCATACAATTTCTGTAAATAAGCCTTGCCCGGCAGCAAGTTCCCTCCTTTCGCAGTGCCTTCATCTACTGCTACAGCATCTGCTTCACAGTTAAATATCAGCAGGTTTTCCGGTGTTACCATACCGAAAAGGTCCGGAACTGCAAAAAAAGCAAAATGAGGAGAAGCAGGATTCAACATGTCTTTGCTGAATACAAACTTCTGATGAGGCAAGGATAATTGTGCCAACAGAGTAGCAGCAATATCATGTTGTGAACCGTACACATCAATACGTCTTGGTTCGCTAATTGCACCGCCAACCAATAACAGAGGTATCTGATAGCGGTCTACCGACTGATTATTCAATTGTTCGGGATATGCTCCCAGATGATCGGGCACAAATACTATTACCGTATTCTTCCACTGCGGCAATTCACGAAAACGCTTCACAAAGTCACCTACACAACTATCAGTATAGGCAAAAGCATTCAAACGATCATTCGCCAGACGACGATAGGGAACCTCAAAAGGCTCGTGACTGCTGGAGGTCTGCAATACCCGGTAGAACGGACGGGCATTATCTGCCATAGTTGTATCCGCCGCTTCAGCCTTTATATCTTCCAACAGACGATTGAAAACAAGATGATCGTGTGCGCCCCATTTACTTAAACGCTCTGATACGGAGAAATCCTGATCCGAAACAATGCTTTCAAAACCGGAAGACATCAGGTAAGAACGCATATTCGTAAAGTCGGCATCACCCCCATAATAATATTTGGTACGGTATCCGGCATCACGCAGGCTACCTGCAATAGCAGGAAGATTCTGGGTCTTGCGAGGGTACTTCATAATACTGGTGGTAGGCTGTGCTGGATAACCGCTCAGAATGGATACCAATCCACGGTCTGTACGGAAGCTATTGGCAAAAAAGTTCGTAAAGAGAACTCCTTCACTTGCCAGGCTGTCCATCTGCACGGCAATATCCGGCTCGCCACCCAGAGTAGTCATCAACTTGGATGAGAAACTCTCCAGTATGACGAAAATAACATTCGGACGTTCTGTTTTGAATAAAGCTGTGCGCAAAGTATCAGGAACTACCACAGTACTATCCAGTACCTGCGGATCTACCAGCTTCTTCATCAATTCATCTGCCTGTGCCGCTTCCATAAAACGGTATTGTTTACTGAAATCTTTTTGCTTGGAAAGAGATTCCATCAAGCTGAATGCCGGATTGATAGCTGCATGGTTCAGTCGCTGGTTAGAACTGAAATAGGCTTTACCGGTATTCATTGTAGAAACGGTGAATCCACCGCGGATAGGAATAAAAAGCAGGGCAGTCAATAACAACATGACACCCGATACGGACAGGCGGCGATAAGGTAACTTCAGCCCCCTCCAAATGCCTCTCTGTACCCAAAGGAAAATGACATAAAGTAAGGATGCATATACGATCATGGCTATTATTCCACCTATCATCTGCCATATATTCATACTTGCAAATGCATCTTTAGGAGAAGAGAAGAAATAGAAAAGCGGCGTGGCATCCAGACGGAACCCCCAATACTCATATAAACCTAAATCAACAATGAAAATGACAGCGAGTAAAATAGCAATGAAGAAATAATAACCATTCCAGATGCTGCGGAGCGTCTTGGAAAGTGTCCAGGCGGACGCAATAAAAAGTAATCCGGGGATAGCCGTTAGATAGCCAGCCAGCGAGAGGTCAAGGGGTAAACCATTCCAGATAACCAGGAAGGGATCTGTCCAGGAAGTACCTGCATACAAAGAACTGTAGTAAAGTATAAATAACGGTTTCTGCAATATAAAGATACAGACGAAAAGGATGTACGTCTTTATCAATCCTATAAGCCTTTCTTTCATCAGCTTTTTCTTGTTTTATATTTATATTGAGCACAAAAATAGTTGTTTTATTCTATTTTTCGCGAATATTGTTCAAGAAAACCGTGAAAGATAGGCTTATAAGAGTATTTTTATTATCCGTTTACACGTTTATAGTCTTCCAGGAACTTTTTCAGTCCGGAATCCGTCAATGGATGATTAAGCAGACCTTTAATGGCAGACAATGGACAAGTTGCGACATCGGCACCTACTTCAATACATTGCATAATGTGTGCTGTATGACGAATAGAAGCCGCAAGAACTTGTGTGGTATAGCCGTAATACCGATACATTTCCACAATCTTACCTACCAGTGCGATACCATCCTCACAGATATCGTCCAGACGTCCCACAAACGGAGATACATAAGTAGCTCCCGCTTTGGCAGCCAGCAAAGCTTGTCCTACAGAAAATACCAATGTACAATTGGTACGGATACCTTTGGAAGTGAAATATTTGATAGCCTTGATACCATCTGCGATACAGGGAACTTTTACTACGATATGCGGGTTGAGTGCAGCAAGCTCTTCACCTTCCTTAATCATACCTTCATATTCCGTAGCAATAACCTCGGCACTGACATCACCTTGTACGATGTTGCAGATTTCCACATAATGTTTCCGCTGATTATCTACTCCTTTGATGCCCTCTTTCGCCATAAGCGAAGGGTTGGTGGTTACTCCATCGAGAACGCCCATATCATAGGCTTCTTTGATCTGGTCTAAATTTGCAGTGTCAATAAAGAATTTCATGGCATAAACTGTTTATTGTGATTAAAAATATAAAGTTACATAAAAAGATATGAAACCTCAAATTATAAGGCATATATAATTAGAAACAGATAGTTTAGTTAAATGTTTTCGACTATTTCTGTTTCTTTGATTTAATTTTTGCTCGTACCACTTCTATCATGGCAGGTAATATGGAAATTACTATAATTGCTACAATCAGCAATTTAAGATTTTCTTGCACCACCGGAAGGTCTCCGAAGAAATACCCGGCATAACAGAAAAGCGCTACCCAGGCAGCTCCCCCTATCAAATTGTATACCATGAAATAGTAATAATGCATCTTCCCCATTCCAGCTACAAATGGGGCAAAAGTGCGCACAATGGGAACAAACCTTGCTATGATTATAGTCTTACCACCATATTTTTTATAAAATTCATGTGTCTTATCTAGATGACTTTGCTTGAATATTCTGGAATTGGGGTTATTAAACAGCTTGCACCCAAAGAGATGCCCTATCATATAGTTACAAGAATCTCCCAACACAGCAGCAAAAAACAAGATAAGAACAAGGATATTTACTTCAAGCGGTGTTCCAGGTAACGAAGCTATAGCTCCCGCCACAAAAAGTAATGAATCTCCCGGAAGAAAAGGCGTAACCACCAACCCTGTCTCACAAAAAATGATTATGAACAATATTACATAGGTCCAGGTATGATATTCCTGCACAATATCTATCATGTATTGATCAATGTGGAGAATAAAATCTAATATAAATTCCATTACATATTGATTATTGGAAATAAAGTATATACATATTCCGCAACATAAATATAGCTCTCCCGCTACTCCTTATGACAGAAATATATATGAATTGATATAATTAAAGAGAATATAAAGCACAGAATGCCTTATAAGAGAAGGAAGATTTAAATAATAATACGCCTTAAAGCATAGATATAATATCTACTGGAATATTGAGTAAGAGAAAGATAATATGGAAAAGAAAACCTCTTTTCTTCAGGAAGTAAAACTTTTATAGATTTAACAATCTTGGCTACAACAGAAAATGCATTGAATCTCAGGACTTGTGAAGAAGGAATATTACTACGTGAAACAGATGTTGCTATATTGGCAATAGCCTTACTTGCATATTCTCCTCCATAAACAATCTTTTTACATTGCTCTGTATTCACATTGGATAAGTTGCATTCTGGTCTACTCTGTTGCAGTTCTGTTACACGAAGTTCTTTGTACTCCTTCATATCATTGGATACAGACTCGAATCCCGATACAAGGAATACACTTAACAATATGCAAAATAAAAATATATACTTCGCCATAACGGCTGCAAATATAAAAAGTATTTTTCAGAGATGAATCATTTTAGTCCTTTATCTTGCAAACCTATTTTATTCTTTTCCGGGCAATGTATACAGAAAAAGTGGATCGTCATACATATAACACACCTGATATAATAACTTCCCATCTGATATCACCCTGCCCCAATGGTCAAGTTTATAACGGGCTACCGGATTACCACCCCAATCATATTGTTCCACAAAGATATATCCATCACCTTTACCGTTTTCACGCGATACCTGAAGTGGAGTACGTCCGCTATAAGTCAGGAAGAAGTAATCGTCAGTAGCAGATATTCCCCAATAATAAGTCACATTATCCGGGCCTAATGTAAGTACATCATTCTTGGCTTCCACACCGTCAACATCAAAAGTAATATCCCGTACAGTTTGAGCAGATGTATCCATTACCAGGATTTTACGAAAATATTTATAAGCATATACCATCCTGTTACCGGAAGGAGAGACTATAAAATCACCGATATACGGACTCCAGGAACGATGTTTCTTACTAAAAGCAAGATTATATATTTGCTCCGTTTGCAAACTGTCTCCCTGATAAACAGTACGAATTATCGCCTTTCCCCTCGGCACATTATCAGCATAATAGAAAGTATCCCGGGAAACTGCACATATCTGCCGGTCTGAATAAGAAGCACCTTTGATTGATTTAAAGGTAAAAGGAAAAGCTCTCAATACACCCGTCGTATCAGTTTCAAACAGTTGCATAGTACCCGTTTCATAAACATACGTACCGGGAGCAGATACACCTGAAGATACCAAATGAGGAAAGTTAAATTCATTAGGTCCATTTCCTCCTATTCCGAAAGAAGTGATATAACGGAAATCCGGTAAACGATACCAGTGGAAGAAACAGTCCAGACCTTCATCTGCCGGTTTCACTATTTCAACCGTTCCATCCTGGCGGCGGATATAAGACATAGCAGGACGATTTTGTAAAAGGAAATATCCATCTCTAATCAGCATCTCCGGTTCTGACATTTTAAAAACAGGACCTTCTTCATCTAATATTTGGTGGGTACCAGCCAATTCGATCAGCTCTCCGAAGTCCTCGTCTTTTAAAGTTACACATCCAGCCACCAGAGGAGCATCTTGTATCATCTTTGGAGTTTCTGCAACAATCGTATCGTTCGACTCCTGCTGTTTCTGCTCTGCCCGCGACTTGCAGGCAGAGAAAAACAATAGAGACAGCAATATAATGTAAAGTAAGTGTTTCATTTATTATTTCAACTTAGCGTACAGAATATAGTTATTATCATTCTCATGAATACTATCTGCCAGTTTCTGCATGCGTTCCCGGTCGGTAGCCGGAATATCTTTAGCATTTTCCAGATACTTTTCCAATGTTTCCTTCAAAGTCACAGGCTCCATATTAGCTGTATAATATCCATTTGAACAATTGTATGGAAACCAGGGAATCGGCAAATTACCCAGATAATCATTCTCTACTTTATAGAAAGCGCCCTTCAAAGATTCTTTATCCATAATAAAATCAGCTGGCACTTCTGTAGTAAAATTATTTTCATCCAGCTGCTTCTCTACAGATGTACTTCCCAGGAAATGACGCGGCAATTCCTTGTAATCATGAATGGGGATTTCTTTCTTAGCAAAATCCATAGTGAAACGAGGATTCAAACGCCCGTTGGCATAGTGATAAAGACTGTCCGGACGACGTTCCCAAAATACAAAAAGAGAAACATCAAAGTCTGCACCATTTTTATTGCTATACACTTCATTGCTAAAGTCCGGTTTGATGGCTAAATGGCGTGAACGTATCGTATCTTGTATTTCTCCATTGAATTTCTGAGTCCATGCCACATACGGCAAATAATCAAAAGGCAGAAGGAATACAGACAAAAGGGAATCCTTTGTATTTGCCTTGAAGACACCTTTCGGCACCAAACCAGGCAATGGAATACTCTGTACAGCTTGTCCTTTCAAGTCATAAGCCAGTAAAGATTTTGCATTCCACGGAAGCAAGTATATGCGTCCACCTGTTTCATCTATCTGAGCATCATAAATCAGCTGATACTCACCGGGACCTTGGCCGAAAGATCCCACATTAGCAAGAAATTTCCCTGATTTATCAAAAAGCTTAAAAGGAGTCTGATCCTTACCCCACACTAATATATAATTGTCGGAAACAATCACATTTCGTACAGGCACCAATGCTTCATCCCGATTGTCCAACTTCACAATCTGCAATTCATCTGCAAAATAACTCAACGGAAGTACCACAGTATCTTTCAATGCCGACAGATTACAAACCCATATGGAATCTCCATTTATAACCTCCACCGAACCAGCTATCGGCTGTGTATCCAATGCTGAGTTTTTCTGACTTTGACCTCCATTTGAACAGGAACTCAATCCCCCAATAAACATCAGGCTTGCCAGCCATCCAGCACTTTTCCATTGCTTGTTTTTCATATTCTTATTTTTTATGTGAAACAATGAGACAAAGATAGCTGCCTTGGGGAGGAGAAGCAAATTATCTTATAGACAAAACTGACAGATTACTGAATAGATAAAGCATTGATTTTAAAAGAAATAAATCTTTTACACTTAAAATCAGTATAGACAAAAGTTCAGAAACGGCGCAAAAAATCATCCAAAGTTTCATTGTTTTCCGTCAGCCCCAACTTATCCCGTCTCATACGTTGTTTCTTACGGCTAATCGAAGTACGACTAATACAATAGATATCAGATAAATCCTTGATACTAACATTTATTTTCACCAGGCAACAGAAATACACATCCTTCATACTTAATCCCGGGAACGCTTCTAACAACCTCACAGAAAACCGATCATAACTTCCATCCACCGTTTGACGTATATCTTCCCACTCTTCATCAGATAAGGCTATACGCCTATTTTGACTGTCACTTTCTTCGTCGGAAGCCTCTTCTTCTTTCTCTAAAGAAGGGATTTTATGAAATGACTTCATTCGCCGGAAAAGTGATTCGCGAAGCATACTCTCTTTTTCACGTAGCATATTCAACTCCTCTGATTGCTGCAATAATTGCTCCGTCTGGCTCAAACGCAGAGATTGCTCACGCCAAAGCTGCTTATACATCTGGCGTTTGCGACGCTGCCAAACAATATAACCTACCGCAAATGCTACTACAAAACAAAGCCCTAAGCTCAAAAGCCCGATTTCACGCCTCTGCTTGTCTATTTTCAGACGATTCAGTTCATTTTCGAGCTTAGCCTTCTCATATTGTGTCCGATTCTCAAAACTTTCTTCTCTCCTCAGCTCATTCACAAGATGCTCATTGGCAGCAAGTGCCGCATAGAAAGAGCAGCTATCTTTTCCCTGTGAAAAATACAGCATTTTCAATCGTCTGGACGCCTCTGCAGCAACCCATCGATTTAATGATATAGATGCTGTACGGTAATATGTAACAGCCGAATCGTATTCATTGACACCTGCCCAAAGATTTCCTTTTGCCAAATGATAGTAGGGTACAACTGTCCTATCATTCATATTCTTCCGTATTAAGTCCAATACTAACACTCCTTCCCGAAAACGTCCGGCAGTAGCATAAGCTTTAGCCACTTCCTGGCAAATAGAGCTATATTGCCATTCATTTGCCATACGACTGGCTTTCAAAAAATAGGGCATAGCCTCATCTAACATCCCTCTTGACGAATAAATAAAAGCAATGAAACGATTCACCTGCGCTTTATCCCCCTCACGTTTAAAAAAGTTTTCAGCCAATTGCATGTAGAACAATACACTATCCATATTGGCGGAGTTATGAGAGGCAGTTCTTGCTTTATTAAACAAATTCAGGCCAATTGCAAAAGAATCAGGCACTATCCGTGAAGGAACACTATCCAATGCTTTTCCCCCTCTCCCGCAAGAAAGAAGGACAATTAAGATCAAAAGCAGGAGTAGCAGTTTCTTCATAATATGGAGCGATTACTTATTGCGCTTCAGGAATATGCGATCTGAAATAGTAGCAGGCAACTCCTTCTCATAGTGTGTAACCATAATCATCGTTTTATCCTGCCGACGGCAAAAAGCCTCGATTATCTTCTTCACCCGGCGACGGTTATAAGTATCCAGACCATGCAAAGGTTCATCCAATATCAGCAATTCCGGATCTTTTACAAAAGCTCGTGCCAGCAGTGCCAGGCGTTGCTCACCACTGGATAATTGCAAGAAAGGTTTATCTTTAAGGGCAGCAATACCAAAAATATCCATCCACCATTCACAAACAGACATCTGTTCCGCTTTCGGGCGCTTGTATAGTCCGATACTGTCGTGCAGGCCGGAGGCAACTATTTCAATCGCCGGTAGATTCTTCAAATAAGCGCGGTGCATTTCAGGGCTGACATACCCGATGTGCTTTTTTATTTCCCAAATACTTTCACCTGTTCCCCGTTTTCTCCCGAACAGACTGATATCACAAGCATATGATTGGGGATTATCGGCGCATACAAGACTCAATAAAGTAGATTTTCCGGCCCCGTTTTCTCCACTCAACGCCCATTTTTGTCCACGCATCACCGTCCAGTCCAGTTCTTTCAAAATGGTGCGGTCGCCATAGCGGATACTGACTTTATTCAGCTTTACCACTTCGTCGGAAACATAATTGGTATTATCATATGGTAAGTCGATAATGCGTTGTTGTAAATCTTCGGGTACAGGTATATCTGCATTCCGGAATATAGTAAGGTACTGATCACGTGACATCATTTGCCCTACTGTACGATTTGCTACCGGCAGCACTTTATTAATATATGAGGGAATATCATCCATCATAGAAAGTATCAGGATAAGTTGCACTGCAGACCGCTTAGCCAATCCCTCCAACAAAGTATTCAGCAACTCACGAGTCTGTGCATCCAATCCGATGAAGGGATTATCCATAATAAGCACACGAGGAGCAGTAAGCAGTGCCTTCACTAACTGAAATTTGCGCAACTCACCGCTGGAAAGAAGAATCATCGGCTTATCCAGCATAGGCTCAATGCGAAATAATTCAAAAAGTTCTTTTCTTAAGACCTCATCCTTAACCACTCCTAACATATCCTTAACTAATGGCACATCATCATGATCATGAGTATTCCAACGTTGTTGATAATAATAATTAGTATCCGCCGAACCGTATGTATCACGGAAAGCAATATACTTGATATTGTCATAGACTGTTTGTGATGCGGAAGGAGAAAAATCATAAGCAAGTGTCCCTTCCTTCAGCGGATACTTCCCGATAAGCATATCTACCAAAAGACTCTTTCCTGAACCGTTAGGCCCTACAATAGCAATGTGTTCATCTGCAGGAAAAGATACGGAAGCTGGTGCAGCCAATCGCACAAGCGGATTACGGGCCACCCCTCCATTCAAAGATATAGTATATGATTGCATCATTGGAGACATAGATACTTATTCTTACTTATAAATAATAAGTGCAGATTGTGCCGGAACCAACACTTCCGAACCATAAAGTGTACCCAATCCTTTTTCATTTATAAATCCATCCTTGCACACCACCGTGTATTTACCTTCAGGCACAACCAGCTTTGCCGGCTCTTTACGAGAATTCAATGCCACGATAATATCTTCCCAAGCATCACCATTTGCATTTTCCTTCAAGCGATATGCAACCAGATTACCGCCCTCTACCGGAAGGAACTCAAGATGCTTGCGCACCAATTCCGCATCTCCCATGCGGAAAGCCGGATGATTTTTACGCAACTGTATCAAACCTTTATAATAAGCAAATACATCAGCATATTCAGCTTTGCGTCTCCAATCAATCGCATTGATAGAATCAGGACTCTGATAACTGTTATGTACCCCTTTCTTATCACGCATCACTTCTTCGCCCGCATAGATAAACGGTATGCCTTGTGAAGTAAATACAGCCGTCTGTGCCAGTTTATCCAACTTGGCAAGTTCCTGCGGTGTAATGCCTGGAATGCTTGCATTAAGTCTGTCTACCAGACACATATCATCATGACAAGATACATAGCTGATCATTTGCGTCGGCTGTTCAGCCCATGAAGCCTTACTGTAATTCACTGAATCATTGTCCACCTGCGGGTGCTTGATGGCACCTACAATGCCAAACTTAATACTCTCCTCCCCACCAGGAAGTCCGGCAAGGAAAGCACCTTTGTGGTTATCATTGAACGGCCCCCGCAGAGCATCACGCATTTCATCGGAGAAAGCGGCAATACCGGGCATCCGATAAGTGTTCATCTTCATTGCCAAAGAGTCTTCCGGCATTTGGGGAGCCTTAGCTGCCCAACCTTCACCATAAATAATGATACTCGGATCAACCGCCGTAGCAGCCTTGCGGATTTCATTCATTGTTGTAATATCATGAATTCCCATCAAGTCAAAGCGGAATCCATCAAGATGATATTCATTAAGCCAATGCAACACAGACTCTACCATATATTTCCGCATCATAGGACGGTTACTTGCCGTTTCATTACCACAGGCAGACCCATCAGCAAAGCTACCGTCCGGCATCTGGCGATAGAAATACCCTGGTACCGTACGTTCAAAATTACTCTCAGCGGTATTAAATGTATGATTATACACTACATCCAGCACTACCCGGATGCCAGCCTTATGTAAAGCCTGCACCATTTGCTTGAATTCCTTAATACGAATAGAAGGATTATAAGGATCGGTAGAATACGAACCGTCAGGTACATTATAGTTCTGTGGGTCATATCCCCAATTATATTTATTTTCATCCAATTTCGTCTCATCTACCGAAGCGTAGTCATAAGACGGCAGAATGTGAACATGTGTCACACCCAGTTCTTTCAAATGATCGATGCCTGTTGCCAGCTTCTCAGGGCTAAGTGTACCTTCTTCCGTCAGTGCCAGGAACTTACCTTTATGCTGAATACCCGACGAAGAATCGATAGAGAAGTCACGGTGATGCATTTCATAAATAACAGCATCGGCCGGAGAAGCCAAAGCAGGTCGCTTATCTTGTGCCCAACCTTCAGGATCAGTAGCTTTCATATCAATGATAGCAGCACGTTTTCCATTCACCCCTACCGCTTTCGCATTGATGCCCGGAGTATCTCCCAGCCATTTATCCTTGATCTTCACATTAAATGTATAAAATTTCCCTATCAGGTCTTTTTCCACCTTTGCCGTCCAGGTTCCTTCCTTATCAGATACCATAGAAACAGTCTCATAAGCATGGCCGCCATCACCCGCATCAAACAGCATGAGGCGTACTTCATCGGCAGTCGGCGCCCACAATGTAAAATTCGTAACTTCGGGAGTATACTCCATTTCCGTCAGGCTGCCCGAACGAACGGGATACAACTCATAAGACGCGTACTCATTCTTCGTTGGAGCACAGCTGGCAACTGTCGCTGTGGCTACTCCAATCAAGGCAAGTTCATTCAGTTTCATGGTGGTTATTTTAAGTTTTAGTATTAATATCAGATCTTATTTCTTCACTTTATCCGGGTTTTTGGCTATAAAGTCTTTCCATCCGTGATACCCTTTCTCTACTGTGGGACGCCCCATTTGCAAAAAATGGCAATAAGCAGCAGCCAGCCCGTCCGTAGCATCCATAAATGTAGGCATATCTTCCTTTGCAAAGTGAAGCATACGTTGCAACATATCTGCTACCTGCTCCTTGGAAGCCTGGCCATTTCCAGTAATAGCCATTTTTATCTTAAGAGGGGCATATTCCGTAATAGGGATATCACGGCTGAGGGCAGCAGCCATAGCAACTCCCTGAGCACGCCCCAGCTTCAACATAGATTGTACATTCTTACCGAAAAAGGGAGCTTCAATAGCAAGTTCATCAGGCAAATAACTCTCAATGATGCTCAACACCCGTTCGTGTATATGGCGTAGTTTAAGGTAATGGTCACCAAACTTGCGCAGGTCAATAATACCCATAGCAATCATTTCAGGCTTTGTCCCCACCACACGCAGCACTCCATATCCCATAATGGTAGTACCGGGGTCGATACCTAAAATAATCTTTTCTTTAACCGGATGTATCACTCTATTACCTCCATCAATGTAGGAAAGCCAACCACCTTATCCTGGAATATTTTAACCAGCTCATCGTTCAACTTCACCCCTTGCTCCATGTGCCAGCGGTGCAGAATACCAGAGTTTTCCACTTCAAACTGAAGGGAATAGCATGTGCTGCCCTCTTCACGATGGCTCAGTACACGGACAATACGCGGTGTATGCAATGCACCGGTTTTCTCTACTTCGGGTAAATAGAATTCCTTTATCCAAATCAGGAAGTTATCTTCCTGTCCTTCTTCCACTTGATAGGTTGTATTATAGATCAGCATATTTTTTCTTTCAATTTGTTTCGCAAACATAGCAATTATTTCAGAATAATGCATTATATTTGCGCCACCAAAAAGAGAGAAAACTCGCAAACGTTAGCGAAAGACAAGAAAGAGGGGGGTTAGCTCATCTGGCTAGAGCGCGACACTGGCAGTGTCGAGGTGATCGGTTCGAGTCCGATACTCTCCACAAAAATAAAAGCTGCATTCAAGACCGAATGCAGCTTTTATTTTTATATCACTGTTTCACTGTAGTTTAAACGTCACAGGTACTGTAAACTTACAGCGTACAGGCACACCACGTTGTTTACCAGGTATCCATTTCGGCATAGTAGAAATTACGCGGACAGCTTCTTTGTCCAAATAAGGATCGACACCTCTTATCACTTTCACATCTACAATACTGCCGTCTTTATTAACAACGAACTGCACCGTTACACGACCCTGAGTTCCATTCTCTTGTGGAATAGTAGGATATTTGATATTCTTGCCCAAGTACTGTAAAAGACCGGCTGTGCCCCCATTAGGAAATTGCGGGTTTTCTTCCACAACCACAAAAATATCATCTTCCACCACCACTTCTTCATCCACCGTAACCGGTATGTGCTTAATCACTACATCTTCACCTGTTTCCTCCAAAGAGGCAAAATTTGTTTCTTCCGCAGTAGCGTCATCATCTATTATCGTCAAAACATCATTAATAGGAGTTACCTGAGGTGGTGGCGGAGGAGTTAGTTCAGGCTGCCTTGTAAGAGGGATCTCCATGTCCTGTTCAAATACATTCTCGTTGATACGACCACTCGTATCAACCCTGATGTCACGAGTCCATTCGAATGCAACGAACATGAAGGCAAGTACAGTTACATAACCGACAAGCAGCCACGTTGGCCTCTTGCTTTCCAGGTTTGCTTTGGGTGTTTTTTTGGTTTCCATAGTTTACAAATTAGTTACCGCATAATGTTTATTTGTTTAAATTGAACATTATACAGATGTTGTTAGTAATACGAAAACACTTGTGGCCACTATTTTCAGTATTAAAGGTAGTTGAATAACTGTTAAGTTGTTATCGGAGAGATTCATAAATATGCTTTTTTAATATCTGTTTGACAAAATTGCTTAGCAAAAAGATTATTTACTGCAGAATGCTTAAGAATAGTAAAAAAACAGTTACCTTTGCCGGACTAATTAATTCTAAAGATGAAACAAACAAAATCAGGGAAAAGTGAAATCATACTGAATACACTAAGCCCTTATGATTCCAAGGTGCAACGCTATCTTTCTCTCTCTAAGGAAATCGAGCAACTGATGAATAATGCAAAAGATGAAAATGAGGGATGTGTTTCTATTGAGCTGGTGGCAGAATTCTGTGTATTGCAAGAAGAACTTTATCAGGAAGCACTAAAGAAGCATAAAGAAGAGGCAAACTAACCTCCGCCACCGTCAGTATAACGAAGCATATAAAAAAGCCGGAAAATACCTGAGACATACCAACTCCGTGTCAAGTCCGTACCAACTCCATACCTTCTCCTTGTTCTTAGACACGGACTATGTACGGAGTAGACAGGGAATAGGTAAGAGTCAAGCATGCAAAACCTCCGGGAATAAATTCATTTCCATATCACATATAGGCTTTTTCCTTGTATCCGATTAATTTTATAAAAAGATTGCAACCGGAATCATGATAAAGTTGTATCTTTGCACCGTTTTATGTATTTCGGAAATAAATAATAACGACGATATGATAGATAAAATCAACCAGCTTCTGCAAGAAGTGGAAGCACTGAAAGCTGCCAATGCCGAGGAACTGGAAGCGCTCCGCATCAAATTCCTTAGTAAAAAAGGTGCAATCAATGACTTGATGGCGGATTTCCGTAACGTGGCTGCCGAACAGAAGAAAGAAGTCGGCATGAGACTGAATGAACTGAAGAACAAGGCACAGGAAAAAATTACTGCCTTGAAAGAACAGTTCGAAAGTCAGGATACGGGCTGTGATGATATTGACCTTACACGTTCCGCTTATCCGGTAGAATTGGGTACGCGCCACCCGCTCACCATCGTAAAGAACGAAATCATCGATATATTTGCCCGTTTGGGATTCAGCATTGCCGAAGGTCCGGAAATCGAGGATGACTGGCATGTGTTCTCTGCATTGAATTTCGCCGAAGATCACCCTGCACGCGATATGCAGGATACTTTCTTCATCGAAACTCATCCTGATATTGTATTGCGTACACACACCTCATCCGTGCAAACCCGCGTAATGGAAGTTTCACAACCTCCTATCCGTATCATTTGTCCGGGACGTGTATATCGCAATGAAGCCATCAGCTACCGTGCACACTGTTTCTTCCATCAGGTTGAGGCTTTGTATGTAGACAAAGATGTATCTTTCACCGACCTGAAACAGGTTTTGTTACTCTTTGCCAAAGAGATGTTTGGTGAAGATACTAAAATCCGTTTGCGTCCGTCTTATTTCCCGTTCACGGAACCCAGTGCGGAAATGGACATCAGCTGTAACATTTGCGGTGGAAAAGGTTGTCCGTTCTGCAAGCATACCGGCTGGGTTGAAATCCTCGGTTGCGGTATGGTAGATCCGAATGTATTGGAAAGCAACGGAATCGATAGTAAAGTATATAGCGGATATGCCCTCGGTATGGGTATTGAGCGTATTACGAACCTGAAATACCAGGTAAAGGATCTTCGTATGTTCTCCGAAAACGACACGAGATTCCTGAAGGAATTCGAAGCCGCTTATTAACAACCAACATATACCGGGCGAATGATTATCCGCTCCTACAATGATATACCATTCCGGATATCACAAAACAAGTAGGCGATACATAATCATTCGCCCGGATATATTTTCTTAGTTCTTACTCAAGCTGCCCATTATGAAAGATAGACTTGTCACTCCCAGCTATTGTTTTATTCTTGCAGCCAACTTCCTGCTGTACTTCGGCTTTTGGTTGCTGATACCGGTACTTCCATTCTACCTGTCTGAAGTATTCAGTGCCGGAAATTCAACAATCGGCATTATTCTTTCTTGTTATACAGTAGCAGCTTTATGTATCCGCCCCTTTTCCGGTTACTTTTTGGACAGCTTTGCACGTAAGCCTCTGTATCTGATGGCATATTTTATCTTTATGACAATGTTTGCCGGATATATCATTGCCGGTTCGCTTACGTTATTCATCCTGTTCCGTATCATACAGGGCGTATCGTTCGGAATGGTGACCGTAGGCGGTAATACAGTGGTCATCGACATCATGCCTTCTTCACGACGCGGAGAAGGATTAGGATACTATGGACTTTCGAATAATATTGCGATGGCGGTAGGTCCGATGTCCGGATTGTTCCTGCATGATGCAGGAATGAGTTTCACAACTATATTCTGTTGCTCACTGGGCTCGTGTATAGCAGGCTTCGTTTGTGCCTCTCTTGTCAAAACACCCTATAAACCGCCTGTGAAGAGAGAACCGATTTCCCTTGACCGCTTTATATTATTGAAAGGTATTCCGGCAGGCATCAGTTTGTTGCTGCTTTCGATTCCATACGGAATGACAACAAACTATGTGGCTATGTACGCCAAGCAGATCGGCATCAATGCCACTACAGGCTTCTTCTTCACTTTCATGGCAATAGGTATGGCTATATCGCGCATCTTCTCCGGAAAGATAGTGGACAGGGGTAAGATAACACAGGTCATTTCAGCCGGACTGTATCTCGTAGTATTCAGTTTCTTCCTCCTTTCAGCGTGTGTGTATCTTATCAACTGGAACGACATGCTATGTACTGTTGTTTTCTTTGCCGTAGCCCTGTTGCTGGGAGTAGGTTTTGGTATTATGTTTCCGGCTTACAATACCCTTTTTGTCAACCTCGCACCCAATAGCCAACGTGGTACTGCCACTTCTACCTATCTGACATCCTGGGATGTAGGCATCGGTATCGGTATGCTGACAGGAGGATATATTGCGGAGGTCAGCACTTTCGATAAAGCTTATTTGTTCGGGGCTTGCCTCACCATTGTCTCTATGCTCTACTTCAATGGGAAAGTGGCTCCTCATTACCATAAAAATAAATTGCGATGAGAAAAAAAGAACGTTACGAAAAAATTCTTGCCTGGTTTCGGGAGAATCGTCCTGTAGCCGAAACGGAACTGCATTATGAAACTCCGTTCCAACTGCTGATAGCAGTCATCCTCTCCGCCCAATGTACAGACAAGCGGGTGAATATGATTGTTCCACCGTTGTATCGCGATTTCCCTACCCCGGAAGTTCTTGCTGCCAGTACACCGGAAGTGATATACGAATATATCCGTAGCGTATCTTATCCCAATAACAAAGCAAAACACCTGGTGGGTATGGCACAAATGTTGGTGAAAGACTTCAACAGTGAAGTGCCTGATACACTGGAAGAGCTTGTAAAACTACCCGGTGTGGGACGCAAGACGGCGAACGTCATCCAATCCGTTGTATTTAACAAAGCTGCAATGGCAGTAGATACTCATGTGTTCCGTGTAAGTCACCGCCTCGGACTGGTTTCGGATGCATGTACCACACCGTTCAGTGTAGAGAAAGAACTGGTGAAAAACATCCCGGAAGCGGATATCCCCATTGCACATCACTGGCTTATCTTACATGGAAGATACGTCTGCCAGGCACGTACACCGCAATGTGATAAGTGCGGTTTGCAATTGATGTGCAAATATTATTGCGAGAAGTATAAAGTTAGCAAAGAGAAGCCGAAAGATAAAGAATAAATGACGGTTTCATAGCAAAAGAAAGAAATAAATGCTAACTTTGCGCTCACGAAAACGAATTAATAACACTTTTAAATAAAATAGAGTATTATGACAATTGATCAATTCAACTTTGCCGGTAAAAAGGCATTCGTTCGTGTAGACTTCAATGTGCCTCTGGACGAAAACTTCAACATTACAGATGATAACCGTATGCGTGCTGCTCTTCCTACGTTAAAGAAAATTCTGGCTGACGGTGGTAGTATAATTATTGGTTCTCACCTCGGTCGTCCGAAAGGTCCGGCTGACAAATTCTCATTGAAACACATTCTGAACCATCTTTCAGAGTTGTTGGGTGTTGACGTACAATTCGCTAACGACTGTATGGGCGAAGAAGCTGCTGTTAAGGCTGCTGCTCTGCAACCGGGTGAAGTATTGTTGCTCGAGAACCTTCGTTTCTACGCTGAAGAAGAAGGCAAACCCCGTGGTTTGGCTGAAGACGCTACAGACGAAGAAAAAGCTGCTGCTAAGAAAGCCGTTAAAGAAAGCCAGAAAGAATTCACCAAGAAATTGGCTTCTTACGCTGACTGCTATGTAAACGACGCTTTCGGTACAGCTCACCGTGCACACGCTTCTACAGCTTTGATCGCTAAATATTTCGACAAAGACAGCAAAATGTTCGGTTACCTGATGGAGAAAGAAGTGAAGGCTGTTGATAAAGTATTGAATGACATCAAACGTCCATTCACTGCTATCATGGGTGGTTCCAAAGTTTCTTCTAAAATTGAAATTATCGAAAATCTGCTGAGCAAGGTTGACAACCTGATCATTGCCGGTGGTATGACTTATACTTTCACCAAGGCTATGGGTGGTAAGATCGGTATCTCTATCTGCGAAGATGACAAACTGGATCTGGCCCTCGAACTGATAGAAAAGGCAAAAGCAAAAGGTGTAAACTTGGTATTGGCTGTTGATGCAAAGATTGCTGACGCTTTCTCTAACGATGCTAACACTAAGTTCTGTCCGGTTGACCAAATTCCTGATGGTTGGGAAGGTCTGGATATCGGTCCTGAAACTGAGAAAATCTTCACAGATGTTATCAAAAACTCTAAGACTATCTTGTGGAATGGTCCGACAGGTGTATTCGAATTCGAAAACTTCACTCATGGCTCACGTGCAGTAGGCGAGGCTATCGTAGAGGCTACTAAGAACGGTGCATTCTCACTTGTAGGTGGTGGTGACTCTGTAGCTTGCGTTAACAAGTTTGGCTTGGCAAGCGGTGTTTCTTATGTTTCAACAGGTGGTGGTGCATTGCTTGAAGCAATCGAAGGAAAAGTTCTTCCGGGTATCGCTGCTATCAACGAATAAGAATAAACATTATCATACCAAAAGGCAGCTCTTTGAAAAGAAGGGTTGCCTTTTTTAATCTTATATTTTTATAGTAAACGATCATTTATCTTTCCTAACACATTTATCATAGAAATGAAACGAACTTTGTTATCCTTTGCTTTCCTACTTTCCGCACTGATAGCAACAGCACAAGATGCATGTTTGAACGACGTAGTAAATACGCTCAAAGATCGTATCAGCCTCTCCGGTTATGCACAGGTGGGTTATACTTACGATGATGCTGATGGCAGCAGTAATACGTTCGACATCAAGCGGGTTATCTTCATGGCACAAGGTAAAATTACCGACCGTTGGTTGTGCTACTTCATGTACAGCTTTGCCAATACTGGAAAAATCCTTGAAGCATATACCGAATATAAATTCCTCCCGCAACTGACTGCCCGCATCGGACAATTCAAAACCATGTATACCATTGAAAACCCAATGTCTCCTTGCTATGTGGAACTGATTAATTGCTACTCGCAATCTGTCAATTATCTGGCTGGCATCAATGGCAGTGATCCTTTGTATGGTTCCAGTAGCGGACGTGATATGGGACTCCTGATCTATGGTGATCTGTTTGGAAAACTGGTGAACTACAATCTTGCGGTAATGAATGGGCAAGGTATCAACCTGAAAGATAAAAACAACCAGAAGGATATTGTAGGCAGCCTGATGGTTCATCCACTCGACTGGCTGTCTGTAGGCGGTTCTTTTGTAAAAGGGAAAGGATGTGCTGTGGCCGTATCCAGCCTCAATCCCGATATACAGGTAGGCGAAAACTATACCCGTAACCGTTGGTCGGCAGGTGTAGTCATTAAAACTAAACCGGTGGATGTACGCACGGAATACTTGGCCGGAAAAGATGGACGTATCAAAAGTGACGGTTATTATGTAACAGCATCTGCACATGTATTCCCGAAAGTAGATGTAATAGCATCTTATGATTATCTTAATAAGAGTAAAGTACTCGATGATAAGCAAAGTAATTATGTAGTAGGTTTACAATATTGGTTCTATCCTAAATGCAGGGTACAGGCACAGTATACATACTGCAACCGCCATATCGGAGATAATAGTAACCTACTGCAAGCGCAATTGCAGGTGCGTTTCTAAAGAAAAACCTTATATACCATGGACTACACCGAAATTCTGAAAGAAATATACGAGGAGATACAGCCATACGCCCAAATGGGTAAACCGGCAAGCTATATTCCTGAGTTGCTGAAAGTCAATCCTGATCGCTATGGTATTTGTCTGCGTACTATTGAAGGAAAAGAATATGCCCAGGGAGACAGTGACGAGCGTTTTGCCATACAAAGTATTTCGAAAGTATTCTCTCTTGCGATAAGTTTCAGCCGGATGGGCAATGAACTCTGGAAACGTATAGGTGTAGAACCATCCGGTAATGCATTTAACTCCATTTTCCAGCTGGAAATGGAGAAAGGGATTCCCCGCAATCCTCTCATCAATGCGGGAGCATTAGTAATGGCAGACATCCTGCTTTCAGTACTCGATGATCCGGAAAAGGATTATCTCGCTTTCGTACGAAAACTCTGCGGCAACAACCAGATTCAATATAATGAAGGTATGGCAACTTCCGAACGTGAATATGGCTATCTGAATGCAGCCATTACCAATATGCTGAAATATCATGGAAATATAGAAAACGATATTGAGCGGGTACTTCACTTTTATTTCCTTCAATGTTCCATAGGTATGAGTTGCCGGGAACTGGCACGTTCTTTCCTTCCTTTCGCTGATCATACAAGACCGTTCAGTTTTGATGGAATCGAACTGACGACTTCACAAGTAAAACGTATCAATGCCATTATGCAGACTTGCGGTTTCTATGATGAAGCTGGGGAATTCTCTTATCTGGTGGGGTTACCCGGGAAAAGCGGTGTTGGTGGCGGTATTGCAGCTGTCTGCCCACGTAAGTATGCGGTAGCAGTATGGAGTCCGCGACTTAACCCTAAAGGTAACTCTGTAATGGGGATGAAAGCCCTTGAATTACTGACTACCAAAACAGCTATCAGTATTTTCTAAGTCCCCGAACTTTTTGGCATCATTTTTGTACCTTATATTAATAAAGTATTAAAGAAAGGACTGAATATGAATGAACAATCCATCCAAAAACAATATAACCAAATAGTCAATTTATTGGAAGATAAACGGCTGAAAGAAGCTCTTGTTCAACTGGATGCTTTCTTATATAATGGTAACGACTGGAGTCTGCGTAACCGACTGGAACAAATCCAGACTTCCTATCAATATATGTTGCAATATATGAAACTGGGTATGAAAGACCCTGAACGGCAGAAACTGTATCGCCAGCTATTGGCTGATACATGGGAGATTGCCGACCAGACACGTATTGCATTATTAGATGAAATATCCACCCACTATTACCACTCCCTGCGCAGGAATCCCAAGCAGCTTCCGAAAGCTTATGGCATTTCTACCCTGCAAAAGATACTGGAAGGCTTTGCAGATGAAATGGCTGTATCACAGTTAGCAAACTACCAGGGCTTGGACGCTATCCTGAGACGACATGAAGAGACACACCAGGTAATGTTTCTTACTACTTGGAGCAACAGCAGTTGGACTTTGGAAGAATTTGCCCAGGCAGAAGATATGCTTCGTTCGGAGACATTGCCAACCAATGACTTATGCCTGTTTGTCAGTGCTGTCACACTCAGTTTAATGGAGTGTTTCGATGAGCGCAAAGTAAATTGGTTGCTCGACGGGCTTCGCCATACCAATCCGCAAATCAATCAGAGAGCATTGGTAGGACTTGTTATTACCTTGCATCTCTATCCTTCACGCATTGCACTTTATCCAGAATTGGAAGCACGTATTTCTCTTTTCAGAGAAGACCCGAACTTCAGCAAACAGGTGAACCGTATTTATATCCAGCTACTTCGTAGTCAGGAAACGGAGAAGATTGACAGAAAGATGCGGGAAGAAATCATTCCCGAAATGATGAAGAACGTGAATATCATGCGCAACATGAAGTTCGGTTTTGAAGAAACAGATGAAAACGACCGCAATCCCGACTGGGAACAAGCTTTCGAGCAATCGGGTTTGGGAGATAAAATGCGCGAGATGAACGATCTGCAACTGGAAGGAGCAGATGTCTATATGAGCACATTCGCACAACTCAAAGGGTATCCTTTCTTCCGCGAACCACATAACTGGTTCTACCCTTTCGACCGGATGCATTCCAGCATTATCCATCAGGTAGGTTTGAACCAGAGCGGTGAGAGTTCTGTCCTTTCCATCATCCTGCAATCGGGATTCTTCTGCAACAGTGATAAGTATTCATTTTGTTTCACCATTGCACAACTCCCACAGGGACAACGTGACATGATGCTAAGTCAGATGACTCCTCAGGATCAAAGCGACTTTATGGAAGAAAAGAACAATGCCAGCCTGAAACAATTTGCTGAACGGCCTGATGTTATCAGTAACCAGTACATTCACGATTTATACCGTTTCTTCAAACTTAGCCAACGCAGATTCGAGTTTCATAATATCTTCCAGGAAGAGATTGCATTGCACCGCAATCCGGTACTGAAAGAACTGTTGAGTGCTCCCGAATTATTAGTAGCGGTTGCCGACTTCCACTTCAGCAAGGAGCATCCAGCAGAAGCTTTGGAGCTCTACCGGATATTAATAGATCGAAAACAGGCCAATGCGGACATTTTCCAAAAGACAGGTTTCTGCCTGCAAAAGGAGAAACGCTATCAGGAAGCTGTGGACGCTTATCAGAAAGCTGATATGCTGAAGCCCGATCACCTGTGGACACTTCGCCACCTGGCTACTTGTTACCGCCAGATGAAGAATTTCGATGCAGCTTTGGAATACTATCATCGCGTAGAAACTATTCAACCGGAAAATCGCAATGTATTGTTCTATACCGGTAGTTGCCTGGCAGAACAAAAAAGGTATGACGATGCCCTGCAATATTTCTTCAAGTTAGACTTCCTGGAAAACGACTGTATGAAGGCATGGCGCGGCATTGGCTGGTGTTCATTTGTCAGTGGTAAGCATGAACAGGCTATGAAGTATTACGATAAACTCCTTGCCGCCAAGCCACTTGCTACGGACTATCTCAATGCCGGACACGTGGCCTGGGTACTGGGAAACATAGAAAAAGCAGTCGGACTATATGGCAAGGCCATGGCAGAAAGCGGAAGTAAAGATGCTTTCCTTGAAATATTCGACAGAGACCGGAACAGCCTTCTCAAACAAGGTATTGCAGGAGAAGAGATTCCATTAATGCTGGATATGATTGAGTAAAGACATAAATAAGTAGCTGATGAAGAAATACTGTATCCTGGCTCTATTCTGTTGCCTTAGCTATCTGGCAGCAGCACAAAGTCCTGTAGAGAAAGGACTGGAAAGCATAAACCGGACATCTGCCGAAGCATATATCGGTTTTCTGGCTCATGATGAATTACAAGGGCGGGAAGCCGGATATCATGGTTCAAAGATAGCTGCCCAATATATTGCTTCATTGCTTCAGGCAATGGGAATACAACCGGTGGGAGACAGTTATTTTCAACCTTTTGAAGCATACAGAAGAGAACGCCAGAAAAGGGGAAAGCTAGAGGTACACCCCGATTCAATAACCTTATTCAAAAGAGAAGTACATCAGAAGCTCTCTATGACGAATATACTGGGAATGATCCCCGGTAAAAACACCAGTGAGTATGCTATTGTCGGTGCGCACTTTGATCATTTGGGAATAGATCCTGCTCTTGAAGGTGATCAGATTTATAATGGTGCTGATGATAATGCTTCCGGTGTGTCAGCCGTTCTGCAAATAGCCAGAGCATTCATTACCAGCGGCAAACAACCGGAACGAAATATTATTTTTGCCTTCTGGGATGGTGAGGAGAAAGGATTATTGGGTTCCAGATACTTTGTACAAACCTGTCCGTTCATTTCGCAAATCAAAGGATATCTGAACTTCGACATGATAGGTCGCAATAATAAGCCACAACAACCCATGCATGTAGTTTATTTCTATACGGAGGCCAATCCGACTTTTGAAAAATGGCTAAAAGAAGATATAAAGAAATACAACCTCCAACTGGAACCCGACTATCGTCCATGGGATAATCCCATAGGCGGTAGTGATAACGGTCCTTTTGCTAAAGCGGGAGTTCCTATTATCTGGTATCATACAGATGGACACCCGGATTACCATCAACCCTCTGATCATGCAGACAAACTGAAATGGGAGAAGATAGTGGAGATAACCAAAGCATCCTTTCTGAATGCCTGGAATCTGGCGAACGAGAAAGAATATTAAACTATACTTTCAGTAATTCCCTGTACAATTTCTGTACAGGAAGCCCCATGATATTATAGTAACTACCCGAGATATTTTCCACTCCGATAAAACCGATCCACTCCTGCACTCCATAGGCACCGGCTTTGTCCATCGGTTGGAAATTATCCACATAGTAGGCTATTTCTTCTTCACTTAAAGTGGCAAAACGCACCTCAGTTTGTGCAGTAAAACTACGCTGCCAGTCGGTAGTAGTTATACATACACCGGTAAAAACTTCATGAGTACGTCCCGACATAGTGCGCAACATCTGCAAAGCATCTTCCCTATCCCGGGGTTTACCCAGCACCTTACCATCCAGCCATACAATTGTATCGGCAGTAATCATCAATTCACCGGGTTGCATCATAGCAACGTAAGCGTCCGCCTTTTCTTTAGCGATATACAAAGGTATATCCGCACCCTGCAAAGTCTCAGGATATGATTCATCCACATCGGGCAAAGTCCGCACTTCATAGTCCACACCTAAACCTGCAAGCAATTCCTTCCTTCGCGGAGAATTACTGGCAAGTATCACCTTATACTTTTTCAAATTGTCCAACACCGCCTCTTCATTTTTTAATTATTAATTATTAATTTGCTCATCATCCTACCATCCGAATGCTTTATCATCCATCCAAAGTCCCTGAACTTTCAGGACTTGTTCCACGACATCCCGACCACAACCATAGCCACCATTAGCATAAGATATATAGCGGGAAACAGCCTTCACTTCCGCTGATGCATCTTTAGGGCAACATGGCAATCCACATTCACGCATTACCTCAATATCGGGAATATCATCTCCCACATAAAGAATCTCTTCATCTTTAAGACTATGACGATCACGGAAATCATGATAATCATGGATTTTCACAGAAGAAGACATATAAATATCCACAGAAGGAATTCCCAAAGCCACGAAACGTTTGCGAACAGCCTCAGATCGCCCACCGGTTATGATGCCCAATAGCAGCCCCTGTTTACCGGCAAGATGCAAAGCATATCCATCCTTAATGTTCACGGTACGCATAGGCTCGCCATCCTGACTCATCGGGATAACGTTAGCACTTAAAACGCCGTCAACATCAAAGACAAGGGCCTTTATCTTCTTTAAATCGTAATTGATAGTACTCACTATATTCGGTTTTTAGTTGGGTTATTTATCAAAAACAATAATGCTTGTTATGTGGTAAAACAATACTTGTTATGCCTCAAAACATTGCTTGTTATACACCGGAACATTACTTGTTATGCAAACGATGTATGCTCTCGCTAACCAATCGATATAATTCCTGCATCTCCGGCTCACCCGCAAGCATCTCCAGATGTTTATTGATCACATTCTCATCATAACGTACAGCCGGCCCCGTTTGCGCTTGTTTCGGTTCCAATTCATGCACTTTACGGGCTGTCTCATCAATCAAAGGCAACATGGCATTAAACGGAAGATCATACTTTTTCAGCAATTCAGATGCCAGGGCATACATGTGATTCGTAAAATTACAAGTAAACACAGCAGCCAGATGCAGGCTCCTCCGTTGCTCGGAAGTTGCCTCGTATACTTTCTCCGAAAGAACAGAAGCAATTGCTTTTAGCAACTCTGTATCTTCAGACGAATTACTCTCTATAAAAAAAGGTACTACGCGAAAATCAACTTCGCGCTGCTTACTGAAAGTCTGCATAGGATAAAACACTCCATAACGTGATGTTTTACCTTCCCAGACATTCATAGGAATACTTCCGGCTGTATGTACCAATAAAGCATCTTCCTTTCCGGCAACAATTTCAGGTAATAATGTCACGAAAGCATCATCCTTTAAAGAGACAATATATAGCCGGGCATCCTTAGATACTTCAGAAAGTTCAGTTGTATATCCAGCTTCCACTGCCTGCGCCAATGCACATGCAGCTTCTTTTGTACGGCTATAGACCTGTACTATACGAAAGCCATTCTGATATAAAGCCTTAGCCAGATTAGTCGCGAGGTTTCCGGCACCGATAAAGACTATTGGCGTATCTTGTACACTTCTTTTCATCTTGTAGCCAGCCAATATAAAATAATTCCGAGAACTAACAGCGCCACAGGTAACAGATAAGCAGACATCGTACCGAGTAATGCTGTAATCAATCCGAAGTTCAGTATTAACCATAAACCGATCAACACCAGCCCTACAGACTTATCACGCTTGAAGATGAGAAATATCACCGCCGTATAAAGGAGGAAATTGTCCTTATTCATCACCCACGGCAGACCGATACTTGAGAAGTGTATCAATTTGTCCACCAGATAAAGTATACCGAAAACAATCAACGTAACCGCCGTAGCCCTGTAAGTATCGCGGTTATTGTTTGCTTTTGCTGCGCTCACTGTTACTTTCCTCCGTATTTATTGATATGAACTTTTTCCCATTGCAGATGTTCTTCACTGAAAGGCTTACGTTCCATGCCTTTGTGTCCGATAGCAACGACACTGAGTACTTGCAGTTGCAAGGGAATATCAAGCACTTCGCGCACATATTCATCGGACGGCATACCGGAAGCGGTGAAACGTTCACGCACCTGTACCCAGCAACTGCCTAAGCCCATATCTTCTGCCTGTAATTGTATAATAATCGAAGCAATGGAAGCATCTTCAATCCACACATCACTCGCTAACGGATCGGCCGTCACCACAATTGCCAACGGTGCATCAGCAATAAATTGCGACGCCTGCGCCTTGCAATGTGATAGTTTTTCAAGCAACTCTTTATCATCCACCATAATAAACTGCCATGCATTTGTCCGCTTGGAAGTGGGTGACATCAGCGCAGCTTTCATCAAAGTAACCACCTCTTCCTGCGTCAACTCTTCATCCGTAAACTTCCGCATGCTGCGGCGAACTTTTAGCAATTCACTGAAATTTTCCATATATCATAATATTATTAAGTTACGAGTTACAAGCTACGAGCTACAAGTAGCTGCGCTATTATACCGAATGGCACTCGTAGCTCGTAGCTGGTAGCTTGTAACTTAATTTAGCGCATTGCGCTAAATTACCATTTAAGAACGCAAAGATACAAGATTATTTTCTAAATTTGCAGTCAATGCCTTTGAAACTGACGACATATTACCACGGGAGTGACATCCCGGAACTGCCGGGCAATAATACATTTCACTCCATCGAGTTGTTTCATATCTACGAAGCAACCCCGGGTTATACGCCCCTTCTCATTGTTGCATCAGAGGCAGGAAGGCCCGTTGCCAAGCTATTGGCGGCAATACGAAAGAGTGTTCGTTTGTTTCCACCCTCTATCATCAAGAGATGTGAAATCTATGGCACAGGAGAATATTTCGATGAAACAGTCGATAAAGAATTTGTCTTTGGCGAAATCCTCCAACGGTTAACTGCCGAGGCATTGCGGGAAGCATTTCTTATAGAGTTCCGCAATCTGGAAAATTCACTGTTTGGGTATAAATCTTTTCGTAAGAATCGTTACTTCGCCATCAATTGGCTACGGGTACGCAATTCGCTACATAGCATCGAACATGTAGAAAGCCGTTTCAGCCCCTCACGTATCCGTCAGATAAAAAAAGGATTAAAAAATGGTGCAGAAGTGCGTGAAGCTCATACTCCGGAGGAAGTACGTGCTTTCTCTCAGATGCTGCACCATGTTTATTCCTCAAAAATACGCCGCCACTTCCCCAGCAGAGTGTTCTTCCAACGCATGGAAGAAGAAATGATGAAAGGGGAACAAAGCAAAATATTCATTGTCACTTACAAAGATAAAATCATAGGTGGCAGTGCCTGCATCTATTCCGAAGACAGTGCTTACCTTTGGTTCTCTGGTGGTATGCGCAAGACGTATGCGCTCCAATATCCAGGCATACTTGCCGTATGGTATGCTCTGTTCGATGCCAAACAACGGAGATACCGTCACCTTGAATTTATGGATGTCGGTCTCCCCTTCCGCAAGCATGGTTACCGCGAATTTGTCTTACGCTTCGGCGGTAAGCAAAGCAGTACTCGCCGCTGGTTTCGTTTCCGTTGGGAATGGCTGAACAAATTGCTGAATAAGATTTACGAATAAATTCATTCCACACTCTGATACGTCAACGGCGGATCAAAGTAACGGGACATGCTCTTCATATTTTCTCTGTAAGAAGGCTTTGCAAAATGAGTATTCGTGAAATAATCATCTTGCTGTTTCTTCTGTTCCTGCTTGAGTGTATCCAGTTCTGCTACGTAATTGGCTGCCTTTTTACCAGAGGCATCAGAGACATCCACTGTCATACGTACTCCCTCTGTCCTGATCCTTACCGAGTGGTCTGTCGGGACCGGAACATCCAATGTCTGATAAGAATCGATATCCAGTTTAAGAGTTACGGGCGTACCGGTCCATTCATAATGGTAAGTTCCGTTAGCATCGTTTTTAGAAATAATCATACGTAATGTACCATCTCCTATATTTACCCGACTATCCACTGCCTTCAATTCAGAAGGAAGCTGCGGAGCAATGGTTATGGAATGATTGAGCATATCAGGACGGATTCCCAGAAAGTATTGATTCCATACACGGATATGCTCACTATTACTCCACGCTTGCAGGAAAGTTCCACTTCGACGTACCCACGTCTGCCCGGCACGTGGCCATGCATCCGCATTCTCTGATAAACTGCCGACAGCACCTTCGGCAAGTGCCTGACGGTTCATATTCTTGAACAAAGTATACGCAATGTCAGCTTGTCCGTTTTCTATCATCCGCTGCATGGCCATACCATTATTCCAAAGCCATATCGTACCATTATGATAAGCATCATCTTTATGATAACGATACCATTGCTCATGGTAAGGATGAAACTGTTCGTCATACTGGTCGAGTGAAGATACTCCCCACGGATATACCAGGCGTTCCCAAACATCTCTTGTCTCATGCATCTTCAAGTCAGGATCAGAAACCAGATCCAACGCATAGATAGCATTGGGACGGAATTGCGCATCCCCACTTCCATCTGTATTCAAATGATCATAAATAAACGTAGTAGCAGTATCAATAAAGTCTTGTTCAAAGTTTGAACGAAGATGCTCCGCGGCAAGATTCCAACGCTGGGCATCTTCTTCACGGTTCATGTAGCGGGCAAGATCCGAGGCATTCATCAATTGGGTATACCACAATGCCTGCACATCCACAGCACGATTGCCACGTGGTGAACAGGGATACTTGCTTTGACGTTTGGCATCCATCCAAGTGTCCGCATCCGCATGGGTAAGATACCCTTTCTCGTCCGTATACAGGCGAAGAGAAGCATCCGTAGCAATCTTCACTGAAGGATAAATTTCTTTCACGAAGGCGGTGTCACCCGTATATTTCAGATAATCGTGCACCTGCATAACGAAACGAGGGGTTCCGTCAGTGGTATTATAAAGAATACCTTCCAGATTCAAACGATTAGGTACACGTCCGTAAGTAGGAGATGTGGAAATGGTATCCTGATAACGTGCAAATGACGCAAGAATATCACGTGCCGTATCAAACTGCCCTGTACAAAGCACTGCACCCGGCATAGAAATAAACATATCCCGCCCCCAGAAGTCCGTGAACCAGGGTAAACCGGCATACATACCATAACCACCGTGCTGATGAGTGATCAACTGATCATTGGTAAGCATAATCCAGGCAAGGGCATGATCCAAAGAATCCAGATTGGTCTTTAAAGGATTATGGTCCAATAAGGATTGAATACGCTGACTACGTGCAGACAACCACATCTCTCCTTCTTTACGGAAACCGGCTATTGCTTGCCGGCTATCTTCTTCCGTACCAAAAGCAATCAGGAAACCATCAGCAGCAACCGGAACAGTTATCAGATTATCTGCAAATTCAATTCCTGCCTCCGCTACGGATGCTATACGTATTACATTCTCCGGTGACTCTTTCGTTGTATAGAGTACAGAATTTCCATCCTTCCGTGCATCCACCACATTTCCTCCCATCAGCATGAATGAGATCTGCTTCCCTTGTACACTATCCATACGAACACACAGCAGCTTCGGTTCATCCACCAGACAGAATGTTTCCACAGCTTCTTCATAACTGCGAACTAATTTGTCAGGATACACCGACGTACGGGCATTTTCCCGAAGCAATCTTTCTCCATCCACATACAAGCGGTAATCGGCAAAGATACGTTTGGCATAAATATTCCAGCCAGCAAACCAATCTCCCCAATCATCCGTAGAGGTCATTCCATAATAGAAACCTCCGTTTTTGTCTGTATAAGAATATTCACGTGACTGACCGTCAGGTATGGCAATGCCTAATTCGTGCGTACTTAACGGAGACAACTCTTTTACATTTTCACTACAAGCCATCACTAAGAAAGAAGTAGCTGCGAGTAATATACCCGCAGCTTTCTTCGAAAAGCATAAATTTACTTTGTTGTTGATCATATTTACAGCAACTAATCTATTTTATCGTACCTAATCTATTTCATTATTTTGCAAACTTGCACTCTGCCATCTTCCATATAAACCCGTGCCATATAGTAGCCAACAGGTAAGGCTGACAAGCCTACAGAAGTACACTTTTCCTGCGTCATCACCAGCATTCCGTTTACAGAATATACTTCTACACGTTTAGCCTCTCCAACAGGTAACACCAAAGTATCTATCGCCTTATTATAGTATATCAAAGGTACTTCCGCATCAGGAGTAGTGGTCTCAATCCCTGTCAAAGTCGGTTTAAAGTTAGTAAAGAGACGGAATTCATGAGCAGGAACAACAATAGTCTGTGTGGTACCTGACACACTCAATGGCTCATTATCCTTCAGGATTTCATACCATGTACCTGTTTCCGGGAAAGTTACAGGAAGGTTCTTATCTGCCAAAGTAAAGTTTCCAACCACTACAAGAGACTTGCCATCGGTAGAAGTAGCTGACAAGGTACGTCCATTGTCCCAGTTTGCAGTACCTACTTTCCAGCTAAATGTAGTATTCGAAGCAAATAGTTCAGGATATGAATGACGAAAATCTAAAAGGGCAGCATACGTTTCATACAATCCTTTTCGGTCAGCATCTTCAAAATAGTTCCAACGTATAGGTTTAGGATCCGTACGATAGCCACCCTGATCGTCATATTTAGAACCATCACTATTGTTATTTATAGAGAAATCATATCCTAACTCACCAAATTGCCAGATCATCTTTGGGCCAGGTACGGTAAGGAAGAAGGCGGCATTAGTGGCTAAACGTTTGGTGCGGGTAGAGAGATTAATATTACTTCCTGTTGCAGGGCTCATTCCAGTATTTGTACTCGTAGTTGATGCTATTACTCCGGTATTTCCCCATTTCCAGGCTTTAAATCCTGTACGTTCTTCATCATGACTCTCCATATACCCCACTAAACTACCAGCAGGCATACTTGTTCCCGCATATAAACCACTGAAATCATTTTCCGTAGTCCATCCCATTGCTGTCTGGCAATATGAATGATTCATATTGCGCCATAATAAAATACCAGCTTCCGCCAATTGTTTCTCTTCACTATTAGCTGCTAAATGTTCAAAAATAACGTAAGCGCCCGGTTGCCGCTTTTGTACGGCAGCCGCCATACGTTTCAAGTTGGCGATACGTGCATTATCCGGTCCGTTTGCCCAATCATTTGTTCCATAAGGAGTATTAGAGAACCCTTTTGTAAAATCATAACGGAAACCATCAATTTTATATTCCGACATCCAAAAGCCGGCTACGCTATCTACCAAAGCACGGGTATATTCACTCTCGTGATTAAAATCACGTCCCCACGAAAGACTTGGGTTCTTTATATTTGAATCTTGATTATACCACGGATTATCAGCAGAGGGTCTTCCATCCGCATCCTTATACAAAAGATAGAAAGGAGACTGGTCAAAGCTATGATTCAGCACAAGGTCAATAATAACAGCCATCCCTTGACTGTGACATTCATCTACAAAAGCTCTTAAATCATTTTTTGTACCGTAATACTTATCTACGGCAAAATAGAATGAAGGATTATACCCCCAGCTCGTGTTTCCTTCGAACTCATTAATAGGCATCAGTTCGATTGCATTTACTCCCAGATTCTTCAAGTATTCCAGTTTCTCTTTCGCAGCATTAAAAGTATGTTCCTCAGTAAAATCACGAATCAGCATTTCGTAAATAACCAACTTTTCAGAAGCAGGGCGCTCAAAGTTCTTCACTTTCCAGTTATAAGCAGTCTGTCCTGTTTGCAGGATGGAAACAATACCTTCCGCTTTTCCGGTCGGATAGGCTTTCAGATTCGGATATGTCGTACTTTCAATATACTGATCATTCCAAGGATCCAAAACCTTATCTGTATATGGGTCTGCCACATAAACAGAACCATCTACCAAATATTGGAAAGCATATTCTTCTCCTTTAGTCAGTCCTGAAAGAGTTACCCAGAAATATTCACCGTCTTGTTTCAGTTGATAGTCCGCTTTAGGCGTCCAATCATTAAAGTCACCTACCACATACACATACTTTTTACCCGGAGCCTGCAACACCAAAGTTACTTCCGTATCACTAACATAGTTAATACCGGGACGTACTCCCTTAGGCATCGTTTCCGAAGTACTTGTTCCATTCAGTACTGTTACTTCCTGTGTAACAGAAACAGTTTTACCATTGGCTGTAGCCTCTACTTTCAACGTATAGCTCCCGGCAGTTGAGAATGTGTGAGATTTAGAAATAGTAGTAGCATTAGCTTCCGTAGCTATTTCAACAGCATCCACATAGAGTTTCAAAGCAGAAGCCGTAGAGGCAGAAGCTTTAATAGTAAGAGGCGTACCGATAAGTATATTTTCTTTTTCAGCAGGTTGGTCGAAGCGAACGGTCAAGCCAACAGTATGTACTTCAACAAAGATATCTTTTCCACCTGTATCTTTTCCTTCTTTCGATTTATCTGCACTACGAAATACGAAAGCTAATTGTTTTACATTTTCCCCCTGCTCAACACTATAATATTCACGAATATTAGGAGTTATTTTAAGTTGCCACTTATCATTTCCTAAAGAAGTCATTTTATATTTCACAGAGTTATCTCCCCATGTTGGGGCATGCTTCCAATCATCACCATCTTTGCTTTTATCCGTTATCACTCCTGTATGTGCATACACATCACCGGTAAAACCTTTCAGCCCAGCCGTACCTTTCGTTGCATCAAAAATAATGGTGACTTCATCATTCTCCGTCGGGAAAGCCGGAGTAGTGGTTACTATTTGCGCTTGCATGGCAACCACTGCCAGCAAACAAATAAATAAGGAGTAAAGTCTTCTCATTCGGTATCAATTTATTGGTTAATGGTTCAAAAGTACACCAGTTATCCCGGATTATCAAGCACTTGAGACAGAAGCAGGAAAAGAAGTAGTGCAAACGGTTGCATGAATCAAAGCATATATTCCCGATCAATTGGTTTCTATCGGCAAAGATATAACGGACCGGAAATCAACTTATGGGATTTGGTGTGTTTCACCGGACTTATTGGAAAAATATTTTTTCCCAGTTGGAGAAATATTTTTTCCCAAGTGGGAAAAAAACAGAGCTCTGCAAAACTTGCAAATTTGCAAGTTGTTACGGCAACAGCTCCCAAAGTTCTCTGTTTTTAGTTCTATTCATTCATATAATAATTGAATGTTTAGCTAACTATTGCTTTATAAATATATAGGAATAACTCACTGCATCCCATTAGAACTGCAGACGAGCCAAGAAAAACCCATTTGTTTTTTATAATGTATGAAGATAAGCGAAGCCCTCTTCCCCATATTAGAAAAATAAGGAAGAGGACTTGGTTTAAATTCTAAAATTGGATCACTTAAAAACTCCTGTACCGTCAGTGAAATTCAAATAGGCTTTCTGGCCTTCTGAAACACTTACCCGTTCTTGATCGCCACCATTGCCACGATAAACAATCTTTCCATCAAGAACAATAAATTCCACCTTCCACCAATCGTAGCCACCAAAATTGACGCACATACGCACTTCTTTACTTGCCACGAATGCAGGAGACACAAATTCCCCATCTTTTGTTTCCGGAATAACAAATTTTCCCGTTTCATCAACATTCCATCCTGCAGGAGCCGTATCCCCTATCAAATAAACGTTCGGAGCCAACACATTAACAATGCGTTCCGCACCATTAACAACATGAAGCAGATACCAACCGGCATTCTTGGTTTCCAAATTATTATCAGTATCAGCGGCCAAACCTGCACCGGCTTCATCATTCACCGTTGCCTGACCACCGAAATCATTTCCCCAATCGGCCTGCGGAGCGAACTTAATCTTTTCGCCAACACTCAAATATACAATCGTCCAATAATCAGTGCCTGTACCATTTACTGGAGTAAGTTGTTTCCATACACCACCCCAAGAGTACTCACTACCCGTCATATAAAGTTCCGTAGGAGCTTCCGTGATTTCATAAGTATAATCCATCATATTAATGATCATATTATACTTACCGGCTTTCGCAATCTTACCTGCACCGGCACCCTCATTCACGAGTTGACCGCTCATAGCATCATCTCCATCAACTTTAGGGCCTACAACTCCAGGATTTGCCCAGAAGTCACCTGCGTCAATATTCTTTTGAGGAATAATTTTCCAATATTGATCATCAGCTGTTGTAGTTATGGAGATGGTAAACACTGGATCATCATAAACATTCACATCACTATGGGCGAATTTTATCATACTCGCCTCATCCCATCCAACCATATCACCAACAAGATAATACGATTCTGAGATATCAGGCTTAATAAGTGTTACTTGCACTTCTACCTGATTGGAACTTACACAAAAAGCTTGTTCAGCTTGTTTTATGTATGCCATTACAGTTACAGCCAATTTACGTGCAATCGGATTCTTGCCATAATAGCTTTCCACTGCACTCACGACTTCTTTAGTAGATACATTTCCTGAAGCATCAGCTGCCAAGATAGTTTTTCCCTGTGCGACTCCATTCTCATCTATTTTGCTCAGTACAGCTTCATAAGCAGTAACTTCCATACCTTCCGGAGCATCTACCGACGCTGTAAAAAGCTGAATAGTTTCAGTGGTAACATTCTCCATTTCAATGGCCGCAGCAGGCGTAATATTCACGCTTATATTTTTAGCTTCCTCCGCATCAAAACCTTGAGGAACTGCCCAGTCATCATAATCACCCTTACAACCGCTAAAAAACGCGGTTGTAAGAACTATACTATATATGAATGATTTTCTCATACTAATCAAATTATTTATTTATTCATTATTATTTATTGTAAAAATGATAGTAACCGGTAATATCATTAAAGATGACTCGATAATCGCCAGCCTCTACAGGAATATTAGCACCGCCGCCAACACCCCAACCAAACGGGAACTTATCACCGCCCCAATTAGGATTCCAGCTGCTATCAACGAGGAACTTCATTCCTGTATTTTCAGTTATACTCATATCATACATCCATACATGTGGACGGGCGCCTGCATAAGTATCTACCGGAGACATGTGCACAGCTCCATCCCCCCAATTCGTAAAGTCACCTGCAATCATCATCTGCTGGTACTCTGCCGGGTCCTTATCAAGAGCAGTAAATGTCAAAGTGTTTGTATAACAATCAAGATCTATTCGATAGTAGCCTGCCGAAGGAACTTTAAAATCCGCACCTTCACCAGTATCATCTTTCAGACGAGGTTGGTTAATATCTCCATCAACACCCCCCCATTGATCGGCCCACTCACCGGGAACACGAATAATCTTGAAGCCAAGCTCAGGTGTGAAATAACCTGTATAAGTAAGAGGACCTTTACCCGTTGCCTCATCAAACTTACCACCTTCTACTGGAGACATCGGATAAACAGAAACACCGATTTCCGATCCCCATGCACCATCTCCTACACAAGCACCGATAAGATACCACAATTCAGTATCCGCAGCAACCAATGCCTGGAAGAAAGGTTTAACTTTCATTGTTATACTATTTGAATAAGTATTTTGGCCTGAATTCAGAACACCATTAAGACGTACATATACATCCAAATTATCCGGTATTTGCTCTTCTGCCGTATATCCACCTATCTTCATAATGGCTCTATTGAAATCTTTAGCCACAACGTCAAATTTAGCCTTCGTACTATAACTTTCCAATTGTACAAATTTGGGATTGCCTACTATTTCACCGTTCTCATCAAGCACATTTTCCCATTCATCAGTTAATGAAAGTTGAGGATAATAGCTTACAGCAGCTGTATAACCAAAATCCGGTTGTTTACATGACAGTTCAATCCCCTCACAATTAGCTAAATCATACACATTACCAGCTAATGCAGGTGTATTCAGCACAAAACTATCAGGTACCGTCAAGGTAGGATTGGAGTCTCTGTCATCTTCACACGATGTAAAGCCCATAAGAGCAACACCTACCAACAAAGATGCAATAATATATTTTTTCATATTCCTTATTTTCATTTAGAGATTAATAACCAGTATTCTGTTTCAGATTTTTATTATTCGAGATCTCATTTACCGGTAAAGGGAAAATACTCATATAAGAGGGGAATTGATTACCCTCATAAACACCTCCCATCCATTCCCACTTATAGCTAGATTGTCCGGCAAATTTACCAAAGCGAATAAGATCGACACGCCGACGTCCTTCAAGCCAAAACTCACGGCTCCATTCATCACAGATATCATCCAATGTATAAGTACTCTTTACAGGAGCATGTGCACGTGTACGCAGTTCATCTATTTTTGCTTTAGCATTACTATTACCAGTAGCGCCATTTTTACGAACTGAAGCTTCCGCATAAGTCAAATATGCCTCAGCTATACGCATAACAGGTAAGTCCGTATTGACAAACTCAATAACAGCATTGTTACTTCCATCAGAATTAACATTGCGGAACTTCACACAGCTATACCCCAAATTTTCATCAGTGCCTTCATCTGAAACAGAAATGTCCATTCCTTTATTGAAAAACAATGCACGGTCGTCATTTGCAGCAGTAATCATATCTTGCAATGTTGCTGCTTCAGCAGGCTTAGTAGCAAAAAACTTATCAATAAGTTGCTTACGCAGACGAATACATTTACCCCAATTGTTATCAGCACCTGAAGGAGCATAATTATCTGTCGGCACTTTATTAGAGTAAGAAGCTTGAATAAGGAAATTGGTTCCTTCATAACTTTTGGTAGTTTCACCATCAGTAAGGCCTACCAATAAGTTCTCATATTGTGCTCCATTACGATTATTATCGGCCAAGAACAACATTTGATAACCTGTATATTTCTCACCAGTTACCGGATTAGTAGCTCCCGTTGTATTAAGATGATAATATCCATTATTAATAACCTTTTCAGCATAAGTCATGGCATCATCCCAGCGAGGTGTACTTGTATAGACTTCTGCATTCAAATAAATACGTGCCAATAGGTTCCAAGCAGCTACACGGTCAGCGCGACCGTAAGTATTTTTACCAGGTTCCGCCATCAAATCAGCACATTCTTTTAATTCTTTCTCAACATATTCAAAGAACTGGCTTCTTGTATAACCTACAGCCATTTCAGCAGACACAGCTTCAGTAAAGGCCGCATTTCCATACAAGTCCATAACAAGTGCATAGTTATAAGCACGTATAAAACGTACTTCTGCATTACGCATCTCTTGGTCTGCCGCATTACCCTCTTGACTTAAATAAAAGTTACAAAGTGTAATTGTAAAATATAGACGATAATAAAGAGCTGCCGAAAATACACAACTTTCCCCCCATGAGTTGTGAAGCAATTCCGGTATACCAGCATCTGTTGCCCATACCCAATGTGCTTCATCAGCAGTAAATTCGTTGAGATACCACTGAGAACGGAACATACCTGAACGTCCTTCATCAACATCATCAATGTCACCATTGCCATTAGGTCCTGATTGCCCTGTCAGACTAAAACTAGTATAGATTTTGTTGAAGACGGCGTCATTATCGAATTCCATCGTTTGCTGCGGATTGATTGGAGTGACATCCAAGTCGCCTATACAAGAACTTAAGTTCAATGTTAGCGCAAGTGCCGCAGCAGGTATTATTGATTTCAGTATTTTTGTTTTCATGTTATTTTTCTATAATATGGTTTAGAAATTAAGACTTACACCAAATACACCAGTGAATGGACGGGGGTAAATATTACCATCATAGCCACCATTGATTTCCGGATCAATACCTTTGTATTTAGAGATTGTAAAGACATTCTGAGCTGTAAGATAAGCACGACCACTAATTTTCATTCCGAACAACTTTTCGAAGCTATATCCCAAAGTGATATTATCGCACTTCAAGAATGAAGCGTTCTGAATGAAGTAGTCAGACAAAGCATCTTCAGTAGAAATATAACTCCAATCTTTGGCCATAGTCATATTAGTTACATTGTGCCATGTATTGCCATTAAATAAACGTTCTACAGAAATATTCGAGCGCCCGGCTTCTACAGCGTTATAAGCATAATTGCCAAGACTTGCACGAAGAGAAAAGCCGAAGTCCCAATTCTTGTAAATCAATTTAGACGTCATACCCATTATCACATCAGCATCAGCCTTTTTATAGAAATAACGGTCTGCCGAGTTGATAGTACCATCTCCATTACGATCTACAAACTGCCCCTCAATAGGTTGGCCATTCTGGTCATAAACCTGTTGATAAGTATAGAAAGCTGATACCGGATGTCCCACAGCCCAAGCTTTAATACCATCTGAACCAGAATCACCTACTGCAAGACCTCCATGCAGGATTTTATAATCAGCATCATCGCTTGCTAACAGTTTATCAATTTTATTATCATTATAAGTTATATTATAACCCAATTCCCAACGCCAATCTTTCGTTTGGATAGGCCGATAAGTGAACGACAGTTCGACACCCTGATTATGTAACTCACCAATATTACTTGTAACCTTATTCTTAAAGTTAGAACCTGCAGCAACAGCCACTGTATTGATAAGGTCAGTAGTCTTTCTGTAATAATAATCCAAATTTACAGTAAAACGATCATTTAAAAGACTCAAATCAATACCAGCATTGTAGGTAGTAGTCTTTTCCCAAGTCAAGGCGGCATTATAAGCATCAGGACGGTAAGTCATACCATTGCCTACAATTGGATAATATGCACCCAAACCATTAGTCGTATAAGAAGCAAAATAAGTGTAATCGCCAATACCTTCCTGCTGACCAGTTTTACCCCAACCTAAACGAAGTTTCAAATCAGAAACGACTTTAGAATCTTTGAGGAAAGCTTCTTCATTGATTTTCCATGCAGCTGCAACAGAAGGGAACAATCCCCAACGATTGTCTTTATGGAAACGTGAAGAACCGTCATTACGTAGCGTAACAGTCAGTAAATAACGATCCAGCAACGAATAGTTCAAACGACCAAAGAAAGATACCAAATAATTCTCAGTCTTGTAGAGAGTATTTTCTGACGGATCTTTTATTTCACCTGGATGCTCCTTGTTGGTATCAGGATAAGTACCGTAATAGTAATAATCGGTTTCTTTATGGAAATGCTGCCATTCATAACCACCCATTACATCTAAATGATGATTCTTGCCGAAATCCTTAGTGTATTGGGCATACATATTCAGTGAGAGATTATAAGTATCCTGAGTATTCCAACCCTGACTGCCATAATAATAATTGTCATAATTATACCGGCTATAATATTTGTCACTCTTACCACTCTTCAAGTCCATACCAGCATTCACATGCAAATGGAGATCTTCAAGACCATGAATTTTATAATCCAACTCAATATTTCCAGTCAGCTCCTTACCTTTACCCTTATCTGAAGTTGTATTCAAATAAGCCATAGGATTACGCGTAGACAGAGAGTTGATAGAATATTTCCATTCATCATCACCACGATCTACAGGCGAACTGTATTGAAAATAGCCACCAAAGTTTTTGTTGTAGAATTCACTGTCAATCATAACAGGTTTTGTTGGATCCATTTCACTGGCCGCACCAATAGCACTGGTGTTAGCATACGTTGTATTAGAATACATTCCTTTGGCATTAAAATTCACAGTCAAATGATCGTTCAAGAAAGTAGGATTCAAGCTCACACTAGCTGTATAACGCTCAAAGTCTGAGGTTTTAAGAATACCTTGCTGTTTTGTATAACCCAAAGAAACACGATAAGGAAGATTCTTATAAGCACCAGTCAACGTGATGTTATGGTCGGTAGCAATAGCTGTGCGGTAAATTTCATCTTGCCAATCTGTGTCAGCAAAAAGGTGTTGAGCTCCATCAGCTGGTGTTCCGTCAGCATTATATGCACTCCAGTAACCCATATTTTTATAATAGTCACTGGCTTCCCAATCAGCACCTTCCAATCCACTCTTGTTCTTTATAAAATTCATGAATTCATTAGCGCTCAGCACATCCAACTTATTAGTCACAGTACTTACCGATACATTTCCATTATAAGAAATAGTCGGCTTCATATTTTTGCGTCCTTTCTTAGTGGTAATAATAATAACACCATTAGAAGCACGGCTACCATAGATTGCTGTAGCAGATGCGTCTTTCAACACCGTAAAGCTTTCAATATCATTAGGATTTACAAGGTTTAAAGGGTTGGACATACCCTGCATACCGTAATTATCCATAGCCAGACCATCGATTACAATCAACGGATCATTGCTGGCATTCAATGATGAACCACCACGAATACGAATTGAAGCTCCGCCACCTGGTTCACCACCACTGTTCTGAACATTAACACCAGCAATCTTACCAGTAATCATGTCTTGCGCACTAACCTGCAAACCTTTGTTCATTTCATCAGGTTTGATAGCTGTCACCGATCCGGTCAAATCGTTTTTCTTAGCGCGACCATAACCAATTACGACAACTTCACTCAACAACTCGGCATCATCCTTCAAGGTAATAATTACCGAAGGAGCCGCAGCTACTTCCTGAGTCTGATATCCAATGAAAGAAACCACCAGCGTTGCCCCTTTGGGAACACTCAGCGTAAAATTACCGTCAAGGTCGGTGATTGTACCATTTGAGGTATTACCTTTTTCCACGACATTAGCGCCAATCACCTCACCCATAGCATCCTTTACATGCCCTTTCACGGTGATGTTCTGTGCATAAACGCCAACAGACAAGAATAACCCCATCAATAGGGGAAGAATCATTCGATAGATTCTAAGATTAACTTGCTTCATGCATTTAAAAAATTAAAGTTAACAATATTAATTACCTATATTATATATTCGAAATTATCTTTCGACTGCTTTTTCTTTTATAAGGTATCTATAACACGACGCAACAAAAATATGCTTTCTTAAAATATTAAAATATAAGAAATATGAGAAATATGCAATTGCAACAGTGCAAACGATTGCAGGAAGTTGCGCCATTACATTAGAAAAGGATTAGTCTTTGAGATGGACAAATACATAATCATTTTCAAGAAACAAAGAATTACAAAATGTCAAAACAACAATAGAAACACTTCTTTTATATCCATAATGCTAGCCTATTCCCTATTCTCATAACATACCTCATTTTGTAAATTCGCAAACCAGCACATTCTCCGAATAAATAAGGAATAAGAATGCACTAAAATGCATATTATTCCAGTTTTGATCGCTATTTATACAGAAAAGGGTTACTACTTACAGGTGATAAGGTTACTACTTACAGGTAAAAGAGTTACTACTTACAAGCAAGAGGGTTACTACTTACAAGCAATGCACTTATTTGCATCACGTCTCTCACCTATAAGAGCTATTTTCCATGAATATTTCATTCTAAAACAAATGTAAACATTTCGCTATTCAACTATTAATCTGATATTTGTTTCTTTTCATTGTCATATTTCCAACTCTATAGGTCTACGGCCAGAAATAACGCACTCTCAGCTAACCTAAAATACAATTTGTCACAATGACAATTAGCTATATCCTTGTCCTCACTCATTCAGCCTTCTATATAAAGCGCCATTATGGGTCGTATATATCCCATCCCTGTCACACATTTGTTATAATTACAAACGGGAGGACAGGAATGGAAAATCTTCTTAAATCAATACCTTATTATTTTGAAGAATAGAGTGTAAGTTTACCGGACTTTACCCCTTTGGCTTTAGCTTCAAATACTATCTCACCGGCTTGCTCGACAGTCTGAACAATTGCCGTCAACTGACCGCTGAAAGCAGGCATCTTCGGCAAGTGAAACAAATCGAGTGAAGTAGCATCTCCATTAGCAGCAGCACGATAATGACCCGCACCTTTCACCGTAAAGTTAACAAGACGACTGTCCGAAGGACAAAGGTTTCCATCTTTATCAACCACGCGAACTGTGATATAGGCTAAGTCTTTGCCATCGGCAGTAAGTTGCAAACGATCAGCCACCACTTCCAGATGATGAGGTTTACCAGCAGTACGGACCACTTTCTCCTCTGCTATTTTACCTGAAGCATCATAAGCTACGACTTTCACTTCACCCGGCTCATAAGGAACATCCATCCACATCAAGCGGTAACGACGTTGGAGAGCAAGCGCATCTTTGCCTTGAATAGCTTTACTTTCTTCGGCTGTCAGTTTATGCTGTTTACCGTAACTTTTCCCATTGACGAAAAGTTCGGCAGTCGGATAGTTTGTGTAAACGAAAACAGGAGTATTCTCTCCTTCCCTACCCGGCCATGTCCAGTGAGGAAGTACATGGAGTGTATTCACATTCTTATTCCAAAGACTACGGTACAGATAGTAACGGTCTTTAGGGAGACTGGCAAGGTCGATGATACCAAACAGCGAACTATGACTCGGCCATGCATCCGTATCATAAGGAGAAGGCTCACCCAGATAGTCGAATCCTGTCCAAACAAATTGACCGATAGTCCAGTCATAATCATCTGCTAAAGCAAAATCCTCATCGGGAACATTAGACCAGGCACAATGCTCCAAGTCATATCCGGAAGACTGGTGATCATCATATTTCGCATCCCCGCGTTTCTCTACAGGGAATTTATATACGCCACGGGAACTAACGGTAGAAGAGGTTTCGGAACCAAGCACTATATTCTGCGGTAGCAGTTCATAAGCTTCCAGATAACGGTGTGCACGATAATTAAAACCGGGTACATCAATCATTGCTGCAAAACCATTCTTCAAAACACAAGAAACCTGATCCATCCCGCAAGTAACAGGACGTGTCGGGTCTTCACGATGACAGATATCCTGCAAGAAAGAAGCAACTTTATAGCCTACAGGACTACATTGGGTCGGAACTTCATTACCAATGCTCCACATCACTACACAAGGATTGTTGCGAAACTGATGCAGCATATTTATCATATCACGTTCTGCCCACTCGTTGAAATAGCGGTGATAGCCATTCTCACATTTGGCAATGTCCCATTCGTCGAAAGGTTCCACCATCATCATGAAACCCATTTCATCACAGAGTTGCACTAACTCCGGCGCAGGCATATTGTGAGCGGTACGAATGGCATCGCAACCCATATCTTTCAACAGTGTGAGTTGGCGACGTAATGCAGCAACATTGATGGCAGCCCCTAACGGACCGAGATCGTGATGATTACATACCCCCTGGAACTTACGGTGCTTACCATTCAGGAAGAATCCTTTGTCAGCAATGATTTCTATACTACGGATACCGAAACGAGTAGTATATTCGTCCGTTTGCTTGCCATCGGCATAAACTTTAGAAACAGCCTTATATAGATAAGGTGTCTCCGGCGACCACAAGCAAGGAGCATTCACCAAGAAATTTTGTTCAAAAGGTTGACCATGATTAATCTTACGGGTATTATCCTTCGTCGCAACAACTTTCCCATCAGGAGAGATAATCTCTGTTACGATACGGATATCTTTTCCTTCATCATTAGCAATAGTCGTCAGCAGACGTACCGAGGCATACTCATCAGCAACATGAGGAGTAGTCAGTTGAGTACCCCATACTGGAACATGCACTTTATCAGTACTCACTACGCGCACATTACGATAAAGCCCTGCACCGGGATACCAACGGGAAGATTGTGGCCTATTCTCCAAACGCACGGCAAGCGTATTGTTCTTACCGTCTTTATTCAGAAGCCCGGTAACATCGCAATGGAAAGAATTATAACCGAATGGCCAGAAACAAGCTTCTTGCCCATTGACGTATACACGGGCTTCACTCATTGCACCATCAAAGACAAGTGTCGTCTGCTGATTAGCGGAAGCATCGAACGTAGTACGATACCAACCTATTCCTACGTAAGGAAGTCCACCTGTACGTCCGGTCTTGACAGAAGCCTTCTTTTCGAAGTTCTGCGTTACTGCTACTTCCTGCAAGTCGTTGCTGCGATCGAAAGGACCGAAGATGGCCCAGTCATGAGGTACGGTTACGGTTTCCCATTTACGATCATCAAATTCAGGCTTCATGGCTTCCGCTACTTCACCTTTCGTAAACTTCCAGTTCTTCTCCAACAGTGTTTCTATACGCTGAGCTTTTGCTATCAAAGAGAAAAGAATACAGCAGGAGAAAGAGATGAATAGTATCTTCTTCATTTTCAATCAAAGTATTTAATTAATGTTATTTAAAAGCATCCATTATAACAGTAGGATAACCACCTTCTGTAAATGCTCCCAACCTATATTGACTCGGCCTGCACTCCGGTTCCCAATAGAACACTCCTTTACAACGACCGTTGGTATTTTCCTTGCACTCTTTCAAGATACGGGCAAGTTGCCTCTTTCCCTCGTTCAAAACAGAGGTACTTGCCAACTTACCATTGTCATCAGCGCACTCCATACCGGTTTCTACCACCATTACATCACAATTGTACTTGGTACTCAAAGCTTTGATGTTGCTGATGCAATCCGTAATGACAGCATCGGCAGATGAATAACCTTCTTTGGCATCACGCGACCAATAAGGGTAAAGTGACATACCTATCATATCCCACTTGCCGCCGTTCTTCTTCAATTCATCGAAGAACCAAGTGAACAAACCGCTGTCCCATCCATTGTCCAAGTGAACAATCACAATAGCATCGGGAAAAACCGACTTCACAGCATCGTATCCGGTAGTGACGAAAGCACCAAGGTTGGCCCAATTCATAGGATATACCACTTTGTCGGTAGCACTTGCCGGTGCATCTTTCAAATCCTTCTCCGTCACATTATAAGATGCGCCGCTCAAAGCCACGTCTTCATCCCACAACATGCCCGGACGAATTTCATTCCCCACTTGCACCCATTTAGGAATAACCCCTATCTCCTTCAAGGCCTGAAGCACACTCACCGTATGGTCTTTAATGGCACTTTTCAAGTTTACCAGATTCTTTCCTACCCATGACGCGGGTTTGTTTTGCTGGGCGGGATCGGCCCACCAATCACTGTAATGAAAGTCTATCATTACATCCATCCCCAACTCTTTGGCTCTTTTGGCCTTCTCCACCACATCGGCAGTGTTACACCAATTGCCATGTTTACTCGGATCTACCCATACGCGAATACGAATGGCATCAAGCCCCAGTTCCTTCATCAGAGCCGTACACTCACGCTGCTCACCTTTGGCATTATAGAAGTTGTAGCCTTTGGATTCGTATTCGGTGACCCACCCTATGTCAGCACCTTTGGCAAATTCCACCTCTGTAGTTCCATCGTCACCGTCGGGATCGACCTCCGGCGCAGGAATTGTTTCGTTATTACTGCTACACGCTATTATAGCAAAAGCAATACCCAAAAAGAAAGACAAAAATTTCATGTGTTTCATGGCAAATATAGTTATCAATGATACAAATATAAGTAATAAAAGCGTAATCATTCAAGCCAGATACTCCCTATCTCTATTTCCATAGCCTTTTCAGCAACTCCATCAAAAGAGAGTTCGAGAGTTTCAATCCCCTCTACCTTGAAAGGTATTTCAGTCTGCGGACGGAAATAATTATCAAGGAAGACCGGATAGACGTGGGGAAGTAAAGCTGTATTTGTTTGCTCCAAATCCTGCAAGGGTACACGAATGATACCATCAGTTGCAGCGGCACACGAAGCAAGATAGGTATATCCGTCAGAAGTAATGAAGCCTGCTTTTAGTCCTTCGGGAATCTTCTTTGCATGGATACACAAAGTGCGGCAGGAAGCGAGTCGTTCAGGGCGTCCATCGATATCCTCCTTAATGTAACGACGAAGAACGAAGACAGGCGCCTTATCTTTAGACTCGAAGGTAATGCGCAAGGTCGGCTTCTCTGTCGGTGCATTTTGCATTAACTGGCGGTTCGTGAGGCTCCATCCGGGCATAGTATATGTTTCCAATTTACTATCAGCATCCCCTATTTCCAGCAGAGACAATGTTTTTTCAGGAGCAACTACGTTGGTTTCCCACAGGGTAGCCGAAGTATAGTCCCAATCCAGCGGACTCCTGGTTACTCCCAAAGGAAACGTTTGTCGCTTATCGCCTTGACAAACGACGATGTTATACCTAAAACAACCCTCTTTTATTTCTGTAGCAGGTACGGTAGCACGATAAATGTAACCACCTGTATGATTCATTTTCAGATAAGGATTCTTTTCATTCCAGAAAGATATCTTATCTGTGTAGATAATAACGGAATCGGGCATTTCATTACCCGCTACAATGGCCTCTATCTGTAAATCTTTACCGGCATCTACTGTCTTGGCAGGAGAATGAGTAACAGTAAAACCTTTATCATCAGAAATGGATGGACATACATATTCACCAAGAGTAATATTCTGCCAATGAGCATCAGTAGTCCATTTACCGGAAGCCGATATACCTTCACGCTGTAACAGATAAACACCCGGACGAAGAGTCGAAATCTTGCCATTCGCAGCCTGTGAACTGAACGTATTTCCATTATCCAAGCCGTTCACCCGGAATTGCTTACCTAAATCAGGTAAATTCAGAGTCATATCCCATGCACCGGAAACAATGCGCATTACTTCTTTATCCAAAGAAGGCCTTGTAAACGGGTCACTAACCTGTACGGCATCGGGCATTACTTCCAAGCGCCAAACGCCCTCTTCCAGACGATCCAGCCAATAAACTCCCGTACCTTCATAATTCACCACCGGAGATTTGCCACAACCGGCTATTGCGCGAAGCTGAGAAATATCTTTCGGACAAGTTTGGGTCGTATTGGAATAGTAGAATTTCTCTCCGTCATTCAGTTCGCTTAAATCCTGCACGTAGCTGACACGGAAATCATTGAATAATGTATCTGCCGGATAACTGCCAAAACTCTCTCCCCTGCCCACTTTCTGTGCCACTTCTGCGGCAATCATCAATCCGATAGCTTTATTCGGAGTGTATGCTACATTCAGGTAATGAGTCTGGTACTCGGTATTGTAAGCCGCCATGTCGATAGGATCATAGGCAAACTGAGTAATCCACTGGAAACCGGCTGTGCGGAAAGTGCGTACAGTTGCCGGATACATATAGGAATAAAGAATATCAGCGGGATCAAATTCATAAACCATACGAGCCTTCTTATTGAAACCTTCCAGATTGGAGAAAGGAATATCGTAGCGGTCTACGGAAGGCAGGAAGTTTCCCTTGCGGGTATGTCCGGATACAAGACCAATAGGATACCATTGATAGGTAGTACCTTGTATGGCTGTAGAATAGTAAGCCTCTACCACATGCTGGTTATGACTGACATTGTAAAACACCGGTTTGCGGTTGCCTGCACGCTTCAGGGCGGACAGCATCTTATTTATATAATTACGCGTCTCAGCAACAGTGCCGGGATGGCAAGGCTCGTTGTTTATTTCAAAGCCTACGATATAAGGATCGTCTTTGTAAGCATAACCTGTATAAGGATTCACGTGGCGTACAAGAGCAGCAATATACTTTTCCTGTGCAACAATAGCATCTGCATCACTATGAACGGCACATTTATCATAATTTAAAGAGAAACCACTGGTAGGCTGATTACGTTCCGGATAACCGTTACCAAAATTTGTCTGTGCCGTGATAATGGTACGGATACCGCGTTCCTGTATTTTATGGATAAGGTAGTCCAATAATTCCAGGTGTTCATTTTCCAGCAAGTTACCTTCTGCATCAGAAATCTCTACGTCCCAGATGTGAATACGGTAAGCATTCAATCCCAAGCGTGCCATGTGATAGACATCACGGTCGATGGCAGCTTTACGATCCACTCCCAGATAACCCATCGCCCGGTAAGCATGTGCAAAGGGTAAGGTATAGTTCACACCAAAGAAAGAAGCTTCTTTCTTCGTATCCGACCAACGCATGACGCCGCCGGCATCTACATAAATAGTAGGAACGCTTTTGGGTACTTTGTTCTGTGCCGGAGCAACTACTGCCAGCAAACAAGTAATCAAGATAAAAATGTGTCTCTGCATGTCATCAAATTCAAGTTGTTTTTCTGTTGACAAAAGTAACGGAGTGGAGTTATTCATCAAAGCAGATATCGGACATAAAAGGAAACAAAAAGGACATTAACTGATTATCAGCAATATATGTATAGTAGTTATAAATAATAATTAGGAATTCTCAATCAAAAGACTACTACTTTTTCTCCATTTTCTTGTAATTATTAAGCATAAAAAGTATCTTTGTCACATTCCCTTGTAAAAGATAAGATGAAAAGATACACTAACATACTAGTTTTACTACTTCTCACAGGACTTTTTATTCCTGCCGGAGCACAAAACAACCCCTATAAGATAGACGACTCATTATACCCTTTTTTTCAACGTGCCACCAAATTGCGTACTTCTCCCCAAGGATTGCTTATCGCTGACACTCTTTACGCAGAAGCAACCAAAAAGAAAGACAAAAAAGCACAATGTTTAGCACTTACCATTCCGGTAAGTTTCTACTATAGTTCCGGTAATTATGAGAAACTGGAACAGTCAGCAAGCAGATTAAAAGAAGAAGCACGCAAAAACAATTATTTGCAATATTATTATTCCGCATGCACGAGCGAAATAAATTGGCTCCTTAACAACGGACATTCACTGCGTGCCCTGCACAAAGCAGAAGAAATGAAAGAACAGGCTTTCAAAGACCAGCACAACTACGGAATCTTTTCGTGTATTCGTACCTTGGGACACATCTACTATATGCGTCAGAATAGTGAGGTAGCAGTCGAGTACTACAAAAATGCTTTGGAATACATGCTGAAGCATTTGCCCGAACAAGATCCGTCATACCTTTATATGAACCTTGCTGAGTATTACCGAAAGAAAGACGAAGGTGAAATTGCATTGGAATACAATGAGAAAGCCGTGAAAACTGCTAAAACCAATGAGAGCCGTGTAGCTTCCCTAATGGATAAATGCCAGACTCTGTATAGTATGGACCGAATCGATGACTTTAACACTTGCTATGAAGAATGCCTGCAACTGGTCGAACAATATGGTGTTATCCGCAAATCAGCTTTGTTGCGTTTACGTATCTGCAAACTTGTTCTGGATAAAAAATACGATCAGGCATATATAGCAGCTGATTCGATAGGAAGCCCGTTGCAGGTTTACCAGATACTTCATGTATTATATCTGAAATCAGGAGACTATGAAAAGGCTTATACATATAATAAGTTGATTCACAAGCACCAAGATTCAATCAACCGTCTGGTACAATCTACAGACATCGCTGAACTGAATGCACAGATAGGCAACGAACGCATGAAATTGGATGCCAAGGCCTTGGAATATAAGAATGCAGCACTCAACTTAAGGAATACCCAATTGGAACTGGAGCGGACTAAGTCACAATCTGAACTGGAAAAGATAAATGCTGAGAACAGCAAATTGGTATTGAAGAACCGGAACCTGGAACTGGCACGTCTCAATGTAGAAGCGGAAAAACAGAAAGCCATCTTAAAAGAGCAGCAAAGTGCTTCTCAACATTACATCGTAACTCTCAGTCTCGTACTTTCGTTCTTGTTTCTTTTCACCTGCTTCCTGATATTCTACCTGTACAGACGCCGTAGAACAATGGCTATCCTACAGGAGAAAAATGAAGAGCTCACCGTTGCACGCGACCATGCCGAGGAATCGGACCGGATGAAAAGCTTCTTTATACAGAATATGAGCCACGAGATACGTACACCGCTCAATGCCATAGTCGGATTCTCACAAGTTTTATCCACTCCGGATATGGAGGTAGACGAGGAAGAGAAAGCAGAGTTCAGCATGCTTATCCAGCAGAATTCCGAGTTACTGACTACGCTAATTAATGATGTCCTCGACCTTGCCAGTTTGGAAAGTGGTAAATACACCATGCATCTGGCGCCTCATCGTTGTAATGAGTTATGCCAGATAGCAATGGCTTCTGTTGTGCATCGTAATCCGAAAGAAGTGAAGTCCTATTTCACTTCCGACGCACCGAATGACTTCTTGTTTGTGACGGATAAAGAACGGCTGCAACAGGTACTTATCAATTTCCTGACCAATGCGGAGAAACACACGGTACGGGGGGAAATTCACCTCCACTGCTCTCTCACAGAGAATCCGGGAAAGATAACCTTCTCCGTTACAGATACCGGTCCGGGAGTTCCGGCAGACCAGGCAGATTATGTTTTCGACCGGTTCAGCAAACTGGATGAATTTAAACAGGGCACAGGACTCGGACTGAATATCTGTTCCATCATTGCCGCGCGCCTGAAAGGTGAAGTGAAACTGGATAAGAGTTACACCAAAGGAGCACGTTTCCTGTTTATACTTCCACTGGATAGTGTCCCTGATAACTAAACAAAACTCCCTACCCGTTGTTCTCTTCGGAACGATAACAATCTAATGAAGGAACAATGAAAAAGTTGACGTATTCTTTCCTGCTTCTGATGCTCCTGACATCAGTTCCGGCTCTGGCCGATTATGCGCCTGTCAATGTACAGACAGCACTAAAAAAAATGTATCCCGCCGCCAAGGATGTTGCCTGGTCACGGGATGAGACTTACTATGTAGCGGACTTTATACAGAATGGGTTCGACACAAAGGTCTGGTTCAACTCTGAAGCACAATGGGAAATGAGACAGATTGACTGGGGAACAATGGACGAAGTGCCCAATGCCGTGTACAATGCTTTTGCAGCAAGCGAATATTCCGATGGAATGGTGCAGGGAGTCACATTGGTTCAATTTCCCGAAAAACAATCAGTAATTTCCGTAGTTGTGGGAATGGCGAATACACAAACCAGATACCAACTACTGTTCACCCTCGATGGAGGACTTGAGGATGAACGGAATGCCACTTACTTTAATAATCTATTAGGAGCAGAAGTATTCCTGAACACTTAATTGTGCCAATTCCTTGCCACCTTACTGGCAAACTGTTGTCACCTTATTGGCAAAGAATTATAAGGCTGAACTAAACGTATTGCTTCGGCGTCATCCCAAACTCAGCCTGAAAGCATTTAGAAAAATAGGAATGATTGGAGAAACCAACCATATACATCACTTCGGCCACAGTAAACTTCTGCTGTTTCAGCAGCATAGCCGCCTTTTTCATGCGGATAGACTTAATGTATTCCACAGGTGTCATGCCCGTCAGTTGCTTTATCTTGCGATACATCTGCTTGTTATTGATATCAGTCCATTCGCAAAGGGCATTCACATTCAGTTCGGAGTCTGAGATGTGTTCTTCAATCAGATGAATTACATTTGCCAGGAACTTCTCATCATAAGAAACCGCCTCTATCTCTTTCGGGGTGGAAAGAACTTCCATGCGGGCTTTCGCCTCATGCGTCTCCCGGCTATGTAATAATTGCTCCACACGCGAAAGCAAAATATCCGGTTCAAAGGGTTTAGGAATGAAAGCATCTATATGCAGCTGAATACTTTCAAGCTCCGTTTCCTTATCACTTTTCGCCGTCAGCAAGATGATGGGAATAGTGGATGTAGGAATATGCTTCTTGATATGACGCACCATTTCAAGACCATCCATTACGGGCATCATGACATCAGCAATAATCAGATCGGGCATTAATTCCAGGGTAAGTTCCACACCTATCTTACCATTTTCCGCCAAACGGCAACGATATTTAGTATGCAGTATCTGATAAATAAACTCTGAAACCTCCGGAGTATCATCCACAATCAGAAGCAATGGAGCATCCGGAGCGGGCGTATCTGTATCTGGAACCACAACTGTAACTCCGGCAGCGACAGGTTCGATATCAGAAGATACAATTTCCGGAGAGACCTCTACGACAGGCTGTTCCATAGCAATCACCGGAAGGGTCAGCGTAATGGCAGTACCTTTATTCTCTTCTGAAGAAAGCTGAACTTTACCACCATGCAGTTCCGTATAAGTCTTTACCAAATACAGGCCGATACCTGTTCCCTCCTTCGTGCCTGCCGTCTTGGGAGACTGGAAGAAACGCTGAAAAACATACGGTTGATCCTGACGGGGAACACCGATACCTGTATCGGATACAGAGATATGCACTTCTTTATCAGAAGCCTGCAAACGAAGCGTTATCTCACCCTCTTCCGGAGTATACTTCACGGCATTGGATAAAAGATTATCCAAGATAGATTCCAGTTTTATGGCATCCATCTGTATGTATATCTTTTCACGGTCGGCATGGAAATGGAAAGTCAGCTTCTTCTCTTTCGCCTTCTCCTCTGCATACAAGGTGAATAAGCCACGCGCAAAAGACACCAGTTCGATTTGAGAAAGTATCAGTAATGTATTGTTTCCACTATCCACCCGGTTGAAGTCCAGCCCCTGATGGATAAGCGAATTCAACTTCATGGCATTGCGATGCACCTGTTCCAGTTGTTTCTTCTCCTGCTGATCCTTGATGCCGGGCAGCAACTTGCTGATAGGCGCGATAATCATGCTCAACGGAGTTTTCAGGTCGTGGGAGAGATTCGTAAAGAACTCCATCTTAGCCTGAGACTGCTCCAGGATTTTCTCTTTTTCCAGACGCTCCAGTTTCAGACGGTTCTTCACACGAAAGAAGTTGATTGTCCAGAGTATCAGGACAAGGCACAGCAAGACATAAACGGCCTTTGCCCACGGGGTGTAGTACCAGGGCGGAATGATGTGGATGTCCAATGCATACGTCTTTTCGGACGGCTTGCCATGCGCATCCAGCTTACTCACTATCAGGCGGTAGTCACCGTAGTTCAGATTGTTGTAAGTAATCCGGTTCGTATTCGATTTCAACAAGTTCCATTCACGGTCCACACCTTCCAGGCGATACAACAGTTTGCTTTTCTCTTCAAGGGAATAAGGCAGGTCGGAAAGTTCAAAAGCAAGATTGTTCTGGTCGTAGTCCAGATTTATACGCTGTGAGTAACGGATGCTTTGTGCGGATTGCACTGCATCAAGCGCCTGCCCCGCCCCAGACTGGTAAAGTTGGTTGTTGACATAAAGGGCGGTCAATATCAAAGGCTGTTCAAGGTGTTCCGCCAGCAAGGCCTCGGGTGAGGAGATGGCAAAACCGTCTGCGGTGCCCAGATAGAGTTCTCCGCTTGTCTTATCAAAGAACATGCTGGTGAAACGCTTGTCGGTGATATTCAGTCGGCGCACTTCCAGGGTTTGTTGGTCGGCTACCCAGAAACCATCCGTGGTAGATATCCAAATGCGACCGTCGGCTTCGGCCATGGAAAGCACTTCATAATGATTGTAAGCATCAAAAGGCAGCATACGGATACTGTCGTTCTCCGGGGTCACACGCATCACCCCGCCGGGGAAGCCTATCCAGATGTAGCCGTCCTGGGCACAAAGGATAAAGTTGGGAGTACGCTCGCCTTTCAGTTCACCGGCGGCAATATGGGTGACTTCGCCGGTACGGGGATTTATCTTTTCGATGCTGTTGGGACTGTTATAAAGCAATGCCCATACATTCCCTTCCCGGTCGGGAATCATCTGGTTGATGAACATGCCGGACAAGCCGTTGTGGATGGAATAAGTCTTCTCCGCCATGTAGAGTCCGCCGGAAGAACGCATGAGGTTTTCCTTATCTACAACGAAAATACCGCCGAGACAGGTAGCTATCCAGAGTTGTCCGTCACGGTCTTCAAAAAGGCTATACGTCCAATTGGCGTTGTAGCGGCGGGTGCTGTCCACTATGTTATAATGTATAAACTGGCGTTTCGCCGGGTCGTAACGACTGATGCTGCCATCCGTAGCCACCCAAAGTTGTTGTTCACGGTCTTCGTAAAGATGGCGTACCCGGTTGTGGGACAAAGGATATTTCCGGTCTCCCATCTTGTACCAGGCAACGTCCTGTTCCCCATCCATAAGAGCGGTGAAGCGAATGAGGCCGTTGGTGCCGCCAAACCAATAAGTTCCGTGCGTATCGCGCAGCATGGAATAGAACTGGTTGCCCTCCCCTGTTCCGGTAATCTGCGAGATAGGGATATGACGCAACACACTGTTATGACGGGACATGGAGATGCCGTAATCCGTACCCAGCCAGACGTTATGCTCGCGGTCGGCAAAGATGGTCCAGATGATATTGTTAGAAAGGGACTGGAGGTTTCGGGAGTCATGAACAACGTGCAACAGGGGCTCGTCCTCCTGATAGACGTACAGACCATTATCGGTGCCTACCAGCAATTGACCGTTCCCGTCCAGTGCCAGAGACTTGACGGAGTTATCATGGAAAGCATCTATCCGCTGCGTATGCCCGTCGGCAGGGGTGTATTTGAAAAGACATCCTTCTGTGCCTATCCAGATGCAACCACGCGCGGTATCTTCCAGGAGTGAATTGACAAACTGATTGCTTCGGCCACGGGTGACGGGCAGGTCTATGGTTTCAAAGCGTCCGGTGGCGGGGATGTAGCGGCAACAGCCGTTGTACGTACCAATGTAGAGGTTATCGTCCGAGGCGCGGATAATGGAATAAATGGTCTGGTGCGGAAGTCCTTCGGTGATGGCGGAGAGTTGCCGGGTTTCCGGTGAGTAGGTATAGAGGCCGTTTAGTGTCCCCAGCCACAGCACGCCGTCACGCAATGCCAGTGTGCGGATGTCGGTCGGGAAGTCCGCTTCCGGTTCTTGGTAAGTGTCTGTCCGGTAGTTATAAATCAGTAGGCCATTGTCCGCACCTATATAAAGATAGGTGCTGTCCACCACCGTACCGCAATAAATGCGCGTATTGCTGCGCTCGCCGAAAGTGAAATGCGGTTGTGAGGAATAGCCGTCGTAACTGAACAGTCCTTTGTTGGAACCTATCCATATCAGTCCTTGCGTGTCTTGCAGGAAGCAACTGATGACGGATGCTTCCGTCCCCAGACTGATATTATCAAACAGTCTGTAATCGGACTTCTGCCCCGCCAGAGTGCAAGGAAGCCATATCTGTAACAGAATGAAAAGAAAAAGAACTGGTCTGTGCATATGCCGGGTTACGTTAAAGGTCCGGACTACTGTATTTCTTCGCACACCCGCATTTCCATGCCTTTATACACCACCACAATCTTATGCAGCCGGGTGCTGCCGATGGCACGCTTCACCGTATCGGTATCAGCGTAGCGGTTGGCTTGTGCGATAGCCTCCTGACGCAGTTCCTCCACACGGGTTTCGGGGTCTTTGTACTTGGCATACTTCAACTCTACAATGTAGCTGTGCGTCATGTCGGAGTAGATGTCCAGCATCGGACAGAGGAAAATATCGACATAGCCCGCCTGCGTATCTTGCTCGGAGATGGGACGGTAGAAACGGTTCTGTGCGGTCATGGCAAGGGTGAAGCCATGCACGAAGAACTCGCCCTTCTGCTTGTCGCGCTGCGAGGCGTAGGTCTTCAGGCAGTCGGCGATGTAGTCGAAGTAGGCTTTCCAGTTGCCATCGTAAGCGAGCTGACTGGAAAGTTCACTCTTTTCGTAGCTGCTGAAACTGAGGTCAGCTTCGTTGTAGGTGCTTAACAGATAGGTATAGAGTTGTTCCTGAACTACCAGATTGGGGATGATGAGTTTGGTCTTTCCCCGGTGCATGCCGTTGATGGTGAGCATGCCGAAATAGTAGAGCAAGCTCACGAAATTATCGGGATTGGTGATGCCGGAGGCAGGGAAGCCACTCTTCAGTTCGCCGGTGATGAAGCCCTGGCTCACGAGGGTTTGAATGACTGAGGCGTCGTGGGCAAACTCCTTGTCCTTACGGATGAGCATGCGTAGTTTCTCGTAGTCGATGCGGATGTTCTCTTCCACCATGCTTAGCGGTGCTTTGCCACGCGAGATGTAGTTCTTGACGAAATAAAGCACCATGTTGGAGTTATACATCGTGGTTTCGCCGTAACATTCCTGCGCGAAGCAATAGTTATCATACCACGGCTTCATTATCTCTATCAGTTCGTCAATGGTATGATTGAAGGGGCTGGTGGTAGAATAGTAAGTCAGCATTTCGCGCACTTCTTCTTCTGTGAAACCCATCATTTGGTTGAAGTCCGGTGAGAGGGAATAGTTGGTTCCGATGTTGAAGCCGCTGGTGAGGTCGTCCATCGTCACGGGGCTTACACCGGTAATGAAACAGCGCTCGATGCTGGAATAGGTTCCTGCTTTCACTTTGTTGAAGAAGGCGCGCAGATAACCCTCGCCATGCGTCTCGTTGGTGTAACGGTGCAGACTTTCGGGGTCGGAGAGAATGGCGTTGGTGAAGTGGTCGTACTCGTCGATAAAGAGGTACACCTTCTGTCCGGCACGTTCGCATTCCGAAATCAGATAGTCTAATTGGTTGACGGCTCCGTCCTTCTCGTCCAGCCGATCCCTGATGCCTTCCGGCAGAAGGTCGGCATAGACTTCGCAGAAAAAGTCGAAGCGGATTTGGCAGTGCTCATCCAGCCCTTTGCGATAGTCGTTCAGTGCACCGGTGATACCGGAGAAATTGAGGTAGAGCACAAGATAAGTGTTACGACTCGGTGTGGGATGCTGCCCGATGTAGAGGTCGCCAAAGAGGTCGTCGAACTTGTCGCGGGTACGCACATCGTAGTAATGTTGCAGCACGTTCAGCGTCAGGCTCTTCCCGAAACGGCGCGGACGGATGAAGAAGAAAAAGCGGTCCGCCTGCTCTATCATGGGGATGAAGCGGGTTTTGTCCACGTAATAATAGTCTTCACGGCGGATGACCGCGAAGTTCATCATGCCGTAGGGAAGTCTCTTTCTGCCGGGTACTAAGTATTCTAATGGGTCCATATAATGTCCTCCTGCTGTTTTTGGGATATTTAATCCGTCGCTTTATGACGGGATAACGACACAAAGATAATGCAAATTGAGTGCAGAACTTTCATGCAAGCATGAAAAAGTTATGCCGAAACGCAGCTTATCTTATCTAAAGATAACAAAAGTTCTTATAGAAGGGGTATATCGCAGTTATTATTTATAATGACTGAAAGCTTAGTCAACCGTTTTATATTTACTTCCGAGAATCTATGCAGTCCCGACAGTTTCATCTGGAAACAAAGCGTCTCGCAAGAAAGCAACGTGCAACGCCCATTCAGATGCAAAGTCAATGGATGTCTGCAAACGTTTGCGCTATTCTATAATCCGATAATTCTCAACGAAGAAGCTTATTCTCATCTATTCCGCTATTTTTGCAATCGGAATAGTTGGCTTACATTTTTTTAGTTTGGCAGCTATCCTCATTTGAATAACCTTTGATTAAGATAAGCTGCACCTCAGCAATAAAAATAAGCAAGCTTATTTTGTACTGCTTTCGGTTTGCATTATCTTTGGGAATATTTAGAAAATACCATGAATAAACCGCAGATAACCATCAAGGATATTGCTCGGGCGTTGAACGTCTCACCATCCACTGTGTCGAGGGCGCTGAAAGACAATCCGGATATCAGCCAGGAGACCCGTGACCTTATACATGCGTATGCCCGGGAGCATAATTACAAGCCTAACGTACTTGCAGTGAACCTTCGTGCCAGCCGTTCGAATACAATCGGTGTAATTGTCCCGCAACTGGTACATCATTTTTTCTCGTGCGTGCTGAGTGGCATTGAAAAGGCTGCTGCCGAAGCAGGATACAATATTTTGGTAGCCCAGAGCAATGAATCTTATGAACAGGAAGTGAAAATCGTACACTCATTCCTTGCCGCCCGCGTCTGTGGTGTGATTGCCTCTCTGGCAAAGGATACCTCTCAATACGATCATTATCAGGACCTGCTGAATAATAATATCCCCATTGTGTTCTACGATCGCATCTGCACCGGATTGAAAACAGAACGGGTGGTAGTAGACGACTATGCCGGTTCTTTTGCCGCCGTGGAGTATATGATACAGACAGGTTGCAAGCGTATCCTGTTTTATGGAGCAGCCCCGCATCTGGAAATCACCAAGAATCGTCGGAATGGCTATCTGGATGCCATGAAGAAATACAAAATTCCCGTGGACGACAGCATGATTATGCTGTGTGATACAAGGGAACGCGCCATATCCATCACCCCTGACATACTGGAAGGTCCCGGTCATCCCGATGGTTTCTTCGCCATCAATGACGAAACAGCTTCGGGCATTCTGTATGCCTGTAAACTGGTTGGAAAGAAAGTGCCCGATGAAGTATCGATCTGTGGATTTACCGACGGAGCCATTGCCCAAAGCACAGATCCCAAACTGACCACCGTGGAACAACATGGAGAAGAAGTCGGAAGAAGTGCTTTCAGCATTCTGATAGGCAAGCTGGAAGGGGGCGATGACAAGAGTAGTAACAAGATTGTGAGAACGAATCTTGTAGTGAGGGGAACAACGAAATAAATGAGTGACAAGCTACGAGCTACGAGTGACGAGTAGGCTACGCGGAATTGCCAGTATGCCGAAAGGAACTCGTAGCTTGTAGCTCGTAGCTCGTAACTAATAATTTATTAAGAATGAAAGTAAAACCCGATTTGAGCTTTTGGAAGTTGTGGAACATCAGCTTCGGATTTTTTGGCGTACAGATTGCCTACGCCTTGCAGAGTGCAAACATCAGTCGTATTTTTGCAACACTGGGTGCAGACCCGCATAGTTTAAGTTATTTCTGGATATTACCACCATTGGCAGGCATCATCGTGCAACCCATCGTGGGCGCTGCAAGCGACAAGACGTGGACGCGCTTCGGACGCCGTATTCCTTATCTGTTTGTCGGTTCACTGGTAGCTGTATTGGTAATGTGCCTGCTGCCGAATGCCGGTAGTTTCGGTATGGCAGTCAGCACGGCAATGATATTCGGATTAGTATCATTGATGTTCCTGGATACCTCCATCAATATGGCGATGCAGCCATTCAAGATGATGGTAGGCGACATGGTGAACGAAAAGCAAAAAGGCCTCGCCTACTCCATCCAGAGTTTCCTGTGTAATGCGGGCAGCCTCGTAGGTTTCCTGTTCCCGTTCATCTTTACATGGATCGGTATCAGCAACATAGCCCCGCAAGGCGTAGTACCCGACTCGGTGATTTATTCCTTCTATATCGGAGCCGCCATCCTGATACTCTGTGTAATCTATACCACAGTGAAAGTAAAGGAGATGCCACCCGCCGAATACGCTGAATACCACGGCATCACCGAAGAGGAAGAAAAAGAAAAAATCAATATGGTGAAACTGCTGGTAAAAGCGCCGAAAGCTTTCTGGACGGTAGGTTTGGTTCAGTTCTTCTGCTGGTTTGCTTTCATGTTTATGTGGACGTATACCAATGGTAGTGTAGCCGCCAATGTATTCGATGCTCCTACAGTGGAAACCGCAGTGAACGGAGTCAGCAAAGTTATGCTGGACACCAAGAGTATTCAATATCAGGATGCTGCCGACTGGGTAGGCGTGTTGTTTGCCGTACAGGCTATCGGTTCTGTACTATGGGCTGTCTGCATCCCGTTGTTCAAGGATCGCAAACTGATCTATTCTCTCAGTCTGGTGCTGGGTGGATTGGGTTTCATCTCTACTTATTTTGTTCATAATCAATATGTATTGTTCATCTCCTTCCTACTGATAGGTTGCGCATGGGCTGCTATGCTGGCGTTGCCTTTCACCATCCTGACCAACGCACTGAGCGGCGGACACATGGGAACTTATCTGGGCTTGTTCAACGGAACAATCTGTATTCCGCAGATTGTGGCGGCTTCACTCGGCGGGAGCATTCTTGCCCTGTTCACTCCCAAAGGTATGTTGCCTCCCGAAATCAATATGCTGGTCATGGCAGGTGTCATGCTGATTATCGGCGCAGTTTGTGTATATTTAATCAAAGAGACCAAAGGAGAACAAACAAAAGCATAATCCTTATAAAAAGAGTGATAAAGTGATAAAGTGATGAAGTGGCAAAGTGATAGTGGAACAACACTCTGTGATATATAACGCAGCTACTTTATCACTCTATCACCTTACCACTTTATCACCTTATCACTCCCCTTTCATCTACTTTTGTCATACTTTCTTGCCGTTTATCCGTTTATTTGTTTATCTTTACCGCCATAATCACCATTGAGATACACGCCATGAAAAGATACCTTAGAACCGATGAATGGAATATTATTGAAGATAACTTTCACGCCGACAACCTGAGAATGTCCGAAAGTATATTCAGCTTGGGGAACGGACGCTTTGGACAACGGGGAAATTTTGAAGAGCCTTATTCAAGCGATTCCTATCGCGGTTCATTTGTAGCCGGTATCACTTTTCTGGATAAAACGCGTGTAGGTTGGTGGAAGAACGGCTTTCCTGCTTTTTACACACGTATTCCCAATGCAGCGGACTGGAGTCGTGTCAGCCTGCGTCTCATTGATGAAGAACTAGACCTGGCACAATGGGACGTAAACAGCTTCAGCCGCAGACTTGATATGAAAGCAGGTATCTCCTACCGGGATTTCGAAATCACATCTCCCAGAGGACATCAAATACGGGTACATGTGGAGCATATCAACAATATGGCCCACCCCGATTTATGCCTAATAAAATACAGCGTCACCTCCATCAATTATACAGGAAGAATATCACTGATTCCCTCTCTGGATGCAATCATAGTCAATAAGGATGATGATCCGAACGAGAAGATATGGAATATCCTCCGTTCCGGCGTCACAAAGGATTGTGCTTATCTATGGACGCAAACCCGGCGGGAAGATGCGCAAGTGTGCTACGCCATGACCTATCAGTTCTTCAAGAACGGCAAAGAAGCCACCTCGAACCCGATACGCATTGAAAAAGAGAAACAAACCGGGTTCAGCATCGGGGCAGATGTGAAACCGGGAGACAATGTAATGCTCATCAAATATACCGTTATAAGTTCGTCGCTCTATGATGAACGCCAGGAATTGATAGAACATTCCATCACCAAAGCCCGTCAGACTAAAATAGACGGCTGGGATAAGTTGGAAAACAATCATCAACAAGCCTGGGCTAATATATGGAAGGAAATGGATGTGGTTATCGAAGGGGACCCGGAAGCACAACAGGGTATCCGGTACAACATCTTCCAACTATGCCAGACGTACCGCGGTGATGATCCGCGTCTGAATATCGGCCCGAAAGGATTCACTGGTGAAAAATACGGTGGAAACACATACTGGAACACGGAACTTTGTTGTGTACCGTTCTTCCTGCTTTCTACTCCGAGGGAGATTGTAAAAAATCTGTTGATATACCGTTATAACCAACTACCGAAAGCTATAGAGAATGCCCGTAAACTGGGATTCAAAGAGGGGGCTGCTCTCTTTCCGCAAGTCACTTACAGTGGTGAGGAATGCCACAGCGAATGGGAAATTACTTTTGAAGAAATACACCGCAACAATATCATCGTCTATGCCATTGCACAACATGCCGCAATCACAGGCAGCAAAGATTATATAGCCAAATACGGACTGGAAGTAATGATTGCCGTCTCCCGCTTCTGGAGCCAACGTGTATCTTTCTCAAAACCAAAACAGAAATATGTCATACTGGGGGTAACCGGACCGGATGAGTACGAAAACAATGTGGATAATAACTGGTACACCAATTACTCGTGTGTGCAGTGCCTGCAGATGACACTTAACTATCTTGAAATCATTGCCGGAGAATACCCCGACGAATATGCGCGTGTACGCCGTGTCACCAACCTCCGCCAACAAGAAGAGGCTGAACGCTGGCGCGACATCATCAACCGTATGTATCTACCGGAAGACAAAGAACTGGGGATCTTTGTACAAAATGACGGTTTCCTGGATAAGGAACTGAACAGTACCGATGCCATTCCACCCGAAGAACGCCCCATCAATCAGCATTGGTCCTGGGATCGTATTCTTCGTTCGTGCTACATCAAACAAAGTGATGTGTTACTGGGATTATATCTGTATTACTTCAATTTCGACAAGGAAACTGTCCGCCGTAACTTTGATTTCTATGAAACAATGACGGTACATGAATCTTCACTTTCCCCGCACATCCACTCCATTCTTGCCGCCCGCATTGGCGAAGTGGAAAAGGCTTACCAACTCTTTCTGCATGCCACCCGTCTTGACCTGGATGACTACAACAACGAAACTCACCAAGGACTGCATATCACCAGTATGCCGGGCAGCTGGCTTGCCATTGTACGAGGCTTCGCCGGAATGCAGATCCTGGAGGGCATACTCTCTTTCTTCCCAGTCATTCCCGAAAAATGGAGCAGTTATTCCTTCCAGATAAATTATCAGGGACGTACACTTCATATGCGCGTAGGCAAAGAAATAAATATTTCACTTATTACCGGAGAAGAACTGAACATACAAGTATATAAAAACGTTTATAAGCTCAAACTGGGCACCGATTTGTTGCTCAGAATAGAGGAGTAGAAGCCTTTATCATTAACAACGCGTAACAAAATAAACCGGGAGAACAATTATCTGTTTTTCCGGTTTTATGTTTCTATATCTAAACGAACAACTATATATTAGTATGAAAAGAATCTATTTGTTCACCATCGGCGTGATGCTGCTTGTCACATCATGCGGACACAAGAAAGAGGGCGATGCCACCCTGATTCGACCTGTCAAGACAGCTAGTGCCAGCTCCCAATCGGTCATCCGGAAAGACTTCTCCGGTATTGTAGAAGCCGTAGAATACGTGAAACTAGCCTTCCGTGTCAGCGGACAGGTTATAAATCTGCCTGTGGTAGAAGGTCAGCGGGTAAAGAAAGGACAATTGATCGCCGCCATTGATCCACGCGACATTTCCCTGCAATACGCCGCCGACAAAGCCGCTTATGAGACTGCCGCAGCACAGGTAGAACGTAACAAGCGCCTGTTGGGACGCCAGGCTATCTCCGTGCAGGAATATGAAATCAGCGTTGCCAATTACCAAAAGGCAAAGTCCGCTTATGAATTGTCCAGCAATAATATGCGGGATACCAAACTGACTGCTCCCTTCGACGGTTCCATCGAAAAGCGTCTGGTGGAAAACTATCAGCGCGTGAATTCCGGAGAAGGCATTGTACAATTGGTGAATACACAAAAGCTCCGCATCAAATTCACCGTGCCGGATGATTATCTGTATCTGCTTCGTGCAAAAGATGTAACATTCAAAGTGGTTTTCGACACCTATCCGGACATGGTGTTCAACGCACAATTGGAAGAATATCTGGACATTTCTACAGCCGGAACAGGTATCCCGGTAACTATTACGATTGAAGATCCTGCTTTTAATCGTTCCTTATACGATGTGAAACCGGGATTTACGTGTAAAATCAAGCTGGCATCGGACGTAGCTCCCTTCCTGGAAGAAAAGCTTGTGAATATTCCGCTCAGTGCCATATTCGGTGAAAGCGAAAACCAGAAAACTTATGTGTGGGTAGTAAAAGATAATAAGGTAAGCAAGCGGGAAGTAACCGTATACTCTCCCACTGGAGAAGCCAATGCTCTTATCTCTGCTGGTATACAACCGGGAGAAACTATTGTAATTGCCGGAGTGCACCAACTGGTGGACGGACAAACGGTGAAAGTTATCAATTAGACTACCAACTACTGCGACCTTGAGGTCGCCCAAATATAAATCATATGAATTTAGCTAAATATGCATTAGACAACACCAAGATTGTTTATTTCTTCCTGGCTGTGTTGCTAATCGGCGGTATACTATCATTCGGCCGGTTGGGAAAGAAAGAGGATGCACCCTTCGTCATCAAGTCAGCGGTCATTATGACTCGCTATCCGGGGGCAGAACCGGCAGAAGTAGAACGACTGATCACCGAACCGATCTCCCGCGAGATACAGTCAATGAGTGGTGCATATAAAATTAAATCGGAGTCCATGTACGGACTATCCAAGATAACATTCGAGCTTCAACCTTCCCTTTCCGCAGAGTCTATTCCGCAGAAATGGGATGAACTTCGCCGCAAGGTGCTCAACATACAACCGCAACTACCCGCCGGTGCTTCCGTTCCCACGGTATCGGACGATTTCGGTGATGTATTCGGCATCTATTACGGTCTGGTAGGCGATGACGGTTTCTCTTACGAAGAAATGCGCAACTGGGCAGAGCGTATCAAAACTCAGGTTATCACTGCTGACGGGGTAATGAAAGTAGCCCTGTTCGGCACGCAAACCGAAGTGGTGAATATCTTTATATCCGTCAATAAACTGGCCGGTATGGGGATAGACCCGAAGCAAGTGGCAAGCCTGTTGCAATCGCAAAACCAGATTATCAACACGGGTGAAATCAACGCCGGTGAACAACAATTGCGTATTGTAGCCAACGGAACTTACACCACCGTCAATGACATCCGGAACCAAGTGATTACAACTTCGGGAGGGCAAGTAAAATTGGGTGATATAGCCATTATCGAAAAAGGATATATGGACCCACCCGGCAACATCATGCATGTCAATGGGAAGCGTGCCATAGGTATCGGCGTTTCCACCGACCCGACAAAGGATGTAGTAAAGACCGGAGAACTGGTAGATCAGAAACTGGCTGAACTTCTTCCCCTTATTCCGGTAGGGTTGGAGTTGGAAAGTCTGTATCCGGAAAATGTCATAGCTCAGGAAGCAAATAATGGTTTCATCATTAACCTGATAGAATCCCTCCTCATTGTAATCGTTATCATCATGCTGGTAATGGGGCTACGTGCTGGTATACTTATAGGAAGTTCACTGCTATTTACCATTGGCGGCACGTTGCTCATCATGTCCTTCATGGGGGTAGGACTGAACCGTACTTCCCTGGCAGGTTTCATCATTGCCATGGGTATGCTGGTGGATAATGCCATTGTAGTGACGGACAATGCACAAATAGCCATTGCCCGAGGAATAGACCGTAGAAAAGCACTGATAGATGGAGCTACCGGACCACAATGGGGCTTACTTGGCGCCACGTTCATCGCCATTTGTTCATTCCTCCCGCTGTACCTCGCCCCTTCTGCCGTAGCGGAAATCGTAAAACCTCTGTTTGTCGTACTTGCCATTTCTTTGGGATTAAGCTGGGTACTGGCACTCACGCAAACCACCACTTTCGGCAATTTTATCTTGAAAACCAAATCCGGCGATACTAATAAAGATCCGTATGATAAACCTTTCTATCACAAGTTCGCATCTATCCTCGGAGTACTTATCAAAAAGAAAACGCTCACACTAGGTAGTATGGTAGTCCTGTTTATCATCTCACTGATCATCATGGGAATGATGCCGCAAAACTTCTTCCCCTCATTGGATAAGCCCTATTTCCGTGCCGATATATTCTATCCGGACGGTTACAGCATCCGTGACGTGGAAAAGGAAATGAAACAGGTGGAAGCGCACCTCCTGCAACAACCGGAAGTGAAACGGATATCCACTACTTTCGGCAGTACGCCATTACGTTACTATCTGGCATCTACTTCCGTGGGTCCCAAGCCCAACTTTGCCAATATACTCATTGAACTAACCGACAGTAAATATACAAAGGAATACGAAGAGAATTTCGACCAGTATATGAAGGCGAACTATCCGAATGCCATTACCCGTACCACTTTGTTTAAACTATCACCTGCGGTAGATGCTGCCATTGAAATCGGTTTCATCGGTAATAATGTCGATTCACTGGTGATGCTGACCAATAAGGTCCTGGAAATCATGCATCGGGATGACGATCTCATTAACGTACGAAATTCATGGGGGAATAAGATTCCTGTATGGAAACCCGTTTACAGTCCGGAACGTGCCCAACCGTTAGGTGTCTCCCGACAGAGCATGGCACAGAGTATTCAGATTGGCACAAGCGGTATGACATTAGGTGAATATCGTGAAGGCGACCAAGTGTTGCCTATCCTGCTAAAAGATAACACGGTCGATTCTTTCCGTATCAACGATCTGCGTACGCTACCCGTATTCGGTACAACACAGGAGACCACTACACTGGAACAAGTAGTCAGTGAATTTGATTTCCAATATAAGTTCTCGAATGTGAAAGATTATAACCGCCAGATGGTAATGATGGCGCAAGCCGATCCACGCCGGGGAGTAAATGCCATAGCAGCATTCAATAAGATATGGAAAGAAGTGCGAGAAGAAATTCAGGTACCGGAAGGATACACCATGAAGTATTTTGGTGAACAGGAAAGTCAGGCAGAAAGTAATGCAGCATTGGCAGCTAACATGCCATTAACTTTTTTCCTGATGTTCATTACCCTGTTATTCCTGTTTAGAACCTACCGCAAGCCAATCGTCATCCTATTGATGTTGCCGCTTATCTTTATCGGCATCGTACTGGGATTAATCTTGCTTGGTAAATCATTCGACTTCTTCTCTGTCCTTGGCCTACTGGGATTGATCGGTATGAATATCAAGAATGCAATTGTATTGGTAGACCAGATCGATATAGAAGCTGCTTCCGGAAAAACGCCACTGAATGCGGTAATCAGTGCAACAACCAGTCGTATCATACCTGTAGCCATGGCATCCGGAACCACGATTCTGGGTATGTTACCGTTGCTATTCGACGCTATGTTCGGTGGTATGGCGGCAACAATCATGGGTGGTTTGCTAGTGGCTTCAGCATTAACTCTGTTCGTTCTTCCAGTGGCATATTGTGCGATACATAAGATTAAAAAGTGAAAAGAAGAAATACAAGTAATCATGAAAAAGAAGATATTCATAGTCACACTACTCTGTTGCTTCGGCCTGAAAGCCGGAGCCCAACAGTATCTCAGCCGTGAAGCATATCGTGACAAAGTAGAAGCCTACAGCCAGGTGTTGAAACAGCAGCGCCTGAAAACCATGGCAAGCACCGAAGCGCGAAAAATAGCAAATACCGGCTTCCTGCCACAAATAGACATCACTGCCGAAGGTACCGCCAACCTCAACCATCTGGATAAGTGGAACAGTCCGAAGGGTGAATACCGCCCCTACACCTATCAGGCACTCGCAACTTTGGCACAGCCCCTCTATACCGGTGGTTCTCTGATAGCCCAGAAACGTATGGCACAGGCAGACGAAGAGTTAAGCCAACTCACCACCGAACTTACTCTCGACCAAATTCATTATCAAAGTGATGCCGTTTACTGGAATGCTTCAGCCGCTTATGCCAGTCTTGAGGCTGCTGCTACATTTCAGGATATCATAAAGAAGCAGCACGATATTATTCAGGATCGTTTCGACGATGGCGCTATCAGCCGTACAGACCTGCTGATGATTTCCACCCGCCAGAAAGAAGCTGAATTGCAATATATCAAAGCCCGCCAGAATTATACCCTTGCCCTGCAACAACTGAACATTTTAATGGGAGCAGCACCCAATACTCCCGTTGATAGTCTAAGTGAAATCAGTATAGCCAGTGAACCCGTCGACATTCTTGGACTTGACGATGTACTTCCACGCCGTGCCGATTATGCCAGTACAACAGTAAACATTGCCCGAAGTGAAGCACAACGCCATGCCGCTCTCAGCAAGTATAATCCCCAGGTAAGTATGTTCCTTGCCACAGGTTGGGATACAGGTATCACATATATGGGACAGGAAATCCCCCATACTCCTGTAGCCGGAGTAAACGTCAGTATCCCCATCTTCCGTTGGGGAGCCCGTTTCAAGACAAACCGACAACAGAAAGCATTCATTGGCATCCAGAAGCTACAACAAAGTTATATTACTGATACTATTCTTGAAGAGCTCTCCGCCGCCACTACGAAACTGACAGAAACGGAGCAGCAAGTAAAGACTGCAAAGGAAAATATGGCTCTTGCCGAAGAGAACCTGGACCTTGTGACTTTCTCTTATAATGAAGGAAAATCCAGTATGGCAGATGTCTTGTCCGCACAATTGTCGTGGACACAGGCTCATACGAACCTGATTAATGCATATCTGGCAGAAAAAATGGCAGTGGCAGAATACAGAAAAGTGATTAGTGAATAAAAAATCAGGCGCGGATTACACGGATTACGCAGATCAGCTTTATTGCAACAAATTGCAACAAAAGAATCCGTGTAATTCGCGTAATCCGCGCCGTCTTCGTATCTATTCCCCTTATCCCAGGAACGAAATCAGCACACCCGCCGCTACAGCCGAACCGATTACACCGGAGATATTACTGGACATACAGTAATTCAGCACATGGTTCTTCGGGTCATACTTCGTAGCAATCTCATTGCACACACGGCTTGCCATAGGCACAGCACTCAATCCTGTTGCACCGATCAACGGATTTATCTTCTTCTTGCTGAACAGGTTGAACAGCTTCACAAAGAAGATACCACCCGTAATAGAAAGCGCAAATGCAAGGAAACCACCAATAACAATACCAATGGTTGTCCAGTTCAGAAATGCTTCGCTTGTCATAGTTGCGCCTACACTCAGTCCTAAGAAAATAGTTGCCGCATTCATGATACTATTGGCAGCCGCATCAAACAAACGGCTTGTATCCGCACCGATTTCCTTAATCAGGTTACCGAACATCAACATACCGATCAAAGGCACTGCCGTCGGTACAAAGAGAGCGACAATTGTAGTTACTGCTATCGGGAAAATGATTTTCAGTACACGCAGATTCTTGATTTCCGTCTTCGAAGGATAGAGCTTTTCCTGTTCCTTCATATTGATCATCAATTCCTTCTTAGAGCAGAACAGCTTCACTACCAACGGAATAATCACCGGCACTAACGCCATGTAAGAATAGGCTGCAATAGCAATCGGACCCAACAGATGCGGAGCCAGCTTAATAGTCGTGAAGATAGCCGTCGGACCATCAGCACCACCGATAATGCCCAGTGCACCAGCCTCCTGTGGAGTGAAACCTATCATAACAGCACATAGCAGCACAGTGAAGATGCCCAACTGTGCAGCAGCACCAAAGATAGAGAGACGCAGGTTGCGAAGCATCGGTCCGAAGTCCGTCAAAGCACCCACACCCATAAAAATGATAGGCGGCAAGAAGCCCGTCTTAATCAACATATAGTAGATGAAGTTCATCAATCCCAGGTCGTGCGCTATTTCATGGAGCGGCATTTCCCAGATGTTCTTCAATACCCCATTTACCATTACCATTCCGTTTTCATCTGCCTGAATGACCCCCATATCACCACCGGGAAAGTTGGCGATAAGTACACCAAAAGCGATGGGCACCAGCAACAACGGTTCGTAGTGCTTCTTGATACCCAAGTACAGCAGAATGAAAGCAATGGCATACATCACCAGAAACGACGGGTCGGCAATGATATTGCTGAACGCCGTCATATCATAGAGTTTTGCAAATATTTCTTCCATCGCTGTTTATCCTATCTTCATTAATACATCATCTTCTGAAACAGTGTCCCCCGGAGTGGCACAAATAGCCGTAATTGTTCCGTCAAAGTCGGCACGGATGGCATTGTATGTCTTCATGGCTTCAATGTAGCAAAGCAAGTCACCTTTCTTCACCTTGTCGCCCACCTTCACCGGAGTTTCCTGTGCATTCTTCGTCAGGAAGAACTTACCTTCCAACGGAGCGATCACATCCTGACCTTCGCCTACGGGGGCTTCCACTTTCGCAGTAGCATTTGCCGGTAGGTCAATATCACCATAAGCCACCGTTACGCGATAAGCCTGTCCATCCACCTGTACGGTTAGCGTCTTCGGTTTAGCGTCATCCAACGGGGACTTATTAAGTTCCGCCTTCCGTTTTTCCACGTCTGCCAGGAAGTCTTCTTTCGCCTTGCCACTCTTGTATGCTTCGTATTGTGCCGGATGCATGGCATATTCGAAGAGTTCTTCATCATCTTCTCCCAGATCCCATTTATTCTCTTTCATCATCTTGCGATACTTGTCGAGCGCATCCGGATAATTATCCTGTGGATTTCCGGTGAAGAACTTACGGCCTTCACGTTCCGCTTTCTCCACGAGTTCAGGAGCCAGCGTACCTGGCAGTTTACCTGCCTTGCCCAACAGCATATCCCAGATATCATCAGCGATCATACCCCAACGTTCCTTGCCTTTTTCCATGGCAATCACGTTCATCATCGCCAGATTCTTAACGTACTGGCTGAACGGAGTTACCAACGGAGGATAACCTACACGCGGCCATACATAAGCTACTTCGTTAAACAGCTTGATAAGCAACTGATCCTGCGTCATAAACGGCAAGTTACGTTTTGCCTTATATTTATTGATGGATTCCAGATTGGACTCCAGGTCGGCCATAAGGCTACCCATCATACCACCCGGAAGTCCCGGACCGATCAGCAGGGAGTTCATCAAGCGGTTTTTCGGACTGATGTACAGACCAAGAAAATCGTCCATAAATTCCTGAATCAATGCACGTACCTTCATGTATGCTTCCATATTCACCTCAGGAACTTGGAAACCTGCATCTTTCAGCATTGCCTGCACGCTCAGCAAGTCAGCATGTCCCGTACCCCATGACAACGGTTCCATACCCACATCGATATAATCGCAACCAGCCTCACAAACTTCAAGGATGCTTGCCATATTAAAACCAGGACCTGCATGACTATGATACTGGATAGGGATTTCAGGATGTGCCGCCTTGATATTTGCTACAATCTTACCCAATGATACCGGGCGTCCGATACCTGCCATATCCTTGATACAGATTTCATCGGCACCTGCCTTGATGAGCGTTAACGCCATATCCGTATAGTATTCTACTGTATGGATGGGCGAATGGGTGATACAGAGCGAACACTGTGAAATCATTCCGGCTTCCTTAGCGTAAGTGATGGAAGGAATAATGTTACGGGTATCATTCAGTCCACAGAACGTACGTGTGATGTCTGTCCCCTGTACTTTCTTCACTTTGTAAAACAGCCTACGTACATCCGCAGGCACGGGGCTCATGCGCAGACCATTCAATGCGCGATCCAACATGTGAGTTTGTATACCGGCTTCGTGGAACGGTTTCGTCCATGCACGTACAGCTTTATTAGGATTTTCACCAAACAATAAATTTACCTGTTCAAAACCTCCGCCATTGGTTTCTACCCGGGCAAAACAGCCCATTTCAACAATAGCTGGAGCAACCTTTACCAACTGGTCTACGCGGGGCACATATTTTCCGGCACTCTGCCACATGTCCCTGAACACCAAGCTGAACTTAATTTCTTTTTTCATACTAAATAAATAGATGTGTGTTTTTTATTAAAGATTATCATTTTACTTTCTCGACCTTGGCTACTTTACCCTTGCCTTGTGTCACCACTGTTACAGCGGCACTGATAGCAGCCAAAATATTTCCGGGAATCGCTGCGGGACCTTGCGCACCTTTCTTATCCGGCACCACCTCTTCGGGGGCATACTTGTTTACCAGAAGAATGAGTCCTTTACCTAAGTAGATTACAATCAGCAGGATAGCGAACACTGTCGTCATACCTACCACCATCAGCAGAAGCGCTGTGTTGAGATTTTCCATATTATAAATTATTAGTTATTCGGTCTGTTTTGCAAAAAATCGTCCGAAATTACGGATTTTTGATGAATTAAAATAGAAAAAGAACGATAAAATATGCTAAAACGAAAGTTCCCGTGCTCTCTTCTGTTAAAAAGATTGCACGGGAACCACCTGTCACAAGTTACTGGATATCAAAAGATACCAACTTGTCGAAACCTGGAAAATCAGCCCAACGGATCATCCTCGATACCACCGTCGCCGCCGGTATTTCCGCTATCGGTGTTGCCACCGGAAGTGACGGTTTTGCCCCACTCTTCCCAACAGATATTATTATCCACCATGCTGCGAGTAACAACCTTACTATTCACATCGCGTTCAACCTCGGGAATGAAACGGACGCGCACGCCCACGATCTGAGAGGCACTGACCTCCTTAGCAGTTTGTACTCCCTTCTTATTAGCAGCAGCCGTATAATAAAAAGTGCCAACCCCATCTATTTTCACCGTACGTCCCTGTGCCATATAAAGGGAGAGCACTTTTCCCAAGTTTTTGACGATAGCATAGGCATCACCACGGGTAGTGGTAGAAAGATATGCCAATTGATCCGCAACCTGATCGGTTGTAATGGCTTTACCCCATGTAATTGATTTAGGATACCACAAGCCATTGATTTTCTGTTGATTTTTCTTGTAAAACATAATTAATAATGTATTAAGTAAATATAAATATAGTTGCAAATGAACCAGTCATCATTGCTTTGACCGATCAGGTTAAGGACTGACCGAGGCCGCATCTCCTTATAATAAGAGATAATTAAGAAAGAATTTCATCGCGAGGCCTCAACGATTAAACCTTTCGTTTTTCTCAAATTCGATGTTGCAAAGTTAGGATACACAAGAAGGAAAAGCAAGAAAACAGCCTCTACAACCTATTTCACCAATCCACTATTAATCAATATATTACAAAAAGTGAATCTCTACAATACAACAACAGGAGCAAGTATGGAAAATGAAGCAAACGATAAGTATCTCTACAAGGAAGGAAGCTAAAGAACTGATAATGAACAATAGGAAAACAAAGTGTCTCTACAATACGGGTAAAAGAACTTTTCTTCTCTTTCCCTCTTTTAATTGCGCATAATTTCATTACTTTGCACCCAAATACTTAATCAATAAAAGATTGCTCCATAAATTAAATATATGTTCTATAGACTGATAACCCAAAAACGTGATGAATGGCTATGCTCCGCAGATTGCACAATCCGCGAATTGCTATCCTATATCGACCGAAAAGGAAGGATGCGCGATACCCAGCTCGATGCCATAAAAACCTACCTGTTTCTCAAGATAGCATGCAAAAACCAACCTTTGTGGAAACTGTTCGTTAATGGAACATTCAATAGCATGGACTTAAGTACAATGCCGCTCACAGTAGAGGCACGCAATGTGCTGACAACCAACAAAGCCGCCGCTGCCTTGTTGGAATATGCCTTGCAGAAGGACAAGAACGGAAGACAGCTTGCTCCCACATTGGAAACCTTCATCAAAGAACATGCTACGGAGATAGACTATGAAAAGGCTTTCCGAAAGATATTCTATGACGTAACCTATACGGATTATCTGTTCAGCCTGCCCATGGGAGCCGGAAAAACCTATCTGATGGCAGCATTCATCTATATAGATCTCTACTTCGCACAGAATGAGCCAAGCAATCCTTGCTTTGCACATAACTTCATGATATTTGCTCCTTCCGGACTGAAATCATCCATTATCCCCAGCCTAAAGCATATCAAAGAGTTTGATCCGTCATGGGTAATACCTGAGCCTACTGCTTCACAGCTTAAGCGGCTAATCAAATTCGAGATACTGAACGAACAGAAATCAGCCAAGAAGAGTAATCTCATCAAAAACCCCAACGCGCAGAAGATAAACAATCACCAACCACTGGAGGACTTGATGGGATTAGTGGCCATTACCAACGCCGAAAAAGTAATATTGGACAGGGTGGATCAAGAAGAAGAGATTAATCTGTTCTCAGAAGAAGAATATAATAAGGTGAAACTTGCTAATGAATTGCGGAATATCATCGGACAATTACCCAATCTGACCATCTACATAGACGAAGTGCACCATGCCGCCGATGGCGAAATAAAACTACGCAAAGTAGTGAACGAATGGACGCGCGCCCACTCGTTCAATGCTGTATTAGGCTTTTCGGGTACCCCCTATTTGGAGAAAGCGGAGAATGTAGTTTTAGGAGAAACATTCAGCATCAAAAATACAGACCTGGCCAACGTGGTGTATCACTACCCTCTCATTGAGGGGATCGGTAATTTCTTGAAAACACCTGAGGTGAAGTATGCCGATAATGAGACCGATATGATTGTCCGCAACGGAATTAAGGAGTTTTTGGAAAAATATAAAGCAACCATTTATCCGGACAAGACCCGTGCCAAGCTAGCCATCTATTGCGGACAGATAGAGACGCTGGAAGAACAGATTTATCCGCTCGCCGCCGAAATATCAGCTGCTTATGGACTGGACCCCGTGACAAGTATTCTGAAATATCATGGTGGAAACTCTAAATATCCACAGCCGGAAGGATCGGAAACAGAGTTCGCCTCACTTGACACTATCTTTTCCAAAATCAGAATAGTTTTGCTGGTACAAATCGGCAAAGAGGGATGGGACTGTAAGAGCCTCACCGGCGTAATCCTTCCTCAAAAAGGAGTATGCCCCACGAATATGGTGCTACAAACAAGTTGCCGCTGTCTGCGTCAAGTGCAGAAAAACCATGCGGAAACTGCCTTGATCTGGTTGAACAAATTTAATGCCGACACCTTGAACAAGCAGTTGAAACAACAACAGAACATCACTTTGCAGGAGTTCAGTGACAAGAAAACATATTCCTTCAAATCCATCGAACGATTTTCGCGCATGGAGCGGATGCAGGTGCCTCCCATTGACTTCTTCCAGTTAAAAGTTTCGTATCAGACATTAATCATCGACGAAGATACGCATACCGCAGAACGGCTGACAGACAAAGGCATATTGCGACAGGCCGAGTTGTCCATCATTCATCATCAAGACATGGAAGGACACATCATAGGGCACTATGAAGAAGAAAAACAATCGAACCATGAAATCGCTTCTTTCAATCATTGGCTACAACTCATTGCCAAAGAAAGCTTCGGTACACTCTCCATTCCGGAACTAAGAAAATACGATAAAGAGTTAAACGGCATCTTTCGCCAGATCACACTCAAAGAAGGAAAGTTCCTGTCTTTCAATCACTATTTTGACCACATGCAGATACGTTCTCTGATACGCCAAGCATTCGTCCCCAAGCGAGATTTTCGCACCAATGAAGAGATTGTGCCTGCCAAAGCTAACCTGCTGCAAATAGAAAAATTAGTTTCTCCGATTGAAGTGACCGATGACAGCCATTTCTACCCTTCACAAAAAGAGGTGAAAGAAGTGCTCCAATGGGATAATCACGCTGCTGACGCTCCACTTGCCCCTGAAGTGCAGGCTGCCATGAAAATATTGGAAGCACAAGGAATGGATACCTCATCGCTACACCCGCATGACCCACACCCCGAACGTAGGAAGACCTATCATTACCTTCCCTACCGTTTCGACAGCCCTCTGGAGAGAGAATATTTCTCACAATCCATCCTGCCCATAATCAAAAACAAGGAGCTGGAAATATACTTCAACGGTGATGACACCATAACCGAATTCAAGATTGACTGTTACAAACAGGCAGGCAAAGAATGGAGATACATAGGAAAATACGTCCCTGACTTCCTTCTCATCAGCCGCAATGCCGACAAGCAGATTCACAAAATCATTATCATTGAGACGAAAGGTGAAGGATTTGCCGCCAAGTTTGCAGATAAGCGCAACTTTATTGAGACCGAGTTCATCAAGAAGAACAACGAAAAGTTCGGCTACCCACGTTTCAACTTCCTCTATCTGGAAGACACATTAAGCAGAGAGGAACAGGAAAGACGAACCCTGCATGCAATCAATCAATTCTTTAACAACTAAAAAACATTCAAGATATGGCTATTAAATATGTACCCTATTTCCCGAATACACTGGAAGGCCAAGCATTGCTCGACAACTTTGTACGTACCAAACGCATCCTCCGCTATCGCGACAATGACAAAGTGATAGAACACATAGAGCGTGGCATGCCGTTCTACGAAACAGAGTTGCAGGAAAAGAGGGGTGAAAACCCGGACGGGAACTTGATTATCCGTGGTGAGTGTGTTTCTGCCTGCGCCTACTTAAAAGATAAAGGCATCAGTGTGGATTTGGTATATATCGATCCCCCGTTCGCCAGCGGGGCGGATTATGCGAAGAAGGTTTATATAAGGAGGAATCCCAAAGTGGCGGAAGCAATGCGACAGGCTGAAACGGAGCTGGATGTGGAAGAACTGAAAGCCTTTGAGGAGAAGATGTACGGTGACATTTGGGACAAGGAACGCTATTTGAACTGGATGTACGAGAATCTGATGGCCATCAAGAGTGTGATGAGCGATACGGCAAGCATTTACGTTCACTTGGACTGGCATATAGGGCATTATGTGAAGGTGTTGATGGATGAGGTGTTCGGAGAAGATAACTTTGTGAACGAGATAGTGTGGTGTTATAATGGACCTGGTTCACCGGGAATGCAACACTTTAATAAAAAACATGATACTATATTTTGGTATTGTAAAGATAAACAGGACTATATCTTTAATGATAAAGATATTCGAATGACACATAATGCCAAGACTATTGACAATTTCAAAAAAGGACTTGTTGGATCAGGCTTCATTTCTGATACATACGACTTAAATGAAAAAGGGAAAATACCAGAAGATTGGTGGAAATATGCTGTTGCCTCAAGATATCCTGTTGATGGAATAAAACGAGTAGAATATGCAACAGAGAAACCATACCCACTCATTGAGAGAATAGTTTTAGCAAGTTCTAATTCAAATGATATTGTAGCTGATTTTTTTGGAGGTAGTGGAGTTCTATCAACTGCCTCCCATCTTAATAACCGTCGGTTCATTCATTGTGACATCGGCATCAACAGCATACAAACCGTTCGCGACCGCCTCATAGCCGCAAAGGCCGAATTCGACATCTTCGAAATAAAAGACGGCGTTTCCCTCTACCGAAACCCCGTACAGACTATGGAGAAACTGAAAAGCCTGATTATCGGCCTTCGCAACGAAGATGCCTTGGACAAATTCTGGGAAGGCAGTATTATGGATACCAAATGCGGCATGATGCCTGTCTATCTGCCCAATCTGATGGACAGCAGCACCCGCTTGTTGGACAAACCACTAATGAACCGCATCATCCGCGAAGCCATGCCCGATTTGCCTGATGATGTAAAGCGCGTAATCGTCTATTACATAGATATCATCGACCGGAAAGAGATAGAGCAGTTCATCAAAGAGCAAGGCAACCCGCTCATTGAAATCGAGCTACGCGACCTGAAGCAGGTGCTTGACAACGTAGTAGTGGAAGACTATGCCGAATGGCAACTTACAGAAACACAGGACAACCTGTTCAAAGGATGGCAAGTAGAAATCATACAGTTCCACAGCGACCGTGTGCTTAAGAAGATAGAAGTCATCAACCTCAAAGGGGAGCAGCAAGTCGCGCAGTTCAATCTGAAGAACTCCGGCAAGGGTAAGGAAAAGAAATACTCCCCCATCACCATCAGCGATGAAGGGCTCGAAACCATCGAATGGATTAGCCTAGACTGCTCTACAGCCGACAAGGAGGCTATCTGGCACAGCAATAGTGAGGTAAAAATCGACAAGCTGGGCTACACTATCCGAAACGGCATAAAAACCAATGAGTTCTGGGATGCCCGTATCCGTTGTGACCACAAGCCTTTGAGAATGAAAATCCGTAACATCTGCGGAGACGAAACTGTATATACATTATAACCTGTATTAATCATAACAGGATTTAAAGGAGTTATCACTTTGTCAGGAATTAAAGCCAATAGTTTCTGCTTGGGTATAAGTTAAGTTTTATCGCAATCCTGTAAAAAACGCCCCCAAAGCGAAAATTACCATTCAGGTACAAAAATCCCCGTCAGAAACACTTCTCGACGGGGTATCCAAAGATAACGACAGAGGATGCCTCACATAACGACAGAGGATACCTCACATAACGACAGAGGGCACCTCATATAACGACTGAGGGTACCTCCATCAAAACAAGAGATTCGGAAGCATTTTTTTGTTGCCATATTTCGGTTATTCAGCACCCTTCCACCACCGCATCCACTGTTTCACCGTTGGCAAACAACGCCTCGTCCATCTGCAACAGCCTCTTCTTCAACCGGAACTTCTGCTGAGATACCGAAGCGGGCGACACGGCCGTCAACGTAGCAACCTGCGCGTTGGTAAAGCGCAACCGGATGAGCAGGCAAAGCTGAAGGTCGGCAGGCGTAAGTTTCGGGAAACGTCCGGCAAGGCGAGTGGTAAACCCTTCGTACACACGGTCCGTGAGTGTTTGCAGGTATCTCCACTGTTCGTCCGTGAGGAACTTGGGATGACTGCGCAGTTGCCCCACTACCTCATCGCGGTCTATCAAGACAGAAGTGAGTGCCTGTACCTGGCCATCCAGCACGTGCGCACGCTCCCCCTCCTTCCGCAACAATTCCAGTTCGCGGGGCAAGGGGCGATTTTCATAATCCTTAAGACGTGTACGAAGGGACTCATTTTCATCGCACAAGTGACTGCCATGCTCCATAAGGTTCATCAATGACCGATGTACTTCTTCCCGTTCTTCATCCGTCAACGACATTTCCCTCAGGCACTCCTGCAATTCATTTTTTTCCAGTTCATTGTTGCGCAGACGTTGCTCATTCTCGCTCAAATCAATGAGGTAACGGCGATGCTTACGGTCGGTCGAAAACTTAATATTGCTTATGGAAAGCCATACGTTCAGGCCTATCATCAGAGCAGTAAATGCTCCCCAGAAGAATTGCTTCCGCTTATCGGCAGGCATCAGGCGGACGCGCTTTCCGTCGGAGAGTTCCTTCACCCTGTTATATTCACGATGCAATTCGGAAAGCAAACGGGAGGTTTGGGCACTATCGGCGACACCGGCTTGTACTAAAGAGTCGGCACGGACAAGGGATTGTTCATAATCGAGCATGGTTTTACTGACAGGGGCAGTGCAAGCTGTCAGCCCCAGAAGAAAAAGAGAGGACAAAAAGAATAGCATATATCCGCTTTTCATAATCAATGTTTTGTCGTTGTTTTTATAATCAACACATATCAATCTTAGCGTCACAAAGGTAATGCTTTCTTTACATAATAAACAAAAAAGGCACAAAGTTTTTCGTTACTTTATGCCCTCTATCTATCTTAAAACAAGAATAATCAGAACTCACTTGTAAAGTGAAACTTAATATTCTTAAAGTCCATCTGCGCCATCTGCAACACATAACCGCTATCAGCCAAGAATACATCCCTACCCTCACGATCCTTTGCCATATACTGATACTTGCGCTTTTTAAAGGCTTCCAGCTCTTCCGGATTATCACTCTCTATCCAGCAAGCCTTATACAAGCTCAACGGTTCCCAACGACACTTCGCACTGTATTCATTCTCCAAGCGATACTGGATAACCTCGAACTGCAACTGCCCTACCGTACCGATAATCTTACGCCCATTAAACTGATTGACAAACAACTGCGCCACACCCTCGTCCATCAACTGGTCGATACCCTTGGCAAGCTGTTTCTGCTTCATCGGGTCAGCATTCTCGATATACTTGAACATCTCCGGTGAGAAACTCGGTAAACCACGGAAATGAAGCATCTCCCCTTCCGTCAGCGTATCACCAATCTTAAAAGTACCGTTATCCGGCAAACCGATAATATCGCCTGCCCAAGCCTCGTCAACGGTTGTCTTGCGCTGTGCCATGAACTGCGTGGGCGAAGAAAAACGCATCGTCTTCCCATGACGTACATGCAGATAAGGAGTATTACGTGTGAATTTACCGGAACATATCTTGCAGAATGCAATGCAAGAACGGTGATTCGGGTCAATATTTGCCGTAATCTTAAACACAAAACCGGTAAATTTCGGTTCTTCCGGTTCCACTTCACGTTCTTCCGCCTGCACCGGACGAGGGCTTGGGGCTATTTCCACAAAGCAATCCAGCAGTTCCTGTACACCGAAATTATTCAGAGCCGAACCAAAGAATACAGGCGCCACTTCCCCTTTCAGGTATTCTTCCTTATCAAATTCAGAATATACTCCATCTATCAACTCCAACTCACCACGTAATTTATCAGCCAGTTGCGCACCGATTTGCTTATCCAGTTCTTCGGTATTGATATCTACCTCCACCTTTTCCGTCACTACCTGCTTGGAAGGCTGAAAAAGGTTCAGATTCTGCTCATAGATGTTATAAACTCCCTTAAAGCGCACACCACTTTCGATAGGCCACGTCAACGGACGCACATGAATGGCAAGTTCTTCCTCCAGCTCATCCAGCAAATCGAAAGGATCTTTAGCCTCACGATCCATCTTATTGATGAATATAATAACCGGTGTGTTACGCATACGGCATACCTCCATCAATTTACGAGTCTGCGTTTCCACACCTTTGGCACCATCCACAACGATGATAACGCTATCTACAGCAGTCAGCGTACGGTAAGTATCTTCGGCAAAGTCCTGGTGACCGGGAGTGTCGAGGATATTAATCTTATAATCTTTGTAATCGAACTCCATCACAGAGGTAGTTACAGAAATACCACGCTGTTTCTCTATATCCATCCAGTCGGATGTAGCCGTTTTCTTTATCTTATTGCTCTTTACAGCACCCGCTACCTGAATCTGTCCACCAAAAAGCAACAGTTTTTCAGTTAATGACGTCTTACCGGCATCCGGATGCGCGATAATCGCAAAGGTCCGTCTTCTTTCTATTTCGTTATTATTTGCCATATATAAATAGGTATAATATTATTATTGGGCATTCAGTTTATCAATACATACTTTCAGGCTTTCTTCCCAATGTGGAATATGAATCCCGAAAGTATTTTTTATCTTTGTCTTATCCAATACGGAATAATGCGGACGTGGAGCCTTTGCCGGATATTCATCCGTATGCAACGGACTAACCTTACAAGTCGTAATGCCTGCAATGCGGTGAATGGCAACTGTAAAGTCATACCAAGAACATACACCCTCATCGCTGAAATGATAAATCCCCGGTACAATTCCCTGATTGATGGCTGCATAGATGGCAACAGCCAGGTCTTTTGCATACGTCGGTGTACCGATCTGGTCGAAAACAACTCCCAAAGATTCACGTTCACGTCCCAGACGAATCATCGTTTTCACAAAATTGTTTCCATAAATAGAGTATAACCAGGCAGTGCGAATCACCATCGCCTTCTCGCAGTTCTGCATGACTTCCTTCTCTCCGCCCAGTTTAGTGAAGCCATAAACTGAATTAGGACACGGCATGCAATCTTCTTTATAAGGTATATGCGCCGTACCGTCGAATACATAGTCCGTAGAAACTTGTATCATTGCAGCACCATAAGCCTGTGCAGCACGTGCCAGTATTCCCGGAGCCTCCTCATTCAGTTTGCGGCATAGTTCTTCGTTATCCTCTGCCTTGTCAACCGCCGTAAAAGCGGCACAATTTACTACGACATCAATCTGATTGTCGGCAATGCATGCCCGTACAGCGTGTTCGTCACAGATATCCAATTCCTGTACGTCAGTAAAAAAATAGGTGTGTTGCGGATTCTCTTTTGCAAGAACTTGCATCTCGTTGCCAAGTTGTCCGTTGGCTCCGGTTACTAATATTCTCATCTCTATATTTAGATTCTATTAATTACAATTCACGATTAAAACTACGATCCCTCATCACCCTGTCACTTTATCACTCTTCCAGCTTTAACTCCCCCTTCTTGTCCTTCTCATTATAGTTGGCAAGCAAAGATATGAAACTGCTGATAACCTCTATTGCCTTCGCCGTTCCCGGTGTTATTTCCTTCTTCTGCAAACGCAACAGCAGAACACCATACAAAGCTTCGAAACATGTTTCCAATTCCGGTTCATCCTTCTTCCCGCTCTTTTGACGCAACTCTACAATAAAAGGCAATGCTTTGAAATAAGCCGCACTATAATAAGGGTACTTGGGTGATGATAACAATTCGCCATGCAACTCCGTCAGGTTTATCACTACATTACGGTTGATTTGCAGATGCCCTTTCTCCTTCACACCTTCGATACGCATCATATCAATCAGATTTCCATACCATTCCTCCAATGCAGGGCGCTCTTCTTCGGGATAACGGGAAATAATATTTTCGCGGATTTTATCTATATCGCAACCGTTGGCACGTATCAAATCTTCCACCTGCCACATATATATAAGGTATTCTGCGATATTCTTCGCTTTCAGTTGTTGTGCTATCTTCATGATTTTATGTTTCTTGTCAGTAAAGTGATTCGCCCATCAGCGTAAACACCAATCCAAACACAGATACAACAATGACAATGCCTCCGATGATACGGTTCAATATCCAGATGCCGCGCAGGTTGAACTGTGTACGGACTTTATTCACAAAGAAAGTAATACCGAACCACCACGCCAATGCTCCCAATGCAATAGCCAGGTATCCGGTGACTGCCTCAAACACCAGCACCCCTTCGCTGACAAAGGCAAAGCGTGCAAAGAGTCCGATAAACAGGAAAATAATAAGTGGATTGGATAGTGTGACGGCGAATGCCGTTATGAAGTTATGAAAATAAGAACCTTTATTAGTAGAAACAGGGCGAATGGACGAAACGGGATTACTGCGGAACGTATAAATGCCAAATGCCAACAGCATGATGCTTCCGAACAACTGCAAATAAAAAATATTTTTATTGACGTAATCGAATACGAAACTCATTCCGTATCCTGTCAGTAAGGCGTAGGCAATGTCACTCAGCGAGGCTCCCAGTCCCGTTATAAAACCATACCAACGCCCCTTGTTCAGCGTACGCTGAATGCACAGTACGCCAACAGGCCCCAGCGGTGCAGACACAACTACCCCGATAATAAAGCCCTTCCATAATATATCGAATATGGTCCTTATTTCAATCATGGCTGCAAATATCGTACTTTTTTGTGAGACGAACCAATTGTGTTAACGTTTTTTCGACTGATTAGCATAAAACACCTAATACTTTACACTACTAAAGCGAAAAAGTGACAAATAACAGGCTATTCTTAGACAGAAACGTTGTGCATGTTTAGAGGTGAAAAGTCTTTTATAAGAAAATGAATTTGCAAGTCGTTTTACAGAGAATGAAAATAGAGACATTTTAGTTTGACATTGTAAAAAACATGCATTTATTACGGAGATTTATTTAAACATAAAAGCTGATTATAGAATAGTTACTTGAGCACCGGTTAAAAGAGCGTACACAAAGTAGAATGCAAGCGACTCTTAGCATCCTATTATTTTACATAAAAGCAATATGAAAAGCTCAGATAAATTTTATTTTAGAAGTCAAACAAAAGGATAATTCAGTACAGATGTTATTAAATAACCAACTTAAAAGAATAAAAAGACAACTTTTAATAGCTTTATATCAAGATTTACATTATCTTTGTACCGTTAATTAATACAAACAGAAAAGACATGCTTATGAAAACAGCTCATCAATTAAGGAATCTCTTATTCATTACACTACTTGCACTTGCCGGTTGTATGAACAATGATGTATACAATCCTGACAGCAAACCAGACAATGAACCTGACAATGGGAATGTCACCGATCTTACTATTCCCTCAGATTTTCTATGGTCTACCACTGCCCAAGTTGCCGTTCACGTAACTATCGGCAATAATACGCCCCACACTTATACTATCTCCATCTACTCACAAGGAGCAGACGAGGAGAGTTTGCCTGTAGCCATTGGCACAGCCAGTTTCAACTACCCATATAACAAAGAAATCACACTACCTGCCAGCGATACAATAGTGACCGTAACCCAAACATTACACTATACAGATGGTAGCCAAATGACATTGGAATGTAATGTCCCTATAGTCAACAAGAAAGCAACATTACATCTGGGAGAGTCCGGCAACACAGTCTCGTCTACCCGTTCTCCCAACATAACTACACGTAGTGATGATGACCTGGAAGATTGGAACGAAGCAAAAGAGTTAACAACTGACATCACAAAGATAAATAAGAATGAAGAATACAAAGTTTCTACCGGAAACATGGTTAACTTGAATGATAACATCAACATTATGGAAGGCGGTAAAATTTATATTGCAGGAACATTGAACATTTCAGCAAAGAACGCATTTCAGAACCATAAAGATGCCAAATTTATCATCTTAAGCAAGGAACAGTCCAAAGGAGAAGCAGCGGGGATTCTTCAATGCTTTGGCGACTTCACTGTTAAAAATGAATTTGAAATAGAGAATTACGGCACAATGACAGTAAACGGAACACTCGCCATTGAAAATGGCGGTGAAATAGATAACTATGGATGCCTTCACGCCGAAAAAATAGAATTGGATGGTAACGGAAAGGATGACTCACTACTTGAAATAAAAGAAAGAGGATACGTTTTCTCCAAAACAATGTGGATGCAAAAAGCCACTTTAGAAATGGAAAAGAACTCTCTTTTAGAAATTGAGGAAACTTTAGAGTTAAAAAATGACTGTGAAATAGAGGGAGATGATGATGGCAAATGGGCCGTAGTCAAACTAACGAATGCAACAGTAATAAACGAATACAACGATAAAACCACACAAATTAAAAATAAAGTATTCGTTGTATGCGACCATAACAATGGGGAAAAGCCAAAAAACATTTATTTGGAAGACGGTGCCCAATGGGGGAATACGAAAGCTGCCGCCAACGCAGGGGTGAAAACAACAGGCTCCGATTGTGCTCCCGCCTACAAACCGGAGGAAGGGGGTACCCCGGAAGAACCCGGTAATGATAAAGAATATGCTTTAGGGCAGTATACCTACGCCTTTGAAGATCTGTGGCCCAACTTTGGCGATTACGATATGAATGATATTGTACTGGTTACCAAAGTTACACTAAAAGTTACAGGTAACTACGTAACCCAAGCCACACTGAAGTGTAAACTTGCCGCCATCGGAGCAAGTAAACGCATTTCCGCAGGAGTACAGTTGGACGAACTCACTGCCGGCGATATTAGCAGTATTCAATATGATACAAGTAATAACTTCACAGAAAATATGTTCAAAACCAATGCCAACGGCACTGAACAAGGACAAACTTTAGCAGTTGTACCCCTGTTCGACCATGCGCATGCTTTTGCAGGTTATAACGGCACTCCCATCGTAGGTACCTATAAGGACGCTGAATTTAATCCTAAAGAATTCACCGTAACCATTCATTTCAAAGAGAACAGTGTGGAAGAATCCAAATTGGCTTTAAACAAATTGAACTTCTTCATCACTTGCAATGCAGCACAAGGCAAACGTATGGAAATCCACCAGATCAATGGAAAAGCAACCGACTTGTTCGACACATCCGCCATTGGCGGAGTGGTTGCATCCCCCAATACCCCATTCAGGGCAAAGGGCAATTTCTGCTGGGTCATGATAATCCCCGGTGAATTCAGCTTCCCACTAGAGGGCAACAATCTCCGCCAATCTTTTGAGAATTTCGAGCTATGGATTACCAATCCGGATTACGATTGGTACAACCACCCTTTCCCTGACAAAGTAAAACAATAAGGATTCCCGATAAAAACGCATGCAAGCAAATCTGCATGCGTTTTTTATTTCCATTTCTTTCTCTCCCCCAACGATTTTATGTATCTTTGCGCCAAAGGAAAAAAGCCGGTACTTCCGTAAGCGCTTCCCAGCCTTTTCCGGAGTATCCCAAGCATAAATCATAAATCATAAATCATAAATATTCAGTATGATTCTTTTTTTCAAGACCCCATCCAAGAGCGTGATAGCCGTAGAATGCGACCACGTACTTTCCCAAGCAGACATCGACAAACTCTGCTGGCTTTTTGGAGAAGCCACCCCCGAAAGTGAAGACAACCTGAAAGGACATTTCGTTGGTCCACGCCGCGAAATGATTACTCCTTGGAGTACGAATGCCGTAGAAATCACCCAAAACATGGGACTGAATGGCATTACCCGTATTGAAGAGTATTTCCCTGTAAAAGACGAAAACGCTGACCATGACCCAATGCTGCAACGCATGTACAAAGGTTTGGACCAGGATGTATTCACCACTAACCGTAAGCCGGAACCGATCGTCCATATTGAAGACCTGGAAGCTTACAATGAGAAAGAAGGTCTGGCACTCTCAAAAGAAGAGATGGACTATCTCAAAAAAGTAGAACAGGACCTCGGACGAAAGTTGACAGACTCCGAAGTGTTTGGCTTCGCTCAAATCAATTCTGAGCACTGCCGCCATAAAATCTTCGGTGGAACGTTCATCATCGATGGTGTGGAACAAGAATCTTCCCTCTTCCAGATGATTAAAAAGACCACTCAGGAAAATCCGAATAAGATTATTTCAGCCTATAAAGACAACGTAGCTTTTGCAGAAGGTCCTGTAGTTGAGCAGTTTGCTCCGGCAGATCATTCCAAGCCTGATTTCTTCCAGGTGAAAGATATACAGAGTGTTATCTCACTGAAAGCTGAAACACATAACTTCCCTACCACAGTGGAACCGTTCAACGGTGCTTCTACCGGTACAGGTGGTGAAATCCGTGACCGTATGGGCGGTGGTAAAGGTTCCTGGCCGATTGCCGGAACTGCTGTCTATATGACTTCTTATCCACGCACGGACGAAGGACGTCCTTGGGAAGAAATATTGCCGGTACGCCAATGGCTGTACCAGACTCCGGAACAGATTCTGATCAAGGCATCCAATGGTGCCAGCGACTTCGGTAATAAGTTTGGCCAACCACTGATTTGCGGTTCGGTACTTACTTTTGAACATAAAGAGAACGACGAAGTTTATGGTTACGATAAAGTAATCATGCTTGCCGGTGGTGTAGGTTACGGTACAAAGCGTGACTGCTTGAAGGGTGCTCCCGAAGCCGGAAACAAAGTCGTTGTGATCGGTGGTGACAATTATCGTATCGGTTTAGGTGGCGGCTCCGTATCTTCAGTAGACACCGGACGTTACAGCAGCGGTATTGAGTTGAATGCTGTACAGCGTGCCAATGCCGAAATGCAGAAACGTGCCTACAACGTAGTACGTGCCCTCTGCGAAGAAGAGACTAACCCAGTGGTGTCCATCCACGACCACGGTTCAGCAGGACACGTGAACTGTCTCTCCGAATTGGTGGAAGAATGCGGTGGTTTGATCGATATGAGCAAGTTACCCGTAGGTGACCAAACTTTGTCAGCTAAAGAAATCATCGCCAACGAAAGCCAGGAGCGCATGGGATTGCTGATTGAAGAAGAAGCCATCGAGCATGTACGTAAAGTAGCTGAACGCGAACGTGCTCCGATGTATGTGGTAGGTGAAACTACCGGCGACCATCGTTTTGCCTTCCAACAAGCTGACGGTGTACGTCCGTTCGACCTTGCCGTGGAACAGATGTTCGGTTCGTCTCCCAAGACTTACATGATAGACAAAACCGTAGAGCGTCACTACGAAATGCCGAAATACGAACAATCCAAGTTGCACGAATACCTGACGAATGTATTGCAATTGGAAGCTGTTGCCTGCAAAGACTGGTTGACTAACAAAGTAGACCGTTCCGTAACAGGTAAGATCGCCCGCCAGCAATGCCAGGGCGAATTGCAGTTACCGCTGAGTGACTGCGGTGTGGTAGCCCTCGACTATCGTGGCGAAAAAGGTATCGCTACCTCATTAGGACATGCGCCACAAGCTGCATTGGCAGATCCGGCAGCCGGTTCGGTACTTTCTGTAAGCGAAGCGTTGACCAACCTTGTATGGGCTCCTATGGCTGAAGGAATGGACAGCATTTCCCTCTCTGCCAACTGGATGTGGCCTTGCCGCTCACAAGAGGGTGAAGATGCACGCCTCTACACCGCCGTAAAGGCATTAAGTGATTTCTGCTGTGCACTGCAAATCAACGTGCCTACCGGAAAAGACTCTCTCTCCATGACTCAGAAATATCCCGACGGTAGCAAGGTGATTGCTCCGGGAACCGTTATTGTGTCGGCAGGCGGTGAAGTATCCGACGTGAAGAAAGTAGTTTCTCCCGTACTAGTAAACAACGAAAAGACAACCATTTATCATATTGATTTCAGCTTTGATACATTAAAGCTGGGCGGTTCGGCTTTTGCACAGTCATTGGGCAAAGTAGGTGACGAAGTACCTACCGTACAAGATGCCGAATATTTCCGCGATGCTTTCCTTGCTGTTCAGGAGTTGGTAAACAAAGGATTGATTCTTGCCGGACATGATATTTCTGCCGGTGGTTTGATTACAACTCTGCTTGAAATGTGTTTCGCTAATGTAGAAGGTGGTATGGAGATCAACCTCGACAAAATGAAGGAACACGACCTTGTGAAAATTTTGTTTGCCGAGAACCCGGGTATCGTGATCCAGGTAAGCGACAAGCACAAAGAAGAGGTTAAACAAATATTGGAAGATGCCGGTGTGGGTTATGTGAAAATCGGTAAGCCGACTGATGAACGTCACATCCTCGTATCCAAAGACGATGCTACTTACCAATTCGGTATCGATTACATGCGTGATGTATGGTATTCTACCTCTTACCTGCTCGACCGCAAACAATCTATGAACGGCTGTGCTAAAAAGCGCTTCGAAAACTATAAGATGCAGCCCTTGGAATTCGCTTTCATGCCAGGTTTCAAAGGTAAATTCTCTCAATACGGCATTGATCCGGATCGTCGTACCCCGACAGGTATCCGTGCAGCAATTATCCGCGAGAAAGGTACGAATGGTGAACGCGAAATGGCCTACTCACTGTACTTGGCAGGATTCGATGTGAAAGACGTTACAATGACCGACCTTATCAGCGGACGCGAGACATTGGAAGATGTGAACATGATTGTTTACTGCGGTGGTTTCTCTAATTCCGACGTACTGGGTTCTGCCAAAGGTTGGGCAGGTGCTTTCCTCTTCAACCCGAAAGCCAAAGAAGCTCTCGACAAATATTACGCTCGTGAAGATACACTTTCACTGGGTGTTTGTAATGGCTGCCAGTTGATGATGGAACTGAACCTCATTAACCCGGAACACAAGAAGAATGGCAAGATGCTTCACAATGAATCGCATAAATTCGAATCCAGATTCCTAGGACTTACCATTCCTACAAACCGTAGTGTAATGTTCGGTTCGTTAAGCGGAAGCAAACTCGGCATCTGGGTAGCTCATGGAGAAGGAAAATTCTCTTTGCCTTACGATGAAGATAAATACAATGTGGTGGCTAAGTACAGTTATGATGAATATCCTGCCAATCCGAACAATTCGGACTACTCAGTTGCCGCAATAGCAAGTTCCGACGGACGTCATCTCGCTATCATGCCTCACTTGGAGCGTTCCATCTTCCCATGGCAGAACGGTTGTTATCCTGCTGATCGTCTGCACAGTGACCAGATTACTCCATGGATGGAAGCCTTCGTCAATGCACGTAAATGGGTAGAAGAAAAGACAAAGTAGTTCTGACTACAATTTAGAAGTGATGTACAGGCGCAGGTTATAATATACAACTTGCGCCTGTTTCGTCTAAACAATACGAGGTATCGAACACTATTCTTCTACATTCGTTTTGCTTTTATCAAACAAAATGCATATTTTTGCGTTAATTTCACAAAAGGCCCCAACAACAAACGCCTGTAACTATTATGAGAAAACTCGTCCTTTTCTTTATATTCACATATTTTTCTGCCCTATGCATCGCCCAAACATATAAATATCTCGGCGTAGAAGATGGCTTAAGTAACCGTAGGGTATATGCCATTCAGAAAGGGCCGAAAGGTTATATGTGGTTTCTTACGCATAATGGCATCGACCGTTATGACGGAAAAAACTTCAAGCAATATCGGCTTATAGACAGCGAGATAGAGGTCAATTCTATGTTAAATCTGAGTTGGCTCTATGTCGGCACGGATGGAACACTTTGGGAAATAGGCAAAAAAGGAAGAGTATTCCGCTATGACGCCAAACATGACCGCTTCCAGTTAGTATACAAACTACCGGATGAAGTGGTAAAAGGAAATCCGACTCCTGTAAGCTATGGTTTTATCGACAGTAATAACATTGTATGGCTCTGCAATGAAGAAGCGCTATACCTCTATGATACCAACAGTGAAAAAAACACTGTCATTGAAAACCATATAGGAGAAAGCATTACAGATATTGAGCAAATCGATCCAGAACATTATTTTATCGGTACAGATGTTGGTGTACATCACGCCGAGTTAAAAGACAACGTCCTCAATCTTTCGCCTTGTCACTGGCTGGATAACCTGAAAATGCAAGTTAACGAACTATATTTTCATAAAGAAAGTCGTAAACTATTTATCGGTACCTTCCAAAAAGGTCTTTATTTGTACGACATGAATATCCATCAAACTATCAAGCTCAATGCTGGTTTGGAAGATGTCAGTATTACCCGTATAAAAGCTTTCAACGATAAGGAAATCTTAATAGCCACTGATGGTGCAGGCGTATATAAAATGAATGTGGATACCTACAAGTGCGATCCTTACATCGTAGCAGATTATAACAGCTATAATGCCATGAACGGCAATAGTATCTACGACTTCTACGTTGATGGTGACCGTATCTGGATGGCCAATTACCCTATCGGCATCACGGTACGCAATAATCAATACGCCAGTTATCAATGGATTAAACATTCCATTGGCAACAAGCAATCACTTGTTAATGACCAGGTAAATGCGATCATCGAAGATCACGAGGGTGACTTATGGTTCGCCACCAACAACGGTATCAGCCTGTACTCCACTCAAACTAAGCAATGGCACTCATTCCTCAGTGTATTCGACAGCGGAAATGTTACAAAGAATCATGTTTTCATTTCTTTATGTGAGGTATCACCGGGTATCATTTGGGCGGGCGGGTACAGTTCAGGCATTTATCAAATCAACAAAAAACAAATGAAAGCGGAATTCTTCACTCCTTCTACATTTAGTGACAGTGATATCCGCCCAGACAAATATATACGTTCTATTATGAAAGATTCTGCCGGCAACATCTGGTCCGGCGGCTATTACAATCTAAAACAAATTGATTTTTCACGTAAAAACATACGTACATATCCGGGACTGAACGGCATTACGGACATTATAGAAAAGGACGAGAAACATATGTGGATAGGTACTGCCACAGGTCTGTATTTATTAGATAAAGAGAGCGGTGAATTTCAATATATATCAATGCCGATAGAATCTTTTTATATCAATGCACTTTACCAATCGGACAACGGTTTGCTATATATAGGAACCAGTAATTCCGGACTACTCATTTATGATTATGAGAACAAATCGTTTGAGCACTTTCATAAAGATAATTGCCCTTTGATTTCCAACAATATATATACGATTCTTTCAGATGAAGACCAAAGTATTCTGTTGAGTACTGAAAACAGTCTGACAAGTTACTATCCAAGTGAAAAAGTATTCCATAACTGGACTAAGGAGCAAGGATTGAAAAGTGACCATTTCAATTCTGCATCAGGTGTATTGCGGAAGAATGGAAACTTCATTCTCGGAAGTACGGACGGAGCTATAGAATTTCATAAAGACATGATGATTCCACGAAATTACAAATTTCAAATGATATTCAGCGATTTACGTGTATTCTATCAGACCGTTTACCCTGGTGACGAAGGCTCACCGCTAGAGGTTGACATAGATGAAACCAAAGTATTGAAACTAAAATATAATCAGAATATATTCTCTTTGCGAATATCTTCCATTAACTATGATTACCCGTCTCTGATTTTGTATTCCTGGAAATTGGAAGGCTTTTATGACGGATGGAGCCGTCCTGAAAAAGACTGTTTGATCCGATTCACTAACCTAAGTCCCGGAAAGTACACACTACGGGTACGTGCCATTTCCAGTGAAGACAGGCGAATCGTTCTTGAAGAACGTGACATGGATATTATGATAGAACAACCAATATGGCTCAGCATCTGGGCTTTATTACTTTATGCTCTTGTTATTGCAGCAATTATTACTATAACCTTACGTGTCATTATCTTACGAAAACAACGAAAAACTTCGGATGAAAAGATACGCTTCTTTATCAATACAGCGCACGATATCCGTACTCCGTTGACATTGATCAAAGCTCCTTTGGAAGAACTCAGTGAAAAAGAAGACCTGACACCAGGCGGGCGTAGCAATATGAATACTGCCATACGAAATGTGAATGCCCTGCTGCGTCTTACTACTAACCTAATCAACTTTGAACGCGCAGATACTTATTCCAGTGCTTTGTATGTATCAGAATACGAATTGAGTACATACATGGAAGAAATGATCAATGCTTTCCGAGCTTATGCAGATGTCAAACGTGTCAGCCTGACATACGAAAGCAACTTCCGTTATATGAATGTCTGGCTCGACAAAGATAAAATGGACTCTATTCTGAAGAATTTGATTTCCAATGCTTTGAAATATACACCGGAAGGTGGTAGCGTACATATCTTTGCTGCTGAAACTGAAGATAACTGGAGCGTTGAAGTAAAGGATACGGGTATCGGTATTCCGGCTTCCGAACAAAAAAAACTTTTCAGAATGCATTTCCGGGGTAGTAATGCTATAAACTCAAAGGTTACAGGTAGTGGCATTGGTCTGCTACTGGTATGGAAACTCGTCCGTTTGCATAAAGGTAAAATTAACTTCAACAGCACGGAAGGTAAAGGTTCCTGCATTAAGGTTATATTCCCGAAAAAAGAAAAATATTATCGTAAAGCCGTTCATAGTCCGAAACCGGGAAGTGAAAAAGTAGTCTATACAGAATCGGGGGTGCCTAAGAATATTTCTTTAAGTACTGTTTATGATACAGCCAGACAGAAACAACAGCAGAATGGCGATCTTCCGAAAATCTTAATTGTAGAGGATAATGACGAACTGAGAGAGTATCTGCGCAATACACTGTCGGATGATTATACCATACAAGTATGCAGCGATGGTAAGCAGGCACTCGACATCGTTAAAGAATACATGCCTAACATGATCATTTCGGATATCATGATGCCCGAAATGCGTGGGGATGAATTGTGTCACAAATTAAAGAATGATATTGAAACATCACATATTCCCATCATATTACTAACTGCACTGAATAATGATAGAAATATCATTGAAGGATTGAAAACAGGAGCAGACGAATACATTGTGAAACCATTTAATATTGGTATTCTTCGTGCTACGATAGCTAATATCCTTACTAACCGTTCTTTATTGCGCCATAAATATGCCAATCTGGAACTGAACGATGAAGAGAGTGATACAGCTTGCATCAACTGTTCCACCGACATTGACTGGAAATTCATTTCTACTGTCAAGAAGAGTGTGGAAGACAATATGGATAATAGTTCCTTTACAGTTGATGTGCTATGTAACTTACTGAATATGAGTCGCACCAGTTTTTATAATAAAATAAAGGCTCTGACTGACCAAGCCCCGGCAGATTATATCCGACTGATACGCCTGAAACGTGCCGCCCAGCTACTGAAAGAGCAACAGCACAGTATAACTGAGGTTGCCGAAATGACGGGATTTAGTGATGCGAAGTACTTCCGTGAAGTATTTAAAAAGCATTTCAACGTCAGCCCAAGCCAATATGCGAAACAGAAAGAAGAAGATAATAATGGTAAGATGATATAATAACATGAATATTTACTTCGAGGCATTCGGCCTCTTTTCTAAGATAGGACTCTTTACTATAGGAGGCGGCTATGCTATGGTGCCATTGATAGAAGAAGAGATTGTAGATAAACGGAAATGGATTGCCAAAGACGATTTCATTGACTTACTTGCTATTTCCCAATCAACCCCCGGCATTCTTGCAGTCAACATTTCTATTTTCATCGGATATAAGTTAAGGGGAATTCGCGGAAGTATAGTTACCACTTTAGGTACTATATTACCGTCATTCTTCATAATTCTTGCCATTGCGTTATTCTTCCATAACTTCAAAGACAATGTCATTGTTGAACGTATCTTTAAAGGTATTCGTCCGGCAGTGGTTGCATTGATCGCCGCTCCTACATTCAGTATGGCAAAATCAGCCAAGGTAAACCGATACAATATCTGGATACCCGTCGTATCAGCATTGGTCATCTGGTTACTGGACTTCTCCCCTATTTGGGTAATTATCATTGCCGGTGTGGGAGGATACTTGTACGGACGATTGCACCGTCCGAAAGTTAAGAGTTGAAAGTTGGCTGCGCATCATAAATCATAAATTATAAATCATAATTCTTCCATGCTTTATTTACAGTTATTCTATACATTCTTCAAGATCGGTTTGTTTGGCTTTGGTGGCGGATATGCCATGCTTTCTATGATACAGGGTGAAGTGGTCACCCGCTATGGCTGGTTGACATCACAAGAATTTACAGATATTGTGGCTATCAGTCAAATGACACCCGGACCTATCGGAATCAATTCGGCAACATATGTAGGTTTCACTGCTACTGGAAGTGTATGGGGCTCTATCATCGCTACTCTTGCAGTGGTGCTTCCCTCATTCATATTGATGTTAGCCATCAGCAAATTCTTCCTGAAATATCAGAAGCATCCGGTTGTAGAAGCCGTATTCAGTGGATTGCGTCCGGCAGTGGTCGGATTGCTGGCATCAGCAGCATTGGTATTGATGAACGCAGAAAACTTCAGTTCACCCAAAGAAGATATGTACTCATTTATTATTAGCTGCCTCATTTTCCTGATAGCTTTTATAGGAACCAGGAAATATAAAATCAATCCGATACTAATGATTGTAGTTTGCGGAATAGCAGGGCTTATATTATATCAATAAAAAAGATGAAGCTTATAGCTTCACCTTTTTTGCAACTGTTTTCGATTCATTATGCAGTCGGTCGAGTGCCGTCACCACATAACGATATTTTGTTTTCCCATTCTCATACGGCAATTTATAAAAATTATCGCGCGTAATAGCTACGATATGGGAAGGATCACTGATATCCACTTTCTCTTTTGCACCGAAGCGGTAAATTACATATTGAACAGCACGATTCATTTCATCTTTGTACTTCGGGGCTGTCCAGAACAAAAGATACCCATCTGCTGTCCACACAGGTTTTACCTTACGCACTTTATCAGGTGCTTCATTATCCATGAAATCGAATACCGGCGGTAAAGCAGGATATTTATGATATTCAGCAATCAAAGCATCGCGATATTTCCCGGCATTTTCCACCACTGCGCTGGCAGGCCACTGACAGCTTCCGCCAATTGTCTGATAAGCACGCTGCAATGCCATCTTGCGGGGAAGTTGGTTCATAGAGGGATTTTGCGGATCAGCATTCTGTACTGTATTCATCACTGACTGCCCGATAAACAAAGGACGGTTCTCCGTATGCTTTGCCCACCATTTCACCAATGTTTCATAATCAGCTGCCGGATGGCCAATATGCCAATATATTTGCGGAATGTTATAGTCCACCCAGCCTTCACGAGCCCAAAGAAGCACATCGGCATAAAGGTCATCATAGTTCTGTAATCCATTGGTCTTGCTACCCAGCGGATCACTCTTCTCATTACGATAGATACCGAAAGGAGATACACCAAATTTAACCCAGGGTTTCACCTCGCGTACCGTCTCATGTATTTTCTTTATCAACACATTGACATTGCTGCGCCGCCAGTCTGCTTTATTAGAAAAACCACCACCGTAACGGGCAAAGCTAGCATCATCCGGAAATTCCACTCCTGGTTTAGGATAAGGATAGAAATAATCATCCATATGAATGGCATCCACATCATAGCGGGAAACAATATCCATTACCACCATACAGATATGACGACGGCTTTCCGGTAATGCCGGATCAAAATACAATTGGTCACCATAGGTCACAAACCACTCGGGATGGATATTATAAACATGATTCGGGGCCAATTCATTCTTTAGCGAGGTCTTCACGCGATAGGGATTGATCCACGCATGAAATTCCATGCCTCGCTTATGGCATTCTTCAATCATAAACTCCATAGGATCCCAGTAAGGATTGGGAGCTTTTCCCTGTACACCTGTCAGAAAACGGCTCCACGGTTCCAGTTTGGAGGCATAAAGAGCATCAGCCTCAGGACGTACTTGGAAAATGATTGCATTGATACCTGCCTCTTGTAAAGAATTCAACTGGTCAATCAAGGTTTGTTTTAACTTCTCGGTAGGAATTCCACGAAACTGTCCGTTAACAGCCTGGATCCAAGCTGCGCGAAATTCACGTTTAGGATATCTTTCGGGTTGCGGAGATTGTGCCACCGCAGCTAAAGAAAAGAGCAGAGCGCATACGCACAAAAGAGTTTTTACTTTCATTCTTTATAAATCTGATTAAGGGTTGTTTATTAATTATGCAGGCCATTCTACCACCATACGGGTACCGCCTGTGTAAGATGTATCCAGATAAATTTTGCCATCAACAATGTCCATTACCTGGCGGGCTATGGAAAGTCCCAATCCCGTACCAGGCCTAAAGCTATCTATTTTAAAAAAACGCTCGAAAATAGTATCCTGATATTGCGGATCGATACCTATACCTGTATCCTCTATAATAAAACGAATGATACTATTCGCTTTATCTTCCTCACACAGTAAACGAATGACTCCTTGTTCGGTAAACTTCTCAGCATTGTCCAGCAACAAAGACAGGACACGCTTCATCCAGGCACGCACAGTCAGGATTACAGGATCATCAGGAGATGGAATCCACTGCAATTCCACACCGTCATTTTGTTTGCCTCCAAATTCATCTATACATTCAAGACAGCAAGCGTTGACATCTACAACTTCTTTAGGCATATCTGCCGTCTGAGAGTCCATGTCAGCTATATCAATAATATTATCAATCAATCCCAGCAAATAAGTACTGTTCTTCTCTACCTGACCGGAGTACTCACGAGCATCTTCCACATCCAGCCCTTCCTCGGCAAGCAAAGCAGAAAAGCCCACTACAGAATTAAGCGGTGTACGCAACTCATGCGTAACATGTTGGATGAATGAACTCTTGATGCGGCTCATCTTCTGCAATTCCTTGCGGGCAACATCCAATTTCCGGTTCATAGATAAAGTGCGAACATAGAGGTAAGTAACCAGCAGAAGTAATATAAATATCAGGCAACCGGCAATAGATACCGTAATAAGCCGTTCACGACTCATTCTTTCACTCAATTCCAATTTTTCCATCTTCAGGCGGTCAACTTCAAACTGGGCAGTGTATTTGTTCAGTTGTTCATCCATTTCTGCCGTACGTACAGAATCATTCAATTGAGAGTATTCTGCAAAAGCACGGCATGCCTCCTTATAGTGACCTACTTGTTCCAGCATAATGGCTTTCTGCCTATAATTTCCAGGGTAATAATTACCGATCGAACGTTGGTAATCAATTAAAGAATCCATATAAACCACAGCATTACTTATATCTCCCAGGATCTGGTTGCACATTATTTTGTAACCGAACCATCCTTCTTGTGAAATGTCTCCTTTATGTTTGACATAATAAGCATTCGTCTCACGAACGTAAGGTTCCGCCGCCTTCGCTCCTTTCACCCCTAAGACAGCAATGACACGAAACTGATAAAAACGCATATATAGCGCTTCTCCTATAGATATTTTTTTCTCTTCTATTGTTTTCCCAAACTGTTCCAAACGATCCAAATAGGGCAAAGCCTCATTATACGACTGACGTGCCAAATAAGTTTGAATGATATTAAGAGAAACGACGTAGGCGTCACGGTAGTATTTTCCTTCCTCAAAATGTTTTAAGGCATTATCATAATATTCAATACAGAGCTTTATATTCTGCCCGAACACACGGTGGTTATAGCCTATACACATCTCTCCGGATGCCATGCCATATTTATCTTTCCTCTGTTCGGCATCTTTACATAGCAATTCTGTCTCTTTCATCGCCTCTTCCTGCATACCCTTTTCAGTCATCCGCTGAATGTATTGCCTCCATGCCTGGTAGCGATCCGTATTGCGATGACAACGGTCCGCCCAATCCATATATTCATAAGTCATCAGACGCAGGCTATCCGTATCACCCAACTCATAATAATGATTTGTAATGATGGCATAAGCATCACTGATATTTGCCGTATCTTTCCGTTCTTTTGCCAGCTCCAGAAAGTGCATGCCCAAAGGTAGAAAATTCGGCTTGCCATTAGCTTTCCGCACACTATCGGCAAGTGATTTCAGATCAACAGTCTCTTGTCCTGTAATTGTCTCGACACAAGACAACAAGCATACAAAAATGGCACACAAGCATATCCGAGGGTATCGCATAGGGATGATTCGTTTAAAAATGCGCATAAAAATAGCTCTTTTCCTCCTGGTATATCAGCAACTATTTAAAAGTATAACAAATCTTAACCTGCCAATCATTATACATATTTGAACCGCAGTGATTATCTTTGCAAACTGATATTCACTATAGTGACTCTGATTATGATAAAAAACAACTCCATACTTATCAAAGGCGCACGCGTCAACAACCTGAAAAATATAGACGTAGAAATACCCAGAAACAAACTTGTCGTCATCACCGGGCTATCCGGTTCCGGTAAATCATCCCTGGCATTCGACACGCTATATGCAGAAGGACAACGTCGTTATGTAGAAAGTCTGAGCAGCTATGCCCGCCAGTTCCTGGGACGTATGAGCAAGCCGGAATGTGACTTTATTAAGGGAATTCCACCAGCCATTGCCATAGAGCAGAAGGTGAGTAGTCGCAACCCACGATCCACCGTCGGTACCTCTACCGAAATTTACGAATACCTACGTTTACTGTATGCACGCATCGGACGAACATTCAGTCCCATCAGCGGAGAGGAAGTAAAAAAACATTCCACAGAAGATATCGTAAACTGTATGTTAGGATATCCGGAAGGAACAAGATACACCGTACTGGCTCCGATATTACTCCGCGAAGACCGAACGATGAAGCAACAATTAGATATCGATATGAAACAAGGTTTCAACCGTCTGGAAGTAAACGGAGAAATGGTTCGTATCGACGAATACGAACCTAAAAAAGAAGATACTGTTTTCTTATTGATAGACCGTATGGTAGCATCTAAAGAGAAAGATGCAATCAGCCGGTTAACAGATTCTGCCGAGACAGCCATGTACGAAGGTGACGGTGCTTGCCTGCTGCGATTCTATCAACCTGACGGAACAACCAGCCTATACCGCTTCAGCACTAAATTCGAGGCAGACGGCATTACTTTTGAGGAGCCCAGCGACCAGATGTTTTCTTTCAATTCCCCTATTGGTGCATGTCCTGAGTGTGAGGGCTTCGGCAAAGTAATCGGCATTGATGAACACTTGGTAATACCCAACCGCTCATTATCCGTATACGACGGTGCCGTGGTATGTTGGCGCGGCGAAGTGATGGGCGAATGGAAAGACATGGTAATACGCGGTGCTGAAAAAGCCGGTTTCCCGATCTTCACCCCCTACTTTGAACTTACAAACGAACAACGCCGCATGTTATGGGAAGGCACCCCTTACTTCCAAGGAATCAATGCTTTCTTCAAGATGGTACAGGAAAATCAGTACAAAATACAATACCGTGTGATGTTGGCACGCTATCGTGGAAAAACGCTTTGTCCAAAGTGCCACGGTACCCGTCTGAAGCCCGAAGCCAGCTATGTACGGGTAGGCGGCCGAAATATCTCCGAACTTGTGGACTTGCCGATTACGGAACTGAAAACTTTCTTCGATAATCTTCAACTGGATAAGCATGATACAGATGTTGCCACCCGTATCCTAACAGAAATCAACAATCGCATTCGTTTCCTTCTCGATGTAGGATTGGGATATCTGACACTAAACCGTCTCAGCAATTCGCTTTCCGGTGGTGAGAGTCAGCGTATCAACCTCGCCACTTCATTAGGCAGTAGCCTGGTTGGCTCACTCTACATTCTTGATGAACCAAGTATCGGATTACATAGCCGCGACACAGATAAGCTGATCCATGTATTACGTCAATTACAACAATTGGGTAATACGGTTGTCATCGTGGAGCATGACGAGGAAATCATCCGTGCAGCAGATTACATTATAGATATCGGACCGAAAGCCGGACGTCTGGGCGGGCAAATTGTCTACCAGGGAGATATGAAAGATTTACAACCGAATAGTGATAGTTACACAGTACGTTATCTGCTGGGAGAAGAAGAAATTCCTGTTCCGGAACACCGTCGTCCATGGAATAATTACATAGAACTGACCGGAGCCCGCGAGAATAACCTGAAAGGAGTAGATGTACGTTTTCCGCTAAACGTGATGACCGTAGTAACTGGAGTCAGTGGTTCCGGTAAGAGTACTCTGGTACGTGATATTTTCTTCCGTGCTCTGAAGCGCGAACTGGATGAATGCAGTGAACGTCCGGGTGAATTCGCTTCTATCGGTGGTGACCTGCAAAATCTACGGAACGTAGAATTTGTAGACCAGAACCCCATTGGTAAATCCAGTCGTTCGAATCCCGTGACATATATCAAAGCTTACGATGAAATTCGTAAATTATGGGCAGAACAACCGCTTGCCAAGCAAATGGGATACACCGCTGGTTACTTCTCATTCAACAGTGAAGGCGGACGTTGCGAAGAGTGTAAAGGTGACGGAACCATCACAGTAGAAATGCAATTCATGGCCGACTTGGTTCTGGAATGTGAAACCTGCCACGGCAAACGCTTCAAAGCAGATACATTGGAAGTAAAGTTCCATGATGCCAATATATATGATGTACTGGAAATGACCGTAAACCAGGCCGTGGAGTTTTTCAACAAACACGGACAAAAGAAGATTGTGAAGAAACTTGCTCCACTGCAAGATGTGGGATTGGGATACATCAAACTGGGACAATCTTCCTCCACCCTTTCAGGTGGTGAAAATCAACGTGTGAAACTGGCTTACTACCTCAGTCAGGAGAAAGCAGATCCCACCCTGTTTATCTTTGATGAACCGACCACAGGATTGCACTTCCATGACATCCGTAAATTGCTGGAAGCATTCGATGCTTTAATATTACGTGGACACTCCATTGTAATCATTGAGCACAACATGGATGTTATAAAATGTGCCGACTACGTAATAGACCTTGGACCGGAAGGCGGTGATAAAGGTGGAAATCTGGTAGCTGCAGGTACACCGGAGGAAGTGGCAAAATGTGCAACAAGCTATACAGGACAATTCCTGCAAGAGAAATTACACATGAAATAATTGAAATGAATTTATCTCATGAGACGATTTGTTTTGTCTCGTAAGATGAAAATATTCGTCCCATGAGATAAAAGAAATCGTCCCGTAAGATTATTAACATTATCTCATGGGACGATTTATAAAATCCGCAAAGCGGAAGAAAACTCTTAGAAATAGAAACCGAAACCTACTTTCAGGCCAAATACCGAACGGTCACTATTTACATTCCAATACACAGCCGGCTCAAGTGTCACCGTCCTTGTCAAAAAGAAAGCATAACCAGCCTCCGCTCCAAAAGAAAACTTAGTATCATCGCTTGTACCCCAATCCCAACGATCCACATTGACATCAGCGCCCAGATATATACCAATATTACTGAAATAATAACGGCCACCTACACCAAGGGTATAGACATCTGTATCCGAACCACCATTGTTCCAAGCAGCCCCTGCATGCACCAGCAACGCCACATTATCCAGCAAGAATGCACCACCCTTGGCTTCAATAGCAAAAGAGGTCTTATCCGTATCCGTATTATGCGACAAACCTAACCCGGAAATTGACGGATTTACAATCCACTTTCCTTTTTCAAACTGTGCCTGGGCAGCCACTGTGGCCACAAGCAGACAAACGAATAATACTAATTTTTTCATTGTTACTTATAGTTTTTGGTGTTATTATACTTTTCATCTTCTTCTTTACGTTTCCGCTGCAATTCTTCCTTTTTGCGCAGAACCAGCCAAAGGATAAACACAATGACATAGGACGCTGCAACCGTGACGTATTTCTCCGTATCACTGATGACAGTGTTACGTGGCAGGAAATAGGCTGCCGTAGCACTCACATAAATAAGCAGGGCAATTGTAATACTTGTAGATTTTTTGAATTTCTTCATTACCAAAGTTTTTTAGTCGTTTTGAAATACCAGATATTGAACCAGAATGCGGCTACCACAACAGAAAGAATAGCAATAGTAAGCGCCATCTGAGGTCCTAATCCAAAACCTTCGGGGGCTATGCAGATATAGGTCGTGCAAACAGCCGTCATGAATATAGCCGGGAAATAAGTTACATAAAAGTAATGCCCCTTCTTCTCACGCACCAAATAAACGGTAATCGCCCAAAGAGTGAAAACAGAAAGCGTCTGGTTGGTCCATGCGAAGTAACGCCAAATCATATCAAAACCTTCTTTGTCACGCAGACTGTAAAGCAACAAACCAATAGCAACGAGGAACATCGGAATGCATATATATAAACGGCGTCGCATGGTCTTTTGTTCCATTCCAAGAAAGTCAGCCACAATGAGACGGGCAGAACGGAAAGCAGTGTCACCACTGGTGATAGGTGCAGCAATCACCCCCAATATGGCAAGGAAACCTCCCACCACGCCAAGCCAGTCTTTAGTAATGGCATCCACTACTACAGCCGCATTATTTTCTCCCATTCCATTTTCATGGAAGAAGTAAGTGGCAGCAGCAGCCCATATCAAAGCAACGATGCCTTCGGTAATCATAGCACCATAGAACACAGGCCGGCCATGACGTTCACTCGTCATACAACGTGCCATCAACGGGCTTTGTGTTGCATGGAAACCACTGATAGCGCCACAGGCTATACTTACAAACATAATTGGGAAAATAGGTAATTCGGTAGCATTCGGATTCGTATTTTGCAATCCGTCCCAGAACTCCGGCAAAACAGGGTGTTTCACGTAGAGCATCACCAATATACCCACAGCCATAAAGAGCAGTGCAACAGCAAACAGTGGATAAATCTTACCGATTATCTTATCGACCGGCAACAGAGTCGCAAAAATATAATAGATAAATACAACCACTATCCAGAACGTTACATCCAGCGACTCCGGCGTAAGCTTTGCCAACAGTCCGGCAGGACCGGCTACAAACACAGCCCCCACCAATATCATCAGAAGTACGGTAAAACCACGCATCACTTGCTTGGTAGTCGTACCCAGATATCGACCGATGATTTCCGGCAAACTTTCACCGCCATTACGCAAAGAAAGCATACCCGCCAAATAATCGTGTACAGCACCGGCAAAGATACTGCCAAACACAATCCACAAATAAGATGACACCCCGAATTTAGCCCCCATAATAGCGCCGAAGATGGGTCCTAAACCGGCAATATTAAGAAACTGTATCATGAATATTTTCCAGGTGGGCAAAGGAATATAGTCCACCCCGTCGGTCTTGGTCAGGGCAGGTGTTTTACGATCGTCAGGGCCAAAAATGCGTTCAATGAAACGCCCGTAAAGAAAATAGCCCGCTATCAATGCCAGTAAGCAAAGTGTAAATGTAATCATGGTGCGTTGTTATTCATTACTTTTAATGCACGCAAATGTAACAGTTTCTTTGGAAACTGCACAACTTTCTCGAGTGTTTTACTTATCTTCGCCGCGAAAAATGACAGAAATAAAGAAGTAAAAGAGAATCCAGCCCTATCATGAAACAGTTACTGCTTACCATACTATTTAGCATATTGATTTTGCCCCTCGCTGCGCAATCCATCGGTGAGACGACAAATCGTCCTCCCAAATACGAAGTGCGTGCCGCCTGGGTTACCGCTGTCTATGGTCTGGACTGGCCGCGTACCCGTGCCACCACGCCCGAAGGTATCCGGAAACAAAAAGCAGAACTCGTCGAAATACTGGACCGACTGAAAGATGCCAACTTCAACACCGTACTCTTCCAGACACGGACACGCGGTGATGTACTCTATCGCTCAAAAATAGAGCCTTTCAATTCTATACTAACCGGGAAGACAGGTGGCGACCCGGGATATGACCCGCTGGCTTTTGCCGTAGAGGAATGTCATAAACGCGGTATGGAATGCCATGCCTGGATGGTAGCCATTCCATTGGGCAACCGCAAACATGTTGCCAATCTGGGTAAGACCTCTGTCACCAAACAAAAATCCGCCATTTGTGTACCTTATAAGCGGGAATATTTCCTCAATCCCGGAAACCCGCAAACCAAAGAATACCTGATGAGTCTTGTACGTGAGGTTGTGGGAAAATATGACGTAGATGGTGTCCATTTCGATTATCTGCGTTATCCGGAAAATGCTCCCCGTTTTCCCGACACCTACGATTTCCGGAAGTACGGTAAAGGACGCGACCTTTCCCAATGGCGCAGGGATAATATCACAGAAATCGTCCGTCATCTCTATAAAGGTGTAAAAGCCCTGAAACCCTGGGTAAAGGTCAGCACCTGCCCCGTAGGTAAATACCGTGACACTTCCCGCTATCCTTCTCGCGGCTGGAATGCTTTCCATACCGTCTATCAGGATGCACAAGGTTGGCTGGGCGAAGGGATACAAGATCAGATATATCCCATGATTTATTTCCGTGGTAATCACTTCTACCCTTTTGCCCTCGATTGGCAGGAACAAAGTAACGGACGACAGATTATTCCAGGACTGGGCATTTATTTCCTTGACCCCAGCGAAGGCAACTGGACCTTGGACGAAGTGGAACGCCAAATGTACTTTATCCGCAAACATAAACTGGCAGGCCAGGCTCATTATCGTGTAAAATATCTGATGGACAACACTCAGGGATTGTATGATGCATTGGAAGAAGATTTCTATACCGCTCCTGCCTTGCAGCCTGCCATGCCATGGATAGACAACGTGCCACCTACAACTCCCGGCAATTTAACCGTTACCCGGCAGGCCGACGGCTACATACATTTGAGCTGGCTTCCCGCCACGGACAATGATAAACACAATGTGCCGACTTATGTCATCTATGGTTCGGATACTTATCCCGTAGATACCTCTAACCCGGAAAATATCATAGCCCAGCGTGTACAGGGAACTGAATATACATATGCCCCCATCCGTCTGTGGACGGCAAAGAAATACTTTGCCGTCACAGCTGTGGATCGTTGTGGAAATGAGAGTGAAGCATGCAAACAGACCTTACACTAATCATTTGTATCGTCCACTCCACTTTTATAACATAGAACATAGGCGCGATACTGGCTCTTCGGTGTAACCGGAACTAACGGAAGGTAGCCGGAAACCAAGCGTCCGTTCTCTATAACAGCAGGATATCGTTCCATAGTCAGCTTATGCTCTTCCTGCAGGGCATCATTCGTCGGATAGTAATCAATATTAAAATTCCCGTCTGTACCCGGAGCTACAAAATTCTCGCGAAACAGATGTGCCACCACTCCCATATTCATACGCACATTAATCTCCACACAAGGATGAATACGGAAACTTTGTGTTTCCTCATCACGACAAATCATCATGTCTACCCCCAAATAACCCGTATAAACTTCTCCGAATATAACGGTTAATACTTCCTGCAATCTTTCGCGCACCTGTATCAGAGTAACCAAAGGCAGATAATCAGTTATCCACTTTTCTACCCACTCAGCAGTTACCAGCCGATTGCCAAGATAGGCTCCTTTTTCATTAGTCCGGAAAAGCGAATAGCCGGTAAAGAGCACTTTACCGCATCCATCAGAATAGAATTCAAGAGCAAAATCTTCCACCTTATTATATTCCGGCTGCCCGATAACGCCCCCCTGTTCATCCAAAACATGCTGGCACCAACCTGCAATAGAGTCGGTAAATGTACCTCTACACCAGTTCAACCCTTTACCGCTACTTGACCAGGGTGCTTTCAAGACTGTACGTTTATACTCCTCTACAAATTCCCGGCAAGCAGAGAGATCGTTCAGATAGCGGGCAGAACCACAACAATCCTCAATGCCATAGAAGAAGTCGAGCACCGTCATAGCCCACGCGCGAGAGGAAAACACACGAAGTATCCCCAGTTCTTCGGTCGTAAAAAGTTTATGTTTTACAATCCCCCCTTTCAACATGCGTCTGCGAAAAGCAAGATTCCAGCCCCATGGCATAATCTGAGATTCCGCATAATCAGGAAGTTCAGGTTCGGTTACCAACTGCACGGGAAGGGCAAACATACGCTTCATCATTTGCAGATAATCTGCATTATAAGCCGATGGAGCAAGTACTGCACTGCCAGGTTGAGCATACCATATAGGTAATAAAGCAAGATCCTGAGCCATCCGGCGAACAGAAGCGGGAGCTATATAATTTTCCTCATTATTAGCAAGCGCCATGTCTGTGTCCGGGTTAAATACGTAGAGTTTCATACAATTACTGTTTTTTACCAAGGCAGAATTAGAGGCTGTCAGCATCCTGTCAGAGCCGTATCAAAGAGGGTTCAACCCCCTATTTGCTCCATACCATCCCCGGATAAAGGTACCTCTAACCGAATTTGCTACGGAGTTGGTACGGACCAGATGCTACCCAACCCCGGTCCTGGTCTCTATTCAGGCACGGGGAAGAAGCCATTAATTCCGCCAACGGGTTTCTTTATTATTTAAGGTCACAAAATTACAGAGAAAAACAAGGCAAAACAAATTTATAAACTTCACTAACAAAAAAGATATTTTGCCATCTCTACTTTGCAATTCTATAAAAAAGACGTATATTTGTCGCCCGATAAACCGAATTTAACAGCATGGAAGCATTCTACCGCACACACGCCTATCTTGTTGAGCATACCAATGCCCCTGTTCGTCGTGACCTCATGGATGAGATCAACTGGAACGACCGCCTCATCGGTATTAAAGGAACGCGTGGTGTAGGAAAAACCACGTTTCTGTTGCAATACGCTAAAGAGAAATTCGGCACTGACCGCTCCTGCCTCTTTATCAATATGAACAATTTCTACTTTTCCAACTTCAGTATCGTTGATTTCGCTTACGAATTTCAACGCCGTGGTGGAAAAGTATTATTGATAGATCAAGTGTTTAAACACCCTGACTGGAGTCGGGAGTTGCGTATGTGCTACGACCGTTTCCCAAATCTCAAAATCGTATTCACCGGTTCGTCCGTGATGCGACTGAAAGAGGAAAACCTGGAACTACGTGATATAGTGAAGAGTTATAACCTGCGTGGTTTCTCTTTTCGTGAATATCTGAACCTGCAAACAGGTATGAAGTTTCGTGCTTATACCCTGGAAGAGATTCTGAGCAACCACGAACAGATTGCCAAAGGTATCCTTTCTAAAGTGCGCCCGTTAGACTACTTACAGGATTACCTGCACCACGGTTTCTATCCTTTCTTTCTGGAAAAACGCAATTTTTCGGAGAATCTGCTGAAGACCATGAATATGATGGTAGAAGTAGACATACTGCTTGTCAAGCAAATCGAACTGAAATATCTTCCGAAAATAAAGAAACTGCTTTATATGCTGGCAGTAGACGGTCCGAAAGCACCGAATGTAAGCCAGTTGGCAAACGACATACAGACATCCCGTGCCACGGTGATGAACTACATTAAATATCTGGCAGATGCACGCCTCATCAATATGGTATATCCGAAGGGAGAAGAATTCCCTAAGAAGCCATCGAAGATTATGATGCATAACTCCAACCTGATGTACTCCATCTACCCCGTGAAAGTGGAAGAACTGGATGTACTGGACACTTTCCTCGCAAACACCTTGTGGAAGGATCACAAAGTGAACAAAGGTGACAAGAATATGTCGTTCCTGGTGGACGATGTGATGCCTTTCAAGATTTGTCCGGAAGGAATGAAGATTAAGAACAATCCCGGCGTCACCTACGCCCTGCACAAAGCGGAAATAGGAAGAGGAAATCAGATTCCACTCTGGATGTTCGGCTTTTTATATTGAGATTTATTCACTTAATAATAATTCAATTTAGTTATGACTAAACAGAAGAAATTCATTACTTGTGATGGTAACCAGGCTGCTGCGCATATCTCGTATATGTTCTCAGAAGTAGCTGCTATCTATCCCATCACTCCCTCTTCTACGATGGCTGAGTACGTAGACGAATGGGCTGCCGCAGGACGCAAAAACATCTTCGGCGAAACAGTATTGGTACAGGAAATGCAATCAGAAGCCGGTGCTGCCGGAGCCGTTCACGGTTCATTGCAAGCTGGTGCACTGACAACTACTTACACTGCATCTCAAGGTCTGTTGTTGATGATCCCGAATATGTACAAGATTGCCGGTGAATTCCTGCCTTGCGTATTCCACGTATCAGCTCGTACACTGGCTTCTCATGCTCTGTGTATCTTTGGTGACCACCAAGACGTTATGTCCACCCGTATGACTGGTTTTGCTATGTTGGCAGAAGGTTCTGTACAGGAAGTTATGGACCTGGCCGGTGTTGCTCATCTGGCTACCATCAAGAGCCGCGTACCGTTCGTAAACTTCTTCGACGGTTTCCGCACTTCTCACGAAATCCAGAAGATCGAAATGCTGGAAAACGAAGACCTTGCTCCGCTTATCGATCAGGAAGCTTTGGCTGAGTTCCGTGCCCGCGCACTGAATCCGATGAATCCGGTTGCACGTGGTATGGCTGAAAACCCCGACCACTTCTTCCAACACCGTGAATCATGCAACAACTACTATGAAACAGTTCCTGCTATTGTAGAAGAATACATGAACGAACTGTCTAAAATCACAGGACGTAAATACGGCTTGTTCGATTACTACGGTGCTGAAGACGCAGAACGCGTCATCATCGCTATGGGTTCTGTAACCGAGGCTGCCCGTGAAGCTATTGACCACTTGATGGCTAATGGCGAAAAGGTAGGTATGGTTGCCGTACACTTGTATCGTCCGTTCTCTGCTAAGCACTTCCTGGCTGCTGTGCCTAAGACTGCTAAGACTATTGCAGTTCTTGACCGTACGAAGGAACCGGGTGCTAACGGTGAACCGTTGTACCTCGATGTAAAAGACTGCTATTATGGTGCAGCTGATGCTCCGGTAATCGTAGGCGGCCGTTACGGTTTGGGTTCTAAGGACACTACTCCTGCTCAAATCATTGCCGTATTCAAGAATCTGGCTATGCCGATGCCGAAGAACCACTTCACTATCGGTATCGTGGACGACGTAACCTTCACTTCACTTCCTCAGGAAGAAGAAATCGCATTGGGCGGCGAAGGCATGTTCGAAGCTAAATTCTACGGACTGGGCGCTGACGGTACAGTAGGTGCTAACAAGAACTCTGTAAAAATCATCGGTGACAACACCGACAAACACTGCCAGGCTTACTTCTCTTATGACTCTAAGAAGTCAGGTGGTTTCACTTGTTCTCACTTGCGTTTCGGTGATACCCCGATCCGTTCTACATACTTGGTAAATACTCCGAACTTTGTGGCTTGCCACGTTCAGGCTTACCTGCACATGTATGATGTAACCCGCGGTTTGCGTAAGAACGGTTCTTTCTTGCTGAACACAATCTGGGAAGGCGAAGAACTGGCTAAGAACCTGCCGAACAAGGTGAAGAAGTATTTTGCACAAAACAATATCACTGTTTACTATATCAACGCTACTCAGATTGCACAGGAAATCGGTCTGGGCAACCGCACCAACACTATCCTGCAATCTGCATTCTTCCGCATCACAGGCGTAATTCCTGTCGACCTGGCTGTAGAGCAGATGAAGAAGTTCATCGTTAAGTCTTACGGCAAGAAGGGTGAAGACATCGTAAACAAGAACTATGCTGCCGTTGACCGTGGCGGTGAATACAAGCAACTGGCTGTTGATCCGGCTTGGGCTAACCTTGGTGACGACGCTAAGGCTGAAAACAACGATCCCGCATTCATCAACGAAGTAGTTCGTCCGATCAATGCACAGGACGGTGACTTGCTGCCAGTATCTGCATTCAAGGGTATCGAAGACGGTACTTGGTATCAAGGTACAGCTAAATACGAAAAACGTGGTGTAGCTGCTTTCGTACCTGAATGGAATGCTGAAAACTGTATCCAGTGTAACAAGTGTGCTTATGTTTGTCCTCACGCTGCCATCCGTCCGTTCGTACTCGATGCCGAAGAGCAGAAAGGTGCGAACTTCACTCAACTGAAAGCAGTAGGTAAAGCATTCGAAGGCATGACATTCCGTATGCAGGTCGACGTTCTCGACTGTCTGGGTTGCGGTAACTGTGCCGACATCTGTCCGGGCAACCCGAAGAAGGGTGGCAAGGCTCTGACCATGAAGCATCTGGAAGGCCAATTGCCGGAAGCTGCCAACTGGACTTACTGCACCGAAAACGTGAAGAGCAAACAACATCTGGTTGACATCAAGGCCAACGTGAAGAATTCCCAGTTCGCAACTCCGCTGTTCGAGTTCTCAGGCGCTTGCTCAGGTTGTGGTGAAACTCCGTACGTAAAACTGATTTCCCAATTGTTCGGCGACCGCGAAATGGTGGCTAACGCTACAGGATGTTCTTCTATCTACTCAGGTTCTGTTCCTTCTACTCCTTATACCAAGAACGAAAAGGGTCACGGTCCTGCATGGGCTAACTCACTGTTCGAGGACTTCTGCGAATTCGGTCTGGGTATGGAACTCGCTAACGAGAAGATGCGTGCCCGCATCGTGAAAGTAATGCAGGAAGCCATTGCAGCCGACTGCACTCCGACAGATGCCAAAGCCCTGTTCGGCGAATGGATTGAAAACATGTACGATGCAGACAAGACGAAGGAACTGGCTGAAAAGATCATTCCTATCGTTGAAGCCGGTAAAGACAAGTGTAACCACTGCAAACAAATCGCAGAATTGTCACAATATCTGGTAAAACGCAGCCAGTGGATCATCGGTGGTGACGGTGCTTCTTATGACATAGGTTACGGCGGTCTCGACCATGTAATCGCAAGCGGCAAGGACGTTAACATCTTGGTATTGGATACTGAGGTTTACTCTAACACAGGTGGTCAGTCTTCTAAGGCTACTCCGGTAGGCGCTATCGCTAAGTTTGCTGCTTCCGGTAAGCGTGTACGCAAGAAAGACCTGGGTCTGATGGCTACTACTTACGGTTATGTATATGTTGCTCAGATTTCCATGGGTGCTGATCAGGCCCAAACTCTGAAAGCTCTCCGCGAAGCTGAAGCATATCCCGGTCCGTCACTTATCATTGCCTACGCTCCGTGTATCAACCACGGCCTGAAAGCAGGTATGGGTAAGAGCCAGGCAGAAGAAGAAAAAGCTGTTAAGTGCGGTTACTGGCACTTGTGGCGTTACAACCCGGCTTTGGAAGCTGAAGGCAAGAATCCTTTCACGCTGGATAGCAAAGAACCGGATTGGAGCGGATTCCAAGACTTCCTGAAGGGTGAGGTTCGTTACGCTTCTGTAATGAAACAATATCCTGCAGAAGCAGCCGAACTGTTCCAAGCTGCCGAAGACAATGCTAAATGGCGTTACAACAGCTACAAGCGTTTGTCTAAGGAAAATTGGGGTGCTGACGCCGAATAATTTCGATAATTATTGAAATAGAAATAATTGACTCTGAAAAATGAAGGCTGCACCATGAACTGGATGTAGCCTTTATTTGTTTTAAAATCAATAAACAACAAACATTATGATCGGATTTATTATTTGGATTATTGGCTTGATACTTGCAATCAAAGCCGTATTGGAAATTATGAAATGGAACGTGGATGGAGTGAAAAAACTATTAGTTGCCATCCTTGTATTACTGACTAGCTGGATAGGTCTGGCTGTCTATTACTTCTGGGGAAGAGACAATCTACCACAGATGTTGAAATAAGCAAATATTGTTGTAAACTGTAGTATCTCAAATTTCTCTCCTCCCCGGGAGAAGAATTTGAGATACTATTTGATTGATATTATTGACTGATAACTGTTCCTATCAGTTCCAGAACTTCCTCTTCCGTTCCACTGAACGGACCATAGCTTTGCAACTTTACCGAACACATAGCGGCAGCAAAGCAACCGGCCTCCTGATAAGAAGCGCCTTTATTACGCATATACAAATAACCAGCCATATACGTATCCCCACAACCGGTGGCATCCGCCACGTTCTCTACCGGATAGGCAGGTATTTCATAAAAACGATTGTCCACGTAAATAAGCGAGCCTTTATCTCCTAAAGTCAATAAAACTTCCTTCACACCCCAAGCAGCCAGTTTGAGTGCGGCATCATAAGGGTCTGCGCACTGCGTAAGCATTTCCATCTCATGTTCATTGGCCTTCAGGATATGAATATACTTCAAAGCTTCCTCCTTTTCAGTCCAATCCACCGCCAGCACTTCTTCCCCCTGCACTTCACGTAAATAGCCTTGCACATCAAGAGAGAGCAAACCTTTGCCCGCAAGAGATTTAATGACCTCCAACGAGAAATCATCCGCCAACAGACTACCCAAGTGGTAAATGCGGGCATTCACATCCTGCAAACTTTCAACTGTAAAAGGATCTGCTTTTGCTGTCACCCGTTGTTTCCGTTCGTTGGTATCCTCACCATAGATATTCTCAAAGCAGATAGAACGGGCACTGGAAAGCACTTTCACTTCGATGTTTTGCTTCCTCAAATCATCCACCACCGACATCTCACTATCCGCCAGGGCAGTGACAAGTTGGAATCCTTCCGTACTCAGATGTTTGATGGCATGTGCAAAATAGAAAGATGTTCCCCCTGGCATGTGCACTGTCTTTTTCGGAGTAACTACTTTATCCAAAGTAATATATCCAATGCAACAAAGATTGTATTTCATAAAACGTCTATTCCTGTTTCAGACTACAAAAGTAGGTAATTATTATTATTTCCTACCCTTGTAAAGCTATAATTTCTTTCTCTTTAAGAAATCCGTAGGACTTTCACCGAATTGCTCCTTGTAACACTTCGTGAAATAAGAGGGAGAAGAGAAACCAACCTCGTATGCAATCTCCGCAATCGTCATCTCCGAAGAAGCAAGCAGAGAAGCCGCCTTTTTGAGGCGTGCCTGACGCAGCAGTTCATTGGGCGCATAGTTGGTGAGTGACTTCAACTTACGGTAAAGTTGCACGCGGCTCAGCCCCATATCTTTGCCTAAGTCTTCCACATTCAGTTCCGCGTCTCCCATCTTCTCTTCCACAAGAGCCTTGAAACGGGAAACAAAATCCTTATCCATATCGCTGATATTCTCTTTCGCCAACGTCTGGTTATCACCAAAAAACTGTCGAAGCTGACGACGGGAATCTATCAGATTACGGATGCGGGACAAGAGCAACTGCGAATTGAAAGGCTTGGAGATATAAGAGTCTGCACCTCCATTGTATCCCTGGATGCGTTGCTCGTCGAGCGAACAGGCAGTGAGAAGAATGACAGGGATATGGCAAGTCTGCAATTCCGTTTTCAGGCGGCGGCAACACTCCACGCCATCCATACCGGGCATCATTACATCGGAAACAATCACATCGGGGACGTACTTCATGGCAAGGCGTATGCCTGTAGCTGCTTCCGGTGCGTCCAGTACCTGATATTCTTCGGCAAGCAGCGTCTTTACATAATGACGGATATCGGCATTATCATCAATAACCAATACTGTGGGACGTCCCGTTGCTCCTGCCTCCTCTTCATCAGCCGATAACTCGCTTTCCACTAACGTAGCAGAAACTTCCGTCTCTCCGGCAGGCAGCGTCACCACGGTAGGATGATATTGGGAAATGCTCTGAGCCGGAAGAAGGACGGTAAATGTCGTTCCCTTTTCATCACTCTGAGCTGTGATTTGCCCGCCATGCATCTCCACAAAGGCGCGTACAAGAGCCAGTCCGATGCCTGTACCCGCCTGATGACCATCTATCTGATAGAAACGCTCAAAGATGGCATCCACTTCCTGGGAAGAAACGTAGCTGCCGGAGTTGAAGACGGAGAAGCGAAGACTCGCGACATCGGCTTGCAGGCTCACAACTATCTTTCCATTCTCAGGGGTATACTTCACGGCATTGGACAACAGGTTGAAGTAGATGCGCTCCATCTTCTCGCAGTCCGCCATGATGCGGAAATCCGCGTCGGGCATGGCTTCGAAGAAGAAAGAGATATGTTTTTTCAGCAAGGCCATGCGAAAGGAATCGTTCCAGCTACGGAAATTACTTAACAGGTCGAAAGGACCCAGATGGAGTTCCATACGCCCATTCTCTACTTTACGGAAATCGAGGATTTGATTGACAAGACGAAGAAGGATATTAACGTTCTTCTTCATCAGTTCCAATAACTGATGGGAATGCTCCCCGAGGGATTTATCAGCAAGAAGCTGGTTAATGGGGTCGGCAATCAGCGTCAGAGGAGTACGGAAATCATGAGAAACATTAGTAAAGAACACCAGCTTGGCGTGAGTGGCCGCTTCCAATTCATGGGAAAGTTGTTCCAACTGCTCCTTTTGCTGGATAAGTTGCTCCTTCTGTTGCGTCAACTGTTGTTTCTGTTCTTCAAGTTTCTCCTTCTGCCGGGAGAGTTCCCGATTCAGGCGGTTCTTGGTGCGCAACGAAAGGTAAACGGCAACCAATAAGCCGACAACCAACAGGAGCACTAACAAACTACCTAACAGCACCACCTGCTGTGTGGCGTAGCGGTCAAGATAATGATTCATTTTTCCGTTCAGCGTCTCTATTTTTCCGTCAAGGGTGGCAATATGCGTGGTCTGCATCTGCATAATCTGGGCATTGGTACTGTCCACAGCAGAGGTATTTAATATCGTTTCGCGCGGAAAGTCACGTTTATTCAGAATGTCCATTGCTATCTGTATCACCCGGTCGCCACCAGTGGGATAAATAAATGTGGCATCCAGTTCGCCCTTCAACACCTGTTCCACACCATATCCTTCGCCGGACAGGGCATCCGTACCAATGAAACGCATCTCCCCCGCCCTGCCTTTCTGCCGGGCAACAGCGTAGGCACCTGCCGCCATCCGGTCGTTCTGGGCATACACCACATCTATCTGAGGGAAGTGTGCCAGCAAGGTATCCATTTTCTGCCCTGCTTCGGAGCGTAACCATCCGGCATCTTCACGCCCCAGGAGCTTGATGCCGGGGTAAGGGGAAATGGCAGAGACAAAGCCCTGATGTCGGTCTATCGCCGATGTGGAACCGGTCAAGCCTGATATTTCCACTACATTTCCTTTTCCCTGGAGCATATTAACCACGTAGCGGCCTATCGCTTTTCCTATCTCATAATTGTCCGCACCGATATAAGCGGTATATTTATCAGAAAGTATCTTGCGGTCGAATACAATAACGGGAATGCCACGGTCGTATGCTTCTTCCACCACCGGAGTGATGGGGGCGGCTTCGTTGGGAGCAATGACTAATAAGTCCACCCCTTCCTCAATGAAATTGCGAATGTCCTCTATCTGACGGGCATTATCATCCTTCACGGTGCGGATGTCGATTTCCACTTCATCATAGAAGAGTGCTTCGCGCAGCATCTCGTTATTCATCTGGTGGCGCCACTCATCGTCGCTGCACTGGGATACCCCGATACGGAAACGGGGTTCATGCCGGGTGCACGAAGCTGCCAGCCCGAAGAGGGAAAGTAAAGTTAGCAACAAGTAAACATTGTATCTTCTCATTGTCTTTTCGGTTGTTTTAAGTATCATAGAGAAATCAGAAACTCAGTCCTTTTTCACGACCGTGATTATAGACGTCTTCCAGTCCGTTGCCTGCAATGGTATAGAAATCGACTCCCATCTCTTTCAAATGATGGTCAGGCTTTATAAAACAGATAGTGGAGTCATTAATCCGGGCAGGAATTTCTTCGTCTGAGAAGAGATCAAAAGTCACTTTTTCTTTTTCAGTGCAGATGCAGATGATCTCTTTGTATCCCAATTCGGCAAGGGGAACAACGGGACAAATGGAAGTATAACTACCGTCTACGTACGGTTTATTGTTGATAAATGCGGGAATGTTCCAGGCGTGAAGCATGCGGGTGGTGGCATAGGCCACTTCATTTAGGTTTTCTTTGGTCAGTAGCGCAGTCCGCTCATCAGAATGGGTATCAAACATCTGCAATTCGAGATTCCGGTTTTTCCATTCCGGTTTATGACGCAGGGCATTTATCAGCAACATTTGTCCCAGACGTCTGGCTCCGTCCGATTGAGTGACTTGGGCGGCTTCTTCGTTTTTCACAAAACTGGTTGCCACCAACAGGCGGGCGGCTTGCGGGTTCCACAGATTGTTCTTAATCTCTGCCGATAGCCGTTGAATGGATTGCAGCATAGCACCGCTTTGGTTGCCTTCGGCCTGACTCGTTGTATACCCATCACTCCACAAGGAAAGGTCTAATGCACTCACTTTATTAAATGCCGCAAAGGCTGCTATCAAGACGGAAGAGGAACAGGATGCATACGCTTTCGCCCTTATTCCTTTCTCCTCAAAAGCTCTCAGAACACCATGCGTAAACACATTCTTATATCCACCGGACATACAACATATAGCGATATCATCCATATTTTTTAGGGTATTAGTATCGCAAATATATAAATAAATTGCACTATAACAGTGCAATTTATTGAATATTCTGCACTATGACAGTGCAAATCAAGATAATGAAAGAAAAACGCCGTCAGCCGCCTGTTATTGAGCAGTCAGTTCAATAACACGGCTTTGAGTTTGTCCTAAACCAAATACATCCAGACCGACTTTCATCAGATAATCACCGGAATATACTTTTCCATTAGCTGCCAATCCGGAACTTGCAGCAGGCATCAGGTTGATTTCTTCCACTTTATACTGTTTATTCGGGTCCAAACCTTGCAATTTCACCGCCAACAGTTTTTCCTGAAAGCGCGGATGAATGTCATAAGCAAACAGAACCGCCTTGTTTGTATCTTTGCTTACATAGTTCAGCGCCATATGATTCCCTTCGTACGGAGAAACCAAACGATACTGGTCACCGTCCATTATAGCGTTTTGGAGACGTTTCCAGTTGGCTACCGCTGTCTGGCAATAAGTCAGTTCATCGGCAGTAAGTTCTTTCAGACCAATATCGAAACCAAGTTTGCACATGGAGGCCACGTCGGTACGGAACTTTATGGAAGTCGCCTTGTTCCAACTCGTCACATGAGCATCCATAGCCTTTACTGGAAAGAACTGGGAGAAGCCCCATTGAATATAGGCACGTTCCACCGGATCGGTATTGTCACTGCACCAGAATTCCGTGAAGTACTTCAATGCTTCGTAATCGCAACGCGCACCGCCACCGGAGCAAAGCATCATCGGGACATCAGGATAGGTAGCTTTCACACGTTTCAGAACATTATAGATACCGCGGACATGATCAATATACAACTGTCCCTGCTTATTCTTCAAATATGGGGAATAAATATTGGTAATGGGACTGTTGCAATCCCACTTGAAGAAAGCAACATCGGGGTTTTCTTTCATAATATTCTCTACAACACCATATACATGGTCCTGCACTTTGGGGTTGCTGAGATCCAGTACCAGCTGGTTACGATAATAATACGTAGCACGATTAGGCAGCATGATCGCCCAATCCGGATGTTTCTCGAAGAGTTCACTCTTTGGATTCACCATTTCAGGCTCAATCCAGATACCAAACTTCACATCTGCATCTTTAGCAGCTTTCACCAGAGCCGGAATACCGCCGGGCAATTTATTATGATTCACATCCCAGTCTCCCAAACCTGCATGATCATTTTTACGGGGATATTTGTTCGCAAACCACCCGTCGTCCAATAAGAACATATCTACACCCAGATATTTGGCTTCCTTCATTAATTCAGCCAGTATCTCCTGATTAAAGTTAAAGCCTGTATTTTCCCAGTTATTCAGAAGAGTCAGACGACTACCTTTGCCATCTTTCAAACTATAGTTACGTGCCCACTCATGGAGATTCCGGCTACCTTTCCCTGCACCGTCATAGCTTAAAGTGAAGATAAATTCAGGGGTAGTAAACACTTCATTCGGTTTCAACTTATAGTTCGAAGCATAAGGATTGATGCCAGGGATTACGCGAAGGTTTCCTACATTGTCTACCTCAAAAGTGAAACGGAAATTACCGGTCCAGCCCAATGTACCCATCAATACGCTTCCCTGATCTTCTCTGACCGGTTGATCCAGTCCTACTTCAAAGAAAGGATGCGTATGCATAGCGGCACGACTCCCCAACTTCGTATCGATCACTTTCTTACCGAACTGTAACTGTTGGCTGCTCATTTGTGCTTCCTTCGCCCAGTCACTACTAAACTCAGTCAGGTAATAAGCTGAATTATTGAAATAAAGCATGGTAGAGGCATAGGTCGAAAGCATTACAGGTTTCTTCTCCTGATGTATGATTTCGCTCCAGGTCTTGATAACGTTTTCCTTCGGATAAGCCACATAATGCAGAGTGACGTCTACCGGATACTTGTCGTCACGCAGATTGATCACAGTCTCCGTACCGCCGTCAACCGCCTTAGAGGAAGAAGAAACATAATACAGAATAGTGGACGGATTACCATCGTTATGAGTAATAGCAATGGCCGGTTCAAAATAATCTTCATTACCTGAACCACTATATACTTCCCAACCACGCCGACTTACACTACCATCGGCACCTGCATGAATACTCCAGCTAAAATTATTCAAATCCTGTTCATGCAGTAGCTTTTCACCTAAATAAGTTTGATATAGACGACCATTATCGCCTACTTGAAGCACCAGATCAGTATTGTCCGTAGAAATGCGGATCGCTTTGTTTTCCGCTGCATGAGTATACAATAAAGTAGCGCATGCAAAAAGGGTTACAAGTAATTTTTTCATGGTATACAATCAATTTAGTTACAAAAATATATTAATTAAAATTAGAATGAAAGATTTGCACTGAATTCCAGCGTAAACAGATGCAAATAGTTGTCACTCATATCTAAAGTCGCCCTCCTATTCTATTCACCACAAACTATTTATAATCATTGGAGCGTAGTAAAGAATAAGGTTAAGATAAGAGATTGTTTTGAAAAGTAGGTATAGGAACTTTGTCAGCGATGTAAATTCGTTTATAATATAAGACAAGACACTTTTTCTTAAAGAAAAGGCGTGTACCCATTGCCTTTTCAAATACTTCTGCTACTTTTGTCAACATATACAAGATAACAACTGGAAAACTATTGTTTTATGAAAAAACTATTCTATTTTGCCATTTCGATATGCATGTTATATGCATGTTCCTCAGATTCAGATTTCAGCCCAGAAGATGAAACTACTTCTGATGTCTATGAATTCAAAACTATTCCTGACAAGGAAGTCGTTTTTAAAACCTATCCGACCAATATGAAACAAATTCTTGGTGCTGGCTATGATGTTACCGCTGATAACTTAAGCCCCGAGGCCATAAAAGCACCTATTATAGATCTGGATAAGTTAGCAAACAGCGATATATATGACTTCACCCGTATGAAGGCAACCTCTACTGAATCCAAAGACTACGCCGGAGAAAATGCAACAGCGTTCCTTACCAACATTAGCAATAGCCTGATACTGGAAGACGTAAACTCCAAGAACGTTCTCTCCATAGGTACCATTCTCAAGCATAAAGAATTCCAGTCTGACTACAACCATTCTTCACAATATTCTTTTGCCTCCTGCGAACAGCTTTTTACAGCGGAGCGCTGGTACTTCTCACCGTTTTATATCTCAGAAAAATATAAATACAGATACCTCACTCAGGAATTTGAAAATGATGTGACCAGTCTGACAGCAGAAAATATCATAAACAAATATGGCACACACTTTTTAATAGATGTTTGCATAGGAGCACGATTCAGAGGACTTTACCGGACAACAGTACCTACAGCGACATCGGCAACCGATATTGTAAAAATCACCTTAGTCAGTGCTTTGACAAAAATGGCCCAGCAAGGCTTTTCTACCGGAAGCAGTGTCGGCGGATGGGAAGAGGAAGTGGCACAAAGCATAGGAGGTCAACTTATCTTCGAATTCTACGGAGGAAATACCACCTTATTGCCTTCACTGCCGACAACCGCCGACCTTAACACCTGGTTGAAGTCCTTCAATGAAGAAAATTACACTTTAACGAAAATCACTCAAAACAAAGTCCTTCCTATTTATGATATGATAAAAGATGCCACCAAAAGAAAACAAGTGAAAGATGCCATAGAAAAATATATTTCCAACCAAAAGTTATCATCGGTCTCTACAACTCCGTTACTTCAGGCTTGGAATGGCAAAAATCACACATACGATACGTCTTATTTAGATATTGTAACGCACTCCAACAAAAAATATGAAGGAGCCGTTTGTTCCATCTACAAACAGCAAAGAACAAATACCGTACCTCTGTATTTATATAGCAACGGACAAAAACAACGTTTATCCGTAGAGTCATTACGAGCCGATACCGGATGGCAACTGGAAAAAGAATTGGGATATGTATATACTTTACCCGTAGACGGAGCCATTCCTCTATACGAAGCAGCAAACGAAAATGATTATTGTTACACTACAGAAGACAAACAGGAATATGGAATAGAAGGAAGTTGGAAGAAAACAGGTATTGTATGCTACACAATGCCCTTATAACATCAAATTACTTGCCATACAAATGAATCTCCTTTGCCATTACTATATCAGAATAGTAATGGCAAAGGAGAAAACAATCTAATTGCAACCTTTCAGGTACTTACTCTAACCGGCTCTTAAAAGCATAGGGTAATTCCGGCATAGCCCCACTCTGTGTACAAACATAAGCAGAAACTTCTACGGCCAGTTTATGTGCTTCAGGAACGGATTTTCCACTAAGTATGGCAGATGTGAAAGCAGCAGTAAATGAATCACCCGCTCCCACAGTATCGGCAACAGGAACTTTCGGTGTGTCCTGATAAGATACTACGCCCGGGGTAAATACATAGCTACCATTGGTTCCACAAGTCAGAATCAGCATCTTCAGATTGTATTTAGCCAAAAGTATCCAGCATTTATCCTGTAAATCGATACCCGGATAACCAAAGATGCGGCTGATTGTTACCAATTCCTCATCATTGATTTTAAGGATATTGCAACGACGCATAGATTCGCAAAGAATCTCCTTCGTATAAAATCCCTGGCGAAGATTAATATCGAAAATCTTAATCTGATCTTCTCCGTCAGGCATCGTATCCAAAAAGCACTGGATAGTAGCCCTACTCACAGGACTGCGTTGAGCCAGAGAACCGAAACAAACGGCACGAGTAGAAAGAGCCAGCCGTTTCAAATCGTCCGTAAAAGGTATATTGTCCCAAGCTACCCCCTCTTTAATTTCATAACAAGGTACACCGACAGAATCAAGAGTAACCTGTACCGTACCCGTAGGATAATCCACCTGCTCTATCTGGCAAGTCAGTTTCTTTTGAGCAAAAACATCCAATATTTCCCGTCCGTCAGCATCACGCCCTACAGCACTTACTACACGACTGTCAAAACCAAACTGTGACACATGATAAGCAAAATTGGCAGGTGCACCACCTATTTTCTTTCCTTCGGGCAGCACATCCCAAAGTGCTTCACCCATTCCTACGATAATTTTATTCATGATACTTGTTAGATTTATGATTTACTATTTATGATTTATGACGCATGAGTAATTGTCTTATTGATTTTCAATGTGTAATACAGCAGATAAAGTACACCGACTGTCATTACCACTACTGCACCGCTTTGTCCTACTGCATCACTTGCCAGTCCCATTGCCAATGGAAACACAGTTCCACCAAAAAGGCCCATAATCATCAGACCGGAAACTTCATTCTTCTTGCCGGGCATATACAGCAATGCCTGCGAAAAGACAATCGAGAATATATTTGAGTTACCATAACCTATCAATGCAATACAAATATAAATAGATGTTTTTGAATGAAAAACAAAAAGCCCTATCATTGCCAATAACATCATAAAACTACTGATAGCAAAGAACGATTTGGCATTCATCTTTCTCAAAATGAAAGAACCTGTAAAGCAACCTGCCGTACGGAATATAAAATAAAGGCTGGTAGCAAACGCAGCATCATCCAATCCCATGCCCAAGCGTTCCATTAAAATCTTAGGTGCAGTAGTATTCGTACCCACATCAATTCCTACATGACACATAATGCCGATGAAAGAAAGCAGAATAAACGGTTTGCCCAATAGAGCTAAACACTGACTAAATGTAGAAGGTTTGCCTTCTTCTTTTTCTTCAGCGATCTGTGTCTGCCCTAACAGTAAAACAGCGATTACAGCAATAACCATATAAATAGGGAATAGTACCCGCCAACCCAGACCAAAGGATGGAATAGCCTGCGTAGCTCCCCACATAGCAATGTAAGGTGCAAGAAACGAGGCTATCGCTTTCACAAACTGTCCAAAGGTTAGACTACTTGCCAGACGGTCACCTCTGACAATATTGGAAAGCAACGGATTCAGTGAAGTCTGCATAAGCGCGTTGCCGATACCTAATAAAGAGAAAGAAATCAGCATAAGCGTATAACTATCACCGAAAACAGGTAATAATAAAGAAGCAAAAGTCACCAGCAAACTAAGAAGTACCGTCTTTTTCTGTCCGATACGATTCATCAACATACCTGTCGGTACGGAAAAGATCAAAAACCAGAAGAAAACCAGCGAAGGAAAGATGTTAGCCTGAGAATCCGTCAGACCTAAATCAGCTTTTACATAGTTGGAGGCAATGCCTACCAGATCAACAAATCCCATGGCGAAGAAACAAAGCATCACCGGGAAGAGCTTGGATAACGAAGAATTTGATTTCATGGTTGTATGGTATTAATTTAAGTATTTCTTGCTCGGGAAAGCATGTTGCAAAGGAAGCGAATACCACGACAACAGGATAACAATTTTGTTACAAAGAATATCAATTATGATACAGGACTGTTTTTTAGCCGTATTTGAGCCCTATTATCATGCATTTTAGCTACTTTTGTACGAGTATATACAACAAACTCATAAATAAATCATTATGGAAATACTCTTTAACGGAAAACTTAGTATCGAGGTCTCTGCACATGGAGCCGAATTGTGCAGTATTTTCTCTAATGGAAAAGAATATCTGTGGCAAGCAGACCCCGCATTTTGGAAACGTCATTCACCGGTGCTCTTTCCTATCGTAGGAAGTGTGTGGGAAAATGAATATCGCAATGAAGGTACAACCTATGCCCTTACACAGCATGGATTTGCCCGCGACATGGAATTTACGCTCATATTAGAGCATGACGACGAAGTGCGTTATCAACTTGTCAGCAACGAAGAAACACTCAAGAAATATCCCTTTCCATTTTGTCTTGAAATTGGTTATCGCATCTATGGCAAGAAAATCGACGTAACATGGGAAGTAAAGAATACCGGAGAAAAAGAAATGCATTTCCAAATTGGGGCACACCCGGCATTCTGTTATCCGGATTTCGATGCAGCTACAGAAGAGCGGGGTTTCTTTGGCTTTGGAAAAAAGAACAGCCTGAAATATATCCTCATTTCCGAAAAAGGCTGCGCTGATCCGGACACCAAATATCCGTTGAAATTAACTGATGGACTGTTACCTTTAGATATACATACCTTTGATAAAGATGCACTGATATTGGAAAACAGTCAGGTACGGCAGGTTACTCTATATAATAAGGATAAACAACCCTACCTCAGCCTGCATTTCAATGCACCTGTAGTCGGTTTGTGGTCACCTCCTTCCAAGAATGCTCCATTCGTCTGTATAGAACCGTGGTATGGTCGTTGTGACAGAGCACACTATACAGGAGAATATAAAGAAAAGGATTGGATGCAGCATCTGCAACCCGAAGAAATATTCAGAGGAAAATACACTATTGAAATAGAGGAATAAAAGAGAAATAGACCAATCGGCCTATCATATCCATACCAACTCCGTATCAAAGCCGTACCAACTCCGTGTCTGGTCCAAACGCTTAGGTACGGAGCAAATACGGAGTTGGTGCGGCTTTGGTGTAGATTAGGGATGGTAAAAGAGGTAAAACAGACTAATTTTACTTCAATTTATAAACCTTGAACGAACTTACCGTATAGCCTCCACCTTTAGCATAGAAACTGATGCGGTTATAAGGTTCCGATGGAAATACAAGGTTTGTCATTGCAAAACGTCCGTCATCTCCAAATGCTTCAATACTCGATTTATCAATAAAAAGACGTAATGTCATTTCCGAATTATCCTCTATTGGAGCAAAAGTCACTATCGGAAAATCCTGACTGAATGATACGATTCCACTCTTACTACGGTCCATCGCGAATTTCTTCTCTACCAGATTATAATAGATATCCACTTCTTCTCCTTTTGAATTAAATAGTTGGAAACCTACAATCTCAGCATTCCGGTTCTTAATTGTCATTTCAATTTCATATGTACCCGTATTATCGGAAAGCAGCTTATCCAGGTTATAGGTACGGTCTACTTTGAAGGAATGTTTCTTTTCTTCTTTTCCACGCAGTTTCAGCAGTTCTTTAGCTGGAGAAGATTTCAGATATGTTTCACCGGCCGAAGTATAGAGGCTCAAGTCACGGGGAATAGAGTTACCACTGCGATATTGAGTAGTAGGTACATTGTTGGCATATTGCCAGTTACTCATCCACGCCAATGCAATATGACGCCCTTCGGGTGCATTGCTCCAGGTCACGGTAGCATAATGATCCTTTCCCCAGTCCATCCATTTAGTAGCTTTGGGTGATTCATTTACAAATCTCTTTCCATCAAAAGTACCTACAAAATATTGGGTAGCGCTACCACCGAAAGGCCCTCCGGGGTTAATGTTACAAATCAATACCCACTTCTTCAGTTCAGTACCCTCGATGGGCAATTCAATCAGATCAGGACATTCCCATACGCCGCCATGAGCACCCTGGCCTTCACCAAAACTACTTTCATAAGACCAGTCTTTCAGATTAGCAGAAGAATAGATTTGCATTTCCTGTCCCACAGCAAGAATCATAATCCATTTATCGGTAGCATCATGCCAGAATACTTTCGGATCGCGGAAGTCACGCTGGGTAGAGGTCAAGATAGGATTACGTGCATACTTCTTGAATGTCCTACCATTATCTAGGCTATAAGCCATGCTCTGTACCTGACGATCGCTGGCCGAAGTATAGAAAGCTACGATTGCACCGGCACCAAAGCCTGCCGTATTATCTTTATCAACCACACATGAACCACTGAATATGGTTCCCAATGCATCGGGTGCAATGGCTACCGGCTGATGTTCCCAACTTACAAGATCTGTACTAGTGGCATGTCCCCAATGCATATTTCCCCACATTGAACCATAAGGATTGTATTGATAGAACAGATGGTAAACACCATCTTTATACACCATGCCATTCGGATCATTCATCCAGCCATATTGGGGAGTAAAGTGATAAAACGGACGGAAGTTCTCACGGTTTGTCGTATCGAACTCATCAGAAAGCTTCATTTCATCCCAGCAAATAGCCGTATCAGGAATCAACTGGAAGTTAAAGGAAAGTGATTTATTATCAAATCCGGAGAGATCTACCGGAACAAAGTAGTCTACTTTATTTGTAGCCAGACGAACATTCATGTTGCGTACTACATCATTGTCTGCTATCATATACAGTTTTGCTTCTGGAGAAGCCTCCTCTACGGGAAGCAACAGGAATTTCTTTTGATTTTCAATCTGGACAATGCTCTGTCCGTCACCTAAATGTTTAATCACGAAAGGAGGGTTAATAGCTTGGCACGAAAAGACCGACCAAATTGTACCTATTATAAAGGTAAGGGTCCATCGGACGGTCAACAAATTATTTTTTAAGTTCATGATGTTTTTGGGTATTACATTTAATTAATAATGGGTTGCTCGGGAAAGCACTTTGCAAAGGAAGCGAATAAAACAGAAATAGCCTGCCATTTATGTTTCATAAGCTGGTAATTTTGATACCTGCCCTCTATTTTGTTACAAATATACCAGCTTATGAAACATAAATTACAGGCTCTTGTCATAGAATTCCTTTTCTTTGCAACATCAAAACATCACTCGGGAAAGCATGTTTTGAGAGGTAATCCACAACGATTACAAAATGAAAAGCATATTAATTAAAATCTAAAAACATGGAAGGCATAAAAAGATCACTTCTATTTGCACTCTTTCTTATTATATGTACAATGGTTCAGGCCCAACGCCTGACTGTACAAGGAAAAGTGATTTCCAAGACTGACGGAGAGCCTATTATTGGCGCAACCGTCATAGAAACTAACCAGACAGGCAACGGTACCATAACTAATATTGACGGTGACTTTACACTATCTGTACCACAAGGTGCGGAACTTACTATTTCGTATATCGGCTTCAAGACAGTGAATGTGAAAGCACAAGCTACACTGAACATTACTCTGGAAGAAGAATCCGAATTACTGCAGGAAATTGTAGTCACTGGTTATACCACTCAACGCAAAGCTGACCTGACCGGAGCTATCTCCGTAGTCAGCATGGATGAAATTGCCAAGCAAAATGAAAACAATCCGATCAAGGCATTACAGGGACGTGTGCCGGGTATGAACATCACAGCTGACGGTAATCCCAGTGGAAATGCTACAGTACGCATCCGCGGTATCGGAACTCTGAACAACAATGACCCTCTTTATATTATTGATGGTGTCCCTACCAAATCGGGTATGCACGAACTGAACGGTAATGACATCGAATCCATTCAGGTATTGAAGGACGCAGCTTCTGCTTCTATCTATGGTTCGCGTGCTGCAAACGGTGTTATCATCATCACTACGAAGAAAGGTAAAGAAGGACAGATAAAGATTAACTTCGATGCTTCTATCGCCGCTTCCATGTATACCAATAAGATGGAAGTACTGAATGCAGAAGAATATGGTCGTGCCATGTGGCAGGCTTACGTAAACGAAGGTCAGGATCCCAATACCAATGCACTGGGCTATAAGTACAGTTGGGGCTACGATGCAAACGGTTATCCTCAACTGAACAACATCAGCATGTCCAAATATCTGGATTCCGCCAACACTGTGCCGGCTGCCGATACTGACTGGTTTGACGAAACCACCCGTACAGGTATTATCCAGCAGTACAATGTATCAGTAAACAATGGTTCGGAAAAGGGGTCTTCTTTCTTTTCCCTGGGTTATTATAAGAATATAGGTATCATCAAGGACAGCGACTTCGAGCGTTTCTCTGCCCGTATGAACTCTGATTACAACTTGATTGGCAAATTCTTGACCATAGGAGAACATTTCACCCTGAACCGTACTTCGGAAGTACAGGCACCGGGCGGATTCCTGCAGAATGTATTGCAATTCAATCCCTCATTGCCGGTTTATGATATCAATGGAGAATATGCCGGTCCGGTAGGTGGATACCCTGACCGCGAAAACCCGGTGGCAAGACTGGATCGTAACTCCGATAATCGCTATACTTACTGGCGTATGTTTGGTGATGCCTACATTAACCTCAATCCCTTCAAAGGATTCAATGTACGCTCTACCTTCGGGTTGGATTATGCACAAAAATCACAACGCATCTTCACCTACCCTATCACCGAAGGTAATGTGACAAATGATAAGAATGCCGTAGAAGCCAAGCAAGAACACTGGACGAAATGGATGTGGAATGCCATCGCTACCTACAATCTGGAAATTGGCAAACACCGTGGTGACGCCATGGTCGGTATGGAGTTGAACCGCGAAGACGATATCAATTTTTCGGGTTATAAAGAAGACTATTCCATCCTGACGCCCGACTATATGTGGCCGAATGCCGGTTCCGGTACGGCTCAGGCTTATGGCTCGGGTGAAGGTTATTCACTGGTTTCTTTCTTCGGAAAACTGAATTATACGTATGATGATAAATATCTGCTCTCTATGACAGTACGCCGTGACGGTTCTTCACGTTTCGGTAAGAATAACCGCTATGCCACATTCCCTTCCTTCTCACTGGGATGGCGCCTGAACCGTGAAAAGTTCATGCAGAACCTCAGTTGGATTGACGACCTGAAAGTCCGCGGTTCATGGGGACAGACCGGTAACCAGGAAATCTCGAACATTGCCCGCTATACAATTTACGTACCCAACTACGGTGTGACGGAATCAGGCGGTCAAAGCTACGGTACTTCCTATGACATTGCCGGAACCAATGGCGGCAGTATCCTTCAGTCCGGATTCAAGCGTAACCAAATCGGTAACGATAACATCAAATGGGAAACAACCACACAGGTCAATCTGGGCCTCGATTTCTCAATTCTCAAACAATCTCTTTACGGCTCATTCGACTGGTTCTACAAAAAGACAACGGATATCCTGGTACAGATGGCTGGTATCGCCGCTATGGGTGAAGGAAGCAGCCAATGGATCAATGCTGGAGAAATGAAGAACGTGGGTGTTGAACTGAATCTCGGTTATCGTAATCAAACAGCATTCGGATTGAAATATGACCTAAATGCCAACATAGCCACTTACCGGAATGAAATAACAAAACTGCCTACTACAGTAGCAGCTAATGGAACTTTCGGAGGTAACGGTGTACAAAGCGTAATCGGACATGCCAATGGTTCACAAGTGGGTTATGTAGCCGACGGCATCTTCAAATCACAGGAAGAGATTGATAACCACGCCACTCAGGAAGGTGCCGGAATAGGTCGTATCCGCTGGCGAGACCTAGATCACAACGGTATCATTAACGAGAAAGACCAACAATGGATTTATGATCCGACACCAGACTTCAGCTATGGTTTGAACATCTACCTTGAATATAAGAATTTCGACCTCACCATGTTCTGGCAAGGTGTTCAGGGAGTAGACGTTATCAGCGACCTGAAGAAAGAGACAGACCTTTGGAGTGGACTCAACATTGGTTTCCTGAACAAAGGTAAGCGGGTACTCGATGCATGGTCGCCCACCAACCCGAACTCTACCATTCCTGCATTGTCACGCAGCGATACAAACAATGAGAAACGTGTTTCCACTTACTTTGTTGAGAATGGTTCATTCCTGAAGTTACGCAATATACAGTTGGGCTACAACGTTCCGAAAACCTTTGCCCAGAAGATGAAGATGGAGCGCCTGCGCTTCTACCTGAGTGCACAGAACGTATTCACCATCAAGAGTAAGGAATTCACCGGAGTAGATCCTGAAAATGCCAACTATGGCTACCCCATCCCGATGAATATAACTTTCGGTATTAATGTAGGCTTTTAACAATAAAATCAGTTACTTATGAAAAAGTTAATATATACAGCAATCTTAGGTCTTTCACTGATGTGCGGCAGTTGTACCGACTTTCTGGAAGATCAGCTCCCCCAGGGAACCATCAGCGACGAACAGCTGAAGAACCCGGCATACATCGACAACCTGGTGATCTCTGCTTATGCAGTATGGATTACCGCCGAAGATATCAACTCTTCCTTCTCCATGTGGAATTATGACGTACGTTCGGATGACGCTTATAAAGGCGGAAACGGTACGGAAGACGGTGATGTATTCCACTCACTGGACATCTCGCAAGGTATCATGACTACGGCATGGAACATCAGCGATATGTGGCAGCGTCTCTACAACTGTATCTCACGTGTCAATACAGCTTTGCAACTGTTGGAACAAGTGGATGAACACACCTATTCACTGAAGCAGCAACGCATTGCCGAAATGAGATTCCTCCGTGCACATGGTCATTTCTTGCTGAAACGCCTGTACAAGAAGATCCCGTTTGCCAACGATGCCAACTTGTCACCGGAAGAATACAACTATCTCTCCAACACTACTTACAACAATGACGAAGGCTGGCAACAAATTGCAGACGATTTCCTGTTTGCTTATGATAACCTTCCCGTGAAGCAGGCAGACAAAGGTCGTCCCGCCAAAGCCGCAGCAGCTGCCTATCTGGCAAAGACTTATCTGTACAAAGCTTATCATCAGGATAATGCAGACAGCCACGAAGTGACAAGCCTCAGCACAGAAGACTTGGTGAAAGTAGTGCAATACACGGACAATGCCATCATGTCGGCAGGCGGCTACGGGCTGGAATCGGATTTCCACAACAACTTCCGCCCGGAACCTCAATATGAAAATGGTATAGAATCCCTGTGGGCCATGCAATACTCCATGAACGACGGTACTAATAACGGTAATTGTAACTGGTCTTACGGTCTGATTGTTCCCAACATTCCGGGAGTTACCGATGGTGGTTGCGACTTCTACAAACCGAGCCAGAATCTGGTGAACGCATTCAGGACAGATGCCAACGGACACCCCCTGCTGGATTCCTTTAACAATACTGATTACAATTCACAATCCGATTATGCTGACCCACGCCTCTTCCTGACAGTAGGTATGCCGGGATTCCCTTATGAATTCAATAAGAACTATATGATGGATCAGTCGACTACCTGGAGTCGTAGCAACGGACTTTACGGATACTACATAACCCTGAAACACAATGTAGACCCGGATGGCGATTACCTGATAAAGGGTGCCTGGTGGGGTTCTCCAATGAACCGTATCGTACTGCGCTACTCGGATGTATTGTTGATGCGTGCCGAAGCACTGATCCAACTGAACGATGGACGTATCGCCGAAGCTATCAGCCTGATTAACGAAGTACGCAACCGTGCCAAACAAAGTACAGCCATGATTGCCGACTACGAAATGGAATATGGCGTACGTTTCAACGTTCAGCCCTATACGGGGAGCTACTCACAAGCAGATGCCTTGAAATTGCTGAAGTTTGAACGCCGTGTAGAACTGGCTCTGGAATCAGAACGCTTCTTTGACCTGGTAAGATGGGGTGAAGCCGCCGAGGTACTGAATAAGTTTTATGCCGAGGAAGCTGCCGACTGCACCATCTACACGAATGCCTCGTTCACTAAAAATAAAAACGAATATCTTCCTATTCCGTTTGCACAGATGAGTGCCAGCAACGGGAATTATACGCAGAATTGTGGTAACTGGTAACCTTATAAAAAAAAGAGCATTATGAAATCAATACTGAATAAACTAAATCTGCTTGTACTGGGAATCGTCCTGCTGTTAGCATTCCCGGGATGCAGCGATGATAATACATCCGACTTAAAACTGGACGGAGACACATGGCTTACCACCTTTGAACTGAATAACGCCTATATGGGAGTGATAGACCGGACCAATAAGACCGTGACCGTTGCAGTGCCCGAAATATACGATACTGATGCAATGAAAGTCACCGATATCGAAGTATCCGAAGGTGCCGAGGCTTCTGTTAAAGCAGGCGATGTGCTGAACTTCTCATTCTCCCAAGTGATAAAAGTGACTAATGGAAACGTATTCCTGGATTATACAGTCAATATCAAGCATGATGAAGCGCGGATACTCTCCTTCAAACTGAATGACGCTTATGCCGGAGTTATCGACCAGTCTAAACGTACCATCACCGTACGTGTGCCAAGCTCAGTCAATATCAAAAATATGGTTCCGGTCATTACAACTTCGGCAGGAGCCATCGTAATGCCGGCATCCGGCCAGGCTATTGACTTCAGTAATCCTGTAGAATTCACTGTTTCATACAACACCGCATCCGCCGTTTATACGGTAACGGTTATCCCGACCGATGCACCGAGCGCCGTATATGTAGGTCTGGCAGCTACATTAAATGAACTAAATCCGGAAGAAAAAGAAGCGGCAACCTGGATGCTGAACAATGTTGCCAATTCTCAGTATATCTCATTCGAAGATGTGCAGGCAGGAAGAGTAGACCTGAGCGAGTGCGAAATCATGTGGTGGCATCTGCATATAGACGGCGGCATCGACAACATGGATAAGTTCGAAAAGGCAGCGCCTGCAGCAATCAGTGCATTGGTGAAGATGAAAGACCTTTATAACAATGGCATGAACCTGTTGCTTACCCGCTATGCCACTTACTATGCTGCCAAGTTGGGGGCTACCTTGGACGGCAACAACCCAAACAACTGTTGGGGACAATCAGAAGAATCCGGTGAAATAGTAGGCGGTGCATGGAACTTCTTTATCCAAGGACACGAGTCGCACGCTCTCTACCAGAATTTGGCGATGAACAACGGTGAAACGAACAAGGTCTATACCTTCGATACCGGCTACCGGACCACCAACAGTACGGCACAATGGCACATCGGTTCCGACTGGGGTGGCTATGCCACAAATGAAGTATGGCGTACCAATCATGGTGGCGTTGATCTGGGTTATGGTGGCGATGGTGCTATCGTGGCATGGGAATATCTGTCCGAAGGTTTTCGCGGAAGCATCGTATGTATCGGCTCAGGATGCTACGACTGGTATGCCTACGGCATAGATGCTTCGGCGGACAAATACCACGGCAATGTGGCTAAACTGACAAAGAATGCAATTGACTATTTAACGGGTAAATAAAACTAATATATGAAAACAATGATATATTCACTCACACTGGCTGCTCTGATGATTACTTCTTTCAGCAGCTGTAGCGATGACAATGATCCGGTTTTAACTCAGAAGGACTGGGACGGAACCACCACTTATTTTGCTTCGGCAGATGCCATGAAGTTTGATACTTACTATAAGCCATCTGTTGGTTATGTAGGCGATCCGATGCCTTTCTATGATCCGCAGGCAAAAGATTTCAAGATTATGTATCTACAGGAGTACCGTCCGAACCAGGCAGGCACTTACCACCCGATATGGGCGGTAAGTACTCAGGACGCTGCTTCATACAGATCTATGGGTGAACTGATCTCTTGCGGAGGATTGTCGGAGCAGGATGCTGCTATCGGAACGGGTAGTACTATTTATAATCCTTCGGATAAATTGTACTATACCTTCTACACAGGTAACAAATATCAGCCTACTTCTTCCGAGAACGGTCAGGTAGTGATGTATGCTACTTCACCCGACTTCAAGACCTGGACCAAGAATCGCACTTTCTATCTGAAAGGTGACACTGACGGATATAGCAAGAATGATTTCCGCGATCCCTTCGTTTTTGAAGGTGAAGATGGAAAATACCACATGCTTGTTTCCACTACCAAAAGCGGTAAAGGTGTGCTGGCCGAATATACTTCTACGGATATGAAAAGCTGGGAACATGCAGGTGTATTCATGACCATGATGTGGGATCGCTTTTACGAATGTCCCGATGTCTTCAAGATGGGAAACTGGTGGTATCTGGTATACTCGGAGATGCATGCAGCCATACGCAAAGTTCAATATTTCAAGGGGCGTACATTGGAAGAGCTGAAAGCAACTACCGCCAATGATGCCGGCATCTGGCCCGACAGCCACGAAGGTTTCCTTGACTCCCGCGGTTTCTATGCAGGCAAGACGTCTTCGGACGGAACCAACCGCTACATTTGGGGATGGTGCCCTACTCGCTCGGGCAATGACAATACTGCCGTAGGAGCCTCTCCGAACGAACCGGAATGGGCAGGAAGCCTGGTTGCTCACAAAGTCATCCAGCATGCGGATGGTACTTTGACTTTAGGCTTAGTAGAAGGTATCAGCCAGAAATATACCACTGCCTCTGCCGTAAAAGTGATGGAAAAAAGTAACGGAGTATCAGAAAGCAACGGTAACTATACTCTGACGGATAATGCTTATATCCTATTCAATCGCTTAAATGTAAACAACAAGATTTCATTCACCGTAAAGACGGCAGGTAATGCAGATAGATTCGGTATCTCTCTGGTACGCGGCACGGACTCCAAGAAGTACTATACCATCGTCGTAAACCCGGAAGACAACAACAATAAACGGAAGATAAACTTCGAAGAAGAAGGTGAAGATGGTAAAGGATTCATCGACGGAATAGACGGTTATCTGTTCGACAGACCTGCTGATAATACTTATAATGTAACTATCTGTACGGACAACTCTGTCTGCGTGGTTTATATCAATGACAATGTGGCTTATACGAACCGCATTTACGGGATACAGAAGAATCCGTGGTCTGTTAACAGCTACTCGGGAAGTGTGGAAGTCAGCAACGTGAAGGTCAGCTATTACTAAACGGAGAAACGTAGCCAATTTTTACCTTCATTATATATTTCCCCGAAGACCGTCTGGAATATATTCTGAGAGGGGGTATAATCAGTATACGACTGAATAGGGATGAGTATACGACTGAATAGGGTTCAGTCGTATACTGAATCCCATTCAATCCGGCACTGAACTAACGAATGCCGGAGAAGTTTTATGTTTTGTGTAATTTTCGTACGCTTATCAATTAATGGCACCGGAAACTACATTGCGTGCCTGTCCTTCCCGATTGATGGCAATCAGCACCTGTTTCTGTTTTTCGGGCAGTTGATATAGTAATTCGGCATAAGTATCTGCCGTGAAGTTAACAATGTAGTTGATGGCATCTTCTATCATTTCCATACCACATGTAGCTCCAAGAGTTTTCAGAAAAAGGATATTCATTATTTTCTACAAATGATATCAGACCTCCTAAAGTTTGTAGTCCGACAAAGATTAAGAATAAAGAGGATTAATCACTGAAAATCATACTTCGCCGCACACGCATAGCCTTCCTCATACAAATCAGTCAGCTTCCGTATATCCCGTTCGATGCGGTCTACCATTACAGGTTTCTGCGGACGGATTACAGTAATTTCTCCCGCTTCTTCCATGCGTTCTACCATCTCCAACTGCTCGTTGTACACACGACAACGGCGGCTCAATGCCTCACGCATCTTCGGATATTTCCGGTAGAGAAAAGACGGGATGTGTATATCCTTTGCTTCCTTGCGATACCCATGATTGCGGGTAAGCACCACTACATTATGCGTGAAACCCTCATTCCGGGCACGCATCAGGGGGATGCTGTCCACAATGCCCCCGTCGAGCATCGGCACATCGTCCACATAAGCAATGGGGCATACAAACGGAAGGCTGCTTGAAGCACGCACAATGTCAATCACCCGGCCTTTATCCTGCTTTTCCTCAAAATAGTTCGCCTCGCCCGTCACACAGTTCGTAGTGACCATTTCATAACGTTCCGGAGAACTGAAATAGGACTCGTAGTCATAAGGCAGAATATGCTCGGGAAACTCCTGAAACAGCAGGTCGAAGTCCATGATATTACGTTTCTTCAACAAATATTTCAGACCGATATACTGGTACTTCTCCAGCAAATCAATATTACTGTACTTGGCGCGGCCGCGCTGACCGGACATGTAAGAAAGTCCGTTACAGGCTCCGGCGCTTACTCCGATAGTATAGGGGAAGCGGATGCCACGGTCCATAAAGCTGTCCAGCACGCCACAAGTAAAGACTCCGCGCATGCCACCGCCTTCAAGAACCAATCCTGTTTGGGGTTTGATATGTATCTTTTTCTCCATAATTATCTGAATTAACGCTCCAAAGATAGCTTTTGTTTCCGAAATCTCCCTATCTTTGTGGCAGTAACAATCATTTAATATCAATTTAATTATGATGAAAAAGTCAATACTTATTGCCACTTTGGGCTTATTGAGTTTCAATGTGTCAGCACAAGACACTCCGAAATCAGACGAAGGTTTCATCTTCACAACCGTTAAAGAGAATCCTATTACTTCTGTTAAAAATCAAAATCGTTCAAGTACATGCTGGAGTTTTTCGGCTTTGGGTTTCCTTGAAAGTGAGTTGCTGCGTATGGGCAAAGGAGAGTATGATTTATCCGAAATGTTTGTAGTACACCACACAATGGTAGACCGTGGCGTGAATTATGCACGTTACCACGGCGACAGTTCTTTCTCACCGGGCGGAAGCTTTTATGACATTATGTATTGCCTGAAAAACTACGGTCTCGTTCCGCAAGAAGCTATGCCGGGAATTATGTATGGCGATACACTGCCTGTACACAATGAATTGGATGCCGTAGCCGGTGCTTACATGAATGCAATAGCTAAAGGCAAACTGACGAAACTGACTCCGGTTTGGAAACAGGGATTATCTGCTATTTACGATACTTACCTGGGTAAATGTCCCGAAACGTTCACTTATCAAGGAAAAGAATATACTCCGAAGACATTTGCAGAATCTCTCGGCATCAATCCGGATGATTATGTATCACTGACTTCATTCACTCACCATCCGTTCTATACTCAGATGAACATTGAAATCCAAGATAACTGGCGTAATGGACTTTCTTACAACTTGCCTTTGATGGAATTCATGTCTGTTATTGACAATGCTGTTAATAACGGTTATACTGTAGCCTGGGGTAGCGACGTAAGCGAAACAGGTTTTACTCGTGACGGTATTGCAGTGATGCCCGACGCAGATCGTGGTGCTGAACTCACCGGTTCGGATATGGCACGCTGGACAGGTCTTACTGCTGCCGACAAACGTAAAGAACTGACTTCACGTCCATTGCCGGAAATCACTGTAACTCAGGAAATGCGTCAAACAGCATTCGACAATTGGGAAACAACCGACGACCATGGCATGCTTATCTATGGTATCGCTAAAGATCAAAATGGCAAGGAATACTATATGGTGAAGAATTCATGGGGTACAAACAACAAATACAAAGGTACCTGGTATGCTTCTAAACCTTTCGTAGCTTACAAGACTATCAATATACTGGTACACAAAGATGCAGTGCCTAAGGCGCTGTTGAAAAAGCTGGGGATTAAATAAAGTTATTAGTGGTGAGTGATCACTTATCACTCACCACTATTTCATCATCCACTATTTATATATTCCGTAAACAGATCTTTATAATTCTCTCCTGTACGATTATAAATTAGTTATGAGTTACAGGCTACAAGTTGCTGCGCTATATTCTGAAAAGGCACTTGTAGCTTGTAGCCTGTAACTCATAACTAATTCCCTTTCTAAAGCCCCTATATTGCTCAAAAACCTTTTCAATGTGCATTTTTTGCCCGCATTTCTTGTCAGAACGAACAGTTTGACTAATTTTGCACGCTGATAATTAGTTAACCGGACAATTTCAGTAGCTGGACACACTATGTACCTCCTACTCCTATTCCCGGCACTGACACTTTGAGAAATACTAATACTAATAATTAATAACATGAGTTTGAAAATCGTAGTATTGGCTAAACAAGTTCCCGACACACGTAATGTTGGGAAAGATGCCATGAAAGCCGACGGAACCATTAACCGTGCGGCACTCCCCGCCATCTTCAACCCCGAAGACTTGAACGCTCTTGAGCAAGCCCTCAGACTGAAAGATGCACACCCGGGCTCTACCGTAACCATCCTGACAATGGGACCGGGACGCGCAGCCGAAATTATTCGTGAAGGATTGTTCCGCGGTGCCGACAATGGTTATCTGTTGACTGACCGTGCTTTTGCTGGTGCAGATACCCTTGCCACTTCGTACGCCCTTGCCACTGCCATCAAGAAGATAGGCGAGTATGACATCATCATCGGCGGACGCCAGGCTATTGACGGTGACACAGCTCAAGTGGGTCCGCAAGTTGCTGAAAAGCTCGGTCTGACACAAATTACTTATGCCGAAGAAATTCTGAACGTGGAGAAAACGACCGGACGTGTTGTAGTGAAACGTCATATCGACGGTGGTGTGGAAACAGTAGAAGGTCCTCTACCTATCGTGATCACTGTGAATGGAAGTGCAGCCCCCTGCCGCCCACGCAACGCTAAGTTGGTACAGAAGTACAAACGTGCTCTCGGTGCACAGGAAAAAGCTGCTATCACCAAGGAAGGTGCTATTCTGCCTTATGCCGACCTCTACGAGAAGTACCCTTATCTGAACATCACCGAATGGAGTGTGGCCGATGTCAACGGTGATTTGAAACAATGCGGCCTCAGTGGCTCGCCTACCAAAGTGAAAGCCATTCAGAACATCTCCTTCCAAGCCAAGGAAAGCCGTACGCTGACCGGAAGCGACCAGGATGTAGAAGATCTTATTGTTGAACTACTCGCCAATCATACGATTGGCTAAGCTACGAGCAACAAGCGACAAGCTACAAGTTGCTGCACCATTATCCTAAACAGCACTTGTAACCTGTAGCTAGTAGCTAAAAACTAAAAAATATGAATAACGTATTTGTATATTGTGAGCTTGAAGGCACTGTAGTTGCCGAAGTAAGTCTCGAACTCCTTACCAAAGGACGCAAGTTAGCTAACCAACTGGGCTGCCAACTGGAAGCCGTTGTTACCGGTACTAACCTTGCAGGAATCGAAAAACAAGTATTGCCCTTCGGTGTCGACCGTCTGCACATCTTCGATGCTCCGGGCTTGTTCCCTTATACTTCACTGCCCCACTCTTCCGTACTCATCAATCTGTTTAAAGAAGAAAAGCCGCAAATCTGCCTGATGGGCGCCACCGTTATCGGTCGTGACCTTGGGCCACGTGTTTCTTCTGCGCTAACCAGCGGACTGACCGCCGACTGTACTTCACTGGAAATCGGCGAGCATGAAGATAAGAAAGAAGGCAAAGTATACGAAAACTTGCTGTACCAGATTCGTCCCGCATTCGGCGGTAACATCGTGGCAACCATCGTCAACCCCGAACACCGCCCGCAGATGGCTACTGTTCGCGAAGGCGTGATGAAGAAGGAAATTCTCGACACCAACTATCAGGGCGAAGTAATCAACCACGACGTTGCCAAATATGTGCCTACTACGGACTATGTAGTGAAGGTTATCGACCGCCATGTAGAGAAAGCAAAGCACAACCTGAAAGGCGCTCCGATTGTCGTAGCCGGTGGTTACGGTATGGGGAGCCGCGAAGGTTTCAATATGCTGTTTGAACTGGCCAAGGAACTGCATGCCGAAGTAGGCGGCAGCCGCGCAGCCGTTGATGCTGGTTTCTGCGATCACGACCGCCAGATTGGACAGACCGGTGTAACGGTTCGCCCCAAACTGTATATCGCTTGCGGTATCTCGGGACAAATCCAGCACATTGCCGGTATGCAAGAAAGTGGTATCATCATCTCCGTAAATAACGACGAGAATGCTCCTATTAACACCATTGCCGATTATGTAATTAACGGTACGGTAGAAGAAGTCATTCCGAAGATGATTAAATACTATAAAGAAAACAGTAAATAAATTTATAAACGAAATGAAGGGAGTCATCATTGCTCTATGTCTATTCTGTACGTGCGGAATGCTGAATGCCCAGAACAAACTTCCGAAAAACGGCAAGCATGTCTATTCATATGCCAACGGAAATGACAGCATAGTATGCTTCTATAAAAACGGAAGATTGGTAGGACAACGGACAGAATATTATCCCAATGGGCAAATACGGTTAATATCAACCTACAAGAATGGGCGCAAGCTGAACTTGAAGCAGTATTATGAAAATGGAGCCTTGAAGCGTGAAGAAGTCATGAACGGCGATTCTTCCGAAGGGCATCTGTATGATATTGACGGTAAAGAACTGGACTTCATTCCTTATATAGAGCTGCCTCAGTTTCCAGGAGGTAATGCCGAGCTATCAAAGCTGATAGCCCAATATACCAAGTATCCTCGGCAGGCCATAAAAGACAAAAAGCAAGGATTGGTCCTCATAAAATGCTCGATAGACAAGGAAGGCAATCCTAAGATGGCAGAAGTTGTGAAGAGCGTTTGCCCCGAACTGGACAAGGAAGCGATGAGAGTAGTAGGTTTCCTGACAATGACTTACAAATTCACTCCTGGGAAGATAGAAGGACAACCGGCTAACATGCACTTCACCATCCCCGTCAATTTTCGTTTATAACTAAAAACAATAAAAAAATTATGGCAAATTTTTATACCGAAGTTCCTGAATTGAAGTTCCAGCTGAACAACCCGATGATGGAACGTATCTGCGAACTGAAAGAGCGCGGATACCAAGATAAAGACAAATTTGACTATGCCCCGCAAGATTATGCGGACGCAATGGACTCTTATGATAAGGTTCTTGAAATCACCGGAGAAATCACCGGAGAGATTATCAACCCGAACGCCGAAGGTGTAGACGAAGAAGGTCCTCACTGTGCTAACGGTCGTGTGGAATATGCCAGCGGTACAAGACAGAACCTGGATGCAATGGTGAAAGCCGGACTGAATGGTATGACTATGCCACGCCGTTTCGGTGGTTTAAACTTCCCCATCACTCCGTACACCATGTGTGCCGAGATCGTAGCAGCAGCCGATGCCGGTTTCGGCAATATCTGGTCTCTGCAAGACTGTATCGAAACACTGTATGAATTCGGTAACGAAGATCAGCACAGCCGTTTCATTCCACGTATCTGTGCCGGTGAAACTATGTCTATGGACTTGACAGAACCCGATGCCGGTTCCGATTTGCAGAGTGTAATGTTGAAAGCTACTTTCGACGAAAAAGAAAATTGCTGGCGTCTGAATGGTGTAAAGCGTTTCATCACGAATGGTGATGCAGACTTACACCTCGTACTGGCCCGTTCGGAAGAAGGAACCAGAGATGGTCGTGGATTGTCCATGTTTATCTATGATAAGCGCGAAGGTGGCGTAGATGTACGCCGTATCGAAAATAAATTAGGTATTCACGGTTCTCCCACTTGTGAACTTGTTTATAAGAATGCAAAGGCTGAACTTTGCGGTGATCGTAAACTCGGTTTGATCAAGTATGTAATGGCATTGATGAACGGTGCACGTTTGGGTATTGCCGCACAGTCTGTAGGTCTGTCGCAAGCTGCCTACAACGAAGGCTTAGCTTATGCGAAAGATCGTAAACAGTTCAATAAAGCTATTATTGAATTCCCGGCAGTATATGACATGCTGGCTATCATGAAAGCAAAACTGGATGCCGGACGTGCATTGTTATACCAAACGTCTCGTTACGTAGATGTTTATAAAGCTTTGGATGATATTTCCCGCGAACGTAAGCTGACTCCGGAAGAACGCCAGGAACAGAAGAAGTATTCCAAGCTTGCTGATGCTTTCACTCCGCTGGCTAAAGGTATGAACTCAGAATATGCAAACCAGAATGCATACGACTGTATCCAGATTCACGGCGGTTCCGGTTTCATGTTGGAGTATGCTTGCCAACGCATTTATCGTGATGCACGTATCACCAGCATCTATGAAGGTACTACTCAATTACAGACCGTAGCCGCTATCCGTTACGTAACAAATGGTTCGTATGCTGCTACACTCCGTGATTATGAAACAATTCCTTGCAGTGAAGAAATGCAACCTCTGATGGATCGCCTGAAAGAAATGACAAATAAGTTTGAGGCTGTCACCAATGCAACGAAAGAAGCCGCCAACCAAGAACTCTTAGACTTCGTAGCCCGCCGTCTTTACGAAATGGCAGCTGTATGCGTGATGTCTCATCTCCTCATCCAGGATGCAACCAAAGCACCTGAGTTGTTCGCGAAATCAGCTGTTGTTTATCTGAACTATGCTGAAGCAGAAGTAGAAAAGCACTTCAATTTCATCCGCAAGTTCAAGACTGAAGAATTGGAAAGCTATCGCAAGTAATTGAGGTCTGAAGTTATAAGACTTTGAAGACAATCAAAATAAGGGTGAACCTTAAAAGTCCGGATATAAGACTATTAGGGTTCACTTTTTCTTTTAATGACCAATCCATTCACTTAGCATATACCTATTCAGAAAACTGCGGTCGTTTTTTTATCTTCATATGCCCCAATCCATGCTTCTTCTTTCTTTTTCCATCCTCAAGATTAGCAAATGGAAGTATTGGTCCCTTTATAGATAACCTCTCTCTGACACTGTCGGAAACCAGCTCTCCAAATTTTGAAAACATCTTAGTTTCAACATATCCGGAATTCGGACATTCAACATAGAAAACGTGTAAGTCATTCAAGTTTTCGAGCATCTTTATCCAATGTCCCCCTGCATGTGGTCCTGACTCTCCTATAGCAGTTTTATAATACTCCCGAACTCTATTACCAACTCCTCCACTTGATTTTCGCAATGGTGCTTTTCCGATGTATAAAATGTTTTCATCGGGAATCCAAAACTCAGCCAGTCTTCCTTTTATAACTTCAGCATCTTGAGTTTCTTCTTTATCAATAGTAAAGTAACCGAGTTTCTGAATCCAATCTTCTAAAATAGTCATTGAAATAGGGACCTCTTCTATCGTCCTATTCAACTCTGCATTTTCTGATAAAGATACGATATAAATACCTTCGTTTTTGCAGTCAATCGGGGTGTTCCATTTTACCACTTCAATGGCAGTGGATGGTAACCCGACTTTTTCTACTAATTGTTTGATGGTTATTGGCATATTATGTATGTTTCAAATTGATATATTATTTTTTCACAAGATATTTTACAGGTATGAGAGCCGATGCTCCATCAGAAAGCCTTTCTACCCTATAATGGTCGGGAAAACCTCGTACTACATCTCTTGTTATTTTTACTTGATCTCCTTGATAAAAATGGATGGTTTGTTTGTTCCCTATTATTTCCAAGGTTTTCATTCGGTCACCATCCACGGCTGCTTTCACTAAGGCTTTTTCAACTTCCACATTAATTGCGGCATCATAATCCTTTGTGATAATGTAAATAGCATGCATATCCGGTTTATCGATAATAGAAGTGTAAACAAACAGACATAGAAAAGTTATAATACATCCCCATATCAATAGTTGCTTCTTCTGCTTTATGGATTCTTGCATCTTCTGCTTCATATTATTATTGTATTGCTTTTGTAGCTGCTCTTTATGTTTATCAAAGGTAATTAATTCTTTGTGACAATGAGGACACTCAAAAATGATATCGGATTTTGCTGGTGCTTCGATAACTCTGTTGCAGGAAGGGCATTCAACCATAGCAATCTCCCCTTTTTTTTCCATTTTGATATTACTCTGTTTCATATTCAATTTATATTTAGCTATTTTATATGTATGCGTAAAAGTTTTTAATAGACATGCTGAGCAAATAGCAAAAAAGAATGCTTAGTGGTATTAATAATACATCTAACAACACTCTTATTATTTTTCTGTAATAACAAATTCTGACACCAATCTTATTCGATATTAAGATATGGACTTGTATATCTTCCATTTGATTTATATAACATTTGTGATCCATAGATATAAAATTTAAATTATTTGTTAATCTATAAACGGAGCAAGAATCATAGATATCAAAATCAATATACAAAACAAGATAACAAGTATGATAGGTATTGCCAAACACCCTCCACAACCTTGCAAAAACTCAGCTTTTCCTTTTAAAAATTCGATTCGTGCTTTTTCGTATTCTGTAAGCTCTTTTATTTTTTCTTTATTATCCATTTTTATTCTCCTATTTTATAATATTACTATTAATGAAGTTTGGCATAACATTCATATACTGGGTCATTTGAGCCATCACTATTATAATACTCTAAAACACCATTTTCATTGATGCGACTAATGGGAGGATTCCCATTATTACAGTAATAAGCCGTTCCATTGATTTGCATATCAAGATATATTCTCACATTATTATCAGAAAAAGGCACTAATATTCCGTCCATGCTTTTTTGTTCAATCGAATCATAATCAAAATTGTGGATGATGTATATTATTGCTCCTTTCTTAAGATTGAAGCATGCAAGATTGACATTAACGTCTGCTATATCGGGATCTACAAAATAGTAGTCTGTACTGTTCTTAATAGAACATTTTGTACATTCAAAAATAGTATTAGTACTATTCTCTCTTAGTTTAAACGTTCCATCTGTGATATGTTTTAATAAAGTATAGGAGCAATTGTCACCACTAAAAGTTTTACCTTTCCAAGTTCCAACATTCTGAAAATCAACCTTTCTCCCTTCTTTCTCTTCCTGCTTTTCTGTTTCTTCTATGGAGGCGTTCGTGAAAGTATTTTTAGGAATTTGAGTATTACTTTGAGTATTAAAAACATTTGTAGTATTCTTACTCTCAAAAGAAATTCCTAAAAGGTTTAAGAGAGCAAGAATCCAACATATGAAAAATAATCCTGATAAGATAGCAAGCAGTACATATGGGAATTCATACTTTTTAACACCGATACTTTTAGATAATATAATCCTTTCAATCGTCGGATTATTCGTTGTTTTTGTTTCCATGATTATCTTTTATTTGTACCACTATGGCTCCTAAATGGCATTAATGATCAAAAAGAAAGTGTGGAGTCATATCATCTATCTCGTTGGAGGCGTCTGGTAAAGCCCAAGTACAAATAGACAATATCCCCACACTTGTAATGTATATTGCTTGAGTAAGAATATACAGACAAGTGATGAGCGTGATTGCTATTCCTCGTACTTTTAAAGTTTACCAGACTTTCCACGAAGGATAAAAGCTACACTTTCATCAATAAACTATGTATGTCCTAACCTATTAAGCCAAGACTTTGCAAAGCTACAAAAAAGTTTATTGATTATCAAGCTCAAAACGGGGATATTGTTATGTGGCACCTCCTTTGATAAATATCTGTTTTTAGGCGGCTAAATTCCAAAGCTGAGGTTTAGCCGCCTAAACGTCAGCTTTACATTCACCAAGTTTAGGTTTATAGTTCTTCTTCCTCATCATCCGCCAACGCATCATAAATTTCCGGTAGATAAGTGATTTCATCTTCCGGGTCGTCAAAATATTCGTCCAGATGTTCATTGAAAGTGTCATAGTCATTGGCATAATCGGAAGTTGAATTATAAATTTCTTTTGTAGCTTTCTTGTAAGATACATTTCTCTGCGATGCAGATGAACTTTTTAGTCGGGATGACTTATAACTAAAGCCACGTTGCGGAGGAGCAGCGTTTTCATTAAGACTTTTTTCCAACATACTTCTGTTCATTGCATCTTGATAAGAGTAGTAGCCGAAGACGGCAAAAACACAAAACACACTTATACCTTTCAGTAAATTAGCCTTTCTCTTATTACAACCGTTACTCATAGTCTTCTTCTTTAGATATAAAATTCTACAATTTGATTTGCCACTAAGCGTTCCTTTTCAACGCCTCCTCATAGACCTTCTTCACCCGTTCCCTTAGGCGCATTGGCTTGATGACCGTCAGCGAACGGCTTCTTGCCAATAAAGCCATTACAAAGTCATTTGTAATACGTAAGCGAAGGCGGATACGAAACTCTTCTTCATTATCCGTGAGGATTTCCTGCGAATGGTGCAGGGGGACAGATCTCAAGAAACTGCCGTCAAGCGCATCATAACTCAATTCGATTTCCTCAACAGGAATGTCTGTTTGATTCCAAATGCCGTAACTGTCTTTAAATAACTCTTCCACGTCAATATCCATGTTACGCCTAAAGGTCTCTTCATTAATAATCCGGAGATTGCGTACACAGTCCACGCTGAATGTTTTCAACGTTCCGTTGTCGTAGGCAAGGAGATACCATCTCTGCTGGTCTTCTTTCAAGTAATGGGGAAGAACTTTCTTTTCACGAATTTTACCTCCTTCGCGTATATAGATATAGTTGAAAGACACCGGATGTGAAAACCTAATAGCTTTTATCAATAATGGAAGACATTCATAATCCATCGGACGGTGGTGTTCGGCCAAAACGTAAGTGTGCAGATTGGAAGTTCGATCAATAGCATTCAATAAATCAAAGTTCAGCAAAAGCCGATCGTATTGTTCTTGTTTCAAACTATCTTCTTCGTTGATAAAATAGCCTTTCCGCTGTTTGTCAAAACATATACGAATGCCGAACAACTCTTCTATCTCGTTAAAATCCCGTTGCAGAGTGCGGAGGTCTACGGAGCTTCCATCACGTTCCTCCATACGACATGCAATATAATTTTCCAGTTCTTCTCTCGGAACGTATTGCTGAGGTCCTCTCAATCTGTTAATAATAACCAGCATTCGTTGCAAGCCTTCCAGTTTTCTACCCATACTTTTTCATCTTGGTTAATGATTAATTATAGTAGCAAAGATAACGAGGCTTGACGACAAAACTTGTCGTTCTATGGAAATCTTGATGATTTATCAATTCAGGTATGGTCATTTAGAAAAAAGCGGGCTATAATACAGCAAGGAGGTATGAGTTACAGTTCAACTTTGTCTTTTTGACACTTAGCATTTTTGATTGACTGAGAATGCGTTCTTTCCATCCCATACGTACAAGAAATGCAAATACGTGAACAAAAGTCTGCAATAAACCGATTATGAGAACAATACTGAAATATGTATATTTCTTCCAGAGCTGAATATAGCTCAAAATACTTTATAATAAGAGTAAATTAGAATGTAAATAAGTGTATTGAGCATAAGTAGTAACCCTTTTGCCCATAAGTAGTAATGATATCACCTAAAAGTAGTAATGATACCGCTCTTAAGTAGTAACCCTTTTCTGCATAAACTGCTTAAAAGATGTAAAAACATACAAGAATAACACATTATTATTCTTTATTTATTCACAGGATGTCCTAAAATGAAAGATTCTAAAATATCTCACGTCGTTAAAAGCACAGATATTATATCATTATGACTATAAAACGGAAATTATGCTAACAGTTCATCTTTGGAGAGTTCTTCACTTCTTAAAAAACAAATACAGAATCACGGAGACCAGAGAAACAAATAAGAATAAGCAGAGAGAACCCTCTGTGCCCCTGTGATTCTGTGTTCGAGTACATTAGTATACCGCTTTCATGTAAATGGAGACTAGTTCAATTCTTCCGTCACATCATCTGAACAGTCTCAATTGACTGCGCAGCTCATGAAGTTCATTCTGCATCTCCTCCATACGCTGTAACAGGTGATGGATAGCATCAATCCCTTCAATATTGATGGATAAGTCATAATACATGCGGCTGTAACGTTCTATGTCCGGTAATTGAGTAAACGTCAGATAACGTTCCCCACCTTCGGTCATTACTTCTATCAGGCCACCTTCCTGTAACAAATCGATAAACGAGGGTTCAATGTGGCATTTGCGACAATACTCGCTGACTATGATTAATTCATTCTGCATAGTGCTACCTCCTTTTAGTTCATACTTTGAAGTTTACGGAACAACTCTTTCTGTTCTTCCGTCAAGTTCGTCGGCAGTTTCACGGAATAAGTCACAATGAGGTCACCGAACTGTCCTTCTTTCTTATATACAGGGAAGCCCTTACCTTTCAAACGAGCCTTCGTACCGTTCTGTGTTTCGGGTTTCACTTTCAGTTTCACCTTTCCATCCAAAGTGTCCACCAATTGGTCACCACCCAGGATAGCGGTATAAAGATCAATAGGCACATCCACATACAAGTCATCCCCTAAACGCTTGAATACCGGATCATCCGCAATCACAAATGTTATGTACAAGTCTCCGGCAGGTCCACCGTTCACACCTTCGCCACCATAACCTTTCAATTTGATTACTTGCCCGTTTGCTACCCCCGCAGGAATAGTAATACGCACATTCTTACCGTTTACAGTCAACACTTGTTTATGAGTCTGGGCTGCATCACGAAGCGAAAGGTTTAAATCTGCATGGTAATCCTGTCCGCGGAAGCCCGCATTAGCACCTCCACGCCCCCGGTTTCCGAACATAGATTCAAAGAAATCGGAGAAGCCGCCACTATCAAAACCGCCGCCGCCAAAGCCTCCAAATCCACCGGCACCCGCCTCCTGACGGGCACGCTTTTGTGCCTCAAATTCATCGGCATGCTTCCAGTGCTCACCATACTCATCGTATTTTTTACGCTTTTCAGGATCACTCAGCACTTCATTTGCTTCATTAATTGCCTGAAATTTATCCTTGGCAGAAGAATCGTTCGGATTCAGATCAGGATGATATTTACGTGCCAATTTACGGAACGCTTTCTTTATATCATCCTGGCTTGCCGTCTTATCTACCCCAAGGACTTGGTAATAATCTATATAAGCCATAGTCTATAAATTTTGTTATTCTTATATACCCTATTACAAATAACGCACCAAGTGGGTGTTTTGAATATTAAAATACATAAACGAAAACTAAAAAGGAGTATTAAAAAGCATAAACCATAGATAATCAACAAAATATCCATTTACAGAAAGATTCATTAACGTCTTTTTAATTCTAAAACAATGTAAACGACTCGTAACGTCAATTAATTATTCATGCTAAAACTTCCTAAAATAAACGGAAAACACTTTATTTGTATATAAAATAATGCATTTACAGAAAGCATAATTCCCCCAACCTTAATATATTGACTTATTATGAAAAGTAACCATTGGCTACTTACGGTAGCACTCACTTTCATCGTCCTGCAAACCAAAGCAGATGCATGGATACGCATAAACCAACTTGGCTACTTGCCGCAGTCTGTAAAAGTAGCAGTATTCATGAGTGAAGAACCCACTGACATACAAGAGTATGCACTTGTAGATGCCTTCACCGGACAAACAGTTAGAACTTTCAATTCTATCAAATCAACTGGAAAGATGGGCCTAATGAAGAGTACCTATCGTTTGAATTTTAGCGATTTTAATCAACCGGGAACTTATTACCTGAAAGCAGGTAAAGTTATATCTCCCCATTTTCCCATCAATAACCATGTATATAATGGAACTGCAGATTTCTTGTTGAACTATATGCGTCAGCAGCGCTGCGGTTATAATCCTTTCCTGAAAGACAGCTGTCATGTGCACGATGGCTACATCTTGTATCATCCCACTAAAACGGGACAACACATTGATGTCCGTGGTGGCTGGCACGATGCAACGGATTATCTGCAATATACCACAACTTCCGCCAATGCTATTTATCAGATGATGTTCGCCTATCAGGAAAACCCGGAATCTTTCGGTGATTTCTATGATGCTGCCGGACTTCCCGGTGCTAACGGTATCCCTGACATTGTAGACGAAATAAAATGGGGACTGGACTGGTTAAATCGCATGAATCCCGCTCCCGGTGAACTATACAACCAGATTGCTGACGACCGTGACCATGCTGGTATGCGTCTGCCCAACGAAGATAAAGTAGATTATGGTTATGGTCCAGGCAACGGACGCCCTGTTTATTTCTGTAGCAGCGAACCTCAGGTACGCGGCCAGTTTATGAATGCAACTACAGGTGTAGCCAGCACGGCAGGCAAATATGCTTCCTGCTTCGCTCTCGGTGCACGCCTCCTGAAGAATTTCTACCCGGAATTTGCAGCCGAAATAGAGGCTAAGGCTGATGCAGCCTATCAGGAAGGAGTAAAGAAGCCAGGGGCTTGCCAAACGGCATCTGTCTTGTCTCCGTATATCTATGAAGAAGACAACTGGGTAGACGATATGGAATTGGGAGCCATGGAACTGTTTAAGAGTACCGGAGATCTGACATATCTGCAGCAAGCCGTTGAGTATGGACGACGTGAACCTGTTACCCCATGGATGGGTGCTGACAGTGCACGCCACTACCAATGGTATCCGTTCATGAATATGGGACATTACCACTTAACAAAAGTAAACAATGACCGCCTCAGCAAAGAATTCATCCGAAACATGCATAGCGGTATTGTACGTACCTACGAAAAAGCAGTCGAAAGTCCATTCATGCATGGCATTCCCTACACTTGGTGTTCTAACAACTTAACAACTGCCATGTTGACACAGTGCCGCCTGTATCGTGAAGCAACAGGTGATGAAACATACAAAGAAATGGAAGCCGCCATGCTCGATTGGTTGTTCGGTTGTAACCCATGGGGAACCAGTATGATCGTAGAACTTCCCCTATATGGAGATTATCCTTCACAACCCCACTCTTCATTACTAAATGCAGGAGTAGGCAACACTACAGGCGGATTGGTAGACGGACCAGTTTACCGCACTATTTTTGAAAGTCTGCGTGGAGTAAATATGACTGGTATTCCCGGCACTCCCGGACAAGATTATGAACGCTTTCAACCGGACCTGATGGTATATCACGATGCCATTCATGACTATTCGACCAATGAACCGACTATGGATGGAACTGCATGTCTCACTTATTACCTCTCTGCCATGCAAAAAGAGGGCATGAAACAAGCTAACATTCAAAGCGATAAGAATGTATATGTAAATGGTGGCATCATTCGCACTGATCCATCAAAAAAACAAATTACACTTGTCTTTACTGCAGCTGATAAGGCAGACGGTGCCGATGCTATCATCAGCACGCTGAAAAAGTACGGCATCAAAGGTGGATTTTTCTTCACCGGTGAATTCTACGAACTCTACCCTGAAGTAGTCAAACGTCTGCGTACCGAAGGACATCTGGTAGGTAGCCACAGTTATGGACACTTACTGTATATGCCGTGGGAAAATCGCGATTCACTATTAGTAACCCGTGAGCAGTTTGAACAGGATATGCTAAAAAGCTATGCAGGTATGCGCGAGGCAGGTATCGAATACAAAGATGCTCCGGTATATATCCCGCCTTATGAATATTATAATAAAGAAATAGCTGCATGGGCAAAAAATATGGGTATCCAACTTATTAACTATACGCCCGGTACAATGAGTAATGCAGATTACACTACCCCGGATATGGGACAGAAATATCGCAGCAGTAAGTTCATCTATGATAAAATCATGGAAGTAGAGAAAAAAGAAGGTTTAAACGGACATTTGATGTTGATACACTTCGGTACGGACGACCGCCGTACGGATAAATTCTATAATGGTTATCTGGATAAAATGATTAAAACATTGAAACGGAAAGGCTATACTTTTGTACCCGTACTTGAAGCAATAGGAATGTAGTCCATACGATTATCATAAAAAGGTTAGTTAAAGGTTATCATGCAAAGGTATTTAAGGTAATATTCAATCGGTTTGTTTTCAGTAGGCTTTTTCCTACCCCCAAGGGAAAAAGTTTCAAACCAAAGCTCCATGCCTGAGAAGGTCCGGAGCTTTTTTCTGCCATTTTTATAATATAATGAAGAAGATTTTGATGCAGATAAGTGCATCAGCTTACGCAGATAAGTGCACAATTAAAAACTGTCTTTTACAGCCTGTAACAAGGTCTGTATATCTTCCTCTGTTGTATCAAAAGAAGTCACAAAACGAATTTCATTTTCAGCTTCGTTCCAGAAATAGAAGAAGTAAGACTTCATCAGCTTATCAATAACCGAACGAGGCATAGTTAGGAATAACTGGTTACTCTCCATCTTCTGTGTAAAATGTACACCCGGCAATACCTTCAAACCATCATACAGTTTTTGTGCCATTGCATTGGCATGCATAGCATTCTTTTTCCACAAATCATCTGTAAGGTAAGCTGTGAACTGACAAGAAAGATAACGTAATTTAGAAGCTAACTGGGCCGATTGCTTCCGCACATAAAGTGCCTCTTTTTTGAGCTCTGGATTAAAAATGACTACGCTTTCCCCAAGCATCAAACCATTCTTTGTTCCACCAAAACTAAGTATATCAATACCACAATCAACCGTAAGTTCCTTGAAACTAAGATTCAAAGCTACACAAGCATTCGCCAGGCGTGCACCATCCATGTGTACATACATACCATGTTTATGCGCTAAAGCTGTTAATGCCTTCAATTCCTCCGGAGTATAAACAGTACCCAATTCCGAACATTGGGAAATATAAATAGCACCCGGCTGGGAATGATGTTGTTCACCAAAATTCTTTAGATAAGGCTGTACCAACTCTGGGGTGAGTTTACCATCCGGTGTTACAATCGGACGGATCTGGCAACCTGTCATACGTGCAGGAGCACCGCATTCATCCACATAAATATGTGCTGTCTCCGCACAAAGAATCAAATTATAAGGACGCGTAGCCAACTGTAAAGCTACTGCATTGCTACCTGTTCCATTAAAAACAAAAAGCGGTTCACAATCAGCTGTAAATGTCTCCTTGATTTTACGGACGGCTTCCTCCGTCCAAGGATCGTCACCGTAACCTACTGCATGATTTTGGTTTGCCCGGTTTAGTGCTTCCATCACCAATGGATGTACACCGGAATTGTTGTCTGAAGCAAAACTTCTCATAGTTATATTCATTTTATCAATAAATTATCTTAGCACCCGAATTATCATTTACTACTAAGAGCATGCAAAGGAACAAAATATATTCGTTAGCAGAAAAAAAGAAGCGTGGATTTTAAAAATCCACGCTTTCGTTTAGGTTTTCAATCGGTTTTTCATTCTTTAGCCGATATAAACATTCACGCCCAAAAAAATGTAGAGCTCTTCGTTCTCTTGGTGCAATACAATCTTGTCTTCACAAGCTAACCATCCCAAGGCGGCTCCCAGTTCTTTGTCCTTCAGCCCGGACTTTCTCTTCAAAGTCCCATAGTCCCATTTGGCGTAATTGCTAAGCAACCTCCAAATCTTGCCTGCGTTCAGGCCGATGTCGCTTTTGTTCATCTCTTCTCGTCATTAAAAAGGTTAAATAATTGATTGGTTTTTGTTTAGGTTATCCTAATTTATCACCCTAAAGGTATCACTTTTTATTTATAAAACATAAAAAGCGAACAAAAGATATCTTTTTTAATCAAAATTGTAACAGTTTCGTAATAATATATAGGTAATATGAGTAGAAAAAGACTAGAAAAGAGAAAAAAAGACCACAGTACCTTCATAGAGATACTGTGGTCATTTATTATAATTATGAGTTCAGGAAAAAACGGGTATTACATCATGCCACCCATGCCGCCCATACCGGGAGCCCCCATTGGCATTTCAGGTTTGTCTTCCTTTTTTTCAACGATTACACATTCAGTAGTCAGGAACATACCTGCAATAGAAGCAGCATTTTCCAAAGCTACACGAGCAACCTTTGCAGGATCAACTACACCGGCAGCATGCAAGTTTTCATATACATCAGTACGAGCATTGTAACCGTAGTCACCTTTACCTTCACGTACTTTCTGTACAACTACAGCACCTTCTTTACCTGCATTGGCAACGATCTGACGCAACGGTTCTTCAATAGCACGCTTGATAATGTCAACACCGGTAGTTTCATCGATGTTATCACCTTTGAAACCTTCCAATGCATCGAGTGCACGGATGTAAGCTACACCGCCACCCGGTACAATACCTTCTTCAATAGCAGCACGTGTTGCACGCAAAGCATCGTCTACACGGTCTTTCTTTTCCTTCATTTCAACTTCAGAAGCAGCACCTACGTAAAGGACAGCAACACCACCAGACAATTTAGCTAGACGTTCCTGCAATTTTTCTTTGTCATAATCAGATTTAGTAGCAGCAATCTGAGCTTTAATCTGTTCGCAACGTTCCTTGATATTTTGTTTGTCACCGGCACCATTTACGATGGTAGTGTTATCTTTAGAAACTGTGATCTTATCAGCAGTACCTAACATCTCGATGGTAGCTTGTTCCAGTTTCAGACCCTTTTCCTCACTGATCACTACACCACCAGTCAATACGGCGATATCTTCCAGCATTTCTTTACGACGGTCACCGAAGCCCGGAGCTTTCACAGCACAAATCTTCAATTGAGAACGCAGACGGTTTACAACCAACGTAGTCAAAGCTTCACTATCCACATCTTCTGCGATTACCAACAGAGGACGTCCGGTTTGTACAGCAGGTTCCAAGATAGGCAAGAAATCTTTCAGGTTAGAAATCTTCTTGTCATAGATCAGGATGTATGGTTTTTCCATTTCACACTCCATCTTCTCCGTATTAGTAACGAAGTAAGCGGAAAGGTAACCACGATCAAACTGCATACCTTCTACCACACCAATAGTAGTATCAGTTCCCTTGGCTTCTTCGATAGTAATTACACCGTCTTTAGAAACTTTACGCATAGCATCAGCAATCAACTTACCAATAACCGGATCATTGTTTGCAGATACAGAAGCAACCTGTTCAATCTTATCGTAGTTGTCACCTACTTTTTCAGCCTGTGACTTAATTGAGTCAACCACTTTGGCAACAGCCTTGTCAATACCACGTTTGATATCCATAGGACTTGCACCGGCAGTTACATTCTTCAAGCCTTCAGCAACAATAGCCTGTGCCAATACAGTAGCAGTAGTAGTACCGTCACCAGCATCGTCACCAGTCTTGGAAGCTACTTCTTTCACCAACTGTGCACCCGTATTTTGGTATGCATCAGACAGTTCCACTTCCTTAGCTACAGTTACGCCGTCTTTCGTGATGTGAGGAGCACCGAATTTCTTTTCGATAATCACATTACGGCCTTTAGGGCCGAGAGTTACTTTCACTGCATTTGCCAGTGTATCGATACCTTTTTTCAATTGGTCGCGGGCATCGATATTGAATAATATTTCTTTTGCCATAATGATATTTACAATTTAAATATTTTATAATTACTATATTAACCTAACACAGCGAGTACGTCACTTTGACGCATAATCAGATATTTAGTGCCTTCAACTTCCAGTTCAGTACCGGCATACTTGCCATACAAAACGGTGTCGCCCACCTTCAATACCATCTCTTCATCTTTCGTACCGTGACCAACTGCCACAACTTCACCTTTCAAAGGTTTTTCTTTTGCAGTATCCGGAATAATGATACCGCCAATTGTTTTCTCTTCTGCAGGTGCAGGGAGTATCAGCACTCTGTCTGCCAATGGTTTAATGTTCATAGTTCTTTTGTTTTTTTATATGTTATACATTTATTATAGTAATGTCTTGCCTCGTTATTGGTGAGACACAAAATAAATTACGAAAAGCGTGCCAAACAGCAAAGCTAAATTTCTGTCAGTATAGAACTGCCAAATTGGCAAAGAATAAGACAATATTCCACTATCTTTAGAGAAGATAAGCGGCATCTCAGCATAACTTTTTCATGATTTACATTATCTTTGCCCCCTCAAAAAACGTTTTTAGAACATGAATGCAGTCTGGATTGTTTTGCCCATTCTCACATTATTAATGTTTGAGCTGGGATTGACACTTGAAATTAAAGATTTTAAATTATTTCGTCAACGCCCCTATCCTGTAATTGCGGGATTGATAGGACAGATAATTCTTTTACCTGTATTAGCCTTTGCACTGGGGTGTCTGTTTCATCTGGAACCTCTATTTTTTATTGGATTGGTACTCATAGCCTGTTCTCCGGGAGGAAGTTCTTCCAATATATTCTCGATGATTGCCAAAGGCGATGTGGCACTTTCCGTTTCGTTAACTGCCCTCAGCAGCATTATCACCCTATTCACTATTCCTGTCATTATGGAGTTTGCCACACAAGTTGCAGGAGACAATAGTGGAATAATCATACATTTACCTGTCGGTAGCCTCATCATCCAGAATTTACTACTTATGTTGCTCCCCATTGCAACAGGCATTTTAACAAAACGTTTCTGCCCTGAAGCGGCCGAACGGATACACAAAATATTATCTAAAGTAGCTTTTCCCGCCTTGATATTATTGGCCTCTGTCTTCTTCATACAACATCACGAAACGATAACTGCACAGATCGGACGATTAGGATTGTGCATCACAATGATGATTTTGCTGGCTATGGGTGGAGGATATATAATCTCTTGGCTAATGAAATTGAACAGAAAAGAGCAACGCACACTTATCATTGAAATAGGAATGCAGAATGCAGCTCAAAGTATTGCCATTGCAAGCAGCCCGTTTATATTCAATAATGATGTAATTGCTATACCAGCCATTATTTATGCGCTGATGATGAATATTATCTTATTAGTATATGTGGGAATAGTAAAGAGAAGATAATCAACAGTGAAAATTACACTAAAATTCCCTCTTACAAGAAGCTAAGACCTTGCATGCAAGAAGTTAACTTCTTGTCAACAGGGAGTTAGGTTCTTGTCAACAAGAAATTGGCGACTGAAAAAATGATAAACTAAGCCAGTTTAGTCAATATCCAGATCCGTATCACAACTCAATTCTGTCGAATATCCCTGCCAGAAACTCTTGGTAGAATGTACTAAAGCACTCCCCATCAAGAAAAGGAATATTACGGCTATTAACGTCATCACCATACCGATGGCTGCGTAATACTTCGGTTCTAAAACATCCATAATAGTTATCTTTGTTAGGTTAGTACTACAAAGATAACCAAGATGGACTACAAAGAGTTTACTCTTTTATGAAGTTTTTATTTCTTTAAAGTTTGTATCAATTCTTCGGCCGAAACCAAGTTCTGTTCACCAGTCTCCATATTCTTCAGCGTCACCTTATTCTCATTCATTTCATTCTCTCCCACAAGGGCTACAAATGGAATGTTCTTGGCATTAGCATAGCTCATCTGTTTTTTCATCTTTGAAGAATCCGGAAAAATTTCTGCACGAATACCTTCAGTCCGTACCTTAGCAAGTACATTCAGAGAGTAAGCAGCTTCTTTCTCACCAAAGTTAATAAAGAGAAGTTGTGTACTGTTCACAGCTTCCTTCGGATAAAGGTCAAGCTGATTCAATACATCGAAGATACGATCGGCTCCAAAAGAGATACCTACACCGGAAACACCAGCCATACCGAATACACCGGTCAGATTGTCATAGCGACCGCCACCTGTGATACTTCCGATCTGCACATCCAAGGCTTTCACTTCAAAGATAGCGCCAGTATAGTAGTTCAATCCGCGGGCAAGCGTCAGATCCAGTTCCAGTTCATTTTTCAAACCGAAAACAGACAGAGTTTTCAAGATAAACTCGCTTTCTTCCACACCCTTTTGACCGATCTCACTACCCGCAAGCACTTCTTTCAAAGTAGCCAGTTTTTCTTCATTCGTACCATTCAGCAGAATAATAGGTTGCAATTTGGCAATAGCTTCATCACTGATACCTTTTTCCTTCAGTTCTGCATTCACATTGTCCAAACCTATTTTATCCAGTTTATCAATGGCTACTGTGATATCCACTATTTTATCAGCCTCACCAATAATCTCAGCGATACCAGTCAGAATCTTACGGTTATTAATCTTAATACAAACCCGGATACCCAAACGGGTAAAGACCGTATCAACAATCTGCATCAACTCTACTTCATTCAGTAAAGAGTCACTACCCACTACATCAGCGTCACATTGATAAAATTCACGATAACGTCCCTTCTGTGGACGATCTGCGCGCCAAACGGGTTGTATCTGATAACGTTTGAAAGGGAAAGTTATTTCATCACGATGCATTACCACATAGCGGGCAAACGGCACAGTGAGATCATAACGCAAACCTTTCTCACAGAATTTACTGGCAAGTTTAGCAGCATTACGACTCAGTAGTTCCTCATCAGTCAGCCCGGAAAAGTAGTCACCTGAGTTCTGTATCTTGAACAAGAGTTTATCACCTTCTTCGCCATACTTCCCCATCAGTGTAGAAAGCATTTCCATTGCAGGTGTTTCAATCTGCTGAAAACCATAGAGGTGGTATACATCGCGAATGGTATTGAATATATAGTTACGCTTCGCCATCTCTACTGGCGAAAAGTCACGGGTTCCTTTGGGAATACCTGGTTTTGCTGCCATAATTATTCTATATTATTTAGTTTGGAATGCAAATTTACGGCAAATTATTGAATTAGCTGAAAGAAAGACAGGAGATTTTGAATGAATATGTACATAGCCATGTGTTCGTATATGGAGAACATGTCCGCTTTCGAACAATGCCCAATACATACATTCAATTAGATATCAACACCTTATCCTTTCGGCATATCATTTGCTATTGTGTTACCAAAAACATTAAAAGAAGAATATTATGAAAAAACAAATCAGTTTATTATTCGCAGTGTTCCTATGTTGTTCTACTATCAGCTGGGCACAAAACCCGGAAGAGTCTAAAATGAAAGACGAGTTTTACAAGACACTCAACTCATTGAGGCAAGAGAAAAAACAAGCTTTAGATAAGAAAGATTATGCAAAAGTAGAACAGTGCAACTGGGATATCATCGACAATTACAAGAAACTTCCGGAAGCAGTACAAAAAGGTATAGAATTAAACTATGGATACTATTATTATGATATTGCCTGTTACCAATCTCTACAAAAAAAGACAGAAGATGCTTTGAAACATTTTGATCTGGCTTTTCAGAATGGATATATCAATTACACTCATATACAGAAAGATACAGATTTGGATAACATACGCAACGAAAAGAAATTCCAGGAGACACTGGCTAAAATCAGAGAAGAAGGAGATTATCTTTATATTCTGCAAAAAGCAGCCGAGTATACCAGTACTCCTCCCCATTTCACATATATGGAGCCGAGCGATAGTAATCTGATAGGTGTGAAGGAATATTTTAAATTAGATAGCGTAGCTGGCACAGGGGATGAGTTCTCGAAGATAAAGAACATACTGACCTTTATACACAATAAAATCAAACATGACGGACAACATAACAACCCTGAGCATCTAAATTCCATTGCCTTGGCGGAAGCCTGTAAAGACGGTTCCCGTGGTTTGAACTGCCGTGGACTGGCCACTGTATTGAATGAATGTTACCTCGCAATGGGTTTCAAATCACGTTTTATAACCTGTATGCCTAAAAAATACATCAGTGATTGTCACGTTATTAATGCTGTTTATTCTAAAACTCTGGATAAATGGGTATGGGTAGACCCTACACAAAATGCTTGGGTCATGGACGAAAATGGTACCATGCTCAGCATACCGGAAGTACGCGAACGAATGCGTACAGGTCTGCCACTGGTATTGAATAAAGAAGCCAACTGGAATAATAAACAAAAAACCACTAAAGAAGAGTATCTGGACTCCTACATGGCTAAGAATTTGTATTATATTAACTGTACATTCCGTAGCGAATTCGGTACAGAAGACAAAAAGTATAACCCTGCAGACTATGTTGCCCTTATGCCGACTGGTTATTATAATGACATGGAAAAAGGTTCCTACATCACTTATGATGCCGACTGGTTCTGGCAATCACCATATCAGAAATAAAAACAGACCATCTATCTTAAGCAAACAGACCACCTATTCGCAGTGAATAGATGGTCTGTTTTTATCGTTTTATATATTGGACAAGATTAGTCTCTGCGACCCATAAATATCATAATATAATAAATCAGCGTTGCCAATGAGCCCAATGCAGCCACTACATAGGTATAAGCAGCAGAACGAAGTGCATCTTCAGCCTGTTTATGATTGTAAGAGTTCGTAATGCCCGAACGACTCAACCATACCAATGCACGCTTACTTGCATCTATTTCCACCGGCAAAGTGATGAAACTGAACAGCGTTGTCATAGCAAACAAAATAATACCTGCCAGCAACAATTGCGGGAATGTATTCAGCAACAAGATACCACCCAGCAGCAACCAGGTCATCCACTGTGAAGCAAACGATACCACCGGTACAAGCTTGCTACGCATAGTCAGCGGAGCATAAGCCCGTGCGTGCTGTACTGCGTGACCGCACTCGTGAGCAGCAACGGCAGCAGCCATGATACTATTACTTTCATATACACCTTCACTCAGGTTTACTGTTTTATTGGCAGGATTATAGTGGTCTGTCAGTTGTCCCGGCGTATGTGTCACCTGAACATCATAAATTCCATTGTCATGTAGCATCTGAAGGGCAACATCACGGCCCGTCATTCCATTACCGGTAGGGATTTTGGAGTACTTCTTGAACTTGTTCTGCAAGTTCATTTGCACCAGCCAGCTGACTATAGCTATACCAATAAAGATAATCCATTGTATTCCTATCATTCCTTCCATAATTTTTTTCTGTTTTTAGTAATTAAAAATGTGTCGTTTATTATATATAATACAAATTGTTTGCCAAAAATAAAGGGAAACCGTGAGCTTTACTACAGTTTCCCTTATCTTTTAGGAAGAATTAGCGAAAACCCACTACTGCCCAACAAGTTGTAACTCTATCACGTAATCCGTATCTGAAGGAACTTCCGGTAACTGCAACACCACTCCCTGTCCGGCACGAGTGATCCGTACCGGAGATTGATCTTTAAACAGAAAGCCTTTCTTCACCATTTTTCCATCCAATGGAAGATACAGTGCATTATCCGTCAAGTTCAGAATATGAACAAAGAGCCGGTTTCCCTTTTGCGTTGTCACACCCCAGTCATGCGGAGCAACCATACCACCACGCGTGCCGTAAATCGTTTCACCGTAAACTTTCATCCACTCTCCTACTTCTTTCAACCGCTGAACTGCCACTTCCGGTAGACATCCGTCGGGCTGAGGGCCTATATTCATCAACAAGTTCGCATTCTTTCCGGCAGCCTTCACCAGATAATAGATCAAAGTTTTCGTTGACTTATACTCTTGGTCGGTTATTTTATATCCCCACATTCCATTCATGGTTTCACAAGTTTCCAAAGGCAGTCGACTGACATCTTGTCCGGAAAGCCCTGCACTGTTCTCGCCCGGCAGATCACGCTCGAAAATCTGTATATCCTCTCCAGGGAAAGGCATCTGGTGATGATTGTTACCCACCAAGCAAGCAGGTTGCAGGCCATGTATCAACGCATACTGTTCCGGTAACTGCCAGTCGAAATCAGGATTAGCATCCTGATCCCACCAGCCATCGAACCAGATAGCACCTATCGGACCATAGTTCGTCAGCAACTCCGTCAACTGGTTGTTCATAAAAGTATAATAGCTTTTCCAGTCTCCCTTCGGATTAGGGCGTCCGGTTCCACGCCCTGTGCGTCCCCACGGTGCATCTTCACGATACCAGTCGATATGGGAATAATAAAAATGTAACCGAACCCCCTGCTTATGACATTCATCTGCCAGTTCTTTCACAATATCCCGTTTGAAAGGAGTGGCATCCACAATATTATAATCAGAATATTTAGTATGGAACATAGAAAAGCCCTCATGATGACGACTTGTAAAGCAGATATACTTGGCTCCGGATGCCTTAATAGCACTTACCCATTCAGCCGCACTAAACTTGGAGGGATAGAAACCTCCGGCTAGTTTGGCATATTCTTTATAATTCAAATCTTTATTGGTCATTGTCCATTCACCGGTAGCCAACATACAGTATAGCCCCCAGTGTAGAAATATTCCAAACTTATTGTCTTGAAACTCCTGACGGGCTTTCAGGTTCTCGGCAGACGGTTGATAAGTCTGCGCCTTTGCAGGTAAAAAGGATGCTGCAAACAAAAGGAATAAAAGAAGTTGTGTTTTCATCATAAGTATGCGGATGGGTTAATAAAAAAATGAGATTACATCAGCACATATACTGATGTAATCTCATTATAATATAATTAGACTTACTCTTCTGTATAACGTTCAATCGTCTGTCCACGGTCAGGACCTACGGAAACAATCTTGATGGGCACACCAAGCTGTTCTTCCAGGAATGTCAGGTAAGCATTAAATTCTTCAGGGAATTCGTCTTCGCTCTGCATTCTCGTCATATCAGTCTCCCAACCGGGTAACTCAACATAAACCGGCTCCAGACCTTCGCTGATGTCATACGGGAAATAATCGATTTCTTCACCGTTTACTTTATAAGCTACACAGGCTTTGATTGTTTCGAATGAATCGAGTACATCGCTCTTCATCATGATCAATTTGGTAACACCGTCTACCATAATGGCATACTTTAACGCCACCAAGTCAATCCAACCGCAACGACGTTTACGACCTGTTACCGAACCGAACTCATGTCCCAGTGTACAAATTTGGTCACCTGTCTTATCAAACAGTTCCGTCGGGAACGGACCTGCACCTACACGTGTACAGTATGCTTTGAAGATACCATAGACTTCACCAATCTTATTAGGAGCCACACCCAAACCGGTACATGCACCTGCACAAATAGTATTGGAAGAAGTAACGAACGGATAAGAACCAAAGTCGATATCCAACATCGTACCTTGAGCACCTTCACAAAGTACTGACTTATTATCGTTCAGCAGGTTATTGATTTCATGCTCGCTGTCTACCAACGGGAATTGCTTCAGGTACTCAATGCCTTCCATCCAGGCCTTTTCAATTTCTGTCAGGTCATATTCATAGTTCAAACCTTTCAGAATTTGCTCATGACGTGCTTTGGCTTCAGCATATTTCTGTTCGAAGTTATGCAGGATATCACCTACACGCACACCGTTACGGCTAATCTTATCAGTATAAGTCGGGCCGATACCTTTACCCGTCGTGCCTACTTTAGCATCACCTTTCGCAGCTTCGTAAGCGGCGTCCAATATGCGGTGGGTCGGCAAGATGAGATGCGCTTTCTTAGAGATATGCAAGCGCGCTTTCAGGTTATGACCGGATGCTTCCAATGCTTCAGCCTCTGCCTTAAAGAGAGCCGGATCAAGCACTACGCCATTACCAATGATATTCACCTTGTCACCTTGGAAAATTCCCGAGGGAATAGAACGGAGCACATACTTCTGCCCTTCGAACTCGAGTGTATGTCCGGCATTCGGTCCGCCTTGGAAGCGAGCCACGACATCGTATCTCGGAGTTAATACGTCAACGACTTTGCCTTTGCCTTCGTCGCCCCATTGTAATCCTAATAGAACATCTACTTTCATTTTTCTTTCTTATAGTTATTACTTTTCTTCTTACGTTTGTTAGCTCGGTCGCACTTACTGCACAATCCATACAGATAAAGCGAATAATGCGACAGACTGAACCGACTCAATTTAGTATTCCCAATCGCCTGCTGTAATTCTTCGTTCTGAAACTCAGTTACTTTACCACACTGCGTGCAGATCTGATGGTGATGCGTATCACGGTTATAACTTTTTTCGTATTGGGAGGAATTTCCAAACTGGTGTTTAATAACCAGTCTTGCATTGATGAGAAGGATAATAGTATTGTAAAGAGTCGCGCGGCTTACACGGAAATTTTCCTGGTCAGCCATCAGCGAATAAAGTGTATCGATGTCAAAATGCCCATCAATGGAATAGATAGTATCGAGTATGGCATAGCGCTCGGGAGTCTTGCGATGCCCGTTCGCGTTGAGATATTCAGTGAATATCTGCTTTACCGTATCTTTCACATTCTGACTTTCCATTTTGGCGGCGCAGTTTTTTACAGCCAACAAAGTTAAGCCTTTTTTGCGGAAAGCAAATGAGAAAGAGGAAAAAAAACAAAAAAAGAGTGATAGAGTAATCACCCTATCACTTTATTCTACTTCTTCTCTTACAAGATTATATAGCAACTGTTCGGCCTCCGATTCGGAATGTTCCATCTCTTCCACCCGGCGACATACTTGGAAAGCATGTTCTTCACTATGCTGCATGAAACGGCGAATGGCCGCCATAGCTGCATTGCGCACGTGGTAGGAACCGGAAATGAAAGCACAAACTGCCTGGTCGAGAAATTCGTTCACAGCCCGTTCATTCATATCACCTTTCTTCATCAGCAAGCGGGCAATGGTGAGAAAGCCGCACGTCTGTATATACTCCCGCTCATCCGCAATCCATTGAAAAGATTTCGCAGGAGCATAAGGAAGATGCTGGAACAAATTCATAGAAGTAAATTCCGCTATTTCAATGTTCTGAATATTTTCCACCCAAATATCTGCAATTTCCGGAAAGAAGCTGTCTACCGGTTGTAACAGCCCCGCCATAATCTTACATTCGCGGATATCTTCTTTCCACAAAGCTTGCGCCAATGAGTGGTCTTTTTCATACGTTTCGGCAATCGCCTTGATACGGGGAAGTTCTACACCGAAATTCAATTTATAAACCAGCCCCTTTTCACGCATACTTTGAGACACAGCCCCGTTCATAGAGAGGCGGAGCTGTGTCTTTATTTCTTTCAGTTGTTCATGTAGATCCACCAAACAATGATTTATAGTTAATTATTAATAGAAGGCAGATTAGAATAATCCTTACTGTAACGCAACATTTGTTCCGCATAACCTTCGTCATAAGTCACCTTTACGTCGGTTATCTTACCGGCTGCATCTACCACTGCTTCATATTTCGGATTTACAAATCCCTTGTACGGAGCCAGATTCAGTTTCTTATAACGTTCCAGAACTTCGGCATGCAAAACCGGATCTACCTTCACTGCATAGTTTTCTACCAAATCATGCGCACCCTGATAGTCGCCTGTTGATTTGATACGTTGGATCTCGGACAGTAATTCACCGAAGAGTTCACGCAGTTTTTCGTAATCGTTCACCACCACATAAGTCTTACCATCTTTCTTCACCAGTTCTACTACTTTATCCGCCGCACCTTTCTCAAATACCCAGCGGGCAATGAGCTGACGATTACGCATGTGGGCTTCTTCCACATTATTACCCGATTCAATGCGAACCAGCTGTGTCATCAGGCCGTTCATCAGATAAGTATAATATTCTGCTTTGTAAGCATCTTCATTGGGTGTCAGTCCCAATTCTACCAACTTAGGATCAGCTACATAATACAAACCGAATAAGTCCGCACGCGCTTCCTCGATCGTAGAGCCATAGGCTTTCAAAGCATCCGGATCAACTCCCGGAAGCAACTTACCAGAACCATGTCCCAGACATTCATGCAAGTCCGTATGAAGTTCACCGGTCAGATCGGCATATTTATCTATCAACTGCAATTCGGCATCGCTATATACAAACTCTTCATTGAATCCGTTGCCATGAGCCGCCTTATTATATGCATCTGTAATATTACCGATAGTCACGGATTTAGAACCATGATGGCTGCGTATCCAGTTGGAGTTGGGCAGATTGATACCGATAGCCGTTGCAGGATAAAGGTCACCGGCCAAAATCGCAGCAGTAATCACCTTGGCGGAAACACCTTTCACTTCATCTTTCTTGAATAGTTTATCTACCGGAGAGTGATCTTCAAACCATTGCGCATTGCCACTGATAATCTCAGTACGATGCGTAGCTTCCATATCCTTAAAGTTCACCAATGATTCCCAGCTTGCCTTCATACCCAACGGATCACCATAGCTTTCAGTAAATCCATTTACAAAGTCCACAAGGGAATTCAAATCTTTCACCCAAAGGATAGCATATTCATCAAAAATCTTCAGATCACCGGTCTCATAAAACTTTATCAGTTCGGCAATCACAGCCTTCTGTTCCGGGTTTTCAGCTACGCCTTCTGCTTTCTTCAGCCAGTATACTATCTTATCGATAGCCTGTCCGTACAGACCACCCACTTTCCAGACCTTTTCCTGAATCTTGCCGTTTTCCTTCACCAAACGACTATTCAAACCGTAAGAAACAGGCGTTTCATCTTTCGGGTCTTTCATTGCATTATAGAAGTCTTCAGCTTCTTTCTGCGTCACACCGTCATAATAATTGCAAGCAGAAGTCAACACTAAGTCCTCTCCTGCCGCCTGGTTCACGCGCTTCGGCATTACAATCGGATCGAAAATAACCGGAGACAGCTCATCGCATAATTGTTCTGCGGTTTGTCCTTCAGCCAGCGGCAATGTAGAGGCATCTACACTCAGCACAGCCTCTTTGAAAAATTCGGGTGCAAAACCAGGCACGAACTTCTCAGAGCCATAATGGTGGTGAATGCCATTAGAGAACCACACACGTTTAAGGTACACTTCCATCGCCTTAAAATTAGGCGTATTTTTGTCTCCTTTATATCCTGTATAAACTGCTTCTAACGTTCTACGAATGCGCAGGTTATATTTTCCATTCTGATCAAAGAGAATATCACGGCCCTGCAAAGCAGCTTCCGTAAGGTAATACACCAGCTCTTTCTGTTGGAGCGACAAGTTCTCGAAACCGGGAACCCGGTAACGTAATATTTGTAAGTCTGCAAATTGTTCCACTGTATAATCAAATTTATCTGCCTCGGCAGTTGTTGTTTTTGAGCCGCTACAAGCTGTCAGCAATGCAAAAGCGGCACATGCTATTAGTTGTTTCTTCATGTGTCGGGAGATATGTGAGTTGGTATTTAGAAAAGACGAAAAGGAAGTATTCCGCAACAGTTGCTCCGGAATATTTCCTTTTTATACATTGTTCTACGCAGAATTACTGTTTTTTATCTGCGTGTTTTTTACGATATCCATTAGGAGTTTCACCTACATTTTTATAAAATGCAGCGTAAAAAGACTGACGGTTGGCAAAACCTACCATCGTGCTGATTTCTTCTACATTCTTGTCGGCATATCTCTTATCCGTCAATAAATGTTTTGCATCTTTTACTCTGTACTCATTCAACAGGCATGAATAGTTCATACCAAAACGAGAATTTACTACAGCGGACAAATAGCGAGTGTTGGTTTTCAACTCTTTCGCCAAATCTTTAGCCGAGTAATCGGGATCTTTGTACTTCTTCTGCACAACTACGATATTCAATATCTTGTCATACAACTCATCTGCCAATTCCGGACGAATCAACGAGCGGTAAGCAGCATTCTTCTCTTTTTTCTCTCTCAGGTTATAAGGGCGCTTCTTAGTAGCCGCTTCCTGATTCTTGTTTTCTAAATCACTCATTTGAATTAACTGGTTAGGGTTTGTTAAAACATGAAAGCCCGAAGGATTTTCCTTTAGACTTTACAAAAGTCTGACATTTTTTTCTAATACGCAACTTTTATCGTACATATTTTTGACCTATAAACAACGAAAAAGGTTGAAAAGTAGTATTTGAGCCGATTTAATAAGAAACTTTAACCTTTACAAAAGGGCTTATGATATAAAATGAATACGTTTATCAGCTTGTTTTATATACAATAATTAATGTACCTTTGCAGGATAAAACTTTATCAGCTAAAATGATACAAACGCTTAAACGATATTTTGGTTACGATAGTTTCCGACCTTTACAGGAAGAGATTATCCGCACAGTACTGGATGGAAGAGATTCACTGGTATTGATGCCTACTGGAGGTGGAAAGTCCATTTGTTACCAGCTTCCGGCCCTGTTATGCGAAGGAACTGCCGTAGTAGTTTCCCCTTTGATTTCCCTGATGAAAGATCAGGTGGAATCACTTTGTGCCAACGGTGTCGCCGCGGGTGCTCTGAACAGCAGTAATGACGAGACTGAAAATGCCGTTCTACGTCGTGCCTGTATGGAAGGGAGCCTGAAATTACTCTACATTTCGCCTGAGAAATTAATAGCCGAAGCCAACTATCTTTTAAGAGATATGCATATCTCATTATTTGCCATCGATGAAGCACATTGCATTTCACAATGGGGACATGATTTTCGTCCGGAATATGCACAAATGGGATTCATACGCGAGATGTTTCCCAATATTCCGGTCATAGCTCTTACAGCTACAGCAGATAAAATTACACGTGAGGATATTGTACGGCAGTTACACCTCAACCAGCCGAAGGTTTTTATCTCTTCTTTCGACCGTCCCAACCTGAGCCTTACCGTAAAACGGGGATACCAACAAAAAGAAAAAAGCAAAGCTATCCTGGATTTCATAGGTCGCCATCGTGGTGAAAGCGGTATCATCTATTGTATGAGTCGCAGTAAAACGGAGACAGTGGCACAGATGCTGCAAAAGCAAGGGTTACGTGTGGCAGTCTATCATGCCGGATTATCCTCCGTACGGAGAGATGAAGCACAGGACGATTTCATCAACGACCGTGTACAAATAGTTTGTGCCACGATTGCTTTCGGTATGGGAATCGACAAAAGTAACGTGCGCTGGGTTATCCATTACAATCTTCCTAAAAGTATAGAAAGTTTTTACCAGGAGATTGGGCGTGCAGGACGGGATGGACTACCAAGCGACACCCTCTTGTTTTATTCTCTGGCCGACCTTATTCTATTAACCAAGTTTGCGACGGAAAGCGGTCAGCAAGGCATCAATCTGGAGAAGCTACAACGTATGCAACAGTATGCTGAAGCTGATGTTTGCCGGCGTCGCATCCTGTTGAGTTATTTCGGAGAAGCTACAACAGAGGATTGCGGAAACTGCGATGTCTGCAAAAATCCTCCCCAGCGTTTCGACGGAACTGTTATTGTACAAAAAGCTTTAAGCGCTATCGTCCGTACGGAACAGCAGATCGGCACGAGTATTCTTGTAGATATCTTGCGCGGAAATAACACACCGGATGTATCGGAGAAAGGATATCAGCAACTGAAAACTTTCGGTGCCGGACGTGAAGTTCCTGCCCGTGATTGGCAAGACTATTTGTTGCAAATGCTACAACTGGGGTATTTTGAAATAGCGTACAATGAGAACAATCATCTGAAAATAACGAACAGTGGTAGCGACGTTCTCTTTGGACGGTCACAAGCACGATTGGCAGTAATCCGGCGTGAAGAGTCCGCACCCGCCAAAGGACGAAAGAAGAAACCGACTATTCCAGTCAGAGAATTGCCATTGGGGTTACCGAACACAGAAAGTGAAGAACTTTTCGAAGCCTTACGCGCGTTGCGGAAACGGCTCGCAGACCAAGAAGCACTACCGGCTTATATTGTACTGTCCGATAAGGTATTGCATTTACTCAGTACAGCCCGCCCTACTACAATGGAAGCATTCGGTAATATCAGCGGCATCGGCGAATATAAAAAAAAGAAATACGGAAAGGATTTCGTCGAATTAATCAGGAAATACGTTTAATGAAGATGGGTCAAAATAAAGATTAGAACACAAATTACGCAAATAATGTTTCTTTATACTTCTGATAATCAGAGTTTATCTGATTTATTATTTGTGCAATTTGTATTCTTTTATTCTGTTTTGGCACACTTTTACTTGCATTGCTGTAACAATCCCCTAAGATCCGCCTGCGGCACTCCAAGAGACATTGCTTTCTCAAAATCCTGCTTTGCCAGGTTTTTCTTCTTCTGGGACAGATAGATTTGTCCGCGCATCAGATAGGCTTCCGTCTGCGAAGGATTCAGTTTCAGAGCTTCTTCCAGATCAATCATTGCCAGATCTACATGCTGCATATCCTGTTCTATTCCCGCACGTGCTACGTATAAGGCTGCATCTTGCGGATCTTCTACCAGCATCTTATTCAATATCTCCAGAGCTTTTTGTAAGTTTCCATCTTTTTGCTCCAAGGTAGCGAGTCCTAAACGGGCGTTATAATTCTGAGGATCGAGCTTCAGTAATCTTTCATAATCCGCCCGGGCAAACTTGAGATCACGCTGGGTCACATAAATATAAGCACGCATCAGAAGTGCTTCCCGATTATCCTTTTCCAAATCCAGCACTAAAGAATAATCCACACGTGCCTGCTCATTCCGCCCCATTTCAAGATTCAGCGCTGCACGATTCAAGAGAATGGGAACAGCCCGTGGAGCAATGTTCAAAGCATACGTGTATGATTCCAAAGCCTGATCATAATCCCGTTGCCGCCGCTGGATAGTACCGAGATTAGAAAACAACAAAGCATTATGCGGATTAGCAGGTTCCAGTTTCAAGGCTTGACGGATATAATTTTCCGCTTGTGCCAGACTGTCTTGTTCGGTACAGACGATGGCACGGTCGCTCAGTTCCTGATAAGTTTGGGAAAACACAGAGGTTACACCTATTATATATATAAGGAAAGAAAGAATAAACTTTTTCATAATGCTATTAAAGATTTTGTTACTTACAGATAAACGGCCGTTTCTCTTAATGGGAACTGTTGTTTCTCCTCATGGGAACGCTCGTTTCCTCTAATGGGAACTACAGTTTCCCCTCATGGGAACGCCCGTTTCCTTTAATGGGAACTGTAATGATGTGACTTATACTAAAAACAGTTGGTACTTAATCCAGCGGATAAGTATCGAATGCAAACAGTTCCGTCGACAGATAACGCTCTCCCGTATCAGGCAAAAGAACTACAATCTTCTTATCCGCAAACTCCGGACGTTGTACCAGCAAACGCGCTGCATATACAGCCGCACCTGAAGATATGCCCGCCAGTAATCCTTCGGTAGACGCCAACTCACGTCCGCCACGAATTGCTTCATCATCGGGCACAGGAAGCACTTCATCTACAACAGAGGCATCATAAATAGCAGGAACAAAATTGGCTCCGATTCCCTGAATACGATGCGGTCCTGCCACTCCACCTTCCAAAACAGGAGACGATTCCGGTTCTACAGCAACAATATACACATCCGGATTATGTTTTTTCAAGGCACGTGCCACCCCACAGATTGTTCCGCCTGTTCCCACTCCGGCAACAAACACATCTACCTTTCCGTCTGTATCCGTCCAGATTTCTTCACCTGTAGTAAGCGCATGAATCTGTGCGTTAGAAGGATTTTCAAATTGTTGAAGAATGACCGAACCGGGAATAGCTGCCCTTAACTCCTGCGCTTTCGCAATGGATCCTGCCATACCGGCCAATCCATCTGTCAGCACAATTTCAGCACCCAGTGCTTTCAGCAGATTACGACGCTCTATACTCATAGTTTCGGGCATTGTGAGCATCAGGTGATACCCTTTGATTGTAGCAACCATTGCCAGTCCCACACCGGTATTTCCACTAGTAGGCTCTATAATCGTTGCACCGGGTCTCAGCACTCCGCGCGCTTCTGCATCTTCAATCATGGCAAGCGCCACACGATCCTTCACACTCCCGGCTGGATTGAACGCTTCCAACTTTGCGATAATATTCTGTTTCAATCCATATTTGCGACTGTATTCCGCTAATTCCATTAAAGGCGTATGCCCTATTAACTCCGTCAGGTTCTTTGCTATTTTTGCCATAATCATAAAAATTAAGAGGCTGTATCAAAATCTCTGATACAGCCTCACAAAGGTAGAAAAAATCTTGTTGTTCCTTTATTTCCTTAATAAAGATTAGCTACGTTTGATATAATCTACCACCCATGCTCCTACTTCTTTGGTACC
>ENA-UOOA01000044-UOOA01000044.1-human-gut-metagenome-genome-assembly--contig:-P61old-NODE-44-length-259038-cov-75.279431_pt1 | contig 259038 bp, 210 predicted proteins | sample MGYA00242467_ERZ724014 | MGnify/ENA metagenome assembly ERZ724014
AATCAGCCATTTTCAGGCCGACCACATATTGACACGCTTCGTTTTTCCCCCCTTATGTAGCTTGCACATCAATATTAGCTCTGAATGTAGTACGCTTATATTTGTCATTCTTTACAACTCCTCTTTGATTGGTCCAACTACCGGAAAGGAAATAAGAAACATGTTCGCTACCACCATTGATATTCACCATATCAGTAAATAAATGCCCAGTCTGCATAGCTTCATCCCACCAGTTAAAATCTGTACCATTCTCTATTCCATCCAACTGTTGCACATTCAGTTGTGACTTGGAAAAATCCCAGTCCGGATTTGGAACTAAATAACCGGATTCCTTGGTATAGGCTGACTCATATTCGATATCACGTACTTTCTGCATCCATTCTTCCCGGTTCAATGGCCGGTAATCGACTGTCGGATTACTGAACGCCCAACTACCTGAATATGATATCTTCGGTTTTTGAGCTCTTTTACCTTTTTTAGATGTAATCATCAATACACCATTAGCTGCTTTCGCACCATAAACAGCCTTACTGCTCGCATCTTTCAATATATCAATGGATTCAATATCACTCGGATTAATATCAGAAATGCGCCCACCATATATAATTCCATCCAATATAATTAAAGGAGAAGTACTACCATTAATAGTGGTTTGTCCACGCACTCCGATTGAAGGATCTTCACCAGCTGAATTGGTCTGCCCTATTTGCAATCCAGCCACCGTTCCATGCAAAGATTGCATAATGCTTGTATTCGGCGAATCTTTCATTACATTCAAATCCGCTTTAACCACAGAACCAGTCAAATCTGATTTTTTCATGGTTCCATAACCAATCACAACAACTTCACTTAAGGTTTTTGAATCCTCAACCAATGAAACATTAATCATGTTTTTCTCTCCTACCGGTATCTCCTGGCTTATGTAACCTATATACGAAAATACCAAAGTAGCAGTTTTAGAAACAACCAAAGAATAATTTCCGTCCAAATCGGAAATCGTACCTACGGAACTCTCATTTTTTACCGTAACATTCACGCCTACCAAAGACTCTCCGGTACCGGCATCCACAATTTTGCCTTTTACACCATGCTGAGCAAAAGCCGTGGTGCAAACAAACATACACAGTAGCAAATAACACTTTGTTTTCATAATATAAAATTTAATTTTTCAATGCAAAATTACTATTAGTCTTTTAGGATCAAAATAATCAGCAGAAAAAAAATGCAATTTCTGTTGTAGAACATAAGAATAAGCCATCAAAAGGGCTCTACACGAGGACACACACACAATAGTAGTTAAAAACAAAACCTAAAAATTGGCAATAGAATTATAATTCCTAATTTTGCATTATAAAACTATAAAAAAATAACTTTTATATTATAGATATGATACAAGTCATACATCGGGCCCTAAGCATTCTTGAAGTAATAGCTTCCAGCCCCAAAGAAGACCTAAGCTTGTCCGAAATTGCAGATTCACTTCAATTAAACCATGGAACATGTGCCAACATATTAAAAACATTGGTAAACAGAAACTATGTAGAACAGATAGGCGCAAAGAAGGGATACAAACTAGGCTATATGGCTTATCAATTAACCAACTCATATACCTATTATGCTGAACTGAAAGAAATCGCAAAGCCTCTTATTGAACGGCTTCGGGATAATATAAATGAAACGGTTATTCTCTCCATTATTGAAGGGGGGAAACGAATTTTATTATATGAAGCAGAATGTACCCATGAAATCCAGGTCAGAACCACCCAAGAATCCAGCGTTTATAAAGCTACTACCGGAAGAATGATACTAGCCCACTACTCTCCAAAGGAACTAAACTATTTCACAGGAAAATACGGATTACCTGATAAAGAATCGTGGCCGGAAATAAAGAATGCACAAAATCTGGTTGCTGCCTTAACTGAAATTAGAGCCAAAGAAGTAGAAATCACTTCCAATGCTAACCATGTTGTCAGCCTAGCAACTCCTATTTATAAAAACAAGACGATCATCGCAAGCCTGGGGATTTACTTGCCAGATATTCGGTTTGAAGAAATTACTAAAATAAATATTGTCGAAAAACTTAAAGAAACAACATTTCTATTGAATAAGGCAATAGAAGAACAAGAATAAAAAATAAGCCCTGTCTCCCGACAAGGCTTATTCACAACACAAACACAAAATAAAACACGACAAAACTACTATGCAATCTTACCTGTCTATGCCGGGGAGGCATAAGTACTAGTTACGGATATTCACATATACATAAACAGCATCAGGCTGATTTGCAACATATAAACAAATGCGGGGAAGCATTTGTTCATTCCCTATTTGTTAATAAAAACAAAAATCTCTTTTACCGCTTATTGAATACCCCTCTCACGAAGCTTCAATTGCCAGTTCCATGCAGAACGCAATGTATCTTCGATGGTTTCAACAGCTTTCCAACCCAACTCTTCATTAGCGAATTTAGGATCGGCCCATACCTTTTCAATATCTCCCGCACGACGACCGACAATCTGATAATTCAGTTTCACACCAGTTGCCTTTTCGAAAGCGTTAATCAATTCCAATACTGAAAGACCGCGTCCCGTTCCGATATTAAACACTTCCACTGTTTCCTTTTGTTTCTTTTCCAAAATACGGCGGATAGCAATAACATGTGCTTTTGCCAAATCAACTACATTAATGAAGTCGCGTATACAAGAGCCGTCGGGCGTATCATAATCATCACCAAAGACGCTCAGTTTCTCACGGATACCGATAGCGGTCTGGGTCAGATAAGGTATCAAGTTCTGAGGCACACCATTGGGTAACTCACCGAGCAATGCTGTCGGATGCGCACCAATCGGATTGAAATAGCGCAGCAAAATTGCATTGATAGGAGCACCTGAAGCCACTGTATCGCGAACGATTTCTTCATTGATCTGCTTCGTATTACCGTAAGGAGATTCAGCTTTCTTAATCGGGGCTTTCTCCGTTACCGGCAATTCGTCCGGCTGACCGTAAACTGTACAAGAAGAAGAGAACACAATACCTTCCACTCCGTGCTTTGGCATCAACTCAAGCAGGTTAATCAATGAAACCAGATTATTGCGATAATAAAGCAATGGTTTCTGAACCGACTCGCCTACAGCCTTACTGGCTGCAAAGTGGATGATGGCTTTAATGCCTTTATATTTAGTAAACACAGCGTCAAGACCAGCGAAATCCAAACAATCCAATTTTTCGAATGCAGGACGAATACCTGATACTTTTTCGATGTTATCAACTACATCGGCGCTAGAGTTTGACAAATTATCTATTATCACTACTTCATAACCTGCGTTTTGAAGTTCTACTACAGTATGTGAACCAATATAACCGGTTCCACCTGTAACCAAGATTTTTTCTTTCATCAGTGATTTATTCTTATAGGTTATCATCGTTGTGGCGGCAAATTTAAGGAAATTAATTTTAGATAAAAAGAAAAAAGAGTATTTTTTTAGTTTAAATTAAAAAGGGGCAGAATTTCTTCTACCCCTTATCTATTACTGAATGTTCTTTTTTTCAGATCTTTACTACACCGGAGAATCCCATGAAAGCCATAGCCAAAAGACCGGCTGTAATTAAAGCAATCGGAGTTCCTTTCATGCCTTTCGGAATATTCACCAAACTCATCTGTTCACGCAAACCCGCAAAGAGTGTCAGTGCCAAACCAAAGCCAATAGCAGTAGAGAATGCATAAACTACACCCGTCAACAGGTCATAATCCTTTTGAATTACAAGAATGGCCACACCAAGAATACAGCAGTTTGTAGTAATCAAAGGTAAAAATACACCCAGTGCCTGATATAGGGAAGGTGATACTTTTTTAAGAATGATTTCTACCATCTGAACCAAGGCTGCAATTACCAAAATAAAGGTAATTGTTTGCAGGTATTCCAAACCGAAAGTATCAAGAACAAACTTTTGAATAAGGAATGTCACTATAGTAGCAATAGTAAGTACGAATGCTACAGCAGCCGACATACCCAATGCAGTTTCCACTTTCTTGGATACTCCGAGGAACGGACAAATTCCCAGGAATTGTGACAACACGATGTTGTTAACAAAGATTGCCGAAATAAATATCAATATATATTCCATACTAAGTTCCTAATTATGCTTTTTTAAAGCTGTTAATCAATGCAATCAGATAACCCAACGCGATGAACGCACCCGGTGCAAGTACAAATATCAACATACCGTATTCTTCAGGAAGAATAGTCAGATTGAAGATTTTACCTGTTCCCAGAAACTCACGTACGGCACCCAACAGAGTAAGAGCCAAGGTAAAACCAAGTCCCATTCCCAAACCATCGAAGAAAGAAGCTACCGGAGTATTCTTTGCAGCAAAAGCTTCGGCACGTCCCAGTACGATACAGTTTACCACAATCAGCGGAATAAACAGACCCAGCGTAGCATACAGAGCAGGAACATAAGCCTGCATCACCATTTGCAACAACGTTACAAAAGATGCGATAACTACGATAAAAGATGGAATACGCACCATATCAGGGATAACATTCTTAATAGCCGAGATTACAATATTAGAACAAATCAACACGAACATGGTTGCCAATCCCATACCCATACCATTAATGGCGGAAGAGGTAGTACCCAGCGTAGGACACATACCAAGCAGGAGTACAAACGTAGGATTCTCTTTAATAATCCCGTTCATCATAACTTTAAAATTATTCATATCTTCTACTCCTTTCTTTATTTAGCGCTGATGGAATCCGTAGCCTCAGTAGCTGCGTTTTCAGCAGATTCAACAACTTTTTGTGTAGCGCCCGTAGCAGCATCAGACTCATTCTGACCCGCATAAGCAGCATAAGCAGCATTCACAGCATTCAGGAAAGCACGTGAAGTAATGGTAGAAGCGGTAATAGCATCTACCTGTCCCCCGTCTTTGCTAACAGACAAAGGGGCCTTACCCGGATTCATTCCCTTAATACTTCCTTTGTTGCCTTCTTTAAACCAATCGGCAGCTTTGGAACCCAATCCCGGAGTTTCCGCATGCGACAACAAAGAATAATCTATAATGTTTCCTTCTGCATCAAAACCGACCAGTACCTTCAGTTCACCGCCAAATGCCATTGAACTGGCTTCTACAGCAGCACCAATAAATTGTCCGTCTTTCGTTGCAGGATACACGGCATAATCCACACCATTCACAGCCTGCACCTTTTTTTCCGCAATCGGATCGTTATCAAAACCAGGAACAACCGCACTTACCGCATCACTCAATGTCTTTGCATTGGCTTGTGCAATAGGTTCTTTCGTCAGCTCATTTACATATGCCAGCAACGCCACAGAAATAGCGGTAACACCCGTGAGTACCAGCAACATATTCTTCAAGGATGATTCTAACTTTTTCATTTCTTCTTCGCTACCTCCCCAAAGCGTTTAGGTTTACAATATGTATTTATCAACGGAGTAAAGGCATTCATAATCAGGATGGCGAATGACATACCCTCAGGATAAGCACCGAACAAACGGATAATCACTGTCAGCAGACCAATACACACACCATAGATCAACATCCCTTTCTTGCTCATCGGAGAAGTGACATAATCCGTAGCCATAAAGATAGCACCCAACATCAAACCACCTGTAAGCAGTTGAAGCACCGGAGATACATATACTTCCGGATCTATCAGATGCATGATACCTGAGAATACAAATACTGTTGCCAATATAGAAATAGGAATATGCCAGGTTATAATTTTCTTCCAAAGCATATAAGCCAATCCCAACAGCAATGCCAAGGCACTTACTTCACCCAAGCAACCTCCATTATTACCAATCAATAAGTCAAAAGAAGAAGGCAAATCTTTTAAAGCTTCTATATTTCCACCGGCAATCTGCTTCATCAGGTTAAGAGGTGTAGCCGCCGTCGTTGCATCTGTATAAGAAGTCAACTGTCCGACAACCGGCCAGCTCGTCATCTGCACAGGGAAAGAGAGCAACAGGAATACACGGCCTGCCAATGCGGGGTTGAACGGATTACAACCCAGTCCGCCAAAAGACATTTTACCGACGCCTATTGCAAACAATGCACCCAGAATAATAATCCAGATAGGCAGATTGGAAGGTAAGTTGAATGCCAGCAACACACCTGTGATTACGGCAGAACCGTCACAAATAGTCGTGGTTTCTTTCTTTAAAAGGAATTTGCCGATAGCCCATTCAAAGAACAAACAGGCAGCTACCGAAGTAGCCGTAACAATCAGCGCACCCAGTCCGAAGAAATAGAGTGATACGAGAAATGCAGGAATCAATGCAATGAGCACGCCATACATATTCTTTTTCACGCTGTCACCACCATGGACATGAGGCGAAAGTGATACTATTAATTTATTTTCCATACTTCGTTATTTTTTAGCTTGACGTGCACGGATGATCGCTCCTACTTTACCTTTACCCAAACGGCAATAGTCCAGCAACGGACGGTTCGCAGGACAGGTGAACTGGCAAGAACCGCACTCGATACAATCCATTATTCTTTCTTTCTCCATTCTCTCGAATTCAGTATGTTCAGCAAGCGCCGACAACAAATAAGGCTCCAATCCCATCGGACAAGCACCCACGCACTTTGCGCAACGGATGCAAGGTTGAATTTCACCGCGCTTGGCTTCCTTATTGTTCATTATCAGAATACCAGAACTACCTTTAGCAGTTGGCACATCTGTATTTATCAACGCCTTTCCCATCATCGGGCCACCACCGATAATCTTACCTGTATCTTCGGGCAAACCACCGCAAGCATCAATCAACTGCTTCATCGGTGTACCGATACGTGCCAGGAAGTTAGAGGGTTTTGCCACCGATTTTCCTGTTACGGTAATCACACGTTCAAACAATGGCTTATTCTTCTGTACAGCTTGATATACAGCAAATGCAGTACCCACATTCTGTACCACAGCACCTGTAGAGATAGGCAATGCGCCACTTGCTACCTGACGGCTGGTGATGGCATCAATCAACTGCTTTTCACCTCCTTGCGGATATTGCACTTTCAAAGCAACCACCTCGATACCTGCATAGCTGGAAGCAACTTTTGTCATCAACTGAATAGCATCCGGCTTATTATTTTCAATACCGATAAATGCCTTATTAACCTTTACGGCCTTCATCAGGATAGATACACCTACCATAATTTCTTCTGCATGTTCCAGCATTAACTGGTGATCAGCTGTCAGGTAGGGTTCACATTCTACGGCATTAATGATCACACATTCTGCCTTGAATGCAGGCGGCGGACAAAGTTTCACTTGAGTAGGGAAACAAGCACCACCCAAACCTACAATACCGGCATCGGCAATCTTTTTCACAATTTCTTCAGAGGTAAGATTACATTCCTTCACCAAAGTTTCTGTGCGGTCAATGCTTTCTTCCCATTCGTCACCTTCTACGTCGATAAAAATAGCTGGCTTCGGATAACCGCTGGCATCGATAATCGAATCGATCTTAGCAACCTTGCCGCTGACAGACGAGTGGATGGCTGCAGATACAAAACCACCGGGTTCAGCAATCTTTGTGCCGACTTTCACCACATCTCCTTTAGCCACAAGCGGTTTTGCAGGTGCACCGATGTGCTGTCCCAGCAGAATCACAGCTTTGGCAGGAACTTCCGCCTTGATGATGGGCTGATGTGCTGAAAGTTTATTTTCGCGTGGATGAACACCACCGATTGAAAATGTCTTCAACATACAATTCTGTATTTTAGTCGTTTATTACTTCTTGATTATTAAGCTTCCGCCTTCGGAGTTTCCACCTGAGGGGTTTCAACTACTTTCGGGGTTTCTACAGCCTTAGGAGCCTCTGCTGCTTTAGGAGTTTCTGTAGCTTTTGGCGCAGCAGCTACTTTAGCAGCAGCCGGAGCAGCACCTTCCGCCTTCGGCTTGCGCGGCGGGAAATTGAGTGCGACAATCGTGTTCTGCGGACAAACTTCCTCGCACTTACGACATGATTTACATTTGTTCGGGTCAATGTAAGCCAGATTATTCTCCAGCGTAATGGCCTCGAACGGACATACTTTCACGCACTTGCCACAACCGATACAAGCAACCGTACAAGCCTTACGCGCTACGGCACCCTTGTCTTTGTTCACGCATTGCACATAGACACGGCGTGACTTCTTACCCTGCGGGCGGATTTCAATAATATTCTTCGGGCAAGCCTTTGCACAAGCACCACAAGCCGTACATTTGGCTTCATCCACTTCCGGAAGTCCTGTTTCGGGATTCATGTGGATAGCATCAAACTGACAGGCTTCCACACAGTCGCCACAGCCCAGACATCCAAAACTACAACCTGTTTCACCACCATAAAGAGAAGCTGCAATAGCACAACTCTTCGCGCCATCGTACATATTTACACGTGGGCGATTGGCACAGGTTCCGTTACATCTCACAACCGCAACCATCGGTTCGGCCGCAGTAGCATCCAAACCAAGGATTTCGGCAATTTGCGTCATGACAGGTTGTCCGCCTACCGGACAGAATTTTCCGTCCAACGAACCTGCTTTTACACAAGCATCGGCAAAACCACTACAACCCGGGTAACCACATCCACCGCAATTTGCTTGAGGCAACACCTCTCCTACCTGTGCAATTCGCGGGTCTTCGTACACGGCGAATTTCTTGGAAGCGATATACAGAATAGCAGCCGAAACCAGCGCTATAGCTCCCAATGAAATCACTGCAATCAGAATTACATTCATAAATTAGTTATTTATTTAATTATTTGTTTTTAATGTTCTAATAGTTAGTCTATCGGCTTTATGGAAAAAGAGAACTTTTTCCCCATACGTGTTTTATTCAGCCATAATATATAATAGTAAGGTATAAGGAAAGCTAACGAACAAATCGCAGAGAGAAGTTCGTCGTTCCAGATAGCCATAAATATAAAAAGAGAAATAATCAGAACACAGAAAGGTATTATAAAGGCCAGTAACACCGCCATCATCCCCATGGATAGTTCTCCGAAGACGATTACCCGGTCACCGGGTTGGTAGGAAGATGCATCATTACTGATTACATCAATCATTTTTTCTTTGGTATCAGCCGAGGCACAATGTCCTTTAGCGCTACACGCTGCACAAGCTGACGTTTGGACAATTCTCACCATAACATGAGAACCGTTTATGTTTTCCACAATACCTTGATGTTTTATAATATCTGCCATTTTGCAAACTGTGCATTACAAATTGCGGCAAATTTACGCATTATTTGTGAACTGCAAGGCTTTCACCTACTTTTTTATGTGTACGCTAACGCACTTTTTCCCGTTTTAACTGTTTTTCCTCATTTTTTTCACAGGAAAAGCCAGAAAAGCTGTTAAAAAACAGGGATTGATGTATCACTTTGCACTATTGTTCAAAAGAAACAGCCTCATTTACTACATTTATACTATACTCATTGGCAGGAATCAGAGGCTGCTCAGCATCCTGTCAGATCCCTACCAAAAAAGGTTCACCCCCCTGTTTGCTCCGTACCATCCCCGGATAGAGGTACCTTCAACCGAATTTGGTACGGAGTTGGTACGGACCGGATATTGCCCAACTCCGGCCTTGCTTCCTTTTCGGGCACGGAAAGGAAGCCATTAATTCCACTAATGGAGGGATATTATAAATAAAGCTGCCCCCAAAAGGAAGCAGCTTCATTATTTAGATCAAGTATTTATAATTACCACTTATAATTAATACCAAAACTCAGAATTTCATTCACCTGGAAGTGACTATCTCCTGTAGTCGGCTTGCTACTGTCATCATAACGTGCATGTACATACAATTTTGTAGAAAGATAACGGTTCAATATGAAATTGATCGTATTCTCCCATTCTACACGAGTCCATTCGTAGCTGGTCAGATAATTCAGACGGGAATTCAATACGATGGAAGGAATGATGGTCCACTCCAATGTGGGTTGTATTTGCGAACCCCAGTTGTGACGTACACACTTGCCTTCCTCCAAACCGAAGTCCACCTCATTCACATCTTTATTGCCTATATAACGCATCGTCCAAGTCAACGGAGCCATAAAAACAGACAGACTAAACTTTTTCTTCTTCAACTTGTAGTCCATACCGACACTGGTGGATAAATCCGCCGGAGCAAAGAAAGCTGAAACTAACTTTTCGCTGTTCGCCTTATAACCATGGCAGAACTGGGTTTTAAATTCTGTTGAAATGGTATAGTACCAATTAGAAGCTGCCTGAATACCCATTTTACTATACAAGCGTAGCAGGTCAGTGTTTACCAGATAATCGTGATACTTGTCCGAAGGAGTGGAACCAAAACCTAACTTGGCCTCCAACATATTTTCCCACTGCACTTTCTCGCGATCATTATAATTAGCAAACAATTGCAGATTCGCCAGAAAAGAGTTTGTACTTTCACCACCTTTATACCAGTTGTCAGAAATATAGTTTTGAGTAATCTGCAAAGAACCACTTCCACCCGTCACCCACCAATTGGGCTTATGGATCACAACCTCTGCATCCTCTTTTACATTGGCCATATCTTCCTGGACAAATAATTTCAGGACAGAAGGTTTAGATGAAACTTCTTTTTCAATATTATCCGTGAAACTTTTCACCTGCATTAATTCATCTTCCCATGCCACAATCTTAGGCGGATTCTCATTAGCATAAAGATATAACAGCGCACGGTCCACCACTTCATTGGCACGTTTCTTCGAAGTAAAAGGAGCTTCATCAAACAACAATGGTTCCTTTACAGAAGTTTTTGCTGTATCAAAAGGCTGGAATTTCCATTTCAATGTTGAAATGCTCTCCATGGGAGAATTATAATAAGTCAACGGGATAAACAAGCGGTAATAATCAGGATTGTCCGCAATGTAACGCTCCGGAGTGGAAGGATCATTCAGGTAATTTAATACTCCCAAATGTTTTTCATAGGATATGGAAACTGTATCCAATTCTGGGGTAGCACTTCCCGGCTTCAACTTTAAAACAAAATATTGCTTCATTAAGTCCGATAAAGTATCCGCTTGTACTACAGCCGTTTTTTCACCGGTTTTTAATACAGGCTTCACCGAATTCTGCGCCATAGCCGACGAAGAAAAAAGCACAGCGATTGCCCATAAAGATAAAAATTTATTCTTCATAACGCCCTAAAATCTATGTTTTGAGCGCAAAATTAAATTAAAATGTTTAGAAAACATAGAAATAGAGAAAGAAAAAGAAAACATGCTTTTTTTATAATTGTTTCGCCGAAACTTTATGTACTTCCTCTTTTTTTTGTAATTTTGCGCTTTTTAAGTCTCACGTGTAGACAGATAGATACACAAATGTGTACATCGCACCAAAACAAAACAATAATATTAAAAACAGTATAGCTGTGGGAGAAACAAAGTATATTTTCGTCACCGGTGGCGTTGCCTCATCTTTAGGTAAAGGTATCATCGCCTCATCCATTGGTAAATTGCTACAAGCAAGAGGTTACAAAGTAACCATTCAAAAGTTTGACCCGTATATCAATATTGACCCGGGTACTTTAAACCCCTACGAACACGGAGAATGTTATGTGACTGTAGACGGACATGAAGCTGACCTTGACTTAGGCCACTACGAACGTTTTCTTGGCATCCAGACTACAAAAGCCAATAACATCACAACCGGACGCATCTATAAAAGCGTTATCGATAAAGAACGCCGTGGTGATTATTTAGGTAAGACCATTCAAGTCATTCCTCATATCACGGACGAAATCAAACGAAACGTAAAGTTGCTGGGTAACAAATATAAATTCGATTTTGTAATTACAGAAATCGGCGGTACGGTGGGCGACATCGAATCCTTGCCATATCTGGAAAGTATCCGTCAGTTGAAGTGGGAACTGGGACGTGACGCATTGTGTGTACACCTTACATATGTGCCTTACCTCACAGCCGCCGGTGAATTGAAAACCAAACCGACACAACACTCCGTAAAGGAATTGCAGAGTGCAGGTATCCAACCGGATATATTGGTTTTGCGCACGGAACACGAATTGAGTAGCAACGTACGCAAGAAAGTTGCTTTGTTCTGTAATGTGGATGAAAACGCAGTAGTACAGAGCATCGATGCTCCTACCATCTACGAAGTTCCCATCCTGATGCAGGCTCAGAAACTGGATGAAACAATATTGAAGAAAATGGGATTGCCCGTAGGCGACACACCGGGACTGGGTCCGTGGCGTGCTTTTCTTGAACGCCGTCATAAAGCGGAAAATACAGAACCGCTGCACATCGCACTAGTTGGCAAATATGATTTGCAGGATGCATACAAATCCATCCGTGAAGCCCTGTCACAAGCCGGTACGTACAATGACTGTAAGGTATCTGTAGACTTCGTGAACAGTGAAAAGCTCACGGAAGAAAATGTAGCGGAAGCATTGAAAGGCATGGCAGGTATATTGATTGGCCCGGGATTCGGCGAACGTGGTGTTGCCGGTAAGTTCGTAGCTATCAAATATGCACGCACGCATGATATTCCGACTTTCGGTATCTGCCTGGGAATGCAATGCATTGCTATCGAATTTGCACGCAACGTACTGGGATATACTGATGCTGACTCACGCGAAATGAATGAGAAAACTCCGCATAATGTGATTGACATCATGGAAGAGCAGAAATCTATCACCAATATGGGTGGAACGATGCGTCTGGGAGCTTACGAATGTATTTTGCAGAAAGGCAGCAAGGCATACGAGGCATACGGAACAGAACACATCCAGGAACGCCACCGCCATCGCTATGAATTCAATAACCAGTATAAAACGGAGTATGAAGCAGCCGGCATGAAATGTGTAGGTATCAACCCGGAATCGGACTTGGTGGAAATCGTAGAAATACCGGAACTGAAGTGGTTTGTCGGAACTCAATTCCATCCGGAATACAGCAGTACGGTATTGAATCCCCATCCGTTGTTCGTGGCTTTCATTAAAGCATCTATCGAAAGTTTCGAGGAAAAGGAAAAAGCAAAGAAATAAGATTATTTCAATAATTATAAAATTGTAAACTAGAAATTATTCATGGATAAAAACACCATTACAGGTCTTGTTTTAATAGCTATTTTGTTAGTCGGCTTCAGTTTTCTGAGTCGCCCCAGCAAAGAGCAATTGGAGGCACAGCAGCGTTATTATGATTCCATTGCGCTGGTACAGCAACGTGAAGAAGCACTGAAAGCCAAAGCGGATGCAGCATTGGCAAATGAAAAAGATGTAGAAACTGTGGATTCTACTTCACTCTTCTTCAATGCTCTCCAAGGAACAGATTCGCTGATTACTATTCAGAACGACGTGGCTGAGTTGACCCTCAGCACCAAAGGCGGTTCCATATTCTCCGCTGTATTGAAAGAGTATATGGAGCAGGACAAGAAGACTCCTGTAACCTTATTCACCGGAAACGATGTTTCCATGAATTTCCTTTTCTATAATAAAAAGGAAACAATACAGACTAAGGACTATTACTTCACCACTGTGAACCGTACGGACAGCACTGTAACGATGCGTCTGTCTGCTGACAGTGCAAGTTTTATAGACTTCAAGTATGCATTGCATCCCAACACTTACCTGGTGGACTTCAGCATCGAAGCTAAAGGCATGGCAGATAAGTTGGCAGCAAGTAATAACTATGTAGACATCGAATGGACACAACGCGCCCGTCAGATCGAAAAGGGTTATGTATACGAAAACCGTCTGTCTGAACTGACTTACAAGTTCATGGGTAATGGTACAGATTATTTATCAGCCAATAAAGATGATGAAAAAGAAGTACCGGAACGTCTGGACTGGATTGCTTTCAAGAATCAGTTCTTCTCTTCAGTATTTATTGCAGACACCGACTTTGAAAAAACGAAGTTAGTATCTAAAATGGAGAGAGAAGGCAGTGGATACATCAAGGACTACTCTGCTGAAATGAGTACGAGCTTTGACCCGACAGGCAAACAGCCTACACAGATGTTCTTTTACTTCGGCCCGAACCATTACAAGACGCTGACTGCACTGGACAAGGGACGCGAAGAGAAATGGGAACTGAACCGCCTGGTTTATTTAGGTTGGCCGTTGATCCGCTGGATTAACAAATGGTTTACTATTAATATCTTTGACTGGTTGTCCGGTTGGGGTCTGAGCATGGGTATCGTATTGTTACTGATGACATTGATTGTAAAAGCAGTCGTATTCCCCGCTACCTGGAAAACGTATATATCTTCTGCCAAGATGCGCGTGTTGAAACCGAAAATAGACGAAATCAACAAGAAATACCCCAAGCAGGAAGATGCGATGAAGAAGCAACAGGAGGTAATGGGAATGTACAGCCAGTATGGTGTGAGTCCGATGGGTGGTTGTTTGCCGATGTTGGTACAATTTCCCGTTCTGATTGCGCTGTTCATGTTCGTGCCAAGTGCTATCGAATTGCGTCAACAGAGCTTCTTATGGGCTGATGACCTTTCAACGTATGATGCTTTCATCAACTTCCCGTTCAATATCCCGTTTCTGGGCAGTCACCTCAGTTTGTTCTGCTTACTGATGACCGTTGTGAATATTCTGAACTCCAAGTTCATGATGCAACAACAGGATACCGGAGCAAACCCGCAGATGGCAGCGATGAAGTGGATGACCTATCTCATGCCGATTATGATGTTGTTTATCTTGAACAGCTATCCTTCAGGTTTGAACTATTACTACTTCATATCGACATTGATTAGTGTGGTGACTACTCTCATTCTGCGCAAGACTACGAATGAAGAGAAACTTCTTGCCCAATTGGAAGCCCGAAAGAAAGATCCGAAGAAAGCTAAGAAAACCGGCTTTGCCGCTCGCCTGGAGGCAATGCAGAAACAACAGGAACAGTTGATGAAAGAGAGACAGAACAGAAAGTAAGTCTCCGCTTTTTCATCACTTGATAATAAAAGCCGGGCAATTGATGTAATTGTCCGGCTTTCTTTCTCTTATAACGGCTATAACTATAATTTAAATGAAAACTAAATACACCAACAAACAGATTTGGATGATAGCCTATCCGATCCTTATCAGCCTGCTGATGGAACAAATGATAGGTATGACAGACACCGCCTTTCTAGGACGGGTAGGCGAAGTAGAACTAGGAGCATCAGCCATTGCAGGTGTTTTCTATATGGTAATCTTTATGGCAGCTTTCGGCTTCAGCATCGGAGCACAGATACTGATAGCACGGCGAAACGGTGAAAAACAGTACCGGGAAATTGGTGACCTTTTCTATCAGGGAATTTACTTCCAGATAGGATTGGCAACAATCATGTTCCTGCTCTCCTACTTCCTGTCGCCGATTATACTAAAGCGTATCGTTGCCTCCGAACACATTTATGAAGCAGCTATTAGCTACCTGAACTGGCGTGTCTTCGGAGCTTTCTTCTCATTCAGTGCAGTCATATTCCGTGCTTTCTTTCTGGGAACTACACAAACAAAAACCCTGACCCTGAACTCAATAGTTATGGTATTGAGCAACGTAGTGTTCAACTATATATTGATTTTTGGAAAGTTCGGTTTCCCAGCCCTCGGTATTGCAGGTGCAGCCATTGGCTCATCGCTTGCAGAATTAGTTTCATTGGCATTTTTCATCCTCTATACCCGTAGTCGCATCGATTGCCGCAAGTATGGACTGGATCGTATTCCTAAGTTCCGTCCGGAAGTATTAAAACGGATGTTAAACATCTCTTTCTGGACAATGATACAGAATGTTATTTCTTTGTCCACTTGGTTTTTATTCTTCCTCTATGTAGAGCACCTGGGAGAGCGGTCGCTTGCCGTTACAAACATTGTCCGGAGTGTATCCGGTATACTGTTTATGGTAATGATGGCATTTGCCTCGACATGCGGTTCACTAGTCAGCAACCTAATAGGTGCCGGCGAGAAAGATTGTGTAGAAGGGACCATCCGGCAACATATACGTCTTGCCTATATATTTGTCTTACCATTGGCATTGCTCTTCGTACTATTCCCCAAATTGATACTGGGCATCTACACCGATATGACCGATTTACAGGATGCAGCCGTACACTCACTTTGGGTGATGTGTTCTGCATATTTATTTCTCGTACCTGCCAATGTATATTTCCAGTCAGTTTCCGGAACTGGAAATACACGCACAGCACTGGTAATGGAACTAGCCACACTGGTGATCTATGTGGCCTATATTACTTACACCATTCTTTACCTTAAGTTGGATGTAGCCCTATGCTGGACATCAGAAATGGTGTATTCCATCTTTATTCTACTATTTTGCTGGCGGTATATTAAACGAGGACAATGGCAGAAGAAACGCATATAATTTGTATATTTGTCGCAAAATAACTGTAACGAACAACCTATATGAAACAAGTAAACTTATTGCTTATGTCAGCAGCTATGACATTGGCTGCCTGCGGCGGGACAAAAGACGCAGGGCAAGCCGGAGTACCACTTATCGAGCGGTCGAACATCAAGATTGAAGGCAAGCGCATGACTCCCGAAGCTCTCTGGGCTATGGGGCGTATCGGCGGTGTAGCCGTATCTCCCGATGAAAAGCAGATTGCTTACACGGTAGCTTACTACAGTGTGCCGGAGAACAAGAGCAACCGTGAAGTCTTTGTGATGAACACAGATGGAACAGGCAACCAACAAATCACCCGTACTCCTTGGCAGGAGAACGAAGTAAACTGGATAAAAGGCGGTACTAAACTGGCGTTCCTTTCTAATGAAAGTGGCAGCAGTCAGTTGTGGGAAATGAATCCTGATGGCAGCGGACGCAAGCAATTGACGCAATATGATGGTGATATCGAAGGTTATTCTTTCTCTCCCGACGGCAAGAAGTTGCTTTTCATTGCACAAGTGAAAACTAAACCAAGTACCGCGGATAAGTATCCCGATCTGCCTAAAGCAACGGGGATCATCGTTACCGACCTGATGTACAAACACTGGGATGAATGGGTAACTGGTGCTCCACATCCTTTTGTAGCCGATTTTGATGGAAACAGTATCAGTAATATAAAAGATATACTGGAAGGGAAACCTTACGAAAGCCCGATGAGACCTTGGGGTGGCATCGAGCAACTGGCATGGAGTCCTGCCGGAGACAAGGTAGCATATACTTGCCGTAAAAAGACCGGTCTGGCTTATGCCATCTCCACCAACTCGGATATTTACATCTATGACCTTGCAACTAAGAAGACAGACAATATCACCGAAGAAAACAAAGGTTACGACACGAATCCTCAATACTCTCCCGATGGTAAATACATTGCCTGGCAGAGCATGGAACGTGACGGTTATGAAGCAGACTTAAACCGCCTCTTCATTATGAATCTGGAAACAGGCGAGAAACGTTTCGTCAGCAAGGAATTTGAATCGAATGTAGACGGTTTCTTATGGAATAAAGACTCTAAAAGTATTTATTTCATCGGTGTCTGGCATGGTGAAACACAGATTTATAATGTAGACCTTGCTGCCAATGATAAGATTACACAATTGACAGACGGCATGTATGACTATGCTTCCCTTGCCCTTGCAGGAGATAAGGTAATCGCTTTACGCCATTCAATGAGTATGGGTGATGAAATCTATGCCGTATCTGCCACCCGCAACGGTGATGCTTTTGCCGAAGCAAAGCAACTGACCTTCGAAAACAAGCAGATTTACGACCAATTGGAAATGGGTAAGGTTGAAGCTCGCTGGATGAAGACTACAGACGGCAAACAGATGCTGACATGGGTAATCTATCCGCCACAGTTTGACCCGAATAAGAAATACCCCACCCTCCTGTTCTGTGAAGGTGGTCCGCAAAGCCCCGTAAGCCAGTTCTGGAGTTATCGCTGGAACTTCCAGATTATGGCTGCCAACGATTATATCATCGTAGCTCCCAACCGCCGCGGTCTTCCGGGTTTCGGAGTAGAATGGAATGAGGCTATCAGTGGAGATTACGGCGGTCAGTGTATGAAGGATTATTTCACAGCGATTGATGAAATGGCGAAAGAACCGTTTGTAGACAAAGACTGTCTCGGTTGTGTAGGCGCCAGCTTCGGCGGCTTCTCCGTTTACTGGCTTGCCGGACATCATGACAAGCGATTCAAAGCATTCATCGCACATGATGGTATCTTCAACATGGAAATGCAATATCTGGAAACTGAAGAAAAATGGTTTGCCAACTGGGATATGGGTGGCGCATACTGGGAAAAACAGAATCCGGTGGCTCAACGCACATTCGCCAACTCTCCACACCAGTTTGTAGACAAATGGGATACGCCTATCCTTTGTATTCACGGTGAAAAGGATTACCGCATTCTTGCCAACCAGGCAATGGCTGCTTTTGATGCTGCCGTAATGCGTGGTGTTCCTGCCGAACTGCTGATCTATCCAGACGAGAACCACTGGGTATTGAAACCTCAGAATGGTATTCTCTGGCAGCGCACATTCTTCGAATGGCTGGACGAATGGCTGAAATAAAAGATAAAAGCAATTAATAATTATTCTGAAAACAGTCCATCTATCCGTTGTAAATAGATGGACTGTTTTTTATCTATGAAGTAATTCTTGTAATTCCCTGCATAGTCGCTGTTTCACCTCTTCCATCGGCATCTCCCGTTTCAGCTCCTGCTGAAGTGAAGTGACTCCCTTATCTATAAATCCGCAAGGATGAATATAACTGAAATAACGTAAATCCGTATTCACATTCAGTGCCAGCCCGTGCATGGTGACAAAGTGGCTGCTACGCACACCAATGGCACATATCTTACGGGCACGTGGCGTATCCCCTTCCAGCCAGACTCCTGTGGCTTTCTCCAATCTTCCGGCAATGATTCCATAAGAGGCACACACACGGATGACTGCTTCCTCCAGCAAATGCACATACTCCTTCAGTCCCAATGAGAATTCTTCAAGATTCAGGATAGGATAACATACCAGCTGTCCCGGACCGTGATAGGTAATATCTCCGCCACGGTCAATATGATAGAGCGTGGCTCCAATCTTCTGAAGCTGTTCTTCACTCAGCAACATATTTGCCTCTTTACCGCTACGCCCTAAAGTATAAACGTGCGGATGTTCACACAAAATGATGTGATTTTCATACTCCTCTCCTGCCTGTTTGGCACGAACAAGAGTATCAAACCACTCTGTCTGCCGAGTCCATGCATCGGCATACGGAATAATATTCCAGTCTGTAACATTCAGTTTCATGCCGACAAAGTTAAGATTTTAGGGATAAAATCGTATATTTGCCGACAGCAAAATGAAAAAAGATGAAACATAACTTCCCACAAGTAGATTTGCCGGTCGAAATGCTGGCATGGAGAGATGTTACAGAAGATATTCTGAATCTCTATCGCCAGTCGTGCCGATTAAAGGCTTGTATTTTTGCATTATGTACCGAAGGAACCATTAAGGCATCTATCAACCTGATGGAATACGAGATAAAGAAGAATGATTTGATTATCCTAATGCCGGGCACTATTATACAACTCAATGAACAAAAAGAAAAAGTGCGGCTTTGTTTCGTAGGCTTCTCCGCTCATTGTGTCAACGGCATCAACCTGCTGCAAGCTACTATGGGGTCATTCTCCAAAATATGGGACAACCCTATTATCAATGTCAACGATACTGTAGCCTCTTATTTTATAGATTATTTCGCACTACTGACGCGTATATCCATTGCACACCCCACCAGCACAGCTATGGGACAAAGTGTACTTCACAGCATTTTGCTTGGGATAAATACTCTCTATGCCCGTCGTCCGCAAAACATTCTTGCCAAAAGCCGTAAAGAGGAAATTTGCCATAAGTTTGTACAACTGGTTATCGAGAACTATATGACCGAACGTCGTGCCCAGTTCTATGCCGACAAATTAGGAATTTCATTGCAGCACCTCAGTACCACTGTAAAACAAGTAACTGGAAGGAACGTGCTTGATATCATTTCACATGTAGTCATCATCGACGTCAAGGCACGGTTGAAATCTACAGATATGACTATCCAGGAGATAGCCTATTCACTGAACTTCCCCAGTGCCTCTTTCTTTGGAAAGTACTTCAAGAGGCACATGGGAATGAGTCCGTTGGAATATAGAAATAGTTAGTACCTCAGTCGAAGGCTATTCAATACCACCGATACACTGGAGAACGCCATAGCCGCACTTGCCAGCATAGGGTTCAGCAATAATCCATTGATGGGGTAAAGCAGTCCTGCTGCAATAGGAATACCTATCAGGTTGTAGATAAATGCCCAAAACAGATTCTGATGAATCAAACGTACAGTTTGCCGGGAGAGGTTGAACGCTTTCGGCAATAGTAACAGGTCCGAAGTCATAAGGGTTACCATTGCTACATCCATAGCAATATCAGTTCCTTTACCCATGGCAATGCTGACATCGGCACAAGCCAAAGCCTGTGAGTCATTGATTCCATCGCCTACCATCGCCACCGTCTTTCCTTGAAGCTGGAGCTGACGGACAAACTCTTCCTTATCATCCGGCATAGCATCAGAAATGTATTGGATATTGCCCAAGCGTGCGGCAACAGAAGACGCAGTGCGTTCTCCGTCTCCCGTCAACATATATACATCGATACCCTGAGTACGAAGTTCGCGGACAGCCTCGACGGATGTAGCTTTTATCTGGTCCTTGATAGCTACAATGGCAAGCAGCTCATTCTTACGTCCGAAATAAATGATACTGCAACTATCCGATTCATACTGTGCCAGCATCTCTCCCAATACATCAGTAAGAGCGGCATGATAATCTTTCAATAGTTTATGACTACCAGCCCAATACTCAGTACCCTGATAAGAAACTTTAATCCCTTTTCCGGTAATACTTTCAAAGCTGTCCAAAGCTGCCGGTTCGATATGCTCCTGTTCTTGCAGGGCAGTCACAATAGCAGCTGCCAACGGATGTTCGGATTTAAGTTCGGCAGCCAGAAGAACATCTTTATAGTGCTCCTCCTGCGGCTGTGCCCATAACCATCCGGTAACAGTGGGATGCCCTTCAGTCAATGTGCCGGTCTTATCCAACACCACCACATTCACCTTTCGCATCTGTTCCAGTGCCACAGCATCTTTTATCAGGATATGATGATCGGCAGCTTTACCAATACCTACCATCAAAGCCGTAGGCGTAGCCAACCCCAATGCACAGGGACAAGCAATCACCAATACGGAAACCGCTGATAACATGGCATGGGAAAGCATATCTACACCACCGAAGAACATCCAAATAAAGAATGTCAGTACGGACAAGCCCAATACCACAGGGACAAAGATACCTGTTACCTTATCCACGATACGTTGTACGGGAGCTTTACTGCCCTGTGCTTCCTGCACCATACGGATGATACGCGCCAGCACCGTTTCACTACCGACTTTCTCGGCGCGAATAATGAATGAACCTTTCTGATTGATGGTTCCAGCCAATACGTGCGAACCGGCCTTCTTTTCTACCGGGATAGGTTCACCGCTGATCATACTTTCATCGACATAAGAATCTCCTTCAGTTAAAAAGCCGTCAACGGGAATTTGCTCACCGGGACGTACGCTGACCAGGTCGTCAATTCTCAGCTGTTCCAAAGGAATATCCTCTTCCTTACCGTTGCGCACCACACGGGCTATCTTGGGCTGTAATCCCATCAGCTTGCGGATGGCGGTAGAGGTGTTACCTTTAGCACGCTCTTCCATCAGCTTACCAGTCAGTACGAAAGCGATAATAACCACAGCAGCTTCATAATAAACATGAGGCTCCAAGCCACGGCTATACCAGAAATCGGGGAAGAAGGTATTAAAAACACTGAACAAAAAAGCAATGGATGTACTCAGTGCAACCAAGGTATCCATATTACTGCGTCCCAAACGAGCCTGTTTCCAGGCACCGGTATAGAACGGTGTACCGAACAACACCAGTACTGGAATAGCCAATACCATCTGTATTTCGTTGGAATAAGGTACATGCATAAAGACCATGGAAAGCAACAGCAGAGGAATAGCAAATAGCCACGCTCCTATCACCCGCCCTTTCAGGCGACGGTAACGCTTCTGTTGTTCTTCCTCCTGGCGCTCTTCGACATGATCTTCTTCAATAATGAGGTCATAGCCCGCAGCCAGTACGGCAGCACGAATTTCTCCGGGTGTCAGCTTATCCATCTCGTATGAGACAGACAGTGTATTGGAAGCGAAGTTGACCGAAGCATCCGTAATGCCCACCAACTTGCGAACAGTCTTTTCTACATTATTGGCGCATCCCGCACAATGCATGTTCAGTACGGGAAACGTCTGTTTCTTTAAATTAGCCATATATATTGTTTTTATGATTTATCAAAATTAGCTGATAATTGTACAAGAATGGGAGGAATGATAATATAACAGGCTGAAAGGCTTATATGCCTATTGCAAATTATCATTCAGCCCATACTCATGCAGTAAATAACAATCTCTACAGGCCGTTTGTTCGACTACTTCTTATCCTCTTGCTTCGACTCCTTAACGAACTCAGCTTCGTAGTTGAACTTCTTGAAACCAGCTTTCAGTTTGTCTACATTTGTCTTTTCAGCATCGTAGGTAATAGACACAGTTTTTGTTTTCAAGTCTGTAGAGAAATCTTTTACTCCTTTCTCAAATTTAATGTTGTTTTTCACCTTCCGTTCACAGTTTTCGCAATGCATCTGTGAAACTTTAAAAACAGCGGTACGGATATCTTTTGCCATCACTGCTGTTACACTCAATAAAGCTACTACGAGAGCAGCCATCATTCTTCTTGTTTTCATAAATATCTCCTTAGTTATTGGTTAATATTATTTTAGTTACGAGCTACAAGCTACTAGTTTCTTGCCAGATTAAACCTCAACCCGATATATGCCTTAGCACCATGCATCGGTCCCCACACCATGGTAGCATCGAAGTTCTCTCCCCATGGATTAGAGGCATCGATTATCGGATTCTTCTGCTTAAAGTTAGTCAGGTTTTCACCACCAACATAAATAGACCAGCGACGGAAATAACGCGTTACCTGGGCACTAAGTTGCTGGAAGCTGCCATAACGACGTTCCCACGAAAGACTGCCGTCAGCGAGTTCGTAAGGATCGGGCATCCTTCCACCCCCATTCAACTGAAGGGTAGCATCAAACTGCCATAGTCCCAGAGGTGTCTGATAGGAAGCTGTCAATAAACCCTTATACTTTCCGGTAAGTGGTTTCTCCATTAGTTTACCATCGTAGGTGGTCTTTGCATCTGTCAGACGGTAGGCTGCCGTAAGGTTGAAACCTTTGAAAAACGGATAACTTGCCTCTACTTGGAACACATGCGAATAAGAACGTCCATCCAGATTATAAAAGGCCACTTCATGCGGATTACTATCCATATCTACTACTACTTGTTTCAGAAAATCCGTATAGTAATACTCGGCATTCACATTCAACGTCTTACCAAAAACAGGAATGTAAGTAGACACGCTCGCTCCGTAATTCCACGCTTCCTCCTGATCCAGATGAGGGGCAATCTTCATTTTACGGCTGCTTGCCAGGAGATAGTTATTCTCCGCCAATACATGATTGGTACGGTATCCCTTACCGGCAGACAAACGAAAATGCAGATACTCATTCGGATTATACTTGACGTGTGCACGCGGTGTAACAAAGAAACCATATTCGCTGCTGTAATCTCCCCGAATACCACCCATCAACATCAACTGATCATTCAGATTGAATGTATACTGGACATACGCTCCCGGAACAGACTCCTTCACAAATTTCTTCGTCAATCCGTCTTCTACCTGGTTTGTCAGCCGGTAATGCTGATCGAAACCATCATAATTGAAACTCAATCCCGTGGATAGACTATGCTGTTTGCTGAACTCCGTTTCAAAAAGCAACGAAGCATAGAAATTGCTTTGATCCACATCATACAGTTTACGTCCGTAAGTGGCATCCTGATTATGCAAAGTTCCTTGCAGAATCAAGGCAAGATTCGTATTCTTTTCTTTATCGAAAATATAAGCATTCTTGGTGAAGGCTTCGTAACGGTTTGTCTGGATGCCTATTTCGTATAGGTCATGAGTAGGTGTCTGTCCATGAGCTGTCTGACCACTGTTACGGGTTTCATGCAAAGCCTTTATACCTGCCTGAAATACATAATGATCGCCCATATACGCCCATCGGTTCCAGAAGTTATACTGCTCCACACGCGGAATATCCACAAAACCATCATCATTGGAGTCGTGAGATTTCGTCTCATTTTCATAATGCGCCAGCAAAGAAGTACTCCAGCGCTTCGAAAGCTTCACCGTAGCATCCGCATTAGCTTCATACCGGTTTGTGCTGCTGGCAAAAAGATTTGCCGACACCCAATCCGCTTCCGGCAACTGAGGCTTCTTGAACTCCACATTAATTTGTCCGGTTATAGACTCATAGCCATTCTTCACGGATGAACTTCCTTTACTGACCTGTATACTCTGCATCCATGGTCCTGGTACATATCCTAATCCATAATGAGCGGCTGCTCCACGGAAATTCGGAATATTCTCAGTCATCATCTGTACATAGGTGCCGGAGAGCCCCAATAGTTTAATCTGTTTGGCTCCCGTAGCAGCATCCGAATAGCTTACATCGACAGAAGGGTTTGTCACAAAACTCTCGCCCAGGTTACAGCAGGCTGCACGTGTCAGTTCGGCACTGCTGATCATATCTTCGTTCATCACACTGGAGCGCAACTTCATGGTACCCATTTTACGGGTTACAATGTTCACTTCACCTAATTCCACTCCTTCACGAAGCACAATCTCAAGTTGCTGATTGCCCTTATCCACATGTACCGTATCATTTTCAAATCCGATAAAGCTAACTACAAGCAGATGGCTGCGGGCAGGTTTATGAATAGAGAAGTTACCATCTTCATTAGTGGTCGCTCCTTCGGTTGTATTTATCCAGAAAACATTTGCACCTGGAATGGGTTCTCCGGCAGTGTCTTTTACAACACCCGTCACTTGCGCCTGCAAGTTCAAGGTTATGGAGAGAAAAAGAAAAATATATAAAAATCTCATTATTCTTAAAATTCTATTAGTTCTTGCAATCATTTTAAATGACCTGCACTGTATTTGCTTCTTATCCGGTCCGTACTTGTTCCGTGTCTATACGCTTGGACTTGGTACGGACTTGGTATGGACTTGATACGGACTTGGTATAGTTAGGGCACAGTGCCTACCCTATTTGAAAGAAATGAAAATCTCTCAAACTTACAGGAGCGGATTCACTCCGTAATAAGGGAATTCTAAATGATGAGAACAGAATAAAGAGCCAAATACCGCCTTGAGCTGTCAGGATGCGGAGGTACATTATAAGCTACCTCCTCCAATTCACCTGTAGGCAAGGAGTATTGGAAATCCGGTAATGCTTCACAGAAAAGTTGAATAACCGGTACAGTTATAGCAGGACTTTCGCACGAATACTTCACAAGATTTACCTTATAAAAGGTAGCCGTACAGCCTTCATCCTTACAAGATTTCTCCGGATTATGATAAGATTTGTGACATTTAGCACAACCATTGGTGCAGCATGCCTGCTCTGTGGCACAACGTGCACAACAATAGTGGACAATAGAAACTCCGGCCCCTGCATACACAACCGTCAGGGACAATAATATTGCCAATATGTAGCGAAGTCTCTTCATATCTGAAACAAAGATAGGCAGATAAAAGCATTTATGCCTATTATTTTTTCATTTTTTATATGTTCTATTCGTTTATATGTCCTATATTTGTCGATAGCGAACTGAAACCAGAATGTTGAATTTAACGAAGAAAGTCCAAATGAAAAAGCAATATGTCAGCCTACTTGTCATTCTACTTGCGGCAAGTGGCTTTTTATTTTCTTGTGGTAACACCATGAACAAAAACGCAGGTGCGTTGGAGTTCGACAGTATACAGGTAAACGAGACTGCACACCTGTTCGGAGATACTGCAAAGCCCGGATGTAACATTACCATCAACTTTGCCTATGCCAGTAAATCATCCGACGAGAAACTGAAAGACAGTCTCAACACCTATTTCCTCTCTGCCTGCTTCGGCGACAAGTACATGACGATGACACCCGAAGAGGCTGTAAAAGCTTATAAAGAAACCTATATCCAGGATTATCTGAAAGATCTGGAACCCATGTATGCCAAAGATGAAGCGGAAAAAGAAGATTCAGCATCCATAAGTGCCTGGTACTCCTATTACAAAGGTGTAGAAGGCCATGTACAATATTACAAAAAGAATCTGCTGGTTTACCGCATCGATTACAACGAGTTTACCGGAGGCGCCCATGGCATTTATATGTCCACTTTCCTCAATATGGACTTGCGTACTTTGAGTCCGATACGTCTGGACGATATTTTTGTAGGAGAATATCAGGAAGCACTCACTGACTTGCTATGGAACCAACTCATGGCAGATAACAAGGCCACTACACGCCAGGAAGTAGAAGAAATGGGATATACAAGCACTGGAGACCTGGAACCAACCGAGAACTTCTACCTGAGCGAAAAAGGAATCACTTTCTATTATAATATTTATGAAATCGCTCCCTATGTGATGGGACCGGTAGAAATCACTCTGCCTTATGAAATCATGTCGCATTTACTGAGCGATGAAAAAGGGGTGTTAATTATGAATTCTTAATTATCAAATATTAATTCTATGCAGATTCATAATTCCGGCTCGCAATTAATAATTAATAGTTTATATTTTATATTTAAATAAACATGGAAATCATTCTAAAGTACTTCCCGGACCTCACAGAGACGCAGAAGCAACAATTCGCGTCCCTCTATGACCTCTATACGGACTGGAATGCTAAAATAAACGTCATATCACGCAAAGACATCGAGAATCTGTACGAACATCATGTACTCCATTCACTGGGTATAGCCAAGGTTACACGCTTCGTACCCGGTACCCATATCATGGATCTGGGAACAGGAGGAGGCTTTCCCGGTATTCCTCTTGCCATCTTATTTCCCGAAGTGAAATTCCACCTTGTAGACAGTATTGGAAAGAAAGTGCGCGTAGCAACGGAGGTAGCCAACAGTATCGGACTAAAAAATGTCACTTTCCGCCATGCCCGGGCTGAGGAGGAAAAGCAGTTATTCGATTTCGTTGTAAGTCGTGCTGTAATGCCGCTTGCCGATCTACTGAAAATCATTCGTAAGAATATCACTCCCAAACAACAGAATGCTTTGCCCAACGGACTGATCTGTCTGAAAGGCGGCGAGCTGGCCAATGAGACTATGCCTTTCAAGAACAAGACTGTGATGTACGATCTGAAAGATTATTTCAAGGAGGAATTCTTTGAAACGAAAAAAGTGGTTTATGTAGCGCCTTAATCACAGAAATAATGACTAACATATACCTATCATGAAAATAAAAAGGTTTGAATTTAATATGTTCCCCGTGAACTGTTACGTTCTGTGGGACGACACCCTTGAAGCTACCGTGATAGACCCCGGTTGCTATTATGAGGAGGAAAAACAAGCGTTGAAGAACTTCATTATCAAGAACGGTTTGAACGTAAAACATCTCCTCAACACACACCTGCATCTGGATCATATCTTTGGAAATGCTTTCATGGTTAAAGAATTCGGTCTGCAAGTAGAAGCTAATAAGGCCGATGAATTCTGGATTGATGAAGCTCCGAAACAAAGCCGTATGTTTGGCTTTCACTGGAACGAACTGCCTGCACCAATAGGGCACTATTTACATGATGGAGACATCATCAGTTTTGGAAATACAACACTGGAGGCTATTCACGTACCGGGACACTCACCGGGAAGCCTTGTTTATTACTGCGCTGCAGATCACTGCATGTTCTCCGGAGATGTACTCTTCCAAGGTAGCATCGGTCGTGCCGACCTCACCGGCGGCAACTTCGACGAACTGAAAGAACATATTTGCAGCCGCCTGTTCGTATTGCCCAATGAGACAATAGTCTATCCCGGACATGGTGCTCCGACTACTATCGGCATTGAAAAGGCAGAAAATCCATTCTTCAGATAAACTTAAAAAAACAGATACTACCATGAAAAGCGACCTATTAGCTTGCCGCCACATCGGCATTAGCGAGAAAGATGAAGAGAAAATGCTCCGGAAAATTGGAGTCGGCAGTTTGGATGAGTTGATAGATAAAACCATTCCTGCCAACATTCGGCTGAAAGAGCCATTAGCACTCCCCGAACCCATGACAGAATATGAGTTCGGCCAACACATCACCCGATTAGCGTGCAAAAACAAACTTTACACTACGTATATCGGCCTCGGCTGGTATAATACCATCACCCCCGCCGTTATCCAACGGAATGTATTTGAGAATCCCGTATGGTATACCTCCTATACTCCCTACCAGACAGAAGTTTCACAGGGACGCCTCGAAGCGTTGATGAACTTCCAGACAGCAGTCTGCGACCTAACAGGTATGCCTCTTGCCAACTGTTCCCTGCTGGATGAAGCAACAGCTGCGGCCGAAGCCGTCAGTATGATGTATGCCCTGCGTCCGCGCGATATGCAGAAATCCGGTGCAAACGTTGTGTTTGTGGACGAAAAGATTTTTCCACAAATATTGGCAGTAATGACCACACGCGCCATCCCGCAAGGTATCCAGATACGCACAGGTAAATATTCCGAGATGGAAATGACGCCGGACATTTTTGCCTGCATACTGCAATATCCCAATGCAAGTGGAAATGTGGAAGATTACCGCACCTTTGTAGAGAAAGCTCACGCTGCCAACTGCAAAGTGGCTGTAGCCGCCGATATTTTGAGTCTTGCCCTACTCACACCTCCGGGAGAATGGGGAGCTGACATTGTATTCGGTACTACGCAGCGTCTCGGCACACCAATGTTCTACGGTGGACCGTCTGCCGGTTATTTTGCTACACGTGACGAGTACAAGCGTAACATTCCGGGACGTATCATTGGCTGGTCAAAAGACAAATACGGAAAGTTGTGTTATCGTATGGCCTTGCAAACCCGTGAGCAACATATCAAACGTGAAAAAGCCACTTCAAATATCTGTACCGCACAAGCGTTGCTGGCAACGATGGCAGGTTTCTATGCCGTATATCATGGACCGGAAGGCATTCGCACTATCGCCGAACGCATTCACAGCATTGCGGCATATCTCGAAAAGAACATCAACAAGCTGGGATACAAACAAGTGAACGAGCAATACTTCGACACCCTACGTTTTGCATTGCCTGATACTGTATCTGCACAACAGATACGTACCATTGCCTTGAGTAAAGAAGTTAACTTGCGCTATTTCCACAATGGAGATGTAGGTATGAGTATCGATGAAACAACAGATGTATCTGCTGCCAACATCCTGCTCTCCATTTTTGCCATTGCCGCCGGTAAGGATTGGACAAAAGCAGAAGATATTCCCGTAAACAGTACTATCAGCAAGGCTCTGAAACGTCAGAGTTCTTATCTGACCCATGAAGTGTTCAATAAATATCACACAGAAACGGAAATGATGCGTTATATCAAACGCCTCGATCGCAAGGATATTTCCCTTGCCCACTCCATGATTTCCCTGGGTTCCTGCACCATGAAGCTGAACGCTGCGGCGGAAATGCTGCCCCTCAGTCGTCCGGAATTCATGTGCATGCATCCGCTTGTTCCCGAGGACCAGGCAGAGGGCTACCGTGAATTGATAAACAATCTCAGTGAAGAATTGAAAGTCATCACAGGCTTTGCAGGCGTCAGTCTGCAACCGAATTCCGGTGCGGCAGGTGAATATACAGGGCTTCGCGTTATCCGCGCTTATCTGGAAAACATCGGTCAGGGGCACCGCAATAAAATATTGATTCCCGCTTCAGCCCATGGCACCAATCCGGCATCTGCTATCCAAGCCGGTTTTACTACTGTGACTTGTGCTTGCGACGCACAGGGTAATGTGGACATGGATGATCTTCGTGCCAAGGCGGAAGAAAACAAAGACGACCTTGCCGCACTGATGATTACCTATCCTTCTACTCACGGTATTTTTGAAACAGAAATCGTAGAAATCTGCCGCATCATCCATGAATGCGGAGCACAGGTATATATGGACGGCGCCAACATGAATGCGCAAGTAGGTCTGACAAATCCCGGCTTTATTGGCGCCGACGTTTGCCACCTGAACCTGCACAAGACATTTGCTTCGCCTCATGGTGGCGGTGGTCCGGGCGTAGGTCCTATCTGCGTTGCAGAACATCTCGTCCCATTCTTGCCAGGACATCCGCTGTTCGGCAATCCTGCCAATACTGTATCTGCCGCCCCATTCGGTAGCGCCGGTATTTTGCCTATCACTTACGGATATATCCGTATGATGGGTACGGAAGGATTGACACGTGCTACCAAAATCGCTATTCTCAGCGCTAATTATCTGGCAGCCTGTCTGAAAGATACGTATGGTATCGTATATCGTGGCGCTACAGGTTTCGTAGGCCATGAGATGATATTGGAATGCCGTAAGGTTCACGAAGAAACAGGTATCAGCGAGAATGACATTGCCAAACGATTGATGGATTATGGGTATCATGCTCCTACCCTCTCCTTCCCTGTTCACGGTACACTGATGATAGAGCCTACGGAAAGCGAAAGCCTCAGCGAGCTGGATAATTTCATTAATGTAATGTTAAACATCTGGGAAGAAATTCAGGAAGTGAAAGAAGGCAAAGCAGATAAGGAAGACAATGTTCTGATAAACGCTCCGCACCCCGAATATGAAGTGGTTGCCAACAACTGGGAACACAGCTATACTCGGGAAAAGGCGGTTTATCCGATAGAAAGTGTACGCGAAAACAAATTCTGGATAAACGTAGCGCGTGTGGATAACACGCTGGGCGACCGTAAGCTGTTGCCGACGTGCTACGGATGCTTTGAATAAACTCTCTTGGTGTATGCGGACGAATAAATATTCGTCCGCATATATATAATGATGTTGCTCCTAACGATTCATTGCTGAAATACGAACTACTTGCCATTCGTGCCCACCTTCATCAAATAAATGACAGTCTGCAAAAAGTGGGAAACGGCATCATCATGGCTTATGGCCGACAGTCGAACCTATATCTTGCTCTCAATATGTACGACCGGGCATTGGAACTGGAACCGTCTGGCTTGCCGTTACTCCATTCAGAAGGACAGTTTCGAAAAGCACACCTTACAATAGGGAGATGGCGAAAATATAAAATAGAAAATCTTTGCTTTCTGCCCCAAAAGGCATACCTTTGCGGAAGTGTCACGAGTACTAACCGAAGAAATGAGCATCACCCGGAAAAAGAAACAAAACGGACTTTTCTACACAAAAGCCGAAGAGAGAATAAATACCCTCTCGCACGCCGCAGGCATCCTGATGGGAGTTGTTGTCGGCACGATATTTCTCGTAAAAAGCTATCAGAGTGGAAACTTCTGGGCTGTATTCGGCATCTGGCTCTACCTCTTCGGCATGCTCGGCTCTTACGTTGCCTCTACTCTCTACCATGCGCTGAAATACCATAATCCCTGGAAAAAGCGGTTGCGGAATTGGGACCATGCGGCTATCTACTGGCATATTGCGGGCAGTTATTCACCCGTCACACTCATTGCACTGCGGAGCGAAGGCGCTTGGGGATGGGGACTATTCGGTTTTGTCTGGTTGTGCGCTATCATCGGCACTATCGCGAGTTTCCGCAAAATGGAGGAACATAGCAATGTGGAAACAATCTGTTTCATCGTTATGGGGCTGTCCGTACTGGTTGCCTTCAAACCTCTATATGCCGTTGCCGCAGGAACGTGCTACTGGATGATCGGTGAGGGCATTTGCTACATCACCGGAGCGGTGTTCTACTCTTTCCGGCAACGTTATATGCATTCTATATTTCATTTCTTCGTATTGGGAGGATCAATATGCCACATGATGGCGGTGTGGTTGATTTTATAAAAACGGACAGTCAAAATGAACAAGCTAACAGACATAATCAAACGTTACGGCATAATAGGATGCCTGTACAAAACAATCTTTAAAGTCGTGAGAATGCTGGGTATTACTTACATTAAGTACTTAGCATACTTCAAAGAGCTTCCCGAAACCATAGATACCGACACATTAGTACAGTATCACAAAATGACAATGGATGACTTCAGAAAGCAAATGAAATTCGATGGGAAGTGGTTTAATAATCGCAAGTTGAAACAAATTGAAAGGTTTATTGACCAACCGGGATATTCATACTACGGAATCTACGATGGCGATAACCTGATATGTTATGGCGCAATCTCAACAAATCACGACAACTTCATAAACAGAAAGATGGATCCGAATACAGCTTATCTGTTTGACGACTATACCAACCCCTATCATAGGGGAGAAGGATTACATCGGAAAATAATCGCCATAAGAGAGTATGAAGCACGGAAACAAGGTAAATCCGTCACTTTTGCCTATGTACAATCCTCAAACCGCGCCTCGGCGAAAGGCTTCAAACGTTGCGGATATGTAGCCAGAATAAAACTTATATATAAACAAATTGGGAAAAACAGACCTTTTAAAAGGAAATTCATTGAATTGTAAAAGTTACAATAGTCGGCATACCACTACGACAAGACTTCGCTGACTGCTAAAATATATTAATTAATCTCTCCCTTCCTTGTTTTTCTCCTCAGCTTCCCCTACGTTTGCAGTGTTGTACATCAGTGCAACACTTAAAAAACTATGATAAAGATAGAAAACATCAGCTACGGCTACAAGTCTAACCATCCTATTTTCAATGATATATCTTTGGAGATAGGCAACGGAATATACGGACTTCTGGGAGAGAACGGTGTAGGTAAAACCACACTGATACATCTCCTTTGCGGACTACTTTTTCCTTGGAAAGGAGAATGCAGCATTGATGGGATGAATCCGGCAAAAAGAGAACCCGCCTTATTGAGCCGCTACTTCTTTCTGCCCGAAGAAATGCAGATGCCTTCCGAAAGCATTTCCGCTTTTGCCACACGGCATTCCGCTTTCTATCCTCACTTCAACCACAAAGAGTTTGAACAGAACCTTGAAGAACTGAAGATTGACAGGAAACAGAAGTTATCCGCAGTTTCTTATGGTCAGCAGAAAAAGGCGATGCTGGCGTATGCCTTTGCACTGCATACCCCGCTCCTGATACTCGACGAACCTACAAACGGACTGGACATCACATCCCGACAAGCCCTGAAACGTATCATCAGCCGCAGCATAGATGATGACAGTACGCTACTCATCTCCACCCATCAGGCACACGACTTCGAGAACCTGCTGGATCACCTCATCATCCTCGGCGAAGGCGAAATCTTGCTGAACCGTTCGTTGGACGAAATCAGCCAGCGCCTCCTCTTTGCCCGGACAGACAGTCTGCCCGAAGACAGCATTTACAGCGAACAGGAATTACCCGGATATTTCTCCGTGTTGCCTAATGAAGAGGAAGAAGAAAATACACCGGATATAGAACTGCTGTACAAAGCAATGTTGCAAGTGCCGGAAAAGATAAAATCAATGTTCAAATAAGCAAAGAATATGAATGCAACCTTCAACCTGAAACGTTTCTTCCTGCTGGAACAGTACAAGAAACAGGAAACCGGCCGACACTTGCTTTGGAGTGCCGGCATTGTGCTGGGCATTTGTCTTCTCTGCATGATGTATGATATCAACAAAGGCTCAAGCTATTACATCGAACATACACAGGCTTTCTCCCTCAGCCGCTACCTGTTGTGGTTCCTCTGCATCGCCCCCTGCCTGTTGGAGATAAATATCACCAAACAGACCTCTACTCTATACCTGTTGATGCCCGCTTCCGTTTTTGAAAAGTTCCTGCACTTGTGGATGAAGTATCTGCTCGTACTCCCGCTGTTCTGTTTCTTGCTGATAACAGGCATAAAAGGGTTACTAATACTCTCAGGTACCAGCTACCTGCAACACTTCGGCAGCCACATTGAATTTCACCTGATAGAAAAAGACCAGATGCTGTCATGCAGCTTGATGCAAGGAATTTTCTTCCTCGGATGCATAGTCTTCAAACGCCAGAAGCTGATAAATTCCTTCATCGTTTTGTGTTCCTGCTTCATTCTCATTTTCGGGATTATACTCTCAATAACATTGTGGGAACCTGCCGACAGCCACGGATATTGGATAGCAAACATAGCCTATCCCATCTATAATTTCCCGATAAGCAGCACGTCAGAAGCCATCATTGCTTTCTGCAACTACGGTACCCCTATCTTGTTCAGCATCGGAATATGGATATCGAGCTACTTCCTGCTCAAAGAAAAACAACTGTAAGCTATGGACTTCAAGACCAATAAACCGATATACCAGCAGATTGTAGACTTCTGTTTCAGCAAGATACTCACCCGTGAGTGGACGGCGGGCGAACGAATAGTCTCGGTCAGGGAGCTTTCCACGCAGCTTGCCGTGAACTCGCGCACCGTGCTGAAAGCCTACGAATACCTGCAAGCGGAGGACATCATCTATCCCGAGCGGGGCATGGGCTTCTATCTCTCAAAGGATGCCATGAAGAAAGTGATGAAGATACAGAAGAAAGAATTCTTTGAAAACCAGCTTGCCGACCTGTTCAGCATTATGGACCTGCTTGGCATCAGCATAGATGAAATAACAGAACGATATAATAAACTTAAAAACAGCAGTTCATGAAGAGATACGCAAAGACAGCATTATGGATTACTTTCGGACTCCTCTTCGTACTCATCATAGTCAAGGTTTTTACGCTGATGTACGAACTGAATTCCGCCGTACAATCCTAACTTTCACCGTCTCAACGAAGAAAGTATAAACAATTGAAATACAATAGATAGAATCTTCCCCAATGGGGAGGAGTGAAATCTGTATCCCTAATTGATTAGTAACCTACTAACAGAAACGAATATGAAAACAAAACTATTTTTACTATTGCTTGTCCTCTGCGTACTCAGTGCGCAGGCACAGAACCTCTCCGTCAAAGGACGTGTCACAGACACTTCTCAAGAGGCGATTATAGCCGCCAACGTATCACTATGGGCCACAGACTCCACCTTGGTGACCGGAGTAACATCGGATGCACAGGGCAAGTTCACTCTCAATAAAATCAAGGCGGGCAACTACCGCCTCGCCATTACTTTCATCGGCTATCAGAGTGAAGTCATCCTGCTGAAACTGAACAACAACCTCGATCTGGGCGATGTACAGTTGCAGGAAGATGCCGTCAGTCTGGGCGAGGTAACCGTATCCGCCAGTAACGTGCTTCAACGGGTGGATCGTCAGATTATCCTGCCCACCGAGAGCCAGTTGAAACGTTCGTTCGGTGCCTACGATCTGCTGAACAACCTCGGCATCGCCCGCCTGCAAGTGGACAAGTTCACCAACAGCATGAGCATCAGCGGTGGCGGAGCCGTGCAGACCCGCATCAACGGCATCAAGGTGACGGACAAGGAAATAGCCGCCATCAGAGCCAAAGACGTGCTACGCGTGGAGTTCATTGAAGACCCCGGCAAACAATACGGTGACGACGAACTGGGCGCTGTGGTGAACATCATCCTGCGCCGCCGCGAAACGGGTGGTGTGGTAAACTTCCAGCTTTCCGACTCACCCCATACCCTGTGGGGAGAGAATTTCCTGAGTGCGAAGTTCAATTACAAAAACTCCGAATGGGGCATCGACTACTTCAACAAGAACGGCAAGTATCACAGCCGCCTCGAATCTCACGAGACTTTCTATCTGGGCGACCGCACCATTGACCGCATCAAGGAAGGTATCGAAGACGAATCCCCCGCACTCAGTTTCATCAACAACCTGAACCTGACATACAATCTGACGAAAGCGGACAAGTATGTCTTCAACGCCATCTTCCGCAATAACCTCAACAACGCGCCTTACCAGAACGAGCTGAACCGGATGTGGGCAGTAGGCAGCACGGAGTCTATCTATTCATACGTCAATAACCACACATCCAGCTATTCTCCGGCACTCGACCTTTACTTCCAGCATACCCTGCCCCATCAGCAAAGCATACAGATGAATGTGACGGGAACGCTTATCCACACCAAGAACAACCGTAAATATAAGGAGTACAAGGACGAGCATGTACCGTTGGCGGATATTCAGACACTGGTGAATGGCGATAAACGCTCCGTCATCGGTGAGGCCATTTACGAAAAGAGCTTCAAGGATGTGAAGCTGAGCGGTGGCGCCCGCCACTATCAGATGAGGACGGAGAATGAATACAAAGGCTCCAATCCCACTACTTCGAAGATGGACCAGTCACAGACTTCCGCTTTCTTTGAGGTGCAGGGCAAGGTGAAGGATTTCAGTTATGCGGGTAGTGTGGGCATGACGCGTGCCTGGTTCAAGGAAAGCGACGAAGACCATGCTTACTATACTTTCACGCCTACCGTACGATTGAGTTACAATTTGAAGAAAGCGGGCTTCCTGCGCTACCGGTTCAATATCAGTCCCGCCATACCGTCGCTTGGTTCGTTGACAGATGTGGAGCAGGCTATAGATACGATACAGATAGTTCGTGGTAATCCGTTGCTGAAAACATACCAGCAGTTCACGAACTCTTTGTCCTACAGTTATTCGAAGAAGCAGTTCAATGCCAATCTGAGTGTGCGCCACCAGTATTACGACAGTCCCATCATGGAAAGCATCTTCGTTGAGAACGGGAAACTGATATTGAAAGATGAAAACCAACGGTCGTTCCAAAGCCTTAATGCGGAACTGATGATTGGTACCAATGGCGCAACGCTGTTCGGGCTGAAAGATTTCCTGACGCTTTATGCTTCGGGAGGATATACCCGCAGTTGGTCGGAGGGGCTGGAATACAGTCACACGTACGACGAATTTTATTACAGTGTGATGGCGCAATTGCAATACAAAGGGTTCTCCTTGCTCGGGCAGTTCCGGAAGGTGCAGAATAACTTCTTTGGTGAAACCATTAAGAAGAATGAAAACCAGACCGCATTTATGGCAATGTATGCCAAGCAGAACTTTCAGGCAGGGATTGGTGTTCTGTTTCCTTTCACCAATAATTATAAGGTGGGAAAAGAACGTATCAGTGAGGTAGCGCCTTTCCGTTCGGAAACTTTTGTGAAAGAAACGGGACAGATGTTGATACTCCGCGTAGGCTATACGTTCGAGTTCGGCCGCAAACACAAAGCCGGTAACAAGGGATTGAACAATAGCGATACGGATAGCGGTATCATTGATATGCAGAAATAAATGAAGTAAATTCTTATCGGAATATAGCTTCATTTCAACCCGCTTTGTGAAAAGAGGGAGCCCACAGGGCGAGGCGGCGGAATTATACGAAATTGCTTCATGTATAATTCATTAATTACCTGACTGCCGCTTCCCCTGCGGGCATTTTTATGAATACCTTCTTCGCTGTATAGTGGGGAAAGAAAACGGCAAGAGTGATTCGCTACATCAACAATGGGTAAACATACGAAGAAAAGTCTTTTCGTTATTGTTATGACTTTTCCTCATATTGTCTTTTATCCAGTACTTATTCGTCCATCGGCTCCCGATTTACCCTGCAGCTTCGCATGGCTTTTCGGCACTTTCCAGATGCTTTCATAATCAATTAGCAAACAAGTAATTGAAGTTTCCTACCAGCAGGAAACGAGCGTTCCCATCGGTGGAAACGGACATTAACAGGGGAGATAACGGGGTTGAAAAGGGCTACACCATTTAGCAAAAAGGGTGTAACCATATGCACAAAAGGGTGTAGCCATGTGCTTAAAAGGGTGTAGCCCTATCGGATATAAGGCTATTTTTATCCAAAACATGGAAAAATCTTCTTCTGAAAGAAGTTTTATCCGCTACATTTCGAAGCATTCCAATCATTCTCTTAAAGTCCATTTGATTGAAATTTAACCATATACAAACGTATGGAAGCATTTACAGGAATATCACCATACAACATTCCTTTCATTCTCCCCAAATGCTTTCTTTTTGCATTTTCATCATACGGATTCCCTGCATTCTTTTCCATCAAGCTCCGCAAGATGGCAAAACATTCAATCCAGTCATCTTTATCCCATACCTCTATGCAGGACAACAGATGACAAATATATTCAGCATACGAAAGTAAATATAGAGAACAAGGGAACGTTCAGTATCACTTAATAACCGTCACAGTGCCTTCCGCCAGTTTCTTCTCCTTCACCGGAGCGGCAGCGGCGTAACCTAAAGCGGCACAACCATATACGCGGTGGTTTTCGGGGATGCCCAGCTTCGTAAGGAAAGCACGCACATCAGGATCATCACAAGTTTGCCCCAACTGGTTTATCCAGCAGGAACCGATGCCGAGAGACTTGGCTGCAAGGAAAATATTCTGCATGGCACAGGCACAATCCATGCTTGCCCACCACTGTGTCGGTTCGTTGGAAACAATGACGAGTGTAGGAGCATGATAATAACAACAATACGTCTGGCTATGTCCGCGTTCCTGCAAACGGGGTTCATCGCTCTTGGCAAAAGCGCCTTTAATCTTTTCGTTCAGTTCTTCCAGTACAGCTTCATTCTGAATAGCGGTGAAATGCCACGTCTGGAGTCCCATACCACTGGGGGCATAGGTTGCCGCTTCCAGAATGGCAGTTAAATCTTCCTGCGAAATCTGTTGTTCCGTATAAGCGCGCACACTGCGGCGCGACTTGATGGTCTTTAAAATCTCATTCATACTCATTATTTTTTTGTCAACCCAATCTTTACATTCAGTCTGAAATAATACACGCCGTTCTCTTTTTCAAGGAAACCGTACTTATCCTTATCTACCGAGCCTTTCTCGAAACGAGTGTTCTGATATAAGAAATCGGCAAATACCTGGCGCTCCGATTTATGATAACAAAGCACCTCCCCTTCCGCATTTACCAGCAGAATACCTTCCACGGCTGAGTCCGTACCATTATAAATCTTTGCCGGACGCATGCCCAAAGCAAGTGCCAACAAAAACTGTTTCATCTTAAACTCATAGAAACCATGTTTGTTTATCAGTTCATCTTTTATCTTCAGAGGATTTATCTCTTTGATACGCTCCGTCAGTTCGCTGACACGGGAAATGCCGTCGAGGTGCATCATGCGCACCATCTCCGCCAACATACGGGGGAAGTGTAAATCAATCATCAGCAGGTTGCAACGGAACACACGGTCCGCCACATCCGAATATTTCAGCACTCCGCCCAGACGCTCAATCATCAGCATACGTTCCGTAACCTCCGTCGGAGATTCCGGCAAAGCATTCACCTTGTTCACCGTAGGCGTAGCAAACTTGATGCCCGACTGTTCCAGTTTCAGGTTTGCCGTGCGTCCGCCATCCAGCAACGGGTTCATCGAACTGAGGCGGCAACGGACATTAAATCCCGTCAACGGTGCTTCAGCGTGCCAGAAGGCAACAGAGAAATCCGTGCGGTCTTCCGTCTTCGCCTCCAAATCGTAGATATTGATGGCATCCAGAAAACCTTCCAGACCTTCAGGAACTTCAATCGTATCAGAACCGGCAGTCGTTTTCAGCAATTCAAGTATAATCTCTGTCGCCCCGCCAAAGTCTTCGCGGGGAATGTTCTGTTCTTCCTTGTCAGCCACAGTAAACGTCCCCGTTTTCTCCACCGTCCCGCTGACGATACGGATATTTTCCTGTTCTATATAATAACGGCGCGTGCCGTCATGCTCTTCCCTTTGTACCATCGCAATGGGCCAGCACTTTGCTTCATCCTTCCGAACTTGCGGTGTGCCCAATGAAACCTTTCCGTCTGCCAACAGGCGAAAGAATGTGTAGAGTTCGCCCAACTCACGCTTTGTTGCTTCGAATGCCATATATCTATATTATTTATAAGTGCGCACAAAGATAAGGAAATCCATACAAAAAAAGTGAATGGACAAACTATTTCCATACGCAAACGTTTTATTTGAAACGTATAACATTAAAAAAACAATGATATGGAAACAGAAGAAAATACAGTAGCCATCACGGCTACACCCAACGGACCTTTTATTGTAGAAGGCAATTTCAAATTGATAGACCGGGAGGGAAAAGCAGAGGTACGAAAAGGAAGAATCGCCTTGTGTCGCTGCGGACGCTCTTATAAACAACCCTTCTGCGACGGGACGCACAGAAAAATCCACTATAACGATTTATCTCTGAAATAGACGTACCAGAGGAATTTTCTCCGGGGAGCTGAGACATTACGCATCCTCTTCAAAGCGCAATGTCTCGACTTTCTCCAGGCGTGCCTTCAGCTTCGGCATCATCGACTTACGGATGCGAAGCGCCATGCGGCAATCCATATCGTACGACTGTTCCAGTATTTCCGGCTCCTCCTCCTTGACAATGCGCATCACGTCATTCATAAAAGGGTATTCAAACAGGAAAGCCACCGTCTCATCCACCGTCTTTTCTATAATCTCGGCAGCAGCTATCGCTTCGGCGGCAGCAGCTTTATAAGCTACAATCAGTCCGCTCGTCCCCAACTTGATGCCACCGAAGTAGCGGACCACGATAATCAGTATATCGGTCAGTTCATTGGAGTTAATCTGTCCCAGGATAGGTTTTCCTGCCGTACCGGAAGGTTCTCCGTTATCATTGGCACGGAAATCCTTGCGCTCGGCTCCCAACATATAGGCGTAGCAGACGTGGCGGGCATCGTAATATTTCTTCTGATAAGTTTCCAGATGCGATTTTACCTCATCGACAGTACGCACAGGCAAGGCGATAGCAATGAATTTGCTACGCTTCTCGGTATAAATCCCTTCGGCAGGGGCGTTTATGGTTTTGTAGGTATCTTCACTCATGCTGCAAAGATACGTATTCTTATCGTTATGAGAAAATAGTTTCTAATCCTCTCTCTTTTTCAGACGAAACGGACAGAGTTTAAAAGTTTTTTTTGTAAATTTGTCAAAACAGAACCGCATTCAATAGAAAAACTTCTGATTATAAGTATGTATCAGGGCCTCATACTTACAATCTTAGAATGCAAGGTCCTCCCATAAGTAACATTTATCACTATGAACAACAAGCTGTTTACCTTTCTCGACCCTCTGCTGGGTTACATCGACAACGGACGTTTCTTCCGTGAACCTTTCCGTTGGCTTTATGTCATCTTTGCTGTACTAAATCTGCTATTTCCTATTGCAATCCTGGTGAAAGTCATCGACACGGGGTTCTTCAAGTTCGCCGAGGGGAAAGCAATCTTTGCTTTTATTCTGATATTTATTATCCTTTGCGGTGGTGCATGGGGCAGCTATCTGCTCTGGATGAACCGGAAAAACAAACTGAAAGAAGTCATCCAGGAAGACAACGAATTCATTGCTATCCCTGTAGTATCCCATCTGACACAGACAGTGGGTGAATGGCTCGGACTTTATATCGGTGTTGTTGGCACACTTTGCTCACTGATTATCGCACTCTTGGCAGCAAACGAATTACAATACGTCATGCCGGTATCTACAGGCATTTTCTTCCTCATGCCGATATACGGTTTCCTGATTGTTGTATTTGCACGCCTGCTTGCTGAACTGTATCGCGCTTTGGCAGTTATTGCCAACAATACCAAGAAATTGACAAAGACGGAAGCTAAGACCGAAGCCAAACTGGAAGATATAGAAGATATAGAGGAAATCTAAATACATGAAGAAAGTAGTCATCGCCATCGACTCCTTCAAAGGATGTTTATCCTCGGCAGAAGCAGGAAAAGCTGCTGCTGAGGGTATTCGTTCTGTATTCCCGGAGTGTGAAATTCTGTCTCTACCTATAGCCGATGGCGGCGAAGGAATGCTGGATGTGCTGATTGCAGCAACCAACGGACGTGAAGTGCAGATTTCTGCCCACAACCCTCTCATGGAATGGCACGATACTTACTACGGCATTTCGGAAGACGGGAAAACGGCCTTTATAGAAATGGCAAGCATCAGCGGGTTGCCTCTGGTTCCGCCGGAGAAAAGGAATCCGATGCTGACCACCTCCTACGGAACGGGAGAACTGATTCGTGATGCGTTGGAACGTGGTTGCCGCAACTTCATCATCGGCATTGGCGGCAGTGCGACGAATGATGCCGGGCTGGGAATGTTACAGGCCTTAGGTTTCCGGTTTCTGGATAAAGAAGGGAAGATATTGGAAACTGGTAACGGAAAAATTTTAATGGAAGTTGTTTCCATAGATACAAGTTTCGTCCACCCTGATTTAAGAACTTCCCATTTTACCGTTGCCTGCGACGTACAAAATCCATTTTATGGTCTGGAAGGCGCCGCATATATCTTTGCTCCTCAGAAGGGAGCGGACCGGAAAATGGTAGAGACGCTGGATGCAGGCATGAAAAACTTTGCAGAAGTCATCTTCCACAAAACGGGAAAAGACATTTCCAATCATCCCGGAGCAGGTGCCGCCGGTGGTATGGGGGGCAGTTTGCTGGCTTTTCTGAATGCAGAATTGAAACCGGGTATACAGTTGATGCTGGAGACTCTTGATTTCAGCAATAAAATAAAAGGTGCTGATTTGATTATCACCGGCGAAGGAAAGGCCGACAAACAAACATTAATGGGGAAAGTTCCTTCCGGCATACTTGACAAAGCTCGCAAACAGAAAATTCCGGTTATACTGATAGCCGGTAGCGTAGAAAATGCAGACGACCTGCATCGGGCGGGATTTCGGGGAGTATATTCTATCAATCCACCATCCATAACGTTGGAGCAGGCCATGCAACCGGAAGTTGCACGCGCAAATATCTCAGAAACGGTGGTAGAGATTTGTCGTTCCTTCTAAAATTTATCTTTCAATGGTCTCCTGATTACAGCTTACGTATCACTTTGCGACAGCGTTTCACTTCCCGTTCCGTCAGTCCGGAATGTTGCTTCGTTCCGCCTTTCTCAATGGCAGAGATGACTTTGAATCCACTCCATTTCAGAATTTCCTTTAGTGCTTTCACCACTCCCCTTGACTGATTAAAAAGAATATTGAAAGGATACGGGGTGGTGCAAGTACTGACGATAACGGCCTTTTTTCCTTTATGCAGCCCGATAGGAATGCCTCGCGATGTCTCTCCCATCATTCCGTAAACGATGCGGTCGAACATTACTTTCAGTTGTCCGGGCAAATTCCCCCAATAGCAGGGAGCACCGATAATCAAGGCATGAGCCTCTTCTATCTGTTTCAGTACGCGCTGTGCATCATCTTCCGGCAGGCAACATTTCAGTTTCTCACGGCAACTCATGCAGCCGATGCAAGGACGGATTGCCAGATCGGCAACTCTCACGACGGTTACTTCGTCGCCATTGTCTTTTGCTTCTGTTTCCATAAGTTGAAGCATCTTTGAGATATGGCCTTGCTTGCGGGGACTTCCGTTAATAATCAGAATTTTCATGATGACATGATTATGCGATTCCTAATAGCTGAACTTCAAACACCAAAGTGGAGAAAGCGGGAATAGGACCGCTGCTACGTGTTCCATATCCCATTGAGTAAGGGATATAGACTATCCAATGGTCACCTACATGCATCCGTTGCAGGGCTATCTGCCAACCTTCGATAACTTGGTTCAGACGAAATGCTTCAGGACAATTGCGCTTCCAGGAGTTGTCAAATTCACGACCGTTTATCAAGGTACCTTTATAGTGCACAGTCACAATGCTATTTAAACGGGGAGTATTATCACCGTTGCCGCTTTCCAATACACGGTAGAGGATTCCGCAAGGTAGTTCTTTGATTTCTTCTTCTGCACGCAACGCTTCCAAGTATTGCTCATTTTGCAGTTTATATTCTTCTTTTCGTCCCATATACTCAAACTTCTTATTGCTTTTTGTACAACAAAAGTACAACATTTATATCGTCCCGCAAAAAATAGACGAAGCTCATAGCTGCATTTTGGAGTTTATACGAATAAGGAGTATCTTTGCCCCATGAAAAAATTAGTTATCGTCGGATGTGGACGACTCGCCGGAATAGTTTCGGATGCAGTTGTCAATGGCTTGTTGCCTGAATATGATTTAGTGGGTGTATACTCTCGTACAGCAGAAAAAGCTGAACGTATCGTTGCCAAAATGCAGCAACATGGAAAAACATGTATGGCTTGCACAACCATAGAAGATTTACTGGCACTGAAGCCCAATTACTTAGTGGAAGCAGCCTCCCCTGCCGCCATGAAAGAACTTGCCCTGCCTGCATTGAAGAACGGGACTTCTATCGTCACCCTTTCTATCGGCGCACTGGCAGACACAGCTTTTTATCAGGAAGTGATGAAGACAGCCCAAGCAAATGGCACACGTGTTTATATCGTCTCCGGGGCTACCGGCGGATTTGATGTGCTGCGCACAGCCTCTCTGATGGGAAATGCAACCGCCAAGTTTTTTAATGAAAAGGGTCCTAATGCTTTGAAAGGAACTGCTGTATATGATGAGGCTCTGCAAACCGAACAACGGGTTGTCTTCTCAGGCAATGCAACCGAAGCCATCGCCATGTTCCCTACCAAAGTTAATGTAGCCGTTGCCGCCTCACTGGCTTCTGTCGGTCCCGAAAACATGCAAATGTCCATGCAATCCACCCCCGGATTTGTGGGAGATACGCAAAGAGTAGAAATAAAGAATGAGCAGGTACATGCCGTAATCGATGTGTACAGTGCCACGGCTGAAATAGCAGGGTGGTCTGTGGTGAAACACCCTGCTCAATATCACATCACCGATTGTATTCTTCTGATTCGATTACCTGATATATTCCTTTATATTGGCAAGCACTTTCTCGCTCAGGCGGTCAAACGCCTGACGGGTGCGGCCAGTGGATACTTGCATGCAACGGACATGGGGATGACTCAAAAGTTGCTCTCCACCCAAAGCTCCCACCGTATCACAAAAACAAAGATTGTCACCTTCCAGCCACTTGACAAATGCCGGTTCGTCCCATGCCGGGGATAATCCGGTATTGAACAGAATCTTCTTGTTTCCCAGTTGTCCGAACTCCGCCTCATGCAACAAAACCGTGTTCTTATTGAGGCAACAGAAAACAACCTCACTCTGAGCAAGAAGTTCGTTCAACGGCAGGAAACGATATCCTTTAGCTGCCGCCTCCTGCTTCTCGCTACGGGCAAAGTAGGCAATCTCCGCACCGAAAAACTTCAATGCATCCGCTATCATGCCACCGGACTTACCCAGACCCACAACACCAACTTTCAGCCCGGTAATCTCGCGCGGCATATCTTCCCATGATTCCTGACCAAACCCATGCAGACAACGCACCAACTCACTGACCACATATTCCACCACACCCTCGTCGCCATAATCGCGGATACCGGTTACGATTATTCCCCGTTCATTGGCATAGCGGATATCCACGTTGGCGCTTTCGGGAGAGTACAACGAACAACACATCCCGATATATTTAATATCCGTACACTCCTCCAACACCGCACGGTTTATCCGGGAAGTATAACTCAGGAGCACAGCATCGGCATCTCCGATGCGGGCTATAATTTCCTCATCTCCTGCCGGAATATCAGGATACATCACAACTTCATCTGCATACGAGTGCAGTTCTTTTTCTGCTGACGGAATCAGACTTACAGGTTCTATTGCTACAAGTTTACGAAACATAGTTTTTTTGATTTTAGAAACGGCGAAGTTAACAAAAAGAGTGATATAAAACAAAAAGAGCTGCCATCGATGATACGTGACAACTCTTTCTTACTATCTTTACGACAATACTTCTTCTTGTTTTTATGCGGACGGTCTTTTGCAATCCAACGCCCCCCATTGCGTTCCAGCTCTATCGAGCGGTTCGCTTCCTTGAATGCCGATAGGACATCCCTGCGTTTCTTCGTTTTCATTGTTCTATAAACTTTAAATGCGTTGCAAAGATAGTCAATTAAAACGAAACTATCCTCTGCTGCCCAAGCTATTCTTATCCGGATTTATTTCAGAAACCATGTTGCGCACTTCTTTCTTATCGACTTTGGAATATAAACCCAATTGTCGTCCTGGTAATGTTTCTTCAGCACTTTTTTGTATCTTGCTCTTATTTTCGAGAGCTTTTTCTTCTTTTTTATCCATATTCTTATCTGGTTAGGTTATTTACTAATATAGTAACACACGGAGAATCCTTAAGGTTCTCTCTTAACGCAAAAAAGAGTTGCCAATGACTGACAACTCTTTTTTATCATAAGAAAATTCCTAAATTCCGGCCATTATTTCTTACTGAGCTTCAACTCTGCAATAAAGGCTGTGATAAGCCCAATACCTCCAAACGAAAGCACGCAAGCTCCATAAACCAAAGATACCGTCTCACGATAAACACGCCAGTTGTCCACATCCTTATCCAAGTATCCGGGAATTGCCGAAGTGCAAATTACAAAACCTATCAACAATCCCAATCCCATGCCCACCAGCAGGCATCCTAATTTCAATGCCGAGAAAGAAAAATTGCCATAAAGTTTCGGCATACAAGCCACATCCGGGACATACTTATCCCCCATCTTCTCAATCAGCATCAGGCGCTCCTTCTTACATACAAACAATTCAAACAGTTTGTAAATTCCTAAAGTAATGATTGCCATAATCGTAGGCACCATAATAAAATCCATCATATTCGTTTCGTTTTAAATTAGTATTTTTGTTCCTTTGTACACTTTAGACGCAGGCTTCTTTGTGAGGTTACACATTCTGCGAAAAAAAATATTTCTTTCCGGATTCTGTAACCTTATATAGAGAGTTGCGTCTAAAGAGCAAAATGGAGAATAACGAAACACATATTATCCGACGAATATTGAAAGGAGAAACTGCTCTGTACGAAAACTTCCTGAATCAGTACGGTCAACAGGTATTTTCCCTGATTGCCCGCATCATCTGCAATCAGGAGGATGCCGAAGAGCTGACGCAAGACGTTTTTCTGAAAGCGTTCCAGCACCTCTCCTCTTTCAAAGCCGAAAGTTCTTTCTCCACATGGATATATTCCATTGCTTATAATACGGCTATTTCGGCAGCCCGTAAAAGGAAATTTGATACCTTTGCCATGGATGATACGTTACTCGCCAATATTTCGGAGCAACAGGTTGATGAAACGCTGAACGACGAAAGCGAGGAAATGATTATCAAACTAAACAGAGCCATAGAAAAACTGAACTCTGACGAACGTGCCTTGATTACTCTATTCTACTATGAAGAAAAGACGATGAATGAAACCGCCCTGATTCTGGGCCTGACAGAGAGCAATGCAAAAGTAAAATTGCATCGCATACGCAAAAAGATATATGTACTCATTAAACAAGAGGAAGTATGAACGAAGAACAAAAAGATAAAGGACTGAAAAGAGCCGTAAAAGCGGAAAATGAATTTCGCCTGCCTTCCAACTTTGCTTACCGCACCATGAGGAAGGTGGAAGAGGCTATACGTCTGCGGGAAAAGAAATCGGAACGAAGAACTTTGTTTGCTACGATAGCTGCTTCTGTATTCTTAGTAGGATGTTGCATTGCCGGATTAGCCACTTACTTTGGTGATGTCATCAGGGAGGCCTTCACTCCTACGGAAAACTTGAAACCTGACAATATTCAGATACCGGCATTCTGGGTGCTGATACTTATTACAATTCCGTTGTTCGTCCTGTTCGACCGATGGATGAGAAAACGATATTACAAGCATCATTCTTAAAAAGAAACGAGGATGTCCGTTGAAAGGAACATCCTCGTTTTTCTTTTTCAAATAATAGTTTTAATCCAATTTGTGGATAACCAGTCCCGAACGTAATTTCGGTTCAAACCACGTTGTTTTGGGAGGCATGATGTTGCCCGTATCTGCAATGTCCATCAACTGCTTCATGCTGACCGGATAAAGTGCCAAAGCTACCTTCATCTCGCCACTATCCACCCGTTTCTTCAACTCGCCCAGACCACGGATACCACCGACGAAATCAATACGTTTGTCGGAACGAAGGTCTTTTATACCGAGTACTTCATCCAGAATAAGATTAGAAGAAATGGTCACATCCAGCACGCCAATCGGATCATTATCATTGTATGTACCCGGTTTAGCTGTCAGACTATACCACTTGCCATCCAGATAAAGGGAGAAATTATGCAAACTGGAAGGTTTATAAATATCCGCACCCTTTTCTTCAACCGTGAAGTTCTTGCTGACAGCAGCCAGGAACTGTTCCGGTGTCAAACCGTTCAAGTCTTTGACAACACGGTTATAATCGATAATTGTCAGTTGGTTGGCGGGGAAGCAAACAGCCATGAAGTAGTTGTATTCTTCGTCACCGGAATGATTAGGATTCTGCTTCGCTTTTTCAGCTCCCACCAAAGCGGCGGCAGCACTACGATGATGTCCGTCGGCAATGTAGAGGGCAGGCATCTTAGCAAATTCCTGGGTGATGGCATCAATATCTTCCTGTTTATCAATAATCCAGAAAGTATGTCCGAAACCATCGCCGGGAGCGATAAAGTCGTACACTGGCTTTCCGGCAGTATAATGAGCGATAATAGCATCCAGAGTAGCATTGTCAGGATATGCAAAGAATACCGGTTCGATATTGGCATTGTTCACGCGAACATGCTTCATGCGGTCTTCTTCCTTATCGCGGCGGGTCAATTCATGCTTTTTGATGACACCGTTCATATAGTCGGGAACATAAGCGCCAACTACCAGACCATACTGCGTCTTTCCATTCATGGTCTGCGCATAGACGTAATAGTTTTCTTTATCGTCCTGCACCAACCAGCCTTTATCCTGGAACATTTGGAAGTTTTCAGCAGCTTTCTGATAAACACATTCATCATGTTCGTCAGTGCCTACCGGAAAATCTATTTCGGGCTTAATGATATGATACAGGGATTTCTCGTTTCCTTTCGCTTCTTCGCGCGCTTCTGCTGAGTTCAGCACATCATACGGACGGGAAGCAACCTGTTCTACCAGGTCCTGCGGAGGACGAACGCCCTTAAAAGGTTTAATTATAGCCATAAGTCAAGGTGTGTTTTTAATGGATTATTGAGATTTCTTTTTCATGAAATGCACTATCAAATAGATGGCACTACCTACTATCAGCACAACAGATACGCCCTCGCAAAAGCCGAGGGCGAAATCTGAAAGTTCTTTTCTGAATATACTGCTCAATGCAAATATACCAGCACCTATCGTCAGATAGATTACTGCAAATTGATAGGCAGTCCTGCTATTCATCTCACTTTTTGTTAACGCGGAATTTCTCGCAACCGTCTTTCAGGAAGCCTACAATCTGCTGAGCAGCAGCAATACCTGCATTGATATTAGCTTCGGCAGTCTGTGCTCCCATCTTCTTCGGTGTAGAGAAGTAGCGTCCGACAAACTTAGCTGCAAATGTTTCGTTGGCAGCAGGCATGATGTCAGTCATGTATTTCAGGTCAGCACGTTCTTCCATCAACTGAATCAATTCTGTTTCGTTGATAACCTCTTTACGGGCTGTGTTCACCAATACGCCACCCTTCGGCATTTTGTTCACCAAAGCATAGTTGATGGAGTTCTTCGTTTCGGCAGTAGCCGGAATATGCAATGAAACTACATTGCAAGTAGAATAGAGCTCATCAGCAGAGTCAACAGCTGTCACACCATCTTTTTCAATTACTTCTTTTGGGCAGAAAGCATCGAAAGCGTAGATTTCCATTCCAAAACCTTTAGCAATACGGGCTACATTACGACCTACATTACCATATGCATGGATACCTAGTTTCTTACCTTTCAGTTCCGTACCGGAAGTACCATTATACATATTACGGGCAGCCATCACCATCATGCCGAAAGCAAGTTCAGCCACGGCATTTGAATTCTGTCCCGGAGTATTCATTACGCATACACCATGTGCAGTAGCTGCATCCAGGTCTACATTATCATAACCTGCACCTGCACGTACCACAATCTTCAGTTCTTTAGCTGCATCCAACACCTCGGCATCTATGATATCACTACGGATAATGATAGCATTGGCATCTTTCACAGCATCCAGTAACTGTGCTTTCTCTGTATATTTCTCCAGCAAAGCAAGTTCATAACCTGCTGCTTCAATTTCTTTGCGAATACCGTCTACAGCTACTTTAGCAAACGGTTTGTCTGTTGCAATTAATACTTTCATAATTCTATGATATTAAAAAAGACTCACCACAGAGTCTCACTGAGTAACACTGAGTTCTACAACTCTGTGAAACCTCAGCGTGACTCTGTGGTGAATAAATATTATTAATGAAGTTTCTCAAATTCCTGCATGCAGTCAATCAAAGCCTGTACGCTTTCTTTTGGCATAGCATTATAGCAAGATGCACGGAATCCACCTACTGAACGGTGTCCTTTGATACCTACCATACCCCTTTCTGTAGCAAACTTCATAAAGTCAGCTTCCAATTCTTTGTATTCGGGAGCCATCACAAAACAGATGTTCATGCGTGAACGGTCTTCCTGTGCGGCAGTACCTACGAACATTTTGTTGCGGTCGATTTCAGCATACAGCATATCTGCCTTTTCTATGGCACGGCGTTCCATTTCTTTCACACCACCCTGTGCCTTGATCCAACGTAAAGTCTGCAATGCAGCATAGATAGGAACAACCGGAGGAGTATTAAACATGGAACCGCTGTCAACATGTGTCTGATAATTCAGCATTGTCGGGATATAACGGGAAACTTTACCCAAAGCGTCATTCTTCACGATAACAAATGTAACACCGGAAGGAGCCAGATTCTTCTGTGCACCGCCATAGATACAGATATATTTAGACACGTCGATAGGACGGGAGAAAATATCAGAAGACATATCAGCAATCATCGGAACATTTACATTCAAATCTTCCTTAAGTTCAGTACCATAAATAGTATTGTTGGTTGTGATGTGGAAATAATCAGCATCAGCAGGTACTGTATAGTCCTTCGGAATATAAGTATAAGTAGATTCAGCGGAAGAAGCGACTTCAACTACTTCACCGAATGCTTTGGCTTCTTTCATGGCTTTTTTGGCCCATACACCTGTATTCAGGTAAGCAGCTTTCTTTTCAAGGAAGTTGAAGGGTACCATGCAGAATTCCAAACTGGCACCACCGCCCAAGAACAGTACCGAATATCCTTCGGGGATATTGAGCAATTCTTTGAATAATGCCACAGCTTCGTCCACAACGGGTTGGAAGTCTTTGGCACGGTGGCTGATTTCCATCAGTGAGAGGCCTGAGCCATTGAAATCAAGAATAGCTTGTGCCGTATTCTCAATCACCTCACGAGGAAGGATAGAAGGTCCTGCATTGAAATTATGCTTTTTCATTTGAAGTTTGTTTTGGTTATACAATTTCGTTCATTAATGTCTTTAGACCTTGCGAAATTACGGAAATATTTCTTTAAAACAAACCTTTCATGATGAAATTCCATTTTTACACCGCATTTAGCTTACTTTTTTATGGTTTATACAGGATATATGCACCATTTTGTTATCCATGCTTATCAAGAACAATACTTTTAGAGAAACTAAAAGTATTGAGGATTTATTACTTTACATTCAGAAGAATAAATGCAAATAAAATGAATATTTATAAGAGAGTTTACTTAGCCTCCTCTATTATCGTCTTTATTCCTTTGATTTTTTCACCACGTATCAGCGTAAGCAATTGCTTCATTTTGCTACGGCGCACAGCAACAAAAGCATAATGTTCTTTCACATCTACCTGCCCGACGTCTTCACGTGCCATTCCACCTTTTTTATATAGGAAACCTACAATATCGATTTTATTCAATTTATCTTTTTTTCCTTTACCTATATATAATGTAGCCCAACGAGGTTTAGCAGGCTTAGGAAGCACCTCTGGCAATTCGTAAGTTTCAATATCATCAGAAATATATTCCGGTACAAATTCTTCTTCATGCAGAATCAAATAGACGTTTCCCGATGCCTCCCAACGCGCTGTACGCCCATTACGATGAGTGTAGGCTTCCTCATTCACGGGAGGATGATAATGCACTACATTTTCGATGCCCGGAATGTCCAGTCCGCGGGCAGCAAGATCAGTAGAAATTAATACGGAACAACTACCATTGCGAAATTTATAGAGTGCCCGCTCACGGTCAGGCTGTTCCATACCCCCATGAAACATATCACACGGGAACTTCTTTGCCTGCAGGTATCCGGTGACGCGTTCCACACTATCACGATAGTTACAAAATACAAGAGTGGAATGATAACCAAGCGTACAAAGCAAATTGTAGAGTATTTCCAGCTTATCTTTTTCGGGAGAAACAACTTTATGTAACTTCAGACGAGGGGCAAGAGCATCGGGATCAAGAAAATTAAGCTTAACCAGCTGAGAACCGGAGACTGAAGATTGGGAATCTCCTCCCACTCCGGCAAATTGGGGAATTTCTTCGGTATCTGTAGCTGAAAGTAATATACGCTTTTTTAATGAAGGTAACTGTCCGATAACTTCCGCCATCTCGTCATGGAAACCAAATTCAAGACATTTATCAAACTCATCTATTACTAATGTAGTAACAGTACCCGCATCAAAATTTTCTTTTCTCAAATGATCGTTCATTCGCCCCGGTGTACCGATAATGACTGAAGGATTAACACCTTTCATCGTCCTATGTTCCTCCATAGCAGGACGGCCACCATAACAACTCATAGCCTTAAAGGGAGTTCCCATGGATTTAAATACAGTTTCAATTTGCAATGCCAGTTCCCGCGAAGGTACCAACACAACGGCCTGCACACCTTGCACATTCGTTTTTAATGATTGTACCAACGGAAGAAGAAAAGCCAGTGTTTTACCCGAACCCGTAGGTGAGAGTAGCACCAAATCTTTATTTTCATGATAAGCCTCCCGAGTAGCCTCCTGCATCGGGGTGAGTTGTTCTACTTGCAGATTACGCAGTATATCCTGAATTTCCATAACATTCTTTTTCGATAACGGGCCAAAGATAACAAAAAAACTCCTGCACAGCCGTAGCCTTGCAGGAGTTTCTACAAATATCGAAGTTTTTTATAAACCTTGCCTAATTTTATCCGCCGAAGTTATCGAACATCAAGTTCTGAGCCGGAACACCAAGATCGTCGAGCATCTTCTCAACAGCCTTCGACATCGGGCCAGGACCACACATGTAATATTCAATATCTTCAGGAGCTTCATGGTCTTTCAGGTATGTATTGTAAATTACCTGATGAACGAATCCCGGAGTATACTTCACGCCTGCTGCATCTGCTGCGGGATCCGGACGGTCTAATGCCAAATGGAACGTAAAGTTCGGGAAATCTTTCTCTATTTGCAGGAAGTCTTCCAGATAGAATACTTCATTCAGGGCACGTGCACCATAGAAGTAAGTCATCTTACGGTCAGTAGTATGCAATGTCTTCGTTAAGTGCATGATCTGGGCACGCAACGGAGCCATACCGGCACCACCACCAATCCACATCATTTCCTTCTTAGAGTCGAATATCGGATGGAAGTCTCCGTAAGGACCACTCATGATAACCTTGTCACCTGGTTTCAGCGTAAAGATATAAGAAGAAGCGATACCCGGCATCACATCCATAAAGCCCGGACCTTGTTCTTTGGGCTTAAACGGCGGAGTTGCGATACGTACCGTCAACATAATACGGTCGCCCTCTGCCGGATAGTTAGCCATAGAGTATGCACGAATGGTTTCTTCGTCATTTCGACACTTCAGTGTAAACAGACCGAATTTTTCCCATGCCGGCAAATACTCATCACCAATCAGGCTCTTATCAATGTCTTTGTTATAGTCCATATCGAACTTAGGTATCTTGATCTGCGCATAAGACCCCGGAATAAAGTCCATGTGTTCACCCTTAGGCAACGCAACGATGAACTCTTTGATGAATGTAGCCACGTTCTTGTTGGAGATAACTTCGCACTCCCACTCTTTTACACCGAGCACAGACTCATCAATCTTGATAGCCATATCGCTCTTTACCTTCACCTGGCAACCCAGACGCCAGTGATCCTGTACTTGTTTACGGCTAAAATGAGGAACCTCAGACGGCAGAATCTCGCCGCCACCATCCAGTACCTGGCATTTACACTGTCCGCAAGAACCCTTACCACCACAAGCGGAAGAAAGGAATACTCCATTCACAGACAATGTATTCAGCAACGTAGCACCAGACTCCACATCCAGTACCTTGTCACCGTTTATAGTCAGTTTTACATTACCTGAAGGCACCAAGAAATTCTTGGCAACCAGCAGGATAACGACAAGCAGCAGAATAACCACCAGGAATACTCCAATGCTCGCTAATATTAAATTCATATCCATTGTTCTATTCCTTTCTTTATTAGATGTTCAAACCAGAGAAACACATGAATGCCATTGCCATCAAGCCTACTGTAATGAACGTGATACCCAAGCCTTTCAGCGCATCAGGCACGTCAGAGTAAGCCATTTTTTCACGGATAGCTGCCAGACCGACAATAGCCAGTAACCAACCAATACCGGAACCCAGTGCGTAAGAGATGGCATCCCATATATCACCGATGTACTTCGGGTCACTCTCACCTACATTGATGCGCTGCTGCATGAACAGAGAAGCACCCATGATAGCACAGTTTACAGCAATCAACGGCAAGAAGATACCCAGTGAAGCGTAGAGAGAAGGACTAAAACGTTCCACAACCATCTCTACCAACTGTACGATACCGGCAATTACAGCAATAAAAAGGATAAAACTGAGGAAGCTGAGGTCAACGCCATCAATAATAGCATTGGCAGCCAGCACCTTGGTCTGCAATAAATAGTTGACTGGAAGCGTAACCACCAATACGAAAGTTACAGCGATACCCAGTCCTACAGCAGTCTTTACATTCTTAGATACAGCTAAGTAAGAGCACATACCCAGGAAGAATGCAAATATCATGTTGTCCACAAATATGGAGCGGACAAATAAACTTATTAAATGTTCCATAATTCTTTCTGTTTACTAGTGATTACTTTTCTTGCAATTCTTTGTGACGAGCACGTTGATACCAGATGATGCAAGCGCAGATGATCAAAGCCATCGGCGGCATCAGCATCAAACCGTTGTTCACATAACCCAGATTTGTCAGCCATTCATGGTTCAGGATATTGAAACCAAGCAATGTACCCGAGCCTAACAGTTCGCGGAAGAAAGCTACGATAATCAAAATCTTAGCATATCCCAAACCGTTACCTATACCATCCAGGCAAGATTCCCACGGACCGTTCTGCATGGCAAATGCTTCCAGACGTCCCATCAGGATACAGTTTGTAATAATCAAACCTACATACACAGAAAGCTGTACACTTACATCATAAGCAAAAGCTTTCAATATTTCACTCACAATGGTTACCAAAGCTGCTACCACAACCAACTGAACGATAATACGGATACGGTTGGGAATTGTCTTACGCAACAATGAAATAACCACATTGGCAAAAGCCGTAATCACTGTTACCGAAAGACCCATTACGATGGCGGGTTCCAGTTTGGCAGTTACAGCCAGTGCAGAACAGATACCCAGCACCTGTACGGTAACAGGATTGTTCATGCCCAGCGGAGCTGAGAATACTTCTCTATTTTTCTTTGAAAACAACTGTCCCATATCCTTATTCCTCATCATTATTGGTTAAAAAACTCTTGTAACTATTCAGACAAGCTTTCAGCATGGCATCTACACCTACAGAAGTAATCGTACCACCAGAGATACCGTCCACTTGATAATCAGGTTTCTCAACCTTGCCGTTCTTCACAACACCCAAGGCAATTTCACCGTTTTCCAGTGTCTTCTTACCCAAGAATTCATCTTGAAAGTGTTGTCCGGCAATTTCAGCACCCAGACCCGGAGTTTCACTGGCATGAGAGAAATAGACACCATAAACAGTATCTTTATCGCTATTCAGTGCAACATATCCCCAGATAGCACCCCAAAGACCGGCACCGTAAACAGGGAACACATATTTCTTTTCTCCATTCACTTCTGCTACGAATACGTGCAGACGTTGATGTTCTTTAGCTTCTTTTTCGTAGCCAGTAGCAAATGCTCCGGTATTCTCGGTCAAAGTACCGTCTACGTTCATCAGCATATCTCCTTTTACATATTTATTATATTCAGCCTCGGCATCTTTCACGTTCTTGATGTTCAATGCAGCGAGTATTTGCTTCTTCGTATCCAGTTCCACATTTTTGTTCTGAATGGTTCTCAATGAGGAACTAACGAATGCCAGCAAGAATGCAACGATAACAACCATTACCGAAGCATAAATGATAGTATAACTATTACTATTGGTATTCATTTTCTTACGGTATTTTAATTGTTAGACTTAATTGCACGTTTCTCGCGACGGCTGATATTACCTTGTACTACACAGTAGTCAATCAACGGAGCGAAGATGTTCATCAGCAGGATGGCAAGCATCATACCTTCGGGATAACCGGGGTTCAGTACTCGGATTACGATTGCCATGACACCAATCAGGAAACCGAAGATATACTTACCCGTCTCGGTACGAGCCGAAGTTACAGGATCGGTAGCCATGAACACAGCACCGAAACAGAAACCACCCAGCACGAGATGTTCGTACCAAGGCATCTGAGCCATCGGAGTGTCGGGACCGACTGTATTGAACACCCAAGCCATGAATGCACCACCCACGAATACGGAGAACATCGTCTTCCAGCTTGCGATACCCGTTGCCAACAGCAAGATAGCACCAAGAGCAATGGCAATTACACTGGTCTCACCAATAGAACCCGGTATCAACCCCGTTACCATATCCCAAGAGAAAGGCGGAATGGCACCTGTAGTAGCAGCTTCACCCAGCGGAGTAGCTACGGTCAATCCGTCAACAGCCTGCCCCATACCGAAGATAGTATCTCCTGATACCCAAACAGCATCACCGGACATCTTCGTAGGATATGCGAAGAAAAGGAATGCACGAGTAATCAGGGCAACGTTGAATACGTTCATACCTGTACCACCGAATACTTCCTTTGCAAAAATTACGGAGAATGCAGTAGCCACTGCCAGAATCCACAGCGGGCAGTCTACCGGAACAATCATAGGGATCAGGATACCTGAAACGAGGAAACCTTCCTGGATTTCTTCTTTCTTCCATTGAGCCACAACGAATTCAATACCCAAACCTACTACATAAGAAACAATGATTTTAGGCAATACAGCCAGAAAACCGTAGGCAAACATTTCAATAAAACTACCCGTAGCACCGGTAGCATGGAAGTGCTGGTAACCTACGTTATACATACCGAACAACAACGCCGGTACCAACGCAATGACCACCATCGACATAATGCGCTTGCTGTCGATAGCGTCGTGAATGTGCGTTCCCGATTTCGAAGTCGTGCTGGGGACGAACAGGAATGTTTCGAATCCGTCGAACACAGACTGGAATGCGTGGAATTTGCCGCCCTCTTCAAAGTTCGGCTTTATCTTGTCGAGATAATTTCTTAACGCTTTCATCTTTAATTTTTAATTCTTGATTTTTAAATTGAATTAGGCCATTTCAGCACGGAGCATGTCAAGTCCTGCACGAACAATGCGTTGAACTTCTACTTTCGAAGAACATACGAATTCGCAAAGGGCAAAATCCTCAGGAGCTACCTCATAAATACCCAAAGCCTCCATACGGTCAATATCACCTGCTATGATAGCTTTTACCAGATATTCAGGGAAAATGTCCATCGGGAATACTTTATCATACTCATTAGACATGATCATGTGACGTTCACCACCCTTGATACGGGCATCAAGCACATATTCCTTATTATTACCCAGCAACCAGCTGAAATAAGAATGGTTCACACTGAACTGATTGAAACGCGGCATAATCCAACCCAGCATTTCGTGAATATCGTCACCTTCGGGAATCACTGTCAACTGGCTGTCAAAAGCGCCAAGAAAACCGTTCGGATTCACTTTTTTACCTGTAAGTACATTACCACTGATGTAGCGTAAATCTCTACCGGTAGTCACGTTTCCACTGAATACGTTTGTCAGCAGAGCACCGACTTTCAGTTTACAGTAAGCAGGTTTCAACACTTCGGAACCTGTTACGGCAACTTTGCGTGTCATGTCCACACGACCTGTATTGAACAGACGTCCGATGAATATAACAGCTTCCGCACCGATTGTCCATACAGTTTCACCCTTCACAACAGGTGAAATATGGTTAATCTGTACGCCTACATTGCCGGCCGGATTCGGTCCGTCAAATGCGGTAATCGTTACATTCTTGGCTTGCGTCAACGCTGCTGCCTTTTGTTTTACACTAATACTTAAATACGTCTTTGCCATTTTGGAAAGAGCGTCCAATCCTGTTTGGAAGTTTGCTTCCTCGCCTTTCAGGGCGAATTCAAAATCAGGTGCCAGCGGGTTACTGTCGAAGGCCGAAACAAAGATAGCTTTCGGATACATCGTCGGATCAGCAATCACATCATAGGGACGCTGACGGATGAACGCAAACATACCGGCTTCCAACAATGCAGCTTTCACCGACTCGCCATTCAGGGCATTTACGTCTTTCTTACCGAATTCTTCATAGTCTTGCTCGGCTGCAGCTTCAACGACAATGTTCAGCACTTTACGGCGTGCGCCGCGCTCCACGCTTGTCACTACGCCGCTAACGGGCGAAACAAATTTCAATTCAGGATGATTCTTGTCGATAAACAAGGGTCCCCCGGCCATCACATATTCCTGCTCTTTGACTACCACTTTCGGAGTGATGCCTGTATAGTCATCGGGAACCAGCGAATAGAATCCCGGTTCCTTAACAGACACAAGTTCCTGGGCAGCAGCGCCTTTCAGGTTGATGTCAAGGCCTTTACGTAACTTAATTACATTTGCCATGCGTTTATATAAAATAATGGTTTCATTAATTTGCCGCAAAAGTAGCAAAAAAGAACGTGAATAAAGAGCAAAAACAAAAGGAATTACGGATAAATTTCCGCAATTCCTTTCGTTAACGAGCACGATGACGACAAGATGAGTTATCGTGTTAATTTTCTTCCGCAAACATAGGATCCCAAGCGGGTAGACGAATAGGCTTCTGTTTGAACAGATCCATTACCTTAGCAGGCACATACTTAGTTTCCAAAACCAGACGGAACATATATTCATCGAACCATTCATCCGTCATGATCAAATGCCCCTGATAACCGCTTGCAGGTCCCCAGCTATTTTCCACCATCCACTTCACAGGCTTTCCGTCCTTATTCAAATCTACTGCCATAAGCGTCATGGCATGAGAAGAACCGCTGGAAAAAGTCTGGATACGTTGTTTCTTATCCATATTGAAAGTAGTGCCCATAAGCGATTCGTAATCATAGTTCTTCACATCGAGCAAACCACGTTCGGAATTCAGGAACTTACCCACATCACAAGAGAAATACATCATGGTACTGTCTTTCAAAGAAGCAATAGCCATTTCTTTGATATCTTCTACAGGCAGGTTTACATAGGTCCAGTTTTTGCCATCGTAGCGGTGGCGGTCATAGTCTATCTCATAGCATTTGTAGTATTCACGGGAAGGGTCGTTCATTACCATCACATAATTGCCCAGCAGATTCTCATCACCATATTTCTTCAGGAAAGACATCGGAGTGTGATGTTCGGTCTCCGCAGGATTACCCTTGGCATCCTTACGTACATAATCGAACTCTGTAGGTGGAACACCCAAATTCAGTACCAACATACGATATATAGTACCGAGCATTGTTGTTTTCTCTTTTTCCAATGCCGCCGGTTTTGCCCCTTTAGAAGCAAGGTCGCGCAATTGTAGGCCGTATTCTTTCAATTTCAAAGAAACCAGATTTGCCATACGTGAAGTATTATCACTGCTATTGGTTTCCGGCATAGCTTCCTTAGGTACCAGACCGTATTTGCTGACAATATCAGCAACCCCCGTAAATGTTCCTCCATCACTCAAAGGATGTTGAAAAAGCCATTCCACTGTTTTGTCGCTCATAGGCTTTTCACGGGTGTCGATAATACCCTGCAGGAAAAGATTGGCTTTCTCCAGTTGATCCCAGAAGAAAGGGTAAATCTCCGAAAATTCAAAAGATTGAAAATCATATTTGGCAATAGTCTTGGCACGCATCACGTTCAGTCCGGTGAAGAGCCAGCAACGTCCGGACGACTTCTGATCTGTAATTCCCTTGGAGTTTACCTTCACAGAAAAATGAGTATCCATTCCTGTCAGATTCTCCTGATTCAGTGCAAGTTTACGAATGTCATTGTTTCCGATGGCATTACGAAGAGCCTTATCGGCAGTGGTGCCTTGATAGCCCTGTTTAATCTGGTTCAGCATCGTTTCGCTGATTCCCCCTTTTCCGTCTTGTGCCTGCATGGAAAATAAAGCGGCACTGAAAACAAAAACTGATAAAATTCGTTTATTCATAAAATATATGGTTTGTATAGTAATTGGTCTATTTTTCCTGTCTTCTACAGGTCTTCCCCCCATCAAGTCCGTACTTGCTCCGTGTCTAAGAGCTTGGACTTGGTACGGCTTTGGTATGGACCAGACACGGACCGGGTACGGGGATGGTCTTATATTAGTCTAAATGTCCGATACTTCGAAAAAAGGCCATTGGCAATTCCCACTGCCAGTTCTTTGATTAGATGCAAAATTAATGGCTTTTTTGAAACTTTTAGTAAAATCTTTAGATTTATTGTCTTTTGAATTGAAAACTAATTCAAATTTATTAGTTTTCTTTGCACCCTCATTCGTATGATATGAAAAGATATATAACAGGTATTATTACATTACTACTTTCAGTAACAGCACTTTCCGCTCAGGAAGGAATGAATTTGATGATTACTGGCAACGATACGACTCCTGCATTGACTAAGCGTGAATTGCGTAAACAAAAAGTAGCAAAACGAAACTTGCATTATAATATTTTGGGTGGTCCGAGTTATACTCCCGATTTTGGTGCAGTACTTGGTGGTAGCGCTCTGATGACTTTCCGCATGAATCCCAGTGACACTACACAGTTGCGTTCTGTAGTTCCCGTAGCCATCGCTTTCTTGTTCAATGGTGGCATCAACCTTTTTTCCAAGCCTCAACTCTTTTTTAAAGGTGACCGTTTCCGCATCTTCGGAAAATTTGCTTATAAAAACACGGAAGATAATTTCTACGGTCTGGGCTACAGTACAAACAAGAATTATGTTCGTAGCGACAGTACCAGCCAATACCGCTACAGTGGTATCCAGTTCAATCCCTGGTTCCTTTTCCGCTTAGGCAACAGCAATATTTTTGCCGGACCACAGATAGACATCAACTATGACGATATAACAGAACCCGCCAAATATCTGGTAGACGAGCCATCCTACAAGGCAGCCGGAGGGACTGGAAAAGGCTACAAGAATTTCAATTCCGGACTCGGTTTTCTGCTGACTTATGACAGCCGTGACATTCCCTCCAATGCCTACTCGGGCATGTACCTCGATTTCCGTGGAATGATGTATACCAAATTTCTCGGGAGCGATGAAAACTTTTATCGCTTGGAGATAGACTATCGTCAATATAAGACTGTCGGGAAACGTAAGGTCATTGCCTGGACAGCACAAACTAAAAACGTGTTTGGAGATGTACCTTTGACACAATACATGCTTACTGGAACTCCTTTTGACCTGCGTGGTTATTATATGGGACAATATCGTGACAAATCTTCCCATGTGGTTATGGCGGAGTATCGCCAGATGATAAACACTGATAAGAGTACCTGGCTGAAGCGTATGCTAAACCATGTAGGTTTCGTAGCTTGGACAGGTTGCGGATTCATGGGGCCCACTCCCGGCAAGATAGAAGGTGTACTTCCCAACTACGGTGTCGGACTACGTATTGAAGTACAGCCCCGTATGAATGTCCGTCTTGATTTGGGTAAAAATACAGTCAACAACCAAACACTGTTTTATTTCAATATGACAGAAGCGTTTTGATAAATCTTCCCCCTTTTCTTGCATCAGTAAAAGATTATCCATACTTTTGAGCATGATTACTTGTTTACCTTAAACAACTTTATAATGAGAACCCTCGAGATAGTATTCTGGATAAGCCTTTTTATCGTATTCTACACTTATATAGGATATGGAATTGTATTATATATTCTGGTTAAGATAAAGGAAACTTTCCGTAAGCCGATCCACTACCCCATGCCTCCGGATGAAGAGTTGCCCGAACTCACACTCTTTATTGCAGCTTACAACGAAGAAGACGTTGTAGACGAAAAAATGCAAAACTGCCTGAACTTAGACTACCCTACAGAGAAACTGCAAATATTCTGGGTAACCGATGGCAGTAACGACCACACTAATGAACGCCTTTCACGCTGGCCTCAAGCCACCGTACTCCATCAGCCCCAACGGCAGGGAAAAACCGCTGCCCTCAACCGGGGAATGAAGTTTGTAAAAACGCCACTCGTCATATTCACTGATGCCAATACCCACTTGAACCGTGAAGCTCTGCGTGAAATCGTTCATGCTTTTGCCAATCCTAAAGTAGGGTGTGTTGCCGGAGAAAAACGTATTGCCGTACAAAGCAAAGATAATGCAGCATCAGGTGGAGAAGGCATCTATTGGAAATATGAGTCGACTTTGAAAGCACTCGATTCACGTCTTTACTCAGCTGTAGGAGCCGCCGGAGAATTGTTCGCTGTACGCCGCGAATTATTCGAAGACATGAGAACGGATACCCTACTCGATGATTTCATCCTCTCCCTCCGCATAGCCATGCACGGTTATACCATCGCTTACTGTGCTACAGCTTACGCCACCGAAAGTGGTTCTGCTGATATGCAGGAAGAAGAAAAACGTAAAGTACGCATCGCAGCCGGAGGACTACAGTCTATCTGGCGATTACGTCCGTTACTGAACCCGTTCCGCTATGGCTGGCTTAATTTCCAATATGTATCCCATCGTGTTCTGCGATGGTCTATCACCCCTATCCTCCTGTTCCTGTTGCTGCCCCTCAATGTTATATTACTCTTTACTGGTAACTGTCCTCTATTCTACGCTATCATTCTGGGATTACAGGTTCTATTTTACCTGATGGGTATCTGGGGATATATCCTTTCAAGAAGACATATTAAAAACAAAATTCTCTTCATACCTTATTACTTCCTTTTTATGAACGTCAATGTAATAAGGGGATTCCGCTACCTAAGTAAACGTAAAGGCAATAGCAGTGGAGCTTGGGAAAAATCACGAAGGGCGGGAAAATAAGATACCTGTCCAATTATAAATCTAAATACACAAGAAGACATGAAAAGCATCCTGAAAGACACAAACAACTCCGAAAAACTATTGAACATGGTATCAGACACACTAATACTCATGGACAAAGACGGTGTATGTGTAGATATAGCTATCCATAATGTAGATTTATGGTTCATAAAAGAAAAAAGGCTACTTGGAAAGAATTTACTATCCCTGTTACCCTCCAATACCTACCGTGAGTTTTATCCGGAATTCAAGAAAGTCTTACTCCGGAAAACAAAATCAATCCGCAATTATGAACTCACATTGCGGGGTAGAAATTATTTCTTCAAATGTATCATGCAGCCCTATGGCGACCTAATATTATGTCAATATCGTGACATTACGGAACGCAGCCAACGCAAACTGGAACTGGAAAGAAAAAATCGGGAACTGTTTGAAATACAAAAGGCCGCGCTCATTGGCAGGTGGATATATAATGCCAACGCCAAGGAATTCAGCTATTCAGGTCAGACAGGTATCATGTGTACGGAAGCAGAACAAAGTATTCTCCTATCCGACTACCTGAATTTTATTCTTCCTGAAGATAGAGACAGTTTCAGCAACTGGCTCGTCCAAAATCTCAAAGGGAATATGGAAGAAAGCATAGACTATCGTATTTCCTTAGACAAAAAAGTCTTTTATATCCGCCTGAAAGCATTCACCCGCGAACGATACAAGGACGGCAATGTTACCCTGGAAGGATATATACAAAATATCACCGACATCCAGCAGAGACGCAATGACATCAATCTGCTGACACATGCCATCAACAATTCCACAGAAGACATCTTTGCAGCCCATGAAGATGGTACGTTGATATTTGCCAACCGCCAGTTCAAGCTGCACCACAACCTGAACAATACAGATGACATCACCCAACTAAAAATTTATGAAATCGACTCATATGTCCGGAATGAAGAAGAATGGAAAAAACTGGCTGTTTCCATCAAGAATGGAGAAAAGAAACTGTGTGTCACTATGTATAACCCTCTGCCACTCTACCCCGAAATACTGGCATACGAAAGTAATGCCTATTGTATCATCAGTGATGAAGGTGAAGGAACTATCTGGGCATTCGGCCGGGATATTTCCCAACGCATCAAACACGAACAGCAAATCAAACGCTTCAGCCAGATATTAGACAAAACCATAGAGTATTTGCCCGCAGGTATCGTCGTGAAAGATATAAAAAACAATTTTAAGTACTTATACCGCAACCGTGAATCATATAACCGTGAAATCACTATGCAGGAAGCTCTGGGAAAAGACGATTTCGACTTCTATCCTCTGGAAATAGCACAAGAAAAACGTCGCCAAGACATTGAGATAGCTGCTACAGGACAAGAAATGCACTGGATTACGGAAGAACGTGATGGTAACGGACAATCTCTTTTCCTTGACAAACGGAAGATGAAAATAGAAAGTAACGACTTCTCTCCCATCTTATTGAATATAGAATGGGACATCACTGACATGGAACTGATGAAACGTGAATTAATGGTTGCCAAAGAAAAAGCGGAAACTTCCGATCAGCTCAAATCGGCTTTCCTTGCCAATATGAGCCATGAAATACGTACGCCACTCAATGCCATTATAGGTTTCTCACGCATCATCGCCGAAAGTGAAAATACAGAGGAACGCAAAGAATATTACAACATAGTGGAAGCTAACAACGAACGCCTGCTGCAACTCATCAACGAAATACTGGATTTATCAAAGATAGAAGCCGGTATTGTTGAATTCAGCATTGCTCCCGTCCGCCTATATCCGCTTTGTAAAGAGATTCATGATGCCCATGTATTCCGTTGTCCTTCCGATGTTGAGTTAATATTTGAACCTTCGGATGAAGATATTCGCATCGATTCGGACAAGAATCGTATTTTCCAGGTTATATCAAACCTGATAGGAAATGCATTCAAGTTCACAACTCATGGAAGTATCAGTTATGGATACCACCAAGAAGGGGAAAATATCATTTTCCATGTAACTGATACAGGAACAGGCATTGCTCCCGAAAAGATAGGAAAAGTTTTCGAACGGTTTGTGAAAGCAAACAATTTTGCACAAGGTACAGGATTAGGGTTAGCAATTTGCAAGACCATCATTGAACGTCTGGGCGGAACAATCTCTGTAACTTCCGAACTGGAGAAAGGTACAACTTTCACCTTTAACCTGCCTGCAAAGATTGCCAACGAGGAAGAAAAAGAAATGCCTGAAACTGTACTTGAAGAGAGTGGGTCGACAACCAATGAACAAAAAGCAACAACTGAAAAGAATCAAGCTACACCTGAAAGTTCTCGAATGAAAACGATCCTGATAGCCGAAGATACCGACAGTAATTATATCCTGATCAAAGCCATCTTAGGAAAAGAATATCACCTGGAACGTGCCAAAGATGGTATGGAAGCCGTCAATATGTTTGTGGAATTAAATCCGGATATCATCCTGATGGATATGAAAATGCCGAACCTCGGCGGACTGGATGCAACAAGAATCATCCGTGAACTATCACCCGATATCCCCATCATTGCCCTGACTGCTTTTGCCTATGATCATGACCGTAAAGCAGCACTTGAAGTGGGGTGCAACGATTTCCTGACTAAACCTTTCACACAGGAGGTGCTAAAGGAGACAATAAAAAAGTGGATAAGGGAGAATTAATGATTAACGGTCAGTGTATCACTAACCGTTAATCATTAATTTAACTATGCAAAAATATCACTCCTCTGAATATAAGCAATCACATCGCCTTTATTCACGGTATCACCTTGCTTGGCACATATCTCTACGACACGTCCGGTAAATCCGGTCGGTATTTTTTCGTATTCTCCCCACGGGGTGGAAAGATAGCAGAACACTTCATCATGCTGGTATTTACGCCCGATGAACGGAGCAACAGAAGGACCTTCAACTGATACCTCCCACAGTACCTGTCCTTTATCCGGAGCAATTATCGGGTCAGCCTTAGCACGTTTCAGTTTTTTTATTTCTTCTTCTGAATATCCATTTTTCACCATGGCAGCATCCTTAGCGCGTTGTAACTCATCCTCAAAACGCTTCTTAGCAGTACCTGACTTATAGTCACGATACTGACGGTCGTGCATGGCTAACTCAAAGAGTTCTTCATCATCGTCACCATATTCCCAGTTGTTATCATCCATTTCCTTCCGGAACTCATCTAATGCATCCGGATAATTCAACTGCGGATCTGTATCTACAAACTCATAACCTTTAGACTTTGCGAGTTCTACAATCTCAGGATCCAGTTCACCTGGCAGGCGTCCGCTCTTACCCAAAATCATATCCCAGGTATGATTATCTATCATCGTCCAGCGCTCCTCGCCTTTCACCAGTTGCATAACGTTCATCAACGCAACATTCTTCACATACTGGCTGAAGGGTGTCACCAGTGGTGGATAACCTAATTTAGGCCATACATATTCCACTTCGTCGAAAAGCATCACCAGCAAATCATCGATACTAAGTTCAGGTTCGTTTTTCCCTCTCAGTATCATATTTATTCCTGAATGTACCCCCTTTAGATCCGCCATCATAGACCCCATCATACCACCGGGAAGTCCACATTTCAACAACAGAGAAGACATATGTTTATTCGTAGGATCCATGAAATACCCCAGGAAATCATCTATAAATTCCTGCGTCATGGCACGCGCTTTCATATAGGCTTTCATATTGATATCCGGTACCTGGAAACCCAGATCTTTCAACATAGCCTGCACCGAAATTACATCCGGATGTACTTTACCCCAGGACATCGGTTCCATAGCCACATCAATGATATCAGCTCCATTCTCACAGACTTCAAGAATAGATGCCATCGACAGGCCCGGCCCACTATGACCATGATATTGAATGATCACTTCCGGATGCCTCTCTTTAATTGTTTTCGTCAATCGCCCCAGCATACCCGGACGACCGATACCTGCCATGTCTTTCAGACAGATTTCGGGTGCTCCGGCTTCGATCAGCTGATCAGCAACATGAGCGTAATACTCCACTGTATGTACAGGCGAATGCGTGATACACAGCGTAGCTTGCGGTATCATACCTGCTTCCAATGCATATTTTATAGAAGGAATGATATTGCGCGTTTCATTCAATCCACAGAAAATACGAGTGATATCCACTCCCTGTGCATGCTTCACATGATACATCAAACGACGAACATCGGCAGGTACCGGATACATACGCAGAGCATTCAGACCACGATCCAGCATATGTGTCTGTATACCTGCTTCATTGAAAGGTTTAGTAAAAGCACGTACGGCCTTGTTGGGGTTTTCGCCATACAACAGATTCACTTGCTCAAAAGCCCCTCCGTTAGTTTCCACACGGGCAAAACACCCCATTTCGATAATCAAGGGGGCGATACGTACCAATTGGTCTACACGAGGTTGATATTTACCGGAAGATTGCCACATGTCACGGTAAACAAGACTGAATTTAATTTCTTTTTTCATCGCAGTCGGTAGTTAGCGGTTTAACATATATGGATTAGTAAGTTAACTTAATAAGTACAAATATAAGGGTTTATTCTGACATATAGTCAAAAATACACCTTAAATATTTGCTATAAAAGTTATGTTTTATATCATATTGTCATCAAAATTACGAGCTACAAGCTACGAGCTACGAGTGGCTGCGCTATGTTGGCAGGTAAATGATTGTTCACCCGGCCATCATACTGCAAGGCACTCGTAGCTCGTAATTTGTTACTCAGAGTTTATAGCTCGTAACTTCTTGTAGCTCGTAACTCCTCATAGCTTGTAGCTTTTAAACAAAGTCTTTCAATTCTTGTTGTAGCCGCTGGCGGGTAAAGAATATGCGGCTTTTGACAGTTCCTAAAGGCAATCCGAGCCGATCGGCTATTTCACGATACTTGAAACCGGAAACGTGCATGGAGAAGGGGACTTTATAATCACGAGGTAATGAATTGACAATGCGGTGCATCTCTTTCAAATCATAAGTTCCTTCAGCGCTTGCAAAACCGGAGTTTTGCGGCAGGTTTAAATGATAAAGGTTATCTGTCTGATCCACGAAAGTTTGTTCGCGAACAATTCTGCGGTAATTATTAATAAAGATATTCCGCATAATGGTGTACATCCACCCTTTGAAATTTGTATCGGGCATGTACTTGTCTTCGTTATCCAACGCTTTGAGTGAGGTTTCCTGCAATAAATCATTCGCCTCCTCTTTATCGGCTGTCAACTTATATGCAAAGCGAAGCAGTTCTTCTTGCACACTAATCAAATCCTTCCTAAAACTGTAGGTATTCATACTTTGCTCTTTTAAATAGTTAATAATTATTTTAAATTCACGATTGCAAGTATAGGGAAGTTTCAAGTTTCCGAGGGGTCGAGTTTTGTTTTTATTTAGGGCAAAAACTATCAAATGACAGTTTTCACCCCCATTTTGAGAGTTTTCTGGCGGTCTTTTTAAAAAAAAGCGTATCTTTTTCCGAAGATTTCGTAAAGTGTTTGTGATTTTTTTATAGTTTTGCCTACATATAGCAAAAACACTTTATTTAAAAACACTTTATTTTATGAGACGAATTATTAATTCCATTATTCTTCTGGCTATCATGGCTATCGCTCTGCCGTCATACGGTCAAGGGCTGAAAGCATTCAAGCTAAAGAATGGCCTTTCCGTATATATATGGGAAGACAACACCAAATCGGATGTATATGGTATTGTGGCCTGCCGAACAGGCTCAGTGAACGATCCGGCAGAATATACCGGACTGGCACACTACCTGGAGCACGTAATGTTTAAGGGTACCGACAAGATCGGAGCACTGGACTGGGCTACCGAAAAGCCTCTTTACGATAAAATCATTGCCAAATACGATGAAATGGCGGATGAAGCCGATCCCGTGAAGAAAGAAGCCCTCGCTAAAGAAATCAATGAACTGACAGTAGAAGCCGCTAAAGTAAGTGTATCTACCGAATTCATGAATCTGATAGAAAGTATGGGTGGAAAGGGATTGAATGCCGGAACAAGTTTCGATGTGACTTATTATCACAACTCATTCCCCCCTTACCAAATCAATAAATGGTTGGAAATCTACTCACAACGTATGATTAATCCAGTATTCCGTACTTTCCAGACCGAGCTGGAAAGTGTATATGAGGAATATAACATGTACCAAGACAATCCAAGCAGCGTACAGCAAGAGTTTATCTCAAGCAAGGCATACGAAGGACATCCCTACGCACGCCCTATTATCGGATTGCCGGAACACCTGAAAAACCCACGTTTGAGTAAGTTGATCGACTATTATAACGATTGGTACACTCCGGAAAACATGGTGCTCATCCTCGTTGGTAACGTAGATGCTAAACAAATCAGCGGACGTATCAACGCTACTTTCGGACGCCTGCAAGCTAAACCGACTCCCGAACGTAAAACTTATCCCGACCTTGAAATCAAAGGCCGTAAGCAATATAATGCAAAGATCGGTTATTATCCCAATGTATGCCTCGTATATAAAGGTGTACCTTCCGGACATCCCGATGAAAAGCCTTTGGATATAGCTATGTCTCTGTTGAGCAATAACAGCAACACCGGTACACTGGACAAGCTGACCATTGACGGTGAATTGACACAAGGCTTTGCTTATTCAGACAGTCGTCGCGAACAAGGCCGTAATATCGTGCGTTGCATCCCTTTGTACGACGAAAACCAACGTCGCTTCGAATCAAATAAGAGTGCTGAAAAGAAAGCTCTGAAAGCTATTGAGAAAGTAGCTAACGGTGAATTTGAAGAATGGCAAATCAATTCTATTAAGAACAATATGTGTCGTGATTTCGACCGCAGAATGGAGTCTAACACTTACAAAGCACATATGTTGATGGATGCTTTCATCAGTGAAGAAGACCTGGGACAAGTTCTCAACTACAAAGATGAAGTAATGGCTATCACAACAGAAGATATCAAACGTGTTGCCAAGCAATACCTGACAAATGATTATCTTGCCATTTACATCGAAAAAGGAAAACTCGATAAGAGTACCAAAATTAAGAAACCGGGATATAAACCTATCGAACCTCCTGTAGGCAAACAATCACTGTATGCTACGCAATTCAAGAACATGCCTATCGGACAAGTAGATGAGAAGTTCATCAACTTCGCTGACGTACAAAGCAAACAATTGAACGACCGCTCTAAGATGTACTATACACAGAATCCGGAAAATAATGTATTCAGCTTAACACTGCGTTACGGTGTTGGTGAGCGCGAATTCCGCAAACTGGGTATCGCAGCAGACCTGATGAATAATGCAGGTATCATGGGTGCTTACGAGCCACAACAATTGAAAGAAGAGCTTGGTAAACTGAATGCTACTTGTGAAGTAAGTGCTAACAGCAACTATCTCTACATCACCATGGAAGGTTATGAAGAAACTTTGCCGCAAGCTTGCCAGCTCCTCGCCCGTCAGATCCTGATGCCGAAACTGGACGAAAAACAGCTGAGCCGTATCAAAGGTTCCATGCTGGGTAGCCGTCAGCAACGCAAGGAAAACGTAAACGCTTTGTCCAGCGCACTTATGCAGTATATGATTTACCAGGATAAATCATCCTACATCGATGAACTGACAGACAAGGAAGTTTATGAATTGCAGATTTCCGAGTTGACAGGTGACATTAACCGCGCAGCAAACTATGAAGCAGAAATCTTCTATTGCGGAACAATGCCTTTCGACAAAGCTTACGAAGTTCTCAGCAAAAACTTGCCACTGGTTGCCAACGAAAAACCGACCACTTCACCACAGGACAAACCTATGGCTACCGTAACGGAGAACACCGTTTACTTCCTGCCGAACTCTGATGCCGAACAGGCTCAAATCTACTTCTTCATGCCAATGGAGAAATTCGACAAGAAAGACGACGTGATTCGCGATGCATTCAATCAATATTTCTCCGGTGGTTTCAACGGATTGGTATTGGATGAAATCCGTGGAAAACGTTCTATGGCTTATTCAGCCGGAGCATATATCGGTACACCTTCATTGCCTGGCAACCCGACTTATCTGTTCGGTAACATCGGTACACAGAATGATAAAGCCAACGATGCACTGGATGTATTCATGGGGCTGATTACAGACATGCCAAAGAACGCTGACCGTATAGACAACATCAAGAGCTATATGCGCCAGGAGATGCTGACTACACATCCTTCTTTCCGCAACAAAGCTGAATACATGAGATCACTGCAACGTGTAGGTTATAACGATGATCCTACCAAAGAAAATCTGCCTAAGGTTGATGCGCTGACTTTCGATGATATCGTGAAGTACTACGAAGAAAATGTCAAAGGTAAACCATACTGTATCGGTATCATGGGTAACCCGAAAGATATCGACGTGAAGAAGCTGGAGAAATACGGCAAAGTAGTGAAACTGAATGAAAGAAAATTGTTCAACACGAAAGACGCAATGTTCTAACAAGAATCTCCTTTAATTAAAAAGGGTATCACCTCTTCTTCCGGTGATACCCTTTTCTTTTTCCATTCGCTTTGCAATTATTCAGTTTGTCCTTGGAACAAAGTTTTTAATCCTTGTCTTTATCTTCTACTTCTGCTGCACTTCCCGAAAGAATCGGCAGACAGATATTATACTTCACAGCCAGAATACGCGTGACGAATACTGAAATACCACCTGCCACCTGACAACCATATGAATGTACACCAACAAGATCGCACATCCAGTAAACCGTACCGCCTACCACACATGCCATAGCATAAATCTCTTTTCGGAAAATCAGTGGAATCTCATTGATGAACACATCACGAATCACACCACCTGCAGCACCTGTAATACTACCCATAATAATAGCTACCCAGAACGGATATCCCAGTACTATGCTTTTTCCCACACCGACTACTGTAAACAGTGCCAAACCAATGCTGTCGAATATAAAGAAAGTGTTATGCAAATGAATCAGATGTTTTCCAAAAAGAATCACCCACAGCAATGCCAATCCTGTACAAATCAAATAGATAGGATCTGTCATCCAGCCCGGAGTGACCCCCAACAGCACATCACGTATCGTACCGCCACCAATGGCAGTTACAAAACCTACCACGTACGCCCCGAACCAGTCGAACCGCTTTGCCGAAGCCAGCCTAATGCCACTGATGGCAAAAGCAAACGTACCTATAAAGTCGAGTATTTGAACAAATGTTGGCATAATAATCAATGATTAACGTTAAATGTTTAATGATTTATAATTGCTATTCATTAAATTTATTGGCAAAGTAACAAATAATTTCCCTAAGAAAACGTATTTTTGTCTCATCAATTTATATATAATGAAAATAACAATCGTATCGGGTGCACGCCCCAACTTCATGAAAATAGCTCCTATCACCCGGGCTATTAAAGCCGCACAGGAAGCTGGAAAGAAAATTTCATACCGTCTTATTTATACTGGACGGCAAGACGATACCAGTCTGGATGCCTCTCTGTTCTCTGATCTGGACATGAAGAAACCCGATGGTTATCTTGGAGTCAGCGGTCATGACCAATCGGAAGTAACAGCTGCCATCATGCTTGCCTTCGAAAAGGAATTGAACACACATCCCGCCCAGGTAGTTCTTGTTGTAGATGACCTTACAGCCACCATGAGTTGTTCTATCGTTGCCAAGAAGCGCGGGCTGAAAGTCGCACACCTCATTGCCGGTACTCGTTCATTCGATATGAATATGCCTCGCGAAGTGAACCGTACCATTGTAGATGCCATTTCCGACTATCTGTTTACCGCAGGTATGGTGGCTAACCGCAACTTGAATCAGGAAGGCATGATTCCCGAATACATCCACTATGTAGGTAATATTCTGATAGATACTGTCCGTTATAACCGTCACCGCCTCTTGCAACCCGTATGGTTCTCTACCATGGGCTTGAAAGGACACGGCTATCTATTACTCACTCTCAATCGTCACGAGTTGCTGAACAAAAAGAATGTGCTCAAATCTTTAATACAAACATTAGTGGATAAATCCGAAGGTATGCCCATTATTGCTCCGTTGCACCCATACGTGCAGAAAGCCATCAAAGTGCTGGAAATACCTGCACCCAACCTACACATTCTACCGCCTCAAAGTTACCTGCACTTCGGATATCTTATCAACCATGCCAAAGGTATCATCACAGATTCCGGCAACATTGCAGAAGAAGCTACTTTCCTTGATGTTCCCTGCATCACGCTCAACTCTTATGCCGAACATCCCGAAACCTGGCGTGTAGGTACTAATGAATTAGTGAACGAAGACCCCGTTGCATTTGCCGCCGTACTTGAAACGTTGATGCATGGCGAATGGAAACATACTACGTTACCTGACCGTTGGGACGGACGTACAGCGGAACGTATTGTGCAAACGTTGATTAATGGAGAATTAAAGTAACCTGATTGTTATATCCCATTTTCATTAAAGCCTGTTGTCGCCATTGGAGCGCTTCAGGCATCAAAGGAGTATGATACAATTTACGGAGAGCTATAACTTGTGCTTCTTGTCCATCAGCAATTGTACACACTTCCTCAAAGCCTAGATCCGGAATCATCATCGAATTCACTAGACAATGTCCATGCCCTTTCATCAAAGAATATATCAACTTCAGTTTGATTCCTGTATTCTGGAAAGTCAGCAGTAAATGAATATGTGCAAAGACTATCAGAGAGTTCATTTCTTCCTGCGAAGGATTTGCGACAAGAGATACATTCGGTATTCTGGAAATTTTCTCCCGTAAATGCTTATCAGGATTTTTACCGGCAATAACCACCCGCATATTTATATCCAACTTAGGCAGCAAGTTGTCCAGAATATAATTAATCACTCGAACATTCTCAAGAACAGACAGATTTCCATGATATAGTATATACTTCTCATTCTCCGGACTTACATCCGTCACAGTTTCTACACTAATGTTATCAAAGAAACAAGGCAGACAATAAGTCGACACAGAAGGATATTTCTGAGTGAAATAGAGAGCATCCGTATTGGTAATAGCCAATATTTTATCAGCATACAGCAATACCCGTTCATAATGCTTCAATTTCCAAGCTTCCAAATAATAATAACATTTCTCGTACCAAGAAACACATGACTTCCCCAAAAAGTAATAATAATCATGCTCTACATTATGCATCCTCACCCATTTCTGCCTGCCTCTCAATAAAGGATTTGAGAGGAAATAACAGGTGTGCAGTCCTTCAAACAGAATTGGGGAATCATCCTCACACAAACGTTCCAGTAATAACTTACTTCTCCTACTGTAAACAATATAAGGACGAAAAGAAAACATAGAGCACCAACCTGTAAAGCGTTCATAATAATAGACGGCATCAGCCACCTTAAGCAAATCAGGTTGCTCAGCCACCTCATACCTATATGTATGCAAAACAACCGAGCAGCCAGCTTCTTTCAGAGCCTTCAGTTTATAATACACATCTATCAACCCTCCATAATCAGGAGGGAACGGCACTTGAAAACTAACAACATGAAGTTTCATATATTACTCTTATAGTTAAGCTGTGACAAGATTTATTCATCCCTGCAAAGGTAACATAAAATCTAAAAAACAGCATCTTTTCCTTTACCTTGATATAAAAGAAGAGCGCATATAAACATTCCTCTTATTTCTTTAGATTATATTTACTTCTTATTTAATGGTAATTTGCTACCTTTGCAGCCTCATACTGACTTAAATATGAAACAACAATATACAACTATCATCCTTTTTCTGCTGTCACTATTTGTTGCACATAGTGCATCCGCACAGATAAAAGGTGTCGTTACCGACTCCCTAACCAACGAACCATTAATGTACATCACCGTTCAATACGAGGGGAAAGGTGTAGGTGCTATCACCAATGCCGAAGGAGAATATACAGTAGAAACCCGCAAAGGTTGGAATGAGCTTACATTCTCCGCCATCGGATATGTGACCAAGAAAGTCACACTAACTCCTAACACCAAAGTGCTGAACGTGAAGATGGCACCTGCCGACGTCATGCTCTCTGAAGTAGTGGTAAAACCTCAAAAAGAGAAATATTCCCGGAAAAACAACCCTGCCGTGGATTTCATGAGAAAAGTCATCGAAAATAAAAAAGGGCTGAAACTGGAAGCCAATGACTTCTATCAGTACCAGAAATATGAAAAGATGAAGATGTCCATGAACGACGTCACTCCAGAGAAGATGGAGAAAGGTATCTATAAAAAATTCTCATTCTTCAAGGACCAGGTAGAAATATCGCCCAAGACCAACAAGATGATTCTCCCTATTTCCATCAAAGAGACGTCTTCAAAAACCATCTATCGTAAAAGTCCCAAAAGCGAAAAGACTATTATCGAAGGTATGAATTCCAGCGGTATTGAAGAGTTCTTCAACACTGGAGATATGCTGGGAACCATTCTGACCGATGTATTCTCTGACGTCAATATCTATGATGACGACATCCGCCTGTTGCAACGCCGTTTCGTCAGCCCTATCGGACGAGGCGCTATCAGTTTTTATAAGTTCTATCTTATGGATACTATTATGGTGGACCGCCAGGAGTGTGTACACCTTACTTTCGTTCCACAGAACTCGCAGGACTTTGGTTTTACAGGACATCTCTATGTCGTGAAAGACTCCACCTATGCAGTGAAGAAATGTACCATGAACCTCCCTAAAAAGACTGGAGTCAACTTCGTGGACAATCTTGATATTGTGCAGCAGTTTGAACAGATGCCGGATGGCAACTGGGTACTGACAGATGACGACATGACTGTAGAATTACAATTCGTGAAAGGTTTGCAAGGACTTGAAGTACAACGTACTACCAAGTACAGTAATTACAAATTTGAAGATATAGAGCCCCGTCTTTTCCGCCTGAAAGGTAATGTCATCAAGGAAGCCAACATGCTTAACAAGAGCGATGAATACTGGGCTTCAGTACGCCAGGTTCCCCTCACCAAAAAGGAGAGTAACATGGACGTATTCATGAATCGCATTGAACAGATTCCAGGCTTCAAGTATGTTATCTTCGGTGCAAAAGCCCTGATAGAGAACTTTGTAGAAACAGGAAGCAAAAAGCACCCCAGCAAGTTCGACTTCGGTCCTATCAATACCAGTATCACAAGTAATTATGTAAACGGTACACGTTTCCGCCTCAGTGGTATGACTACCGGTAACTTCGACCCACACTGGAGTTTCAGCGGATATGGTGCTTATGGTACAAAAGATAAGAAATGGTTCTATAAAGGTCAGGCAGCCTACTCATTTAATAAGCGTGAGTATGTGTTATGGGAATTCCCAAAACATTATATCGCTTTCGATTACAGCTACGATGTCATGTCTCCGATGGACAAATACCTCTCAACAGATAAGGACAATATGTTTGTAGGCTGGAAGTGGACAAAGGTAGACCAAATGTCATATATGCGTGATGCTACCCTGACGTATGAGTTGGAAACGAATGCCGGTTTCTCCATCAAAGCTATGGCACGCCACCGCAATGATGAACCTGCCGGCGGTGTATTGCAATATTGGAAGAATGACGGTAACATAGCCGGTTCATGGGATGATACAAATACATTCGTCAAAGATATCACTACAACCGAGCTTGGCGTTACCCTACGTTATGCTCCGGGGGAAACATTTGTCAATACGAAGCAACGTCGTGTTCCGGTGTCTCTGGATGCCCCGATCTTCTCTCTTTCCCATACCATTGGTCTGAAAGGTGTGCTGGGTGGCGAATATAACTTCAATCTTACAGAAGCCAGTATCCGCAAACGTTTCTGGTTTGGCTCCTGGGGTAAACTAGACATCACCGCCCGTGCCGGTGCCCAATGGAATACGGTACCGTTCCCTTTACTGAACCTGCCCATGGCAAACCTTTCATATATCACCCAGCACAATGAATCTTTCAGCCTTATCAACAACATGGAATTCCTGAATGACCGTTATGCCTCTCTTGCCATCACTTATGATATGAACGGGAAGCTATTCAATCGTATTCCCCTCATTAAAAAGCTGAAATGGCGCGAAACTTTCCGTATCCGTGGTATGTACGGAACACTTACGGATAAGAATAACCCATATAAGAGCCACAATGACGAATTGTTCCTCTTCCCTATGCGCGACGGTATGCCTACCAGCCATGTAATGGGTAGTACTCCTTATCTGGAAGCCAGCGTAGGTATCTACAACATTTTCAAACTGTTGCATATCGAATATGTACGCCGCCTCACTTACACGGATATTCCAGGTGTAAAAAAAGGAGGCATACGCTTTATGATATTAATGATATTCTAGAAATTACAAATTGCGAATCACAAATTACGAACTATTAATTTGTAATTCGCAATTAGTAATTTATAATTCGTAATTAGTAATTAAAATGACTCCCTTAGCAGAAAGGCTTCGTCCTAAAACTTTAGATGAGTACATCGGTCAGAAACATTTAGTAGGACCAGGTGCAATACTACGTAAGATGATTGATGCGGGACGTATCTCTTCATTTATTTTGTGGGGACCTCCGGGTGTAGGAAAAACCACACTGGCACAGATCATTGCCAATAAACTGGAAACTCCATTCTATACATTGAGTGCCGTTACCAGTGGCGTGAAAGACGTACGAGAAGTGATAGAACGCGCCAAGAGCAACCGCTTCTTCTCACAAGGCAGCCCCATACTGTTTATTGATGAAATCCACCGTTTCAGTAAATCGCAACAAGATTCTTTGCTTGGTGCAGTGGAACAAGGTACAGTGACATTGATAGGTGCCACTACAGAAAATCCCTCTTTTGAGGTAATCCGCCCACTGCTGTCACGATGCCAACTCTATGTACTGAAGTCTTTGGAGAAAGAAGACCTCATGGAATTACTGCAACGTGCCGTCACCACCGACCATATTCTGAAAGAGCGTAAAATCGAACTGAAAGAAACGACTGCCATGCTCCGCTATAGTGGTGGAGATGCGCGTAAACTGCTTAATATTCTGGACCTTGTAGTTTCTTCCGAAGCCAATGATCCGGTGGTCATTACTGATGAGATAGTTACCGAACGTCTGCAACAAAATCCTCTGGCTTACGATAAGGATGGAGAAATGCATTATGATATCATATCTGCTTTCATTAAGTCTATTCGTGGTAGTGATCCCGATGGTGCCGTATATTGGCTCGCCCGTATGGTAGAAGCTGGGGAAGATCCTGCCTTTATTGCCCGCCGACTCGTTATTTCCGCATCGGAAGACATCGGACTGGCAAATCCAAATGCTATGCTGATTGCCAATGCCTGTTTTGATGCTGTAATGAAAGTGGGCTGGCCCGAAGGACGTATTCCACTAGCAGAGGCTACTATTTATCTTGCTACAAGCCCGAAGAGTAATTCCGCCTACATAGCCATCAACAATGCTTTGGAACTTGTACGGGAAACGGGCAATCTACCCGTTCCGTTGCATCTGCGTAATGCACCTACCAAATTAATGAAACAATTAGGTTACGGAGACAATTATAAGTATTCCCATGACTATCCAGGTCATTTCGTGAAACAGCAATTCATGCCCGATGAACTGAAAAAACGTCGCCTTTGGGAAGCACAAGACAATGCTGCCGAGCAGAAACATGCAGAACGCATGAAAGCATTATGGGGCGAGGATAAATTTAAGAAATAATCCTTACTTAATATATCCCATACTACTTCTTCCAACAAACACACCGACCACAACAAAATATACCATTATAAGCATAATCCTAAATCTTTTCCCTAAATTTGCGTACTCACTTTAAACATAAACAGAATGAGAACTGTAGTATTAGACGGTTACACCGCAAATCCCGGTGATCTTTGCTGGGACAAATTGAAAGAGTTTGGCGAATGCGTAATTTATGATCGTACCGCCCCCGCCGAAGTACTGGAACGTGCTGCCGGTGCAGAAGCCCTCCTCACCAATAAAGTAGTGATCAACAGCGAAATGATGGCTGCCCTGCCCGATCTGAAATATATCGGCGTGCTGGCTACAGGCTACAACGTAGTAGACATAGCTGCCGCCCGTGAACGAGGTATCATTGTCACCAACATTCCTGCATATAGTACTCCCTCCGTAGGACAAATGGTATTTGCCCACATACTGAATATCACTCAACAAGTACGCCATTACTCTGAAGAGGTCAGCAGAGGAGACTGGAGCAAGAGCCCCGATTTTTGTTTCTACAATACCCCACTTATTGAATTGCTTGGCAAGAAGATAGGAATCATCGGTCTGGGACAGACCGGATATAACACTGCCCGTATAGCCATTGGCTTCGGAATGAAGGTATGGGCCTATACTTCTAAATCGCGTCTGCAACTCCCACCCGAAATCAGAAAAGCAGATCTCGACCAATTATTCCACGAATGCGACATCGTCAGCCTGCACTGTCCGTTGAACGACAGTACTCGCGAAATGGTCAACGCCAGCCGTCTCTCTTTAATGAAACCTACCTCCATCATTATCAATACCGGACGTGGTCCACTTATTAGTGAGCAAGATCTTGCCAATGCCTTGAACACCGGACAAATATATGCCGCCGGACTGGATGTTCTCTCCGAAGAACCACCTCGTCCGGACAATCCGTTATTGACTGCACGAAATTGTTTCATCACCCCACACATCGCCTGGGCCAACTTTGAAGCACGCCAAAGGCTGATACATATAGCAGTCAGTAACCTGAAAGCGTATGCGGAAGGAAAACCGGTAAATATTATAAAATAACATTCCTTTCAATAAACATGGGAAAATCTGAAATTCACAGTCTCTTCCGCAGTATTCCAGTGATCCTGACAGTCATTCTGGCTACTGTTACTATTATCTCCGCCTTTTCCGGGAACTTTGATCCTGCTAATTCCAAATATATGCCTGTATTGGGATTAGCTCTTCCAATATTACTGATATGCAATCTACTGGTTGCCATCTGTTGGGCATTTGCCCGCAGTCGCTGGATCCTCATCCCTTTTGCGGCATTGGCTTTCAACTACGGTTATATACTTTCCGTTTTTCAATTCAATTTCACAAAAAAAATCCCTGAAGGACATTACAGTAGTAACTATGCCGATGGATATTTGAAAGTAGCCACTTATAATGTCGGCAATTTTGGTACCGAGATCACCGGCTACTCCTGCAAAGAGATTGCCCGCTACATGAAACAACAAGAAGTCGATGTACTCTGCTTCCAAGAGTTCGGCGACAATCAGTACTTTCCGATGGACAGCATCCGCAATGTATTTTCCCACTGGCGATATGCCTTGATACCCACTGAAGACTCCATCAGCGGAGTGCTTCCTATCGCCGTATTCAGCCGTTACCCACTCATCAATCCCCGATTTATTTCTTATCCGCAAAGTGCCAACTGCAGCATGCAGTGCGATATCATATTAGGAAGAGACACTGTCCGTCTGCTCAACAACCACCTGCAGACTACCAGTGTCAATCAAAACCGTCGGAAATGGGAACGCGGTCTTAACAATACGAATGACACCCGTCGTGAAGTGGAAGTTGTACAAGGTGCTATCAACACTTTGCACGACAACTTTGTGAAGCGTGCCGAACAGACAGACAGTATCCGTCAACTGGCCCTCGCCAGTCCTTACTCCGTAGTAGTGTGCGGTGACTTCAACTCTTTGCCGTCTTCCTACACCTATACAGAATTAAGTGATATACTTAAAGACGGGTTCCGCACCAGTGGACGGGGTTACATGTATACCTTCCGCTACTTCAAACGTTTGTTGCGTATCGACTATATTTTCCATTCACCCACCATTCAGGGATACCGCTACTACTCGCCTGACCTGGACTTATGTAGTGACCACAACCCGGTACTGATGGAAATGAAAATAAAGAAATTCTCAACATCAATGTCCGTTTCTGCTAATGGGAACGGTCGTTTCCCTTGATGGGAACAGCAGTTTCCCTTGATGGGAACGACAGTTTCCCTTAATGGGAACGACAGTTTCCTACCGATGGAAACTCTAAAAACATAAAAGGAAGAGAATATGCAGCTTTCGTTACATATTCTCTTCCTTATTTCATTAAATAATAAATAGCCTTTTTTACCAAGTCCAATCTTCAGCATTATAAGCAACTTCAACTTTCTTCTCTATCTCATTGGGTAGGTTGCAGAAGAAGTCAATGCCTGTCTCATACTCCAAATCTTTGATGGAAAGAGCATAAACCATAAACTCATCTTTCCCAGCCTTATCCGGCAACAGTTCCGAATGAGGAACCAAGAAAGAAATGGCATGATAAACACCGTCCTTCTCACTCAACAGAGCCATATAATAATAGCTGGGACAAATCAGTCCGCCGGGTGTCAGTCCTTCGGCGTTGGTGGTGGGATAAAGCCCGTCATTGGCTTTCTTCACACCTGTGAAATTGGTAAGCAAACGGTCGGTAGTACCACCTTTCACTACATAAAGCTTATCGTATGTGCCATTGATGGTGGAACGTCCCCAAGCCTGCACTTGCTTCTCAAGAGCCGCCCAATATTTCTGATTGAAACTTCCTATCTGTGGTGAAATGTTGCTGTAATAGAATGTCTGCTTATTGGCACTCGTGCTGTACACGCGGTCTTCACTGGCACAGAGATGCCCCTTGTCGTAACCATCACTCTTGTGCATGGATTCAGTCACTTCCACGCTGTTGTCAATATGGGGGTCGTCCTGATTCCACTCGTTGGTACGCGCCACGTTGTCTTGCGCAGTGACGGGATCGAAGCTGAACGCTACCCAAGCCGAATGCTTTTGGGAAGCGATATATTCCAAAGAGAAGTTGAGTACCTGCTCGGCACCTTCCTCATCGGACACAGCAGCATAGTATTCAATATATTGATTGGTAGCATTGAGAGCGGGAATTTCGAAGTTTCCAGCCTTATTCCCATTGGCAGGATTAGCATTGTTCACATCCACGTCAGCAGAAGCTGCATATTCTATCCCTACTTCATTACCGTTGATGTAAGCCACGCGAAGTTTACCCATCTGATAATGGTTGTAGCGGTTGAAACGCACCCAATAGCAAGTAGCAGGTTTAACCTCAACATTTTCGCTGAAAGCATTGGCAGACGGAACGATAGTAAGCTCTTCGAGCGACTGGGCACTGACAGGAGCAAACGCATAATTACGCCCGGTAAAAGCTTTGGACTTGATATAGAAAGGAGCACCAATAGTCGCGGGTTTATAAACGTTAAAACCATTGCCAGCCGACTCGTAGCCTTTCATCACGTAAGTGTCAGAACCTTGCTCGGTCTGGCCAATATACCCGTAGGGTAATGATTCAGAAGCATCATCACAACTGACCACCAAAAGCCCCGCCAGCAAAATAAATAAGTAAGACAGTCTTTTCATCTCTGTTTTCTTTCTGATTTAATGATATGAATAAGATGCAAATGTGGTAATGAGCATTGAAGCTCATTACCACATTGCTTTGTGTATAATCTCAAGATTCCGCCAGAATTATTCCTTTACTACGAAATTCTTCATCTGAATATTGGGAACTCCAGCATCATCGCCCACATATTGGAAACCTACATATACTTTCTTTCCAATAAACTCAGCTGGTACCATAGTCTCCATATCCACATAAGTGTCACCGACCGGCCATTCGGGGAATTCCAATTTCACCCAATCCTTCACATTCTTTTCTTCTTTGATAATGTCATCACCTTCCTTATAGACAGCTGAAATATATACATTGACAAAATCAGTCATAGTCTTACCAGAAGGGAGATATTTGCCCTTTGCGGTCACCATAATTTTAGGAGAAACAGCTTTACTTAAATCAATCTCACCCGTAACGAGCCAAGATTCCGCCTTACATGCCTTGCTACCATCGTGGCTTGAACCCAAGATTGTATTATAACCATCAGTTGCACGCCATACTCCTTTCTCTTTCAGAGATTCGGGAATGTCTATATCTACGATATGAGCACCTCCATGAAGCAAGCCGTCAAAATCATTGAAGTAATATTCTACCGCTTCAATCCACTTGCCGTTTGCCATCATAAATACAATAGTACCAGGTACAGAGTTCACAGTCTTCACCCAAGCAGTACCATCGTATGTATATTCATCGGCAGCCACTGATGTATTATAACGATAAGCCACTGTCCTGATGTTTCCTGCCTGTGCGTAGGGGAACGAGTTTTTCAAGTATACAGGAAGCACTTCATCAGGTTTACTTAATGAAGAAGAACCTACAGAAACATAATCAGAAGGCTGCATCACCACAATGTTCGCACCACTTTCCTCATTGTAAACAGTCCAAGTTGAACCATTGTACCGATAGAGAGCAGAAGTATTGGGCTCTACATCGGATGCACGGGTTATGGCACGAGCGGCGGAAGCGGTGGCAACAGATTCCTCTACTTTCGAATACATCATGGCCACACGACCATTATTATAATCAAGCAAGAAACCGGTAATTTTCACAGTCTTACCATTAAGCGACATATCAAACAAACTCTCATCTACATAAGAAATAGACACAGTGGTGGAAGCTCCGCTAACCAACAAATTGAAATAGTTAAATCCCTTACCACTATCTTCAATGCTAAGTTGGCCCTCGATGGTAGCATATACCACACGAGGAGTAACGGCCAAAGCATCGAATTCTGCAGCCGTTAACACTTGTGGAACCATTTTTGCAGGAATGTCAGTGGGGTCGTTTACAAGCACTGTTACTTCAAGATTCTTATTACCAAACTGCTTCACACCATTACGAACGGAAGTAGTACCTTTCACACGAACAATTTGACCCACCTTCTCTTCAGGAGCTGTATTCTTATATACCAAAATACTTCCACTACAATCGGAAAGCATGAACCCACGAGTATAGACAGCCGAAACCACCCCTTCTGCCTCGTAATCACCGCCATCGATATAGTGGAGCACACCTGCGGGAGTGACAGTATTGGTAGCTTCCTTGGCAACCACAGAGGTCACAAAAGTATTGGGATACTTAATAGAAGAACCGCTCACACCTGCAAGATAACCAGTAACTACGACATCTTTGTTTAACAGATCTGGATTTACATAGAGAATATTGGTTAGTCCGGGCTGAATAGTCTCGTCACTTATTATAATGTTATAATTCGTACCGCTCTGGGTGAGTTTGCCTTCATAGGTAACATATTCTATCTTAGGAGCTTTTACATAATTAGCAAAACCGGCAGCATCTATCGTTTTAGGAGTAGGATAAGCAAAACTCGATTTACGCTCCAGGAATTTCACGACAGAAGCCGATCTGAAACGAGTCAATTCTTGCTTGAACTCAATCTCTCCACTCACTTCCACTACATCGCCTACTGCAAAAGTAGGCAGAGTGTTGCGAAGGATACGAATGATACCCGTTCCGTCACTGATGAGCAATGATGTAGCACTGGCACCCACCACCTCACCTTTGGAAGTGAAGCTTCCTGACTTCTGAGCCAAAACTTCAGAGAGAGGCGTATAGGCAGGCTCTTCTGGTTCATCTCCACCGCCATCACCTCCCGTACTAGGCTCAGTTTCCGAATAAGCGTAATTTACCTGCATTACCTCACCTGTTTTCGGACTCTTTACACCCTCTTTCAGCAGGTTAGGAATTTCCTTCAACGTTGAGGGGGTGAGATACTTCACCACTCTGTTTTCCCCCCATACAGTTTTATAATTATCACTACCCAGATCAAATTCCTTTGCAGCAGCAATAGCAGTCAAGTATTCAGGAAGGCTTTCCGCCATACGATAATTGATTATAAACTTGGAGTTATCTGTTACATAGGGATAAGCGTCTTCCAAATAGGCAGGCAAGAATTCCTGCGGAGTAATCATTTCCGTAAAAAAGCCATCTTTCTCCAGCTGTTTTAAGGCAGTCACATAAGTTTCTCCTTCAGGATCTTTAGAGAGAGCCAACTCAGTGTTGGCCTTCAGTCCTGCTATCTTTTTATAGTCAGCAGCAGTAAGGTCAAGGGTATCTGATTGGACATTGGTTATTGTTGCAAGTTCATCGTATCCAGGGAAATTATCCTCATTATAATCACACGCTCCAAGCATCAGCAACGAAGACAGTGCGGTTCCTAATAATATATGTTTCTTCATAAATTTGTTCGCTTAGAAATTAAACTTCAATTTTACGCTATAAGTACGGCCCCAACCATAGATTACACGTGTGGCCGACTCCCAATCATGATTGCTTCCATCACGCGCATCGGCTATGTACTCTTGGTTGAACAAGTTGTTCACATTGCCACTCAACGTAGCACGAAGCTTACCGAAGTCGAAAGTATAACCCGCACTTACGTCAAAGGTGCTCCATGAAGGAATTTCCCAAGGATCAGAAATCACGTAAGGAGTATCTTGCTTTGCATCGCTTGCATCAATGTCATAGTCGGCATAGTTACGGGCGTAGAAATTCCAGTCTGCACTAAGACGCAATCCTTTCATCGGACGAAGTGACAAGCCCAGGGCTGCTGTGGTCTGTGCAGAACCACCCACATGCACATCGTCCATTTTAATACGGTATTTGTATTGCTCGGCCTGTGACATATCAGTCAGAACACCTCCTTGCGTACTCTTGATAATCTGTCCCTGCGTATTCATCATATAGCCTGTAGCTGTTCCATTCCAGCGCCAATCACCCCAAGAGAACATACCGGTAAATTCCATCCAACGGAAAGGCTTAGCAACAAAGTCGAGCTCCACACCCATGTGGTTTGCCTGTGCACCACTCATGTTCATCGTCCAACGTTGAGAATTGCCGTCCACGTCATCGTATGAACCGGTGTCATATAATGCTTTATCTTTCCAGATAGTATAGTAAGCATTCACATTGGCGCTGAAATAATTACTACGGTAACCATAGCCCAATTCGAAAGAATAAACTTTTTCATTCTTGGCATCAGCATTACGTTCGTGTGAACTTTGGGAGTTGATGAAGGTATTGTCAAAAATAGGCGCACGGCTGATAAAACCGGCATTGACAAATACGTTGTTGTGGTCATCAAGGTTGTAGTTCAAACCAGCTTTCACGTTTCCACCCAAATAGTGCTTCTTAGAAGAATCTTGCTTGTCACCGCTGTAATACATACGGTCGTGACGCCAATAGCTAGTATTGGTCAAACCACCCGATACGAAAGCGCTCACCGCATCCTTATTATATTCCAACTGCGCGAAACCGCCTTCATACATCACAAATCCGTCATAGTCACGGCGAATCACATCGCCCACACCCAACTTTTCATTCACCCAAGCAGTATTTCCACCGTTCACACTATTGGCTGCCAAAACATTCTTACGGTTGTAAGAATCTATATAGTATTTTCCGCCGAAAAGGTCAGTAATCACATTCTGATGCAATCCTTTATAATAACGGTAATCAATACCACCGTAGAAATCAAAGTCATCACCAAACTTAGTGGTATAAGTAGAAATCAAACCTGCCCAAAAGTGGTCATTGGAAGCCTTGTTCATAATCATCAATGAACCGTTATAATTAGGCATTCCACTCACAGACACAGGATTAGTATAGTTATCGGCATTAAGCTTGTCAACTGCATCATAATCGAAAGTACCATCAGGGCGACGGAACTGAGTGTTCACCGTACCGTCGGTAGCTGTACCATACCAAGAACTACTGTAACCTGTCACACCCGTGCCACTATAGCCTGCACCTGTACCGATAGACATATAAGCAGCTGTACTAAGGCTTGACTTATGGTCAATCTGCCACAAGTGGTTGAGTGACATCTGCGGTTTGTGATAAGCGTTGCGTGAAGAGTTCATCACTTGTCCGTTGCGATAACCGAAAGTAGAGTTATAACGATAAGGACTTTCCTCGCCCATCCATTGCTTCACGCGTTGGTATTCCTTAATACTCAAACCATTTGCCATACTACGCTGATTATGCCATTGAGGGGCACCAAAAGCGGTAAATGAAAGCTGATGATTGTCATTGAAACGTTTTGCCACGCTCATGAACCAAGTGTAGGCCTCAGATTCAGTACCTTGAATATAACCGTCACGTTTATCTCTGGCTCCTAACAAAGTAAAGGCCCAGCCATCCTTTGTAAGACCGGAAGAGACACCGAACATCACTTTGTTGTAGCCATCGTTACCCATACCGTAAGACACGAATCCACCCTTCTTGGCATCAGTGGTCTTAGTGATAATGTTTTGCGAACCACCAACGGAAGGAGTAGACACCTTGCTCGCACCAAGTCCGCGCTGAATCTGAATAGTACTGGCCACGTCAACCAGTCCGCCCCAGTTACTCATGTATACCTTCTGGTTCTCCATACCGTTCATAGGCACACCATTAATCATCATGGCCACATATTCCGACTTAAAGCCACGAATCTTTATGTTAGAGTCACCATAACCACCACCCTCATTAGAAGCATAAACACCTGGCGTGGACTTCAAAAGTTGCGGTAACTCTTGAGAACCTATCTTATCCTCAATAGACACGGGATTAACAGTAGATACTGCTACCGGAGTCTTACGAGCCACAGCTACAGACGAAGTAATCACCACGTCCTTCAACATCACCGCATCCGGTTCCATTTGAATAGCACCCAAATCAACAGAAGCCCCCTTCTGTGTTATTTTCTTCTTAAGGTCTTTAAAACCTACATACTTGAACACCAATGTCCCACCTTGAGCAACACTTTGCTTAAAATAACCATCAATGTCAGTCACAGTTCCTTGTGAAGTGCCTTCTACCATAACAGCAGCGCCCACTAACGGCTCGCCTGTTTCCGAGTCAACAAGCTGCCCCCTCACTGTAGTCTGGGCAAATGCCGCAGCACTGAATACAGACAGCACAGCCACTAACAGGAAATGAATTAGATGTTTTTTCATACTTCTGTTTTTTGTTAATTAAAAGTGTTAATTAATTATTAAATACTGTTTTAAGACGCAAATATAATTAATAAGATTTAGATTTGTATTACATTTCTGCTACAAAATTTCAGAGTAGATAGGAGTTATTGAGACTTTTTATAACAATAAAGCCCTACAAGTTTTTTGCAGGGCTTTCTATTTGTCATCAAAATATAATTTATGCTATCAGATTCTCACTGTTATCAGTCATTCATCAGCTTTCTATAACGTACACGGGTAGGTTCTTCTTTTCCTAAACGTTTCTGTTTATTTTCCTCATATTCTGAATAAGAACCTTCGAAATAGAAGACATTGGAGTCTCCTTCGAACGCAAGAATGTGAGTACAAATACGATCGAGGAACCAACGGTCGTGACTGATGATTACAGCACATCCGGCAAAATCTTCAAGACCTTCTTCAAGAGCACGAAGGGTATTTACATCTATGTCATTGGTAGGTTCGTCCAGCAAGAGTACATTGCCTTCCTCTTTCAATGCCATAGCAAGATGCAGGCGATTGCGTTCACCACCGGAAAGTACGCCGCAGAGTTTTTCCTGATCGCCACCAGAGAAATTGAAACGCGAAAGATACGCACGGGCATTAATATCGCGACCGCCCATACGAATCAGCTCCGTACCACCGGAGATTATCTGATAAACACTCTTGTTCGGATCAATATCACTATGCTGCTGGTCTACATAAGCCACCTTTACGGTCTCTCCTACTTCAAACTCACCTTTATCTACAGTTTCCAATCCCATAATCAGACGGAACAGCGTAGTTTTACCGGCACCGTTAGGACCGATAACACCAACGATACCATTGGGAGGAAGCATAAAATTGAGATCATCAAACAGTAACTTATCACCATAGGCCTTTGCCACATGTTTTGCTTCGATAACTTTATTACCAAGACGCGGACCATTAGGAATGAAGATTTCCAGTTTTTCTTCCTTCTCCTTGATGTCTTCGTTCATCAACTTATCGTAAGAGTTCAAACGTGCTTTTCCTTTTGCCTGGCGTGCCTTAGGGGCCATGCGTACCCAATCCAACTCACGTTCCAATGTTTTACGGCGCTTACTGGCTGTCTTTTCCTCCATTTCCATACGTTTGGTCTTCTGCTCCAGCCAGCTGGAGTAGTTACCCTTCCAAGGAATACCTTCACCACGGTCGAGTTCAAGAATCCAGCCTGCTACATGATCAAGGAAATAACGGTCGTGAGTAACAGCAATTACCGTACCTTCGTATTGTTGTAAATGTTGCTCCAACCAATCGATAGATTCAGCATCAAGGTGGTTGGTAGGCTCATCCAGCAACAGTACGTCAGGCTTCTGTAACAGCAGGCGACAGAGTGCCACACGACGGCGTTCACCTCCAGAAAGATGTTCCACGCTTGCATCTTCGGGCGGGCAACGAAGGGCATCCATAGCACGCTCTAATTTACTATCCAGATTCCAGGCATCAGTTGCATCGATAATATCCTGCAACTCTCCCTGACGTGCAAATAGCTTGTCCATCTTATCAGCATCCTCGTAGTATTCAGGCAAACCAAACTTCTGATTGATCTCTTCATACTCAGTCAATGCATCTACAATGGGCTGCACACCTTCCATTACAATCTCTTTTACAGTTTTTGTAGGATCCAGATAAGGCTCCTGAGCCAGATAGCCTACTGAGTAACCCGGTGAAAATACCACTTCGCCCTGATAAGACTTGTCCAACCCGGCGATAATCTTCAGCAAGGTAGATTTACCGGAACCATTCAAACCGATGATACCGATCTTTGCGCCATAAAAGAACGAAAGATAGATGTTCTTCAACACCTGCTTATTGTTCTGCTGAATGGTCTTGTTCAGCCCTACCATAGAAAAGATAATCTTTTTATCGTCAACTGTTGCCATAAAGTTTTAAGTGTATTATATTAATAATGTATTTACTTTAATACTATGCAGCGCTCTTCGCAATCTGCCACAAAACTTTGGCAAAGATAAGAAAAAAAGAGAAATCCTTTTGCTTTTCCAAAAAATGTCTCTATCTTTGCGCCCGCTTAACAGCAATAAAGGTTTGATTCGCTAGCTCAGCAGGTAGAGCACAACACTTTTAATGTTGGGGTCTTGGGTTCGAGCCCCAAGCGGATCACATAAAAAGGAACTTTGAAAGTTCCTTTTTTTATTCAAAGCAGGCTAAATCATCTGGTTGTTAGCCCCTTACAAATTAAAACACAAAGAAGACTTTAACTAAATAACTATATCTAAACTGTTTCGTCATGAAGAGAAAATTACTATTGCTGATCCTTTTAACTCTATCTTTATCTGCCGTTCAGGCTCAAACCAAACTCAAATGGAACGCTTTATATTGGGCCATGGGTGTAGTGAACATGTCGGCAGAAACCAAACTTGCAGATAAGTGGACATTCAATGGAGATGCCGTATACTCACCCTGGAAAAGCATCGAGGGCAACCCTATGAGATTCGGCCAATTAATTGTAGAAGGCAGATATTACCCTAAAGGAGCATTCAACGGACTCTATGTAGGAGGATATGGCAGTTATCACAGACTGTTTAAATTCACAAAATGGAATTATATCAATCATGATAAATATCAAAAAGGCAATGGCATGTCTTTCGGAGCAACTTTAGGCTATCAAATTAAAATTAACGACCGTTGGGCAGTAGACCTCTTCGCAAGCTATGGATGGCAGCATTCCCGATATAAAGGTTATATAAAATCTACCGGAGAAATGTATGTGGGCAAAAACGCCAGCGCCGAATGGTTACCCTACAAATTAGGTGCATCTTTTGTTTACCGACTGGTAAAATAATTCTAAATATCATTAAATGAGCACGTACCTGATTATCTTTATCAGTACATTTGATTGTTACTCATATATATAATCCATAAAATATAAGTATGTATGAAAGCAATCCGAATTATTTCTTCCTTATTGCTGATTATGGCAATCAGTATACTGACTCTTTCTGCACAAACTAAGAAAGAAAAGAAAGAGCTAAAGAAACAAGCGGTTGAAAAACTCATCACATCCGGGAAATATAGAATAGATGTGAACCGGGCACTTCCTGCAAGGGGACGGTCCGTGATGCTGACTTCTCCATATTCTGTAGAAATCAGGAACGATTCCATCATATCCCATCTACCTTATTACGGAAGGGCCTATTCAATTCCTTATGGTGGCGGAGAAGGGCTTAACTTCAAAGCTCCACTTACCGACTATAAACTGGATTGGGATAAGAAAGGAACAGCAAAAATCAAATTCACCGCACGGAGCACGGAAGATAAATTCGATTTTGATATCGATATTTTTAGCAACGGCTCCTCTACCATATTCGTAAACATGCAAAACCGCCAGTCCATCAACTTTCAGGGAGAAGTAGATATGACGGAAAAAGAAATGGAAAAATAAGGTATATAACCTGCCAATGATTACCTTTGTGCAATGACATCCTAAATTTATGTACAAAGAATACCCACCATGCAGTCTGCTCTCCCCCTATATTGACAAATATTGGGAATTTAAAGGCAATCCTGAATATGGAATGCGCATCAACATACTTCCCGACGGATGCACGGATTTTATCTTCACCCTTGGAGAGGCTACACAGACGGTAGATGGCAGGCTAACCATGAAACCTTACCGTTCCTACTTCATTGGACCGATGAATAGTTACTCGGAACTGGTAGCTTATGCGGAAACCGTTCATATGCTGGGAGTCCGTTTTCTACCTTCCGGATTATCACGTTTCATACAATTACCCCTGCACGAACTTACCAATCAAAGAATCTGTGCTGATGAAGTAACTAACTTCTTCGATGCCTCGTTTGCAGAAAGACTATGTGAAGAGGATAACTTTGGAGACAGAATAAAGATAATAGAAGAATTATTCATCAAGTCTTTATACAAATATGATCTACAGACGGACCCACAGATTGCGTTTGCCATAGAACAAATAAACCGTCATCAGGGAAAACTCCCGGTACAATCATTAGTGGAAGATATTTGTCTCTGCCAACGACAATTCGAACGTAAATTCAAAATGAATACAGGATACACTCCCAAAATATACAGCAGAATTATGCAATTCAAGAATGCGGTAGATTTATTGAGGAGTGCTACCTGCGATAACCTGTTATCTACTGCTGTTCACGCAGGATACTATGATGTCCCCCATCTTTCAAGAGAAATAAAAAGGATGTCAGGTAATACCCCCTACTCTTTTCTGGCCCTTCCTTCACCGGAAGAAGAAGTCACGCTGACTTACATAGAAGCATAAATGTCGTTTTTATACAATGAAGGAATATCTCCGGCTACTTATATTTGCACCATTCAATTAACAAAACAGATTTAAAAGATGGAAACACTTGAAAAGAAAGCCGCAGAAATGCTTCAAAAGAGCGAAGTAGTAGTTCTTGCCTCTATTAACCAAGAGGGGTATCCCCGCCCTGTACCTATGAGTATGGTTAAAGCCGAAGGTATTTCAACCGTTTGGATGTCAACCGGAAACGACTCATGGAAAACAATTGATTTTCGTAAGAATCCGAAAGGGGGTTTATGTTTCTATGCTCAGGGAGACAGCGTTTGCATGACCGGTGATGTAGAAGTTATCACAGATGCAGATACCAAACAAGAACTTTGGCAAGACTGGTTCATCAACCATTTTCCCGGTGGCCCGACTGACCCCAACTATGTTATACTAAAGTTTGAGGCTAACCATGCTACTTACTGGATAGAGGGAAAGTTCGTCCACAGAAAAGTTTAATGAGTATTAAGTTACGTTCAATAAAAAGATAATCCACCGAAAGTTAACCTAATAAAGAATATGAATTCATATATTTGCGTTTACTATAAAACAAACTCATATATGAAGATCAAAACTTTATTATTCCTGTTTATCTGTCTCTCTTTAAGTGCCTGCAAGGATGATGACGATCCAAGTGGTAACAGTGATCGTCCTGAGACGCAGGCATGGATAGAAGATACCATGCGCGAACATTATTATTGGTACAATGAAATACCGGCAGCCGGCAAGCTGAATTATGCGAATGATCCGGAAACTTTCTTTTATTCATTATTGTCTGATAAAGACGGGAAAGTTCGTGGAAGCAAACATCAATATTTCTCCTACATCAAAGAACTCACAGGAGAAAATACACGTAGCACGATAAATGAAGAGTATTCATACGGTTTTGAATTTACGGGTATTTATGCTGATAAAACACATCAGGATATACTTGCGCTCGTACTATATGTAGTGAAAGGTTCTCCGGCCGATGATGCCGGATTGCAACGAGGCGACTGGATTACAGAAATCAATGATGCTCCAGTTACAGATGCTAATTTTGCATCATTATCCGGAGGTGAGGCCTGTTCATTAACAATAGCCAAATGGGACCCGGCAACAAAGAAGTTTGTGATTCAGAATGAAAAAATAAATTTAGCATCAGCCCGGAAAGTTGAAGATGATCCGGTGTATACATGGAACGTCATCGAAAGTCCTGTTAAAAATAAAAAAGTAGGTTATCTGCTTTACAACCATTTCACTGCAGGGAAAAGCGATGATGACACGTCTTACGACGACCATTTAAAATCTCTTTCAGGCTCTGACTTCAACGGAGTGGATGAATTTGTCTTGGATTTACGATACAACAATGGTGGAGCATTATCTTCCGGTATCTTATTATGTACTATTCTCCAACCGGGAAATCAAGTTGGCAATAAATTAGGTTACCTACAATACAATGATAAACAAAAAAATAAAAAGGTACAATTTAACACCAACCAGAGTTTGCTCGGATCAAACGGGAAAAACCTGAACCTGAAGACACTGTATGTATTAGTAAGTAGCTCCAGTGCATCCGCTTCGGAAATGGTGATCAACTCATTGGAACCATTTATGAATGTTGTGGTAATTGGAGAAACGACTGTAGGTAAAAACGTCGGTTCACTGGAATATACAAGCGACGACAAGAAGTGGGAAATACACCCTATTGTTTGTCAAATATACAATTCAGTAGACTTTACTGATTATGCTGATGGAATAGCGCCGGATGTACAACTTGACGAAGCATTCACATACGTTGATGCTCAAACAGTATCTCCCATTGAAATGTTTCCTTTAGGAGATCCGAATGAACACTTATTTAAAGCTGCCATAGACCTGATTGACGGGAAAGCCACCCTTACCCGTAGTATAGAAGTACCGGGCACAGCTACTTATAAAAAGGTTCCTGGTAACTCAATAGACAGAAAAGCAACCGGCAGTGTGATTATTAACAAATAATCCGTAAATTTGCAGTCCGAAATTTACAGACTGTAAATCATGCAAGGAACAAAGAATCTGACTAAAGGGTCTATCAATCGCCAGTTATTTAATCTGGCGATACCTATTATGGCCACTTCCTTTATCCAGATGGCATACAGCCTGACGGACATGGCATGGGTAGGTCGTTTAGGCAGTGAAGCAGTTGCTGCTGTCGGTGCGGTAGGTATACTCACCTGGATGTCCGGTTCCATAGCCTTGCTGAATAAAGTAGGTTCTGAAGTCAGCGTAGGGCAATCTATCGGGGCTCGTAGCGAACAAGATGCACGGCAGTTCGCTTCACATAATATCAGTATTGCCCTGCTCATTTCTGTATGCTGGGCAGCCCTGTTATTTCTATTTGCCGATCCTATCCTGCATATATTCGAACTGAAAGAGCATATCACACAGAATGCCGTAACTTACCTACGTATTGTCTCAACAGGATTACCTTTCGTATTTTTATCGGCCGCCTTCACAGGAATATACAATGCGGCAGGACGAAGCAAGACACCTTTCTACATCAGTGGTACCGGGTTGATAATGAATATCATACTCGACCCGCTATTTATCTTCGGTTTTGGCTGGGGAACAGTAGGTGCAGCCCTTGCCACATGGTTATCCGAAGCTACAGTATTCGGTATTTTCATTTATCAGCTACGGTACAAAGACAATCTGTTGGGAGGCTTCCCTTTTCTTACCCGTCTTAAAAAGAAATACACCCGCCGCATATTCAAGCTCGGGCTTCCAGTAGCTACGCTGAATACCTTGTTTGCCTTTGTCAATATGTTCCTTTCGCGTACGGCTTCGGAACAAGGGGGACATATCGGACTTATGGCTTTCACTACCGGAGGACAAATAGAAGCCATTACCTGGAATACCTCGCAAGGTTTCTCTACCGCATTAAGTACCTTCATTGCACAGAATTATGCTGCCGGAGAAAAATCAAGAGTAAAAAAGGCCTGGCGCACTACACTCTGGATGACATCTATATTCGGTACCCTATGCTCATTGCTTTTCATTTTCTTTGGAAGTGAAGTGTTTTCCATTTTCGTACCTGAACCGGAGGCTTTCCGCGTAGGTGGTGATTTCCTGCGTATAGACGGTTATTCACAGCTCTTCATGATGCTGGAAATCACCATGCAAGGCGTATTCTACGGATTGGGAAGAACAATTCCACCAGCCATCATCAGTATATCATGTAACTATATGCGTATTCCCGTAGCCCTGCTTCTGGTACATATGGGAATGGGGGTAGACGCCATATGGTGGGCCGTAAGTGCAACCACCATTGCTAAGGGACTTATCCTCACACTCTGGTTTATACTTATAAAAAGAAAAATTCTCTAAAAAAGGAGAACAAAATACCTAAACATAACATCAACATATTTGTTATATATCTAACTTTGCATTACAAACATAGTAACATTTTTAAAAGAACAAATTATGAAAAAGATGAAAATTAGTGTACTGTTATTGAGCGGTGCTATATTATTAGGAAGTTGCAGTACAATGAACAATACCGCAAAAGGCGGTGTGATTGGTGGTGGATCAGGCGCAGCAGCCGGTGCTATTATTGGCGGACTTATCGGTAAAGGTAAGGGCGCAGCTATTGGTGCGGCTGTAGGTGCGGCAGTAGGTACAGGTGCCGGTGTTGCCATTGGCCATAAGATGGATAAGAAAGCTGCCGAAGCTGCCAAAATTGAAGGTGCACAGGTAGAGAAAGTAACCGATACCAACGGACTTGCTGCTGTAAAAGTAACTTTCGAATCAGGCATCCTGTTTGGCTTTAACTCATCAGCATTGAGCAATACTTCTAAAGCTTCTTTGCGCGAACTGGCCCAGATCCTGAAAGAAGATCCTACAACGGACATTGCTATCGTAGGTCATACAGATAAAGTAGGTACGTATGAAGCCAATATGAAAGTTTCAAAGGACCGTGCATATACTGTAGAGAATTATCTGCAGGATTGCGGCGTTTCTCCTGCACAATTCAAGCAAGTGGAAGGCGTAGGCTACAATCAGTATGATGACAGCATGACAGCCAGTCAAAACCGTCGTGTGGATATCTATATGTATGCCAGCGAACAGATGATTAAGAACGCAGAAGCAGGAAAATAAGCTACAAGCTACAAAGCTACGAGCTACAAGTTGCTACGCTATCAGTCCGAAAGGTACTTGTAGCTTGTAACTCGTAGCTCGTAGCTTGTCGTTACTAACTAACAAAAACCACGACAATAAGTATGAAGAAGGTTTTGCGAATTCTACGCAATCTGATACTCTTTTTCTTTATCTCCACTATTCTCACAGTGGTGATCTATCGTTTTATTCCCGTTTACTTCACTCCCCTCATGGTTATCCGGAGTACTCAACAGATTTTTAAAGGCGAAAAACCGGTCTGGCATCACAGTTGGGTTTCTTTTGATAAAATCTCTCCTCACCTGCCGATGGCGGTAATCGCTTCGGAAGACAATCGCTTTGCTACTCACAATGGTTTCGATTTCATAGAAATAAAAAAAGCTATGAAAGAGAATGAAACACGAAAGCGGAAGCGAGGAGCCAGCACCATCAGCCAGCAGACAGCAAAAAATGTATTTCTTTGGCCCCAATCTTCATGGATGCGAAAAGGACTTGAAGTTTACTTCACCTGGCTTATTGAACTCTGTTGGTCGAAAGAACGGATCATGGAAGTATATCTTAACTCTATCGAAATGGGAAAAGGTATTTATGGAGCAGAAGCTACCGCCAAATACAAGTTCCACACCACTGCTGCCAAACTAACAGCAGGCCAATGTGCATTGATTGCAGCAACCCTTCCTAACCCCATACGCTTTAATTCTGCACACCCGTCAGCTTACATCCTGCGCAGGCAGTCACAGATATTAAGGTTGATGAAGTTAGTTCCCAAATTCCCTCCGGTAAAAAAAGCAGAAAAGAAATGAAGAAAGCCTTGCCATTGTTCTTAATTTGCATACTTATCTGTTGTGGAGCACATGCCCAACGTACAGAAGTTTATAACCCGCATATACATACGGTGCAGGTCATCGCCAACAACGACTATATGGCTCCTGCCGCCATCCGGTTAGGTGAAGGTGAAACTGTAGAAATCTCATTCGACCACCTCACGCACGATTACCATCGTTATCAGTATGTCCTCACACATTGCAATGCAGACTGGACCCCGTCCGATCTTTCCGAAACAGAATACCTGGATGGTTTCAATGATAATCCGATAGAAGATCACGATATTTCCGTCAACACTACTCTGCCCTACACACACTATCGCCTGACGCTTCCTAATGACCAGGTACGTCCCAAACTTTCCGGTAACTATCGTCTGGTGGTTTATGATGATGCAGAGGGCAAGAATAAACCCGCTTTCAGCACTTGCTTCCGGATATTGGAGAAAGAGGTAAACATATCAGCACAAGTCAGCAGTGATACAGAGATAGATCGTAACAAGACCCATCAGCAAGTCAGCTTCAGTATCCAGCATAAGGGATATCCCATTCGTAACCCTCAGAATGAAATCAAAGTGCACGTTTTACAAGATAATCGTACAGACAACGAAGTTACCAATCTTCAACCTTCTTACGTTGGTCCTGACCAGTTACGCTACGAACATAACCGTGCGCTGATATTTCCAGCAGGAAACGAATATCGCCGTTTCGAAATGGTGAGTACACGATATGCCTCACAAGGTGTGGAAAGTATCCGCTATCATGCCCCTTACTATCACGTCACGCTGCAACCGGACCTGCCACGCCTACTAAATTATAGTTATGACCAGGATCAGAATGGGCGTTTTGTAATACGGTATGATGAAGCGGTGGATAACAATACGGAAGCAGATTACTTCTTTGTACATTTCTCTCTGTTATGGGAGAATCCGCTTACAGAGGGAAAGTTTTATCTGCAAGGAGCTTTCACGTATGATGATTTTAATGAAGAGAATCTGCTGAAATATAATCCGGAGACTCACGCTTATGAGTGTGCCCGATTGCTGAAGCAGGGAGCATATAATTACCAGTATCTGTATGTAGCCCCCGGAAGTACAGTAGGAAGCACCGCACAGGCAGAGGGGAATTTCTATGAAACGGAGAATGAATATCTGATACTTGTTTATCACCGGCCTTTTGGAGAGAGGTATGACCGACTGATTGGTATGCAACAGGTTAGTTATAAATAAGAAACCAACTAAACAGGTATTTGCCCGGCTCTTTTTGCATCTTTACCGTAAGTCTTATTGGGTGTTGACCGTAGTCAACAGGCCTGTCAACGTAGGTTAACAGGACCGTCAACCAACGTTGACAGGCCTGTTAACCTACGTTGACACCCAATTATTCCTAAGAGCAAACGTTATATTCATTAGTCCTGAACAAAACAATCCCTTATATAGAACAAATGAATCAATAAGCTCTTAGTACGAATGCCCTCCGTCCTTCATCTCTTTCTCATTAATCTTATGTATATCAATGCTTCTCCAAGCATAGAAGATATACGCAAGCACAAATGGAACCAAGAAAGAAACATAGAACATCACCCTCAATGTAAACTCACTGGAACAACTGTTTGCCAAAGTCAATGAACTTTGCAGATCATTTGTAGAAGGATAATAAGCCGTATGATTGTAGCCCGCAACAAGCAGTAATGCCAACACAGCAAGCACCGTACCAATACCTGTAAACCAAATACCCTTATCGAATTTAGGCTTCAACAAACTCTTCCCAATGCCAAAAAGCACCAGTGCCACCCCAATAAGAAAAAGCACCAACACCACCGGCATTTCAATAAAGTTCGTCAGATACTTATAAGGCTCCATGAAGATTTCTCCCGTCTCCGGATTCACAGCATATCCATCCGCCAACAGTGTACGGATAACGAATGACAAAAAGAATACCAGGAACAACACCGAATTTCCTATCAGGGAACGACGGCTACGTGCCAGCAAATCTTTATCATCAATATTATTAATAAAGTACAATGCACCCAAAATACGTGCAAGGAAGAATACAGCCAATCCCAACACTACATTCCATGGGTTAGCCAATGCATCCAGTCCGTGCCAGCCATTTGCCCAATGGCTAATAACAGGCATCACCGTATTCGTCATACTGGCTTTATTGATATAAAACTCCGAACCTGTAAAGAACGTAGCCACCGCACCACCCAGCAGCACCGGACCTACTACACCGTTAATCACCAGGAAAGTACGATATGTATTTTTTCCCAGCAGATTACCCGCCTTGCTCTGGAATTCATAACTGACAGCCTGCAACACAAAGCTAAACAGGATAATCATCCACAACCAGTATGCACCACCAAAACTCGTACTGTAGAACAATGGGAACGATGCAAAAAATGCACCGCCAAACGTAACTAACGTCGTAAATGTGAACTCCCATTTCCGCCCTGTAGAGTTAACCATCATCTTCCGATGTTCTTCCGTCTTACCCAGACAGAAGATAAGCGAATTACCTCCCTGCACAAACAGCAGGAATACAAGAAGGGCCCCCAGCAATGATACCACGAACCACCAATATTGTTGTAGAAAAACGTAAGACATGAACTTTAATTTTTAATTATTAATTTCTAATTATTAATTATTCTCCGGTCCTTTCTTTATTGCCTTCAACAGAATACCGATTTCTGCTATCAGCATAATAGTAAACAACACCAGGAAGATAAAGAATGTCGTCTGTACGGAACCCACATCCAGCTTAGAAATAGCCGCATTCACAGGCAACATATCCTGTATAGCCCACGGCTGACGTCCGCACTCTGCAACTACCCATCCGGCTTGTCCCGCCAGATAGCCCAACGGAATGGTCAGTAATGCAACCCAATGCATCCACTTCATCTTCGACAAATCACGCTTATATACCAGGAACAGTATTACAATAAAGAACAATATAAAGTAACCACCCAGCATCACCATCACACGGAAAGCATAGAATGTCAACGGTACATTAGGTACCAGATCATTCACATCCTTAATATATCCATAGCCGAAATAAGCCACATTTTCTTTCAACGTTTTGGCCGCTATCTTCGCATCTTCCTTGTTACCTGCTGCATTGGCATCACGATAAGCTGCCAATGCAGCAATTGCTGTCTTCCCACGCTCTATCTTCTCTTCTGCGGAAAGTGCTTTGGTACCGTCTTTCAATTCATATCCACCCTCCAACAAGTCTGTAATACCGGGTACAAATGCATCCATTTTTCTTTCAGCAAGCAAAGAGAGCATCTTTGGTATCTCCATCCTGAACAGGAAAGGAGCCTGTCCGTCATCGTATGTCTTCTTTTCAGGATTCAGCATACCGATTGCTACCAATCCGGCCCCTTGCTGCCCCTCGTAATAACCTTCCATTGCTGCCAGCTTCATCGGCTGCGTTTGCGCCACCTGATAACCCGACCCATCACCGGTCCATGCAGAAAGCACAGCCGAAACCAAACCTACCCAGGCAGCAATCTTTATGCTTGACAATGCAAACTTCTTATCCCGTTTCTTCAGCAGGAACCAGCAGGCAACACCTACCACAAATACAGCACCCAGCACCCAACCGGACAACACGGTATGGAAAAACTTATTTACTGCTGTAGGTGATAATGCTACCGCCCAGAAATCTACCATCTCATTTCTCACCGTATCAGGATTGAATTCCATCCCCACCGGATTCTGCATCCATGCATTCGCCACAAGTATCCACCAAGCAGATATTGTGGCCCCCAATCCCGTCAGCCAGGTAGATGCCAGATGGAATTTCCTGCTCACCTTATCCCAGCCAAAGAACATGACTGCAATAAAAGTAGCTTCCATAAAGAAAGCCAAAATTCCTTCGATGGCAAGTGGTGCTCCAAAAATGTCGCCCACAAACCAGCTGTAGTTACTCCAGTTGGTTCCGAACTCAAATTCAAGAATCAGTCCCGTGGCCACTCCCACGGCAAAGTTGATACCGAACAATTTCATCCAAAACTTGGCGGTGCGTTTCCAAAACTCATCCCCCGTACGATAATACATGGTCTCCATGATACCCATGATGACTGCCAGCCCCAATGTGAGCGGCACAAAAATCCAGTGATAAATGGCTGTCAGTGCGAATTGCGCCCTCGACCAGTCAATCAGAGAAGTGTCGATGTGTTCAAGCATAAGAAATCAAGTTATTAATTATGAAGTTATAAGTAATTTACAGTATTAAGCGCTGGTCAATCCGGAGTGGAAGAAGGAGGATCACCAAGAGCACGGTCAATAAGTTCCCTACTTACATATTCCTCTTTATCTTCGCCTACCGCAGACGAGTTCAGATAATTGGGGAAGAAGAATATACGCAATATGAAAAACATGATGAACAGTTTCACCAGAATAATGAACCACAGAGTTTTCCCGAGCGTCATACCCCGGAATCCATCGACGTAAAACCGCCAGATTTTCTGGATTGTATTCTTCATAATAGAGAAATTATAATCATTACAAATATAAAACTTTTATATTTTAAATAACAAATAAAAGAGCAAAAAGTTAGTCATCGACACAAAAAAGCATTCCGGCGTCGAAAAATTCCGAACCGTCTATCTATTTTGCAGGGCATTTTACGACACTGTATCTTCGCAATCGTAAAACAATATAGCATAACGAAGATATGAGAAACGTAAGAAGATTGACAGTGATAACACTCAGTGTGGCAAGCGCCTGTGTCGGCAGCACGACACTGCAGGCACAGGATGCGACTCCCACTGCAGCGCAGGAAATCACAGTACAAAGTACTTCATCGCAAGACGATGCGGCGCTCCCCTCTCAGTGGGACTTGCAAACCTGCATTGACTATGCCCTGCAACACAACATCACCCTGAAGCGTAACCGTATCAGTGCGGAAAGCGCCGAAGTGGATGTGAAAACTGCGAAAGCAGCCCTGTTTCCCAGTTTGTCGGCAAGTGTCAGCCAACGTATCGTAAACCGCCCCAACAGCGAGACAAATACGATTATCGATGGTGACAACATCACCAGCAGCACCAGTAAGACGTCGTACAATGGTAGCTATGGTATTGATGCCAGTTGGACTCTCTACAATGGTAGCAAGCGCCTGAACACTATCAAGCAGCAGAAGCTGAACAACCGCATTGCCGAACTCAATGTAGCCGAAAGTGAAAATTCTATCGAAGAGAGCATTGCACAAATATATGTGCAGATACTCTACGCTGCCGAAGCTGTTAAAGTAAATGAGAATACTCTTGCCGTCAGCCAGGCCGAACGTGATCGCGGACAACAGTTGCTGGAGGCCGGAAGTATCGCCAAGAGCGACCTCGCACAGTTGGAATCACAGGTCAGTACTGATAAATATCAGTTAGTGACGGCACAAGCCACCTTGCAAGATTACAAATTACAACTGAAACAACTTCTGGAGTTGGATGGTGAAAGTGAAATGAATCTCTATCTGCCTGCCTTAGGTGATGAAAATGTGCTGACGCCCCTGCCCACCAAAACAGATGTGTATCGAGCTGCTCTCACTTTCCGTCCTGAGATAGAATCGGGTAAGCTGAATGTACAGGCTTCCGATTTGGATATCAGCATTGCCAAAGCAGGATATATCCCTACACTAAGCCTCAGTGCCGGTATCGGTACTACGAACGCCAACGGAAATGATTTCTCTTTCTCCGAACAGGTAAAGAATAACTGGAACAATTCATTAGGTCTGACTGTAAGCATTCCTATCTTCAACAACCGTCAAACCAAAAGTGCGGTACAGAAAGCCCGCCTGCAAAAACAGACCAGCGAACTGGACTTGCAGGATCAGCAGAAGACATTATACAAGACTATTGAAAGTTTATGGTTAGATGCCAATAGTGCACAACAACAATATGTAGCAGCTGCCGAGAAACTACGTAGTACACAAACAAGTTACGATCTCATTCAAGAGCAGTTCAACCTGGGCATGAAGAATACAGTAGAACTGCTGACAGAGAAGAATAACCTGCTCAATGCGCAACAGGAAACATTGCAAGCCAAATATATGGCTATATTGAATGCACAGTTATTGCGATTCTACCAGGGAGAAGGGATAAGGTTGTGATAGAATGATAAGATGATAGAATGATAAGGTGATAGAGTGATTAGTGATAAATAAAAGAAACGATATGAGCAAGAAGAAAATTATCAGTATGGCGGTCGGAGTCATCATTGTAGCCGGCCTAGCTATTTGGGCATTTGGCGGAGAAGCCAAAAAACGGAAAGTGGTATACGAGACGACTACCGTAAGTCGTAGCGACATTTCCAACTCTGTGACTGCCACAGGCACCATTGAACCGGTGACTGAAGTGGAAGTAGGTACACAGGTCAGTGGTATCATTGATAAGCTGTATGCAGATTATAATTCGGTAGTGACCAAAGGGCAACTCATTGCCGAAATGGATAAAGTGACCCTGCAAAGTGAGCTTGCTTCACAAAAAGCAACCTATGATGGTGCCAAAGCCGAATATGAATATCAACAGAAGAACTACGAACGCAACAAAGGTCTGCACGAGAAGCAACTCATCAGCGATACGGATTACGAGCAAAGCCTCTACAACTACCAGAAAGCCAAAAGCGCCTATGACAGTAGTAAGGCATCTCTTGCCAAGGCAGAACGTAACTTGTCGTACGCCACCATTACCTCTCCTATCGACGGCGTTGTTATCAGCCGTGATGTAGAAGAAGGACAGACAGTAGCTTCCGGCTTCGAAACTCCGACCCTCTTCACCATTGCTGCGGACTTGACACAAATGCAAGTAGTGGCCGATGTAGATGAAGCTGACATAGGCGATGTAGAAGAAGGACAACGTGTGAGCTTTACAGTAGATGCTTATCCGAATGATGTATTCGAAGGTAAAGTTACACAAATCCGTCTTGGAGCAACCAGCAGTTCAAGCAGTACCACTACATCTACCACTGTGGTAACTTATGAAGTAGTGATCTCCGCCCATAACCCAGATTTGAAATTGAAACCGAGATTGACAGCAAACATTACAATCTATACACTGGATAAACAAGGAGTACTGAGTGTTCCAACAAAGGCTTTACGCTTTACACCGGCAATTCCATTGGTAGGCAAGGATGCCGTAATCAAGGACTGCGAAGGAGAGCATAAGGTATGGACCCGTGAAGGAGATACGTTTACCGCACATCCGGTCAGCATCGGTATCTCTAACGGAATTATGACGGAAATTACAGGTGGCATCAATGAAAACACGCAAGTCGTAGCTGATGCAGTAATCAGCACAGGCAGCGGACAGGCAGCTGTAGCCGAAGGACAGGAAGGAGGAGAAAGAAGTCCTTTCATGCCTGGCCCTCCGGGAAACAATAAAAAGAAAAATAATAAGTAATCATATTATGAGTAAAACAGTCATAGAATTGCAAAACATCCGGCGTGATTTCCAAGTGGGTGAGGAAACGGTGCATGCCCTGCGTGGCATCTCCTTTTCCATTGCCGAAGGAGAGTTCGTCACCATCATGGGTACGTCCGGTTCCGGTAAATCGACACTGTTGAATACCCTGGGTTGCCTCGATACTCCTACCAGTGGAGAATACTTGCTGGACGGTATATCCGTACGTACCATGAGCAAGCCTCAGCGCGCCATATTACGAAATCGGAAAATCGGTTTCGTATTCCAAAGCTATAATTTGCTGGCAAAGACAACTGCCGTGGAGAATGTAGAATTGCCTTTAATGTATAATGCTTCTGTCTCAGCAGCCGAACGCAGACGCCGGGCCATAGAAGCTCTGCAAGCCGTAGGGCTGGGCGACCGTCTGGAACATAAATCGAACCAGATGTCGGGTGGACAGATGCAACGTGTAGCCATTGCCCGTGCCTTGGTAAACAACCCTGCGGTAATCCTTGCCGATGAGGCAACAGGTAATCTGGACACGCGTACTTCTTTTGAGATATTGGTTCTTTTCCAAAAACTACATGCCGAAGGACGCACCATTATATTCGTTACCCATAATCCCGAAATAGCCCAGTACAGTAGCCGGAACATTCGTCTGCGTGACGGGCATGTGACGGAAGACACGGTGAATACGAAAATTCTATCGGCAGCAGCGGCACTGGCAGCATTACCGAAAAATGATGAAGATTAAGAAATATAAATTATGAACGGAACAAACCTTTTCAAAATAGCCCTCCGCGCCCTTGCCAACAACAAGCTTCGCGCCTTCCTCACCATGCTGGGTATCATCATTGGTGTGGCCTCCGTCATCACCATGCTTGCCATCGGACAGGGTTCGAAGAAAAGTATCCAGGCACAGATATCGGAAATGGGGTCGAACATGATCATGATTCACCCGGGCAGTGATACGCGTGGCGGTGTCCGTCAAGATGCTTCTTCCATGCAGACTTTGAAACTGACCGATTATGAAGCATTACGGGATGAGACTAACTTTCTGGCAGCTGTCAGTCCAAACGTATCGTCCAGCGGACAGCTTATTGCCGGAAACAATAACTATCCTGCCTCCGTAAATGGTGTAGGTACCGAATACCTCGAAATTCGCCAGTTAAGTGTGGAAAGCGGCGAGATGTTCACCGAAGCTGACATTCAGAATGCAGCAAAAGTCTGTATCATAGGTAAGACTATTGTAGACAACCTCTTCCCTAACGGACAGGACCCTATCGGACATATTATCCGTTTCAATCAGGTTCCCCTACGTGTAGTAGGTGTGCTCAAAGCGAAAGGATACAACTCCATGGGTATGGACCAGGATGAAATCGTGCTGGCTCCCTACACCACCGTAATGAAACGTATGCTGGCAGTTACCTATCTTCAAGGTATCTTTGCCTCTGCCCTCTCCGAAGACATGACAGATTATGCCACGGACGAAATTACCACCATCCTGCGCCGTAATCACAAGCTGAAAGAAAATGATGACGATGACTTCACCATCCGTAGCCAGCAGGAACTCAGTACGATGCTGAATTCTACCACTGACTTGATGACCACACTTTTGGCATGTATTGCCGGCATTTCTCTGGTAGTAGGTGGTATCGGTATCATGAACATTATGTATGTCAGCGTAACCGAACGTACGCGTGAAATCGGTCTGCGTATGTCCGTAGGCGCACGTGGCGTGGATATTCTTTCACAATTCCTGATTGAGGCCATCCTTATTAGTATTACAGGTGGCATCATTGGAGTCGTCATCGGCTGCGGAGCCTCATTCATTGTGAAGAACGTAGCCCACTGGCCCATCTACATCCAGGCATGGAGTGTATTCCTCTCCTTCGCAGTCTGTACCGTCACTGGTGTGTTCTTTGGCTGGTATCCGGCTAAGAAAGCAGCAGATCTGGATCCGATAGAGGCAATCAGATACGAGTAAATGAAGAATGAAAAATGAAGAATGAAGAATTATGCTGCGCAGTCATATTTGTATGGAAATTCTTCATTCCTCATTCTTCATTTTTCATTAAAATTATTATTTTTGTAATATGATTATGCAAGAACCCAAAACACGCCGGATTGTAGAAGTCCTCATTCATATCATCGGATGGGGCATTGTTTTTGCCTTTCCATTTCTGCTGATGAACCGCAGTGGATTCACGGTTAGCTGGATAGACTACCTGCGTCATGGCAGTACAGTGCCGATATCGTTCCTTATCGTGTTTTATATAAACTACTGCTTCTTTATTCCCCGCTTTCTGTTTGAAGGACGAATTAAACAGTATATCATACTGAACCTCCTGCTTATACTTTGCACCGCTATTGGTGTACACTTCTGGCAGGATTTCATCTTCCATACCTATGTGAAGTCCACTCCTCCCAAGCGTCCCGGACCTCCCAGTTGGATATTTATTCTGCGCGACGTATTCTCAATGGTTCTCACTGTCGGTCTGGCAGCTGCTATCCGTATGAGCGGTCGCTGGATAAAAGTGGAAGCTGCCCGTCGTGAGGCAGAAAAAAGCCGTACGGAAGCTGAATTGAAAAACTTGCGTAATCAACTGAATCCGCACTTCCTGCTCAATACCCTGAATAATATCTATGCCCTTATCGCTTTCGACAGCGATAAAGCGCAAGCTGCTGTCCAGGAGCTGAGTCGTCTTTTGCGCCATGTACTCTACGATAACCAACAAAATTTCGTTGCCTTGGGCAAAGAAATGGATTTCATCCGCAACTATATCGAGCTGATGCGTATCCGTCTTGCCTCCAACGTGACCGTAGAGACCCAAATCGATGTCCGTGCCGATAGCCGTACGGAAATAGCTCCACTCATTTTCATCTCCCTCATAGAGAATGCCTTCAAACATGGTATCTCCCCTACTGAGTCCAGCTTTATCCGCATTCATTTCAGCGAAAGTCCCGGTCAGGTATGTTGTGAAATAGCCAACAGCTACCACCCCAAAAGCCAAGCTGATAAAAGTGGTAGTGGTATAGGGCTGGAGCAGGTACGGAAACGTCTAGAACTGACCTATCCCGGCCAGTATGAATGGAAACAGGGAGTGAGTGACAACGGGAAAGAATATAAATCAATATTGGTGATAGGGTTATAGAGTTATAGAGTGATAAAGTAATATCACATTATCACATTATCACTTTATAACCCTATCACCCCTAAATATTCAACATTATGAACCTGACTTGTGCCATAGTAGACGATGAACCGTTAGCTTTAGACCTATTGGAAAGCTACGTCAATAAGACCCCGTTCCTGACATTGGACGGAAAGTATTCCAGTGCCGTACAGGCTATGAAAGAGCTACCGGAGAAGCGAGTTGACTTGCTTTTCCTCGATATACAAATGCCAGAACTTAATGGCCTTGAGTTCTCTAAAATGGTAGATCCGCATACCCGTATCATATTTAGTACTGCTTTTGAGCAATATGCCATCGACGGTTATAAAGTGAATGCTCTGGATTATTTGTTAAAGCCAATCTCCTACGTAGATTTTTTGCAGGCAGCAAACAAAGCAGTGCAATGGTTTGAATTATTGCAGCAGCCCAAAGAAGAAATTGAAAGCATATTTGTTAAAAGCGACTATAAACTGGTGCAAATAGAGCTTAAAAAGATACTTTATGTGGAGGGTTTGAAAGATTATGTTAAAATTTATACAGAGGATAGTGCTCGGGCAATATTATCTCTTATGAGTATGAAATCAATGGAGGAATTATTGCCAGCTTCCCGTTTTATGCGGGTTCACAGATCTTATATTGTCCAGAAAGAAAAAATAAGAGTTATTGACCGCGGACGAATTGTGTTCGATAAAACGTATATCCCCGTCAGCGATAGTTATAAACAGGTATTTCAAGCATTCCTGGATAAAAGAAGTTAGAATATAACATTCATTTGTCGATAAAATATCCGAATCTGTCGACAAAACATAATTTCCTATTGCATATTAAAAAATGTTTTTTTACCTTTGCATCGAACAGATAAAGGAAGTTGTGAAACTTCCCCCAATAGAATAGTTTAGTTAAGTCTAGTTTAGTTTTTGTGTGAAGCACTTCCTCCGTGAGCGAACGACAGGAAGTGCTTTTTTGTGTATCTCAACTATTCCGCTCACTTTATTCCCAAAAATTGGAAAGGCTTAGTAGTAACAAAATCTTTAGCAGTATTTCCCGCATACGTCTTACCATCAAGGAGGTTCAACTTCTTGACGGATGCCTTCTCTGAAAAATCCACATCCTTGAAGTCAACCCAGAATACATTGGGATATAAAGTAGATTCAAAGTAATAAACTTTATCCTTTTGATCGGAAACCGTTCTCCAACGCGTTGAAGATATGTTCGGCTGATCAGGAGTACTAATGCCAAACGGAACAGAAGTATTGCGTATCACGCTAAAAACACTGGCCAGTGCCGTACGTGTATCTTCGGTCTTAGGAATTGCATTAATATAGAATGAAGCCCTCACAAAACGATCGGCAGCCCGGTTAGTGCCGGGTAAGAAGGTCGTTCCTCCAATAGTCTTCCAATAATCATCAAGTGCCAGTTGCTGGTCGAAAACGGGTGAATTGGTCATCACCTGATAGGACCGGTTATGGTGTATATTCAGCTTTCCATCTATATATTCAAAGATAGCATTATCACCCGTAGCATCTGAAATGGAGAGATGAAGAGTAGCCATACGTGTACCGTCAGGCATCATATCCGATACCACATCGAAGGTATTCTTTTCTATTTCGGAAACCGCTTCACTCACCGTTGCAAAATTATCAAGCATATATTGCACCCAGGCAGCTATGGACAAAGCCGGTTTTTCACCATTCCATTGAGGATAAGACGATTCTGCCAACCATAATAAATTAGCAACGAGTCCTTTCTCATTCATGCCGTCAGTGCTGCATATATCATAAGCCGAAGTAACGACACTACCATATTTGGATTTCCAACGCATCGGGTCCTTTCCCACCTCTCCATTACGCTCCATGCCTCGCGGAAAGATCCAGATATTACTACGGGTATCTTCCTTCCAATCCATGGTACGGCCTGTTATCACCATATCTTTGTTTCCTTGATAAACTACACGTGTACAAGCCCTTACACGTTTCTGAGGTATTACTGAAAAGATAATCACAAGCGCGGTGATTAAAAATACATTTGTCTTACACATAATTATCTGATATTAAGTTGTTAGTAAGTATGAATACTAACAAAAGTACAGACTACAAAGTTCTTAAAAGAACCGGGAGACTATCTACCGGAAATAAATAAATATTAAAATTGAAAACAAACCACAAGAAATGCTGTTGGAAGGGGAAACTTAAAAACGATAACAGTTATGAATTACGGTATTAGTATCCTTTTCAGGGCTATCCCACTGCTGATGGCCCTCTTCTGTTTTGGCTACGGAGCCTTTGTGCTCGACATGGGGACGGACGTAAACCGATTTGTTGCCGGGCCCGTAGTATTTTCATTAGGAATGATATGCATTGCATTGTTTGCTACTGCAGCTACCATCATCCGGCAACTCATCCACACATACAGTACTGCGGCAAAATACGTATTGCCTATTCTCGGCTATCTGGCTGCAATAGTATGTTTCATTGGTGGAATGACTTATATAAATGACGGTATTACTGCCGCCCATTTCGTAGCAGGGCACGTCATTTGTGGAGTAGCATTTATCACCGCCTGCGTAGCTACCACTGCCACTGCATCCACCCGTTTCACTCTAATCCCACAAAACTCAAAACGAACGGATCATACCGTACCGGCAAAAGCTTTCTCATCTGCACAAGGAGATGCGCTGATTATTCTTGCTGTCATCTTTGCTGTAATTACATGGGTATGGACTTTCTGGCTATTAGGACAAAGCAGCACTCATGTTGCTTATTTCGTAGCCGGACATGTTATGGCAGGATTAGCTTGCATATGCACCAGCTTAGTGGCACTTGTAGCTACCATATCACGCCAGATACGGAACACTTATGCCGGTTCGGAACGAAAATGGTGGCCTGCCCTTGTATTGGTAATGGGTACACTTAGTATCCTCTGGGGACTTTGGATACTAACTGACATCGATCCTGATAAGTCCTCCATCGGATATATAATGATAGGTCTGGGTTTGGTTTGTTACAGCATTTCCAGTAAAGTGATCCTACTGGCAGTTATCTGGCGGAATGTCTTCAAACTGGCGAATCGCATTCCGCTTATTCCAGTACTCACTGCACTGACCTGCCTTTTCTTATCTGCCTTTATGTTTGAAATGGCGACACTGGACGACGTTTACTTTGTTCCTGCACGTGTATTGGCCGGATTAGGAGGCATCTGCTTCACACTGTTCTCCATCGTCAGCATCCTCGAAAGCGGGACATCCAACTCATAAATCACTCTCTCAATAATTGCTTTTATGGATGGGCTAAGGTTTTGCCAGCTCATCCATAAATACTTCTACATTCCATGCATGATGGGCTACATAGGCAGCCGGACCGGTATCACCCGAATCCAGAATATCCTGCACGACATTAGCCTTATTTCTGCCTGTAACGAAGAAGATCAATTGCTTGGCATTGAATAACAGACAGCCGGTCATAGCAATACGCTTCTGACCGTTGTAAGGATTCACACTCACCTCATAAGGATGAAAGGAAGAAAGTAAATGCTCCTGTCCGGGAAAAATAGACGAGGTATGTCCATCTTCGCCAGCACCGAGCAACACAATGTCAAGAGCCGGGAATCCATGCCAGAGAGATGCATGACAACGTACTACACTGGAGTAACGCTTCGCCTCATTGTCGGGACGATTGTTACCATCGATAGGAAAAATGTATTCCTCCGGCATATGAACCTTATCCAACAACAAACGGCGCATAGTGCCATAATTACTTTCTGAATCTTCGGCAGGCACACAACGTTCATCCACCCAATAGATGCGCATACGCAACCAGGGAGTGGCATCCTTGAACTCATCCGCCCACAAATCGAACATGAGCGAAGGCGTACTGCCTCCGCTGAATGCTATGTGGAAAATCTTTTGCGGCTCTGCCTCCATCAGACTTATGATGTGTTTGATAAGAGCTCGTGCCGTTTCAACAGCTGTACTATAGATATAAGTTTTCATAACTCACAATATTGATCAGTGTTCGTTAAGTTTTTACACGGATTGGTCCAGTCAGCACCATGTTCGTGCATCATAGCTTCACTCTCCAGAGGTCCCCAGGTTCCGACGGGATAGCCATAGAGAGGTGCATCCGGATATTCGTTCCAATAGCGCAATACCGGATCGAAGAAACGCCAGGAAGCTTCGACGGCATCACTACGAGTGAAAAGGGTCGGATCACCCTGAATACAGTCTTCTATCAGGCGGGCATAAGCATCACCTGTAGCCTTTCCGCCCAATTGGTCATAACTGAAATCCATCATCACCTGCTTCACATCGAATCCCGGACCGGGCACTTTCATACCAAACTTCAGTACGATGCCCTCATTGGGTTGCAAGCGAAGGATAAGTTTATTAGCCCGCGGACAGTGTCCGCCATGGCAATGAAACATTTGATGCGGTGTCTCACGGAAATGCACTACAATCTCCGTCACCTTCGTAGGCATCTGCTTTCCTGTGCGGATGTAGAAAGGTACACCACTCCAGCGCCAGTTATCGATACCGATTTTCATGGCAATGTAAGTTTCAGTGCGCGAGTCGGCAGGAACGTTCTTTTCTTCACGGTAGCCCTTTTTAGAACCGGAAGCCGTATATTGCCCGCGGACTATATGTTCATTCAAATCTTCATCCGTCAGAGGTTTCAAGGATTCATAGACCTTCACCACTTCATTACGGAAATTGTCAGCCGTAAAAACTGCAGGAGGTTCCATAGCGGTAAGAGCTACCAACTGGATAAGATGGTTCTGCACCATATCCCGCAAAGCTCCTGTTCCATCATAGAAACCGCCACGCTGTTCAATACCCAGATTCTCTACTGCAGTAACTTCTACATAATCGATATAATTACGGTTCCACAGCGGTTCGAAGATGCCGTTAGCAAAACGGAAAGCAAGAATATTTTGAGCTGTTTCTTTACCGAGAAAATGATCGATACGATAAATCTGGTGCTCCTCAAAGACGGAAGCATATATTTTGTTTAGTTCTTGTGCTGACTTCAGGTCGTAGCCGAAAGGTTTCTCAACGATGATACGGGTATGCTTACGATTCAATCCGGCTTTTTTCAGATGCAGGGGAATAACTCCATAAAGTGAAGGAGGCGTAGCAAGATAGAACAGCAAATTATCCGGAGCTTTCTCACCTGTGATTTCCTGTAAACGCTTGCCCAGCATTTCGTACCCTTCTTCTTTGGCAGGATCTATGCTGAGATAATGTAAATGAGTACAGAATTCCTTCATCCCTACTTCAGCGGGAGTGACAAAATGTTCCAGTTCATTCAATATATAGTCACGGTAAGTATCATCCGCGTAGTCTGTGCGCCCAATTCCTAAAATGCTAAACTCTTCCGGCAACCGATTATCTTTATAAAGAGAGTAGAGTGCCGGCATAAGTTTGCGCTTCGTCAGGTCACCCGAAGCACCGAATATGATCATTACAAATTTACTCATAGAACTTTGATTTTATTTGATTAGCTATTTTATTAGTGATCACTAATCATTGCTTATACATTATAAGTACCTGATTTTGTATCTCCGCCATGTCCGGTCCAATTCTCATGGAAGAATTGCCCGCGAAGTTCATCAGTACGTTCGAAAGTATGCGCACCAAAGTAATCACGCTGTGCCTGAATCATATTGGCAGGTAACTTGGCAGATACCAGTGAATAGAAATAGTTCAGTGCAGAAGAGAAAGCAGGAACAGGCAGTTCTTCTTTCATTGCATGAGCTACAAGATGCTTCCAGCCCGAAAGCAATTCTTTAATTTCTTCCCGGAAGTAAGGAGCAAGCAGCAAGTGCTTCGGCTTCTGTGATGCTTCAAAAGCTGCGGCTATATCATTCAAGAATACGCTACGAATAATACAACCACCACGCCACATACGGGCAATGGATGCCAGGTCGAGATCCCAACCGAAAGTTTCGGATGCCTTTTGCAATACAGCAAAACCTTGTGCATAAGATACCAATTTGGAAGCATACAAGGCCGAATAAATATCCTTCACCAGTTCCGGTTTATTATATACCACTTGTGAACGCTGGCAAACGAATTGCTTGGAAGCCGCTTCACGCAGATTTTTCTGTGCCGAAAGGCTACGCTCAAAAACAGCCGTAGCAATCAGTCCCAAGGGCATTCCCAGTTCCATAGCATTGATAACAGACCATTTACCAGTACCTTTCTGTCCGGCAGTATCCAAAATCTTATCAATCAGATATCCACCTGCCTTATCTTTATGGCGTAAAATGTTGGCAGTGATTTCTATCAGATAACTGCGCAATTTACCCTCATTCCAATGAGCAAATACAGAAGCCATCTCTTCATTATCCAGTTGCAATAGATTCTTCATCACCCAGTAGGCTTCGGCAATCAGCTGCATATCGCCATACTCGATACCATTATGTATCATCTTGACAAAGTGTCCCGAACCAGCCGGACCAATCCAATCACAGCAAGGAGTACCATCGGCAGCACGTGCAGCGATACTTTGCAGAATGGGTTTCACTTCATCCCATGCAGTAACAGAACCACCCGGCATAATAGAAGCACCATTCAGCGCCCCTTCTTCTCCGCCGGAAACACCAGCTCCGACAAAACGAAAACCTTTCAGTTCGGCCAATGCCACACGGCGATTGGTATCTTCGTAATTTGAATTTCCACCATCTATTAGTATATCTCCCGGCGAAAGATACGGAAAAAGTTGTTCCATCAACTCATCTACCGCATTACCCGCACGAACCATCATCATGATTTTGCGCGGTGTAGAAATGGACTCCACAAAGTCGGGTATTTCAGTATATCCTTCAATAGTCTTTCCTTTGGCACGGCCATTGGTAAAGCGTTCTACCACACCTTCTTCTACTCCCGGAACGGTCCGATTATACACGGATACGTGCCATCCCTTATCTGCCATGTTCAAGGCCAAATTCTCCCCCATTACGGCAAGTCCAATTAAGCCGATGTCTGTCTTTTGTTCTTTTTTGGTCATAACTTGCATTTTTTTGTTATTGTTTCATTGAAATGGAAACAATATGCCAAGGGCATTTGTTCGTATGAATTTCGAATAAAAATCGTACTTTTGCAAACATGACTACATTTCACCTGAAAAACTTAAATACAGATTTATGAAAAAACTACATATCGGACTACTGCCGCGTATCATAATAGCCATAGCATTGGGCATTCTTTTGGGTAATTTTCTTCCCGGAGGTATGGTACGCTTTTTCGTTACGTTCAACAGTATTTTCAGTGAGTTCCTGAACTTCTCCATACCACTTATTATTGTAGGGTTGGTGACAGTGGCAATTGCCGATATTGGTAAAGGTGCCGGAAAACTATTATTAATTACAGCACTGATTGCTTACGGGGCAACCTTATTTTCCGGTTTCTTGTCTTACTTTACTGGTGTAACAGTATTTCCTCACCTGATAGAACCCGGAGTTCCGCTGGAAGAAGTCAGTGAAGCGCAAGGCATATTGCCTTTCTTCTCTGTTGCCATACCTCCATTGATGAATGTTATGACAGCTCTGGTATTAGCTTTCATGTTAGGACTTGGGCTTGCTCAACTGAAAAACGATACGTTGAAGAATGCTGCACGCGATTTCCAGGAAATTATAGTTCGCATGATCAGTACAGTCATTCTGCCATTGCTCCCTATTTACATATTCGGTATATTCCTTAATATGACACATTCGGGACAGGTATTCTCCGTATTAATGGTCTTCATAAAGATAATCGGTGTGATCTTCCTGCTGCATATCTTCCTGTTAGTATTCCAGTATTGCATAGCTGCACTATTCGTCCGTAAGAATCCCTTTAAATTATTGGGACGGATGATACCTGCCTATTTCACCGCCTTAGGCACACAGTCTTCTGCTGCCACTATTCCTGTCACATTGGAACAGACAAAAAAGAATGGGGTATCATCTGACATAGCAGGTTTTGTGATTCCACTTTGTGCTACGATACATCTATCCGGAAGTACGCTCAAGATAGTTGCATGTGCCCTTGCCCTGATGATGATGCAGGGGATTTCTTTTGATTTTCCGTTATTTGCCGGTTTTATTTTCATGCTGGGAATCACTATGGTAGCGGCTCCCGGAGTTCCTGGTGGTGCTATTATGGCATCTTTGGGTATATTGCAGTCCATGCTTGGTTTCGATGAATCGGCACAGGCATTGATGATTGCACTCTACATTGCGATGGATAGCTTCGGTACTGCCTGTAATGTGACGGGAGACGGAGCGATTGCGTTAGTAGTAGATAAGATATATAAGTGACGAGCTACGAGCTACAAGTGCACAAGTAGCTTCGCTATGGGTGGTTACAAGCAACTTGTAGCCCGTAGCTTGTAACTTGTAGCTAATAAGTTTTGTTTTCTCGTAAAAAATAACGAATTTTGCCTCCTCAAAATCAATTCATAACAAAAAACTATAATATGAAAACAGCCTTAATCTCCGGAATAACAGGTCAGGACGGTTCGTTTCTTGCCGAATTCTTATTACAAAAAGGATATGAAGTTCACGGCATTCTCCGCCGTTCATCCTCATTCAATACAGGACGTATCGAACACTTGTACTTCGACGAATGGGTGCGCGACATGAAACAGAAACGTACTATCAACCTGCATTACGGTGATATGACAGATAGCAGTTCGCTCATCCGGATCATTCAGCAAGTACAACCGGATGAAATCTATAATCTTGCTGCACAAAGTCATGTAAAGGTATCCTTTGATGTACCGGAATACACAGCTGAAGCGGACGCCATCGGTACACTTCGTATGCTGGAAGCTGTCCGCATCCTTGGCATGGAGAAAAAAACAAAGATTTACCAGGCATCCACTTCGGAACTCTTCGGAAAAGTACAGGAAGTTCCCCAGAAGGAGACAACACCTTTCTACCCCCGCAGCCCCTATGGAGTAGCCAAGCAATATGGATTCTGGATTACCAAGAACTACCGTGAAAGCTACGGGATGTTTGCTGTGAACGGTATTCTTTTCAATCATGAAAGTGAACGCAGAGGCGAGACATTTGTAACCCGCAAGATTACGCTGGCTGCTGCACGCATAGCACAAGGTTTTCAGGATAAATTGTATTTAGGTAACCTGGATGCACGCCGTGACTGGGGATACGCGAAAGATTATGTAGAGTGCATGTGGCTCATCCTTCAGCATGATACACCGGAAGATTTCGTGATTGCCACAGGAGAAATGCATACTGTTCGTGAGTTTGCCACACTCGCTTTCGAGGAAGTAGGTATAGAACTGCGCTGGGAAGGTGAAGGTGTCGAGGAAAAAGGCATTGATGTGAAGACAGGCAAAGTCATTGTAGAAGTAGATTCAAAATACTTCCGTCCTTCCGAAGTAGAGCAATTGCTGGGTAATCCTACCAAAGCCAAAACACTTTTGGGCTGGAACCCAAGACAAACCAGCTTTGAAGATCTCGTGAAGATTATGGCAACGCATGACATGAAGTTTGTGAGAAAGCTGTATCTGAGATCGCAAGAGAGTTAACACATAAAACTCTAAAATATAATGTTAGACAAAAACGCCAAAATCTATGTAGCAGGCCATCGGGGTCTGGTGGGTTCTGCTATCTGGAAGAACCTGCAAGATAAAGGATATACCAATCTTATTGGCAAAACCCACAAAGAAGTCGACTTACTGGACGCCATTGCCGTTCGTAGATTCTTTGATGAAGAACAACCGGAATATGTATTCCTTGCTGCCGCTTTCGTAGGCGGTATCATGGCCAACAGTATCTATCGTGCTGATTTCATCTACAAGAACCTGCAAATACAACAGAACGTCATCGGAGAAAGTTTCCGCCACAATGTAAAAAAACTCCTCTTCCTGGGCAGCACGTGCATCTATCCACGCGATGCCGAGCAACCCATGAAAGAAGAAGTACTTCTTACCTCTCCTCTGGAATACACCAATGAACCCTATGCCATAGCTAAGATTGCCGGACTGAAAATGTGCGAAAGCTTCAACCTGCAATACGGTACGAACTATATTGCTGTAATGCCTACCAACCTCTATGGTCCGAACGATAATTTCGATCTGGAACGCAGTCATGTGCTTCCTGCCATGATCCGCAAGATACACCTTGCCCATTGTCTGAAACAAGGTGATTGGGATGCCATACGCAAAGACCTGGATCTCCGTCCCGTAGAAGGCATTGACGGAACCGATAGCAAAGAGGATATTCTCGCCATTCTTGCTAAATATGGTATCAGTGACAATGAAGTGAAACTTTGGGGTACCGGTACACCGCTTCGCGAATTCCTTTGGAGCGAAGAAATGGCAGATGCCAGTGTATTCGTCATGGAATATGTAGACTTCAAAGACACCTATAAACCAGGCGATAAAGATATTCGTAACTGCCACATCAACATAGGTACAGGTAAAGAGATATCCATCCGCAACCTTGCCGAACTGATTGTTTCTACTGTAGGTTACAAAGGCCAACTGACTTTTGATAGTAGCAAGCCGGACGGCACCATGCGTAAACTGACCGACTCTTCAAAACTACATTCTCTGGGTTGGCACCACAAAGTAGAAATAGAAGAAGGCGTACAACGCATCTATCATTGGTATTTAAAATCGTAAATATTTCAATAGCCCTGGTCATATTTTAATATGCCAGGGCTAAATTGTATACACATCCCGCTTTTTTTAGCTAAAAATTTGCTTTCTTTTGATAAAGCCTTATATTTGCACAAATTTCAAATAAATGTGCAATATATAATATCATGGAACAAAGCTTTATCGCCTATATTGAGAATAGTATTAAAGAGAATTGGGACCTTGATGCCCTGACTGATTATAATGGCGCTACCCTACAATACAAAGATGTAGCCCGCAAAATAGAGAAAGTACATTTAATCTTCGAAGCAAGCGGTATTAAAAAAGGCGATAAGATAGCCATCTGTGGACGTAATAGTTCACACTGGGGAGTCACCTTCCTTGCCACACTTACTTACGGAGCGGTTGCCGTTCCTATCCTTCATGAATTCAAAGCGGACAATGTACACAACATTGTCAATCACTCCGAAGCCAAGTTACTCTTTGTGGGCGATCAAGTATGGGAAAACCTCAACGAATCTGCCATGACTATCCTGGAAGGTATCATTCTGATGACGGACTTCTCCATTCTCATCTCACGTACACAGAAACTGGATTACGCCCGTGAACATCTGAACGAACTGTTCGGCAAGAAATACCCCAAGAATTTCCGTAAAGAACACGTTGAATACCACAAAGATCAGCCCGAAGAACTGGCAGTCATCAACTATACTTCCGGAACGACGAGTTACTCCAAAGGGGTAATGCTGCCCTACCGTAGCCTATGGTCCAATACAGCATTCGCATTCGAAGTATTACCATTAAAAGCCGGAGACAAAATTATCTCCATGTTGCCAATGGCACACATGTACGGGTTAGCATTCGAATTCCTGTACGAGTTCTCGGCAGGATGTCAGATCTACTTCCTAACCCGCATGCCAAGCCCCAAAATCATTTTCCAGGCATTCTCGGAAGTGAAGCCCCATCTTGTAGTGGCTGTACCGCTCATTATAGAAAAGATCATTAAGAAGAACGTGCTTCCGAAACTGGAAACCCCCACCATGAAGCTATTATTGAAAGTTCCCATCATCAATGACAAGATTAAAGCAACTGTACGCGAAGGAGTAGTCAGCGCTTTCGGCGGACGTTTTGCAGAAGTCATCGTAGGTGGTGCCGCTTTCAATCAGGAAGTAGAACAATTCCTTCACATGATAGAATTCCCCTACACGGTAGGCTATGGAATGACAGAATGTGGTCCGATTATCTGTTACGAAGACTGGTCACGCTTCAAACCGGGTTCCTGCGGTAAAGCGGTTCCGCGTATGGAAGTGAAAGTGCTTTCTTCCGACCCAGAAAATATACCGGGGGAAATCGTATGCCGCGGACCAAATGTTATGCTGGGATACTATAAAAATGAAGAAGCCACACGTGAAGCAATCGACGCTGACGGTTGGCTGCACACAGGCGACCTTGCACTAATGGACGCCGAAGGGAATATTACCATTAAAGGACGCAGCAAGAATATGTTGCTCGGCTCCAGTGGACAAAATATATACCCCGAAGAAATAGAAGATAAGTTGAATAACATGCCGTACGTTGCCGAAAGCATTATCGTACAGCAGAATGAAAAGCTTGTCGGACTGGTATACCCGGACTTCGACGATGCCTTTGCACACGGTCTGACTACCGCAGATATAGAACGCGTCATGGAAGAAAACCGTGCCACGCTAAACACCATGCTGCCTGCATACAGCCAGATATTCAAAATGAAAATCTATCCCGAAGAATTTGAGAAAACTCCCAAACGCTCCATTAAACGATTCTTATATCAGGAAGCGAAGGGATAAGATTGTAATTAACCGACTGACCTTTATTAAAGTATTATCTCAAATGAGAAGATTATTTCCATCTATTATTGCATTACTGATAGTTGCAGGAACACTTTCTGCACAGGCTACAGACAACAAATCGACTGAAACAACCAAGAAAAACAGAGAACCTGTCGGCATCAATCTCTCCCTGTGGAAGAATATGTCCACACAACAGACTGATACTGTAGGAAGTACTTGTTTCAACCTCGGCCTATTCTCTTCTATGAACCGTCTGAACGGCGTGGGTATCAATCTACTGGGTAGTGTGGTATACCGTGACATGAACGGTGTACAGGTTACAGGTCTTGCCAACCTGGTAGGAGGCAGCATGTGTGGTGTCCAGATAGCAGGTATCAGCAATGTGAATGGAGATAATCTCTGTGGTGTATCCTTGTCCGGCTTAGTCGGTATCACAGGAAATCATGCACAAGGTGTTATATTCTCCGGACTTACCAATATTGTAGGAGACAATGCCAGTGGTGTTCTCATTGGTGGTCTCCTGAACATTGCCGGAGAGAATTCTTCGGGAGCACATATTGCAGGATTAGCTAACATTTCAGGCGAAGATTTCATTGGTATCACTGCTTCCGGCTTGCTGAACATTGTAGGCGAAAATCTACGAGGCGTACAAATCAGCGGTTTAGGTAACATCACAGGGGAAAACATGCAAGGTTTACAGATATCCGGTCTGGGTAATGTGGTAGGTGAACATTTCACAGGAGCACAAATAGCCCCTTTCAATTTTGCCGGAAAAGGGAAAGGGGTACAGATTGGATTAGTCAACTATTATAAGAATAGTTTCGACGGTTTCCAGTTAGGTCTGGTCAATGCCAATCCGGATACTAAAGTGCAATTAATGCTTTTCGGAGGCAATGCAACAAAGCTGAATGTAGGTGCTCGTTTCAAGAACAATCTGTTCTATACCATCTTAGGTGGTGGTACACATTATCTGGATTTCAGCGATAAGTTTTCAGCCTCTCTCTTTTATCGTGCAGGTCTTGAGCTTCCTCTATACAAACAATTATTTATCAGCGGTGACCTGGGCTTCCAGCATATCGAAAATTTCAAGAACAAAGACTATGGCTTCCCTGCACGCCTTTACGCTCTCCAGGCACGTGTCAATCTGGAATACCGTCTAAATGACCGCTTAGGTGTATTCGTAACAGGTGGTTATGGTGGCAGCCGTTACTACACCAAAGGGGGCACTTATGATAAGGGGGTGATTGTGGAAGGAGGAGTAGTGTTATTTAAATACTAATTCTTCTCCTTTATAAAGCCCGTCCTATACGCCACCAATAGTTTCTTCAAGTCTTGTATCTGCGTCACCAGTACTTTTCCTTTATCCGTATCTTTCACCATCATACGTTGTGAATTGAACTCTACGACAAAGGTATTAGACTTGATATCCTGCCCCTCTTCTATAGCTTTCTGGCGGCTTTGAAACGGTTCGTGTTGCACTAACTGCAAGCCATGCGAATGATACACCAATGTATATCCGGCAATACCGGTTTCCGGCTGATATGCCTTAGAAAACCCACCATCAATCACCAGCAACTTGCCATCCGCCTTTATCGGTTTCTCACCCTTAATAATCTTCACGGGCACATGACCATTAATAATGTGTGAATGAGGTCCTGTAACCTCAAACTCCGCAAGAATGCGTTCACAAATATCAGCACGGTTACGCAGAGTATAATAATATCCTTTCGTCTCCTTGGACAAATCTTTGTCTTCAATGAAATAGCGTTCAAAAGTCGCCATCTTATCTTTGTCAAACGACGGAGCATCCGGGCCACACCACATATACCACACATAATCCAATGCAAAACTCTTCTCCTCCGTACCGTCTTCATCGAAGTAAGCCGTACGTATCAACTGGTCTGTCTTACACAATAATTTCCTGCCCCAATACTCCTTCTTTCCAATACGGACATGTTTGAAACTACCATCCTCATTCAAAGGCATAGAAGCATGGTACAGCAAATTACTGTTACAAACCAGATACATTCCTCCATATGTAAACAGGCAACGCATATGCTTCTTCAACTTCTCACTATTCATGAACGAAGCATGGATTTTATCCATCAGCTCCCGTTCCTCATCAGACAGACGATATGGATCAGCCGGATCTATGGTCGGGAAGTTTGTATCACGCAATGGATATTCCTTTCCCTCGTATACAAAGACACCTCTCTCAAAATCAATCTTATCCAGTAACTTCCGGTTCTGCATACCGAACTCCGGACGACGGTCTATAATCTCTGCTTCCAGCTTGAACTGTATCACCGTAATCGCCTTATGCATCTGCGTAATTAACCGTAAAGTCTTCTCATTATAATTACCGTCTGCAAAGTTCATCTTCGGAGCGAAGATTGTGCAGGGATCATCCGCATACGTATCCATGGCAAATGTGGCAAGTGGCAACAGGTTGATACCATATCCGTCCTCCAGTGTAGCCAGGTTGGCATAACGCATCGACATACGGATCACATTGGCAATACAGGCATCATTACCAGAAGCTGCTCCCATCCACAGAATATCATGATTTCCCCATTGAATATCAAAATTGTGATAATCACAAAGTGTATCCATAATGATGTGTGCTCCCGGACCACGGTCGTAAATATCACCTACAATGTGCAGAGAGTCAATCGTCAACCTCTGAATGAGATTACACATTGCAATGATGAAATCATCCGAACGTTTGGTGGAAATGATAGTGCTGATAATTACATTGATATAGGCATGCTTGTTAGGCTCCACACTCGATTCATGCAGCAACTCCTGAATAATATACGAGAATTCTGCCGGAAGCGCCTTACGCACTTTAGAGCGTGTATATTTGGAAGAAACATTCTGGCATACCTTCACCAACTGATTCAGCGTAATCAGATACCAGTCATCCAGATCTGCTTCCTGCTCTTTGATCAACTGCAACTTTTCTTCAGGATAATAAATCAGGGTGCATATTTCTTTCTTTTCACTCTCACGTAAAGTATGCCCGAAGATTTCATTCACTTTCCGCTTCACCGCTCCCGAAGCGTTCTTCAACACATGTTGAAATGCTTCATATTCGCCATGAATATCAGTCAGGAAATGCTCTGTCCCTTTCGGAAGGTTCAGAATAGCTTCCAGGTTAATAATTTCTGTACTGGCATCCGCAATCGTCGGAAAACTGCGTGATAGCAACTGCAAATAACGCAAGTCGCTCATGATGCTTTCAGGGGTAATATTACTCATAATAATTACAAATTACAATCTACAAATTATATTCGGGCTTGTGTTTTCAGTCCAACTCTAAGTTAAAAAAAACATCAACAATACCTGTGCGATAATCACCCTCAGGAACATACACAACGGATAAACCGTAGCATAAGAAACAGAAGGATTATCACCGGGAATAGTATCATTAACATAGTTCAATGCCATTGGATTCGCCATACTTCCACACAGCATTCCGGCTACCGAACCGAAATCAACCTTCATCCAACGGAAAGCAATGACTCCCATTATCAACACAGGAACCACGGTTAGTGCACAGCCAATAGCTATCCACAACAATCCTTCCGGACGGAATACCGTATCAAAGAAATGAGCCCCCGCATCCAGTCCCAGACAGGCCAGATAGAGTGACAAGCCCAAGGCACGAAGCATCAGGTTAGCGCTACGGGTTGTATAAGTCACCATATGCATGCGTGGTCCGAAAGTACCGATAAGAATACCTACGATTATCGGTCCACCCGCCAGACCCAGCTTTACAGGAGTGCTGACACCGGGGATGGCAATAGGTATCGCTCCTAAGGCAAGACCAAGGATAATACCTACGAATACAGCCACCAGATTAGGCTCCTTCAAACTCTTCACAGCATTTCCCAAAACTCTTTCCACATTTTGTATGGCAGCGGCCTCACCCACCACCGTCAACCGGTCGCCCAATTGCAAGGTAAGTTCCGCCGTAGCCAGCAGCAACACCCCGCTACGATAGACGCGACTGATATTGATACCATAATGATTACGTAAATGGAGCGAACCGAGTTTCTTTCCATTCAGTTCCGGACGTGTCACCACGATACGCTGGGAGATCAACTGGCTATCAATGGCATTCCAGTCGATATCTTCCTTGTTCCAGTCCGTGTTTTCTTGCTCACCGAACAAAACAGTCAAGGCAGGAACATTTCTTTCTGAAGTAATAACAAGCAAGCGGTCGCCTTCCTTAATCACTTTCTCAGAAGTGGGGATGCTGACATTCCCATCCCGCCACAAACGGGAAATCACAAACTTAGGATAACTCAACTGAGCTATATCCTTCACACTCATATTAAAGATTGCCGGATTGTGTACCTGAAATGCAACGATGTAGGGTTTATTCACATCGTCTTTCTCCTTGACTTCTAAATCAGCTTTACGTACCAGTGCCTTACGTATCATCAGAATACCGAGAATAACTCCCACTACTCCTATCGGATATGCCACCGCACATCCCAGAGCCGGAGTATTCGCTTCGATTCCCATCTGTTTCAGCGTTTGCTGCGCAGCTCCCAGAGCCGGTGTATTCGTCGTTGCTCCGCAAAGGATACCTACCATATCCGGCAGAGAGACTCCCAATCCATAACTTCCCAGCAGTGTCATCAGCGTACCGATCAAAACCACGCCTACTGCCAGCATATTCAATTGTACGCCACCTGTACGGAACGAACTGAAGAAACCCGGACCTACCTGCAGTCCCAGTGCATATACGAATATCACCAGACCGAAGCTCTCCGCATAGTTCAGCATCTGCGGGTCTATGGACAGCCCGAAATGCCCGGCAAGGATACCTGCAAAGAACACGAACGTCACTCCTAACGATATACCGCAGATGTGTATCTTTCCCAGTCCCAAACCAATAGCAGAGATCAGCGAGAGCACCACAACCGCCTGCAGGGCGGAATGTTCAACGAATAAACTGTATAACCAATCCAATGTGTTTACGTTTTATTGATTTCAGTCTGCAAAGATAGGAAGTATTTCCCGGAGAAAAGGAATAATTGCATAAAAAAAGCGGTCATCTATTTAATGACCGCTCTATTCCTCGTACACCCTCAGGGACTCGAACCCTGGACCCATTGATTAAGAGTCAATTGCTCTACCAGCTGAGCTAAGAGTGCATTAAAATTTTCCGTAGTGGATACGAGAATCGAACTCGTATTACATGCGTGAGAGGCATGTGTCCTAACCGTTAGACGAATCCACCGGCTGTTTGCGGAAGCGGGGGGATTCGAACCCCCGGTACAGTTACCCGTACGTCAGTTTAGCAAACTGGTGGTTTCAGCCACTCACCCACACTTCCTTAAACCTGCATTGTTTCTCAAATGCGGTGCAAATGTATGGGAAACTTTTGGACTATGCAAATCTTTCCATTATATTTTTTTTCTGACTTTTTTCAGGAAAAGGTGTAATCTACTAAAAGTCAAAAGCAAAGACTAAAAAAATAATTTATTAGGTATTGATGAGACTGTATCAGGATATACCCCGAAGAACTAATATTTGACCTATATCAATCTCTTTTCTCTTCCCATTCCGTACCTTTGCGCGATTTTTCATCACCGGATTTCAAACACATACGAAATGATACATCAGGAAAGCTTAAAAAAGCGACTTGCCAAACTCGCTGCCCCTATATTTATAGAGACCCTGCTCATCATGATGCTGGGTGCTGTAGATACTATTATGTTGAGCCGCCACTCAGACAGTAGCGTTGCCGCCGTAGGAGTGGTCAACCAGATCATCATGCTTACTTTCCTTGTATTCGAGGTTATCAATCTTGGCACCTCCGTTCTTTGTTCCCAATACCTCGGTGCACGTTTGCAGAAGAAAGTAGTCCAAGTAGTCGGTGTATCCATTCTTGTAAATATAGTGATCGGCATCTCTGTCAGCTTGTTCCTTTTTTCTTGTGCCGGACCGATTCTACGCCTCATGGGACTCACTCCCGAACTGATGACAGACGGTATGGACTATATGCGCATCGTGGGTGCCTTCGCTTTCTTCCAAGCTATCTCTCTGACCCTTTCCGCCTCTCTGCGTAGTGCCAACAAAGCCATCTATCCAATGCTGGTAACCGTCGTTGTCAACATACTTAATATCATAGGTAACTACTCCCTTATCTTCGGTCGCTTCGGCTTCCCGGAACTTGGTGTAGAAGGTGCTGCCATTTCCACAGCTTTCAGCCGCGGAGTTTCCATGGTGCTGCTATTCATTATCCTGTTCCGCAAGCATATCCACCGTTTCCCTATCGCTTATTTCCGTCCATTCCCATGGACAGAACTAAAGAACCTGATGAAAGTAGGGTTACCTTCCGCCGGAGAACAGCTCTCTTACAGTTCATCACAAGTAGTGATTACCTTCTTCATCAATATGCTGGGCGTAGAGGCACTGGCCACCCGTACCTACTGCGTCAACATTATCATGTTCGCCTACCTCTTCAGCATTGCCATGGCACAAGGAGGTGCCATCTGCATCGGTCATCTCATCGGAGAGGGAAAACCTCATGCCGCCTTCCTCATGGGAAAATACGTGATGAAGAAATCCGTAATGATTACCGTCATACTTTCCACGGTTCTTGCTGTCTTTGGAAACACTATTTTCCACTGGCTGACTTCCAACGAAGAGATCATCCGACTGGGCACTACTATCCTCATCATCGACGTTATTCTTGAAATCGGACGACCTATCAATATTTTTGCCACGAATGCCTTGCGTGCAGCCGGCGACGTCAACTATCCGTTTTACGTCGGACTGGTGGTTCAGTGGAGCGTTGCCGTCGGACTGGGATACATCTTCGGCATTCCTTTGGAATGGGGCATCTGTGGTATGTGGGTTGCCTTTCTGTTGGATGAAAACATCCGGGGAGCCATCTTCGTGCGACGCTGGTATAGCATGAAGTGGACAACAAAGGGGTTTGTCGCTAAGCACTAATCATTTCAGAAGGTTTGATTTAAATCAAATCTTTCTTACCTTTGTGCCCGGAAACGGTTATTAATACCAGCGAACAATTATGGATACACTATTAAAAGAAACAGTTGATGCCACTGTGAATTCCCGTTATCCGGGTATGGCACCTGAGGGTAGAAAACTGATAGAAGAAATTCTGATCCGCAAAGAGCTGGAAAAGGGTGAACTCCTATTCAAGGAAGGACAAGTCTGCCACCACATGGCATTTGTGGGTAAAGGCATGATGCGTCAGTTCTATTACAAAAACGGTAAAGACGTCACCGAGCACTTTTCCTACGAAGGCTGTGTCATCATCTGTATAGAAAGTACATTGAAGCAAGAACCTACCCGCCTGATGGCAGAAGCTCTGGAACCTTGCACAGTATACCTCCTCCCCTACGATAAATTCATGAGATTGACAGAAATCTCTTGGGAAATCAATATGTTCTACCGCAAGATACTGGAGTATTCACTCATCGTATCTCAAGTGAAAGCTGACTCCTGGCGGTTCGAAACAGCACGCGAACGCTACAATATGCTGATGCATACCCACCCGGAAGTCATCAAACGGGCACCATTGTCACATATCGCATCTTATTTGCTGATGACGCCCGAAACCCTCAGTCGCGTACGCTCGGGCATACTGTAAATTGCCACACCTCAGCAAGGCAAATGCCACACCTCGTGGTCGCCCAAGTGTGGCATTTGCCCCGTTCAGGTGTGGTATCGCAGACACCGACAGGTAACTAAACTAAGTGACAAGCTACGCTTAGTAAAGTTCGCCCTGCCCTACTTCCGTGAAGAGCTTGGCAAGCTTTTCGATAATAGGCTTCACATAGCGTTCACCTTTTTCGGCCGTAGCTTTCTTGGGGTTTCCTACTCCGCTATCCACTGTGGCTTTATCCCAATGGCGCGGTGCCCAACCCACCTTTTCGTTCAACGAGGAAATAGCAAAAGGCTTAGAATCCCCATCACCTGCCTCATCCAGATTTACCAGCTCCGGATGATAGTGCATCATTACGGAAGTTTCCTGTTCACCGGCATGGTCATCTATTTCAGCTTCAAAATAACCTTTCGTGGGAACAAGGCTAAACCAGTCGGTAGCAATAATCAGGAAGTCCGGATAGCTAAAGGCAAGGTCGCGTATCATACCTTTGAAATTATTCCCCCCATGCCCACTGACAATAATCAGTTTACGCATGCCCTGAGCATAAAGAGAAGCGACAATATCTTCCAGAATAGCCTGTTGGGTGGCATAACGGGTATGTATGCAGAAGGGAAGTTCACGCTGCCCGGGGTTGTGGGCGCCGAATGGAACAGGAGGCATCACCATACAACGTACACCGGAACGTTCCAGTGCCAGCGTAGCGGCGTCTACAGCAATGTCATGGGGCAAAATGCAATCGGTGAGATACGGAAGATGTAAGTTATGAGGCTCTGTTGCGCCCCAGGGAAGTATGACAGCATCATACTTCACATCCTTCACTTTTCCATAGCAGGAAACAGCAAGGTCAATTTCTCTTTTTTCCATGTTTTCTTATTTTTGGGGGTATATTTCAAATATTAATTATTAAATATTAGGTATTAAGGCTGCGCTATCACACTGCAAAATTAATAATTAATAGTTAACGCTTATTGCTTACGATATTCTTTCGGAGACATTCCGGTGTGATGCTTGAAATATTTGCCAAAAAAAGACTGGTTGGCAAAATGCAGTTCATCGGAGATTTCCTGAATGCTCATTTCGGAAGATTTCAACAAAGCTTTTGCCTCCAGAATGACAAGACTGTCTATCCACTCTCCGGCAGTCTTTCCACTGACTTCTTTTACAGCTGTAGAAAGATGTTTGGCTGTCAGGAACATTTTGTCGGCATAATAGGCAACACTGCGTTCCTGTTTGTATGATTCTGTAATTGCACGGACAAAACGCTCAAAAAGATCCTCTTTCCTACTTTTTACTTTTCTGACAGTAGGCTCATTGCCTTGATAGATGCTATATATCTCATAGAAAAGAGAAAGTATCAATCCCTGAATAATCTCTTTACGGAAAGGATTGTCTTTCAGTTTTACCTTCTTTTGGAGGAAAGAATAATACTCCTGCACAGCCTCCATTTGTTCCGGATTGAGGCGCACACAGGGCTGCTCTTTAATCATAAAAAACAGAGGAAATAACTGCTGTACCGTGGGGAGCACATCATCTATAAACTGTCCGGAGACAACTATAAAAACACCGGTGAAATCATCCGAACGCTCTACCTGCTGCAAAATCTGTTCGGGCAAAGTAACTACAAGAACACCTTCGGTAAGCTCATGTTCTTTCAGGTTGATGCGTATCTTGCAATGCCCTTTCATACAGAGTGTCAGACAGGATGCATTCAGGCGTGTAGGATAACCGAACAAAGGGATATCTCCTATATTGTCGAATATGGCAAAATCATTCCCAATAAAATCCATTGCCGGAAAACGGCGAATAGTTGCAATATCTACGTTCTTTATATTTTTCATCTCCCTTTCTTATTTGCGTGGCAAACTTAAGCAATATTTCGCTGAAAACCGTCCGAAATATCCTAAAAAAAAGAAAAAGGGAACATTTCAACAAGAAAGGGCTTATGAAATTATGCTCTTGCAATAAATTCATAAGCCCATACAATAATTTTGCAAACACTTGCAATATTAAATTTAGACCTCAGCCTAATTCATAATTTTAAAGCCGATAAAGAATGTCCTTGGCTGCGTTGGTCCGTAAAAATAACCGGAATCACGGAACTCACCTTTATCCAGGTCTTTCTGAAAGCTGTTGAAAATATTCTGTACACCGGCATTAAGTTGCAACTTGATGTGATCACGCAGAACAAAGGTGTAATTTAACTTCAGATTGAGATCAAAGAAATCGGGAGTATTCTCCATACGGTCTTTTTCTATATTGCAAAACGCACCTTCCGGGGCATCTACCGGAGCATAGTGAGGAACAATCATCTTTCCGGTATAGATGCCTGACAAAGAGAAATCGAAGTTTTTCAATGGTGCGGAAGAGAAAGTGAAATAGCCATAATAATCCGGTGTACGCATCATGCGCTTGGTAGTTAATTCTTCACCATCCACTTTGGTCCAGACCTCGGCATCCATATAACGGCTACGTTGTGCGGTGAATCCCAACTGGAATTGTGCTTCTTTGCCATGAGCCAATTTGGCATCCAGATTGACACCATATACCCGTGCACCACTACCGTTACGACGTTCTTTGATTTTATCCCCGTTATCATCCTTACCGATATCTTCCAATACGAACACATGGCGCAGGTCAGTATAAAAACCTTCCAGCAAAATATTCGCTTGCCAGTGTCCGAGATGTGTACTCCAGTCCACAGAACCACTGTAACTGTTGGAACGCTCTTCACGGAGGTTATCAGCCAACTTAATCTGGACGCCTTCACCACCTACAGCTGTCACATGCAAATCTTCATCATAAGCCTGCGGTGCACGGAAACCGGTAGAATACGTCAGACGCGCCTGTAAATCCTCAGTCGGTTTATAAAGGAAATTGATACGCGGACTGAAAATCAACTTGTCTATCAGATTGTGCTTATCGAGGCGGGCACCCATCAGCATAGTGAGCTGACGCATCTTCCATTCATTCTGAACAAAGGCACTGGCTATCCGTACATCCTGCTTCATATCACGATGATAACCAGCCATGACATCATGCAGGGAGTTATTCTGATATTCAAGGCCACCGGTAAAAGTAGCAGGAGCAAAGAAGCAGTTGTTCATATTGCCTACATACATGCCACCGGCTATCCAGGTCAGATCATCCGTCTTACCATAAGCATTCATGTCCTGTTGCGCTCCATAATAGCTGTTTCTATCCGTATGCTGAATAGAACCATAAAGAGAAATCTTATGTTTATATTCACGCCAGAATAAATCATAGCTGACACCACCACTATTAATAATATGCTTAGTTTGCTCCGTAATATCCGATTCATGCGGTTGCAGATCAAATTTATTACCACCACGACGGAACTCATTAGTAGTATGATATTCCAGATTGATACGGCTGAAATGTGTAGGGCGATAGTAAGCACGGAAACCGAAAGTATTCATATTCAGTTTACCAAGTTCGGAGAAACCATCATCATCACGATCATAAGGGTTACGATTACGATAGCTTTCATACAGGGCAATACCGTAAGAATTATCTTTTGCAACCAGGGAGACGTTACCACCCATATATTGTTCCCACGATTTTCCATCCATGCACGAAAACATGCTCGATACCTGAAAAGAATTACTGATAGGATCTTTAGTAATGATATTGATAGTACCACCTACTGCATTCGCTCCGAACAGAGCAGAACCACCACCACGCACTACCTCCACACGCTCTATCATATTCACAGGAATCTGTTCCAGTCCATATACCCCGCTAAGGGCACTGATGATAGGACGGCTATTTATTAATATCTGAGAATAAGGACCTTCCAGACCATTGATACGTACTTGTGGAAAACCGCAGTTCTGACAATTGTTCTCCACACGCAGGCCGGACTGGTAGTTCAGCGTCTTTGCCAAATCTGTAGAATTCACCATCTCAAAGAGCTTGGCACTCATCACATTGACAACTACCGGAGCGTCCTTACGGCTCACTTCATTACGGTTGGCAGATACCACTACTTCATCCGTCATGAAACTCTCTTCCTGCATCTGGAAATGTATGACTGCAGTAAAGTCTTTACTGACAGTTACCTCTTTTTCCTGCGTCTTATAACCTACTGCTGATACGCGAAGCGTGTATTTCCCGGCAGGAAGTTTACGGAATTCGAACTGACCTTCTTCATTAGAGACTGTTCCCTGACCGCTTTCTTTGATTAATATAGTTGCATAGGGTATATTTTCTTCTGTTCCTTTCACTATCACGTGACCGGAAATCATGTTGCCTTCCTTTATAGGATTTACGGCATAGAGGCTGATGCAAGCCATAGCAAGCACCAGCACAAGTATATGTTTTTTCATTAATTTGCGCTCAAAAATGTATGTATTGAAAATATGAGTGACAAGCTACGAGCTACAACCTACAAGTACCTTTCGGTATATTAACCGGTAGCTTTCCAAGCTGAAAGCTTGATAAAAGATTATGCCGCGAATGCCGGCGGAGCGCGAAGAGAAACGACCTGCCCCCATTCTTCCTTTACCAAGGATGTTAATTTTTCCGCTTCCAGCATAGCCAGAAGTATCCGCATAGGGTGCAGTTCTTCATATAGATCAACCTCCGGAGATTGGAAAGTTGACAAACGACCTATAACGACAAGTTCACTTTTAGAGTGCGTGTGCTTACCGTGAAATGGATGAGAGTGGGTAATCAGCACTCCATTGACGTAATGGACATGAGTAAAGGCTGTAATACTTGTCTGATATGCCACAAACAGCACCAACAAGCATACAGCTCCTATAATTCTCTTTATCTTTTTATTCACGTCCCTACATTCTATTAAAAATTGCGACTGCAAAGATAGTGATTATTTTTCCACTTTTCCAAACAAGTATTCATAATCCCGTTTAGCAGCAGGCTCTACCCATTCTTCCGGAATAAACTTCCATTGTCCCAACGCATGTGGCTCAATCACACCCTTCTTCTCTATATATTGCATCAGGTAATAACGCAAATCTTTATCCGTAGAGTACAGGATACGATCTTTCAATTCATCCTGAGAAATACCGGAGCCTTTAGTCAATAATTCTCCTCCACCATTACCGCGGTAGGAATTCAGTGCTACTTTATACATTTTATCCAAAGAGAAAGGAGTTCCGTCCGCCATACTGGTTATAGTCACCTTTTCCCCCTTGGGTTTCGTTACATCCACCGTATAAATGATACCGGCAGCCGAATCAAAATTGAAGCTGAAGTTTTTGAATGAAGCACGATCCGTTGCCCCTTCACGACGCTTCTCACGAAGCAGCAACAAATGGTCATCAGGAGATTTCATCTGGTTTGTCCACAAATCATACGACATCTCCAATGCATCTTTTATCTCCTTACCAGACAACTTCATAGTATAAAGCATATTTTCATACTTATACAGATTGAACATATCGCTTACAAACACATCACCCTTGCTGATCTCGGTATCATACGACAGAGGAGCAGCTAAAGAAATTTCTGCATTCGTGATTTCAAGTTGTAACATATGGATTAAATCAATAAAAGCAGAAGAACCGAAATAAGCAGGGCGTGTAGAAATCGTTTCAGTGAAACTTCCTATCTTCTTGGACACAAAATCCCGAACATCACTAAACTGGGGAGCAAAACGAGCCATAAAATCCTTGTTTGCAGTATAGTTCTTCATCTCAGTCAGCACTCCGCTGATATGTTTCTCGACTACTTTTCCCTTACGCAATTTCAAAGTAACATCTGCATTCGCCACAACCCCTCCCTTACTTGCCGGGTCCATAATCAACACAGAGTCTCCCTCAACATTTTTAATCTTCTTCAATTCACGGGTATGATCGTGTCCCATCAAAACAATATCAAAACCAGGAACGTTACGAGCCACTTCCAGTGAAGCATTCTCACGATATTTACCTCCCATTAATAAAGCATCTTGTCCGGCATGGAAAGTTCCGATTACTAAATCCGGATTCTCTTTTTCACGGATAATCTTCATCCATTTGCGAGCTGTCTCTTCCATATCATCAAAGCGCAGACCTTTCCACAAGTTTTCCGACAACCACACAGGAATAGCAGGAGTAATCATTCCCAGCACTACAATCTTAACACCATCCCGTTCCAATACTTCATAAGGCTTAAAGTGCGTTTTCCCTGTAACCGTATCAATGATATTGGCGCCTAAAATGGGAAAATTACAATCACCTGCCCAACGATCAAACACAGCACGCCCGGTTTCCACATCATGATTTCCCATGTTACCAGCATTATACTTCATGTAATTCAACACTTCGGCAGCCAGATGCGGAGAAATGGTATCAATATAATTATAATAGTAAGCGCAAGGCTGACCTTGCAGAATATCTCCATTATCCAACAACAGCAGGTTATCCTTATAAGTCTCACGTTCCTTCTGAACAAACTCATACACACGCGCCAGACTTCCCGCTGCCTCATGTCGAAGTATAAAGTCATAAGGATAATAGTTACCATGTATATCGCTGGTTTCTACAATTTTCAGCTTTACTATTTTATCCTGAGCCAACACGGCTCCTGTCAGGAAGAATATCCACCCTAAAAAAAAGTAAAATCTCTTCATAGTAATTATTTATTTGGTTGTTCTATCTCAAATGGATGTGTAAATACGAATCTTGCTCCATCTGTATATCCGGAATCTACCCAGATCTCTCCTCCCCACTTCTCTACAGTCAGTTTACAGATAGATAAACCCAATCCTGTACCTTGCACATATTCATTCAGTTTCTCAAACCGCTCAAATACCAGTTTCTGTTTTTCTAACGGAATACCTGTACCGGTATCTGATACAGAGAAAGTAGCGACTCTCTTCTCATCATCTACTTCCAGCTTCAATGTGATCTTACCATTTCTGGTGAACTTATCGGCATTGGAGAGTAAATTTATAATAACCTGTTGCAAACGCTGGGTATCCGTCCGCAAATCCACACTCTCACGGTCACACTCAAAGATAAACTCATTTTCCGATTTACGAGCCTGACTGACGGAAGCTAATACCTGCTGACACAGTGGTACTACATCACACTTCTCAATTGTAAACGTAACCCTATCTGCCTCCAGACGCGAAACATCCAGGATATCATTGATCAGGCGAAGCAACAAGTCCGAATTTGTTTTAATAATATCGACATATCCCTGCTGTTCATCCACCGAAATACCTCCTGAAGCCAACACATCGGAGAATCCTACAATCGCATTCAACGGAGTACGGATTTCATGGCTCATATTAGCAAGGAAAGCACTCTTCAAACGGCTGGATTCTTCAGCACGGTCCTTCGCTTCTCTCAAAGCACTCTCCGACTCTTCCAGTTCATCTTTCAGTTTCTTAGTATGATAGTAGAAGTACAGAGAAACAAACAATCCACTCAGCAATACGACCAAGACCGTACCAACAGTCCAGATATGATATTTATATTGTTCGTAAAATGATGGAGTTTCATTGACCATTTCTATAGGCTGATGAATGGAAGACAGATCCAAACGCTTATCTTTCACAATCTTGCTATCCATCTGTATCTTATTCGGAATTACCTCTACTTCTACCCGGTTGCTGTCCGGTCCCTGCAACAAACGAACTGCCTGATGCGCCATATCCTTACCCAATGCCCGGTAAGAGGGAATCACTCCACCTACCGCCCAATAGCCTATACCTACAGAAGTTATAGAAAAAGTAGGAACATCACCGGCAGCCTCCATCATCGTATAAGTCGCATTGCGCATAAAGTACCCGTCATACATATCTACGCGCCAGGTACCCAGTAACAATGCTGTGTTGGGAGGCAATTCATGTAATTTATCGCTTATGGTATAAATCGTATTCGTTCGTCCGTCCAGCAGAATAAGGTTCAGTTCCGGGTGTTTTTTCATCTCTTCCACCACATGTGCTTGCAGAGAAACACCACCATAACTATTATCGGAAACAAAAGCAATATTCCTGGTTTCCGGATACAGTTTCTTTATCAGATTAATATTGGCTTCTACATCATATTCATAAACGAATCCGGCTTTCACTGAAGAATTAGGAAAGTCATTAAAGAAATCCACTGCATCAGGCATCCATGTTTTCAGATCGACTGAATCATTCGGAAGAATAATGGCATTACGACTTGCCAGTGCAGCCAGCACCGGCACATTTCCACGTATGGAATCTTCTTGTGATAAATAAGCTGTCCAAGCCTCCTGACCAATCAGCACAAGTAGTACAGGCGAACGTTTTCCCTGGTATTTAGCAAGAAGTTCCTCCATTTTACTTTTCCATAAAGGAGCTTCGGAGAAACTTTTGCAGTTCATATTTTCCAGAGCTATCGGAGCCTCCCCTCCCAGCCGCTCAAATTCTTCCATAAAATCGTAAATATTTCCAGAAGTTTGTCGTGCGTCCGGATTATACGAACTGATAATCAATACCGGGTGTTCTCCAGTCACCGCAAAGGCTGATGAAAGCCCAATGTGGGATATCAGTAAGAAAAGCAGAAAGCTATATATTATTTTCCTAAATAAGCCCATTCAGTGAATATAGAATTGTTTCGGCAAATATACAATAAAGTTATAAGAACAGAAAAATAGTTGCAGAATTTAAACTATAATAATACAGCGGGCAGTAAAAATCAATTTAAAATTCATCTTTCCGGACACAGAGACACGGAAACACAAAGATATCTGGAAATTACAAGGAATCTCGTTGGCAGCAGAGTTCTGTCTGAGACGTAGTAAAAAGGGTTCAAGCCCATATTTGCTCCGTATCATCCCCATATAGAGGTACCTCTAACCGAATTTGATACGGAGTTGGTACGGCCGAGACACTTCCGAAACCCGAACTTGGTCCCTTTTGGGAACAAAGAAGAGAACATCGATTCCACCAAGGAACAAGGCATTAACTTCTTGCTTACGATCTCTTGACTTTTTGTTTCAAAAGAAAAATATTTATTGCAGAAACACCGGATCAATGCTTTGCAAAAGCATAATTCTTTCGTACCTTTGACGCCCATTATTCAAAAAAACGATTCAACATGATACAGTTATTTCACCGGATGATCTCTGCCGCCCTCAATATTTCTGAGAAACAAATCGGCCATACGCTCGATTTATTGGCAGACGGAGCTACTATTCCTTTCATCAGCCGCTACCGTAAAGAAGCTACCGGAGGATTGGATGAAGTGCAAATTGAAGCAATCAAAACCCAATATGAGAAGCTGAATGAACTGGCTAAACGAAAAGAAACCATCGTCAGCACTATCAACGAACAGGGGAAAATGAATCCTGAACTACAAAAGCGCATTGATGAAACATGGGACAGCACCATTCTTGAAGATATCTACCTACCCTACAAACCCAAGCGTCGTACGCGTGCAGAAGTAGCCCGCCAGAAAGGTCTGGAACCCTTGGCAACTCTACTGATGTTACAGCGGGAACCGAATCCGGAGAAGCGTGCAGAAGCATACGTCAAAGGAGAAGTGAAAGATGCGGAAGATGCATTGAAAGGAGCACGGGATATCATTGCAGAACAGGTCAGTGAAGACGAACAGGCACGTAACACCGTACGCTTCGCCTTCTCCCGGCAAGCTGTCATCACGGCTAAAGTAGTGAAAGGAAAAGAGAGTGAAGCTGATAAATACCGGGATTACTTTGAATTCAGTAAACCCCTGAAAAAATGCACCTCACACCAATTGCTGGCTATTCGCCGTGCCGAAGCCGAAGGGCTATTGAAAGTCAGCATAAGCCCTGATGATGAAGAGTGTGTGGAACGTCTGGAACGTCGTTTCGTCCGCAGCAACAATGCTTGCGGAGAACAAGTGGCGGAAGCCGTACAGGATGCCTATAAGCGTTTACTGAAATCTTCTATCGAAACGGAATTTGCCGCACAAAGTAAAGAGCAGGCGGATGAAGAAGCCATCCGGGTATTCGTTCAGAACCTGCGCCAATTATTACTTGCTTCTCCATTGGGACAAAAGCGGGTAATGGGCATCGATCCGGGATTCCGTACAGGTTGCAAAGTGGTATGTCTGGATGCGCAAGGCAATTTGCTGCACAATGAGAACATCTACCCGCATGCTCCGGTACACAAAACCGCAGAGGCTGTGTCTAAAATACAAAAGATGGTAGAAGCTTACCAGATAGAAGCCATAGCGGTAGGAAACGGAACGGCAAGTCGTGAAACAGAAGAGTTTCTGAAACACCAGACCTTCAGGCAGGAAATTCAGGTATTTGTTGTAAGCGAGCAAGGGGCTTCCATTTACTCTGCATCCAAGATTGCCCGTGATGAATTTCCGGAATACGACGTCACAGTGCGCGGGGCTGTATCCATCGCCCGCCGACTGATGGACCCATTGGCTGAATTAGTTAAAATCGATCCGAAATCCATCGGTGTAGGTCAATACCAGCATGATGTAGACCAGACGAAATTAAAGAAATCACTGGACCTGACCGTAGAAAGTTGTGTAAACCTGGTGGGAGTAAACCTAAATACGGCAAGCAGTCACCTGCTGACTTACATTTCGGGTTTAGGGCCTCAACTGGCACAGAACATAGTAAATTACCGTGCTGAAAATGGTGCATTCACTTCGCGTAAACAACTGATGAAAGTGCCGCGCATGGGAGCCAAAGCTTTTGAGCAATGTGCCGGTTTCCTTCGTATCCCGCAAGCCAAAAATCCTTTGGATAACACAGCCGTCCACCCAGAGAGCTATTGTATAGTAGAACAAATGGCCAAAGATTTGGGATGCAGCGTAGCAGAGCTTATTACCAGCAAAGAACTTCGCCTGAAAATTCAACCTGAAAAGTACCTCACCCCTACCGTGGGCATGCCTACTTTGAAGGATATTCTACAAGAATTGGACAAACCGGGACGTGACCCGCGAGGCCCGATCAAAATTTTTGAATTTGACAAGAATGTGCGTACAATCAATGACTTGTGTGAGGGTATGGAGCTTCCCGGCATTGTAGGTAATATAACCAACTTCGGCGCTTTCGTGGATATAGGCATTAAAGAAAACGGCCTGGTTCATCTTTCACAACTTGCCGACCGTTTTGTTTCTGATCCGAATGAGATTGTATCTATTCACCAGCATGTCCGGGTTCGGGTATTGAGTGTGGACACGGATCGCAAACGGATCGCTTTGAAGCTGATCTCAGAGTAATCACAATAGCAATAATCATCAACGCGGTGCACAGGATGGAGCCTTCGAAACCGAATGTACCGCCGTTGATGATATTCTCTTCCGGTAATTCTAAAGACAATAAAGTACCGCCCAATCTTCCTCCACTTACTTCGAAACCGAGAATCGGACCTTGCAGCCAATTCCAGAAAAGATGAAGAGCGATGGCAAACCATAAATTACGCGTATATATATAGGTAGAACCTATTAAAATTCCCGCCAACAATATATTCAGAAAAGCGATCAGGGAAAAGTTGGGATTAAAAATATGCATCAGGGAAAATAATGCAGAAGAAAGAAACAATGCCACAAAGCGATTGGCACCTGTAGTCAGTAAATGCCCCAAAACAAAACCGCGAAATGCAATCTCTTCTGTAAGAGCAACCAGCAACATTAATATCCAGGACAGCAGCAATTCGTACGCGCTAAAGTGCACGGCAGCAATTTCAACCTCTCCCATCGCATATAATATTCCAAATCCGACAGCATAGATTGCCAAAGCAACGAAGGTACCCCAGAAGATATCTTTTGCACGCCCTTTCAGGGATAATCCCAAATCTGCAATCGGAAGGAAATCCCAATTCTTCAGCAGAACCCAAGCTGCCAAAAAACTCCCAGCCAGAAAAGTGCTCTGCATCACAATTTCTTCCAAGATTCCACTTATCTTAAAAAAAGAGATCGGTTTTATGCAAACAGCTGCCAATATTCCGGTAAATCCCAGCATCAAAAATATATAAACGATAATCTTGGCTGCAACAACCAGATAAGTGACGAGTTTTGACGGTTCCTTTACAGTATTTGCATCTTCATTCATTGATTCCATTCCTTCGTTTCTTTATGTTAATACCCCGGCAAAAATACCTATAAAATTAAAAATAGAAAGCTATTTGCTGTAAAAACCGTATATTTGTCTAAACGTAGATGTAACAACCATGAAGATAAAACGAATATTCGCCACTATAATGCTGGCTGCATGTACTTATGTAGCAGTTGCACAAAATACAGGCAACCCAGCCAATAACAAAACATTTTTCGTTGCCAAGCCCGGTACTTTAGTATCCATGCTCACAGAAGATGAAGCCAACAGCATCACCCATCTTACATTGACCGGGAAACTGAACGCTATTGATTTCAAACACCTGCGGGATGAATTCAAAAATTTACAGGTATTGGATATCTCCAATGCGTCAATCAGTACTTATGCCGGGAAAAGCGGCACTTTTCCTGACCGTTTCTATATATATCCACCAAATTGTGTACCTGCTTATGCATTCTGCCAGCAAACCAATGACAGTACCTTTACCGGAAAATCAACGCTCCGGAAAATTATTCTCTCAGAGAAAATCAAGAATATAGAAGATGCTGCATTCAAGGGGTGTACGAATCTGCAAGTATGCCAATTACGAAAGAAGACTGCTCCCAATCTGATGTCTGAAGCTTTAGCAGATAGTATTACGGCCATTTTTGTGCCTCTGGGTAGCAGTGACTCTTACCGTAGCAAGAAACATTGGGATACCTTTGCCGTGATAGAAGGTGAGCCTGTAGAAGTATCTGTACAGATAGGGTTGATGGGAAGCCTTGCCAGTGAATTGGTAGAAGCCGGTTTGCAGCCTAAGGATGTAAACTTCCTGACTGTGGAAGGCAAACTGGATGAAGCTGATTTTATCCTGATCCGGGATTATATGCCTAATCTCGTTGCTGCAGATCTTAGTAAATGTAGCGCCACAGCTATTCCCGAATATACATTCACCCAGAAGAAATACTTACTGCGTATTCAGCTTCCCAAAGGTTTGAAAAGTATCGGTCAACGTGCTTTCAGCGGCTGCGGACGTTTATGTGGTACATTGGAATTACCTGCCGGAGTGACGGCTATTGAATACGGCGCATTTATGGGATGTGATAACCTGCGTTATGTAGTAGCTACAGGGAACAAGATTACGACTTTAGGAGACAACCTGTTTGGAGAAGGAAAGAACAAATTGATTTATAAGTAGTTACAATATATAACAAGCAACAAGTTACAAAAAGCTACAAGCGACGAGACCTTCTGGGTGATACATAGCACCGCCACTCGTCGCTTGTAGCTTTTTGTAGCTTGTTGCTCATTCGCTTAGCTATACATTTTTGCTCTCAGCTCTTTGATATGATCCGAAGTAATATATTCATCATATTCCATCATCTTATCAATAATACCGTTCGGAGTCAGTTCGATGATACGGTTGGCAACCGTTTGGATAAACTCATGGTCATGTGAGGAGAACAGGATATTACCTCTATAAGTTTTCAGGTTATTATTGAATGCCTGGATAGATTCCAAGTCAAGGTGGTTGGTAGGAGTATCCAGAATCAGACAGTTGGCATTGCGCAACTGCATACGGGCAATCATACAACGCATCTTTTCACCTCCCGATAACACACTCGCTTTTTTCAGTACCTCTTCACCGGAGAACAACATACGTCCCAGGAAGCTCTTCATATACACTTCATTACCCTCGCCAAACTGGCTCAACCAGTCCACCAAGTTCAGGTCCGTATTGAAATATTTAGTATTATCCAACGGCAGGTATGCAGTAGTAATAGTGACACCCCAGTTGAAAGTTCCGGCATCCGGTTTCGCTTCTTCATTGATAATTTCGAAGAATGAAGTCATGGCACGGGGATCACGGGAAAGGAATACAACCTTATCTCCCTTCTCAACGTTGAAATTAACATCGCGGAAAAGTATTGTACCATCTTCCAGTGTCTTAGTCAGCCCGGAAACCTCCAGTATCTGATTACCCGGTTCACGCTCGGGAGTAAAGATAATACCCGGATATTTACGTGAAGAAGGTTTGATTTCTTCTACATTCAGTTTTTCCAACATCTTCTTACGGCTGGTAGTCTGCTTACTCTTTGCCACATTGGCACTAAAGCGGCGGATAAATTCTTCCAGCTCTTTCTTCTTCTCCTCTGCCTTGGCCTTCTGGTTCTGTTGCTGACGCAAAGCCAACTGACTTGATTCATACCAGAAACTATAGTTACCGGCAAAGAGATTGATCTTACCATAATCGATATCGACCGTATGCGTACAAACAGAATCGAGGAAGTGACGGTCGTGACTTACAACCAACACAGTATGTTCAAAGTTAGCCAGATAATCTTCCAGCCACATCACTGTTTCCATATCGAGGTCATTGGTAGGCTCATCCAGCAACAAGTTATCCGGATTACCGAAAAGTGCCTGTGCCAGCATGACACGTACTTTCTCCTTACCACTCAAATCACCCATCAACAAATAATGCTTATCTTCCTTAATGCCCAGCCCACTCAGCAAAGCGGCAGCATCACTTTCCGCATTCCAACCATCCAGTTCCGCAAATTTCTCTTCCAATTCAGAAACTTTCAAGCCATCTTCATCCGTGAAATCTTCTTTAGCATAAAGCACTTCACGTTGCTTCATGATATCCCACAAAACGGTATGCCCCATCATTACGGTATCCATTACCGTAAGCGCATCCCACTTGAAGTGGTCCTGACTTAAAACAGAGAGGCGTTCGCCCGGACCCAACATAATAGAACCGGTTGTAGGATCCAAGTCACCGGATATGGCACGCAGGAAAGTAGATTTTCCGGCACCGTTAGCACCGATAATACCATAACAGTTACCACTTGTAAACTTCAGGTTTACATCATTAAACAACACCCTTTTTCCAAACTGTACGGAAACGTTCGAGACTGTAATCATTGATTTATTTACTATTTATCGATTTACAATTTACTACCTAATACCTATTACTCTGTATTTTGCGGGTGCAAAGATAGACATTTTTCTATGAATACTCGTAGAAATGCGCTGTCAATCTGACATAAAAGTATTACCTTTGCGGCGTTTTAGACCAAAGCTGCCTATTTGGCAAAGTTTTTGTTGGTACAGCGATATACTAACTTAAACCCTTGACAGCAATGAAAACAAATCCTTTTTACAAGAATAATAAGAATAGAAATATGGACCCGAAAGAAAAAGAAAACATCAACGAAGAAGAGTTAATGTCCGAAGCTGCCCAGAAGGAAGCTGCGGAAAATGAAGAATCCCAAACGGAAGATGTACAGGACGAAACTGTCCTGACAGAAGAGGAAAAGCTTGCCAAAGAGCTGGAAGAAGCAAACAAAGTGATAGAGGACCAGAAAGATAAGTATCTGCGCCTTTCTGCCGAGTTTGACAACTACCGTAAACGCACGATGAAAGAAAAAGCTGAGCTGATCCTGAACGGTGGCGAAAAGACCATCAGCAGTATACTTCCAATCGTGGATGACTTTGAACGCGCTCTGAAAAACATGGAAACTGCCACAGACGTAGCAGCCGTGAAGGAAGGAGTGGAATTGATTTATAACAAGTTCATGTCTGTATTGGCACAGGACGGCGTAAAAGTAATCGAGACTAAAGAACAACCTCTCGACACTGATTACCACGAAGCAGTCGCCGTCATTCCCGCACCGGATAAAGCTTTGAAGGGCAAGATTCTAGACTGTGTACAGACCGGATACATGCTAAACGACAAAGTAATCCGCCATGCCAAAGTGGTGGTAGGAGAATAACATAATATATATGGAAAAAAGAGATTACTACGAAGTACTGGAAGTCGAAAAGACAGCAACGGTAGAGGAAATAAAGAAAGCCTATCGCAAAAAAGCCATTCAATATCATCCTGACAAGAATCCGGGTGACAAAGTGGCGGAAGAAAAATTCAAAGAAGCGGCAGAAGCATACGACGTACTAAGCAATGCGGACAAGCGTGCCCGTTATGATCAATTCGGTCATGCAGGAATGAGTGGTGCTGCCGGAAACGGTGGTCCGTTCGGTGGCTTCAGTGGCGGCATGTCTATGGATGATATCTTCTCTATGTTCGGAGATATCTTTGGTGGACATAGCGGTGGCTTCGGAGGAGGTTTCAGCGGTTTCGGAGGAGGATTCGGAGGAGGAAGTTCGCAACGTGCGCGTTTTCGCGGTTCGGACTTACGTGTAAAGGTGAAACTGAATCTGAAAGAAATTTCCACTGGTGTAGAAAAGAAATTCAAACTGAAAAAATATGTTCCATGCGACCATTGCCATGGTTCGGGTGCTGAAGGTGACGGTGGTTCGGAAACTTGTCCGACCTGTAAAGGTAGCGGATCGGTGATTCGCAACCAGCAAACAATCCTCGGTACGATGCAGACTCGTACTACCTGCCCTACTTGTGGTGGCGAAGGAAAAATCATCAAGAACAAATGTAAGGTATGTGCCGGAGAAGGTATCGTTTACGGTGAAGAAGTAGTAAGTGTGAATATACCTAAAGGTGTAATGGAGGGTATGCAGCTTTCTATGAACGGTAAAGGAAATGCCGGTAAGCATAATGGTGTTCCGGGTGACCTGTTGATTCTTGTAGAGGAAGAACAGGATAAAGAACTGATCCGCGACGAAAACGACTTGATTTACAACCTGCTTCTCAGCTTCCCGACAGCTGCTTTAGGTGGCGCGGTAGAAATACCCACCATCGACGGCAAGGTGAAAGTAAAGATTGAGTCGGGCACCCAACCGGGTAAAGTACTCCGGCTTCGCGGAAAAGGACTGCCAAGTGTGAACGGATACGGTACGGGAGATTTATTAGTAAATGTTAGCGTATATGTACCGGAAGCTCTTAACAAAGATGAGAAAAAAGCACTTGAAGAAATGGAAGGCTCAGACAATTTTAAACCGAATACTTCTATTAAAGAAAAGATTTTCAAGAAGTTCAAGAGTTTATTTGACTAAGCCGACTTTAAACTGAAAATAGATTTTTAGCAGTATCAGTTAAAGAATGAGCATAAACTCTAACTGATACTGTTTTTTTATAATTGAAAGACTCTTTGAGTTATAAAAGAAAAAACGTCAAAACTAATTGCAGCTATCTGTTCATATAGATAGTTTTACTATCTTTGCCGTCCCCTATTCTATGAGTAGAAAGGGGAGCATGATGATAATTGATAATAACTGATGAAACTTAAAACAATTTTGCTGACTACAGTGGCTACAGGCGCTTTCATGTGTGAGCCTGTCATAGTGCATGCTGTAAATTCTACGCCCGATTCTATGGGATGGTTCCGGAAGAAAAAGAAAAGTGAACCTAACGACAGTGTTAAATCAAAAAACGAGTACGAGAAACTGACCGGAGACGGTAGCATCATTCGCCGTGGTATGTTCAATGTGTACCAGAAAAAGAACGATTACTATTTTGAGGTACCGACGAATCTGCTGGGCAGAGACATGCTGGTAGTGAACAAGCTTCAACGTGTCCCTTCCGAACTGAATGAGGCCGGAGTGAACCGCGGTACCAATTATGAAAACCAGATGGTGCGCTTCGAACTGGATAAGGCAACAAACAAGTTGCTGATTCGTCAAAGCCGCCCTCTTCCTCTCGCTCCTGCCGAAGATGCCATCAGCCAGTCGGTACGTGATAATTATATTTCTCCATTGATAGCCGGCTTCAAGATCGAGGCATTCAACAATGACTCTACCACCATGGTCATCAAAGTGAATGATATTTATGATGGTACAGAGACAAGCATCAACAATGTATTTACCAATATAAATCTGGGAACCTCTTCCATCAAGAATCTGTCACGCATTCTCTCAATCAAGTCATTCGAGAATAATGTGGTGGCTACGTCCGAACTGACCACGAAAGTGACCGAAGGAACAACTTCCATCTATGTAACTGTCGAAGTAAGTTCGTCACTGATGTTACTGCCGGAAACCCCGATGACCGGTCGCTTGGATAATGCCCGCGTAGGCTACTTCACCAATCCTTTGCTTAGTTATAGCGACGGACAACAACGGGTTAGCAAACAACAGTTCATCACTCGCTGGCGCCTGGAACCGAAACCGGAAGATCGCGAGCACTATCTGCGTGGTGAGTTGGTGGAACCGGCTAAACCGATTGTATTCTACATAGAGAATTCCACACCGTATCGTTGGCGCAAATATATCAAACAAGGTATCGAAGACTGGCAGGTTGCTTTTGAACGTGCCGGTTTCAAGAACGCCATCATCGCCAAAGATATTACGGACAGCATGACGGTAGACATGGACGACGTGAACTATTCCGTACTGACTTATGCAGCCTCAACCAAGGCAAATGCTATGGGTCCTTCTATTCTGGACCCCCGTTCAGGAGAAATTCTGGAAGCGGACATCATGTGGTGGCACAATGTACTGAATATGCTTCAGGAATGGATTACCGTACAGACAGGTACTGTACGCCCGGAAGCACGCGGCATTAAGTTATCCGATGAACTGATGGGTGACGCCATGCGTTTTGTAGCCTGTCATGAAGTAGGCCACTCTTTAGGATTGCGTCATAACATGATGGGGTCATGGGCATTTCCCACGGACTCACTCCGTTCCAAGTCATTTACCGACCGGATGAACTCTACCTCTTCTTCCATCATGGATTATGCCCGTTTCAACTACGTAGCACAACCCGGTGACGGAATAACTGCACTCTCACCGCATATCGGTCCTTACGATCTTTTTGCCATCGAATACGGTTATCGCTGGTATGGTAAGGAAACTCCGGAGGAAGAAAAGGATTTGCTTTATGATTTCCTGAGCCGCCATACAGACCGTCTTTATAAATACAGTGAGGCGCAGGATGTACGTGATGCCGTAGATCCCCGTGCACAGAATGAAGACCTAGGCGATGATGCCGTACGTTCTTCCCAATATGGCATTGCAAACCTGAAACGGATTGTTCCCGAAATTATCAAATGGACAACTACTGGGGAGAAGGGACAAACGTATGAAGAAGCTTCACGTCTATATTATGCAGTGATCAACCAATGGAATAATTATCTGTACCATGTACTTGCCAACATAGGGGGTATATATATGGAAAATACAGTGGTAGGTGACGGTCAGAAAACTTACACTTTTGTAGAGAAGGAGAAGCAGCAGGCCGCTTTGAAATTCTTACTTGATGAAGTATTGACTTACCCGAAGTGGTTATTCGACGCAGAAGTGGGTGAATATACCTATTTGCTTCGCAACACTCCGCTGGGCATAGTAGAAAATGCACCGACACAAGTATTGAAGAATGCCCAATCTTATATTCTTTGGGACCTCTTATCCAATAACCGCCTGGTACGTATGCTCGAAAATGAAGCTGTGAATGGTAAAAAGGCTTTCACAGCCGTAGAGTTGATGGACGGTTTACACCGCAGTATCTTCGCAACCACGGAGCGAGGCGCACTACCTGATGTCATGACACGTGCCTTACAGAAAAACTTTGTAGATGCCTTGATTACAGCTGCTGCCGAAAGCGAAGGAGTCAAAATCAACAAAAAATTAATGGATAACCACTTCCTGCTGGATAACCAAATCCCCCTTTGCAGTTGTGACGAGCATGCTCATCGTACACTGGATTCAGATCGTATGGGTGCCCGCCGTGAATTGAATTTTTACGGTTCCCAGCTAAATCGCATCTCAGATGCCATTTCCGTGAAACGAGGAGAATTGCTCCGCATCAAGGATTTACTCCAGAGTCGTCTGGGAACATCGGATGTGGCAACCAAATATCATTATAAAGATATGATTCTTCGTATCAACACAGCATTGGGACTTTAAAACCAGTTTTCAATTTAAGTATTAATTTTATTATTTTAACGGATGAAAAGACGCTTATCTGTCGTGTTCCTATTCCTGATAGGAACACTCACTTACGCCCTTGCCGCAGAGCGACAAGTAGAGGGTGTAGTAATTTCTTCTGAGGATAAATTGCCTCTCATAGGTGCTTCTGTCTATGTGACGGCTGAGGATCTGAAGAAAAACGGGAACAATCAATCGACTATTGGTGTCATTACGGATATCGACGGTAAATTCTCTATTTCAATTCCGGATGGCATTACCCGGTTTTATTGTAGCTACGTTGGCTATGATGTAGTGGAAATAAAACTCATTCCGGGCAAAAAACAATATGATATCACTCTTCAACCTTCTGCTCATATGCTTGATGCGGTAGTTGTAACGGGATACCAGACTGTGGAACGCCGTAAACTGACGGCTGCCGTGTCAAAAATCGATATCTCGGACCAGATGGTAGGTGCAGCCAAGAGCATAGACCAGGCATTGACCGGACAAATTGCCGGACTTTCCGTAAGCAATATATCCGGTGCCCCGGGCGCTCCTGCTAAAATCCGTATCCGCGGTACCTCTTCGCTGAACGGTACCCAAGACCCTTTGTGGGTATTGGACGGTATTCCATTGGAAGGAACGAACATCCCCAGTATGGAAGTACTGAAAGATATCGATAACGTAGGACAAACCGCCATTGCCGGTCTGAATCCTGCCGATATCGATAATATCACCGTTTTGAAAGATGCTGCCGCAACTGCCATCTATGGTGCCCGCGCAGCTAACGGTGTGATTGTGATTACCACAAAGAAAGGTAAAGTCGGAAAACCGGTTATTAACTTCTCTTCGAAGCTGACATATTCTCCAAAGTTGAATATAGACCGCTTGAATCTATTGAATTCAGAAGAGAAAGTAGGTCTGGAACTTGACTTGCTGGAATCCGGCTATCCTTACAGAGAAACCAAAGGTGAGGTATATCGCATTATCTCCGGATTGGGAGAACTACAGAACTTCAAAGACGGAGGTTGGAACGCTTTGTCCTCCAATGCTCAAGGTGCAATCAATAGACTAAAGGCAACTAACACAGACTGGAGTGATATCCTCTTCCGTGATGCATTTACACAGGAGTATAACTTGTCTCTTTCCGGTGGTAGCGAAAAGGCAACTTATTACACTTCTTTCGGATATATGAAGGAAAACGGTAATATTCCCAATGTCTCTGCCGAACGTTTGAATTTAGTGATGAAGACCAGCTATAAGGTGAACAGCATATTGAAAGTCGGTGCTTCCATGTTTGCCAACCGCCGTAAGAACTCTACTTATTTGCCGGATGACCGGGGACTGACGAACCCGATCTATTATTCACGTCTGGCAAATCCTTATTTCACTCCTTATGACGCCAATGGCAACTATAATTACGATGTGGATGTAGAAGATGATACGGATATGGATTTTGGTCTTAACCTCTTCGAAGAACGGAAAAATACGAGTAACGAAACTAGCATTAACGGCCTTTCATCCATCTTCGACGCTGAACTGCGATTTGACGACCGTTTTAAGATTACCACTCAACTCGGTTTGCAACTGGATAAAACTTCTATCGAAAAAATCGCTGAAGAAGAAAGTTATGTGATGCGTACAGAGAAGAAGAATCATCGTAATAATGGCGTAACTTACCTGCCGGAAGGAGGATTCCATAAGGCTAACGAAAACTCACTGTCCCAGCTCACCTGGAAAGCGATGGGAGAATATCGCGATACCTACAATGACATCCATGAATTTGAAGTAATGGTGGGAACAGAAATCCGCAAGACATGGGAGGAAAAGCTGTATAGCGCCGGTTATGGATTTGACCGGAAGACACTGACTACAAAGCCAATTATCTTCCCGGAAGAAAGCCAGGCTTTCAAGTTACACGAGAAAGCTCATGTGGAGAATGCATACGTATCCGCTTTCTCAACCCTGTCTTATTCTTTGCTAAACCGCTATACATTGGGCGGAAGTATCCGTTTTGACGGTTCCGACCTGTTCGGTGTAGACAAGAAATACCGTTATCTGCCATTATATTCAGTCAGTGGTTTGTGGCGTATCTCTCAAGAACCTTTTATGGCAAATGCCAAATGGATAGACAATCTGGTAGTCCGTGCATCCTACGGTTTGCAGGGAAACATTGACAAAAACACCTCTCCTTTCCTGCTGGGTAACTACAGAATTGAAAATATCCTGCCGGGAGGGTCGGAAGATATGATTGACGTTTCCGGTGCACCAAACAAGAAACTGCGTTGGGAGAAAACCCACTCAGTAAACGCCGGATTCGACTTTGCAGTATTGAATCAGGCTATCAATCTGAGCGTAGACTATTACTATCGTAAGGGCGTAGACTTAATTGGAACCCAAATGCTCCCACTGGAAACAGGTTTTGAAATGTTGACCGTCAACTGGGCCAGTATGCAGAACCAGGGTGTTGAGGTTGCTCTTAGCACACGCAATATCCACACCAAGAATTTCATGTGGACCACCAACTTCAACTTCGCATACAACAACAATAAAATACTGAAAGAAGCACTGCGCGAAGATGCCTTGGAACCGGGACGCGAAGGATATCCTGTAGGAGCCTTGTTTGCCCTGAAAACAGCCGGATTGGATGAAGAAGGTTATCCGATGTTTGAGGGTAAAGACGGAAAAGCCGTATCGGCTATGGAATTCTTCAAATTGCAGGAATGGGGATTCGGAGCAACTGACCTGACAGCCCGCGAACGCCGTGAACTTTACACTTATGTAGGTACAGCCGACTGCCCTTATACCGGTGGTTTCAATAATACCTTCACATACAAGGCATTTGAACTGGGTGTCAACTTCAGTTTCGACTTCGGTGGAAAGGTGCGCAGCCAACCCACCTACTCTATCGTTGACTTTGATAAAGGACGTAATACGAACCGCGATATCCTGAACCGATGGACTCCGGAAAACACGGAAACAATCTTTCCTGTTCTGCTGAGCCAGAATGAACGTCTGGACGAATACATGTGGTATTCAAACCAGAATGAAATATACCGTAACCTGGATATCTGGATCAGAGACCTAAACTACGTGCGACTGCAAAACATCCGTTTAGGGTATACATTGCCCGCTAATTTTAGCCGCAAATTGGGTATGACTTCCGCTACAATTGCCATCGAAGGACGTAACTTATTAGTATTCGGTTCAAGTTACAAGAATTATCTTGATCCGGAAACGATGTCCAACGCGTATGCAACCCCGGCTCCGAAGTCTGTTACCCTAAGCCTGAACCTGAATTTTTAATTTTATAGAGAGTTAAAACAATGAGAAAGATATATATAATGTTATTGATGAGCAGCGTAGTATTACTGACTGCTTGTGATATGCTTGACATTCAACCTACGGGAAAGGTGATCCCCCAGACTTTAGCTGAGTACAGAGCGCTGATTGCCACAGCTTATAAGACCGTTCCCGATGCCAGAGGACTCGCCTGTTTTCGTTCGGATGAACTGTATGTGAAAGACGATAGTTGGGAACAGGATCGTTACGGAAAAATCGAGTGTTGGGATGACTTCAGCGCACCGGGACAAACCACTGCTTTTGAGTGGAAGAACTTCTATAGCATCATGTTCACTGTCAACTATACCATAGAAGAGTGGGAATCCATCAACGAAGGGAGCGAAGAGGACATCGACCAATTGATTGGTGAATGTTATCTGCTCCGTGCTTACATGCATTTCCTGTTGGTAAATCTTTACGGTCAGCCCTATACCCGTCCGGGAGCATTAGAGACGACAGCCGTGCCGCTTAAGCTGAATAGCGATATCAATGAAATTCTGAAGAAGAATACCGTTGCACAAATTTATGAAGCGGTTATTGCAGATATCAACGAGGCTGAAAAACTGATTAATAAAGAATCTTGGGAACAGAAATTTTCTTATCGTTTCACAACCTTATCTGTAAAAGCCCTCCGTGCCCGTGTATATTTATATATGGGACAATGGGACAATGCATATCAGGCAGCCGAAGCGATACTTGCTGAAAAGAATACATTGGAAGATTTCAATGCAGAAACTTATACCCTGCCCAACAACTATCAGTCTGTAGAAAATATTACTGCCTTAGAACGCGGTATGTCTTCTAACTACACACAGGCTGCTGTTCTATCAGAAGCTTTAGCTTCTTTATACAAAGAAGGCGATTTACGTCTGGACGCTTATTTTAAAGCTGCCGACAAGAATGGTTATCGCTTCAGCCAAAAGAGCGGAAAAGATGATTTCCGTTGTTCTTTCCGGGTGGGAGAAATGTACCTGAATTCGGCAGAAGCAGCCGCACAATCGGATAAATTGCCCCAAGCACGCACCCGATTGCTGGAGTTAATGCAGAAGCGCTATACGCCGGAAGCATATACAGTAAAAACAACTGCCGTGAACGCAATGACCAAAGAAGCCCTGATACAGGAGATTCTGGATGAACGTGCGCGTGAATTAGCTTTTGAAGGACATCGCTGGTTCGACTTACGCCGTACCACCCGCCCTCGTATTGAAAAAGTGCTCAAGGGAGGAACCTATGTATTGGAACAGGATGATTCGCGTTATACAATTCAAATTCCAAGAGAAGCGATAGCTGCTAATCCGGAGTTGTCAAACTGAACAAAAAAAATCTCCTTTCTCATTAATAGAGAAAGGAGATTTTTTTTGCTCAAGCCTACTTAACGTTTCGTCCAATCGTCTTTAACAAAATCAGAGGGATAAGATATTAGATTCAATATCCCACCCTTTTGTCGTATCCAAGACGTAAATGTACGTGTCCCTTCATTCAATACAATCACACGTGCCCCATTCGGTAAATGATTATATTCCGTATTTCCACCGGTAAAACGTCCGTGACTCAACAATATATTGTTCCATATTACAGAGTAATCATTATCGTGGTCATGTCCCACAAAAGTTCCCATCACATCTCCCATCTCTTTCATGGCAGCAAACATGCCTGTATTCAGTTTAGGCCCATACGACTGTTCCATCCGGGTACCACGCATAATAGCATTCTCATCGGAAGCCGCCATATTATACTCCGGAAACGGAATATGAAAAAAAGCTAAAGCAGGAAGAGGCCGATTATTATTCTTCATCCGATAAACAGTGCTTTGTTGGCGATACCAGTTTATCTGCTCAAATGTAAACCACGCATATCCTCCAACATCACTCAATGGAGAATAAGCATGTGAATCCAGACAATAAACCAAAGCTACGTCCGTTTTCGCGTCAGAAGAAGATTTGATAGCCAGCACATAATCGGGAGAAGAAACCTCACCCCGATCCGGCAACAAATTGCCAGGAAGTTTTCTAATAATATCATAAAGCTGCGAACGGCTCATCCCTTGTTCATCATCGTGATTACCAAACGTGACTGCAAAAGGAATCTTGCGTCTAATTACCGGTTCCAGCACTTGCAGCATCGCCGAATCTGCCGGAGGTGCATAAATAATATCTCCTGTAAAGATCACCAAATCGGGATTTTCTGCATCCAGTACTTCATTGATACGTTCCAATGCCACATCCGAAGCCGAATTAGCACATTTGAAATGTACATCCGTAAATTGTACAATTTTGAACTTTCCGGCCTTATTGAACCTCAACTCGCTCTTCTGAGCAAAAGCAGAAAATACAAACAGTAAAGAAAACAACACTAAATACAAACGAAAGTATTTTCTCATATCCTTAATTATTATTGTCATCAAAATAATTTTTAAAGAAGAGCAGCTGATAAACAATGGCATTATACCAGTAATCTACAGTATGAGCACCGGGTCTTACTAAAAAATCATGACCGATATTATACTTCAACAGCTTCTTATGGAAATCATTGTTCACCTCAAAAAAGAAATCATCATATCCACAATCAATAATCAAAGCCAAATCACCGTCTTTGATGCGTTCAATCTGATTAATAGCCACATATCTATTCCAAATTTCCTGATTCTCAGATTCCTCACCCAATAAATCCCTCATCACACCATCATGAGGGAATGGGCGAATATCCAGCCCACCACTGGTACTTCCGGCAGCACCATAAACATCGGCGTGCCGCAATGCCAGCCACATGGAACCATGCCCACCCATGCTCAGCCCGGTAATGGCACGCCCTTGTTTATGAGCGCGTGTATCGTAATGCTTATCAATATATTCAATTAACTCTTTAGAAGTAAACATTTCATACCGGATTGTCGGGACCTTAGGACTATCCCAATACCAGCTACTCTCACAATTAGGACAGACAAACATCATTTGATACCGATCAGCCAACTGAGCCAGATCCGGACGTATAGCAAACCATGTTTTCTCATTTCCTCCGTATCCATGTAATAAATAAGCCACTGGATGAGAACCTTCTATTTGTGGCACCACCACTACCACCTTTATATCTTTATTCATAGCAGCACTATGGACAAGGACAGTATCTACTTTTGCTGCATGAGCAACAAAATTTACAAATAGTAAGAGCAGCAACAGGCTATTTCTAAAAACCGCGATATTCTTAATCATACTGTAATTCATTCTTATTATTTTCAAGAGTTAATCTGCAGGCGTTATTTTTACCAAAGAGACTCCATGATAGGGAACCTGTGTCCTGAATTCACCTTCATATTCCCCTAAATCTTTTTGCCGCCACAAATCACGAACAGATACCTTACCTGTAATACCCAACTGTTTCAAAGCCAATTCAAAATCATAAGTCTTCATCTGAACAGCTTCAGCCTCATCCTGATCCCACAAGATAAAATAAGGATCAATCTGGAAAAATCCGACAGCATACGAACCATCATATAGCCTCTTATACCATATCTGTCCATTATCTGTCAGCAATTTCGTGGCAGGGGCTACCAAAGGGTCCTGATTGACGGCAATCACTTCATTGTTCGTCAACAAATTCAAAGTAAAATCGTCTATATCGGACATATCACAACCTATCAATAGCGGAGCGGAAAGAATGCACCACAAGGAAATGTGAGAGTACTGCTCATCAGGAGTCAAAGCTGATTCATGCACCTTCTCTCTCCAAGCCTTACCTAATTTTCCTACTACCAGCATATCAGGATCATTATAGCTGCCCGGAGCAATGGTCTGAGCACAAACATCCTGAAAACATCCGATAGCCGTCACCACATTCCACTCATCCGTGATGTCACGGGTGGTACGCCATAAGTCTCCGCCGGCTTCTTTTGCCCAGTTCCAGACATTAGGAGCACCATAACCCACACAGTACACAATATCCCGGTCCACTTTATCCAAAGCCTTGCGCATTACGATATAGGGTTCCTGAATTGTTTTTTCTTCCGAATTCTCCTGAACTGCATGATAGCCACAATGATCATATTTAAGATAATCGACTCCCCATTCTCCCCAAGTCCGGGCATCTATTTCTTCATGTTGATAACTTCCCAGAAAATCTCCACAAGTAGTCGGTCCCGGTGAAGAATAGATACCAAACTTCAACCCAAGGGAATGAATATAGTCAGACAATCCTTTAAAGTCCGGAAATTTCTCGTTAGCGAGCAACTCTCCCTGCTCTGTACGCTCGGCAGCTTCCCATCCGTCATCGATATTCACATAGGTCCATCCGTATGCCTGTAGTTTTTCATTCATCATACGGGCTGCTTCACGCACTTTTTTATCGTCTACGGAGAGTCCCCAGCAATTCCAGCTATTCCAGCCCATAGGAGGAGTCAGCGCAATCCGCTCTCCTATCTTAAGAGTAATCTCTTTCTCTGCCGTCCCCTTATCATTCACAGCTTTCAGAAGTACTTTATAATCCCCTCCGGCATTTGCTTTACCCGTGATAAGTCCGGTTTCAGAATTCAGTTTCAAGCCGTCAGGAAGTCCTGATGCTTCATACATCATCGGACGGTTTCCGGTTGCCATTATCGCCATCAGAAACGGATTTCCCGGCCGGGCTCCATAAACCATAGGATTATTGATCTGCGGAGTTTCAGGAGCTTTCGGAGTCAAAATATACTTTTCCTTTGTCACCGGTTTGGGCCACGCAGGAATCGGAGTTATCTCTCCGCGGGTCACGAACTTCACATTCAACCAATCGGCATGATCATACATGATGCCATCTCCACATTCTTCTACCAGCAGCAGCACTTTGTCAATGCCGGACAGATTGACATTGAATTCTTTCACCGCATCTCCCTTCTGCATCACACCGCTTTTCCACAATTCCTTTTCATCACCGATAATCTTGAATTGCAAATTGCAAGCATACATATTGTTATCATCCGCTCCCACTAATCCGGAGACAGAAACAGCCTTACCACCCAAATCATACAACATACGACTAATAGAATGGGCACCAATCCCATGTTCATACGCAACTCCATTCACTTTTAGCGGAGTCCACACCACAGATTGGTTTATCTGAGGAATTCCCCAGTCTTGCACAAAGCAAGAGTCCCGATAGATTTCCTCCAGCCAAACTTCCCGTGTCGGTCTATTGTCACAAGAGCAGACAAGCCACATGCTTGCCACAAGGAAAATAATTATATATTTTTCTGTTTTCATAAAACAGATACTTTATCTGATTACCGGATTAACAAAAAATTCATCTATATACACTTGTTGCGGAGCTTCGAAAGCCACCTTCACATAACGAACGTTTTCATCCAACCGGTCAAACAGAAGGCTTTCAATCCATGCATCATGTTTGTTGTTCGGGAAATGAGGAGCATCCTTGATGGAAGCCAATTTATATTCTTTTCCATCCGATGAAGTGAACAGGTAAACTTTCAGCGGCATGCCTATTCCATCTAAATTGTAGTTCAGCATACGAAGCACGGCTTTCTGCAATTTTGTCTTTTTCTGCAAGTCTACTACAAATTCATGATAGCCCTTCCCGAACTTCACCCAGCGGGTATCCTTACTATCTTCCTCAGCAACTCTGCCATCCAGCAATGCCTTCAATTCCGGTCTGCCCGACATCATTTCGGCAGTGGCCCCATTAGCCAGTCTTTCCATAAAGGCAGCTTCGGCCAACTGCCAGTATTCTGCCCGGCTCTTCCAGTCCATATAGTCATTATATACCTTGTTCGACCATACAGGCTGCCCCAACTGATAGTTTGATTCGGGATTTTCTATGATACCACAGAACATAAATGAGATAATCTTATCAACTCCCGCAGCAGAAGCAGCCACCTGTTGAGACAAGAGACGCGGATAAGCAGCCGGAATAAGAGCAGAAGTACGGTCATTGGTTCCTTGTTCCCAAGTGAAAGTTTCACAATTCGCCCACATCTCGATGTTCAGACGGTTATGGATGTCCCTCAACCGTTGCCAAGTTTTCTTTAAGCGAGGCAACATAAATTTATCGCGCACACAGCCCACTTCATCCTGATAGGCTATAATATCGACTTTCAGTTTTGCCAGTTGTTTCTCATACTCCGGATTGTCAAATTCAGACAACCCGATACCATAGGGAGAAATCAAAGTCTTCTTACCCGGAGTCAATGCTTTTGCCTTTTCGGTCAGTGCATTAGCCGATTGTACAGCATGTTCTGCAAAAATAGGGCAAAGACAATCTTCTACCGGCAAATACCAGCCGTAAAAGGCTTTATGATTCTTATAAAGAGCAGCCAGTTCCTCCATCATTTGCAGTTGGCGTTGCTTGATGGCAGGATCCAGCAAATTATCATCCTGATCCTTTGCCCATCCGGTACTCATAAAAATCCTCATATTATGCCGGGCAGCCTCGTCAAGAATGGATTCTACGGGACTCTGTTTGTCCTTATCGTACCACCAAGGCATAAGTTTAGAAGGATAATAGGCTTTACCTTCATTGGCTACTTCCATAAATACCAGATATTCAATGCCCATAGCCGACAATTCGCGCACTTTGGCTTTCCACAATTCCGGATCTGTATTATCGAAACTTTGCGGATTCGTATATTTATTACGAACATCCTTATATGCCAGATTTATCCAGGTACCGGTAATGGGCTTTACACCTAAATCCGATGCCTCCGTTTTTTCTTTTTTCTGTTTGCCGGAAGCATCATTGCCGGCACAGATAGTGACAGCAGACAGAGTTACTAACATAATTGAGAAACTAAGTAATAGTCTTAGGAAATTCTTCTTCATAGCATGTGTTTATAAAATAGATTAGTAATAATCAAAAATCATTTATCAGCTTCCCCCCGACACAATAATCAGCGCCAGACCGGAAATAAAGAGAATGAGCATCAGAGTAAGCAACAAATTAGTAGCTTTGGAAGCACCTTTAAATTCTTTCCAGATAAACAGTCCCCATAATGCGGCAACCATCGTTGCCCCTTGTCCCAATGCATAGGAAATGGCAGCTCCGGCTTTTCCGGCGGCAATATAACTGCACGCAGTTCCCAATGCCCAAATAGCACCACCCAGAACGCCAACCAAATGAGTATTGAAATCTCCTTTGAAGTATTGGCTGTAAGACACAGGTGACCCCGTAAAAGGCTTCTTCATCACCAAAGTGTTGAAGAGGAAGTTACTGACAAAGATACCTATTGCAAACACAAACAAGGCAGAATAGGGAGTCATCATACCGCCAGTAGGTGATTCCAAGTTTTCCAAATCCATAGCCGCAGCTACGAAACGATAGAAAAACGCCATCAAAATGCCGGCACAGACAGCAATCAGAATACCTTTCTTCCGGGTAGCCTGACCGGATGCTTTGGAAACCTTGCCGGAAGCTATTCCATTAAAAATAATAGCCAATACAATCAGGAATACACCTAGAAAAAGAATAACCGGGTCGCCCTTCGGCACACTGAAGTAGTTGACAAATACACCTAACACCAATGCCAGCCCCACTCCTATCGGGAAGGCAACCGACATGCCGGCCAATGACATGGAAGCCGACAACAATATATTAGAAGCATTGAAAATGACACCACCCAGAAAAGCACTCCAAAAGTTTTCCAGACTGACTTGCAACAAATCCTGTATAAATCCGCGCCCGGCTTCTCCGGTACTGCCCAGCGTCAGCCCCCAAACCAGAGAGAAAAGAAGTATACCGATCACATAATCCCAATAGAACAACTCGTAGCGCCATGTTTTGGCAGCCAGTTTTTGAGTATTTCCCCATGATCCCCAACAAAGCATCGTGACCCAACACAATGCTACTGCCAATCCGTAACTTTCAACTATAAACATAATCGTTATTTTTTAAGATTATTTTTTTTGATTACAATTCTTCACGGCAAGGAATAGAAGACTGAGCTCCCATTCTGGTCACAGCTATGGCCGAAGCTTTGGAAGCCATCAAAGCAGCCTGCTTCAAATCCATCCCCTCCGCCAGTCCTACGCACAGAGCACCGTTGAATGTATCTCCGGCAGCCGTGGTATCGACCGGTTCCACCTTAAAGGCATCTACACGATAAGACACACCGTCTTCTTTTATAAAACAGCCTTTTGATCCTAAAGTGATAATTACATTCTTTACTCCCATTGCACGAATCTCCTCCGCCACTCCTTCGGCATCGGCATCATGGGTAATCTTGATGCCTGTCAACATTTCAGCTTCAATGCGGTTGGGAGTAATCATATAGAGATAGCGGAGCAGTTCTTTCGGAAGATTACGGGCGGGAGCCGGGTTGAGAACAACCTTCACTCCTTTCTCAAAAGCTTTTCTGGCAGCATACTCCACCGTTTGAAGCGGAATTTCCAATTGCATCAGGAGGATATCTCCTTCGCACATTTCCTCTACCACCTTGTCCACGTCCTGCTCATTCAGCAGCATATTGGTACCGGAAGCCACTACAATACTATTCTCCGCATGGTCGTCCACGCTAATCAAAGCCACTCCGGAGGCTGAATTCTCATTGAGGGTAATGTATCTCGTATCAATGCCTTCCTTCTTGAAATAAGCGACAGACTGCCGCCCCAATATATCATCACCCAATTTCGCCATAAATATCAGGTTTCCCCCCAGACGTTCTACTGCAACTGCCTGATTGGCTCCTTTTCCACCCTGATTCATTAAAAATTCGCCACCCAAAATCGTTTCACCAGGAGCAGGCAGATGGGAGATCTTCACCACCATATCCACATTGGAACTGCCAATCACTATAATTTTTTTCATGGTACTATATTTAAAATGAATAAATTCAATCTGTTTATCATCGTGACCGGACGAATACAGGAGGTACATCACCTGCATCGGATACTGCCACACGAGCCGTTATCACCTTTTCGTCCCCCGGAAAGAGCGTAATAAAATTATCACTCCAGAACACCGGATTAATCTCCTCACCCCGGGCATCCCGCAAAGTCAGATGATTGAAATGGGACAAACGGTCCGACTCATTCCTCAAACAAATGGAAAAGACATATTCCCCTTCCTCTTTGGTAACTTTAACCTCTTCCTTCAGTTCCGGTTTCTCCATATAGGTGAACCAAAAGAAATCCATGTGCTGCGAATAGAACCAATACAGGTTCTCGGACAGAAGTTTCCCGCCTTTATCATGCAGTTCAAGCTTCACAAAGTAATTATAAGAGTACTTCCCATGCTGGGGCACCGTAACAATCTCCTGATAGCAATCGGGAGAAACAGTTATCTGCCGGGAGTCTTCCCAAGCCACTTTCATATCATTATTGATGACTTTAGCCGTCACTTTCACGTCTTGCAATGCCTGATGGGAAGCATTAATCACAGAAACCCTGAAATCATTCGCGTTCAACTGCACATGCACCGGTTCCATAGCTTTTTTTGCAAAATAATAAGAAGCATTGGGAGCCAGATACCAGTCGTATATCTGCCAGCACACATCGGGCCAGCAGGAATTAATCTTCCAAATCATCACACCTGAAGTAATATCCCACATCCGGTGATTGGCAGCTTCAAACATAGCTCGATAACCATCGGCACTCAGAAACTGGGCATTGTCGGCATATTCTTTTGCCGTCTTCGGATCACCGAACATCGTACGGATGGCATTGTCATAAGAACGGTAGCAATAATTACTCACATCCCAAGCACCATGTTCAGCCCAAATGCTATCCAACGGGAAGATAGGGCTGTTTACATTAGCCGTACTCTCCACGGTAGGAATAAATTTCCGGAGACTATTGTACATCGGCATAGAAGGCATCCCCAACTCATTACGGAACATCTGCAAATGAACTTCACGCACTTTATCGAAGAAGTAGGAAGAAGGCGCCCAATTATAGTCGGGTGCACCGTCATCCGTCGTACCTGTCGGCAGGTCTTCTTTCAGATAAGGAGTCAAGGCGTCTACATCCCAATGAAAACTGGTGGTCGGAAGATAGATACGCGTAGTATCGATACTCCTCACCTTCTCCTTGGTCAGCCTGTACAAGCTTTCATTCATCAAGACCTCATTGACGCCTATCCATGAAATAATAGAAGGATGATTGCGATAGCGGAGCATCATATCTTCTACTCCTGCCACTGCCAAGCCATGATCCAGGGGATTGTCAGCAGTTTCAGTTCCGGGAGTCATGCGGAAACATTGATAGAAAACATGCCACCACATCAGGCCATATTTATCAAAACTCTCAAACCAGGTTTCGGAAGGAGACGGCATATCTTCGCTGCCAATCAGGTTGATGTTCGCCTCTGCCATCAGGCGGGCTTCATCATAAATGCGTTTTTCGGATTCCTCCAGCAGGATGTCCGGCTGTATCCAACCACCCTTGCAGAATATCCGCTTGCCATTCACATAATATACACGACCATATTCATCTCCCACCCGGTTCAGTCTACTGGTCACCTCGCGGATTCCAAAGTCAAACTCTTTGATATCGGACACTTTTCCACCGATGCAAAAAGACAGTTTCATGTGATGCAAGTATTGCTCGCCATATCCATTCGGATACCACAAATACGGGTTTTCTATCAGCAAGGAAGGAAAGTCTTCAGGCGTCAGTTCCACAACTTTTGTCTCACCGGCACGCAGAGCTACTTTCTTCGTCAGCTTAATTGGTTTGAGGTATCCCTCCATATACTTGGTATAAGTGGGAAATTTGACCTCGTTGACCAATGTAATCCGAGCATTCACCTTTCCTTCGACAGGTTTTGCGGAAGTATTCTTCACTTCAAGTTTAATGTTGACCTTGGCAAGTTCAGTATCGACCTTCACAGGCATAGTGTCGGTCTTAGGCAAGGTGGTGGTGACAAAAGGATTCTCAATCAGCACTTCGTCCGTGGCTTCTACCGTCACTTTCTGGTAGATACCCATATTCCGGTCGCGAACCACCGGAGCGCAATCCCATCCACCGGATATTTTCAAAGTTTCGTCTTTAAAGATGTCGTAGGAATGTCCGCGTACAGAACCGAATACTTTCAACTGGGTGCCGGGAGTCGGAACACCCGGATGATCCACCTGATATATTTTTACTGCAATGCAATTGTTGGCTCCGGCACGGGCATACTCGGTTATGTCGAGTTTAAAGCGACGGAACATGCCCACAATGTCTTTCTTATCGGCAACCTGACGGCCATTTACCCAAACATCTGCCCGGTAGTTGATGCCGTTCAAAGTCAGCCATATCTTCTTGCCTTTATATGATTGGGGAAGAATGACTTCCGTACGATACCAGTATGGATCCTGCCAAGGATTACGGCCACTTTTCAGGTAGTTGTATTTAGATAAGTCCATCCGGTTATTAAACTCATCCGACACATCCGGAATCAGGTAATTATTCAGACCGATTCTCAGATCGGGATACACGTTTTCTTTCACCAAAGCGTTCAGTACGGTGGTGGGCACAGTGGCCTGATACCATCCGGCAGTGGGATAAGCCAATTGCGAGACTTCGGCATCTCCGGCGTTTAGCTCGGAAGAGTTAATAATCTTCCAGTTCTCCAGCTCAAGAGATTGGGCTTTGATAGACAATATGTTACATATCAGTAGTATAAAAAATAGGTTTTTCATGGTTTTTTGTTATTTTAAAATTAGTGCAGCCGCACCGATAAATCCGGCATTATCTCCCAAAACGGCGGGCTGTAAAGTGGTGCATCGAGCCACTGAACGACAAATAAATTTACGAAACAGCCGTTCTGCCTTATCCCAATACAAATCGGAGGATTTCAGAATAGAACCACCTATAACGACAGTTTCGGGATCGGTTATATTCACTGTCCATGACAAAGCATAAGCTAATGCCTGAGCAAAAGCATCCCATACCTGCAAAGCCATTCCATCACCGGACCGTGCCAATTCGGCTATACGATAAGCCGGCAGTTCTTCCTTTGTATATTCTTTATAAAGACGGGTGACGGCATTACCGGATACATAGTCCTCCAATATCCCTTCTTTATAAGGTGAAGTCCATATTTCTCCGGCGCAACCGGAATGCCCACGCCATATTTTTCCTGCATTGATCCAAGCACATCCTATCCCCGTTCCTAAAGTGAAACCCAGAACCGAATCGGCATTCCGGCCTGCTCCCCATAATGCCTCGGCATAAACCAGCGCATTAGCGTCATTATCAAGGATCACCTGCAACGGAAATGCCTGTTCGACAGTGTCTTTCAACGGGAAATAATTCAAAGTGGGAAGATTCTCAACATCCAACAGCACACCTTTCTCTATATCGAGAGGTCCGGTACACCCGATACCAACGCCCTGCACATCGTAATCCACGGCATCAGCCAAAATGTTTTTCAACAAAGAAAACAAGTTGGCAATAATCACCTTGCCGGGTTCTTTCGGATTAGTTGCAATAGTACGGGGAGAGGCATAAACCAATCCTTCTCCGTCAACAATCCCCGCACTGATCTTTGTGCCTCCGATATCAACCCCTATGGCCACTTTTTTCCGTTCCATCATTATTCTATTGAAGTTACTTTTGCGCCATGCGTAAAACTGCCGGGCACCAGTTCCATCTCTTTTGCCCAAGCGTTCACCATCAGCTGGACAGGAATGATGGATGGAATGGCAAACAAATCCGGGTCTTCGCAATGAACGTTGATTTCCAGCAAATCCGCACTTTCAATGCCGGAAGCGGTATCCGATATCAGAATCACTTTGCCGTTAAAAGCCAGGACATCAGTCACAAGCCTAATGCTCTGTTGATAAACGCCGGACTGTGAATGTGCGTAAATGATGCAAATAAAGTCCGGGCCTACCATCTCCAGCGGACCGTGGCGGAACTCACCACCCAACAAAGCGGAAGCCGGAGTCTTGGTAGCCTCCATAAACATCAGGGCAGTTTGGGCAGCACTTGCAAAAACCGTCCCCCTACCTATCACCTGAACAAACGGATGCCCACTCAGAAAAGCAACCGAACGGGATAAATAAGTCTCCCTCTTCTCAAGCTGACGGCTGACTTCCCGGACGACACTGTCTAAAAGATCATTATCCTCCCTGCGACCGCTCAATGATTCTGCAAGCAGATACACCACCAGATAGGTAGTAATAAATGTCTTTGTAGATGTCATTTCTTCCTTTCCGGCTTTGCATAGCAGGTTGCAAGTGGCCATCGCAGCTAAAGAACTTCCGGATTCATTTGTGACCCCAACCACTGTCAATCGTAAATGATGCCGTTCGCCAAGTTGTTTAAGCAATTCAATCACCTCATAGCTTTCGCCCGACTGTGAGATGGCAACCAATAAAGTGCGCTCTGTCAGAACCGAAGACTGAAAATGCAACAGTTCTCCGGCATTGACAGCAAAAGCGGGTATATCATAAGCGGTCATCATGGTAGCGGCAGCTTGCGATATGAAATAAGAACTCCCCATACCGGTAAACACAATTTTGTCGTAGTCGCCGGTTGTCCATAGAGCACAGACAGCATCCAGACGATCCTTTCCCTCTCTTGAACGATAATAACTAAGAGTCCGTTCCAACGCTTCCGGTTGTTCTTGTATTTCTTTGATAAACTGATTCATAAAAAATAATTGTTTTCTTATTGATTAAACATACCATTGCTTCCCCTTAGTTTCACTCTTTGAAATAGTCAAAGACGTATCACAAAGGGAGCAACCCCTTACTTGCTCCGTATTATCCCCGTACAGGAGTACCTCTAACCGAATTTGGTACGGAGTTGATACGAACCAAATATTGACCAAACCCGGATTTGATTCCTTCTGGACGCCCAAAAGGAACTACTAATTCCGCCAATGGGTTGTTTTATTGCGCCGGCAATAGGTTATTTTCCTTCAATATACTTCTTATAACCTTCATAAGTATCCGTTCCCGGCTTAAAGGTGGCCCAACTGAAATTCGTAATATGATCGGTAAACATTCCGGCAACCCTTAATTGTTCTTCCAACTCCGACCAAGGCTTGGTACGCATTGTTATTCTCGGACACCAACACTCCTTGAACGATTCTATGTCTACTCCAAAAATCACTCCATTGGCATCGCAAGCTTTCTTTATTTCGGCAAACCAGTTAGGCAGGTCTACATCAAAGTCCACCAGACAACGTCCACCTATGTCCTGAAGATAGAGTACATCAATATCAGGTGTCCGGGCAAATATCTTACCGAACCACTCTCCGCAGAGATCAGCCGGCATCCCACGCCACAAAGCAGGGGCAATGCAAACTTCTTTGGGAGATTTTGACTTTACGTAGGCAGCTACCGTCTGCAAATAGTCGGCAAGCATGGAAAGCGCAGGTTCCTGCTGCCATCCCACAGGGTATGAACCGTCATGAAATTCTTCCGTTATATACCAGCCCGCCAAGCCGGGGTGATTTCCCCAAAGGGCAAACAGTTCATCAAAGACCTGTTTGTTCCGTTCTACCAGAAATTCGTATTGCTCGGGTGCCGTAGTGTCTTTTTTGCTGTAATCACCGGGATATAGCCCGACAATCAGTTTCATACCGTTGCGTTCGGCAGCTTCGAACATGCGGTTCATGATATCATATTGTTTCGTGACCCACGGCAGCTTTGTGGGGGCATAGAAAGAGGTTTTCTCTTCCGTGCGGTCATCGAATCCCTCGGCATACTGGATGATCCAAGTGTCGATGCCCACCTCGCGGCTTGCCTCGAACTCCTTATCCCAGTCGGTATTCTCATACACTCTGTGCAACTGGATGAAAACACTGGAGAACTTCGGAGTACCTTTGAACTCGGGAGTATAAGAAGTCAACTGCTCCAGGTTATCGATACAAAATGAACCTGTGCTCACCGTGCCGTCATCGTTCGTTACCTCAATCCGATATCCTTCAAGACGGTTCAGCACCAGCTTGTTATCACCCATATCACGTCCTTTGGCAAAAGTGAAAGCCTCGTAAGGCATTATGATACGAGTCCATTCCTCTTTAGTCAGCACATCCTTGTCCACATATTCAAAGAATTGCCAGCGGTCTTTATCATGAAGCGCATCCCGGGTAAACATCTCCGTATCCTGAATCACCATAAAGCGGAACGTACCTTTATTGTTCTTATTACCTTTCACCCAGATGGAAAGGGCCAACGGATGGAACGACAAGTCACTGCGATAGTCTCCACCGCTTTGCTGAATATATACAGATTCCGGTTCGGAGGATTCACCGGAGAAAGAGTATTTGATTTCAAAACTTCCGGTACCTTCCACACAGTCGTCACTGATAAAACGGTCTATCAAAGTTTGAGGCGATGCAGAAGTTGCTTTCATGTCATACACCACGCAGCTCATTTCATCATAAGAGTTCAGGGTCTTTACTGCATGCGTTTTTGCCAATATCTCCTCTGCTGTGGTGGCATGCTTATTGCCGCAAGCTACCATCACCAGCAGCAGAGAAGAAAAACTGATCAGGGATATTATCTTTTTCATGGTTGCCGCTTCATTGTATAGGTTATAATTTCAGTTATCCATATCTTCCCGCCGGATACGGGGTTCTTCCATTTAAAGGTTACGGTGTGTTGCCCTACCGGATAGTCGTAGCAAAAAAACAATTCACACTTCCGGTGATTAATGTGCTGAGGCAAAGCGGTGGTTTCATATAACTTTCCATCTATATATACCTCCATCTCTGCTGTATAATCTGCAGGAAGGCCGCCTGCCACATATCCTTTCACCACCAGTCCTGTACCCTCGAAAGAAAACGGATTCACATCATCTATCGCTTTCTCAATGGTAAGTTTGTCGCTTACTCTCAGATTCTCAAAAGCAACTTCCAACGCTACGGGACGGATACGCTCCCGCTTGATGATAAAATCATTTCCGACTTTCACATTTCCATGCTTGCCAAGCATTTCACAAGCATGCCTGTAAGTCATGTCATAGGCTTTATTCAAACTTATATAGGTATGGGAAAAAGGAATATCTTCCACTTCATACAAAGCTTCTTTCCAATATTCAGGAATATTACTATATCCGATCATAGTTCCCAGTATTCCTGCCGCCGATGCCGGATTGCAATCAGAGTCTTGTCCTGCACGGGTGGAGATGTCGATGGTCTTTGTAAAATCGCCCTGCCCGTAAAGCAATCCCAAAAGTATATAAGCTCCGTTGATTTTCGTACCGATATTAAAGGAGTTGTGAATACCATCGGGACAACTGATTTCTTCACTCCATTTGTTCTGCAACTCAAACCAAGTACGTTTCCAGTCATTCGGATATTTTTTGTGCCAACGAATGACGTCGGACATACATTTATGAAAATCGCTTTCTTCCGGTATGACTTTGAGGGCTTCTTTCACGATATACTCCACATCATTGCTGACATAGGCCAGAGAATACATGACTGCCACATACACACCGCCATACCAGCCTTCACCATAGGAGATGATGTGCCCTACCCTGTCGCAAATTTCAGCAGCCTGATTGGGCATCCCCGGCGACATGATTCCAGCAAAGTCAGCTTCTATCTGGAAATCAATGCAATGTGCATGAGGATTGTTCTTCCAATAACCACACTGAGGGGCTTTCATACCTTGCAAGAGGTTGTAGCGTACCATCTGATTGGCATGCCATAATGGATATTCCGTCCGTTTGAAAGCATCGGCAAACGAATCTATCGGAGCATCCAACCCGCATTTTTCAAAGACATCGACAAACGTCAGGTCCACATACACGTCATCATACAGGCCGGGAAATGTATCGTACCATTTCTTGACCATGTCTTTATCCCATGGAATAGGAATATAATCCTGAATAATAGTCCCCAGAAATTTGAATTCGGTAGGGCCTCCGTAGCTGCACCCCAAAGTCTGCCCCGCCCATGCACCTTTCACCTTGTCGCGCAGGCTTTGTTCCGACAGAACCACCTCTTTCTTTTCTTTATGTACCACTGCTGCCAGTTCGGGCGCAAAAAAGAGAACCAACAGAATCCATAATATATTTCTTTTCATCATATTCATTCTTCATTTTCATATTGATTGTACCATGCACTATATTGTTCGTATAAGCGCAAAGAATCCGGATGTCCGGCAATAATATCAGTTCCGGGCTTATTCATTATGCCAATGTACTGATAACAGAGAATTTTATCGACAAAGGGAGAGATGTTCTCCATCTGCCTGACGATACGTTTATCAAAGTCGGCAGGCAGCAGATTGCCTCCATCCCCATCTTCAAAGTAAAAAAGTTCCATATCGGCCCATAATCTTGCCCTGGAAGCCTTCTTATGGGCTTTATATAAGATCTCGTAAAATTTGGCGGAATCCTCCAGATTTGTATGATTCACTCCTACCCCATCCTGATAAGCAATGATATCAATATTCATCTTCTCCAGTTGGCGGACAAAGTGATCATCAAAACGGGCTTCTTTAATAAAATAGGGAGCAATAAGATTAACACAGTTAGGTGTCAGTCTTTGAGCAAAGTCGGCACAAGCATTGACGTACGTCACACACTCATCAATGAAGTAAGGCTGCAACTGGGCTTCATTCGGGAAATACCATCCATAAAAACTTTCATGATGAGAGTATTTCTCCGCCACTTCTTCCATCGAGCTAAAACGTAATTTCTGCACCCCTTTATCTATCATCATAGTGTAGGCATCCAGTTCCCCCCAGAAATCATTGCTCACAAAGAACTTGATACCGCATTCATCGGCAGCAGAAAGCACTGCTTCCAGTGGGTCTTCACATCCCATAGGTATCTGAGGAGCTATCTGCGAAGGATAGAAAGGCCTACCATCCAAAGCCACACTCATCAGAACCAGATATTCCATCCCTATTTCGCGCATTTCAAAAACTTTCCTTTTCCATTGGTCAGCGGTGAAGCGGCTCAATGCCTTATTCCAATTTCCGCCTTCCGACTCGGTGGAGTGCTGAAACTCAAACCAAGAACCGGAAATAGGTTTCAGCTTCTTGCATGAGGGCAGCGTTGGAACAACAGCAGAAGCCGCATCTATTGAGTTGGATATAGCAATGGTAACACTTCCCAATCCCAAGTATTTTATAAAATCACGTCTTCTCATTTCTTATTATTTTTTCTGTTTCTACTCGATAACTTTATCAGTCAGCTCCCACCCCATGATAGTTGAGATATAAGGAATCATCCACATGGCCATCTTCCGATGCCCACGATATCCGGGATGCCAGGCAGCCCCCAAGTCGGTTGTCCTGTTGTAAAGGTCTTTATCCAATTTCAACAGAAAGACTTTCGGATCATTCAATTCTGCCACTATCGTTTTATAATAACTGAATACCGGAGCCTGGATAGCTACAGGGTAAATACACAGGACGGGAATATCTCCGTAATGTTCACGTAACTGAGCAATAATCTGCTTATATGCTTTTATGAACTCTCTTTTATAAGGATGCGGTTCGGTAGAGAAATCATTTGAACCTAAATTGACAACAACCAGATCCGGACAATAAGCAGTAAAATTCCATCTAAGGGTAAAGTCTTCATCAAACGTATTCAGCATCCGGTCTTTCATGGTCACTTTCGATACCCTTACCGAGTCACCGTAGTTACGGGCTGCTCCTCTGCCCGAATGCGCTATCAATGTATAGTCGGCATCATAATAACGTGCTATCATAGCGGCAAAGGTGCGATTGCAATTTTCTGTCTCTACAAGGAAAGGATCGTCACGATGTTTCCCGTCTGTACCATATCCGCAAGTCAGTGAGTTTCCTATAAACTCGATATGGCGAGTACGCACCTCGGTTTCCTCCATCAAACGTCCCGAAGCGGAAAGGACGAACTGATGGATAGTAGTCTTTCCGAATTCACCTTCGGAACGCTTCTGTATCTTCAAGCTATGAATACGCTTATCTATCCCTGATACCACATTGATCAGAGTATCTGTTCCGCACACTTTTACAACCCGATGCAGTTTTTTATCGACAAATACATTGTAATAGCTCGTTCCGGTTTCGGAAACTCTTATTGATACATTGCCACCCGTAAAACGAGTTTCAAAGTATGTTCCCACCCAGTCGAAAGCCACCGATCCATCCGGAGAAACCAACGTCCTGCCAATGTATCTCACAGCCGGATCATTCCCATTGAAAACTTTGCCGGAATTTTCAGCTTTTACCTCTGAAAAGTAACAGACCTCTATCAGGATAAACAGGTATAGATAATAGCGATTCATCACTTTTTCCTTATTTACGTTTCTTATTTTTAGATTTCAGTTCTTTCAGATATTTCAGATATCCATTAAACAAATCAATTGTACGTGCTTCTCCCACGCGGATAGACATCTTCGGGTCATTGAAAACACCCGGGAATTGGTAACAAAGAATTTTCTCAAAATTATCAAACAAGTTCAGGTCGCGGATTATTTCCTCTACCGGACGGGGATACAAAGAATTGTCTGGATTGAACAGAAAGACTTCCAAATCGAACCATAAGTGAGATTTAGCCTCATTGCAGGCTTTTTGCAGCATATCAGCCGCTTCCTTGCCTGTTAGGTCTCCCTCGGGCATACGAGCAAATCCAAACGGACAAAGAATATCCAGATGCTCCAACAATGCCGGATAAGTATCCATTCCATTAGGCACTTCGAAACTATTGGTGGCCAACATCACGGGCTTGCTCGGTGCAAAACCATTGCAATAAGCTTTGAATTCCCTGAAGAAATTCACGATATCATCTTTTCTCTTTTTCCGCATTTCAGGGCGTTGTTCCCAGTTATCCAAACCACCACCGCTTTCTTCGGATACATAGAAAGCATAGAAGGACTCATGATGTCCATACATGTCCCACAATTCTTTGGCTACCCGTTTGTGCCACTCCAGAGACTCGGGAGTGAAGTCGAACCAGGCAAACATGCCGACTCCCATCAGGACATTCATACCTAATTTATCAGCCTCTGAAAGAATGGCTTCAATAGGGTCTTCGGCTGTAATATCCATACGACCTGGATATAACTTAGAGGGATAAAACGCTTTACCTGCATAGGTATCAATCGTACTCGTGCGCTTACCTACATACTCTTCATTACGGAAAACTTCCTGAATGACCACCATGTTCATTTCCAACTTATTCATGGAGCGCATCATTTCTTTCCACTGATCATCGGTCATTTTCTTGATGTCCTGATTCCAATGCTTTCCTTCTATCTCGCTCCAATGATAGATACCTGCCCAAGCACCGGAAATTTGCTGGATGGAACGGATATCCGATTCTATGATCTCGATATCTTTAGTTTTCCGGTAAATTTTGTCGGCATCAGCTACTTTAAAAATAACTTTATGCTTACCTACCCGTTCCTTGGTAGATATCACCACCTTCACCGTTTCGGATTTTCCTGCGGGAACGGTCACGGTAGTTTCATACAGTAGTGCATCTTTCTTCTCTTTGCCCCAATACAAAGAAACTTGATAGGTTTGCTGTACAGCACTTTCATTGACAATGCCTCCACGGATATCCAAATCTACTTTATTGGTTATCTTTCCCGGGGGAATCAGAGTCAGACTTACCTTGTTTTCCGCTCGCAAAGCGACAAGGGTGAATAAAGAAAATAGTAGTAAAAAAAAACGTTTCATAATCATCATCTCATTTTAATTATTTAAAGCTATCCGGATAAGAGATACGCGACTCTATTTCACCACCGGTTAAACGGATATAAGAATCGAATTTACGTTCACCTTCCTTCAGAATAACCACCCTGGCACCATTAGCAATATCATTGTATACAGTATTTCCACCCGTATAACGTCCATAAGCAAGCAACACTTCTTTGTACATAACTGCATAATCGTTATCATGATCATGTCCGACAAATATACCCATGACGTCACCACACTCTTTTATAGAAGTAAAAAAGCCAGAATTTGTGGTAGGACAAGCCACTCCTTCTCCCCTGACACCAAATATTCTGTTTTTTTCTTCCATTACAGCATCCCTGTATTCAGGTATGGCAATATGGAAAAAAGCAAGCGCCGGAAGGGGTTCTCCACCATTTTGTTGAGTGAATCTCCGACTCTGTTCTCTATACCAAGCAATTTGATCAAATTTTATCCAATCATAACCCGGAACTGACTTGATTTGAGTGTAAGAATGGGAATCAATGCAATACAGCAATGCTGCGTCTTTATTCCTATCTTTCGAAGACTTAACTGTCAATACATAATCCGGAACTACATTGCCCATACGGACAGGCATTAAACTACCTTTCTTCTTTGTAATATAATCATATAGTTCCGGACGTGTATGGTCATACTCATCATCATGATTACCAAATACAACAGCATAGGGAATATTACGTTTAATACAAACATCCAATACAGTATCCAGTCCTTTAAAAGATTCGCAAGAAACAACTATATCTCCTGTGAATATAACAAAATCAGGCTTCTCCGCATCCAATACTTCATTCATACGATCCAGTGCTATTTGAGAATTGGCCTGATCATCAACTTTATAGTGAGTATCAGTAAATTGCACTATCTTAAAATTGCCGTCAGCATTAAATTTCAAAGTGCTCTTCTGAGCCGACAGTGCAGCAAAATTCAACACTGCAACCAAACACAAAATAATTCTGTACATAATATTAGAAATCAATTTAAACTATTTATAATTTTCAATAATAACTCCGGTTCATCAGTCGTAATATAGTCTACATCTTGTTGATAGTAGAGTAATAAATCTTCCGCATTATTCACAGTCCACACATTGGTCAGCAGCCCTGCTTTCTTAGCTTTAGCAACCAAATCTTTGTCTTGACGATAAGCATAATAAGAATAATCTATCCCGGAAATACGGTCATTTATCAGATCTTCCAATTGTTTCTTACCTTCCCACAGGTACAGTGTTTTGGCAGTGGGATCCAACTCACGGATACGTTTCAATACTTCATAATTGAAACTGATATACTCAACATCTCCTTGCATCTTCATGCGATGTACGATATTGACAACCGAATCTGTCAACTGCAATGTGCGCTCCAAGCCTTTTTGTGAATCTTTTATTTCAATAATAGGATGAGTGGTATTTTGCATTTTTGCTGTCATCAAGAGTTCCTGAAGTGAAGGTACCGGATCTTTTTCATGAATCGTTTGCTGAAACAATTGTAAAGAGGTGGTATTTTCAACCTCCATTCCATACACATGTGGATCATGAGAAAGTATCACTTTATTATCAGCTGTCAACCAAACATCCAGTTCTGATCCCTGACATCCCAACTCTACTGCATTCTGAAAGGAACGAACCGAGTTCTGCAACACACCTTTCTGCTTCCAGGCTCCACGATGAGCCACTACCTTGTTCTTGCTGAACCCGTCTTTCACCAACTCAAATTGGCATTCTTTTCCGTCGATTAAAAGAGTTACGCCATAACGATAAACAGACTGATTCTTCGACAGGGATTTATTCTTTTTCAAACGGATTGATTTCTCTTTAACATCAATACTAAAAAGAGAAGCAGTGTCATGCAGCAGGCGGATATCGGACGGAACCGGACAGATATGTCCTATCACAACTCCCGGCCGTTCCAACGGAATCAGATAGTTATCCAGCACATACCTCGAAATGTCCTCAGCCTTCACAGAGAAGGTCGCTATCAACATCACTATTATAAAAATTGCATTTTTCATTCTATTACATCAAAAATATATACATTAATAAAGAGCACACTACACATTATAACCAAATCAGGATTCCTTTTTGTTTATCCACAGCTATCTATAGCATGACATAAAAGGGCTACACCATCAGAAGAAGATGGCTACACCCTTTCGGGGAAAAGGTGTAGCCCTTTTATCCTTATGGTGTAGCCCTTTCAAAACCAAGGCTACGTTCCAACAGGAAAATATTTTTTTATTTACAGCAGTCCATTATCTTCCAAATACTGCTTATAACCGCTATAATTATTTGTGCCTTTCTTGAAAGTCACCCAGCTAAAATTTGTGATGTATTCAGTAAATAACCCAGCTACAAATAATTGTTCCTTCAGCTCACTCCAATCCTTAGCTTTATAAGCTATATTAGGACAATTACAGCTCTTGAAGGATTCAATATCCACACCAAATTTTACACCATTCGCATCACAAGCCTTTTTAATTTCGGCATACCAGTTCGGCAAATCAACGTCAAAATCAACCAAACAACGTCCGCCAATATCTTGAAGATATAAATGGTCGATATTAGGAGTTTTTGCAAAAATACGTCCAAACCATTCTCCACAAAGATCTGCAGGCATACCTCTCCACAATGCAGGCGCTATGGAAACCGGTTTGCTGGATTTCGTCTTAATATAAGACGCAACCCCCTCCAAATAATTTGCCAACATAGACAACGCAGGTTCTTGCTGCCAGCCTACAGGATAAGATCCATCATGGAATTCTTCGGTAATATACCAACCAACCAGACACGGATTGTTTCCAAATTGCTCATACACTTCATCAAAAAGCATCTTGTTTCTCTTCAGATTCAATTCATATTTGGCCGGATCGGCAGAATTTGTTTTGCTATAGTCGCCCGGATACAATCCCAAAATGATTTTCATGCCATTACGTTCCGCTGCTTCAAACATTTTATCTATAATATCGCACTTCACTTGCACCCAAGGTAAATTCGTATTCTTGTAGAATGAAACATTTGTATCATCATCATTACCGGTAAATTGTTCTGAATATTGTATAATCCACGTATCCAAACCAATGGCCCGACTATCTTTAAACTGCTGATCCCAATCCTCATTTTCATAAGCTTCCTTATTTAACTGAATAAATATGCTTGAAAATTTAGGTTTGCCCGGCACCAACTCGTAAGAAGTCAACTGCTCTAAATTGTCTATTTGAAACTCTCCGCTGCAAGCCTCGCCCGTAGTGTTCTCTACTTCAATACGAAAACCTTCGTTACGGTTCATCAGTAGTTTTTCTGCCGTGGCACCTTCCCCTTTCTTATAAAGCTTAAAAGCACTATAAGGCATAATCAAACGAGTCCAGCCTTCCTTGGAAAGAACTTCCGTATCTTCGTAAGCCCAATAAGACCAACGTTTACGGGTGTAGTCATGAGGTGCTTCGGCACTGAATTGCTTTTCGTCTTCCATTATAATAAAACGGAACAATCCCTTATTCCCTTGTTTACCCTTCACCCAAATGGACAGTCCCAATGGATGGAAGCTCAGGTCTACTCTATAGTCACCCCAACGTTGTTGAAAATATACGTTTTCAGGAGCATCGGCTGTTCCACCTCCCACAAAATCATACATCAACTTAAAACTGCCCGTACCTTCTTTTTGATCATCACCCAATTCATAATCAAGAGATGCCTTACCTGCTTCCTTTTTAGGTATATCATAAATCTCACAACCCAAATCATCATAAGAATTGATAGACTTTACAGCTTTGGTGTTATTTATTATCCTCTGCTTTTCAAGAACCTGATCGTATCCCGGTGCTCTATACCCTTTGTGTATATCATCGGTACAAGAGCATAAAGAAATACCAAACAAACATAAAATCAATATATATGTTCTCATTAGTTACAATTTTAAAATTTTACTATTTATAGATTTTAAAGACAGGGGGCTGTTGTCCACGCCCCCTCTTTCCTATCATTATTGCGGATAATAACTCATCTTATACATTCTGATTCTGGATTCAGTCGCATCATAACCAACAACGGTAGATGCAATGTATACATCATAACCTGTAGCTGTCTGCTCTTTGTATATAGAGATGTCACCCCAACGATTATAATTGGTAGGAGCTATCTCCTCACCGGTAAACAGGCAGAGTTCATCATATCCCGCATCTTCTGCCGTCAACTCCATCTTATTACGGTTCGTGATTTCAAAGACTTGTACCTTCGCATTCCCCCATGCAGAATAATTCTGCTCAATGGTAGCCAAGAACACGTCTTCATTCACTGTAAACACCTTAAAGTCAAGGATCTTATAGGAATGGTTCTGCGGGTTGAGTTCATTAATGTCCATGTATGGCGAGAAGATGTTAAAGCGGCTTCCTTTCTTCTCTTTACGATACTCATCATCCGCATCATCACTTGACGGTGTGTAGAATGATATGTAATGGTCTGAATTTCCATCCAATGAAGCACGCTGTACCTGAGCACGATCCCAGTTAGCACCTGCAGGACCATAACGCAAGATTATAGGTTCATTAGCAGGTGTCACCAGTTCACCATCCATCAATTCCCAATAGTAAATATTCATCATACTAGGAGCGATACCGTAGATAAACGACTTTCCTTTCGTTACATCACCTATTACACTCATCTCATAACCCATGTCTTCCGGACATCCATCACCGTCTGTATAATCCAGCAATAAATGGTGTTCTTTATCTTCCTCAGAATAATAGTAAACCATGAAACCAGCGCCATAAACGTTTTCACGGGCAGTAATCAAATGGCCGGCATCGTCTACGTCGGCCTTCATCATAAATGATCTTGCCGAGGGCACGATATCAAGTCCAGAACCGGTTTTCCTATCATATCTGAAAATGTTACCATCATATACCTGTACAGCCAGTCCTTTCTCCGTCATCGCCAATCCGGTGAGATTGCGGTCATTGATGTTCAATTCCACAGAGTTCTTATCCCAAAGTTTTGCGAACTTGGTCTTAGGTGGTGTAGGCAAAATCTTAATTGTGTTATTATGACGATTACCCTGTACGTCAATTACAGTGATTTTCAAAGGTTCAGTAAAATCGGTCTCTCCTGTCAATGGAGTTTCCACATAACAATTATGCTCCAAACTAACGGTACAAACCAGACGCGTCAAGTCCAAAGGTTCCTCATCCGTTGTGGGCACTTTCACTGTTATTTCTTCACCTTCTTCATAAGGTCCTTTCTTTGTTGCCGTAAATTCGGCCGGATTATCCGGAATCTTAATTGTCACATTCAACAAACCTTTCACTTGGTCTGTACGTCCTTCAGCTAAATCTGGAGATTCACATGAAGCCAAAGCTGCTGCAAACAGACATATTATCGCTGTATATTTATTAAGTAATTTCATAGCATTCATTTTTTATTATTTCCATTCATCAAACTGTTCACATGATGTATTCTGTTGCAATTCTTCCAATGGTACGGGAAAACGATTATACTTCTCCAAATACACACGCGTTGAACCACCGTCACAATCCACAAGCTGATATTCAAAACTATCACCAACTTTCGTCGGTTTAACACCTTTCATGTGGGTACCGTTCAACACTGTAGTACCTAATCCCCAACGACGGAGATCCCAAAAGCGATGCCCTTCAAATGCCAATTCGATCATTCTTTCGCGTCGAAGCAACTTCATGAATTCCGTCTTGGTACTTGCTGATACCGCCGGTAAATCAACACGAGCACGGACTTCATTCAAAGCACTCAGAGCTTCTGTCAATCCACCATTCTGTTGTGCCATAGCCTCAGCATAAATCAGTAAGACTTCAGCGTAACGCATGTAGTAATAAGTCAAGTCAGTAGACCGCATAGTATTTTTCGGCAATGCTTCATCAAATAATTTACGCATGTAATAGCCAGTACATGTAGTACCACCACCCAGCGCATAACCATCCGTACTGCCTTCATAAGTATAAAGTGTCTGGCCTTTCCACTGACAACCATTATAAAGTATAGAAGCATAGAATCTTGGTTCACGCCCTGAATAGGGATTAGCAGCCATTACAGGATTGGTCCAATCAAAATCAGTTCCATCCGCCATCTGATAAGATGACACTAGGTCTTCGGTAGGACTTGCTTCTGCATAACCTCCATCACTGGGTGGACAATAGAAATAATCGAATGAATAATCCATCTTATTATCATAAGAATAGCCAAACTCGATAATGCTCTCTTGATTACTTATTACCGAACTTCTCCTGTTAGTAAACAACTCTCCATAACCTTTATCTTCACGACTTGGATTCTTGTATAGCTTATAACCGAGTTTTTTTACTTCCAACGCGGCATCCGAAGCCGCTTTCCAACGTTCGGCGTAAAGCATGGCACGCGCCAACAGTCCATAAGCGGCACCTTTTGTGATACGTCCGGTATGAGTTTCAGTTCCCCACGGATTTGTTGTTCCATTATTCCATTTAGCAGGGAGATATTTAGCTGCAAAATCCAGATCTTCTGCTATGAAGTCCCAACATTCATCAGGTGTGCAACGGGCATGATTTTTCTCTCCCAGCTCCGGCAGATCTTTATATAAAATAAAACTGGCACCATAACGTTTTGCCAAATCAAAGTTAGCTAATGCACGGAAAAAGCGTGCTTCTGCCTCAGCTTCAAGGGCTATTTCTTCAGTGAAATTACTGCGATGTTCTTTCAAGTCACGCAAGAAACGACAACAAGAAAGCTGCCATGTATGTCTATTCTTCCAAAGGTCGAACCGATTAGCAGATGGAGTAATCGGAGCGGAACCGAAAACAAACAAATTTTCCGAATCACGCGGACCATTCATTTTTAAGATATCCGAACAAGCATCATTCTCTACCTCACTCCCATAGTATCCACCGACAAGCGAATAAAATCCATTCAAATTCAATCGCAAATTATCTGCATTTGACCAGGCCACATCTTCAGGATAACTATCCGTCAAAACAGGATCAATATCGCAACTTACTAACGACAAACCAGTAAATGCGACTAATATTGTTAGAAATTTATTAATTGATTTCATCATATTCGTTTTTAGAAACTTACATTTAATCCAAATTCAAAAGTACGTTGTTGAGGATAATAACCTTGGTTTACACCCGGCATTTCAGGATCCAAATGCTTCAGATGCGACAAAGTAAATAAGTTACCACCAGCAAAATAAGCACGTACTTTCTTAATGCCTGCAGTTGCAGTCCATTCAGAAGGCAAAGTATAACCTATCTGAAGACTCTTCAGACGTACATACGCACCATCTTCAACCCACCAAGAAGACATCTTACCACCATTTTCCCTGGATACGATACCCAATCGAGGATAATCTGCATTAGTATGATCAGGACGCCAAGAATTTTCCACCAAATAATAAGGAGTATTACCATCACAATAGAAAGGTTTAGTATAGAATGTATTATCATAACCTACATCTTTATAAACTCCACATAAATTGACATCAAACAAAGCTGCACCTTGTAATAACATTGAAAAATCAATTCCTTTCCACTCACCAGCCAAATTCAACCCAAACATCATTTCAGGTGTACTGCTACGGCCAATGGGCACACGATCCTGATCGTACGTAATCTTACCATCACCATTAATATCTTTCAATTTGATATCACCTGGAAGTGTTGGACCATAAACTGCACTATGCGCAATCTCCTCTTCTGTTTGAAACAAACCTTCTGCTACAAATCCCCAATATTCCCCCATTGGACGTCCTGTACTACGCATATAATTAGGTACATTCGCATCCTCTGTCATTTTCAAAATCTTATTACGTGCCCATGACACATTACCTCTGACAGAATAATTAAAATCCTTGACCCGATTGTGATGTGTCAATACCAACTCAAAACCACGGTTGTCATGTGAGCCATAATTAATGTAAGCTGGAAAATAATCACCTAAAGAAAGCGGGAAATTACCGGACTGTTTCTCAAGAGAACGAGTTGTCTTCATATAAAATACATCTAATTCGACTCCCAACAAACCATTCCACATACTAGACTCAATACCCACATTATAAGTATCTGTCAATTCCCACTTTAGGTTCGGATTAATAGGACGACTTAAACCCAAATATTTCTGAGGATCGGAACCGAACATCACGATTGGATCTTTAGACAAAGTAGCTGTAGAAAAATAAGTCATAGTATTACTGATGGAGCGGTCACTACCCAACCGTCCGGCAGATGCTCTAACTTTCAAATTTTCCATAAAAGGAACAGCATCTTTAAAGAAATCTTCTTGAGAAACACGCCATCCCACAGATACCCCGGGAAATACACCCCATCTATATTTCTTGGGGAGAGCAGTAGAAGCATCAATTCTACTGGTTACTTCCAACAAATATTTATCATCATAAGAATAATTAAAACGGAACACATACCCTGCGCGTCTATCTAAACCATGCCCTCCTTTAACAAGGTTTTCATTTACAGTCAGCCCATAACTCATGTCCATAATATCCGTAATAGGGAAATCTTCTCTACCTGCCGATAAGCTTGACTCATCAGTTCTAGAATACTCATACAAGAACAATCCCGATACAGCATGTTTACCGAATTTGTTAAAATATTCAACAGTAGGTTGAATAGTATAGCCCTGACTTTCAGTAAACCACTGATTCAAAGACGCCTTACTGGCAATACGTCCTTTCTGCACACCCCAACTACGAGTTGACTGATTCCAACAATCCAAATCATAAGGCAGGAAGTATTTTTTCTGCATGGTATAGCTCTTAACATAAGAGGCGTTCAGTTTCAAGCTAAGTCCCTTAACAAAGGGCAATTTATATTTCATAGATATATTTCCTTGAAAGTAAGTTTTTTTAATGGTATTCTTGCCTGAAAGATCTCTAGCTGCAACCGGATTATTGTTTCCATTACCATCTAAATTCAAACTACCTACAGGTAACCCCGAAGGTGAATAAGCTTTCAAATAAGGATAAGACAACATGGCCTGCTGGAAAATAGAAGCATAAGAACCTTTACCGGCACCAGCTCCCGGCTCATTATCTTCAGACACATAACCGGACAAGTCTAACGACAAATCAAAATTATCAGTAACTTTTGCATCCATATTAGAACGGAAATTGTATTTGTCATAAGAAGTGTGATCAATAACACCTTCCTGATTATATGCACCTACAGAAGCAAAGAATTTCAAGCGCTCAGTACCCCCAGAAACAGATACATTATTTGTATAGGCAGGAGCCACATTCTTAAATAGCAAATCAAACCAATCAGTGCTACCATAAACCGCTTCGTTTTCACCCGGATTTTCAATACGGTCTATCTCATTAGCCGTAAAACGCAAACTTTCTTCCGCCACACCATCCAAACGCTGAGCAGTATTATACCAATAAGCATAATCAGGACCATTTAAAAACTTTGGAAAGTTTGTATTTTGACTTAATGTAACAGAAGAGTTAACTGTTACTGTCGGTTTTTGAACCGTACCGCGTTTAGTTGTCACCAAGATAACACCGGCAGCGGCACGCACACCATAAACAGCAGCAGCTGTTGCATCCTTCAAAATAGTAATAGATTCTACTTCGTCCGGAGAAAATGTCGGGAAATAATCTGTCACCACACCATCAATAACAATCAGTGGATCTCCATCTCCTGCACCGTTACCACGGATGTACAAACTAGCACCATCTTTACCAGGCTGACCACTACTTTGCTTGGTTATCAAACCAGGAAGACGTCCAGCCAACATAGAAGATAAATTACCACTAGGAGCCATCTTCAACTCTTTGTTGTCTACCTGAGCAATAGCACCGGTTACATTAATTTTCTTTTGCGTACCATAACCTACCACTACTACTTCATCCAGCAACTCAGCATCTTCCTTCATAACAACCTTTAGTATTCTCTTTCCTTTCAACTGTATCTTCTGAGTCATATAACCCACGTAAGAGAATGTCAAATGTGAATTGGCATCAGGTACCATAATAGTGAAATGTCCATCCGCATTTGTCACGGTACCGGTCTTACGACCTTCCGTAAAAACAGACACTCCGATTAAAGGACTATCAGTCTCGTCAAAAACATTACCCTCTACTTTCACCTGAGCATACGCACCAATGCTCAAGAAGGAGAATAATAGAAATAGTAAACTAACACACTTGTTTTTCATATTATTAAAATTAAAATTAGGGATTATTATTTTCGCTGCATGCTACAAAAGTTAGATCTTCCAATATCTTCCAGCATTGGTAAAGCCCTCTCGGAACATGGAAACAGCCTTTCCACTTTCCGCCCTTCAGAGGCAATAGTACTTCACCCCTCCTATTCAGATAACCATACCATTCCGGATATTCTTCATCTTTGAAATGACTCCATGTGTATTCATGTAACTTTTCAAACCAGTCAAGACATTGCTTATCTCCAGTCAGTTGATAACCTTTAAGCAATGAGATCAGGGTTTCTATGTGAACCCACCACAATTTCTGGTCCCATTCCAATTGTTGGGGAGGATAACCTTTGCGATCCATAAAATAGTAGAGACCTCCGAATTCTTTATCCCAACCATAGTCAATCATTTTTAAAGTGATATCCTTTGCCTTTTCAATCAGATCCGGACGATTCAAACGTTTTCCAAGATCCATAATGAACCACATGGCTTCAATATCATGACCCGGAGTGACTTGGCGTCCTTCAAATGAATCGGAAAGCTCTCCATTCGCCAGAACATTTTCTACAATAATACCTCCCAGTTCCGGGCGATAGAAAACTTCCATGACTTCGTGAATACACACTTTCATCGTTTTTTCCAGACACCCCTCATCTAACAGATGCTCTATCTCCATGGCCAGATTGCAAAGGATCATCGGCAAGGCAAAATTCTTCAGATTGCGTGTACCCGGATGAAGTTTGTTCCAGTTTCCTTTCGGATTATCAACTTTCGATAAAACAATATCAAAAGTTTTTTTAGCTATATCCGCATACTCCTGATTTCCGGTAGCCAAGCTTAGCTGTCCGAATGCCATAGTAGCAAAGGTGTATGAGAAAATATTATAAGGATCAACCAATGGACGCCCTGTACGATCTAAAGAAAAATACCAATTGTAATTTCCATCATGACCATACTTCTTCAGGAACTCACCTCCCTGTATTGCACAATCGAGCCATTCCTGACGTTTCTCTACCTTATTGTAAAGCATTGAAAACAACCACACTTCCCGGCCTTGTAACCAAACAAATTTGTCTGTGTCAAAGACATTCCCTTTTCTATCCAGGCAGGTAAAATATCCGCCATATTCATGATCTTGGGAGTGCTCCAACCAGAAAGGAAGAACATTATTCAAAAGTTCATCCTTGTACTGATTCGCTAATTTCTTAAAATCCATCATCTTCATTAGTTTTATAAACAGAGACTGGAAACGTTTTTTATCCGACATGCATATAAACCAGTCTCCTTATACTTTTTTAATTATTTATCCGTCTTATAAGTGATAACATCTCTTACCCAAATATCGGCACCTTTAACAGGGTTAATCCATTTGCAAGTCACCGTATATTTACCGTAAGGTTGCACATAATTAAAGAATAATTCATGTTTACGACGATTATATTTCAACGGAAGCATACACACTTCTATCAATTCATCATTGAAATAAACCTCTAATTCGGCAATATAATCTTCGGGAACATTCTCACCTTTAAGTTCACCTTTTATCACAGCTCCTACTCCTTCAAATTCTATTGACGGGAAATTAGCAATCCAATTATCCACAACCACTTTCTTGTCAAGTTTCAAGCCTTCAAAACTAATCTCCAACTGTGCAGGTTTCGGCTGTTGGAAATTGATCGCTACTTCATTAGCTCCGATTTTACCACCACCTCTTTCTATCATCTGTAGAGCATGTCCAAAGCTTAATTCACACCCTTTATTAAAGCTTACCGTGTTATTGAAAGGAGTATCCGCAACCAAAGTCAGTTCCTTCTTATATTTCTCGGGAATGCGATTATAGCCAATCATAGTTCCCAAGATACCTCCGGAAGAAGCCGGATTGCAGTCTGAATCTTGTCCTGCACGCGTAGAGATATCAATGGTCTTCTCGAAGTCACCCTGTCCATAGAGCAATCCCAAAATTATATACGCACCGTTTACATAAGTTTCAATATTGAAAGGCATTTCAACTCCATCGGGACAGGCAATGTCATTGGAACCCCATTTCTTCTCTATTTTTTCCCAGCATTTTTTCCAGTCCTCCGGATATTGCTTATGCCAATTTATAACATCAGCCATGCACTCATAAAAGCGGCTTTCCCGGGGAATAGATTTCAACGCCTCTGTCACAATATACTCGATATCATCGCTCACATAGGCCAAAGAATACATAGCAGATACATATACGCCACCATACCATCCATCACCATAAGCCATAATATGCCCTACACGATCACAAATTTCAGTAGCACTGTTCACCATACCCGGAGACATGATACCTGCAAAATCTGCTTCAATCTGGAAATCCAAACAATTGGCATGGGGGTTATTTTTCCAATGTCCACTGGCAGGGGGAGTTAAACCTTGCAAAAGATTATAACGAGCCATCTGGTTAGCATGGCACAAAGGGTATTCTTTAGCAAGGAATGCGGTAGCAAAGGAATCAGCCGGAGCATCCAGTCCGCACCTTTCAAAGGTCTCTACAAAAGTCAGATCAACATAAACGTCGTCATAAAGACCGCCGCCACCATCATACCACTTTTTGATTTCACCCAGTTCCCAAGGAATCACTACAGAATCAGGAATCATAGTGGACAAGTACTGAAACTCAGTCGGACCACCATAAGTACAACCAATAGTCTGCCCGGCCCAAGCGCCCTTCACTTTATCAAATAGTACATCTCTCGATAGAGACAGATTCAAATTCTCTTTTTGAGAAACACCGCATGAGCATAAGCCAGCTATAAAACAGCCGCTCAATAAAATTTTTCTAATCTTCATTATATATATTATTAAGGTCAATTTTTTGTTTTCATCCAGTAACGTTCAATTTCTTCCAGAGACTTCCCTGTAGTTTCTGGAACAAGTTTCCAAACGATCAGCATGTAAGGTACACACATGATTGCAAACAGTAGGAATGTTCCGGCGGGGGTAAGATTTTGGAGCATCCAAGGGGTTAACTGTCCAATCAAGTATGTACCTATCCACAAAGCAAAGCCGGCAATGGACATGGCAAGTCCGCGTACCCGAGTCGGGTACATTTCAGAAAGAAGCACAAATACCACAGCACATATAGACACGGCACAACAAAATACATAGAAAAGGAAAAAGACCAGAAGGAAAATACTGGAAATTTCCCAAGATTCTCCATAAATAAAATAAATCGCAATCAGTATTAAAGAAACTACCATACCGGATACACCATAATAAACCAACTTCTTGCGACCTACCTTATCAATAATAACGAGAGCTAATATAGTAGTTAAGGTATTCACCAAACCTACTAAAACTTGATAAAACAAAGAATCGCCTCCGGATAAACCGGCATTTTCGAAAATGGACGGTCCATAATACAAAACAGCGTTCACTCCCATAAACTGTCCCAACATAGCTATGCACACACCTATTATAACAGCTTTCATAATGCCGGGTTGCAATAAAAGTCTCCATTCTGATTTTGACTCGGAAGATATTACAGACTTAGTTTCTGCCAATTGAAACATAGCTTCTTTGGAAGAAACATAAATCCTCTCAAGAATATCAGTAGCCTTTTCTTCTCTTCCCTTCAATGTCAGCCAGCGCGGGCTTTCGGGTATGAAAAAGATAATGATAAGGAACAATAAAGCAGGCAGCATTTCCATACCTAACATCCCTCTCCAAACTTCTGTTACAAATATCAGGTTCCACCATCCTGTAGTAACGTCAGGATTACTTATGGAATACTCCAGAAGTTGATAATTCACAAGATAAGCACCCAAAAATCCGATTGTAACAGCTAACTGATACAAGGAAACCAAGCGTCCACGATACTGAGCCACAGCAACCTCCGAAATATAAAGTGGAGAGATGATAGAAACAACGCCTATGCCAACACCGCCTATAATCCGATAGACCACTAATTGGTTAAAATCCATACATACCGCACAACCTATCGCAGAAGTGGAGAATAAGATTGCTGAAAGAATCATAGTAGATTTCCGTCCGAACTTATCACTCAAAATACCGGCAAAAAGCACTCCGATGATAGAACCGACCAGTGCACACCCCACATACCATCCTTGCTGTAAGGCATCCAACCTGAATTGCTCTGTCACCTGGGCAATAGTACCGGAAATAACAGCAGTGTCATATCCAAACAGAAAGCCACCCAAAGCCGCTACCACTGAAAGGAAAACCAAATAACCTAAATTAATTGTCGATTTCATTTCTATTTTATATTAAAGTATTCTTTATATCTATCATACAAGTGTCCCGCCTGCAAGTAAGCTGATTGTGGACTCATAAAGTGAGAAAATTCAAAAGTTATGGCCTTATCATAACCGGCCCGTTTTGCAGCTTCCAATTTCATTCTAAGCTTATCAAACTTGATCGGCAAGAAATTTATAGGCATATCACGATCGAATGTCTCTGCATTCGTCCAGCATTTCATTCCATATTTATCTGCCAGCTTTTTATTTACCGTAAAGAAGGCATCTAATTCATCATAATCAATGTGCCCATCTTGAAAAGCACACGCATCAACCACTTCATGAATTCCATCGAATATTTCATTCCACTCTCTTTCGTGTTCCTGAACTGAAACAGCGTCTTCCTTAGTTAACTTATCAGTTCCCATCACAGCCTTCTTTCCATCAATCCAAGGAGAAATAAAAGTTGGCAAACCACCAGACACATCCTTACACTGTTTTCCCATTGCACGAAAAGCGTCAATAGCTCCCTTGGTTTTACGACTGATCTCGCCACTTATATACCAACCACCAAAACTCTTATATTTTTCACCATACAATTTCCAGACCTCATCAATCACATATTTGTTATCTTCAATCTCCCATGATAAATCACCCGTATCCCAATATTTTCCGGAATCATACAGACCAAAATAAAACTTCATCTGATATTTCTCCGCTAAGCGAAAGTACATGTCTACTAAATCAACAGAGGGCATATAACATCCTCTACCCAATAAATATTTAGAAGGATAGGTAACAAACTTACGATAACCGGAACGGATCATGATAACAGTATCAATTCCAATACTTTTCATATAACGAAAATCCTGTTCCCATTCTTTTTCGCCCCAATTTTGATGAGGGATATCATGTGATATTTCGTCTAAAAAGGTCCCGGTAATCTTTAAACCATTCTCTTTAGGAATAATAAGCCGATCAGCATCGTTTTTCTGTATTGAAGCCAATAAAGTATCCTCCATTGCTTCAGTGGCCAGAAGTCCAGGAGCTACCAAAGCGGAAGCTCCTGTTAAAGCGACTTTCTTTAAAAATTCCCTGCGGTTACTTGCTTTCATAGTATTCCTTTTTTGTATATTATATATGTTAACCTATTGAATCCTGTGTTTAAGCTTTATTATTATAAAGCGTTTCTTCTTTATAACACGATGCAAATATAGATATATTTATTAAATAAACAATAGATAATAAATTATTTTATTATCAAAATCCTACTTACATTGGTATTTAATTAAAATGGGCTTCATTTTTAACTTTTAATAAAGAAAAAAGAGAAATGAATACGAACTAAATATAAAATTTGAAGTGAAATAAAGCTTAATATACTAAGCATGAATTTGAATCAAAAAAAACAATGCTTTCTTTTCCATTACAAAAGGTTGAAGTTAATAAATATATTAATTATCTTTGTAGTAAATAATAAAATCAACAAGAAATATGTATCAGCAATTTTTAAAAGAAATAGAAATGGGGTCTAAAAATGCCCTCATAAAAAAAAGGATTATTACCTATTATATATATAATGGTAGTTCGACAATTCCTGATCTTTCAAAAGAACTGGATTTAAGTATTCCTACAGTTACTAAGCTAATTGGAGAAATGTATGACGAAGAATACATAAACGATTATGGCAAACTGGAAACGAGCGGAGGAAGACATCCTAATTTATATGGACTAAACCCCAAATCAGGCTATTTCATAGGAGTAGACATAAAGAAATTCTCTATCAATATCGGATTAATAAATTTCAAAGGCGATATGGTAGAACTTAAAATGGATATACCTTATAATTTTGAAAACTCCTTAGAGGGAATGAACGAACTTTGCAATCTGATTCTCAATTTCATAAAAAAACTCCCGATAGATACGGAAAAGATATTGAATATTAATGTAAACGTATCGGGAAGAGTAAATCCCGAATCAGGATATAGCTTCAGTCAATTTAATTTTGAAGAACGTCCCCTCGCAGATGTATTAAGTGAAAGACTCGGTTATCCTGTAACGATTGATAATGATACACGAGCCATGACATACGGAGAATATATGCAAGGATGTGTAAAAGGAGAGAAAGATATTATTTTTGTTAATATCAGCTGGGGATTAGGAATCGGAATCATTATAGACGGAAAAATTTATAAAGGAAAGTCAGGATTTTCCGGAGAGTTTGGACATGTGAATACATTTGACAATGAGATTATTTGCCATTGTGGCAAAAAAGGTTGTTTGGAAACAGAAGCTTCCGGATCTGCATTACATCGTACTCTGCTGGAACGGATACTAAAAGGAGAAAATTCTATTTTATCCAACCGGGTAAATATGGAAACTCCAATAACACTGGATGAAATTATAGCTGCGGTGAATAAAGAAGACCTCTTATGTATTGAAATTGTAGAAGAGATAGGGCAAAAATTAGGTAAACAAATAGCAGGACTTATAAATATCTTCAATCCCGAATTAGTAATAATCGGAGGAACATTATCTCTGACTGAAGATTACATTACCCAACCCATCAGAACAGCAGTACGAAAGTATTCTCTAAACCTCGTCAATAAAGACTCAGTCATTACAGCCTCTAAGTTAAAAGACAAGGCGGGTATTGTTGGGGCATGCATGTTAGCACGAAGTCGAATGTTTGAAGGTACAAACTAGACCTCCAACATTCGTTTCATAAATATAGCCGCGCCTTCCACATCGGAAGGTGCAGGTGCCCATGGCGCAACATCTTCTGGTGGAAGTGGCTTATAAGGGCCACTTTTTATTTCAAAGATAACAGTACCAGACTCTAAAACTACAATACTATGCCAGGTACCGGAAGGAATTTCCACTCCATACATTCCAGCTGATGGATTCAGATTAACTTTTTCCGTCACATTGCCCATATCATCATAGAAAAACGCTATCAGACTTCCGCGCAGAACAATATAAGTTTCTTCCTTATCTACATGACGGTGAGGAGGGAGATAAGTTCCCGGCTCCATGGCATTAAGAAGACGGTGAATAGGTGCATCTAAAGACTCATGAAAATTATAATTCATTCGTAAACGAGAATTCTCCTGAGCATCATGAGTTACCCCGTCCAATAATTCTTCTGAAATCAGCTTCATCATTACTTCAACAATTGAGCAAACTTACTTAAAAGGTTTGCTTTATTTGATACAATAGAAAGTTCTTTGCCATCAGTACCCACTAAAAAAGCGGCTTCCTGAGATGCTACAACAGGAGCTATATCCTTCAAATCTCCTTCTACAAAAACACAACCTGAGAAAAAAGGAACTACAAATTCCTTCATTTTCCCATTCCAGTTAATATATATTGTTTGCATAGGACAATAAGTCTTAAACCCTGCAACAGTTAAAAGCTGCATCAATTTACGCTCCAATCTTGGGGCTGTATACAAGATATACCAGCAACGCGCATTTTCATCCATCATCATATTGTTGTTTGCTTTTTCCATCCTTTTAATAAATCCTTCACAAATAAGATCCAACCTACACTGCCTACTCCTGCTAAGAACACAAAGCCTATGAGAATCATCATTTTATTGGGTTTAGCCGGCCGTAAAGGCACCGTTGCCGGCTGTACAACTGTATATACCGGAGTAATTTCTTGCACCTTAGCCTTAGCCATCTGTAATTGTTGAGCAACCTGAGTATATATATTATATGCCAAATTCATTTCATTCTGCAAACGCTCCTGCTCAGCACGAAAACTTAATAGAATTATATTCTGATTGGCATCAACAAAAGATGCATACTTTGATTGTGCAGACGTATAATTATCTTTAGCCTCTTTATATAGTTTCTCGGTAAAAGCCAAATCATGACGTGCCTTATTGGTTCGATAATCTGTAATATAGTTCTGCAGACAACGCATTACCGTATCTGTCAATGAAGCTGAAATCAAAGGGTCTTGCATGGTAACCGACAAAGTCGTAACACCCGTTTTCTTTTCCACAGATACTGCAATACGTCCGCTTAACGCACCTGCAATTGCAGCTTCTCCCCTAGTCAGTTTGAAAGGATCGGTTTTAGCTGTTTCGCCTCTTTCCTCTTCTTTATCTTTAAATAAGGACACCACCCAACCCAATGCTCTAAAAGGAGCCGAAGTAATAGCTCCCCACCAAGGTCCACGCTGATGCTTTTCCAAGTAGGCATAAAGCGTCGTATCAATCTTGCCTTCCTGATCCTTCACCTTTACATCAAAAAGTTCAATCAGAAAGGGGGTGGAATTTACAATATCAGGATAAAGTTCCGGTGAAAGAGCATCTTCACCACTGGAAGCCCCCAAATTGATACCTGCCATAGCTGCCAATGCTCCCATACTGCTTCCACTGGATTTACCACCTGTTTCCGGTGCCAGTGTCACACTTGTAGAGTATTCTTTCGGAATACTGAATGCCACAATCAGCCCCACCAGCACAGCACACCCACATGCTTTAAAAACCAATTTTCTACTTGCCCACACCTTTCCAGCAAGCTCAATCAAATCTATTTCCTGTTCTTCCGGCTGTATTTTGGGGGTATTCAGTTTATTTTCTTCGCTCATAGCTTATTACTTAAAGAGGTTAACCATAGTTGCAATCATAGCAGCGATAGAAGCTGTCGTGCTACCCATACCCAAAATTTCAGCAGCACTCATCCGCTTCCTCTCTTCCCTACTGGGAACAATAATCTCACACCCCGGTTCTATAGCCTTCTTATCGCGAGACTTCAGACGAGATACTGTACCATTCATATATACAACATAGGCCTTTTTCTTCTTGGCCAGATTACCATAACCACCTGCCTGATTGATGTAATAACGCAAATTCTCACCACGCTTATATAATATAGTATTGGGATACATAACTGCCCCACTTATTTTTACCGTATTAATATATTCAGGAATAAACAGAACATCTCCCTCACGCAAAACCAAATCAAAATCACTACCGGGATTAGATATAGCTTTTTCTAAATCGATACCAACAGTATAAGTATCCGAAATATTCAATTTTTCAACAGAAATAGAGTCCTTTCCTTCTCCCATTTGAGCCATCTTAACAGCGTCAGCCTGACGACGCCGTTCTTCTTCCGTCATTTTACGAATTAGGCGTGCTCCTTTTACATAAGCATCAGGAGTTATTCCACCCGCTTTTGAAACCAAGTCAGATAAACGTTCATTCTTTTTCACCAAGGCATAATTACCGCCAAAAAGCACTTCACCCGCAACAACTACATTCTGTTGCTTACGATATGCAGGGCTTTTACGGACATATACTTCATCAAAGGGTTCCAAATAGAAATTATCTTCCCCACCTACAACTAAACCATCTTTAACATCAAATGAATAGGTTTTTCCCAAAACACTACTAAAAGAAGTACTCTTAGGATCTTTAATACGGCGAGTAACATCCACTTTTATCGTTGCAGCAGCTTCCAATAAACCACCAGCCTGAATCAATAAATCTTCTATAGTCATCTTATTTGAGAAAAGGAATGTACCCGGATTTGCAACTTCACCATGAATAGATATAGTTTCTTCTTCTTTCAAATCATGGATACTTGGCACATATAGAACATCATTTTTCTGCAAAGGAATATCTGCTACTGTTCCTTTTAGTAAACCACTTAAATCAATTGCAATTACTTCATGAGACAAATCTTCATTCTCACGATCCAAAAGCACACGATTCAAAAAAGCATCGCCTCTTAAACCTTCAGCCTTCTTTATCAACTGTTTTACAGTATTTACAGTTCCGTTCAATTCATACAAACCGGAACGATAAACAGCCCCACGAATCTCCACACGATTTTCAAAACGATTCAGAACCGCATCTATAGAAATGGAATCCCCATCGTCCAATCGAAAAACAGAATAGTCCATCTCATCTACATTATAGACCTGATGTTCCCGACCACTTTTACGAATAATACGTACCGCTTTCTTGTAGGCATCTCCGGTAAAGCCACCGGCATAACTCAAAATAGTAGCCACTGTTTCAGTCGGCTTCATTTCATAAAACATCGGACGTTTTACCTTACCTGCTATCTTTACCAGAGATTCATAAGGATTAACAATAATCACATCTCCTTCCTGAAGACGAATATCGTCCTTCATCTTACCTTTCATAAGGTAATCATAAACATCCAGATCAGCAATTGTTTTACCATTTCGTACCACCTTAATGCTACGAAGACTACCAATATTATTGATACCACCGGCACGATATAAAGCATGGAAAACAGAAGAGAAAGAAGATAACGTATAAGTGCCCGGAACGGCAACTTCACCCATTATATTAATTTGGATAGTCCGAATATCTCCCAAAGTCAATTTTATTTGGGAAGTAGGTTCATTCCCTGATATTCCTGAATATATTTTCGAAAATTCACGTTGTAAATATTCATTAGCACCTTTCACTGTCATTCCACTTAACTGAACAGGCCCCAAACCACTCACCTGAATAGTACCCTCAGGTGAAATGCTTTGGCGAATCGTATTCTCTGAAGCCCCCCAAACATCAATAATGACCTCATCACCGGGTCCTAAACGATAGTCTATCGGAGTAGCCAGATTTATGCTCGGTTCAAACGTCAAATTTCGATTCGTAAATACATCATGACCAAATATCTGAGAAGTTTTATCTACAGGAGAATTACCATCCATCCTCGTATCTAAAGTTCTATCAGAGATTCCCGCTTCCGAATAATCGGTAGTTCTCCTCAACTCTCCCTTATCATCATCAACCGGTCTTCTCTTATCATCGGCTAAAGCGCGTTGACGAGTTTGAGAATGTATTTCATTGGATTTATTACTTACACCGTCATCTTCTGAAATTTTCTGTTGTATCCTGCTGACTTGTTCTTTGGTCACTCCTCTACGCAACAATTCAGTAGTTATCTGCTTCTGGCTTCTTCCACTTTTATGTGCTTCCTTTACGTACTGAATAACCTGATCATCCGACATCTGCTGTGCCATAGCCACCCCAGAAAGGATAAAAATTAAAAAGAATAGTGTTATTAATCTGCGCATAAATATTTGATTAATCTTTAGAATTCTATAATTAATATAATCGGGCACAAAGGTAGCATATTATTTCATAACGCTCATTTATTTTACATCTAAATTTTGGAAAAAGAAATTAAAACGGTTACTATCAATGGTTCAGGCATCTACCGAATGTTCAACAATACATGAAATTATTTTTTTCATTTCGTTAATTATTGTCAGTGGTTCATATGATTCACATTTTTCAACTAAAGAATTAATCTGTTTACATGCCATATCAGCCCCTACAATATTCTCCTTACTCTTTCTCACTCTTTCATAACATGTAGCTTCGGTTTCGCATGCCGATTCTTTTTCAAATACATATATTCCTCCATTCTCTCCGAGATTTCCAACCTCCAATATCAGCATGCAAGCTTCCGACAAAGTCATCAGGCTACGGGGAGCCTCCGGATATACATCTGCAAAACGAACAATACATAATTTAGCAGGAAGTTTCTTCCTCCTGATTCTTTGTGAAAGTCCTTGCATATAAATTTCAGCTAAACGTTTGCTATAACCCATTACATGTACCGGAGATAGAGCATAATCCGTAGAAATTAACATACATTTATATGCTTTGTATTTAACCGATAAATCCGCTATATTCTTAGTTCCCAAAACATTAACCTGCAGCGCCTCGGTGACATAATCTTCCAGCATAGAAATATTTTTATAAGCAGCAGTATGGAATACTAACTGCGGCATATACTGTTTGAATATAGCTTCCATCCGACTATAATTCGCTACATCTGCCACCAGCACCTTCACTTCAAGATTTTTCCAGTGATCTGATAATTCTAATTGAACATCATATAAAGGAGATTCAGCCTGATCAACCAATATCAACTGGTAGGGATTCAATGCTGCTAACTGGCGAATTATCTCACGCCCTACTGCACCGGCAGCCCCTGTCACCAATATCCGATGTCCTTCAATATAGGCAGCGATCTTGCGAATATCAGCCTGAATAGGTTCACGACGAAGCCAGTCCTCTATCTGAATATCTTTTATAACCCCATCATTCAGGCAATTACTCAAAGGCGGCACTGTCATTACATGAATATTTTGAGCCAACATTCGCTCCATTACACCGGATGATTCTAAATCCGCCAGCTTATCCGGTGTCACAACAACCGTTTGCACATTCTTTCTTTTCAAATGCTCAAACAATCTATTATCATTGGCATAAACCCTGCATCCCATCGTATGCTTACCTATCATCCAAGGTTCATCTGAAATAAAACCGCATATACGATAATGATTGTTTCTACTTACCCGCATAGATTTAGCTATATTAACTCCCGTTCCACGAAAACCGTAAATAAATACATTCACGCAGTGCCGATCATCGAAAGACAAAGCCTCATGCAGCATTTTAACCAAAATGCGCAGACATACCATAAAAGTAAAATTGAGAATATATGCTATAAAGACAACCCCATTCGGTAATGTTTCTCCAAATTCAAAAGCCGACCAACAAAAATTACCAATGCCCAATAAGCCATAGCTTATTGTAAGAGATATAAACACCCTATAAATATCCACGAACGAGGAAAAACGAATAACTCCAACATAGGTATGGAAAACAGAAAAAAAACACAGATTACAAAAGAGGGAAAATAGAATCATCCATATATATAATGATACCTTATATATTATAGAAGAAATTCCCAATTGAAGTATGCATGCTAAAAGCATAGAAATCACAACCAAACAGGTATCAACAGCCAGAATCGTCCATTTAGATGCAATATGGGATGAAAGATTTCTATAATATATTTTTAGGTTCATAATTATTGTCAGATCTTAAGTTGGTATACGTTTCTGCAAAGATGGATTTTTTATATTGATAAAACAATTTTTTTAAAAGGAAAATGGCAGAACAATCCCCGAAAGCAACTTCAGGAAAAATTTTCTCAAAAAAATCTTCTTTTCATTTCGTAGTTTCGAAGAAAGCTGTAAATTTGCACCCCGTAAAACAAAAAGCCGTTGCCGCTATAGCTCAGTTGGTAGAGCAACGCATTCGTAACGCGTAGGTCGCCAGTTCAAGTCTGGCTAGCGGCTCTCAAAAGACTGATATTTAGCTTACTGAATATCAGTCTTTTTTCTTCTCTTCAAATAGTCTCATGCTATTAAAAAAAACGACACTGTTTTCACCCATGAAGCAAAAAGGGTGTCCTAAAAGGGTGTCGCAAAACTTAATAGTTATGGCAAAATTATCATTAACAGTACTGGCAGCAAAAAAACTGCAAATGGAATGTACCCTATCTTTGTGCGCATTGCAGCAAAGAAAGAAAAGGCGTATATCAAAACAGGTTATGAGATACCCGACCTATGCCAATGGTATGACGGTAAAATCGTAGCTCATAGCGATGCGGCAATGATGAACAAACGCATATTATTTGAACTCAAAAAGTATAATGAACGTATGCGAGAGATATATTCCACGACATTTTAACACTTTGTTCCACGGATACGTAAAATAGGGATTTCCCTAAAAGTTTGCACACACATAATCTTTTGTATATAAATAATCGCGCATATACAAAAGATTATGTACACTCCGCAGTGTCAGATAAACATAGTATTAACCATTAAACAAAAGGAGATGAAAGAACTTAATAACCTTGAAAAGATTGAGTTAGAAATCGAGAGGGAAAAACAAAACCTCCGAGAATGGAAAAGAAAGGTACAGATACTGAAATAGGAAAAGAAGATGATGAAAGACGTACCGATCTAATTCTTGAAAAGATATCCGAACTCCTCAAAAGAAAAGAAAACTTAAAGAAGTAATTACCCGCCTCTCTCCGGAGGGGCATTAAAAACATCATGATATGAGAACATTAAAAGATGATTTATTAAAAATGAATACTTTGCATGGCGAAGAGCTAAATGCACACTTATTGAAAATGAAAGCACTCTACACAAAGCCGGAAGAAAAGGAAGCTATAAGAAAACATCTTGATGCAGAACTTAACGCAATAGAGAATAGGGTTGATTCATTAGATAAAAGCATTACCATCAGAGAACAAATGAACGAAATAATAGATTTAGTCCCTGTATCGTACATTGCGAAGAACTATTTTATCTGACACCGCCTTTGTCTTGAACCGTACAAAGGTTTGGAGGTTGTGTCAAAAATAAGAATCACTATCATTTCGCTCTGTCATACTGAACGTAGTGAAGGATCTACTCACCTGAATGCACAGAGAAGAGATCCTTCGACAAGCTCAGGATGACAAAATGATACGCTTGTCAGAGTTTCGACACAACCTCTTTTTTATTATGTACTGCTTGATGGCATTGCTTACAAAAGCTCATCAGGTTGTCATAATCATAGGCAAGGAATAACCGTTGCTGCGGGTCATCCATACTCATAAATGAAATGATATGATGAATGTCTTCAGCCGGTACTGTTTTATTTTCTTTCAAGAGAGATGGCTTATGCATCTCTTTTTTTATTTCATAGATTCTTCTTACCTTTGCCTGAGTAAAATAACGTCAGAAACAGATGAAAAAGAAGACAAAAAAAATTCTCATAGGAGGATTGGTAACCCTGTTCTTTATAGGCGTAGCTTGTGCCGGAACATTCTATTATTATATATTCTACCCACAATTTCATCCCCCAAAGACTACTTATATTTATATCGACAAAGACGATACAATAGACTCCATATATAATAAAGTAAAAATACAGGGACACCCGAAAAGTTTCACAGGTTTTCTCTGGATGACCCGATGGCGTAATTATGATTCGACTATCCACACCGGACGCTATGCCATCCGCCCGGGAGAAAATGTGTATCATGTCTTCAGCCGTTTATACCGAGGATATCAGGAACCTATCAATCTTACTGTCAGCAACGTACGCACTTTAGACAGACTTGCCCGCAGTATTGGTAAGCAGTTAATGATCGACTCTACAGAAATTGCTACTGTAATGAATGACACTATATTCCAGAAGCGGATGGGATATAAAAAAGAAACAATGTCCAGTCTGTTCATTCCGGAAACATACCAAGTTTACTGGGATATGAGTGTAGACGAATTTTTCGAGCGTATGCAGAAAGAACATGAAAAATTCTGGAACCAGCAACGATTGGCTAAAGCTGAATCTATCGGAATGACACCGGAAGAAGTTTCTACCCTGGCCTCTATTGTTGAAGAGGAAACCAACAACAACGAGGAAAAACCAATGGTTGCCGGACTCTATATTAACCGTTTACACAAAGGTATGCCATTACAAGCAGATCCAACAATAAAGTTTGCCCTCCAGGACTTTGGTTTAAGAAGAATAACCAATGAACATTTGAATGTCAACTCACCCTACAATACATATTTAAATGCAGGCCTGCCTCCGGGTCCCATACGTATACCTTCACCTATAGGTATCGATGCAGTACTAAACTATGCCAAGCACGACTACATTTACATGTGTGCAAAAGAAGATTTCTCAGGTACTCACAATTTTGCTTCCAATTATGCTGATCACATGAAAAATGCCAGAAAATATTGGAATGCTTTAAACGAAAGAAAGATTTTCAAGTAAAATCATGATAAAATAAAAGCAAAAGCCTATATTTGCGAGTGAAAAACGCAGATTATTTCCTTTTTTAATAATCATGACTAACATTAAAATAATCAGATATGAGCAAGCAACTCTTACTTGGCGATGAAGCCATTGCACAAGCTGCATTAGATGCCGGACTCTCAGGTGTTTACGCCTACCCCGGTACTCCTTCCACAGAAATTACAGAATACATTCAAATGGCGCCTATTACGACTGAACAGAATATCCATAGCCGTTGGGCCTCCAATGAGAAGACAGCCATGGAAGCTGCACTAGGTATGTCATTTGTCGGTAAACGAGCATTAGTCTGCATGAAACATGTAGGCATGAACGTAGCTGCCGACTGTTTTATCAATTCAGCTGTTACAGGTGTAAAAGGTGGATTAATTGTAGTAGCTGCGGATGACCCCAGCATGCACTCCTCACAGAACGAACAAGATAGCCGTTTTTATGGTGATTTCTCATTGATCCCCATGTACGAACCAAGCAATCAGCAGGAAGCATATGATATGGTTTACAATGGATTCGCATTTTCTGAAAAGATTGGCGAACCGGTATTGATGCGTATGGTCACCCGCCTGGCACACTCCCGTTCCGGTGTAGAACAAAAACCGCAACAACCCCAAAACCAAATGTCATTCAGTGAAGACCCTCGCCAGTTCATCTTGTTGCCAGGTAACGCCCGCAAGCGCTATAAGGTTTTATTAGAACGTCAAGCCGAATTTATTGAAGCATCTGAAAACTCTTCTTATAATAAGTATACCGATGGTCCTAATAAGAAGTTAGGTATCATAGCGTGTGGAATCGGCTACAATTATCTGATGGAAAACTATCCTGATGGTTGCGAATACCCCGTATTGAAAATTGGCCAATACCCATTACCTAAGAAACAGCTCCTACAATTGGTAGAAACCTGTGATGAGATTCTGGTATTGGAAGACGGACAACCTTTCGTAGAAAAACAACTTAAAGGTTATCTTGGTATCGGCGTAAAAGTAAAAGGACGCTTAGATGGCACATTATCACAAGACGGTGAATTAAATCCGGATAAGGTGGCACGTGCTGTGGGAAAAGAAAACAAGTCAGAGTTTGGTATTCCTTCGCTCGTAGAAATGCGTCCACCCGCACTATGTGAAGGTTGTGGCCATCGTGATATGTACACTACACTCACCCAGGTTCTGAAAGAAGAATATCCGACACATAAAGTATTCAGCGATATCGGCTGTTATACTTTAGGAGCCAATGCACCATTTAATGCTATCAATTCATGTGTAGATATGGGTGCATCTATTACCATGGCTAAAGGAGCCTCGGATGGCGGACTTCATCCGGCAGTAGCAGTGATTGGCGACTCCACCTTCACACATTCCGGCATGACAGGACTTTTGGATTGCGTCAATGAGAATGCAAATGTTACCATTGTCATTTCAGACAATGAAACGACTGCAATGACAGGCGGCCAGGATTCGGCCGGAACAGGACGTATTGAGGCTATCTGTGCCGGCATTGGCGTAGCCCCCGAACATATCCGTGTAGTAGTTCCCTTGAAAAAGAATTATGAAGAGATGAAGCAGATTATCCGTGAAGAAATCGAATATCGCGGTGTATCCGTTATCATTCCACGCAGAGAATGTATTCAAACCTTAGCACGTAAAAAACGAAACAAGTAAAACCATGAAAAAAGATATTATACTTTCCGGCGTAGGCGGACAAGGTATCCTCTCTATCGCCACTGTAATTGGTAAAGCCGCCCTTAAAGACGGACTATATATGAAACAGGCGGAAGTACATGGCATGAGCCAACGTGGCGGCGATGTACAATCCAATTTGCGCATAAGCGATCAGCCTATCGCTTCCGATCTTATCCCTTCCGGTAAATGCGATCTGATTATTTCACTTGAACCGATGGAAGGATTACGTTATCTTCCTTACTTAAGTCCTGAGGGCTGGCTGGTGACCAACGAAACACCGTTTATTAATATCCCAAACTATCCGGCAGAAGCTGACGTAAGAGCGGAATTAGATAAGCTACCTCACAAGATCATTCTTAATGTAGACAAAGTAGCCAAAGAAATTGGTTCCATCCGTGTAGCAAATATTGTTTTACTGGGAGCCACCACCCCATTCCTCGGCATCGATTATGAGAAAATACAGACCAGTATCTGCGAAATCTTCGAACGTAAAGGTGAAGCTATAGTGGAAATGAATCTTAAAGCACTCGCAGCCGGAAAGGAAATTGCTGAGAAATTAATGTAAGATCCCTCAAAAATACACCGCCATGAATAACAAATACTGGGAAGAAGAAATAGAAACCATGAGTCGTGAGAAGTTGCAAGAATTGCAACTTCAACGACTCAAAAAAACGATAAAGATTGCGGCTAACTCACCGTACTATAAAAAAGTATTTCAAGAACATAACATCACAGCTGACGACATCCAAAATCTGGATGATATACGGAAAATACCTTTTACCACGAAATCCGATATGCGTGCCTGCTACCCATTCGGCATGGTATCAGGTAATATGCAGGAAGATGGTGTGCGTATTCATTCATCAAGCGGAACCACCGGTACTCCTACCGTCATCGTCCACTCGCAACACGACTTGGATTCTTGGGCCAATCTGGTAGCACGCTGCTTGTACACTGTAGGTATACGCAAAACAGATGTTTTCCAGAACAGTTCGGGCTATGGTATGTTCACCGGAGGATTAGGCTTCCAATATGGCGCTGAACGCTTGGGTGCACTGACTGTTCCTGCAGCAGCCGGAAACAGTAAACGCCAGATCAAGTTTATCACAGATTTCAAGACTACCGCACTCCATGCCATCCCCAGTTATGCCATTCGCCTGGCAGAAGTTATTCAGGAAGAAGGAATTGATCCGACAAGTACCAGTTTAAAAACACTTGTTATCGGAGCAGAACCCCATACAGACGAACAGCGCAAGAAAATCGAACGCATGTTAGGTGTTAAAGCCTATAACAGCTTCGGTATGACAGAAATGAATGGCCCCGGCGTTGCTTTTGAATGTCAGGAACAAAACGGCATGCATTTCTGGGAAGATTGTTACCTCGTCGAAATAATCGATCCTGAAACAGGAGAACCCGTTCCGGATGGAGAAATCGGCGAGTTGGTATTGACCACTCTTGATCGCGAAATGATGCCGCTTATACGCTATCGTACCCGTGACCTTACCCGTATTCTTCCCGGAGAATGTCCTTGCGGACGTACGCACCTCCGCATCGACCGTATCAAGGGACGCAGCGATGATATGTTTATCATTAAGGGAGTAAATATCTTCCCAATGCAAGTTGAAAAAGTATTGGTACAATTCCCACAATTAGGTAGCAACTATCTTATTACCTTAGAGACCGTAAACAACCAGGACGAAATGATTGTAGAGGTAGAACTCAGCGATCTTTCTACTGATAATTACATTGAACTGGAGAAGGTACGTAAAGATATTACCCGTCAACTGAAAGACGAAATACTTGTTACTCCCAGATTGAAACTCGTGAAGAAAGGTTCATTACCTCAAAGCGAAGGAAAAGCCGTCAGAGTGAAAGATCTGCGGCAAAACCAATAAAAATAGCCTTTTTTCAAAATAATCAGTGGAATACTTGACATCGCCTTTTTGATACAGTATCTTTGTACTATCCATTTATAGATACTATTTCACTGAATTATATTTCGCACCATATAGAAACGGGGAAGCTTTTGCTTCTCCGTTTTTTTAGCCCCTCATGCAGCAGGCTCCAAAAGCTTACGCTTATATAACCGTCAGCTTACACTTGCACAACTGCAAACCCACACTTATACAAGCACAATGCCACAGTCCATCATCTTTAACTCCACACTTCACTGTCTGCAACCTGTGGCATTTGTCCTGTTAAGGTGTGGCATTGAGAGCACTGAGATGTAGCATTTGACCTAACAAACACTGGCAAAAGAAACGAAAGTCCTTTTATTGCATATCACTACCTCAAAGCAGCCTCCTAACCTACTTCCGTTAATATTATATAAATCTACTATTGACAATATTTGAGTTACGACATCGCTTAATAGAGGTTAAGCTGAAATCTTTGGATTGTAGAAAGTACAAAGAAAAAGGAACGGTAACCAACCAAGATTACCGTTCCCCTTTATAAAAAAGCCGCACCGATGATGTGATGAAACTCCGAATGACATGATTTGAGCGCTCGTCCTCTTTGTAATCCACTGACTCAAAGGTTACCCCGAAGGGCGTGGCCCGCCATTGAGAAGCGAAGCTTGTCTCGGTATTTCATAATAGTTTGATGAGTTTCCCGATCCAATCAATGCGGCTATATTTTCTACAACAAATGTAGTAAGTTTCTGTCAAAGAAACAAGGAAAAACATGATTTTGTTTCCTCCATACAGGACATTTTATATTATATCCTCCCTATTATAAGCAAAAAGTGCCGATTACTCCTTCGTAATCAGCACTTTGTAAACTATTTGCTAAATAAACTTAAGCAGCCTTTGCTTTAGCTACGATAGCCTTGAAAGCTTCCGGATGGTTCATCGCTAAATCAGCCAAAACTTTACGGTTGATTTCGATACCTGCTTTGTGCAAAGCACCCATCAGCTTAGAATAAGACATACCTTCCAAACGAGCTGCAGCGTTGATACGCTGAATCCACAAAGCGCGGAAGTTTCTTTTCTTGTTCTTACGGTCGCGGAACGCATAAGTCAAACCTTTCTCCCAAGTATTCTTGGCAACGGTCCATACGTTCTTTCTTGCACCAAAGTAACCTCTGGTTAATTTCAAAATTTTCTTTCTTCTTGCTCTTGAAGCAACGTGATTTACTGATCTTGGCATAGTTTTACTAATTTTTGAATGTTAGCGCCATTACTTCACGCAACGGACTTAAAGCTAATGCATTCGGTTAATACTTTAAAATACTTTGTACGCTTTTTTACTTCATTGCTAAGAGTTCCTTAACTTGGCTTACGTTCGTCACGTCAACTGTAGTTGAATGGCACAAGTTTCTTTTTTGCTTCTTAGTTTTCTTAGTCAAAATGTGACTGTGAAAAGCGTGCTTTCTTTTGATTTTACCTGTTCCGGTAAGAGTAAATCTCTTTTTAGAACCGGAGTTAGTCTTCATCTTTGGCATCTTACTTATTTTTAAATTATTTAAATTATATGGCAACGCACTATACCTGTGGCGTTACTCATTTCTTTTATTCTTCTGATTCAGCCGGAGCTGCTTTCGGAGCATCTGCAGATTTCGGTGCAGCAGGCTTCTTTGGCGTCTCTTTCTTCTTCGGGGAAAGCTGAATAGTCATTCTCTTTCCTTCCAGTACTGGCATCTGATCTACTTTTGCATAGTCTTCCAAGTCATTGGCAAAACGAAGCAGCAACACTTCTCCTTGCTCCTTAAACAAGATGGAACGACCTTTAAAGAACACATAAGCCTTTACCTTATCACCTTCTTCCAAAAAACCTTTAGCATGCTTCAACTTGAAGTTGTAATCGTGATCATCAGTCTGAGGACCGAAACGAATCTCCTTCACATTTACCTTCACCTGTTTCGCCTTCTGTTCTTTCTGACGCTTCTTTAACTGATAAAGAAATTTAGAGTAATCGATGACACGACAAACAGGGGGTTGTGCGTTTGGAGAGATTTCCACGAGATCCACCTCACGCTCTTCGGCAAGCTTCAATGCCTGGGCTATCGGATATACGTTAGGTTCTACTTCATCGCCCACTATGCGGACTTCTTTGGCGCGGATTTGTTCATTAATCCGGTATTGCCCTTTTAAGCTGTCATTTTTCATTAAATAACCTCTATTTCCAGTTTGTTTCTTATTTACTACTCCCAAATTATTATTTTTTATATTAGGTAAAAGCTATCTTTAGAACATTATTTATGCTATGCTTTCACAAGTGGGCGCAAAGTTACCATTTATTTATCATATTCTGAACTTCTTCGTTCAAAATTTTAGCAAATTCTTCAAATTTCATAGTGCCTTTATCGCCTTCCCCTTGCTTGCGGACAGAAACTTCTCTGTTTTCTGCTTCTTTTTCACCCACAATCAGCATGTAAGGAATACGCTTCAATTCATTATCACGAATCTTGCGTCCTATCTTCTCATTGCGTTCATCCACAATTGCACGGATATCATATTGCTTCAGGAACTTTTTCACTTCCTGTGCATAATCATTAAACTTCTCACTGATAGGCAAAATAGCCACCTGCTCAGGTGTCAGCCACAATGGGAACTTACCTGCCGTATGCTCGATAAGCACAGCTACGAAACGCTCCATTGAACCGAATGGTGCACGGTGTATCATCACCGGACGATGCTTTTGGTTATCAGCACCGGTATATTCCAGCTCAAATCGTTCCGGCAAGTTATAATCCACCTGAATGGTGCCCAACTGCCAACGGCGACCGATAGCATCTTTTACCATGAAGTCCAACTTCGGGCCATAGAAAGCCGCCTCACCATATTCAATTCTGGCAGTCAATCCTTTTTCCTCACAAGCCTCGATGATAGCCTGCTCAGCTCTTTCCCAGTTTTCATCGCTACCGATGTATTTCTCACGGTTCACTTTGTCACGCAAGGAAATCTGCGCTTCCACATTGGCAAATTCCATAGAACGGAACACAATAGAAATAATATCCATTACGCGCAGAAATTCATCTTTCACCTGGTCAGGACGGCAGAAAATATGTGCATCATCCTGTGTAAAGCTACGTACACGTGTCAATCCGTGCAATTCACCACTTTGCTCATAACGGCAAACCGTACCGAATTCAGCCAAGCGCAAAGGCAGATCCTTATATGAACGCGGAGAATTTTTATAAATCATACAGTGGTGAGGACAGTTCATCGGTTTCAGGAAGTACTCCTCTCCTTCTTCGGGTGTATGAATAGGCTGGAATGAATCCTTACCATATTTAGCATAGTGACCGGAAGTTATATACAGCAGCTTGTTACCAATCGGCGGAGTAATAACCTCCTGATAATCGTAACGTGCCTGAATACGGCGCAGGAATTCTTGCAAACGCAGACGCAATGCAGTACCTTTCGGCAACCACATAGGCAAACCTTTACCTACCGTATCAGAGAACATGAACAAATCCATTTCCCTACCGATCTTGCGATGGTCACGTTTCTTGGCTTCTTCCAGAACAACCAGATATTCATCCAGCATCTTTTTCTTTGGGAAAGTGATACCGTAAATACGCGTCATCATCTTGCGGTCTTCATGTCCACGCCAGTAAGCACCGGCTACCGACATCAATTTGATAGCCTTAATCGGCGCAGTAGTCATCAAGTGCGGGCCACGGCACAAATCCGTAAAAGCACCTTGCGTATAAGTAGTAATGTGACCATCCTCCAATTCAGAGATCAATTCACATTTATAAGTTTCTCCACGATCACCGAATTTTGTCAATGCATCCGCTTTTGAAATACTTTCTCTCACAACAGCTTCTTTCTTTGCTACCAGTTCTGCCATTTTAGCCTCAATAGCCGGAAGGTCAGATTCTTTAATAGTGGCCTCACCCGGATCCACATCATAGTAGAAACCGTTTTCAATGGCAGGACCAATACCGAACTGAATGCCCGGATATAATTCCTGTAAGGCTTCCGCCAGCAAGTGAGCACTGGTATGCCAGAATGCATGCTTACCTTGCTCGTCTTCCCATTTATAGAGAACAAACTCAGCATCCTCGTTGATAGGACGCCCCAAATCATAAATCTCACCGTTCACGCCACATGCCAGCACTTCCTGTGCCAGGCGAGAGCTGATACTTTCTGCAATTTGCAGTCCCGTTACTCCATCATTATATTCGCGTACGGAGCCGTCTGGAAATGTAATCTTTATCATAATGTTGTGTATATTTCAATTTTCAGAACGCAAAAATAGCTAATTCTTTTTGATATTTTATTTTTTAGCAAAAAAATGTTATTCACGAGTATTGGTAAACCGCTTAATAATATTGTAAGCAGAAACAATACCCAATTCTCCTGCTTTACTCAGGTCTGTAATACCCTGCTTGTTATTACCCAGGAAGATATGAGTCAGACCACGGTTGAAATAAGCTTCGGCAAAGTCTTTATTCAGTTCGATTGCCTTGTCATAATCTACCAATGCTCCACGGTAATCTTTCAACAGAGACAGCACATTGGCACGATTATAATACCCATAAACAAAATCAGGTGCCAATTGGATGACATGATCCAAATCTTTTCTCACAATATCATAATCCAAGGCAGTTACTTCCGCTTGATTCTTACTATCAACAGCAGCTCCGGGAACACCTTCGGTCAGACCGGCTTCCGCCTTCTTATATTCCAATTGCTTATAACGCACCAACGAACGCATGAAGTAAGCCGGGAAGAATTTATCATCCAGCAAAATAGACTGCGTAAAGTCATCTATAGAACTGGCGAAGTCCTGAACCAGATAGAAATCAAGTCCGCGCAGGAAACGTTTCTTTGCATCCCTATCATTGGATACGATATCCGAAGTATGGGTATCGATCAGAGCAAAATGGAATTTCACCTGTTCTTCCGTCAACGGAGCTTCCATATTAGTAATACGCAATGGTTTCGGGAACAGTTTCTCATGATTCAACTCCTCAATATATTTATGGAAATGAACAATGCGCTTCACTTCACTCGATTTCTCATAATATGTCAATGCATACATCGGTTCCATCTTAACGGCTACGTTCCGGTCTTGAACACGACCGCGGTAGTCGCTCTTATATTTCTGGTCTTCTTCCGAGTCATCAGCAATCACGATTTTCCGGTAATTCTCCATATTCTTATCGGATTTCTTACGCGTCTTGCTCGTATCCTCGTTATCCTGATTATTGTCTGCAACGTCCTTATCACTTGTCGTAACCCCGTTACGTTTGTCTATCTGCATCTTCATGATTTTGAATTCATCCTCTTCGGCACCCTTACGGTCACCGATCTTCTTACGGGCTTCGGCACGCTGATAGTATCCGGCCATAAAATTAGGATATTCGCCAATCACCTTCGAATAGTCACTGATAGCACCACGATAATCACCCGTCTGTGCACGCAGCAAGCCACGGTTGAAAGTTGCCATCATATTATCCGGTTCCACCTTCAGGACAAAATCAAAGTCTTCAAGTGCCCGGTTATCGTCACCTACCTGTGCACGAAGCAAACCACGGTTATAATGCCCCAGGAAGTTATTGGGATCGATGTCCAATGCCAGGTCATAATCACTCATGGCACCTCTCAGATTATTCTGATGGAAACGCGCCAATGCACGATTGATATAATTACCGGCATTCTTCGCACTCAGATGAATGGCCTGATCCAAGTCACTTTCGGCATCTGTATACTTGCCCTGTTGCAAACGAACAATAGCACGTGCGCTCCATCCATCGGGATCATAACGGTCCATATCGATTGCCGTTTCAAAGTCATTCAGAGCCTGTATTGTATCCTTTTGCTTCAACGACACTTCGCCACGCATCAGATAAGCACGCGTGTACCTGGGAGCTATCTTCAATAGTTTCCCCAAATCTTCTTTGGCCGCATCATAATCCTCTTTCTGCATATGGCAAAGAGAAAGATTATGCCACAGAACAAGATTCTCCGGATCATATTTCAGAGCTGTCTGATAATCTTCAATAGCACCGTTATAATTATTCTGCCGGATACGGGCCAATCCACGTATCTGATAGGCACCCACTACAAAAGGATTACGATCGATAGCCGCATCGCAATCCGCTTCCGCACCTTGAAAATCATCCAAATTGATTTTTGCCAAACCGCGAAAGAAGTAAGGCTCATATAAATAAGGCTTAGCGTTAATTACCTGGTTAAAATACTGGATAGAAAGCACATAGTCTTCAAAATACAACGCGTTGCGTGCGATTGTCATCACTCGCTCCGTATTGATCTGCGCACACAGCAACGTAGGAAGCAACAGGAAAGCCGTCAGTATCTTTTTTATCATCTTGTCTTATAAATGCTTGTAAACGAAACAAATTTAATGCTTTTCATTTACTTGGCGGGATTAACGGAAGACTTTTTATATTTTTTGAGCCTTTTATACCTTATTATAAGATTAGCTTATTTCACAGTCCTGACTTTATACGTACAATGAGCCTTTCCTTTCAGCATCGCATTCAGTTTCCCCTTAATCATTTGCTTGCGCAAGGGAGACAAATGATCAATGAACATCTTTCCTTCCAAATGGTCAAATTCATGTTGCATCACACGCGCCAGGTAGCCCTCGACAATTTCATCATGCTCCACCATATCCTCATCCATATACGTTACATGGATTTTATTACCACGTTTCACTGCTTCATGAATGCCCGGAAGGCTCAGGCATCCTTCTTCCATAGATACCTCTTCACCAGATACCTCCAGGATATGGGGGTTGATATATGCTTTCCGGAAACCTTTATACTCAGGATAGTCTTCTGATAATACATCCAGATCAATTACTACAACGCGAACGGGCAATCCTACTTGCGGCGCCGCAAGCCCTACCCCTTCGGCATTATCCATCGTTTCAAACATATTTGCAATCAACTCTCTCAAATCTGGATAGTCGGGAGCAACATCTTCCGCCACTTTCCTCAGTACGGGCTGACCGTATACATAAATGGGTAAAATCATTCTTTCTCTAAGTTACAAATTACTAAATCAATATATATAAGTATATATACCTTAATTATAATATAAAACGTTTATTTTCCAAATAGCTTTGCAGAATAATAGTCGCACTGATCTCGTCCACCAAAGCTTTATTCTGGCGGTCTTTCTTCTTCAGCCCGGCTTCCCGCATAGTGCGATGTGCCAAAACGGATGTAAAGCGCTCGTCAACATACTCAACAGGCATTTCCGGTAACTTTTTCTTCAACAAACGAACGAAAGGTTCTATACGTTTCATATTTTCCGAAGCCTCATTATTCATTTGTTTAGGCAAGCCTACAAGAATACGTTCCACCGGTTCTTTTCCTACATAATCAAGGATGAATGCCAGCAACTCATGCGTAGGCACAGTGGTCAGCCCGTTAGCAATCATTTGCAATGTATCGCTGACAGCTATTCCCGTACGCTTTCTACCGTAATCAATAGCTAATATTCTACTCATAATGGGCTACAAAATTACGATTAAAATTTGAAATCCACCGTTAATCTTGCATATATAATACAGAAAAAGGGAGGCTTGATAACATCAAACATCCCTTTCATACTTTTTTATACTCCGTTCACTTCAGATGAATATTAACGGTCACTCCGCCACTGAAGTATCGCATCTTCTGCATTTCCACCTGAAAGTGCAGGCAATTGAACAATTGATAAGTGGCGCCAAAAGCAAAATCTTTGGAATCGTACTCCGCAATCAACCGCAATTGGGGATGAAAAGAGGGATTGTAGGTGATACCCGCCGCCACTCCGTTCAACTTATAATCCTTACGCTTGTTGTAAAGGTAAGAAAGATGCACTCCTATTTCTTCCTTTCCCAAAGGAATATGTTTAGTAGCTGCAACGTAGAAACGGCTGTAATAGCCATTGCCTTCCGTGGGAGCCATTTCGTTGTTTGTCGAAGTAAAAGGATCAGAAGTACCCACCACCACAGCAGGCATGTATTTCCAAAGCCATCCCTCCTTTAAGACCCTCAGCCGAAGCGAGAAATATCTGTCTTGATTGGTGAATCCGCTATAACCATAAGGCCCTAATCCCAATGCTTCCGCTTTGAAAAGCGTACATGTATATGCCACTTCCATCCAGGGAAATATCGTTACATTAAGAAAGTAATTATACGTATGATAATACCAGGTGGGGGGAGTTAATTCTTTGTTCAAGAAATTACCGCCGATCATAAGCGTCTTGTCACGCTGCATTTCAGCAGAAGGTGCGTGCAACAATCCCGTCGTGCCATACGTAAGTTGGGCAGAAACAGAAAAGGACATACAACAAAGCAGAGCAACAAAGCACAACTTAAACTTCACCATTGCAGATAAATTCAATCAGAGATTAAAAAGAAGGCGTCTGGAAAATCAGGCGCCTTCTTCAGAATCTCGTTTTAACAAAGTATATTATTCAAGGATCACTACGCGGTTCAAATAGTTCTTACTGAACATATTTTCAGTACCACCAAATCCGACGAATTCAAGTTGATCTTTGTCTACACCTTCGGCAATCAAAGCATCGTAAACAACCTGAGCACGTTTTTCAGAGAGTTTCTGGTTGTATGCTGCACTACCTGTAGCCTTATCACAGTAACCTGCAACTTTGTATTTCTTATCAGGATTAGCCTTCAGAATCTTAGCAGCCAACTGAATATTAACCTTACCATAATCATCCAAACGGGCACTACCGATTTTGAAGAAGATAGCACGAGGACCGGCTGTCTGGATCTCCTTGACAACTTCCTTAACTTCCGGCTTCATGTTAGCCAATGAATTCTTGCAGTTTGCCAAATCAGCCTGAGCTTGAGCCAACTCGCTTCTGTAGCGGTTGATTTCAGCATTGATAGCATCTTCGTCAATATCAGAAACCTTCACAAACTTCTTACCACCAAATGTATAAGTCAAACCTACATTTACGCGGGCAGTAGCTTCAGCCTTACGACAGTCGCTTGCATCGCCAAAGATAGATGGAGTTACACCAAAACGGCCTTCCACGTTCAAAGCCAGTTTTTTGTTCAGGTTGAAGCCCAAACCCAAACCAGCAGTTGCGCCAAAGCGAGCCTTAATATCATCATTTTCAGCCAGTTGATAAGCATCACCTACCATACCGCCTGTAAATTCCGTACCTTTGGAAGCAAGGTTCATTGTAGGACCAGCAAACAAATAGAAATCTACCACACGATTGGGGTTATAACCACCGAACAGAGTTGTCAGGTTGAGCATAGCATCCAAGTTGATTTCACCAAACTTTTTACAATATTTGTGATACTCGCTGTTTGCACTCTTATCAAAGTAAGTATTATCCTGATCGTCAAGACTCTGCCACAAACCGCTCACTTCACCACGTACACCCCAAGTCGGAGTAATATATTTACCAATCTGGAGATTGAAGTTCATGGTCGGAGTATTCAAGCCGCCATTCAGAACAGACATGCCTCCAATACCAACACCCACAAAGATGTTGTCTGAAGCCTTCTTCGTATAATAATTTTTCTTTTCTTGTGCATTAGCCAATACACAAGAACCAGCCAATAAGATGGACAAGGTTAAGAATTTAGCTTTCATTTTTATATATTTTTTTATTGTTCTTATTTAAACGTACCTACACACTCTATTAATCGGGCAAAACAATACCACCACCGGCATTTTCACTTGCGCCATGTCCGTGACCATGCTGATAAGCGTGTGCATGGCTGGGATGAGCCATTTCTTCATACTGTGCAGCAGTACCATTCAGAGCATCAGCCTTGATTGTACCTAAAACTTCTTTGCTGTTTTTATAAGAAATTGTATAAGTAGTGGTAACCGGATAAACCTCAAACCACGCACGATAGATACTCCATGCAGAAATCTTCATTTCAAGTACAGAATCTTTTGTATCGTTATAGTTCAAGCTCTTGATGAATTCTGTAACATCAACGTCTTTCACTTCACCTGCAGCCTCCTGTTCATTATACAACTTATAGCTCACCTTAGTAATCAAAATATAATCGTTTGCATTTTCCCACCAAGATTTACCAGCATGGTTGTGGGTAGGATTAAGCAATTCGCTTACGCGAGGAGCACCTACTTCTCTCACACCTTCAATCACAATTTGATCAGGTTCTTCCGGTGTAACAGTCTTCACAGCCACCAATGTAGCATTGTATGTAGCCACGCCACCAGCTTTCACAGCATTAACATGAACCGTAACAGACTGAATAGCCTCATAACCGGCAGGAGCAGTAGCACTAATAGCCACATCCTGAGCAGGAATGCTACCATCAGCACCGGCTTTCAATGTAACTACCATTCCACTTACCTCTCCTTTATCTGCACTGATAGTTACACCAGACACAGCTGCTCCACTTGGAAATTCTACTACATTCACATTAATGGTAGCTTTTGCTGGTTCTGTTGTAAATGTCGCGTTCAAATCTTCCTTTTCACACGACGTAAAAAGAAGAGAGCCTACTAAAGCGACTACGGCAAAAGCAAACATACTACCAATGCCGTTTAAGAATTTAATCTTTTTCATCTCAATAATAAATTAAAAATTTAACAATTCTGACTTAATAAAATATGGGTTAAAACTATTTTTTTCCATTATATTGTCACTGGCTTCCGCTTTATATTCCTTATAATAATACCGTTCATTACCAGCATTATAAACAAGTCCCATATTAGCAGAAGTATTTATCCTTGGCCATTTTTTATAACGTTTATACTTATAAGGCGGCAATGCCACTTGAAACCGGAATCCCCCGTTGGCTTTCGCCCATTTTGCTTTCATTGCATAAAAGCCGATGGAACAATATCGGAAATGACGGATCATTTCAAACTTAACTCCCCGGTCCTCTTTCAAGTATTGCTCAACCTTTAAGTTGAACGATGTGTTATACTGTGGCCAATAAAAATTTCCACCTATCGTCCAGGTCAATCCCATTTTGGGATCATAATGAAATCTAAAGCCATCCCAATAGCCAATAGCTGTACATCCCATCCGCGCCATAACAGAAAATCTTTCATCCGCAAAAGGATGAAAGAATTCAGCATCCACGCCATATCGGTCAGCATTAAAATATCCCATTGTCACTTTACCGAACACATTATACGGCAAGCGAAAGCGCTGGGATATTGTCAAATGCCCCGGATGAATCTTATCCTCATAGCTTCCATACCCATCGTTATAAACAGGAATCTTCAACTGCCCTGTCAGCTTCATTCCTTTCCACAACGATACTTCCACCGCCGGACTAAGGTCAAACAACACCTGATAGATCTGCGTAAGAAGCAAATTCCTGAAAGCCAACTGAGGATATACCAACACATCCACCTTAAACAAAGAGCTATTTTTCATCTTTATTTTCCGTGCCTCCCGCCACGCTTCACCCAGTTCATAGGTAACTTTCCAATCCTTGCGTTCAGCCTGAGCCACAGTATCCCCCTTCACAGGGTGATAATAAAGAGAAATTTGAGGTATATTATTATCTAAAACGATTATCCGGCATGTTTTTTGATCCGGTAATCCTACTTTTTGAATGACATCCACCGCTTTGCTTATACCGACACCCTGCAAACGATATGCAGAATTCTGCAAGACATAAACACGCTCATTGTCATCTTCCGTCCACCCCACATTTTCAAATCCCATTTCCACTAAAACATTTACAGTACTTTCCCCCGTTTGACAAAATCCCCTTAAAGGGATCAAACAGAATAAAAAGAGCGCCGCACATTGTGCTATTGTTTTAGTAGTTAGACACTTTCTCATGTTAGAGTTTTTACACCTCATCATTTTCAACCTTTTTTGTATCCATGCGATACAAAAGATGCTGCAAAAATAGACACATTTTTAATAATATCAAAGTTTTTTTTTAGAAAATACGAAATAATACAGCTTTTCCTTCATAACTCCTTAAAAGAGCCCAGAGTTGTTAATACGAAGTGCATAAAAGGCTTTGACAAGAGAATAAATATTGTTAGCATTTATTACATCATGTAGTATCAATATACTAGCTTTACATTGTCAATCCAAAGTGAATTACCAGGAGAACCGATATAGGCACCTCCGTGACTGGAAGTGAATTGTAGTAACAGGTGAGTCGGAACATCTTCTTCCGTTCCCCATGCTACTTCCTTGATGGGAACACTCTCTCCCTTACTGTTGATAGCATAACGCTCCTCTACTTGCAAACGCATCATATGAGGTTTATATGCAGGATCACCTGTTATATCTCCATACATGATTGAATAAGTAACATTATTACGCCAGTCATCGGTGGTATTATAATAACGTACCACCATTGTACCTATGCGCTTCGCAAAGATATTTCCATCCTTGTCTTCCCAGCGTTTCTGCAGGAATAAATTCACTTCCGGAAAATCTTTGCCGTCTACATCCGTAATACGGCTGAAACCTGTAGCACGGATACGCTTCTCTCTGTCAGACATCTTAACTTTATAGTCAAACTGAACCGCGATCGGTTTCTTCGTGAAAGGAATGCCGGAATTCAACATCTTCTGCGGATTCTTCGTTCCCTTAATCGGCTCGTGTACTTCACCCAAAAACATAGAACCTGCAGCCAGCACCGTAATATCTACAATTCCTAATACCTTTACACTCTCCATACGGGTATCCATACGTGCGCAGTAACCTTTATCACGTTTTTCGGGAAACACAGAGGTATTTGTCTTAGTAATACCGGCCACACGTGCCATCACATTGGAAGTTGCCCACGGCGATCCACCCATATTCTTATAAACCTTATTCTCACGAATAGTTGCAGTCGGCCCGATAGCATACACATTCTTCAATGCGCCACCGATAATACCCGACTCTTTAATCTGGCGATCTACCCACTGGTCCATATTGCCGAATGGAATCATCTCCACAGTATGCTGTTGTTGCTGCTGCTGTGCAGATACCATCCCGCAATATAAAAAAGCGGACAGCATACCATACATACGAATTTTCTTCTGCATCATCTTTTTAAAATTGATAATTGACAATTAACAATTGACAATTCGGATTATCCGGTATTTAATTGTCAATTATCAATTGTCAATTGTGAATTGTTATATATCGTAGTTCCACTGATCCAGTGCAAAATTCCAGTTATCCTGTACCAATTGCACAGTACGATCATCATATTTATATTTATTCTTCTTATATCCTTTCTTTCCACCTACATACTTCTCGATGTCACTACGTGCCTCTGCAAATCCGGGAATAGACAAATCATGATAAATCTTTTCGGTCATTCCCATAGCATCAGCCTCAAAATCTTCGAATTTAACTTCAATCAGATTCCCGGTAGGGATGCACGATTTATCCGCCTCATATTTATGGTATAACTTAGCATAAATAGAAAGGATATTATTTTCCAGTTCCTCGTTACTGATGTCTTGCAACTTTAACGGCTGAATCGTATTCGTAAAGAAACTACGGGTACTTTCAAATACCGTATAAGGATTACGCATCAGATAAACAAACTTCGCATTGGGGAACATCTTAACAAGCTCCTTCACACGCCCTGTATGCGGCGGATTCTTACTCAAGAACTGCGTTCCACGTGTATTCCACAATGATATCTTAATCAACTTGACAAATACCTCTTCAAACACTTTCAATTCCTCCTCTGTTATATCATTAAACAACAGATATTTATCCGCATATTCCTGCTGATATTTAGGAAGGAACCAGAAATTATAATAAGTATAGGGCATCATATTGGCCAGTGCAAACTCTTCCTCCTGCGGCAGGTCTACAGCAAGTTCCATATTATCCGTAGGACGCTTATCGGGCATCAGCCAACTCATATTCTTTTTAAAGAAAGGCTGTCCCCACATCATCAGATGTGGAAATACGGTCTGATAAGTAGTATTATAACCAAAATGTTTATCGCATGAAAAGACATTATGCACAAAGGTCGTTCCACTACGCCAATGGCCAAGGATGAATACCGGATCATGTTCCAAAGGTTGAGATGCCAGTCGCTTCTCATAACGTCCATTTTGTAAAGGAGCCAGCGTAGAAAGCAATCGGCATACGGCTTTAGTCAAGCGGTACTTGCCTTTGTATGCTTCATCTATCTCACGTCCTTTCGTAATAGCATTAAATGTCTTCCAATCGGCTCCAACCAATGTATTTATAGGAAGTTTATTAAATTCGAGTAAACCCATATCATTTACAATTTTACAATTTACGATACAAATGGTAAATTATTTAATGATTTTCACTTCAATACCCTGACGCTCCAAGTCTTTCACTACTTTCTCTATGATTTCATAGTGTTCGGGGGCAATGCCAAGCTTCGGTAAATTCAAGACAGGAAGATCTTCCGAAATATGCATGTCTTTATCCTCTACCCTATCGATAATCATACCGACAGCACTGGTATTGTTAGTTATCGGATCAATCAGAATGAAGGCTCCTGTTGCTTTATTCTTTTGATAAGGGTCAAAGAATAATTCTTTTGCCGTAGTCAGCACAACACGCGCTATCTGATTCAACTGCATGGGCAAGCTATCAGTAGTTAATTGTCCATTCTCGACCGACAGTTGTTCCATCGTATTGACATCTACCTTATACTTGATATTACTGATACGTGAACGGCTCAGATTAGTGGTTTGCTTAATAAAAAATGATTTATTAAGATCCATCGGTTCTTCATCCATCCATACCAACATAGCCTCGAAATTACGATCGACAACCGGCAAGTTATCAGGATGTACCAGCATTTCTCCTCTTGATACGTCTATCTCATCTTCCAGCGTTAAAGTCACAGACTGAGGCGGAAAAGCATAATCCAGTTCACCATCATAAGTAACAATGCTCTTAATACGTGATTTCTTACCGGAAGGCAATGCAACTACTTCATCACCTTTACGCACAATTCCTGAAGCTACTTTACCACAGAAGCCACGAAAATCGAGGTTAGGCCGCAACACATATTGTACCGGGAAGCGGAAGTCTGCCAGATTATGATCATTATCAATATGGACTGTTTCAAGAAAATCGAGCAAGGATATACCGGCATACCACGGAGTACGCTCAGACTTAACGACTACATTATCACCATCCAAGGCTGATAGCGGAATACAAGTTACATCCGGAATGTTCAACGGAGCAATAAATTCCTTATATTCCTTAACTATTTCATTGAAGCGGTCCTCTGAAAAATCTACCAGGTCCATCTTGTTGACAGCAAGCACCACATGCTTGATACCTAACAAAGAAACCAGGAAAGAGTGACGACGTGTTTGTGTAATCACCCCTGTACGGGCATCTACCAAAATAATAGCCAGATTAGCCGTGGAACCGCCCGTAATCATATTACGTGTATATTGTTCATGTCCCGGAGTATCGGCAATGATAAATTTACGGTTGTTGGTAGAGAAATAACGATAAGCCACATCAATCGTAATACCCTGTTCGCGTTCTGCTTTCAGGCCATCCAACAACAGCGCATAGTCAATATGATCGCCGGCATTTCCCATTCGTTTGCTATCGCGTTCCAATGCATCCAACTGGTCCTCGTACAATTTCTTACTATCAAACAACAAACGTCCGATCAGCGTTGATTTTCCATCATCTACCGAACCGGCCGTCAGAAAACGGAGCAAGTCTTTCTGTTCATCCTTTCTGAGAAACTCAGAAATTGACAATTGACAATTAACAATTGACAATTTTTCCTCGTGTATATCATCTTTCATATTCAACTACTTTTTACTGTTTTTATAATCGAAATCAAAAGCTTTAGAAGCTCTTTGCAATCCGCCATAATAGAATTATATTCTGTTTCATTTAAATAATCAGTTTGCATCAACAGCATCAACCAATATTCCGTTTCATTTGCTTCCTTCAAAGGAAAGCAAACGACTTATCCTTTATGATGTTTTCTTTCTCCATAATTGTCAATTTTCAATTATCAATTGTCAATTATTAGAAGTATCCCTCGCGTTTTTTCTGCTCCATGCTGGCCTCCTGATCGAAGTCGATTACACGGGTAGTACGCTCGCTCTTGGTAGTGGTCATCATCTCTTCTACAATCGTTTCAATTGTATCGGCATTGCTTTCCACTGCACCTGTCAGCGGCCAACAGCCTAACGTACGGAAACGGACCATTTTCATTTCTATCTGATCCCGATACTTTTCAGGCAAACGATCATCATCCGCCATAATCAGATTACCATCAATCGTAACACAAGGACGTTCCTTCGCATAATACAACGGAACAATAGGAATATTTTCCAAACGGATATATTGCCAGATGTCCAGCTCAGTCCAATTGCTCAAAGGGAACACACGAATACTTTCTCCCTTATGTACCCGGGCGTTATAAATATCCCACAATTCAGGACGTTGATTTTTTGGCTCCCACTGGTGGAACTTATCACGGAAAGAGAAGATACGTTCCTTTGCACGTGACTTCTCTTCATCACGGCGTGCACCGCCAAAAGCTGCATCAAACTTATACTTATCCAAAGCACTCAGCAGAGCTTTTGTCTTCATCAGGTCCGTATGCACCTTACTGCCATGCGTAAATGGTCCCACTCCTGCATGGAAAGCTTCCATATTGCTCTCTACAATCAGATTCCACCCATACTTCTTAGCATATTCATCACGGAACTGAATCATTTCTTTAAATTTCCATTTTGAATCGATATGCATCAACGGAAAAGGGACTTTGCCAGGATAAAAAGCCTTTTCAGCAAGGCGAACCATCACCGAAGAGTCTTTTCCGATACTATAAAGCATCACTGGGTTTTCAAATTCCGCAGCCACTTCACGGATAATATGAATAGACTCTGCTTCGAGCTCTTTCAGATGGCTTAATTTATATTCTTCCATTTTATATAATCACTTTTTAATCTGTATCTTCGATAAAACAAGGTCAAGCAACTTGTTGACTGACTCTTCCAAGCTGAGCACTGAAGTGTCTAAAGTCAAAGCCGGATGGGCAGGAGCCTCAAACGGAGCAGAAATACCTGTAAAATTTTGAATCTCTCCCCGGCGTGCCTTGGCATACAAGCCTTTCACGTCCCTGCGCTCACACTCGGCCAGAGGAGTACTAACATAGACTTCAAGAAAATTTTCCTGACCAATGATATTGGCAGCCATTTCGCGAATATCATTGTTAGGACTTATAAACGCAGCAATAGTAATAATGCCTGTATCAATAAAAAGTTTAGAGACTTCCGCTATACGACGGATATTCTCTACACGGTCGGCTTCGGTAAAGCCCAAATTATTATTAATGCCGCTACGGATATTGTCCCCGTCCAGAATACGGCACAGCAATCCGCGTTTGTGCAATTCACGTTCCAAAGCAATAGCTATTGTACTCTTACCGGAACCACTCAATCCGGTAAACCATATCATCATACTATGTTGTCCAAGGAGCTCTTCTTTATCTTGTCTCGACAACATCCGATCAAAAATCGGATATATATTATTATCTGTCATAATCTAAATTAAAAGGGCCAAATTAATGGTATCAGGAATATGGATATCAAGAATGCTATAATATTCAACGGCAAACCAATGCGAACGAAATCGGTAAACTTATAGTTTCCTATACCTTGCACGATCAGGTTTGTCTGGTATCCGATCGGCGTGGAGAAACTGGCAGATGCAGCCATACAAATTACCACAAAGAAAGGCATAGGGCTAACGCCCATCTGCGAAGAAATGGAAAGTGCCAACGGGAAAGCCAATGCTGCTGCTGCATTATTTGTGATTAACTCAGTAAATAAGTTCGTGATAATAAACACGGCAGCTAATAACACCTGCGGTCCGTAATGTTCAGTCAGGCCGATGATATAACTTGCCACCACATCTGCCACACCGGAATTCACCATCGCTTTACTAATGGCAAAAGCACAGGCAATGGTTATCAGAATATCCCAAGAAATGTATTTGGTATATTTACGCGCCGGGAAGATTTTTGTCCATGCCATAATAATAGTAGTCACAGAAACAAAGAAGAACATATCCAGCTTAATATCCGGAAATGCTTCTTTCACAACCGGCAACTCTCCTACTGTAGCTCCGGCAATCATTAATATCAGCAAAATAAGAGCAAACCAACGTTTCCCTTTTCCGGGAACCGGCTCGTTGTCTTTACCATTAGCCAACAGAACGAACACTGAGGATTCTCCCCAAGTCTGAACGAAAGAATCATCTGCCATCACCACCAGCGTATCGCCATCGCGCAGGACTTCATTATCCAGATTCTCCGTAATGCTCTGCCCGCTTCGCTTGATTTCCTTAACAGCAGCACCATAGTGACGTTTAAAATTAAATTCACCCAATTTTTTGTTGATACCCGGAAAACGGGGGCCAAGCACTGCTTCAACCCGATGCAAACTACTATCCTCCTCCTGGTCGTCATCCAATTTTACCGCATCCGTACGAACATCAGGCAAAAGTTTGGAAGAGAACAGAAACAAATAAATAATACCTGCAATAGCTATGAAGATACCGACTTTGCCCAACTCAAACATGGTGAAGCCTTCATAACCAGCCTCTAATATCATACCATGTACTACCAGATTAGTAGAAGTTCCTATTAGGGTACAGATACCGCCCAAAATAGTCACATACGAAAGAGGGATCAAAAACTTGGTAGCAGGTAGTTTTACCGATTCTGCCCAACGTTTGATAATCGGGGCAAAGATTACAACAACAGGAGTATTATTAAGAAAAGCAGATATAAAAGAGATAGTGGGAAGCATGCGCAACTGGGCCTTAAACACAGTTGTTTTCCCCACAGGAAGTAGCTTTTTGATTACTTGTCCCAATGCTCCGGACTGACGAATACCTTCGCTAACCAGAAACAACATGGCTACGGTAATCATTCCTTTATTACTAAACCCCTCCAGCATTTCTTTAGGGCTCAGAATACCTGCACATAAGAACAAGACTACAACGGAAAACAGCACCATTCCTGGACGCATTTTGTCCAAAACTAATGCAACAACCATACCCAAAAGTCCTAAAAGCACGAATATTATCTCAAATGTCATATATTGTACTGTATTTTATTAAATTTTCATTCGTCTGTGTTCAACCACAAACCAAGGATTCAATAAATCTTCTTTATTATAACGCAGCGGTTCTTCTTTTCCTGCCTGATAAATTTCCATTCCGGCGGCACGTGCAATGGCATGTCCTGCTGCCGTATCCCATTCCATTGTAGGCGCAAACCGGGGATACACATCAGCTTTCCCCTCGGCTACAAGGCAGATTTTGATGGAACTGCCACTGGACACGAGCTCCACATCCGAATGCAAGCGTTTCATTTCTTCAATGTAAGCTTCTGTTTCCGGTGTCAGATGAGAACGTGAAGCAACCATCACAAACCGGTCTCTTTCAGACATCACCGGCAGACGGGTGGCAGCTGACATCAATTCATCCAACGGAGCGCCTTCACGTGAAGTTATACCGGATAACTTATATGCACCGAGCCGTTCTTCCGCAAAATAAAGTTCCTGTTTCACCGGGAGATAGATAACCCCCGCTACAGGTACAGAATGATGAACCCATGCTATATTCACAGTAAACTCCCCGTTCCGCTTGATAAACTCCTTAGTACCGTCCAGCGGGTCTACAATCCACAAAGCATCCCATGCGGAACGTTCCGCATAAGGCAAATGTTTGCCTTCTTCACTCAGAACAGGAAAAGGAGTATGACATAGAAAACCGATAATGGTCTCATGCGCCTTACGGTCGGCTATTGTTAAAGGAGAGTTATCCGCTTTTCTCTCTATTTTAAAGTCAGATGCCGGATCGTTATAGATGGAAAGTATGTCCGCCCCGGCCTGCAAAGCTGCATCTATCGCACTTAAAATATATCGTTGTTCCATATATGGTATCTATACTTAGATGTAAGATGCAAAATTAAAAACTTTTCCATCTTAAAAAGTTTCCATTAACTGTTTTATAACTTCTTTTAAACTACATGATATATTTATAAGCACTTTTCACAATCAACACGAATAAACAGGGGCAGTAACTTCACAGTTGCTGCCCCGTTTTCGAAAGAGGAGTTTCCCTTTCTATTAATTACCAAAAAGAATTCAAATTATTTAAGGCGATACAACAACCAGGAACTTTGGAAATCCTTACGGTTTGAGTATTTAGCCTTGAAAGCATCACGTGCATCGGCAGCAGAAGCTCTGTCATTAAAAGTACTGACAATTACACGATACATAGCTGCATCAGGATTAAAGGCAACAACAGCATTGTAACCTTCATTATCCAGGAAGTTTTTCAGGTTTTCAGCATTAGCTTTCACACCAAAACTACCACAAACCACACTGTAATCTTTCAAACCACCTACACCGGATATTACTTCTACTTTTTCCTGACGTACACCTGCAGTTGCAACCGGAGTACTTTCCACTACTCTTGCTTCTACCGGAGCAGTAACTGTCGGAGCGACTTCCACAGGTTCAGTAGTCTGGGTTTCTGCCAGTTCCTGTTGTTTTGCCTTTTCATATGCTTTTTTATAAGCGCTTTCACTCGATTTACAAGAAGAGAATGCCAATGCAATACACAATCCCATTCCTAAAATTGCTAATTTTTTCATAATCATATTGTTTTTATTAATAATTTCCATCTCAATATCTTAAATTATATTCAATATTTACGGAATAAATAACGAGTGCCCCCACATTCCAAGCGCAGAGATGAAGAAGTCAGTTCTTCCATTGTAAACGTCCGTTCTCCATTTTCCCACCCCATATAGAACGCATAATTTTCGTCATCCATACTTTCAGGCAGCAAAATAATAGAAATTTTATCTCCTTTCAAAGAATAATTCCCAAAAAACGTTTGATAGCTACCATTTTTCAACAAACAGATGGCAGAAAAGCTGCCTTTCTGAAAATTATAGAAAATGCTATCCTGCCGTTTCATGGAACCATCGGCATATTGATATTGCCTAAGTTGCCACTTAGCATCCAAATCACCGTCAACGTTACTGCAAGCTGCCAGTACAAGCATCACCAGCCCGACAGCCAGAAACATCTTTCTTTTCCGTATCTTCATGTAGCCAATATTCCGAATAACAGGACAAATGTACGCGGAACAATCAATCCGAACATTACTCTTATAGTTAAATTAGATTAAACGTTGGTAACGCTCGCCAGAAGACAGAAAATAACTTCCCTATTGGAAAAATATTTTTTCCCAATAGGGGAAAAAAACAGGGGCTCTCAAAACTTGCAAAACTTGCAAACTTGCAGGGGCTCTCACACCCACACACGTACGCACGTACAATAAAATCGCGCGTATTTATATAAGTACGCATATACGTGTGTGTGGGTGTGAGAGCCCCCTGCAAGTTTGCAAGTTTGCAAGAAAGTACGCGGTTGCCGTTTAATCCGCATCGTCCTTCTTCAACTTTAATACCGAACGCGGATGTGTCATCCGCCGTCTCCCGAGTAGCAGGATTTTCAATCCGCTTTCCGCTTTCGCGTCAACTATATACCCCGGAATTATCGGGTGAATGGAAAAAGAATGAGGAATAAAATAAATGAAAGCTCTACCAATATGAATTGACGGAGTTTTTTTTATGATTGGTGAAAAAAAAGAAGTTACGTGAACAACTATTCAAAGAAAAGTGTTAGTTTTGTAGTATTAACCTCTTTAAAATAGAAAGGAGAACATTATGAAAGGATTAAATGTACTTGTAGCTTTTCTGGGCGGTGCAGCAGTAGGCGCAGCCGTCGGTATTTTATTTGCTCCCGAAAAAGGAGAAGACACTCGTCACAAAATTGCAGAAATCCTCCGTAAAAAGGGAATTCGCCTGAACCGTAGCGAAATGGAAAATCTGGTAGACGAGATTGCTGCAGAAATTAAAGGCGAAGCAGCCGAATAAAACAAAATCCACAAAAAAACAGAGCCACTATGATGTTTGCAGACGATAGAAGTATTGACAACCTCCAGCAGCTATTCATTGAGTTCAAGAAATATCTGAACCTACAAAAAGAATATACTAAACTGGAAATAACTGAGAAACTCTCAATCCTGCTTTCTGCCCTGATATTATTATCAGTGGTTATTATTTTAGGCATGGTGGCACTGTTTTATTTGTCGTTTGCGCTGGCTTATATTTTAGATCCGCTCGTAGGCGGACTCATGGTAAGCTTCAGCATTATCGCCTGTTTCCACCTTCTGCTGGTTCTATTAGTAATTACTTTCCGCAAAAAACTCATCGTCAACCCGATGGTGAATTTTATTGCCGGATTGTTTTTTGATAATGATAATGAAAAATGATACCATCATGAATAATATGCCTGATACTTCTTCCATGACTCTGGAAAGTATTGCACTACGAAAAAAAGAATTACGGAAGAAATTACATGCACAGAAAGAAATCATGACGGATACGGCAAGAGAATTATTTGCTCCGCTTGCACCCGCCGCTGATAAAGGTAATGCTATCATGCGTGCCTTTAATACAGGCATGGCTGTTTTCGACGGATTGATGCTAGGAGTAAAACTAATGAGAAAAGCCAGGAGGATGTTCTCTGCCAAAAGATAAACAGATATTAAAACAAAAAAGCTGCACTTTACAAAGTGCAGCTTTTTTGTTTTAATTCAATTCTAAGATTACAGATACGTTTCAAGCAACTTCACGCCACCTTCTTCCGGAACAATTGTCACTTCCTGTACAACTGCAGGCAGCAACACCGTTTCACCTGCACGGACAGCAATTTCATTCTGACTGTCGTCTGTAATGTGGCATGCACCTTCTACACAAATGAAAATTACAAATGAATCCAATTCAGAATAGTCACACGTAATTTCCTCCGTCATATCATAGATGGAAGTAGTGAAGTAAGGACTGGCAACCAATTCTACCGGTTCGTTCTTCAAGTGATCGTATTCGGTACGGAAATCATCCTGCACATCGGCAAAATTAATGGCTTCGATAGCCTGAGTAGTGTGTAACTCACGAGATTTACCTTCTGCGTCTTTCCGGTTGTAATCGAAAATACGATAAGTGATATCCGAAGTCTGCTGAATTTCAGCCACAAAAGCACCAGCACCAATACCATGTACACGACCGGCAGGCACATAGAATACATCCCCTGGTTTTACATCACACGTTTGCAGCACTTCAGCAAAAGTTCCGTTATAAACTCTTTCCTTGTATTCTTTCGCAGTAATCTGCTCAGAGAAACCGGAAATCAACTTTGCCCCCTTATCTGCAGACACCACATACCACATTTCATTCTTACCAAAAGAATTATGGCGTTTTCTAGCCAGTTCATCTCCCGGATGTACCTGAATAGACAAGTCCAATCTGGCATCTATAAACTTTATTAACAAGGGAAACTTTGTGCCAAAACGAGAGTAATTCACTTCACCGACAAGTTCATGACGGTATTTTCCTACCATCTCCGGGAGTGTAAGGCCTTTGTCAGGGCCATTGGCAACAACAGACTCATTGTCTTCTACAGCTGAGATTTCCCAGCTTTCGCCTACTCCGGATAGCGTTTCATTCAATTGCTTAAAAGCAATAATCTTGTCGCCTCCCCAAAGCGTTTGCTTCAGAATAGGCTCAAATTTCAAAGGATACATTCGTAGTTTTTGTTAGAGCTTTAAATAAAAATGTTACATTTTTTTAGATTAACGCGACAAACTTACAAAAAATATCAATTCGCCTCGTAAATGTTAAACGCTAAACTTTCCTAAAATGTTCTTCACATTTCAAGATAAACCCTTGGGAGTACGAAAGAATTTCTTTTTATTTGCAAGAAATTTAATTTTATACCATGGATATGATAAACACCGTGTCAACGGAAAGTAACTTGTCTGGTTTGAACAAGGAAGACTTTCAAAAAGATATAAATAACAAGAAGACTGATTTATTTATTCTTAAAAATGCTCAGGGAATGGAAGTTGCAGTAACTAACTACGGATGCGCTATCCTTTCCATTATGGTCCCCGACAAAAACGGGAAGTATGCTAACGTAATTCTGGGACATGACAGTATAGACCATGTAGTCAACAGCCCCGAACCTTTCCTCAACACTACTATCGGACGCTACGGAAACCGTATAGCCAAAGGAAAATTCACTCTGTATGGCGAAGAGCACAATCTGACAATCAACAACGGACCTAATTCTCTGCACGGCGGACCCACAGGCTTCCACGCCAGAGTATGGGATGCAGTCCAACCGGATCCGACAACTGTTGTATTCAACTATACATCTGCAGATGGTGAAGAGGGCTTCCCCGGCAATCTGGAAGTAGAAATGACCTATCGTCTGGAAGATGAAACCAATGCACTGGTTATTGAATACCGAGCTACCACAGACAAGGCAACTGTTGTCAACCTCACCAACCACGGCTTCTTCAATCTGGCAGGTATTGCCAATCCCACCCCTACGGTTCTGAACCACACCATAACTATCAACGCTGATCATTATATTCCCATTGACGAAGTGTCCATTCCGACAGGAGAAATCCTGAAGGTAGAAGGTACTCCTATGGATTTCCGCACACCGCATACAATAGGTGAGCGTATTGATGACAAATTCCAGCAATTAGTGAATGGTGCAGGTTATGACCATTGCTATGTACTGAATAAAACTGAGAGTGGCGAATTGAGCCTTGCCGCTACTTATACAGAACCGGAGAGCGGACGTACCATGGAGGTATACACCACAGAAAACGGTGTGCAACTCTACACAGGAAACTGGCTGGGCGGCTTTACCGGCGCACATGGAGCTACTTTCCCTGCACGAAGTGCCGTTTGCTTTGAAGCACAATGTTTCCCCGATACTCCTAACAAACCACATTTCCCGTCGGCAGTATTGCTTCCGGGCGACGAATACCAACAAGTAACTATTTACAAGTTCGGTGTACAAGAATGAATATAACTAACCTAATTTTATAAACTAATAATTTATTAAAAACCATGACACAACAAAAACAGAACGGTAATCTTGTCGCTATCATTACCATGTTCTTTATTTTTGCGATGATTTCCTTTGTTACGAACCTTGCTGCGCCATTCGGTACAATATGGAGAAATGAGTATGCAGGTTCTAACACTTTAGGTATGATGGGAAATATGATGAACTTCCTGGCATATCTGTTTATGGGAATTCCTGCCGGTAACATGCTCGTTAAGATCGGTTACAAAAAGACTGCATTGATTGCAATGGCAGTGGGATTCCTCGGTTTGTTCACACAATACCTTTCCAGTTTATTCGGAGCAAATGTCGAAGTATTCGCCTTCGGTGAATATGTCATCAAGTTAAACTTCGTCATCTATCTGCTGGGTGCATTCATCTGCGGTTTCTGCGTTTGTATGCTTAACACAGTGGTGAACCCGATGCTGAACCTTCTTGGTGGTGGCGGTAACAAAGGTAACCAGTTGATTCAAACAGGTGGAGCTCTTAATTCTTTGTCTGGTACATTGACTCCGCTTTTCGTTGGTGCTTTGATTGGTACAGTAACTGCCAAGACAGCAATGTCGGATGTAGCTCCCCTTCTCTTTGTTGCTATGGGTGTTTTCGTAGCTGCATTTATCATCATCTCTTTTGTTGCTATCCCCGAACCACACCTTCAGAAAGGTGGAGCTAAGAAAGAAAAATTCTCTCACAGCCCATGGAGCTTCCGCCACACTGTACTGGGCGTAGTTGGTATCTTCATTTATGTAGGTATCGAAATCGGTATCCCAGGTACACTGAACTTCTATCTTGCCGATGCAAGTGATAAGGGTGCCGGAATTCTGACGAACGGTGCCGCTATCGGTGGTGCTATTGCTGCCATTTACTGGTTGTTAATGCTTGTAGGACGTACTGCAAGTAGCGCCATCAGTGGTAAAGTTTCCAGCCGTACACAGTTAATCGTTGTATCTGCTACCGCTATTGTTTTTGTATTGATTGCTATCTTCACTCCGAAAGATGTAACAGTTTCAATGCCCGGTTACACTGTAGGTGAAGGATTTATGATGGCACAAGTACCTGTCAGCGCATTGTTCCTTGTACTTTGCGGTCTTTGTACTTCTGTAATGTGGGGTGGTATCTTCAACCTTGCAGTAGAAGGATTAGGAAAATATACAGCACAAGCATCCGGTATCTTTATGATGATGGTTGTTGGCGGTGGTGTATTGCCTTTGATCCAACAAAGCATCTCTGACTCTGTAGGTTATATGGCCAGCTACTGGTTGATTATCGCAGCTCTTGCTTATCTGCTGTTCTACGGCTTGGTAGGTTGCAAAAATGTAAATAAAGATATCCCAGTAGAGGATTAACGCAATTAAAAGGTATAGGTAATTAATTTATTCACTCATAAATTTGAAAAGATTATGGATATAGAACACGTAAGAAGCCGTTTCATCAAGCATTTTGACGGAACAACAGGAGCAGTTTATGCTTCTCCGGGACGCATCAACCTCATTGGTGAGCATACAGACTATAACGGTGGTTTTGTATTCCCCGGAGCAATCGATAAAGGCATGATTGCTGAAATTAAACCGAATGGCACAGACATTGTAAAAGCTTATTCCATCGATCTGAAGGATTATGTGGAATTCGGTTTGAAAGAAGAAGACGCTCCCCGTGCAAGCTGGGCAAGATATATCTTCGGCGTATGTCGTGAGATGATTAAGCGTGGCGTTGATGTAAAGGGCTTCAATACAGCTTTCTCCGGTGATGTGCCTTTGGGTGCAGGTATGTCTTCCTCTGCCGCTTTGGAGAGTACGTATGCGTATGCATTGAACGATCTGTTCGGTGACAACAAGATAGACAAGTTTGAACTGGCTAAAGTAGGTCAGGCAACTGAGCATAACTATTGCGGTGTAAACTGCGGTATTATGGACCAGTTCGCTTCCGTATTTGGCAAGCAAGGCAGCCTTATCCGTCTGGACTGCCGTTCACTGGAGTATCAATACTTCCCATTCGATCCGCAAGGCTATCGTTTGGTATTGGTAGACTCTGTAGTTAAACACGAATTGGCTTCTTCTGCATACAACAAGCGTCGTCAGAGTTGCGAAGCTGCCGTTGCTGCTATCCAGAAAAAACATCCGCACGTAGAATTCCTGCGCGACTGTACAATGGAGATGTTGCAAGAGTCAAAAGCTGAAATCAGCGAAGAAGACTTCATGCGTGCAGAGTATGTAATCGAAGAAATCCAACGCGTACTCGATGTTTGTGATGCTTTGGAAAAAGGTGATTACGAAACGGTAGGTCAGAAAATGTATGAGACACATCATGGTATGAGCAAACTTTACGAAGTTAGCTGCGAAGAACTCGACTTCCTGAATGATCTTGCATTCGACTGTGGTGTAACAGGTTCACGCGTTATGGGCGGTGGCTTCGGTGGTTGTACTATCAACCTGGTGAAAGAGGAGTTGTATGATACATTCATCCAGAATGCCAAGGATAAGTTTAAAGAAAAATTCGGTAGAAGCCCTAAAGTTTATGATGTAGTCATCAGCGATGGTGCTCGCAGATTAGTTTAAAAACATCCAACTCAATTTAAAAGGGCGTCTTCCCATCACGGGGAGACGCCCTTCTCTTTTCAGCCTTTTTCAAATAAGCTAATTAACCAGCCTAACCTAACTTTATTCATTAATTTCATCCTTTCTTAAAAATGTAGACAGCAAATGTATTGGGTTCGAGCTCTACCTCCAGTACCTGTCCGTCAATAGAAACCGGAATTTCCTGGGGCTGAATAGCAGATGGCTGTTCAATCGTATTATCTTTATTGGGATCAGCTGAACGAAGCTTTATACAACGACCGTCAGACAATACATCTTGCTTCTTCAATCCTTCAAACTTCAATGATAAGGGCTGAGCTTTATCGGAAGTATTGGCCACTTTCACTATAATCTCTTTTTTATCCTTATCATAAACAGCACTTGCAAACAAGCCATTCTGTCCCTCAGTACCTGCTACAGGCTTTTTATCCATAGTAAGGGAAAGTACGTTGGTGCCTTTATGGTGCCCGTAGAGTTGCTGAACATAGTAACTTACAGTACGTACCGAGTTCAGATTATCAAACCAGATCATATCTGGACGCCATTGCCATCCTTCTACATGAGCAAACAGAGGAGCATAAGTAGCCATGTGTACAATATCGGCATTACGTTCCAATCCCGTCATAAAAGCAGCTTCAAGCAAGGCAGCATTGAAATGGTTCCACTTCTTACCTTTACCATGACAAGCATATTCACCGGCGAATACTTTCGGACCTTTACGGTCATAGTTATCATAACGTGTTCCCTGATTCAGGAACCAGTTCTCAGGACGATAGAAATGTTCATCCACCAGATCCACTTTCAAACGCTTCATTTCCGGCCACAAATATTCAAACTGCTTTCCTTCAGAATCAGGCCCCGAACTTCCGATAATCTTGATATCGGGATAAGCTTTACGGATAGCTTTAATAAATGGTTCGAGATGTTCAGGATATTCCGGTCCCCATTGTTCGTTACCAATACCAATGAACTTCAGGTTGAACGATGCAGGGTGTCCCATATCTGCACGAAGTTTTCCCCACTTTGTTGTCACATCACCATTGGCAAATTCAATCAGATCAAGAGCATCCTGCACATAGCTATCCAAATCGCAAACAGCCACATGTGCCTCTGCATCAGAATTCTGGAACTGGCAAGACAGACCACAACTCAACACAGGAAGCGGCTCTGCTCCTATTTCCTCCGAAAGCTGGAAGAACTCAAAGAATCCCAATCCGTAGCTTTGGAAATAATCGGGATAGAAACGATGCGGGAAAGTATATTCCCAACGGTTCTCATTCAACGGGCGGTTCTCTACCGGACCTACAGACTTCTTCCAGTCATAGCGTGTAGCTAAATCTGTTCCTTCTACAATACATCCACCGGGGAAGCGGAACACACCCGGCTTGATATCAGCCAAAGCTTGCGCAAGGTCTTTACGCAAACCATTCTCATGTCCTTTCCAGGTATCGACCGGGAAAAGAGAGACATGTTCCAAATCAACCGTACCCTTTGATGCCAGGAAAATACGAAGAGTCGCCTTCGGATCAGTTACACCCGGTTTTAGGATAACCTGATACTTTTTCCATTCTTTTGAATCAATCGTCAATGTCTCAGTAGCAAAAGCATGGTGTTCACCCATAGATTTAGTATCTACAAGTTCAATACGGATTTTTTCGGATGTTCCGCCTTGGGGCAAACGTGCCCATACAGAGAAGCGGTACTCCTCTCCTGCTTTTACACCGATACCGAAGAAACCTTCATTATCCAATCCCGTATGCTTATGCGGATGCCCCGGGTCAGCCAAACGGACATAGTGCGGATTCCTTTCAAAAGGACCGTCATCTTGAAGCGTTACATTACCAAAGGTTTTCCATCCCATCAGATGTTGTGGAAACTCAAACGAACGGTTCTTCACTAACTCGGCATAAAGTCCGCCGTCAGCGGCATAGTTGATATCCTCAAAGAACAACCCATACATAGTAGGCTGAATCTCTGCGCCCAGTTTCTTGGTTTGTATCACAAACTCATTGGTTTGTGCCTGAAGCGCCATACCTGCGGTAAGGGTCAGCGCCGCTAATAATCCAGTGTATCTTTTCATGGTTTTAAAATAAAATTATAATTGGTTATTTAGTTCTTTTTCCCCATACGGAGCGCCCACGGCTATCCAGCCCTGTAAAGAGGACAGTTTCCGTTTCATTCTCCCAGTCGTGCCCTGCAAACACAATCAGGTTCTTCACCACTTCTCCATTGAGTGTCAGTTGTAAGGATTGGTCTTCTTTGGCAAAATCCCAGGTTCCTTGATCTTCTCCTAACTTTCCATCTTTCTCCAGATATAAGAGGTGGGACATGTTCCATTCTTCATCTTGTAGTTCACCTTCACCCCACAATATCTGTCCGGCTTCCAGTTTGCGTTCATACAGAGGTTCCTGTACACGGATAATTTCCCACTCGCCCACTAAATCTGCCGCAGAGAACTCCCGGGGATTACTACCAGCATAACGTTCAGGCGATACGACAGGCCATCCGTCTTTAGTAAAAAAGACTTGTCGCACATGGAGATCCATCATCTGGTTTTGCGGTGACAAGCGTCCCTGATGAGCCATGAAATATTGTCCGTCATCTGAAGTGAATACAGCACAATGCGCTGTGCCCGCCCAACCCGGATGGTTCTTGAAACGGTAAGGAGCTGTCAGGATAGGAAAGTTATTCGTCGTATCTTTCAGCTCTTTTCCGAAGTAATCAATGAACGGTCCTTCCGCTTTGTCTGAACGTCCTACACGTACATTGTAGGTTGTCATCAACGGATCGTATGATACAAACAGATAGTATTCTTTCAAATCCGGATTATAGATAATTTCCGGAGCTTCCAGATTATCCTTTTTATAATTGGCGCGACGGGCTACCAGATGTCCTCTGTCACCATCCAGCATAGGAAGACCGGTTTCCGGATTCAGTTCCACACAATACAGACCACCGAAGAATGAACCGTAATGCATCCACCACTTACCATTTGAAGTATCTACAGTGATACTGGGATCAATAGCATTCATAGCCGTTGTGTCATCTGTCTTAACAGCACAACCTGCCAACGTCCAAGGGCCTTCGGGCGAATCTGATTCTGCCAATCCGATATAGGATGTCTTTCGTCCGAAAGCCGACACGCAGTAATACAATCTATACTTATTATTATAAGGAATGATATAAGGCGCCCAGATATTTGTCGCCCCATGCCCTCCTGCATGAGAGCGTACCCACTCTACCGCTTCCTGCGGAATCTCGGGCAATGCCCAACCCAGAAATTCCCAATTCACCAGATCTTTGGAACGGCGCATCTGAATAAAGCCCAAAGGCACACCCTTTTCTTTTGCTTCTTTACGGTTTTCACGGAAAATGGCATCCGTGGAATACATGTAATAATAATCGCCTATCTTACGGCAAGACGGATCGTGTACATTGTAAGTTCCCCACGAACGGTAATTTTCCATAGAAGAGAGCGAAGAATAATCATCCGCCCACGGATTGGGCGAAGCGGCAGGGGTAAACACAGGAGGAGTGCAGCCAACAAACAGGCTGTTCACTAACAATACAGCTATTCGCAACAAGTTTTTCATAATATTCAATAACTAAGAATTATATTGCAAATATACGCCCTACCTGCTAGTGAAAGGTGGACAAACGAATATTTCAGGTGGACAATAAACTAGTTTCAACAAAAAGTATATTCTATATTTTAGCAATAACAGATAATCTTCTAACTTTGCTCTAATAACACAAAACAGTATGAAAAATCACCCTTTTATACACCTTATTATATATAGTTGTCTAATAATGTCAGTATCCCTGCAAGCTCAAGAACACTTTGCAGATCGGTACAATGTCTCTTACATCACTATGGACAACGGATTACCACATAATTTCATAGATGATATCTATAAAGATACCTATGGCTTTTTATGGATATCCACTGCCGGTGGCGGTCTGTCACGCTATGATGGGTATGAATTTATTAATTTCAACACCAATACTCCTCACTGCAAACTCAAAAGCAACTTTATCCGCAATGTATATGAAGACAGCTTTCAGCGACTTTGGATTGTATCCGAAGGAGGTACAGATATCATCGACTTATCCACCCTGCAATCAGTCGTGCCTGCTGCCCCCCGGGGAGTTCTGTCCCGATTGATAAACCAACCTGCCCATACCGTCATCCTCGATTCGCAAGGCTGCATCTGGTTGCAATGTAACAATGCCCTCCACCGGATAACCTTTAATGCAAAGGGAGATATCGACACATTATCCACCCTGGATTTGCCCGAACTATCCGAACCGGACCTTACATTAAAAGATATTGATGAAGACGGCAAGATATGGGCGGGCATCAATGGCACTATTTATAAAATCATCCCGACTGACCAAGGGAAGTTAGAAAAAAAAACTATATCAGAACAATTGACCTTCTGGCCTGATATATATTTTAAAGACATGTTGGCCAAGGAAAATGAAATTTGGATAGCCACACATATAGGCCTGTTTCGTTATAACAAAAACAACGACACAAGAAAACTGTATGAAAACATTCCAAACGACCCCCATTCATTATCGCAGAATTATCTTACAGCTCTTGCCATAACCGACAGCAAACAGCTGATTGCAGGAACTTTACGCGGAGTAAATATTTACAATCCCATCACCGACAGCTTCGAACGCCTTATATATAGTTCAAATGGAGGCAACCCACTGAACAGTAACTTTATCAACTGCATAAGAGTATACGGACAGCACATCTGGTTCGGTACTGAAAGCGGAGGAATCAATCAATTGACCCCGAAACGCCTGACTATACACAATTACCGGCATGATAAAGAGAATCCTTCAAGCCTGTCCGAAAACCCGGTTAATGTCATTTATGAAGACAAAGAAAGCAATCTTTGGGTAGGTACCGTAGAAGGAGGACTAAATCTGAAAAAGAAAGGAACCCGAAAGTTTATCCACTACAGGTATGAACGTGGTGAAATAAGCCACAACTCAGTCAGTTGTCTGACCAACGACAACCAAGACCGATTATGGATAGGTACTTGGGGCGGTGGAATCAACATAGTGAATCCTAAAGTAGCAAACTCCCCCCTTCAAGTCATAAACACCCATCCGGAAACAGGATTTCCATTGTTCTTCATATCAGTGCTTATTTATGATCCTGTCAATAACGGTATGTGGGCAGGTGCCAATCGGGGACTTTTTTTCTATGACATGGCAACCCAAAAGTTCATCTCTCCCTTCGCCAACCGACAGGCGGAAAACATCCGCGGATGCCTCGGTGCCCTTATCGATAAAGAGAACAAACTATGGATAGGCTCTACGGAGGGTGTATACATCATAGATCTTAATTCCCGGTCTCCCCAATCAGAGAAAGGAGAATTCCAATATCGCCACTTAAACTACAAACTAGATAATCCTCAATCCGGTCTGATAGAGAAAATCAGTTGTTTCTGCGAAACCAAAGACGGAACATTATGGTTAGGCAGCAACGGATATGGCATATATAAACGAACGATTGATGAACAAGGCAAAGAAAAATTCACTTCTTATAATATGGAGCAAGGTTTAATCAACAACAATGTACGAAGCCTGGAAGAAGACACCTATGGAAAAATCTGGATCGGAACCAATAACGGACTTTCCTGCTTTCACCCAAGCGAGAACCGCTTCATCAATTACACCAGACAAGACGGTCTGCCGGATGCACAATTCTACTGGAATGCTTCATGCCGTTCTTCAGATGGCACACTCTACTTCGGCAACGTAGCAGGACTGACAGCCATCGAAAAAGACTTGCCTGCCGTCCCTGCGCAACCCGCAAACATACGTTTTACACAGTTAAAAATCGGAAATGAAAATATACTGCCAGGCAATAAATACCTGCCTAAGGACATTGCCGTTACCCAAGAAATAAAGATTCATGAGAAAGAGAAATCTTTCTCACTGGAATTCTCCGCCTTAAATTTTGAACCTGATAATACAGCGACCTACAGTTACCGTCTACTTGGATTTGAAGACAAATGGGTGCAAACGACCGGGAACAGGCGTTTTGCAAGCTATACCAACTTACGTCCGGGCACCTATACCTTACAAGTAAAATATGCCCCTGACAGAAAAGATGGAACAGAAAATATGGCAGAGTTAAGAATCACTATCCTGCCCTACTTCTATAAAACCACTTTATTCATCCTGCTGCTTGTAGTTTTTGCAGTACTCATCACATGGCAGATATACCAATGGCGCATACGCAACTTCAAACAGCAACGGGAATTACTGCACCGCACTGTAGAAGAGCGCACCTACCAACTGGAACAACAAAAACTATTACTAGAAAATCAAACAGAAGAACTCTCCCGACAAAACAGGATGCTGACACAGCAAAACGAAAAAATCACCCGGCAGAAAACACAATTAAGCCACATGGCACGCAAAATACAAGAACTGACACTGGACAAGATAGCCTTTTTCACCAATATAACCCACGAATTCCGAACACCGATAACTTTAATTATAGGTCCTATCGAACGTGCCTTGAAGTTAAGTTATAATCCACAAGTGATAGAACAATTAAACTTTGTAGAACGCAATTCCAAGTACCTGCTATCCCTTGTCAACCAATTGATGGACTTCCGGAAAGTAGAATCGGGTAAACTGAATATCGTCAAGGCAAAAGGTGATTTCCTCAGTTTCATATATTCATTACTTACTCCTTTTGAAGTATTCGCCAAAGAGCGGAATATAACAATAAGACACTACTTTCACATGAAAAATCCTGAAATATTTTTCGATAAAGAAGCCATGCACAAGGTCATTACCAATCTGCTGAGCAATGCCATAAAGTTCACACCGGATGACGGAAGCATATCCCTATATATAGCCACCCTTCCGGCTAAAAACAATAAAGAAGAGTCGCTCTATCTCTGTGTCAGCGACACCGGAACGGGAATTCCCGAACAAGATATCACACAAATATTCGACCGTTTCTACCAATCCCGGAAACAGGCCCAATATCCCGTATACGGTCAGACAGGCACAGGAATCGGCCTCTATCTCTGTAAACGCATTGTGATGATGCATGATGGAAAAATTTGCGTTCGCAATAACCGTGCGACCGGTTGCTCTTTCCGAATCCTGCTTCCACTTTCCAAAGAAGAAGGTATAAACCATCAACTCGTTATTGAAAATAACATTTCCCCAACCGTTGCCACAGAAAAGGATGAATCGCACAAGGAACAAAGCAGCCTGACCATTCTCATTGTGGAAGATAACGCGGACATGAGAGGATATATCCGCTCCATTCTCCGTGACTATTATCAGGTGCTTGAAGCCACAAACGGCGCAGAAGCCCTTGATGTATTAAACAGTCAACCTGTAGATTTTATTATCAGCGACCTCATGATGCCCGTCATGGATGGCATAGAACTATCACGCCGGGTCAAGGAAACATTTGCCATCTCACATATTCCCTTCCTGATGCTAACCGCAAAAACCTCATCGGAAACCCGGCTGGAAAGTTACCGCATAGGCGTAGATGAATACCTACTAAAACCCTTTGATGAAACTCTTTTACTAACCCGCATCACAAACATTCTGGAGAATCGCAAACGTTATCAACGGAAATTCAGAACAGACATGGACATAGAGATACTAAATATAGAAGAAGATTCCAGAGACAAGAAATTCATCAATCAGGTAATGGAGGTTATAAAAGAACACTATAAAAACCCCTATTTCGAAATAAACGATTTCAGTGAAGCTGTCGGAGTCAGTAGAAGTTTGCTGAATAAAAAACTTCAAAGCCTCGTCGGGCAATCCGCCGGACAATTCATACGCAATTACCGATTGAATACCGCAAGGGAGCTACTGCTTAAAAACAGGGAAACCAAACGAATGAGTATTTCTGAAATAGCTTATGAAGTAGGTTTTAATGATCCGAAATACTTCGCCCGCTGCTTCAGCAAACAATTTAGCATGAAACCCAGCGAATTGATGAATCACGAAAAAAACAGTTAGAGAGTTGCGCACTGCAATTCTATCTCTTTTGACAAGTGTAGAATATAAATAACTTGATTGTCAAGCTAATCAATAGTTCGTTAGAAATTAGCCAATCCTAAGCGGCTTTGGCTGTAAATAAAATGAGTTTTTTGAAAAGTTTGTCAATAACCTGTGGATACGGGTCAATCCCAAACACGCAAATAAATCGAGAAACAAATGAGTTGATCAAGAGACAAACTGACAGAGGGATGAAAGATATCAAGGCCGAGGATGGAAAATACCCGGTCCGTACCAACTCCGTACCAAATTCGGTTAGAAGTACCTTTATGCGGGGCTGATACGGAGCAACTAAGGGGTTGATCCCTCTGTGATATGTATCTAACAGGAGCCGGACAACCTCTGACTCCGTTAACGGGGCTATAAAAACTATTCCGCATAACCTTGTACCTTTGTTTCCACTTCAACTTTTCCTTCATTCCTTTGTCAACTCCCTTTCTGCCGACACACTTTTTTACATTTATGTTGCAAAACATATACAAGTGTAGTAAGTACATTCAAATAAAGTGTTACTTTTACACCCAAAATCAGATAATTATCTCATTTACATTAAAAATAGAACCATGAAAAACAGTTTTCTACTTGCAGGAATTGCCGCACTGATGTTATCTGCGTGCAATAACAAGCCAGCTCAGGAGTTGACTTTGTCCGGTCTGAATCCGGTGAATTTCCAAACAGAAGTGAACAATGCCAAAACAGATCTTTACACCTTGAAGAACAAGTCGGGCATGGAAGTATGCATCACTAACTTCGGAGGACGTATCGTTTCTATTATGGTTCCCGACAAAAACGGGAATATGCAGGACGTTGTTCTGGGCTTCGACAGCATTGCCGATTATGTAAATATCCCAAGTGACTTCGGCGCTTCCATCGGTCGTTATGCAAACCGCATCAACCAGGGAAGAATCGTACTGGACGGAGACACTATCCAATTACCGCAAAACAACTTCGGACACTGTTTGCATGGCGGTCCTAAAGGCTGGCAATACCAAGTATATGAAGCCAATCCGATTGATGAAACTACCTTGGAACTGACTCGCATTTCACCGGACGGAGATGAGAACTTCCCCGGCAACGTAACTGCTAAAGTTCTTTTCAAACTGACAGATGACAACGCTATCGACATTAAGTATAGCGCTACTACAGATAAGAAGACAGTCATCAACATGACCAACCACTCCTATTTCAATTTATCCGGTAATCCTGCAAATGCTGCAACAGATCATATCTTATATGTAAATGCAGACAATTACACTCCGGTAGACAGCACGTTTATGACTACAGGAGAAATTGCAACAGTGAAAGATACCCCGATGGACTTTACTACTCCTAAAACAATAGGACAAGACATCACAAACTTCGATTTCGTTCAGTTGAAAAACGGAAATGGCTATGACCACAACTGGGTACTGAATACGAATGGAGACATTGCTCAATTAGCTGCAAAACTGACTTCACCTGAAAGCGGTATTACTCTGGAAGTATATACCAACGAACCGGGTATACAAGTTTATACCGGCAACTTCCTGGACGGAACTGTAATAGGCAAAAAAGGCATCACTTACAACCAACGTGCTTCCGTATGCTTGGAAACACAGCACTATCCCGACAGTCCTAATAAGCCGGAATGGCCCAGCGTGGTATTGGAACCAGGACAAACTTACAACAGCGAATGTATTTTCAAATTCTCAGTAGAGAAATAATAGTTAACTTTTAAATATTAGAATTGTGGAAGCATTAGATTGGATCGTAATTGGAGCCTTTGCTTTAGCTCTGATTGGTATTATTGTTTGGGTTGTCAAACAGAAACAAAATGACTCAGCGGATTATTTTCTGGGTGGACGTGACGCTACATGGATTGCGATTGGTGCATCTATTTTTGCATCAAACATCGGTTCGGAACACTTGATCGGACTGGCAGGCGCCGGTGCATCCAGTGGTATGGCTATGGCACACTGGGAAATTCAGGGATGGATGATTCTTATTTTAGGATGGGTATTCGTACCTTTCTATTCAAGAAGTATGGTATATACGATGCCGGAATTCTTGGAACGTCGTTATAACCCGCAATCCCGTACTATATTATCCGTAATCTCCTTGATCAGTTATGTATTGACTAAGGTAGCAGTTACAGTATATGCCGGTGGTTTGGTATTCCAACAGGTATTCGGCATTGAAGAACTCTGGGGAATCGACTTCTTCTGGATTGCAGCTATCGGTCTGGTTTTGATCACTGCATTATATACGATCTTCGGTGGTATGAAGTCGGTACTTTATACTTCTGTATTGCAGACACCGATTTTATTGTTAGGTTCGCTGATTATCCTTGTGCTCGGTTTCAAAGAACTGGGTGGATGGGACGAAATGATGAGAATTTGTGGTGCGGTAACAGTTAATGATCAGGGCAACACCATGACGGAATTAATCCGTAGTAACAGTGACCCGAACTTCCCTTGGTTGGGAGCACTAATCGGATCAGCTATCATCGGTTTCTGGTACTGGTGTACTGACCAGTTCATCGTACAACGTGTGCTTTCAGGTAAGAACCAGAAAGAAGCACGCCGCGGTACTATCTTCGGAGCTTATCTGAAATTGTTACCTGTATTCTTGTTCTTGATTCCGGGTATGATTGCTTTTGCACTTCATCAGAAGTACCTCGGTGCAGGCGGTGAAGGTTTCTTGCCGATGTTGGCCAATGGTAGCGCCAATGCCGATGCAGCTTTCCCGACACTGGTAGCCAAGTTGTTACCGGCTGGTGTGAAAGGTTTGGTGGTTTGCGGTATCCTTGCAGCTTTGATGAGTTCGTTGGCATCTTTGTTCAACTCATCTGCCATGCTGTTTACAATTGACTTCTACAAACGCTTCAAACCGAAAACTTCTGAAAAGAAACTGGTGGTTATCGGTCAGATGGCAACTGTCGTGATTGTGATTTTGGGTATTTTGTGGATACCTATCATGCGTAGCGTAGGTGATGTACTTTATACTTACTTGCAAGACGTACAGTCTGTATTGGCACCGGGTATCGCCGCAGCCTTCCTGTTGGGTATCTGCTGGAAACGTACTTCTGCACAAGGTGGTATGTGGGGATTGATCGCCGGTATGGTAATCGGTTTGACACGTCTGGGAGCAAAAGTATATTACAGTAATGCAGGAGATGTAGCTGGCGGTACATTCAAATATCTTTTCTATGATATGAACTGGTTGTTCTTCTGCGGATGGATGTTCCTGTACTGCATCATTGTAGTGATTGTAGTAAGCTTGGCAACAGAAGCACCGACTGAAGAAAAAATACGGGGATTGGTATTCGGTACCTCTACTCCGGCACAATTGGCAGAGACACGCGCCAGCTGGAACCATTGGGATATTATCCATACGGTTATTATCCTGGGTATCACTGCCGCTTTCTATATCTATTTCTGGTAAAATAGTTACAAGCTACGGGCTACGAGTGCCATCCGGCATGATAGCGCAGCCCACTTGTAGCTTGTAGCTCGTAGTTCAAAGATATATGACAAACAACTATTATAGTTCAAATCCGACCTTTTACGTTGGTATCGACTGCATCATCTTCGGTTTCAACGAAGGAGAACTGAACCTGCTGTTACTGAAACGAAACTTTCAGCCGGCAATGGGTGAATGGTCTCTGATGGGTGGATTCGTACAACAAGGTGAAAGTGTGGATGATGCTGCCAAACGTGTACTAGCGGAACTCACCGGTTTGGAAAATGTATATATGGAGCAAGTTGGGTCGTTCGGTGAAGTTGAACGTGACCCGGGAGAACGTGTTATCTCCATTGCTTATTATGCACTGATCAACATCAACGAGTACGACCGCGAACTGGTGCACCAGCATAATGCCTACTGGGTAAACATCAATGAATTACCGCCTTTGATCTTCGACCATCCGCAAATGGTGAAACAAGCACGGGAATTGATGCAACAGAAAGCATCCACAGAGCCTATCGGCTTCAACCTGTTACCGAAGTTATTCACACTGTCTCAACTGCAAAGCCTCTACGAAGCTATTTACGGCGAACAGATAGACAAGCGTAACTTCCGTAAACGGATAGCCGAAATGGATTACATCGAAAAAACAGATAAGATTGATAAAACAGGTTCCAAACGCGGAGCTGCCTTATACAAATTCAATGAAAAGGCATACCGCAAGGCACCGAATTTTAAATTATAAATTATGCTGGAAGAACTGAAAGAAAAGGTATTCCATGCCAACCTTGAACTGGTGAAGCATGGACTGGTTATCTTCACCTGGGGAAATGTATCGGCTATCGACCGCGAAACGGGGCTGGTAGTCATCAAACCCAGTGGTGTAAGTTATGACGACATGAAGGCGGAAGATATGGTGGTGGTTGACCTCAATGGCAAAGTGGTAGAAGGACGATTGAAACCGTCTTCAGACACACCGACCCACGTGGTACTCTACAAGGCTTTCCCTGAAATCGGCGGTGTGGTACACACCCACTCTACTTACGCTACTGCCTGGGCGCAAGCCGGATGTGACATTCCGAATATCGGAACGACACACGCAGATTACTTCCACGATGCCATACCTTGCACGGCAGATATGACAAAGGAAGAAGTGGAAGGAGCGTATGAAATGGAAACCGGAAATGTAATCGTAAAGCGCTTTGAAGGGCTGAACCCTGTACACACACCGGGAGTACTGGTAAAGAATCACGGCCCCTTCTCTTGGGGAAAAGATGCGCACGATGCTGTACACAACGCAGTGGTAATGGAACAAGTGGCCAAGATGGCAAGCATTGCTTATGCCGTCAATCCGAAACTGACCATGAATCCGCTGTTGGTAGAAAAGCATTTCAACCGCAAGCATGGGCCTAACGCTTACTATGGACAGTAAACAATCGACAATTAAAAATTAACAACTAAAAATTAAAGAATTATGAACGCATTTGATCAATATGAAGTATGGTTCGTAACCGGAGCACAGCTCCTGTACGGAGGTGACGCAGTTATCGCAGTAGACGCACACAGTAATGAAATGGTAGCCGGATTGAACGCCAGCGGCAAATTGCCGGTAAAGGTGGTGTATAAAGGTACGGTAAACTCTTCTAAAGAAGTTACTGAGGCTTTCAAAGCTGCTAACAATGATGAGAAATGTATCGGTGTTATCACTTGGATGCACACTTTCTCTCCTGCCAAGATGTGGATTCACGGTTTGCAGGAACTGAAGAAGCCGTTGCTGCACTTCCATACTCAGTTCAACAAAGAAATTCCTTGGGATACCATGGATATGGACTTTATGAACTTGAACCAGTCTGCTCATGGTGACCGTGAATTCGGCCACATTGTAACCCGTATGCGTAAAAACCGTAAGGTAGTGGTAGGCCATTGGCAAGATGAAAAAGCACAAGGCCAGATTGCAACATGGATGCGTGTTTGCGCCGGATGGGCTGACGCTCAGGATATGCTGATTATCCGCTTCGGTGACCAGATGAACAACGTTGCTGTTACTGATGGTGACAAGGTATCCGCTGAACAAGTTTTGGGTTACCACGTAGACTACTGTCCGGTAAACGATCTGATGAAGTACTACAATGCAGTGGAAGACAAAGATGTACAGGCAATGGTAGATACTTACTTCAAAGAATACGACCATGCTCCTGAACTGGAAAAGACCGGAACTGAAGCTTATACCAAAGTTTGGAACTCTGCAAAAGCAGAAATCGCTCTCCGTCGTATCCTGAAAGACACAGGTGCAAAAGCATTTACTACCAACTTCAACGACCTTGGTGACTTTGATCAGATTCCGGGATTGGCTTCTCAACGTCTGATGGAAGAAGGGTATGGTTTCGGTGCGGAAGGTGACTGGAAAACTGCCGCTTTGTATCGTACCACTTGGTTTATGAGCCAAGGTATGCCGAAAGGCTGCTCCTTCCTGGAAGATTACACACTGCACTTCGACGGTGAAAAGAGCGCTATCCTCCAGGCACACATGCTGGAAGTTTGCCCGCTGATTGCCGAAGCAAAACCGAAACTGGAAGTACACCGTCTTGCCATTGGTATCGATAGCGAAACAGCACGTCTTGTATTCACCAGCAAGCAAGGTGAAGGGGTAGCCGCTACTATCGTTGACTTGGGCAACCGTTTCCGCCTCATCGTGAACAAGGTGGAATGTATCAAGAGCAAACCGCTGCCCAAACTTCCCGTTGCCAGCGCATTGTGGATTCCGATGCCGAACCTTGAAGTAGGTGCTGCTGCATGGATTCTGGCAGGTGGTACTCACCACACCAGCTTCTCTTACGACTTGACAGTAGAATATTGGGAAGATTATGCAGAAATGGCAGGTATCGAAATGGTAGTTATCGATGAAAATACAACTATCAGCGAGTTCAAGAAAGAACTGCGCATGAATGAAGTATATTACATGTTGAACAAAGCGCTTTGTTAATTATGAAACCAGACGCAAAATCAACCATCGAAGCAGGCAAGGCCATTCTTGGCATAGAATTCGGTTCCACCCGAATCAAGGCTGTTTTGATTGACCAGGAAAACAAGCCTATCGCTCAAGGAAGTCACACCTGGGAGAACCAGTTGGTGGACGGACTTTGGACATATAGCGTTGAGGCCATCTGGTATGGACTGCAAGATTGTTACGCCGACCTTCGCTCAAACGTGAAGAGCCTGTATGACATAGAGATAGAAACCTTGGCGGCAATCGGTGTCAGCGCCATGATGCATGGCTATATGGCATTCAATGATAAAGAAGAGATTCTCGTACCCTTCCGTACTTGGAGAAACACCAATACGGGTGCGGCTGCAGCTGCTTTATCAGAGCTGTTCGTTTATAATATTCCTCTGCGTTGGAGCATTTCTCACTTGTATCAGGCTATTCTGGACAACGAAGAACATGTGAAAGATATCGATTATCTGACAACACTTGCAGGTTTTATCCATTGGCAGATAACAGGTCAAAAAGTATTGGGCATCGGCGATGCATCGGGTATGCTCCCTATAGATCCGGTTACCAAGAACTACTCCGCTGAAATGGTGGCTAAGTTCGACGAGTTAATCGCTCCGAAGGGATACGGCTGGAAGTTGCTGGATATTCTTCCCAAAGCATTGCCGGCCGGTGAAAATGCAGGTTTCCTGACACCGGAAGGCGCTAAGATGCTCGACGTGTCCGGTCATTTGAAAGCCGGAATACCGGTTTGCCCGCCCGAAGGAGATGCCGGTACCGGTATGGTGGCAACCAATGCCGTGAAGCAGCGTACAGGAAACGTATCGGCAGGTACCTCTTCGTTCTCCATGATTGTATTGGAGAAAGATCTGTCAAAGCCCTACGAAATGATCGATATGGTTACTACTCCCGATGGAAGTCCCGTAGCCATGGTACATTGCAACAACTGTACGTCCGACCTCAATGCATGGATCAACCTGTTCAAGGAATACCAGGAACTGCTGGGTATACCTGTAGATATGAACGAAGTATATGGAAAACTCTACAACCATGCCCTGACAGGCAATGCGGATTGTGGCGGTCTCATTTCATTCAATTACATTTCAGGCGAACCTGTAACAGGATTTGCAGATGGAAGACCGATGTTTGTACGTTCGGCCAATGACAAGTTTAGCCTTGCGAACTTCATGCGGACGCACTTGTACGCTTCTGTCGGTGTCCTCAAGATTGGTAATGACATTCTTTTCAAAGAAGAAAAGGTGAAAGTTGACAGAATCACAGGACACGGAGGTTTGTTCAAGACTAAAAATGTGGGCCAGAGAGTACTTGCAGCAGCACTGAACTCACCCATTTCCGTAATGGAAACGGCCGGTGAAGGTGGTGCCTGGGGTATTGCGTTGCTGGGCTCATTCCTTGTGAACAACGAGAAAAAGCAACCTCTCGACGCTTTCCTGGACGAGCAGGTGTTTGGTGGGGATGCAGGTGTTGAGATAACGCCTACAGCCGAGGATGTAGCAGGTTTTAACGCATACATCGAAAACTACAAGGCAGCACTGCCCATCGAAGAAGCGGCGGTAAGATTCAAAAAGTAATTCCTGCTTCAAGGAATAAACGAATGTAATAATAGAGGGAGAAGCTTCGGCTGCCACGTGGGTGCTGTTGGCACCGAAGCAACTCCCCATACATTCGTTCTACAAGCTCGGACAATGCATTGAATCAGGCAAAACACCGTTGCCCGCTCAGGCAAGGCATCGTTGCCCGTCCTAACGAAGCATCGTCGTCAGCTCTGACGAAACACCTTCGTCAGTAAGCAAATAATCCCTATACCTCAAATATAATATAATATGAAATCGATCCTTATTACTTACCTGTTCCTTTTTTGTTTTCTCCTGACCGGGAAAGCTCAAACCCAACAAGAAGTTTCCTATTTCCCTTTGCAAGACGTTAAGCTGCTGGAAAGCCCCTTCCTGCAAGCTCAACAGACTGACCTGCATTACATCATGGCCATGGAGCCCGACCGCCTGCTTGCCCCTTTCCTGCGCGAAGCCGGACTGACGCCCAAAGCGCCAAGTTATACCAACTGGGAAAACACCGGACTGGACGGACACATCGGCGGACATTACATTTCCGCACTCTCCATGATGTATGCCGCTACCGGAGACACAGCCATATACAATCGGCTGAACTATATGCTCGCCGAACTACATCGTGCACAGCAAGCCGTAGGTACCGGATTCATCGGAGGAACTCCCGGAAGCCTGCAACTTTGGAAAGAAATTAAAGCCGGTAATATCCGCGCCGGAGGTTTCGACCTAAACGGCAAATGGGTACCCCTATACAATATACACAAGACTTATGCCGGACTGCGCGACGCTTACCTTTACGCCGGAAGCGACCTTGCCCGTGAAATGCTAATTGCCCTCACCGACTGGATGATAGACATCACCGCCGGACTCACCGACCAGCAAATGCAAGACATGCTCCGCAGTGAACATGGCGGACTGAACGAAACTTTCGCTGATGTTGCCGAAATCACAGGTGACAAGAAATACCTGGAACTGGCACGCCGCTTCTCCCATAAATTGATTCTGGACCCTCTTGTGAAGGATGAAGACCGCCTGACAGGCATGCATGCCAACACACAGATACCGAAGGTTATCGGCTACAAACGTATCGCCGACCTTGCACAAGATGATAAAGACTGGAATCATGCTTCCGAATGGGATCATGCCGCCCGCTTCTTCTGGAACACCGTGGTAAACCATCGTTCCGTCTGCATCGGTGGCAACAGTGTACGTGAGCACTTTCATCCGGCAGACAACTTCACATCCATGCTGAATGATGTACAAGGTCCGGAAACCTGCAATACTTACAACATGCTTCGCCTGACGAAGATGCTTTACCAAACTTCTCCCGACATTCGTTTTGCCGATTATTACGAACGCGCCTTATATAACCATATTCTTGCCTCGCAACAGCCTGAGAAGGGTGGATTTGTTTACTTCACCCCTATGCGTCCGGGACACTACCGCGTTTATTCGCAGCCGGAAACATCCATGTGGTGTTGCGTCGGTTCCGGATTGGAGAATCACACAAAATACGGAGAGTTTATTTACGCCCATGCGAACGATACCCTCTATGTAAACCTCTTCATCCCCTCCCGCCTGACCTGGCAAGAGAAAAAGGTAACACTGGTACAGGAAACCCGTTTTCCCGACGAAGAGCAAATCCGCTTCCGCGTGGAAAAGAGCAGGAAGAAAGCATTCAGCCTCAAACTCCGTTACCCCTCCTGGGCTAAAGGAGCCAGCGTATCCGTCAATGGTAAAGTACAGGAAACGAATGCCCAACCGGGAGAGTACCTGACCATCCACCGTAAATGGAAAGCCGGAGATGAAATCACACTAAATATGCCCATGCAGGTTGCCTTGGAACAAATACCGGATCGGGAGAATTTCTATGCATTCATGTATGGTCCCATCGTACTTGCCAGCCCCACAGGGACAGAGAATATGGACGGGCTTTATGCAGATGACAGCCGTGGCGGACACATAGCCCATGGTAAACAGATTTCCATGCAAGAAATACCGATGCTGATAGGTTCCGCCACATCTCTGCCTCAATCACTCCGCAGGATAAACGATGACCTGGTTGCATTTACCTATACCGGTAGTGTCTATCCGGCACAGAAAGAAGCGCTGAAATTGATTCCCTTCTTCCGTCTTCACGACTCCCGTTATGCTGTTTATTTCCATCAGGTAACCGAAGCTGAAGTAGAAAGTATCCGCAAAGAAGTGGCATTAAGCGAGCGTAAAGCAATGGAACTTGCCAACCAGACTGTAGATCTCATTTTCCCCGGTGAACAACAGCCTGAATCGGATCATGGTATTCTATATGAACAGGCAGAAACTGGAATCAATAAAGACCGTCACTTCCGGCGTGCCAAAGGTTGGTTTAGCTATAACCTCAAAGTAAAAGAGGAAGCCGCCCAGCTTATGATCACTATACGGAAAGAGAATCATAACAAGGTAGCCATCCTTCTTAACAATGAAAAACTGACCGTTAGTCCTACGATCAGCAAACCTGATAAAGAGGGTTTTATAACGCTCTGCTATTCTTTACCCCAAAAGTTAAGTGCAGGCAGCTATCCGATACGCTTCAGCCCCGACGGAACAGAGTGGACACCTGCTATTTATGAAGTCCGCTTACTCAAATAAAATAAGCTCAGTCAGAAACATATCATAAAGCAAAAGAACATGAAGAAGATTGTTTTACTCTCCGCCCTCCTGGCAATTTCAAGTGCCCTAACAGCACAGGAAGTGCAAGGACCGGACGGTGCATTAAAAGTAAATGTGGAGTTAAAGGACGGAAATCCCATTTATTCCGTTCATTATAACAATAAAATATTCCTGGAGCCTTCTCCGTTGGGATTGAAAACCAGCATCGGAGATTTCTCCGCAAGACTGAAACAGCTGGGGCATCAGGTACGTACGATTGATGAGACTTACACAATGCCGCATGCAAAGGTAAGCCGTGTACACTACCAAGCCAATGAGTTGGTGTGCAACTATCTGAATGAAAAGGGGGATACTTTACAAGTTATCTTCCGGGTAAGCAACAATGATATTGCACAAGCCTATCGGATTTCCTCTCCCAAGCATACACACTGCATCATTGAGAAAGAAACAACCGGATTCGATTTTCCTTCATACACCACAACTTTCATTACTCCCCAAGCTCCTGCGGGAGACGGATGGATGGGTACTAAACCAAGCTATGAAGAAGAATATACACTGGATGAGGCTATTGGTACGCCTTCACGTTACAAACTGGGCTATACATTCCCGGCTCTCTTTCATGTAGGTAATGATGGATGGGTGTTAGTTTCCGAGACTGGTGTAAGCAGCCATTATGCAGGAACAAAGCTCAGCGAAGGAACTCAAGACGGCTTGTACACCATTGCTTTTCCGGAAAAAGCAGAGAATGGCGGTGTAGGTGATGCAACCATTGCAGCATCTATCCCCTCCCTGACATCCTGGAAAACCATTACCGTAGGTGAGACCTTGAAACCGATTGTTGAGACTACCTCTGCCTACGACAATGTACGCCCATTCTATGAACCGACACAGGTATATCAACCCGGTCGTTCTACCTGGAGCTGGATACTCTGGCAAGATGCCAGTTGTAATTATAAGGATCAGCAGACTTTTATTGATCTTGCAGCTGCCATGGGATACGAATATATCCTTATTGATGCATTATGGGACAAACAAATCGGTTATGAGAATATGCCCTCGCTCATTGCCTACGCCCAGTCAAAGGGAGTGGATGTTCTTCTCTGGTACAACTCCAACGGAAGCTGTAATGACGCTCCGCAAGGTCCAAAACATCGTTTAGACAGTGCACCAGCCCGCCAGAAAGAAATGGCCTGGATGAAAGCCCTAGGTGTAAAAGGCATTAAGGTAGATTTCTTTGGCGGTGATAAACAAGCCACCATGAAACTCTACGAAGACATACTGACCGATGCCAACCAATATGGAATCGCTGTTGTATTCCACGGTTGTACCTTGCCGCGCGGCTGGGAACGCATGTATCCGAATCACATGAGCAGTGAAGCGGCATTGGTATCTGAGAATTTGGTATTCGGGCAATATCACGCCGACAAAGAAGCTCAACGAAGCACATTGTACCCCTTCATCCGCAATGCAGTGTCAGCTATGGACTTCGGCGGTGTATTTTTCAACAAACATTTCTCCAAAGATGGAGTCAACGGTACACTTCGTAAAACGACCGATGCCTTCCAGATTGCTACATCCGTTCTCTACCAGTCAGGTATCCAGCATTTCGGCATCACTCCCAACAACCTGACAGAACAACCGGAGTTTATTCTCGATTTCATGAAGAAAGTACCTACCGTGTGGGATGAAACGCGCTTCATTGACGGCTATCCCGGCAAATATTGCGTTATAGCCCGTCGATACGGTAATCAATGGTACATTGCCGCCACCAACGCCACCGAGCAATCCATAAAACTGAATTTGTCTTTACCGTGGTTGATGAATCAGCAAGTATCCATCATCCATGATAACGAAGCCCGCACTGCCAGTCTTTCACAAGGCGCCGTCAACAAAAAAGGTATCCTTACCATCGAAATACAACCGATGGGTGGAGCCATGATTTATACTAAATAACATTACCAACATCATATAACTAATAACCATTATGAGAAACAAACTATTATTCAGCAGCGTTCTTTTAGCTGCATCCGTATCGCTGTCCGCACAAAAAAGTGCAACGATCACGCTTCATGCCGACCAAGGCACACAAGTTATTCCCAAAGAAATTTATGGCCAGTTTGCCGAACATCTGGGTACCTGTATCTATGGTGGACTTTGGGTAGGAGAAAATTCGGATATTCCCAATATCAAAGGTTATCGTACCGATGTATTCAATGCATTGAAAGAACTCCAGATTCCCGTACTTCGCTGGCCGGGTGGCTGTTTTGCCGATGAATATCACTGGATGGACGGTATCGGTCCGAAAGAGAACCGGCCCAAAATGGTAAACAATAACTGGGGAGGCACAATTGAAGACAACAGTTTCGGTACACATGAGTTCCTCAACCTCTGCGAAATGCTGGGTACTGAACCTTATATCAGTGGAAACGTGGGTAGTGGCACTGTAGAAGAACTGGCAAAATGGGTAGAATACATGACTTCCGAAGGAGACTCTCCGATGGCAAGACTTCGCCGCCAGAACGGTCGTGACAAAGCATGGAAAGTGAAATACCTCGGTGTAGGTAACGAAAGCTGGGGCTGCGGCGGAAGCATGCGTCCTGAATATTATGCTGATTTATATCGCCGCTACTCCACTTACTGCCGCAACTACGACGGCAACCATCTATTTAAGATTGCCAGTGGTGCCAGCGATTACGATTATAACTGGACTAAAGTTCTAATGGACCGCGTAGGTGGACGTATGAACGGACTCTCTCTCCATTATTACACCGTAACCGGCTGGAGCGGAAGTAAGGGAGCAGCCACTAAGTTCGACAAAGACGACTATTACTGGACAATGGGTAAGTGCCGTGAAATAGAAGACGTTATCAAAAAGCACTGCGCCATCATGGACGAATATGATCCTAAAAAGCGCGTAGCCCTCATGCTCGATGAGTGGGGTACCTGGTGGGATGAAGAACCCGGCACTATCCCAGGACATCTTTACCAGCAAAATACATTGCGTGACGCTTTCGTCGCCTCTCTTAGCTTCGATATCTTCCACAAATACACCGACCGTCTGAAAATGGCAAATATTGCCCAGATAGTAAATGTATTGCAATCCATGATCCTGACAAAAGGTAAAGATATGGTGCTGACTCCCACTTATTATGTATTCAAAATGTACAATGTACACCAAGATGCCACTTACCTCCCACTCGACTTGCGCTGCGAGATCATGGATGTACGCGATAATCGCAAAGTACCTATGGTAAGTGCCACAGCTTCTAAAGACAAGGACGGCAAGATACATATCTCAATGTCTAATATTGATGCCGACAATGCACAGGAAGTTACTATCAACCTGCCGGATGTAAAGGCTAAGAAAGCCGTTGGTGAAATCTTAACTTCTGCCAACCTGACGGATTACAACTCTTTTGAGAACCCTAATAATATAAAATTAGCTCCGTTCAAAGAGGTAAAAATCAATAAAGGCGTACTGAAGATAAAACTACCAGCCAAGTCTATTGTTACTATAGAGTTACAGTAAATCAGTCGAAAAGACTTATTGTATTTTAAACAAGAAGCAGGTGGAAGTACCGCAAAAAAAGAGGCTCTTTCTATGTTGCGAATTACGCATAAAGAGTTATCTTTGTCGCTGTTAAAATTAACAAGTGACACTTCAATCTGCTTTATTATAGTATTCAAATCAAATAAATATCAATATGAACGACAACAAACTTATGAACCGTGCAGCGGATAATATCCGTATCCTCGCTGCTTCTATGGTTGAGAAAGCTAATTCCGGTCACCCAGGCGGTGCCATGGGTGGTGCCGATTTTGTGAATGTACTCTTCTCTGAGTTTCTGGTGTATGATCCCGAAAATCCAGCATGGGAAGGTCGTGACCGCTTCTTCCTGGACCCGGGCCACATGTCACCGATGCTCTACTCTCAGTTGGCATTGGCAGGCAAATTCACACTGGATGAACTGAAGGAATTCCGCCAATGGGACAGCCCCACTCCGGGACACCCTGAACGCGACATCATGCGTGGTATTGAAAACACTTCCGGCCCGCTCGGTCAAGGTCATACTTTCGCAGTGGGTGCAGCTATCGCAGCTAAATTCATGAAAGCCCGTTTCGAAGAAGTGATGCAGCAAACCATCTACGCTTATATTTCGGACGGTGGTGTACAGGAAGAAATTTCTCAAGGTGCAGGCCGTATCGCAGGTGCACTGGGACTGGATAACCTCATCATGTTCTATGATGCCAACGACATCCAGCTTTCTACTGAAACCAAAGACGTAACCATCGAAGATACTGCCAAGAAATACGAAGCTTGGGGCTGGAAGGTGATCAAGATCAACGGTAATGATCCCGACGCTATCCGTGGCGCTTTGAACGAAGCGAAAGCAGAAAACGAACGCCCGACCCTGATTATCGGTCATACTGTAATGGGTAAGGGTGCACGCAAGGCAGATGGTAGCAGTTACGAAGCTAACTGTGCGACTCACGGTGCTCCTCTAGGTGGTGATGCTTATGTAAATACCATCAAGAACCTGGGTGGTGATCCGACGAATCCATTCGTAATCTTCCCCGAAGTGAAGGAACTGTACGCAAAGCGTGCTGCCGAACTGAAGGAAATTATGGCTAAGAAATATGCTGCTAAATCAGAATGGGCAAAGGCTAATCCTGAAAAGGCTGCAAAACTTGACCTGTTCTTCTCTGGTAAGGCTCCTGAAGTAAACTGGGCAGCTATCGAGCAAAAAGCAGGTGCTGCTACACGTGCTGCATCAGCTACCGTATTGGGTGCTCTTGCTACTCAAGTAGAAAACATGATCGTTGCTTCCGCTGACCTTTCAAACTCAGATAAGACAGACGGCTTTCTGAAAAAGACCCATGCTTTCAAGAAAGGTGATTTCAGCGGTGCATTCTTCCAGGCTGGCGTTGCCGAGTTGACAATGGCTTGCTGTTGTATCGGTATGGCACTGCATGGTGGTGTGATTCCGGCTTGTGGAACGTTCTTCGTATTCTCTGACTACATGAAACCTGCCGTACGTATGGCTGCACTGATGGAAGTTCCCGTGAAGTTCATCTGGACACACGATGCATTCCGTGTAGGTGAAGACGGTCCTACTCATGAACCGGTAGAACAGGAAGCTCAGATCCGCCTGATGGAAAAACTGAAAAACCATAAAGGACACAATTCTATGTTGGTTCTCCGTCCGGCAGATGCAGAAGAAACAACGGTTGCATGGAAACTGGCTATGGAGAATACTACTACTCCGACCGGCTTGATCTTCTCTCGTCAGGACATCGCTATGTTGCCTGCTGGAAACGACTATTCTCAGGCTGCTAAGGGTGCTTACATCGTAGCAGGTTCTGATGAAAACCCGGATGTAGTATTGGTAGCTTCAGGTTCAGAAGTATCTACACTAGTGGCAGGAACCGAATTATTGCGCAAAGACGGTGTAAAAGTACGTATCGTATCTGCTCCTTCCGAAGGTCTGTTCCGCAGCCAGGCTCCGGGATATCAGGAAGGTGTCATCCCTGCTGACGCAAAAGTCTTCGGTCTGACAGCCGGTCTGCCTGTAAACCTGCAAGGTTTGGTAGGTGCTCACGGTAAAGTTTGGGGATTGGAATCTTTCGGTTTCTCAGCTCCTTACAAAGTACTGGATCAGAAGTTAGGTTTTACTGCTGAGAATGTTTATAAGCAAGTAAAAGCAATGTTATAAAAAGTCCTGGGTGCATACCGGGCGAATGACTATTCGCCCCTACAGGTTGTAACAGGCTTGTAGGGGCGAAATATTTTTCACCTGATATCCCATTATAGAGCCTCTAAATCAATCATACTACAACAGAAAATGAAAACAATTGGAATTTGTTCCGACCACGCCGGATTTGAATTGAAACAATACGTCAAGGGGTGGTTGGAAACTAAAGGATGGGAATACAAAGACTTCGGAACCTATACAACGGAGAGCTGCGACTATGCAGATTTTGCTCATCCCCTGGCATTGGCCGTTGAAGCCGGAGAGTGTTACCCGGGTATTGCTATCTGCGGAAGTGGTGAAGGTATCAGCATGACACTGAACAAACATCAGGGCATCCGTGCCGCACTTTGCTGGACAGCGGAAATAGCTCATCTGGCTCGCCAGCATAATGATGCCAACGTACTCGTCATGCCGGGACGCTTCATCAGCACCGAAGAAGCTGATATGATTATGAGAGAATTCTTCAGCACACAGTTTGAGGGGGGACGTCATCAGAAACGTATTGAGAAGATACCGGTTAGATAATCATCCCAATTTGAAATTACACTTGCAGGTGCGGGAACCGATACTTGCAAGTGTTTTTAGTTTATACACCTTCTTCAGAGCTGAGAAGCATAAACACATCAAATTTTACACATTTTATGCCAAAAACTCTTCCCTCTAATAGAGTCACTTTCCGTACTTTTGCCCACATATCTAATAACCATTAAAAGTAAAACTGGAAACGCATGAAAAAAGTACTCGGAATTATTTCCCTGCTTCTCTCGACCACATTGGCAACAGCCAACTCGATAGATTTCGATAAGGCTTTCAAGGAGAGTGCAAAGATTGAAAAACAAATCAAGAAAACATCTTTCCCAAAACAGACGTATCTCATTACGGACTTCGGTGCCAAACCCGACACCCCGGATGCTCCCTGCCATGAGGCAATCAACCAGGCTATCGTAACATGTTGCCTGAATGGCGGTGGCACGGTTGTAGTTCCCAAAGGTACATTCTACACAGGTCCCATCACACTGAAAAGTAACGTCAACTTTCATGTAGAAGAAGGAGCCGTATTGAAATTTTCAACCGATCAGAGCCTCTACTTTCCCGGAGTTATCACCCGTTGGGAAGGAATAGACTGCTATAATGCCCACCCGTTGATTTATGCATACGGTGAGACAAATATCGCCATCACCGGCAAAGGGACTATCGACGGACAAGGCTCCAACGAAACCTGGTGGCCTATGTGTGGCGCTCCCCGCTATGGCTGGAAAGAGGGCATGGTGGCACAACGCAACGGAGGACGGGAACGCCTGTTGATGTACGGTGAAACCTCCACTCCTATTTATAAACGCGTAATGACACCTGAAGACGGATTACGTCCGCAACTCATCAACCTATACTCATGTAATACAGTGCTGATAGAAGATGTAACTTTATTGAATTCTCCTTTCTGGGTTATTCACCCGTTATTCTGCGAAAGTCTCACTGTACGCGGTGTATACGTTTATAATCGCGGTCCCAATGGTGATGGCTGCGACCCTGAATCCTGCAAAAATGTATTGATAGAGAACTGTACTTTCGATACCGGAGATGACTGTATTGCTATCAAGTCCGGACGTAACCAGGATGGACGCAAATGGGGTATCCCCAGCGAAAACATCATTGTACGCGGCTGTTATATGAAGAAAGGACATGGAGGTGTAGTCATCGGTAGCGAAATCTCCGGTGGATATCGCAACTTGTATGTAGAAAACTGCAAGATGGATAGTCCAGACCTCGACCGTGTTATCCGCATCAAGACCAGCACCTGCCGTGGCGGACTGATTGAAAATGTATTCGTACGTAATGTCACCGTAGGACAGTGTCGCGAAGCCGTGCTGCGCATCAACCTTCAATACGAGAATCGTGAGAACTGTAACCGTGGTTTTACTCCTACTGTCCGCAACGTTCATCTGAAGAATGTGACTTGCGAGAAAAGCAAGCTTGGTGTCCTCATTATCGGTCTCGACGACAATGATCATGTGTACAATATCAGTGTTGAAGACTCCCACTTTAATAATGTTGCCAAAGATGGAAATGACATAAAAGGAGCTAAAGACGTTACGTTCAAAAATCTCTATATAAATGGAAAACTTGTAAAGTAACAAAACCATATTTTATATCATACGAGCCCGAAGTTGTGACATTCTGACAGAATTTCATTCAACTTCGGGCTTTTTATTTCCCCATTTTTCTTATTTTTCACAGAATACTTATTCGTTGTCTCTAAATAAAAACTATCTTTGTATTCCAATAATCCGGAACTCAATACGATATGGAGCAACTGAAAACTATCAAAGAGCTTATCAATCAAGGAGATGTAGCAGAAGCTATCCGGCAGCTCGATGAATATCTGATCACCGACTCTACCGACCGGGACGAAGCTTTTTATCTCCTGGGAAATGCCTATCGCAAACAAGGTAACTGGCAGCTGGCTTTGAACAACTACCAGTATGCTATCGACCTTAATCCCGACAGCCCTGCCCGCGAAGCCTATCGTATGGCAATGGATATCCTGAATTTCTTCAATAAGGATATGTACAATCAATAACATATAAAAGTAACGTAAATTATGGCAAAGATTAAAGGAGCAATCGTAGTGGACACCGAACGGTGCAAAGGCTGCAATCTATGCGTGGTAGCCTGTCCTCTGCATGTAATAGCCCTCACCAAAGAGGTGAACGTAAAAGGGTATAACTATGCCCACCAAATACTGGAAGATACCTGCAACGGCTGTGCGTCGTGCGCCCAGGTTTGCCCGGACGGATGTATCTCTGTTTTTAAAGTAAAAGTTGAATAAATCTGTAAATCAGTAGAATATGGCAGAAGAAGTTGTATTAATGAAAGGAAACGAAGCCATCGCCCACGCAGCTATCCGTTGCGGAGCGGACGGATACTTCGGTTATCCTATTACTCCGCAATCGGAAGTATTGGAAACTCTTGCCGAACTGAAACCCTGGGAAACTACCGGTATGGTGGTGCTACAGGCAGAAAGTGAAGTGGCAGCTATTAATATGGTGTACGGCGGTGCCGGAAGTGGGAAAATGGTGTTGACATCATCTTCCAGCCCCGGTGTCAGTCTGAAACAGGAAGGTATATCCTACTTGGCAGGTGCCGAATTACCCTGTTTGATTGTAAATGTAATGCGTGGCGGTCCCGGATTGGGAACAATCCAACCCAGTCAGGCAGACTACTTCCAGACTGTTAAGGGTGGAGGTCATGGTGACTACCGTCTGATTACTTTGGCTCCCGCTTCCGTACAGGAAATGGCTGACTTCGTTGGATTGGCCTTTGATCTTGCCTTCAAATATCGCAACCCGGCTATTATCCTTGCTGATGGTGTTATCGGCCAGATGATGGAAAAGGTTGTATTGCCTCCGCAAAAGCCCCGCCGTACAGATGCAGAAGTTATCGAGCAATGCCCGTGGGCTACTACCGGTAGAGTAAACGGACGCAAGCCCAATATCATTACTTCTCTGGAACTGAAACCGGAAGAGATGGAAAAGAATAACATCCGCTTCCAGGCTAAATACAAACTGATTGAAGAAAACGAAGTACGTTTCGAAGAAATCAATTGTGAAGATGCCGATTACCTGATTATCGCCTTTGGTTCTATGGCCCGTATCGGACAAAAAGCAATGGAACTTGCACGCGAAGAAGGTATCAAAGTCGGCATACTGCGCCCCATTACCCTTTGGCCCTTCCCCACAAAAGCCATTGCTTCCTATGCTGAAAAAGTGAAAGGCATGCTGGTTACCGAATTGAATGCGGGACAGATGGTTGAAGATGTACGCCTCGCTGTGAATGGTAAAGTAAAAGTAGAACACTTCGGGCGTCTCGGCGGTATCGTACCCGATCCGGAAGAGATTGTAAGTGCACTGAAAGAAAAATTAATCGAGAAATGAACCCTGATAAGATAAGAAGCGTATTGAATATACTCTTTATGATACTTGCCTTGGCAGCTATCATCGTATATTTCGTTGCAAAGGATGACTTCAAACTGTTCATCTACGTTTGTGGCGCAGCAATATTCGTTAAGCTGATGGAGTTTTTTATACGGTTCACCAACAGATAAGGAGAAGTGATTATGACAAAAGAAGATATTATCAAGCCTGAGAATCTGGTTTATAAAAAACCGACTCTGATGAACGATAATCCCATGCACTACTGTCCGGGATGCAGCCACGGTGTGGTACACAAGCTGATAGCCGAAGTAATCGAAGAAATGGGCATGGAAGACAAAGCAGTAGGTATCTCCCCCGTGGGATGTGCCGTGTTCATCTATAACTATCTGGATATTGACTGGCAGGAAGCTGCACACGGACGTGCACCCGCTCTTGCCACTGCTATCAAGCGCCTGTGGCCGGACAGACTGGTATTCACTTACCAGGGAGACGGTGACCTGGCATGTATCGGTACGGCAGAAACAATCCATGCACTGAACCGCGGTGAGAACATCACCATAATCTTCATCAACAACGCCATTTATGGTATGACAGGGGGACAGATGGCTCCTACTACCCTAGTCGGCATGAAGACTTCTACCAGCCCTTACGGACGTGATGTTCATTTGCACGGTTATCCGCTGAAAATGGCAGATATCGCCGCACAACTGGAAGGAACCGCTTACGTTACCCGCCAAAGTGTACAAACAGTCAGTGCTATCCGCAAAGCAAAGAAAGCCATCCGCAAAGCATTTGAGAACTCCCTGGCAGGCAAAGGCTCCAACCTGGTAGAAATCGTTTCTACTTGTAACTCCGGCTGGAAACAGACACCTGCGCAATCTAACAAATGGATGGAAGAGCACATGTTCCCGTTCTATCCGCTGGGTGACTTGAAAGATAAATAATCACATGCTAAAAGACTAAGAACAATGAAAGAAGAAATCATTATAGCAGGCTTCGGTGGACAAGGTGTATTGTCCATGGGAAAGATTTTGGCATACTCGGGACTGATGGAAAATAAGGAAGTGAGCTGGATGCCCGCTTACGGACCGGAACAACGTGGCGGTACAGCTAACGTTACGGTGATCGTAAGCGATGAGAAAATCTCCTCTCCTATCCTGAGCAAGTACGATGCTGCCATCATTCTGAACCAGCCCTCACTGGAGAAATTCGAAAGTAAGGTAAAGACGGGCGGTATCCTGATTTACGACGGATATGGTATCATCAACCCGCCGACGCGTAAGGATATCAAAGTGTATCGTATCGACGCAATGGATGCAGCCAATGAAATGAATAATGCCAAAGCATTCAACATGATCGTACTGGGGGGATTGCTGAAATTGAAACCGATGGTTACACTGGATAGTGTACTCAGAGGCTTGAAGAAGACCTTGCCCGAACGCCATCATCACTTGATACCGATGAACGAAGAAGCGATTAAAAAAGGTATGGAATTGATTAAAGAGGTATAATTCCATTGACCCTTATAAATCGAGTAGGAGGAAAACGAAGTAGTTTTCTTCCTACTTTCGCTTTCCGACCT